>JGI12316J15310_10000016_pt10 | contig 411992 bp, 322 predicted proteins | sample MarCyaLeptolynsp_FD_15310 | JGI IMG/M metagenome (IMG submission 15310) | reverse complement strand
AGCTCGACCAGCTCAAGCAGCTCTTCGTCGTCGACCATGTCGACCTTGTTCAGCGCCACGACGATGTAAGGCACGCCGACCTGACGAGCGAGCAGAATGTGCTCGCGAGTCTGCGGCATCGGACCGTCGGTCGCGGCGACGACCAAGATCGCTCCGTCCATCTGGGCGGCGCCGGTGATCATGTTCTTGATGTAGTCGGCGTGACCCGGGCAGTCGACGTGCGCGTAGTGCTTGTTGTCGGTCTGATACTCGACGTGCGCCGTCGCGATCGTAATGCCGCGCTCGCGCTCTTCCGGCGCATTGTCGATCTCGTCAAACGACTTCACCGCGTTCGACGGATCATGCTTCGACAGCACCTTCGTGATCGCCGCCGTCAGCGTCGTCTTCCCGTGGTCAATGTGACCGATCGTTCCAACGTTCACGTGCGGCTTTGTCCGCTCGAATTTCTCCTTCGCCATGTCGCTTGCTTCTCCTCGTTGAGATCAGACCAACTTCAACCTGACGAGCCGACTAGCTCGCCTTCCCTTGTACTTTGCTGATGATTTCCTCGGCGACGTTCGGCGGAGCCTGCTCGTAGCCGTGCAAATGCATCGAATAGCTGCCGCGGCCCTGGGTCCGCGAACGAAGATCGGTGGCGTAGCCGAACATCTCGGCCAACGGCACGTAGCCCTTGATAATCTGCGAACCGCCGCGCATCTCCATGCCTTCGATGCGACCGCGACGCTGGTTGACGTCGCCGATGACGTCGCCCATGTACTCTTCCGGCACGACGACCTCGATCGCCATCACCGGCTCAAGCAAAGCCGGCTTGGCGCGCTTGGCGGCCGACTTGAAGGCCATCGAACCGGCGACCTTAAAGGCGACTTCCGACGAATCGACTTCGTGGAAGCTGCCGTCGTAGAGTTCGACCTGCACGTTGGTCATCGGGTAGCCCGCGATGACGCCGCCCAGCATCGCCTCCTGGATGCCCTGCTCGACCGGCTTGATGAACTCTTTCGGGATCGCGCCGCCGGTGATCGAGTTGATGAAAATGAATCCGTCATGATCGCCGCCGGCTTCGAGCGGCTCGACGCGGATCTTGACGTGGCCGAACTGACCGCGACCGCCCGACTGCCGCACGAAACGCTCGTCGGCCTCGGACTCTTTCGTGATCGCTTCGCGGTAGGCGACCTGCGGACGGCCGACGTTGGCCTCGACCTTGAATTCGCGCATCAGGCGATCGACCAAGATCTCCAAGTGCAGCTCGCCCATGCCCGAGAGAATCGTCTGATTCGTCTCCGGGTCGGTCTTGACGTGGAAGGTCGGATCCTCTTGCGCCAGCTTGGCGAGCGCCATACCGAGCTTCTGCTGATCGGCTTTCGTCTTGGGCTCGACGGCCAGCGCGAGAACGGGCGCGGGGAACTCGATGCGCTCGAGGATCACCGGGTGATTCTCGTCGCAGATCGTATCGCCCGTCTGGACCGTTTTGAGGCCGACCACGGCGCAGATATCGCCCGCGCGGACCTCTTCAATGTCCTGGCGCTTGTCGGCGTGCATCTGGAGCAGACGCCCGATGCGCTCCTTGCGCCCCTTGGCGACGTTGTAGACGCTGTCGCCGGCCTTCAACACGCCCGAATAGACGCGTACGAAGACCAACTGACCGATAAACGAATCGCTGACGATCTTGAAGACCAACGCCGAGAACGGCTCGTCGTCCGAAGACTCGCGAACGATCGCTTCCGTGCCTTCGAGGTTCGTACCCTCGATGGCGGGCACGTCGAGCGGCGAAGGCAGATAGTCGACGACGGCGTCGAGCAGACGCTGCACGCCTTTGTACTTGAAGGCCGAACCGCCGAGTACCGGCGTGATCTTGAGCGCGATCGTCGCGCGACGGATCGCCGCCTTGAGCTCTTCCATCGTCGGCTCGACGCCTTCGACGTACTTCTCAAACAGGACCTCGTCTTCCTCGGAGACCTTCTCGATCATCTCCGCGCGCTTCTCTTCGGCCAGCTCGCGCAGCTCGTCGGGAATCTCTTCGATCTCATACGAGGCGCCGAGCGTCTCGTCCTTCCAGATGATCGCCTTCATCTCGACGAGGTCGACCGCGCCCGAAAGCTTGTCTTCCGCGCCGATCGGGAACTGGATCGGAACCGGGTTGCCCTTCAGGCGATCGACGATCGTCTGCACGGCGTTGAAATAGTCGGCGCCGATCTTGTCCATCTTGTTGATGAAGCAGATCCGCGGAACCGAGTACTTGTCCGCCTGACGCCAGACTGTCTCCGACTGCGGCTGGACGCCCGCGACGGCGTCAAAGACGGCGATCGCGCCGTCGAGCACGCGCAGCGAACGCTCGACCTCGGCCGTGAAGTCGACGTGGCCCGGCGTATCGATGATGTTGACCTGGCAGTCGCGCCACTCGGCATGAGTCGCGGCCGAAGTGATCGTAATGCCGCGCTCCTGCTCCTGCTCCATGTAGTCCATGGTCGCGGTGCCTTCATGCACCTCGCCCATGCGGTGCAGGCGTCCGGTGTAGAAGAGGATGCGCTCGGTCGTCGTCGTCTTGCCCGCGTCAATGTGGGCGGCGATGCCGATGTTGCGATATTTTTCGAGTTTGACTTTTCGAGCCATGGGATCTCCTGGATGCCGCTTCCTTGCCGTCTCGTCGCGTCGAGACGACTAGGCCCCCGCTCCAATTCCGACTCGCATTCCTTGTACGCTCGCGCTCATCCTGCTCCGCCTCTCTACCAGCGGTAATGCGCGAAGGCCTTGTTGGCCTCCGCCATGCGGTGAACGTCGTCTTTCTTCTTCAGCGCGGCGCCGCGACCGTCCGCGGCGTCCAAAATCTCGCCCGCCAGCTTCTCCGCCATGCCCTTCTCGCCGCGCGAGCGGGCGTAGCCGATCAACCACCGGAAAGCCAACGCCGTACGACGCTTGTTCGGCACTTCAATCGGAACCTGATAGTTCGCGCCGCCGACGCGACGCGACTTCACCTCGACGACCGGCTTACAGTTCTCGACCGCCTTCTTGAACAACTTCAGAGGCTCGTCGTTGCCGCGCTCGCCGACCTTCGTCATCGCGTCGTAAAAGATGCCGGAGGCGGTCGACTTCTTGCCGTCCCACATCAGGAAGTTGATAAACAAGCTGACCAGGGTCGAGTTGTAGACCGGGTCGGCGGGCGGAATCCGTTGCGGAATTTCTCGTCTACGAGGCATGGTTCATTCGCTCCGCTTACTTGGGCCGCTTAGCGCCGTACTTCGAACGCGCCTGACGACGGTCGTTCACGCCGGAGGCGTCGAGCGCGCCGCGGACGACGTGGTAACGCACGCCCGGCAGATCCTTCACACGGCCGCCGCGCACGAGCACGATCGAGTGCTCTTGCAGGTTGTGGCCGACGCCGGGAATGTACGTGGTCACCTCAATCTGGTTCGTCAAGCGGACGCGGGCGACCTTGCGCAGCGCCGAGTTCGGCTTCTTCGGGGTCACCGTGTAGACGCGGGTGCAGACGCCGCGCCGCTGCGGGCAGTCCTGCAACGCTGGAGAGGCCGTCTTGCTCTTGGGCGGTTTGCGGCCCTTGCGAACTAGTTGATTGAACGTCGGCACGATCTTGTTCTCGTCTTTCCTATTCCCGACCACACGCATCGGCCCGCAAGCCGCGCAAGACCGAAGCCGCGCAAGCGTGCGGACACAGTTTCCCTAACTAGACCAACCGCGATTGAAACCCAGCCGCCTTAAGTGATCGAGACTGGGCCCGACCTTTTCGACGACGTCTGCTGGCTTACAGCCGCTCGGGACTCAACGCCCCACAATCTTTCGAGTCGCTCCGCTGTTCCGACCGCGTTTCACTCCGTCCGGCGAAAAGCACACAGACGAAGGCGGTCGCGGAACGACCACACATTCGTAGAGAATAGCGAAGCGAAATTGGAGTGTCAACCAACCGGTGGTGGTTTTTCCACAGGCCCAGGCCTCTGAGCGTAATCGGGCCTACTCTTCCGAGTGGCCGTAGACCACGAGCCCGACCAATTCGCCCGCCACGTCGAGGTCTAACACCCAGTGTTCATAGTCGTTTTCCCACAGCGTCGGACCTTCTTCGCTGTCGGGCAACTCGACTCGAGCGACGGTCGGATGGGCGTTGCCGACCTCAAAACTGAGATCCATCAGAGCGTCGAAATCGCCGACGTTCTCATTCGTCGCCGTATCCTTGTCGGCGGGCGAGAGCAGGGCGAAATCGCGACTCGGGGCGACGCCCATGTGATTGCCGTCTTCCGGGTGCAGTCCGTAGCGCAGGGTATAGACGCCCGGGCCGATATACTGCTCGCGGAAATCCGAGCCCTTCTCGGTGTAGCGAACGATGCCGAGGAAGGCGCCCTCGGGGATCGTATCGAAGCGGACACCGAAGGCCGACGTCCCCTCGCCCTCAAACGGCGCCTTGCGCATCCAGTATTCGGCCACCGTCTCGCCGGCGCCGTTCTTGACGGCGACGCCGTCCTCGACCACGAGCTCGATCGTCTCAGCCGGAACGCCTTCGGTCGGCGGAGGCCCGGCCGACTCGGTCGTGAACTTGGCGGCGAAACCTGGCGCCGCGAGACAGGCGGCGAGCAGCGAGGAGAGCAGAAGTTTGTTCATAGGTCGTTGATTCCAGAGCGCTTCGACCAAGCCTACACGCTCACGGCATTCATTACGACGACGGGGCCGCATGTACGGTTGCGCACAAAACCAGGTGCGCCGGTGGAAGTCGGTCGGACGAGCGTTAGTCGTCGCTGACTTCCGTGTCGGCCATCACGTAGGCGCCGATGTAGACGCTCGAACGGCGGTATTCGGTCAGATCGACGCCCAGCGCGTCGACGTCGACCGTATGGTGCAGGGCGTGAGCGGCCATGGCGTGATCGAGTTCGGCGATCGGCTGGTAGTAGATGTTGTCGAGGTGGCAGAGCGAGTCGGTGTCGACGATCGCGCGCGTCTCGACCGAGATCATCTCGCCGGCGGTCAGTTTGGCGACCTTGTCGTGCATCGAGCCCTGGTAGGCGAGCGAGATCGGCGCCGCTTCGACGGAGACGACGTCATGGAGCAGCTCGCCCCCCGAGCGTTGGGCCAGGGTTTGGAGCGCCTTACGCTGTAGCTCGGTGGCCTTCTCGTCGACGATCAGCATCGTGCGCGCCGGCAGCGGATTCTTGAAGGGGTCTCCGATCGTCTGCGAGGCCTTGACCACCGCGACGACGCTCAAGCCGTCCAGCGCGACGCCGTCGACGGCGCCCGAGTCGACCTTCCAGGCCATCACGGCCAGGTCGCCGAGAATACCGGCTTCGGCGTTAGCGAAGCAGTGCGAGGCGTAGATCTCAGCGTTGCGAGTCTCCAGATACGTCCCGCGGACCTCGGCGGAAGCGACGGCGGCGAGCGAGAGCGCGGCAAGCGAAGCAAGTAGCGTCTTTTTCATGATGAGGGGTCCCCAGAATGGATGTGACTTATCCTACCAGAGCGTTCGGTTTGTCTAAATCGAGAGGACGACGACCCAAGCGAAGACGTTACGCTGAAGGCGGCGATGAAGCAACCGACCCAGAATAGAGAGAGACGGCGGCCGAGCGAGGCGAACGAGCGAACCTCGGCCTCGCGCGCCGACGCTTTGGACGCGGACCTCGCCGCCAAAGCTGATGAGACCGTGAGCCGGTACCGCAACACGCTGCGCGAGCTGGGCCGCTAGACCGGAATCCAACTAGCGGAGCGTAAAGGAGACGTCAATCCGAGTCACCACGTAGGCGGGCGACCCGTTCAATAGGGTCGGCTTGTAGCGCCATTGCCGCACGGCTTCTTCGGCGGCTTGGTGAAGCGCTGCCGGACCGTCCGTGACGACCAGCGTATGAATCCGACCCTCCAGGCCGACGGCGACCGTAATTTGGACGGTCCCCTCAACGGCCTGACGCCGCGCCTCCTCCGGATAGACGGGCGCTACTTGATGCAGCAACCGCTCTTGCATCACCCGCCCGCCGATCCGAAGCGTGCTGGGCCACGCTTTTCCGTGCTCAGGCAGTTGCTCGGCCGGCACGAACATCAGGTTGAAGGGCCGTCCGTTCATGCGTCGCGCACGCCCAAGCAGCGGGGCGCCGAACACGGTGTAGTCGTCCTGGAACACGCCCGATGCGTAGGCGGGGCCTGCTTGGGCGTAGTAGGCCCGAGCAAATGAGGAGATGAACTCCGCGTCCTCGCTGGACAGCGCGCGGCGGCGGCAATCGGCCGCGAAGTCCGACTCGGTCAAGCTCCGGTCGGTTCGGGCCGCGCGCTGGTCAGACCTTCGGAACCCAACCAGCCCAAGGACGGCGCGAGCGCACAACCCGCCCATGGTCGAAGTCGTCGAACCTTCTTCGGGCGGTATTCGTTCGTAGAGGCGCGCCGCTTGGGCCGGATCGTCGACGCCCACAAAATGCGCCGCATGTCGGAGAGTCGCTACGGAGACGGAAGACGAGGCGACGTGTTCGCCCCAGAGATCCTGGAGTGATTGCGCGAGCGTATGATCACCCGCGGGCTCTCCTTCGCTCTCGACAAGAGCAGCGGCGTGCCCAAGCACGTCATCCTCAGGCCTGTTCTCCACAAGCCAGAGCAAATGGCGAGCGCGACCACGGGCGGCGGCTGTGGGGTCGGTCTTCGGGAGTTCGCGGGTGTAGAAGCCCAATAGCCGAATGCGAGCCGATCGATCCTGAGGCTTCTTGCGCAGACGCGCTTCCAGCTTGTCCGCTGTCCCCGCATCGAGTTCGTCCCCGCCGTAGTACCAATCCAGCGTCTTGCGGCTCTGGGCCTCCGTTCCCGTCGGAAGCAAGAGCGCCACGACGAATAACAAGCAAGTCCGAAACAACATGCCGCCAGGATACACGGGTCGCCGCGACGAACGGATCACGCGCCCAGAGCCTCCCGCAACGCCTGCTTCATCACCGCTTCGTCAGGCGCGACGCCGGTCCAAAGCTCAAACGCGATCACGCCCTGATAGACCAACATCGACAACCCGTCGAGGACCGGCAGACCGCGAGCGCGAGCGGCGGCCAGCAGCGGAGTCTCCGGCGGATTGAACACCGCATCGGCGACTTGCAAACCGTCGCGAGCTTGAGAAAGATCCACGTCGGGCATGGCGTCCACGTCCGGGTAGAGACCGATCGAAGTGGCGTTGATCAGCAAGTCCACGTCGTCGGGAACGACGTAGGTTCCCCGCCAGGGCTCGAAGCGGGCGCGGGAGCCCGAGTGCTCCCGGAGATCGGCGACCATCGCTTCGCCTCGCCCGATCGTCCGATTGACGATATTCAGATCCGAAACTCCGGAAAGCAGCAACTCCGTCGCAACCGCCCGCGCCGCTCCTCCGGCCCCCAGCACGACCACCCTGGCGCCGGACGGCTCGAAGCCCGCGTCCTGGCGCAACCCGCGCAAGAACCCCTTGCCGTCGGTGTTCTCTCCAATGAATCGGTCGCCCTCGCGGACCACGGTATTCACCGCGCCGATCAGGCGAGCCTCTTCCGAAAGCCCGTCCAGGTGCTCGATCACCGCGACCTTATGCGGAATCGTGAGATTGAAGCCGCGCATCCCGAAAGCGCGAGCGCCGTCGACCGCGGCCCGCAGGTCCTCCGGCGCCACCTCGACCGTCAGGTAGCGCCAGTCGAGTCCGGCGGCGCGGAAGCCGGCCTCCTGCATGACGCCGGTCGGATTCTCGGCGACCGGCCGGCCAAAACAGGCGACGAGTTCGGACTGATAGTTGGCGGTCTTCGACATCACGAAATCTACTGATGGCGCAGCGCCTCGACCGGTTCGACGCGGGTCGCTCGCAGCGCGGGGAAATAGGAAGCCGCGGCGCCGGCGGTCAGCAACAGGACCCCGGTGACGGCGTAGGCGATCGGGTCCAGCGGCTGGACGCCGAACAGCAAGGCGGAGAGAAAGCGGGTCAGGACGACGGAGGCGAGCCAGCCGATCACTAGACCGATCACGACCAGCCGCAGCCCTTGGCCGAGCACCATACGGCGCAAGGTCGAACGCTCCGCCCCGAGCGCCATCCGCACCCCGAGTTCGCGGGTTCGCCCGCGCACCGAGTAGCTCAGCACGCTGTAAACGCCGATCGCCGCCAGCACCAGCGCGAGCACCGCCAAGCCACCCAGCAAGGCCATGGAGTAGTTCAGCCGCCAGGCCGAGTCGCGCACCATGTCGCTCATCGTCCGGATGCGGTAGATCGGATACGAGGAGTCCACGCGCCGTACCGCGTCCGTGACCGAGCGAACGGCGGCGGATGGATCGCCGTGCGTCTTCGCCGCGATCCAAATCCGGTTAAAGGGCCGCTGGTCGGCGCTGGCGTAGACGGAGACCGTCGGAGGGGCGTCCATCCCGCCTTCGCGCACGTTGCCCACGACGCCGACGACGGTCGCCCATCTGGGATTACGGTTGGCGCCGAAAAGGAATCCGAGTCGGGCCCCTAGCGGGCTTTCTCCGGGCCAATAGCGCCGAGCGGTCTCGTCGCTGATGACGCATACAGGGAGGGAGTCGGGGCGATCTTGCGGACCGAACATTCGTCCTTCGATTAGCGGAATGCCGAAAGTCTCAAAGAAGTTGGCGGTGACCACCGTGTAGGTCGCCTTCGGCTGATCTTCAGGCCGGTCGATCGGGCGTCCCTCGACGATGAAAGGATGCGCCTGGAACCAACCTTGTATCGGCAGGCGCAAGGTCGCCGCCGCCGTCTCCACCTCCGGGACGGCCTCGATCTCCCGCAGCAAGAGCCGCCGTCCGGCGATCGTGCGCGCGGCGACCTCGGCGCTGCGCTCAGCCGGATCGAGGTCGTCGCCTTCGAGTTCGGCGTAGAGCGAACTAATGGGAATCGTCACGATCAACGTCAGCAGCCGCTCCGGCTCGAAACCCGCGCCCTGCGCGTAGAGTCGATCGAAGCTGCGCACAAGCAGCATTGCTCCGACCGCCAAGACCACGCTGAAAGCGACTTCGGCCACGACGAGCAGTCCGTACGCGGAAGCGGTTCGACGCGTCCCGGACGACCCGCGGGCCGATTCCTTGAGGTCTTCATTAAAGTTCATGCGGGTCGCGCGCCAAGCCGGGGCGGCGCCGAACAAGAGACCCGCGACGAGCGCCGCGGCGAACGCAAACAGCACGACCCAGAGATCCACCCCGATCGCCTCCAACTGCAGCAGATACTTGCCGTGCGTGAAGCGGCCCGGCGCCGCGGATTGGAAGCCGCGTACAAGGAGATAGGCGACGGCCAGCCCGCCCGCCCCGCCGACCGCGGCCAGCAGCAGACTCTCGCTCATCATCAACCGGGCGAGTCGTCCGCGACCGGCGCCCAACGCCGCGCGCACGGCCAGTTCGCGACTGCGCGAGGCGGCATGGACCAGGAGCAAGTTGGCCAGGTTGGCGCACATGATCAGTAGGACGAAGACGGCGGCGCCGAATAGAGCCGTCAAGGGTCCGCGCAGCTCGCCGGCCGTCTCCTCCGCGAGCGGATAGAGGCGCACGCGCCAACCCTGGTTGGCGTCGGGGAACTGCTGCTCCATCTGCTCGGAAAACCGGGTCGCCCGCGCTTGGGCCTCCCGCAAAGGCATGCCGGGCTTCAGGCGAGCCATCACGCGGAAGAGCCGACCGCGGCGTTCCTCCCAAAACCCATCGCCGAACGAGAGCGGGGCTAAGAACTCGGACTGTCGATTGAAGAAGACGAATTCCGGGGGCATCACCCCGACGATCTCGTAGCGCACCCCGTCCATCTCAAGGGCCTGACCGATCACGGACGGGTCCTCGTGAAAGCGCCTCTTCCAGAGGTTGTGCCGCAGCACGACGACGGGCGCTTCGGCTCGCTGCTCTTCAAGCGTCGGCAGGCGTCCCAGCATCGGCTCGACACCCAGCATTCGAAAGCCGCCGGGAGAGAGAGCGTACCCGTGAACCATCTCCGGGTCCTGGTCGTCGGTCACGGTCCTCAGGGTCGCCCAGAAAAGGGTCATCGACTCGAAGATCTCGGCGTCCTGCCAGTCCAGAAACTCGGCCGGAGACATCGAATAGCCCTGGGAGCGGGTTTGCTCGTATCCGTATCCCGTCCGTTCGTTGAGGTTCCAGACCATGACCAGCTGCTCGGGATCCTTGTAGGGCAGCGGCTGGATGAGGATCGAATTGACGATCGAGAAGATCGACGTTCCGACCCCGATCGCCAGCGCGATCGTGGCTACGGCCGAAGCGGTCAGCCCCGGCCGGTTCGCCAGAGTCCTGGCGGCTTGGCGTAGATCTCGAACAATGGCATTCATAACGGGACGCTCCAATAACCTCTGCGACACAACGCCGCAGTCAGTCCCCGCAGAACCTACTTCGCGCTCTCGGCCTTGGTGACTCCGCCGACGGCGAAGTGCTCGTGGTCGATCTCCCGCAGCAACACCCGCACCGATTGCGGCGGGACGTCGAGCGCTCGGACAGCCGCGTCGGTGAGTTCGCGGATGAGAGCGTTCTTCTTCTCCGGGGTTCGGCCGGCAAGTAGGGTCACGTCGAGGATGGGCATAACTGTGTCGGAGGGATTGTAGCTGAGAGGAGGCCAGGCGCGCGGCCCCGGTATCCTGGGATTCGGCTCGATGACGGAGACGTTCAAGGTTCGGGAGTTCTTCAGGCGCGGCGGTCTGCTGTCCAAAAGCCACGATCAGTACGAGTTCCGCCCGGGACAACTCGAGATGGCGACGGAGGTCGCCGCGGCGATCGACGAAGGCCGCCACCTGATCGTCGAGGCAGGCACCGGCACGGGCAAAACGCTCGCCTATCTAGCCCCGGTGATTGCGAGCGGCAAGCGAGTCATCGTCTCCACGGGAACCAAGGCGCTCCAGGAGCAGCTCTTCTTCAAAGACGTCCCGTTCTTGGAGCGGGCGCTCGGCCACGACCTACGCGCGGCCTACATGAAAGGCCGCGCGAACTATCTATGCCTCGAGAAGCTTCAAGAGGTCGAGAAGCGCCCGGTGCTTTCAGGCTTCGAGGAGATCGAAGAGTTCGCGCAAATCAAGGCCTGGGCCGCCGAGACCGAGACCGGCGACCGAGCCGAACTCCGCACCCTTCCCGACAAGTCCGGCGCCTGGCTCAAAGTCGACGCCCGCCGGGAACTCTGTTCCGGACAAAAGTGTCCGCAATTCGATCGCTGCTTCATCACGCGCATGCATCAGCGAGCGCACGAGTCGGACATCCTGATCGTCAACCACCACCTCTTCTTCGCCGACTTGGCGCTTCGCGACGACGATTTCGGCCGAATCCTGCCCGACTATCAGGCCGTCATCTTCGACGAGGCGCACGAGATCGAATCCGTCGCCGGGCAACACTTCGGCACGCAGGTCTCGAGCTACCGCTACGAGGAACTGGCGCGCGACGTGCGGCAAACCGCGCACGCACACGACTTCGGCTCGAAAGGGCTCGACAACGCCGTCGAGCACCTGACGATCCGCGCCGGCGCCTTCTTCCAGCTCTTTGAGCAGATCGAGGGCCGCAAGGCGTTCCGCAACCGTAAGGGTTTCCGAGAGCGTTTCGCGGACGAGTTCGTCGAGTTGGTCGGAGCGCTCGACCGGCTCCGCGGCGAGTTGGAACTCTCGCGCGGAGCGACCGACCAGAGCCTGCCGCTCGAGAAGCGAACCAAGGAACTCGAAGAATCCCTGCGCCTGGTCATCGAAGGCGAGGACGCCAGCTACGTCTACTGGATGGAACGGCGCGGACGCGGGGTCTTCCTGCAAGCGACGCCGATCGACGTATCGGAGATCCTCTCCGAGCGCCTTTTCGGACAACTGCCGACCGTGGTGCTGACCTCGGCGACTCTGGCCGTCGAGGGCAAGTACGAATACATCCGCGGACGACTCGGCGTCGTCGACGCGCGCGAACTCGTGACGCCCGGACACTTCGACTACGCCAAGCAGGCGTTGCTCTACGTGCCGCCGCAGTTGCCCGACCCGCGCTCCAACCTGTTCGTCGCCAAAGCGACCGAGGCCGTGCTCGAAATCCTGCGCTGTTCACGCGGCCGAGCGTTCGTGCTGTTCACGAGCTATCAACAGATGCGCGCCATCTACGAGCGGGCGTCGTTCGCATTGGAGTATCCGTGCCTACTGCAAGGGACGGCGCCGAACTGGGCGCTGCTCGACGAGTTCCGCGAAACGCCCAACGCCGTCCTCTTCGCGACCGCGAGCTTCTGGCAGGGAGTCGACGTGCCGGGCGAACAGTTAAGCTGCGTCATCATCGACAAGCTTCCGTTCGCCTCGCCGGGCGACCCGGTGGTCGAGGCGCGCATTCAGGCGCTGCGCCAAGTCGGCGAAAACCCGTTCGAGCAATACCAAATCCCCGAGGCGGTGCTTGCCCTCAAGCAAGGCTTCGGTCGCCTGATCCGGCACGCCAAGGACCGCGGCGTCCTCGCCCTGCTCGACAACCGGATCGTCAAACAGCGCTACGGAAAAGTCTTCCTCGATTCGCTTCCCGACTATCCCTTCACGGATCAGATTGAGGACGTAGAGGCTTTCTTCGCGGAGGGCGAATCGCCGGGCGAAGACGAGTAGCGCCGAGCGTCGGCAGGGCGTTGGAGAACTGTCCTGGGCGGCGTTGGGAGCGCCGGGAGAGTCGACTGCTAGGAGCAGCGAGCGAGGCGATACGGGATATCGGCGACGAGTCTGCGACGAAGCAGACGGCCTCCCGCCGCCCCAACCCCATGGGCGAGAGGGGCTTGCGGCTCGATAGACGGCAATGACCCGCGGCTCCATCCTTCGCCGCTTCGTCCCCGCTCGTCTATTGGTCTGCTTTGCAAGTCCCTCTTGCGACGCCCGGGAGAGTTTTTCAACGCCCTGCTAGAGCTCAGAGGCCAGCCCCGAAGCGCCGGGGCCGATCGACGGATCGGCTTCGCGGTTGAGAAACTGGCGCACGCGCGGGTGCTCGTGAGCGCGCATCTCGTCCGGCGTCCCCTCGGCGATGATCTTGCCCTTGTAGAGCAGACACATGCGGTCGGCGATCAAGAAAGCGCTGGCCATCTCGTGCGTGACGACGACGATCGTCATCTTGAACGCTTGCTTGAGGTGCAAGATGAGCTGATCGATCCCGGCGCCGATGATCGGATCCAACCCGGCCGAGGGTTCGTCGAAGACCAAAATCTCCGGGTCCATCGCCAGCGCGCGAGCCACCGAGGCGCGCTTCTTCATGCCGCCTGAAAGCTGCGACGGAAACTTATCGGCGGCCCCCTCCAGACCGACTTGCGCAAGCTTCATCTGCGTCATCAGCTTGATCGTGGGCTCGGCGAGTTTCGTATGCTCGCGCAGGGGCAGCGCCACGTTGTCGCCCACCGTCATCGAACCGAACATGGCGGCCGACTGGAACGACACGCCCATAATCCGACGCACGTCGGCCAGCTCTCGCTCCGGGCAGGTCGCCACGTCGATGCCCTTGATGTACACGTGGCCCGACGTCGGACGTTCGAGCGCTTCAATCCGCCGCAGCAGAGTCGACTTACCGGAGCCCGAAGCCCCGAGGATCACCATCGTCTCGCCGGGATAGACGTCGAGGTTGACGCCCTTGAGCACCTCCACGTCGCCGTAGCGCACGACCAGGTCTTGCACCGAGATCACCGGCTCGACGCCGTCGCGGAGACGGTCCTTTAGGGCGGGATGAGGCGCAGCTGGGTTGTTGATGCTCATCGCCAGAACAGGTAGAAGAAAGCGGTCGCGAGCAGATCAGCGACCACGACCAGAAAGATCGACTTGACCACGGCTTCCGTCGTCGAGCGGCCCACGCCGACCGGACCGCCGGAGACCTTGAAGCCCTCGTAGCAGCCCACGTGAACAATGATCGTGCCGAAGACGACCGCTTTGATCATCGAGGTCACCACGTCGCGCATCACCAGCACGTCGAGCGTCGCATCCAGATAGACGCCCAACGGCATGTCGAGCGAAAAGTAGGTAAAGATGCCCCCGGCGAGGATGCCCGAAAAAACCGCCGCGATCGTCAAACACGGCATCATCACCATCATCGCGACGTACTTCGGCGCCAGCAGAAACTCGGTCGGATCGATCGCCATCGAACGCAGCGCGTCGACCTCTTCGGTCACGACCATCGTGCCGATCTCGGCTGAGAACGACGACCCCGACCGCCCAATCACGACGATCGCGGTCATCAGCGGCCCCAGTTCGCGCGTCATCGAGACGCCGACCAAGTTGATCACGAACTGCAACGCGCCGAAGCGGCGCAACTCCGCCCCGCCCTGGAACGCCATGATCAGCCCCGTCGCCGCGGCGATCAGGCAGACGACCGGCAGCGCATGCACGCCGACCACGGCCATGTGTTCCACCGTCGACTTCCAGCGCAGCTTGCTGCCGGTGAACGGGTTGATCCGCCACGAGGAGCGCAATCCGCGCCAAAACTGGATCGCCAGACCGCCGACGTACTCGACCTTCTCAATGGCGGAGCGTCCGACGGATTCGAGAAAGGACATGGGCGGGCCGCGGGCGCGCTAGGCCGACGCCTCCTCTTCCGACTCCGCGATCTCAAACACGCTCAACAGGCGAGTCAGCTCCAAAACGTGACGAGGCGCCTCGTTCAGGCCGACGAGGACAAAGCGAGCCTCGACCTTCTTCGATTCCTGAAGCCCCTCGACCAGACTCGCGATCCCCGAGCTGTCGATGTAGTGGACCTCTTGGAGGTTCACCACGACCGTCTTCTGTTCGCGCTTGCGGTAGAGATCGAGGACGGTCTCGCGCAGCTTGGGCGAGGTGTAGAGGTCGATGTCGCCCGAGACGTAGACGATTGAGCGGGCGCCGTCGCGCTTGACGTTGATTTCCATCGGCTATTTCTCAGAAGGCGCGGGAGCTTCGAGCGATTTGCGCATGCGGAAGACGTTGGCGCCGTTTTCACGACCGTAGTCGATCTCATCCATAATCTCGCGAATCAGGTACAAACCGCGACCTCCGGGTCGCAATTCGTCCGGCGCGGGCGAGGTGCGGGCCAGCGGATTGAACGGTTCTCCGGCGTCGCGCACCCGAATCTCGACGCCCCCGCCCGCCGCGGCGGCCAACGTCAGCGTGACCCGGCGATCCGTCTGACCGTGATACGCGTGCTTGATGACGTTCCCGACCGCTTCATCCACCGCGAGGGTAATGGCGTCGGAATGGGGCCGACTAAAACCGAGTTCGTGAGCAAATTCGCGGACCGACTGCCGCACGACTTTCAGCCAGCGAGGGTGGCTGGCGATGGTGATCTCAAGCTCGTCTGCCATAGGCGGAAACGACGGGAAACGACGGGCTGATCGGACGCTCGGACGCCTCGAAAGGCAGGCGAATTATAGCATGCGCCCCTTGACCGCTCCGCCCGCCGTCACCGGCTCGGAACGCTATACTTGGCGCCGATATGCGCACCCTCGTTCTGCTGCTCCTCGCCGCCGCCGCCTTGGCCGCCGAGCCGGCGACCGTCTACGTCGAGCTCGGCCGACTCGCAACGGCGGTCGACGATTGGAGCGGATCGGCGAAGGTTCGGGGCGGCGAACTGCTCAAGCTCGAATCGCGCCACTTCATGCCCAAGGATCGGCTGACCGGACCCGATTCTTGGCAAGCGACCACCCGACGCGAGCAGATCGACGGCTTCGCGCGCATGAACTACAACGAGATGAGTCCGGCGCACCTGCCGCCCACGCAGTACTCGCCCGTCGGCGTGCACCTCACGGTCGACGCCGCGGACGCGACCCGAATCGAGATCTCGACCGAACAAGGCGACTTCGCCTTCCGTCTAGCCGACTTGGGCGCCGACGCCTCGCTGTTCCTGGATGGACGCGCGCAGGCGTCGCTGCTGCCCGCCGTCGAGAAAGTCTCGACCGAGACCTATGAAGACGACGAGGCGGCCGTCGCGGTCCTTCCCGACGACGGCGTCGCGGTCGGCTGGATCGGCTACAAGGATCGCGCGGACCGCGTCTTCGTACGCACACGCACGGCCGACGGCTGGGACGCAATCGAAGAGGTCAGCGAGACCCCCGGCGACTTTTGGCGCTGCTCGCTCGCGGTCGATTCCGACGGCGGGTTGTGGGCGTTCTGGGCCGCTCGCGACGGGACCAAATGGGACGTCTTCGGGCGGCGCAAGTCAGGCGAATCCTGGGGAAGCGTCCAGCGGATCAGCCGGAGCGGCTCGAATACGGTCCACCGCGCCGCCACCGGAGACGACGGCGAGGTCTATCTGGTCTGGCAGAGCTTCCGCGACCCGGCGGATCCCGACTCGGGCGAGCGCGCCCAGTCCGACGTCATGGGCCGCGCCTACCGCAACGGCGAGTGGGGCGACGAAACGCAGATCTCGCAATCCGAGGCGAACGACTGGGAACCCTACGTCGCCGCCGGTCCCAACGGTGCGGCCTACGTCGTCTGGGACGGATACGAGAACGGCAACTACGACGTCTTCTTCCGCGCCTTCGAGGGCGACGAACTCGGCCCCGTGCGCCAGGTAACCGACTCCGAGCGTTTCCAGGCGCACGCCACCGTAGCGGTCGATCACGAAGGCCGCCCCTGGGTCGCCTGGGACGAATCGGGAACCAACTGGGGCAAGGACCAGGGCTATCTCGTCACGCCGCCGATGTCGGTCCCTTTGCACCAGGAGCGCTCGATCGCCCTGGCGATGCGCGACGGCACGGAGTGGAAGCGGCCCAAGGCGAAACTTCAACCGTTCTACGTTTATCAGCTCTATCCGAACTTCGAAAATCCGCAGATCGCCTTCGACGGCGACGGCGCCTTGACGATGGTCTTTCGGCACTGGACGCGGCAGCGCGCGCACTCGATCGGCGCCCGCATCCAGTGGGAAAACTTCCTCACCCGTTTCGACGGCGAGTCCTGGACGACGCCCGCCCCGCTGCCCCACTCGATGGGCTCGATCGAGAAACGCCCCGCGCTCGCAACCGACGCAAACGGAGACGTACAAGCGGCCTGGATGACCGACAACCGTACCTTCGCCGACGCGGTCCCTCAAAACGCCGAAATCTACTACGCCGAACTCGGCCGCCTAGGCGCGGCGCCCGACTACGGTCCCGCCGCTTTCGAGCCGTTCGTCGACCGTTGGGCCGAAGCCGTGCCCATCCATCCGAACGAGGAAGAGAACGTCGCCGCCATCCGTGATCACGTCGTCGAAGCCGGAGCGAAACGCTTCAAGATCTACCGCGGCGACATGCACCGCCACACCGACGTCAGCCAGGACTTCAAGTACGACGGGTCGTTGCTCGAGGTCTATCGCTACGCGCTCGACGTCGCGGCGTTCGACTATATCGTGCCGACCGACCACCAACTCGGCTACGACCAAGAGTTCACCTGGTGGCAGGACGAAAAGCTCGCCGACCTCTTCCACGTACCGGGAACGTTTGCGCCGATGTTCGGATACGAGCGCTCGTTGACGTTCCCCAACGGCCACCGCAACGTCATCTTCGCCAAGCGCGGAACCCGCACGCTGCCCATCGGCGAGGCCGAACGCAAGGGCGAAGCGCGCAGCGGGCCGATCCTGTTCCCCTACTTGAAGGCCAACGACGGCATCTCGATGCCGCACTCCTCCGGCACGTCGCAAGGGACCGACTTCGCCGACAACGACCCCGACGTCGAGCCGCTGATCGAAATCTTCCAGGGCTACCGCGCCAGCTACGAGTACCTCGGCGCGCCGCTAGCGGCCGACTATCACAAGCTGCGCGAGCAACGCTCCGGCTTCAACCCGTTGGGCTACTACTGGAACGCGCTCGAGAAAGGCTACAAAATCGGCGTCCAGGCCTCCTCCGATCACTGGTCGACGCACATCTCCTACGCCATGATCGTCGCCGAGGACTTCACTCGCGAATCGATGTTCGAGGCGATCAAGGCGCGCCACGCTTACGCCGCGACCGACAACATCATCCTCGACTTCCAAGCCGAAGCCGACGACGGCCGGACGTACATCATGGGCGACGTGATCGATTCCGACAAGGCCCCGATCCTGACCATCAAGGCCGTCGGCACGGACCGCATCAAGCAACTGGTGATCGTCAAGAACCAGGAGATCATCTACACCCGTCACCCCGACGCCGATTCGGTCACCTTGCGCTACCGCGACGAAGACTTCGAACCGGGCGCCAACTACTACTACGTGCGCGTCGTGCAGAACAACGAGATGGTCGCGTGGAGTTCTCCGATCTGGGTCGAGTAGGGACTAAGCCGCGGCCGTGGCCGCATCTTCGCCGAGTTCCAGTTCCAACTCGGCGATGGTGAAGACGATGTTCTTGACGGTCTGCTCGAAGAGTTCGCGATCGATGATCGGGACAGGCTCGCCCGCCGGGCTGTAGTCGAGCGGCAGAGCGATGCGGACCTCCCCTCGCGAGTACGTCCACATCGCCATCACCGTGCGCCGCCAGCGGCCGAAATCAAGATCGCAAGAGACGACCGAACCGTCCGGAAGAGCCTTGTCGAAGCCCGCCCGGAACTCGTCCGAGCGAGCCGAGATCAGCCGGTAACCGATCTTCTGCAAGCGCTTGGCGGCGATGTCGACCAGCGGTATGTGATCGTCCCTCTCAAACGCCAGTTCCGGGTCGAGGTCGTAGGGGAAGCGCCCGGCCGCCTTGAGCAGCGCCAGACGAGAGACCCAGGCTTGCCGAAGGTCGCGCGGCGTCCGCAAGGCGCGCGGCGGACCTTGTCCGGCCGACTGAGCAGTGAGTTCGCGAGTCGCCTCCAGCGCGCCGCGCGAAAGCCAAGCGCCGTTGTTACCCTGCTGAATCGCTTCCCGAATCCAGGCGGCCAGATGCTCTTCCTGGGCCGGTCCGGACGCCTTGGGAAGCGTGCGGGCGGTGAAGGGCCCGCCAAAGACTCGCTCGTAGAGCATCCTCTCGATGGCAAGGCGATTGGCGGCGGGCAAACGATCGTAATGGGGCGTCTTCGACATCCAGTTGGGGAACTACTGGGATCCTCTTCAGAGTGCCCGCGGTCGAGCTTTTGGGACAACGCGGAGTTCTACTTGGCCGCTCCTTGTTTCTGCGTCAGGCGCGCCCCCGTCAGTCCGCCCGCTATCCTACGGAGACGATCCGAGGGAAACACCCGAGGTCCGATTGGACCTTTCGTACTGGTCCGTCGATGGGGAACTTTTGGAGGCCTGTGAGCGTCAGTAGCGGTTTGAGGATGTTAGGGAAGGCGGTTATGAGAGGCGTACTGAAGGTCGCGGCGGTCGGTCTCTGCCTGGCCGCCGGCGCGTCGGCCGAGCCCGCGCCCCTCGATAGCTTCACCGCGCCCGGCCACCGCGAGCTGGTCGAGTCCCTGCGGGCCCGGATGGCGGAAGTCGCCGAGATGGAGAATCGCTTCGCGGGCAAGCTGGCGGTGAGTTCGACGGCGGGACCGTTTTCGGACATCGGCAAAGTGGACTTCGTCCTCTCCCACGCGAACTTCGTCCCGCGCCGCTTCCTGCACTACCAAGATCACAGCTTCATCTTCACGGCGGTCGAAGGGCAGAGCCCCGAAGAGTTCGAGCGAAATCTGCATTCGATCGTCAACTACGTGCGGCTCTCAACCGTGTCGCGCTGGTACAACTACCGCGCCCGGCGCCGTCTTCCGCTGGTCGGCGAACGAGAGGGCCTGGTCGAGGTCCAACAGATCGCAAAGAAGGTCTACGACTTCCGGGAAGAGCAGCTCGAGTTGATCGAATCAGGCGGCGTGCGCCCCTCACAGGTCCTGAGCACGGCCAACCTGGGCGAGCTGGGCGACCTACGCTTGCTGCGCGATCTAGAGCGGTCGTTCCAGGCGGGGCAGTCACAGTTCACCTTCCAGCGCAACGCCGTGATCTTCGTCCTCTTAGCGGCCGAGCTGCTGATCAGCTTCCTAATCGCGACGCTGTACCTACGGCGCGCCCGCCCGCTCGTGGTCGTCGCGGAAGAATCGGCCTAGGCGCGACGCCTAGGCTTTCGCGCCTGGCGACGAGTGTTCACTCTACGAGGGCTGGGCGCCCTGGATCGGCGTAGTCGAAACCGCTCTGCTCAAAAAGATCCTCCAGGGCGGACTGCCCGTGCAAGTGGACATAGTCCTTCTCGGCTGGAGTGATCGGAACAAGCCACAAGAAGCGCACCTGTCGGCCGGCAGCCTCAGCGTTCTCCAAGACTGGGCCGTCTAGGTAGGGAAGCGAAACTAGCGCATGCGTACACCGGGAGTCGTCAGCCCAGCCTCGACCGAAGTTCACGGTGTGCCCCAGGCCAAGGGGATGGGCGGTTCGGTGATAGTGGGCCACGGCAAACAAGACTTCGGCTATATCGAAGTCCATCCTCCGGTTCGCCACCATGAAAAGTTCAAGCCGGAGAGCGTCGCTTGGTTGCGACATGCCTACGGTCGCATAGGTCCATAGGCGCCTTCGTCGAGTCGGCTCGAAACGAGCCACGCGAAACTCGGAAGGCAGCTCACGAATCGGCCCCTTCGAGAAGTCTACGACCGAGCCCGACGCGGACCAGACCTTCTCATAGTGTCGGCTTATCGCTCGGCAGTAGTCAGTCATGACATCGGGGGGCCGCCGACGAAGAGGCGTTACCCCGCTTCCTGCTCGCGCACCAGCTCCCGCGTGTGGTCCACCAGCAGCGGCATCGAATCCGCCAAAATATCCGGCGGATACTTCTCAAACGACTCCGGCCGCAGCCCGTAGGTCACCCCGGCCGAAACCGCCTTGGCGTTCCGCGCGGTCAGCACGTCCACGCTGCTGTCGCCGATCATCAACGTCGCGGCCGGCGGAACTCCGGCCTCAACCATCAGGTGCTGCAAACCCTCCGGGTCGGGCTTTTTTGTCGCGAAGCTGTTGCCGCCCAGGACCTCGAAAAACAGATCGCTGAGTCCAAGCCCGGCGATAATCTCGCGGCTAAAGACGACCGGCTTGTTGGTCAAAACCGCCATCTGATACCCGTCTTCCTGCCACGCATCGAGCGACTGCTGGACGCCCGGGTACAACCGCGTGTTGTCGAGCATGTGCTCGTCGTAGTACCTCAGAAAGAACTCCAGCCCCTCGTCGATCTGCTCGTCCGTCATACCCGAAGGCTCCAGCGCGCGACGGATCAGCATCGGCGCGCCGTCGCCGACGTAGGAATAGATCCGCTCGTGGGGCAGATCTTCCAAGTCGAAGTGCGTGCGGACGGCGTTGACCGACAGCGCGAGATCGAGCGCGGAGTCGATCAACGTGCCGTCGAGATCGAAGACGAGAAGGCCGTACATCCCTTCCAGCCTAGCGAGTTTCAAGCTGCCCAAAAAAATGGGGACAACAAAAAAATGGAAAAAATGGGGACAACGCCCATTTTTCGGACGCGACAGCAGCCGGCCGCGTCCAGACGATGACCGCCAGCGCAGGTTAGGCCTGCTCAGAGGGGGGTATGGCGACCTCAGACCGGTCACCGAGAATCGCCGCGCTCCAGCCGTGGGCACAACCGAGCGGGCGGCTCAAGCGGTCACACGATATCACAAAATCAACATTTTCAATTACTTACAAGAAAACAAGCCGAAAGAGGGCGTCGAAAAAGGGCGTTGTCCCCATTTTTCCCCATTTTTCCTCCAGCCCAGCGAGTCTAAACCAGCCAACTCAGGCGGACTCTTCGAGTTCGAGCGTCAGCTCTTCCCACTCCCGCTCGCACCGCTCGATCTCTTCCCGGCGCTTCTCGAGTCCGGCGATCAGCTCGCTCTGCTTCGCAAAATCCGCGTCCGGAGCGGCGAGCTTGTCCTGAATCGTCTCGCTCTCCGACTCCAAGCGCGCAATCTCGCTTTCAAGCGCCGCCACCTGGTTCTTCTTCTTCTTGGCGATCTGCGGATTGAGCCGCTTCTTCGGCTTCTCCGCCACGGCGACCGGAGCCTCGGCTTCCTGTTCCGGTTCAGGCTCGGGCTCCGCTTGCTGCTTGGCGGCGCCGAGAGCGGCCATCAACTCCTCCGACGGCCCGCGCGGCGCCGTCGGATCCTCGCCCGCCTCGCGCTGTTCGACCGCCCACAGATAGTCTTCGTAGTTGCCCGGGTAAACCTCCACCGCGCCGCCGCCGACCGCTATCGTCTTCGTCGCCAGCCGATCGATAAAGTAGCGGTCGTGCGAGACGAAGACGAGCGTGCCGGTGTAGTCGAGCATCGCCCGCAACAACACGTCTTTCGCGCGCAGGTCCAAGTGGTTGGTCGGCTCGTCCATCAGCAAGAAATTGCTGGGCGCGAGCAGCATCCGGGCTAGCGCGAACCGGTTGCGCTCTCCGCCTGAGAGTACCTTGATCTTCTTGAACGCGTCGTCGCCCGAAAACAAGAAGCAGCCCAGCAACGTCCGGATCTCCGTATCCGTCATGCGCGGTGCCATCTTGCCGATCTCGTCGAACATGACGCCTTCCGGATCGAGTTCCTTGTACTGGTCCTGCGCGAAGTAGTCGACGTCGACCTTGTGGCCGAGCGTGATCTCGCCGTCGGTCGGCGGTTCAATCCCCGAGAGCAGCCGGATCAGCGTCGACTTGCCGGCGCCGTTCACGCCGACCAGCGCGATCCGGTCGCCCTTCTCAATCTGGAACGAGACGTCTTCAAAGACCTTCTTCGGCCCGTAGTGCTTCGAGATGCCGACCGCTTCGGCGACGATGCGCCCGCTCGCCGGGGGTTGCGGGAAGCGAAAGTGCATCACCTTCTCTTCCGGCGGAATCTCGATCCGCTCGATCTTCTCAAGCTCCTTGATCCGGCTCTGCACCTGCTTCGCCTTCGTCGCCTGCGCGCGGAACCGGTTGATGAACGCCTCCAACTGCTCGATGCGCGACGTCTGGTTCTTATAGGCGGCGACCAGCAGCTCCCGTCGTTGCGTCTTCTGGACCTCGTACTTCGAGTAGTTGCCTTTATAGATGTGCGCTTCCTTATTCCAGATCTCGATCACTTCTTTGACCGTGACGTCGAGGAAGTAGCGGTCGTGCGAGATCAGCAGGAACGCGCGCGGGTAGGACTTGAGATAGTCTTCGAGCCAGTTGCGCGCCTCTAGATCGAGGTGGTTCGTCGGCTCGTCCAGCAGCAGGATGTCGGGCTTCATCAGCAGCAGCTTGGCGAGCGCGATGCGCATCTGCCAGCCGCCTGAAAACTCGCGCGTATCACGATTCCAATCCTCGCGCGGGAAGGCGAGACCGCCCAGCACGGTTCCGACCTGCGCCTCTTTCGTATAGCCGTCCAAGGCGTCGAAGCGATCGGTCACCCACGAGTAGCGCTCGATGATCTCGGCGTACTCCTCGCTCGAAGGATCGACCGTCGACATCTTCTCGGCGAGCTCTTCCTGCTCCTTCTCAAGCGCAATCGCTTCGTCAAAGACGCTCAGGCACTCCTCGAAAACGGTGCGCCCGCTAAAGCTCAGCCCGTCTTGCGGCAGATAGCCGATCTCCAGGCCTTTCTGGCGACTGATCTCGCCGTCATCGAGGCTCTCGATGCCGGCGATAATCTTGAGCAGCGTCGACTTGCCGGTACCGTTCGCGCCGACCACGCCCACGCGATCGCCCGGCTGAATCAGCCAGTCGAGCCCTTCAAAAAGGGTCCGAACGCCAAAGCGCATCGCGCCGCCGCTGATCTGGAGCATTCCTGATTCCTAGGATACCGAGGCCCGCCTCGTCGGTCGGAAGCAGCGTCGGCCCCCGTTGCTACACTCGACAGCGATGGCGCTTTTCGCTCGACTTTTCGTCCTATTTCTCTGTCTTGGGCTCACCGCGGAACTCCCGTGCGCGGCCGCCGAGTGGAGCGGAGCGAGATGGATCGACGAAGCCGTCGAAGAGGCGATCGAGAGCGGGCAGATTCCCGGCGCGGTCGCTCTCGTCGGCCAGGGAGACCGCATCCTCCATCACCGCGCCTACGGGAACCGGACCGTCGCCCCGGGCAAACAGCCGATGCGGCTCGACACCATCTTCGACTGCGCATCCCTGACCAAAGTCGTCGCGACGACGCCGTCCATCATGAAGCTCGTCGAGCAAGGCAAGGTCCGGCTGCGCGACCGGGTCACACAATATATCCCCGAGTTCGCCGACGGGCGCTCGTCGATCACCGTTCGACAACTCCTCACCCACACCTCCGGCCTACGCCCCGATCTCGACCTGGAACCCGAGTGGGAAGGCTACGAGACCGGCATCGTCAAGAGCTACAAAGAGGTCCCGCAGGCGCGACCCGACCAGCGCTTCATCTACAGCGACATCAACTTCATTCTGCTGGCCGAGATCGTTTCGCGCGTCTCGGGGCAGCGGATCCACGAGTACGCGGCGGAGAACGTCTTCGCGCCGCTCGGTATGGACGACACGGGCTACGTACCTGACGCGGCGCTGCGCGACCGCATCGCGCCCACCACCCGCATGCCCGACGGAACGATCTTGCAAGGTATCGTCCACGACCCGACCACACGCTATATGGGAGGAGTAGCCGGGCACGCCGGGATGTTCTCGACCGCGGCCGACTTGAGCCGCTACGCCCGCATGATGCTCCACGAAGGCCGGCTGGAAGACGTCCGCCTCTTGAGCCCATTGAGCGTCGACGCCATGACGCGCACGCAAACACCCGAGGGCGTGCCCGCCCGAGGCCTCGGTTGGGATCTGCACTCGCCCTACGCCTCCGTGCGCGGCGACCTTTATCCCGGAGACTCCTACGGCCACACCGGCTACACCGGCACGTCGCTGTGGATCGATCCCGGCACGGACTCCTACGTCATCCTATTGACCAACCGCGCCCATCCCACCGACTCCGGCTCAGTCGTCAGCCTGCGCAGCCGCGTCTCGTCTATCGTGGCGGCGGCGATCTCGTCCGATGCGGCAGCCTCCCCGACAACCGAAAACCGCCGAGCGACCCGCCGAACTGACGGCCCGCGAAACGGCCAAGTCCTGACCGGGCTCGACGTGCTGGTCCGCGACGGTTTCGCTCCGCTGGCCGGCAAGCGCGTCGGGCTGATCACCAATCACACCGGCATCGATCGTGTCCGCCGCCGAGGAGTCGATCTCTTTGCCCAAGCCGACAACTTGGAGTTAGCCGCCGTCTTCACGCCCGAACACGGCCTCGACGGCGTCTTCGACCAAGAGCACGTCGCCGACGCCAAGCTCGATCAGATCCCGGTCTACAGCCTCTACCAACCGGGTCGTCGCCGTCCGACGGCGGAGATGTTGCAGGGACTCGACGCGCTCGTCTTCGACATCCAAGACATCGGCGCCCGCTTCTACACCTACTCGACGACCATGGCCTACGCTCTCGAAGAGGCGGCCAAAGCCGACATCGAGTTCTGGGTGCTCGACCGCCCCAATCCGATCACCGGAACACGCATCGAAGGACCCGTGATCGAGGACGAACTACGTTCCTTCATCGGCTATCTGCGCATCCCCGTGCGACACGGGATGACGATGGGCGAGCTGGCTCGCTTCCACAACGAGACCGAGAATCTCGGCGCCGACCTTCACGTCGTCGCCATGGAGGCCTGGGATCGCGCGATGTGGTTCGACGAGACGGGCCTGCCGTGGGTCAACCCGTCGCCCAACATGCGCACCTTGCAGCAGGCGCTGCTCTACCCCGGCGTCGCGCTGCTCGAAGGCCTGCGCAACTACTCGGTCGGTCGGGGAACCGATACCCCTTTTGAATTCGTCGGAGCCGATTGGATCGATGGAGAAGCGCTCGCTCGGGAGCTGGCTTCGGTCGGATCGCTCGGCGTCTACCCCATGGAACGAACGCCCGACGCATCGAATTTCAAGGGAACGTCGATCGAAGGAGTCGCCCTGCAGGTGCTCGACAGGGAGCGCTTTCGCAGTCTAGACGCCGGATTGGCTCTCGCGGAAGCGCTGGGCCGGTTGTACGCAACCCGGATAGATTGGGATCGAACCGGCGGCTGGATCGGCCGTTCGGGAACCGTCGATGAGCTGGCAAGCGGGGCCGCCGGCCGGGAAATCTTGGAGACGTGGAGGGAATCGTCGGAGCGATTTCGCTCCGCCCGCCGCCCCTTTCTGCTCTATCCGGAGCCGGACGCTCAACAACCGCGCGACTCCGCGTTGGACTAGCCTGTTCGACTAGTCTCTCCGCTCCCCGTATCGGTCGGACGAGGAGCCGAGAGCGGCGCCGACGTCTACTCGCCGTCTTTGGACTTGTCCTTGGCCGCGCGAACTTTCTTGCGCTCCGAGGCTTCCTTCATCCACGTGGGGGGACGTCCGCGACGCTTGCCGCGGCCGCGCGCCAAGCGCTCAAGCGAGATAATTGCGTCCTCGATCTGTTCCCGCTCCTGGCGCAGCTCTTCGAGAATCTTGTTGACGTCCATGCGTTCAACCTCCAAACACCGTTCGTATTTTTTGCCCCAAAAGCGATATTCCTGAAGAATCGCTCGGAGCAAGTATTGAAGAGGCGCGGGTCGGGCGTCGATCGTTCCGCTGTCAGAACAAGACGGCCGTTATTGGCCCCTGCAAGTGAAGTTTTAGCAAAGCATGCTCAGGACCGTCAACGAAATTGTTCCGGATTCCGAACAATAATCGAGCCCTATGGCTCGAAAGCTCTCACGCTAGCTCCAGAAGAACGGTGTTCTTGTCGCGTGAGAAGAAGATCCCCGTGCGGCTCGAAGGCCTATAAACAAAGGCTCTGACGAAATTCGCCGCAGGTTCGTGCGACTATTATGACCGAAAAGATCGAGCTTGCGGTAAAAGGATGAAAAATTTTTGAAAAATACTCGATCAAGCCGCCGAGACGTCGTCAGGAGGCAAAATCAGTGAAGCAATCAACCCGCACAAGAACGTCGTCAGCGAACCAATCACGACGTACCAAGTCCACGCGATCTCCGTCGCAAAAGTGACCCAGAGTACGGCGGCCAAGCCCGCCAACATTCCAGCGACGGCTGCTTTCGATCCGACGCGCTTCGTCAAGATGCCCAGACTGAACACGCCGAGCAGAGCGCCCAACGGCACCGACCCGATCGCAAGCCCTGCCTCCAACACGGAACCCCATTGGCGAGCCGCCCAAGCGATTCCGATGAGCACCACGCCCCAACTCAGCGTCGCCCAACGCGACAACGACAGCCGACGAGCCTCGTCGCCGAGGCGATCGCCGAAGATCGGAATCGCGAAGTCCATCATCGTGGCCGAAGCCAGCGAATTGAGCGCAGCCGAGATGTTCGACATCGCAGCGGCGAGGATGGCGGCGATGACGACTCCCGCCGCAACCGGAGGGAGCGCTTCCCAAATAAAGCGAGGGTAGATGCGATCGAGCGGGTCGGGGGCGGGAAGTCCGGCTTGCTGGTAGTAAACCCACAGCATCACGCCGATCGTGAGGAAGAGGGTGAACTGGAACAGGATGACGAACCAACTAGACAGTAGAGCCAAGCGACTCTCCGCCATCGAGCGCGCCGAGAGCAGACGTTGGACGACCAACTGATCGGTGCCGTGGGTCGCGGTCGTCAGGAAGCAGCCGCCGAGCAGTCCAGCCCAGAACGCGTAGGTCTCGGTGAAGAACTCGGCCGTCGGCTCAAAGCCAAAGTGGAAGATCCGGAACTTCTGTTCCGTCGCGGCGGCGGTCACGACGGCGTCCCAGCCGCCGGGGATCTCGGCGAGAATCCACCAGAAGCTCAGCAAGGCGCCCGTGACGTACAGGACCATCTGGGCCACGTCCGTCCAGATGACCGCCGTCATGCCGCCGTGAAAAGTGTAGAAGAGCGTCAGAACGGAGATGATCAGGATCGACGCCATCGGCTCGGTGTCCAGCACCACCGAGACGACGATGGAAATCGCGAAGACCCGCACGCCCTCGGCCAGAGAGCGGGAGGCCAGAAAGATCGACGCCGAGAAGCGTCGCACGCCGGGGCCGAAGCGACGCTGCATCAGCTCATACGCGGTAAACATCTCCCCGCGTGAATAGGCGGGAATGAACACCAAGGCGATGATGATGCGAGCCAGCAGGTAGCCGAAGACGACTTGGAGAAAACCGAGGTCCCCGCCGAATGCGAGAGCCGGCGTGCCGATGATGGTGAGCGTCGACGTCTCCGCGGCGACAATCGACAGACCGATCGCCCACCAAGGCGCGGACTTCCCGCCCAGGAAGTAGTCCTTCAGCGATTTCTGCGAAGCGCCGAAGCGCGCGCCGAAGATGGTGACGCCCACCAGATAGACGGCGATGACGGCGAGATCGAGAGCGCGTTCAGGCAAGGCGGGCGGGCCGCGCAAGGCGTCCAGGGGATGAACGCGGGCCCCTCCAAAGAAACGGAGTGTAACACTCGGACGCCCGCTCCCGTCACACACTCGCTTGAGCCCGAAAGCAACTTTAGGAGGTTCTACGGTGTCCTAGAACCCGGATGCCTCCGGCGACAACAAGCGGTACGGATGTTGCCATCGACGCGCGGCTGATTTATACTCCGCGATTAGTCCCAGCTCGACCTGGGCTACGCCCCAGGCGCGTCCGCTCCGCGAGACGTCCGCCGGAGGACCCGACTTAGGATTCCGGCTTGTTGGAGATAAGAAACACATGTTGAGAAAGTTTACGATCAGCGCCGTAGCGGTTTGTCTGCTGCCTTTTGCAGGCTCCGTTGCGACGGCCTCCCCGCAGGAGCAGCAGGCCGCCGAGAAGCCGGCGGCAACCGAAAAACGCCCCAAGGATCAGGCTGAGTACGAGCTCGCGAACAAGACCTTCACGGCCGCCGGTTCCGGCGATTGGAAGACCGTTCTGGACACGCTTAGCCAATGGAAAGAGAAGTATCCGGAGAGCGCCTACAAAGAGGACTGGATTCGCCTGGAACTCCGCGGCTACCAAAACACCGGCCAGCGCGAGAAGGCGATTGAGATCGCCGAGACGATCCTGAAGGACCAGCCCGGCGACTTCGAATCGAACTTCTTGATCACGACGCTCGTCCCCCAGTTGGGCGACGCGGCCACGCCGAAACTCGACACGGGCATGAAGGCGGCAAGCGAGCTGCTGAAAGGCAAGCCGGCCGGACTGAACGATCAGCAATGGGCGGGCGTGAAGGGCCAAGTGACGCTCGCCGCGCATCAGACGCTCGGCTGGTCGCACATGCAACGCAAAGAGAATGAGAAGGCTGAGGAGCAGTTCATCAAAATCCTCGAACTGAATCCGAACAACGCCCAAGTCTCCTACTGGCTCGGCAACGTGGTCCTAGCGCAGAACGATCCCGACAAGAACGAGCTGGCGCTCTACAGCTTCGCCCGCGCCGCGGTCTATGAAGGCGAGGGCGCATTGAACGCCGAGGGTCGCGCCCAGGTTCGCAAGTATCTGGAGAAGGTCTACAACACCTACGCCGGAACGACCGACGACCTGCAGGCCACCCTGCTCGACCCGGCCAAGGAGAACCCGCTGCCTCCGGCCGATCTGAAGATCAAGCCCGCCGCCGTCCGCGAGTTCGAGAAAGAGCAGGCCTTCCGCGACGCCAACCCGCTGCTGGTCGTCTACCTCGACCTCAAAGAGGCGCTGCTGAGCGAGAAGGGCGATGCGATCTGGAGCGACCTCAAGGGCAAATTGACGCCCGAGATGGCGCTCTACGTCGTCGGCATGGACTCGGCCCGCCCGCAAGTCCTTAGCCTCTCGAGCACCCCCGACGGACCGACCGAAGTCGTCTTGAGCCTGGCCAACCGCCTCCGCGCCGGACCGGCCCGCGGCAAGAAGCTCAAGATCGACGGCGTCGCCTCCAACTTGACCAAGGACCCCTTCAAGTTGAGCCTGACCGGCGGTCGCCTGCGCTAACCCGCAACTCGACTCCAACAAGCCCAAAAGGCCCCGTCGCGGAGATCCGCGGCGGGGCTTTTTCGTGTCACGCGGCAATGGTCTAAAATTGAGTCAGAAAGTAGACTAAGTCGATGGTCACAGTCAACATCCACGAGGCGAAAACTCATCTCTCCAAGTACTTGGAGATGATCGAACAGGGTGAGCGCGTCGTCATCTGTCGACGAAACGCGCCTGTGGCGGAACTCAAGCGGGTGCCTGCCCGGCGAACCGAACCCAGGCCGATCGGTCTAGCCGAGGGGAAGGTGCGCGTCCCCGACTCCTTTTTTGACCCGCTGCCCGATGAGTTGCTGGCGGCCTTTAGCGGTGAAGAATCGCCCGAGCCCGAAACGTGAGGCTACTGCTCGATACGTGTACCTTCCTCTGGTTGACCGGGGATTCGGCACGACTATCGGAACCGGCGAGGCGCGCCATCCGAGACCCCGAAAACGAGGTCTACCTGAGCGCCGCGTCCGCCTGGGAGATCGCCGTCAAATGGCGACTAGGCAAGCTGACGCTCGATCGTCGCCCGGAGGCGTTCGTCAGCGCGGAACGCGAGCGACACGGGGTCACGGAGTTGCCGATTCGCGAGTCGGCCACGCTGCTTAGCGCGAGTTTGCCGGACGTCCATCGCGACCCGTTCGACCGCATGCTCGTTAGTCAAGCGATCGACGGAGGCCTGTCGATCGTATCGCCCGATCCAGCGTTCGACGGCTACCCCGTCAAGCTGCTCTGGTAGCCTTCCGGAAGAATCTTGACCGATTTGTACAGTATTGCTAGCCTGAGGACCTAGACAATCTGTACGTTTGGGTATAGATTCCTCCCCACCGCTAGGTGGGCGCACTGAACCGGAGACACGATGAGCAGCTCGACCGACCAATTGGAAGTCCTCGCGCAACAAGAGTACAAGTACGGTTGGACGACCGACATCGAGGCCGAATCGGCGCCTCCCGGTCTCAACGAAGAGATCATCACCTGGATCTCCAAGGTCAAGAAGAACGAGCCCGACTGGCTGACCGAATGGCGCCTCGAAGCCTTCCGGCACTGGCAAAAGATGGAAGAGCCGCAGTGGGCCCGCGTCGACTACGACAAGGTCGACTACCAGGCGATCTCGTACTACTCGGCGCCGAAGAAGAAGGACGGCCCCAAGAGCCTCGACGAGGTCGACCCGGAACTGCTCGAAACCTACGAGAAGCTCGGCATCCCGCTCAACGAGCGCGAGAAGCTCGCCGGAGTCGCCGTCGACGCGGTGTTTGATTCGGTTTCGGTCGCAACGACTTTCCGCGACAAGCTGGCGGAGAAGGGCGTCATCTTCTGCTCGTTCTCAGAGGCCGTCCAAGACCACCCGGAACTGGTCAAGAAGTATCTCGGCTCGGTCGTCCCCACCACCGACAACTTCTTCGCGGCGCTCAACTCGGCGGTCTTCACCGACGGCTCCTTCTGCTACATCCCCAAGGGCGTCCGCTGCCCGATGGAGCTCTCCACCTACTTCCGCATCAACGCCGCCAATACGGGCCAGTTCGAGCGGACGCTGATCGTCGCCGATGAAGGCGCCTACGTCAGCTACCTCGAAGGCTGCACTGCGCCGATGCGCGACGAGAACCAGCTTCACGCGGCGGTCGTCGAACTCGTCGCCCTCGACGACGCTCAAATCAAGTACTCGACGGTGCAGAACTGGTACCCCGGCGACAAGGACGGCAAGGGCGGCATCTACAACTTCGTCACCAAACGCGGCGCCTGCCGCGGCAAGAACTCGAAGATCTCCTGGACCCAGGTCGAGACCGGTTCGGCGATCACCTGGAAGTACCCGAGCTGCATCCTGCAAGGCGACAACTCGGTCGGCGAGTTCTACTCGGTCGCCGTCACGAACAACCTGCAACAGGCCGACACCGGCACCAAGATGATCCACATCGGCAAGAACACCTCGTCGACGATCATCTCGAAAGGCATCTCCGCCGGACGCTCGTCGAACGCTTATCGCGGCTTGGTGAAGATCCTGCCCGGCGCCGAGAACGCCCGCAACTTCTCCCAATGCGACTCGATGCTGATGGGCGACCAGTGCGGCGCGCACACCTTCCCCTACCTCGAGATCAAGAACCCGACGGCGCAGATCGAGCACGAAGCGACCACGTCGAAGATCGGCGAGGACCAGATCTTCTACTGTCAGCAGCGCGGCATCTCGGAAGAAGACGCCGTCGGCATGATCGTGAACGGCTTCTGCAAAGAAGTCTTCAAGGAACTGCCGATGGAGTTCGCCGTAGAGGCGCAGAAGCTGCTCGGCATCAGCCTCGAAGGTTCGGTGGGCTAAGGAGGCCGACGATGGAGATCGCTCTCAAGCCGGAAGATCAGGAACTGCTCGAAAAGCACGTCGCCAGCGGCCGCTTCAAGAACGCGGAAGAGGCGGTTGGGGCTTTGCTGCACACCCTGCCCGACCCGAACGAGATCACTCCTCAAGAGGAGTGGGAGCTTCTCCGTCCGGCGTTGGAGCAGTACGAACGCGGCGAGTATCGAACGCTCTCCTCGGATCAGGACGTGGACGACCTCTTACGCGAAATCACCGGCAAAGGAAGACCGAGTGAGTGATCTCGGTTTTTCCAGCGCAGCCCTGGAGGACTTACGGCAGACCCACGGATTTCTGAGACAACAAGTCGGAGAAGATTTCGCGGCCAAGCAGATACACGAGATCCTGACCGCAACCGAGCTCCTGGGCCGATTCCCGAGGCTGGGCACGGAAGGCTTCTACGGACCAGAGCGTCGACGAGTCAGGCGATTTCCGGTCGGAGCGTACTTCGTCTACTACGTCGAGACCAACGACGGACTTCTCGTCTTGCGAGTCGTTCACAGCAAGCGCGACCAACGGCAAGCCTTAGGACAAACGGATCAACCGAGCAACGGATAACGGAACAACGGAAAATGCTGAACGTAAAAGACCTGCGCGTAAGCGTCGAAGACAAGAACATCCTCAAAGGCATCAGCCTCGAGATCAACCCGGGCGAAGTCCACGCCGTCATGGGCCCCAACGGCTCCGGCAAATCCACCTTCGCAGGCGTCCTCGCCGGACGCGACGGTTATGAGATCGACGGCGGCACGGTCGACTACCTCGGCGAAGACCTGCTCGACCTCGACCCCGAAGAGCGCGCCCAGAAAGGCGTCTTCCTCGCCTTCCAATACCCGGTCGAGATTCCCGGCGTCTCCAACATGTACTTCCTGCGCGCCGCGCTCAACTCCGTCCGCAAGAGCCGCGGCGAAGAAGAGCTCGACGCCGTCGAATTCATCGGCCTCGTCAAAGAGAAAATGAAGAAGCTCAAAATGGACGACGCCATGCTCAAGCGCGCCGTCAACGAAGGCTTCTCGGGCGGCGAGAAGAAGCGCAACGAGATCTTCCAAATGGCCGTGCTCGAACCGAAGCTCGCCGTCCTCGACGAGACCGATTCCGGCCTCGACATCGACGCGCTCAAGCTGGTCGCCGACGGCGTCAATTCGCTGCGCAGTCCCGATCGCTCGATGATCGTCGTCACGCACTACCAACGCCTGCTCGACTACATCGTCCCCGACTACGTCCACGTGCTCGCCCACGGCCGCATCGTCAAGTCCGGCGGCAAGGAACTCGCACTCGAACTCGAAGAGAAGGGCTACTCCTGGATCGAAGGCCTCGCCGAGCAAGGCGAGCTCGCCACCGTCTAGAGAACCGTCTAGAGCAAGGATTGCGACCGATGCCGAACCTCACCGCTTACGTCGAAACTGCCCGGGCCGCCGCGGCCGCCGAGCCCGCTTGGCTCGCCGACCAGCGTCGCCTCGCCTCCGAGCGCTTCTCACTGCTCGGCATCCCGACGACCAAGCACGAAGACTACAAATACACCAACCTCAAGGCGATCGCCTCAGGCGATTGGCAGCCGGGCGCCCAGGCCGAACCGGGCGATCTCTCGGCGCTCGACTTCTTGGGCGAAGAGGCCGCGCGCCTCGTCTTCGTCAACGGCCGCCTCGTTTCGGCTACAGGCGACGCGGCCGTCTCCTTGGCCGCGAACCTCGCCGACGTCGAAGGCCACCTGACGCGCTACGCCGACTTCGAATCGCACGCGACGACGGCGCTCAACACGGCGCTGTTTGAAGACGGCGCCCTCATCCGCGTCGCCGCCAAGACCCAGGTCGAGAAGCCGATTCACATCGTCTGGGTCGCCTCCGGCCAAGCCGGCGAAGCCTCCCACCCGCGCACGCTGATCCTGGCCGCCCGCGAATCGCACGTCCAAGTCGTCGAGACGTTCATCTCGCTCTCCGACGGCCAATCGTGGACTAACCAAGTCACCGAGATCGTCGCCGAAGAGAACGCCCGCGTCGAGCACTTCAAGGTGCAGCAAGAGTCGCTCGCCTCGCTCCACACCGGACGCATCGAGGGCCTGCAGGAACGCAACGCCTCCGTCTCGACCATCTCGCTCTCCTTCGGCGCGGCGATCGCCCGCAACGACGTCAACGTCACCCTCGACGACGAGGGCGGCGAGGCGGCGATCGACGGGCTGTTCGTCGTCGACGGCACGCAACACGTCGACCACCACACGACGCTCGACCACGCCAAACCGCTCTGCAACTCGCACCAGCTCTACAAAGGCATCCTGGACGATTCGGCGCGTGGAGTCTTCAACGGCAAAATCATCGTCCGCAAAGACGCGCAGAAGACGGACGCGATCCAGAACAACAAGAACCTGCTGCTCTCGGCCAAAGCCGAGATCGACACCAAGCCGCAACTCGAAATCGACGCCGACGACGTGCGTTGCACCCACGGCGCCACGATCGGGCAGCTCTCGGACGAGTCGCTCTTCTACCTGCGCTCGCGCGGCATCCCGGTCGACGAGTCGCGCGGCTTGCTCATCTACGCCTTCGCCGCCGACCTGCTCAACCGGATCACTATCGATCCGCTCAAGCAGCACTTCGAGCGCGAGCTGATGCGCAAGCTCGCCAAGGATCCGGCCGACGCACAGGAGACCCTCGGATGACCGCTCACACCGCAGCCCCCGCCCTCGACGTCGCGGCGTTGCGCCGGGATTTCCCCGCGCTGTCGCAAGAGGTTCACGGGCATCCGCTCGCCTACCTCGATAACGCCGCCTCGGCCCAAACGCCCGAGCCGGTCGTCGAAGCGATCACCGAGTTCTACCGCCGCGACCGTTCGAACGTCCATCGCGGCGTCCACGAACTCAGCCAGCGCGCGACCGACAAATACGAGAAGGCGCGCATCCAGATCCAAAAATTCCTCAACGCGGCCTCCTACCAGGAGATCATCTGGACCCGCGGGACGTCCGAGGGAATCAACCTCGTCGCCTCCGCCTGGGGTAGGGTAAACGTCAAAAAGGATGACGAGGTCTTAATTTCCGGCCTCGAACACCACTCGAACATCGTCCCCTGGCAGATGCTCTGCGAGGAGACCGGCGCGAAGCTGCGCGTCATCCCGATCAACGAGCGCGGCGAGCTGATCCAGGAAGAATACGCCAAGCTGCTCAACGACCGCACCAAGGTCGTCGCGCTCGCGCACGTCTCCAACGCGCTCGGCACCGTCAACCCGATCGCCGAGATGATCGCCCAAGCGCACGCCGTCAGCGCCGTCACCGTCATCGACGGCGCCCAAGCGACGCCGCACATGGCCGTCGACGTCCAGGCGCTCGACGCCGACTTCTACGCCTTCTCCGGCCACAAAGTCTTTGGCCCGACCGGCGTCGGCGCGCTCTACGGCAAGAAGGCGCTGCTTGAAGCCATGCCGCCCTACCAAGGCGGCGGCGACATGATCCTCTCCGTTACGTTCGAGAAGACGACTTACAACGAACTGCCCTACAAGTTCGAAGCCGGCACGCCCAACATCGCCGACGGCATCGGCCTGGGCGCGGCCGTCGAGTACGTCCAAAACGTCGGACTCGACGCCATCGCGGCCTACGAGGCCGAGCTCGTCGAGGACGCGACCGAGAAACTCGGCGCCTTGCCCGGCATCCGCTTGATCGGGACCGCGAAGGAAAAGGCGTCAGTCGTCGGGTTCACCGTCGAAGGCGTACACCCGCACGACGTCGGCACGATCCTCGACCGGGAAGGCGTCGCGATCCGCGCCGGCCACCACTGCGCTCAGCCGGTGATGGATTTCTTCGAGGTGCCCGCCACCAACCGCGCCTCGTTCGCCTTCTACAACACGCACGCCGAGGTCGACCAACTGGTCGCCGCGGTAAAGAAAGCCCAGGAACTTTTCGGATAACGATGTCTGATTTGCGCGATCTCTATCAAGAGCTGATCATCGATCACAGCAAGCAACCGCGCAATTTCCGCGTGATTGACGAGCCCGACCGTTTCGCCGACGGCTTCAACCCGCTCTGCGGCGACAAGCTGCGGCTCTACTTGAAGATCGACGACGGCAAGATCGAGGACGCGGCGTTCAAGGGCGCCGGATGCGCCATCTCGACCGCCTCGGCGTCGATCATGACTTCGATGCTCAAGGGCCAGACGCTCGAGCAAGCCGACAATCTCTTCCAAACCTTCCACACGCTCATCACACGCCCCGAAGGGATGGAAGATCCTTCGGACGCCGGGGTCGGCTTAGGCAAGATGGCCGTCTTCGCCGGCGTCAACGAGTTCCCCGCCCGAGTCAAGTGCGCCACGCTCGCCTGGCACACGCTCAAGAACGCGCTCGACCAGAAGGAAGAAGCCGCGCAGACGGAGTAAACGATGTCCGAAAACGACGCAACCGAAACGACCGAGCCCAAAGCCGACGAACCGAAAGCCGATGACGTGCCGAAGTCGGTCGAGGACCTGATCATCGAGCAGCTCCAGACGGTCTATGACCCCGAAATCCCCGTCGACATCCACAAGCTCGGCTTGATCTACGGCGTCGAGGTCTCCGACGAAGGCGACGCCAAAGTCACGATGACGCTGACCGCGCCCAACTGTCCCGCCGCGCAAACGCTTCCCGAGGAAGTCAAAGAAAAGACCGCCTCCGTCGAGGGCGTCCGATCCGCCGAGGTCGACGTCGTCTTCGAACCGCCCTGGACGCCCGAGAAGATGGACGACGCCGCCAAGCTGGTCCTCAACATCTTGTAAACGCAATGCATGACGCCGCACAAAACGCCGTCGCTTTCCCTCGTCTCAACGACGAGCAGATCGCCGCGCTCTCCGAGCTAGGCGAGCGGCGCGTCTTTTCAGACGGCGAGGTCTTTTTTCGCGAAGGCGAGTCCGGATTCCCGTTCTTCGTCGTCGTCAGCGGCCGCATGCAGATCGTCGAGTCGTCCTCCGGCGAGCCGCGACCGGTCGCCGCACACGAGCCGGGCGAGTTTTCTGGCGACGTCGACATGCTCTCCGGCCGCCCCGCCGTCGTCACCGGTCTCGCCGACGGCGAGACGGAAGCGCTCGTCATCCCGGTCGACAATCTGAAACTCCTGGTCAAGCGCTGCCCCGACGTCTCCGACATCGTCATGCGCGCTTTCCTTGAGCGCCGACGCATCCTGATCGATTCGGACTTCGTCGGCGTGCGCGTCATCGGCTCCCGCTTCTCGCCAGACACCCTGCGCATCCGCGAGTTCCTCGCCAAGAACGGTCAGCCCTTCACCTGGACCGATCTCGAGAACGACGCCGAGGCCGAGACCCTTCTCAAGCGATTCGAGGTCTGCCCCGAGGAGACCCCGGTCGTCTCGTGCGAAGGCCGCTCCCTGCTGCGCAACCCCTCCAACTCGGAACTCGCCGAGTGCTTGGGCATCAAGCGCCCGCTCGACGACGCCGTCTACGATCTGACCGTCATCGGCGCCGGACCAGCCGGTCTCGCCGCCGCCGTCTACGGCGCCTCCGAGGGCCTGCGCACGTTGGTGCTCGACAAGACCGGCCCCGGCGGCCAAGCCGGCACCTCGTCGAAGATCGAGAATTACATGGGATTCCCCACGGGGCTCTCGGGCGCCGATCTCGCCGAGCGCGCCGTCTTGCAGGCGTCCAAATTCGGCGCCGAGTTTTCGGTCCCCAGCGAAGTCGCCGGCGTCGAGTGCGGAAACGGCTACCACCGCATCACGCTCGCCGACGGCGCCGAAATCCGCACCAAAGCCATCCTCATCGCTACCGGCGCCAGCTACCGCAAGCTCCCCGCCGAGCGCGTCGAAGATTTTGAAGGCAACGGCGTCTTCTACGCCTGCACCGCCGTCGAAGCCCAACTCTGCGCCGACGGCAAGGCAGTCGTGGTCGGCGGCGGCAACTCCGCCGGGCAAGCCGCCGTCTTCCTCTCCGGCCGCACCCAGGGCGTTTCGCTGATGATCCGCGGCGACGACTTGGGCAAGAGCATGTCGGAGTACTTAGCCACCCGTATCGAGTCCAACCCGTCGATCGAGCTGCTCAAGAACTCCGAAATCCACGCCGTCGACGGCAACGGCAGCCTCGACCAAGTCCGCATCCGCAACCGCCAAGACGGATCCGAGCGGACGCTCGACTCGAAAGCCGTCTTCGTCTTCATCGGCGCCGCGCCCCATACGACTTGGTTGCCCGAGTGCGTGGCGACCGACGACAAGGGCTTTGTCCTCACCGGCCGCGACGCCAAGACCGAACGCTGGCCGCTCGAACGCGACCCGATGCCGCTCGAAACCTCCACGCCCGGCATCTTCGCCGCCGGAGACGTCCGTTGGAACTCCGTCAAACGCGTCGCCTCCGCCGTCGGCGAAGGTTCGATGACCGTCCACCTCGTCCACCGCTATCTCGCCGAGAAGTAGAACGCCATGCACTTCAGCTCGCAAGAAGAATACGGACTCCGCTGCCTCCTGCGTCTCGCCGCCGCGGGCGATGGGGCTAGCCTGACGATCCCGGAGATCAGCCAGGCCGAGGGCCTCTCGACATCGAACGTCGCCAAGATGATGCGCATCCTGCGCGAGGGCGGATTGGTCGAGAGCGAGCGAGGCCAAGCCGGCGGCTACCGTCTGGCGCGCGCGCCGGAAGAGATCCGCGCCTCCGAGGCCTTAGCGGTCCTCGGCGGCAAGTTCTACGAAGGCGAGTTCTGCGAAAAATATTCAGGCCAAGAAGAGTCGTGCAATCACACCGTCAACTGCTCGATCCGATCGCTTTGGCGAGCGGTGCAGACGGTCGTCGACCAGGTCCTCAGCTCCACCACGCTGCGCGATCTCGTTCGCACGGAAGAACAGATGGACGAGTTCGTCGACGCTCTCGTCGTCATCTCGAACGCGTCCCAGACGCCCGAAAAACATGCTCACTCGTGATCAAGCGCTCGACGCGCTCAAGACCATCGTCGACCCGGCTCTCGAGTCGGACGTCTATTCGCTCGGGCTCGTCCGCAACCTCGACGTGAGCGACGGCCGCGTCTCAGGCGAACTGCTCGTCCATCGCTCGGCCGAGGCGAGCGCCGAGTTGGCCTCCAAGGCGCAAGATGCGCTGAAGAACTCGGGCGCCGAGTCCGCCGAGCTGACGCTGACCACGGTCGCGAGCGACGGCCCGACGATGGACGACAAGGGCGGTATCCCGGGCGTCAAGAACATCATTCCGATTGCGTCGGGAAAGGGCGGCGTCGGCAAGTCGACGGTCTCGGCGAACCTCGCCGTCGCCCTGCAGCAAACCGGCGCGCGCGTCGGCATCCTAGACGCCGACGTCTACGGCCCGTCCATCCCGCGCATCCTGGGCGCGACCGAACCGCCCACCCAAGGCGGCCGCGGCATGATCCCCGTCCAGGTCCACGGACTGCCGATGATCTCCACCGGCTTCTTCATCCGTAAGGACCAAGCCGTCGTCTGGCGCGGGCCGATGCTCGCGAAAATGGTCGACCAACTCATCAACCAAGTCGAGTGGGGCGAGTTGGACTACCTGCTGCTCGACTTGCCTCCCGGCACCGGCGACGTGCAGTTGACGCTCTGCCAACGCGTCGCGCTCTCGGGCGCGGTCATCGTCACTACGCCGCAACCCGTCGCCGTCGATATCGCCGAGAAAGCGATCATCATGTTCAACCAGCTCAAGACGCCCGTCGTCGGCGTCGTCGAAAACATGAGCTACTACGAGTCCCGAAAAACCGGCGAGCGCGAACTCATCTTCGGCTCCGGCGGCGCGGAGATCCTATCCAAGCAGTGGAACGTCCCGGTGCTCGGAAAGATCCCCCTGGCGACGACCGTGCGCGAGACGGCCGACTCGGGCAAACCGATCGTCTTAGAAGACCCCGAAGCCCCGGCAGCCAAGGCGTTCCAGAACGCGGCAGCCCGTCTGATCGGCGAGATCCAACTCCGCAACGCCAGCGCCGAAAAACCGGTCGAGATCTCTTTCTAGCGCGTGTGGAGAGCAGCTTGCCCCGCCCGGAAAAAATCAACCGCCACGGCTCGCACGACGTCGAGATCGTCTGGGACGACGGCCGCCGCATCGTCTACCCCGCGCGCGCCCTGCGCCTGGCCTGCCCGTGCGCCATGTGCCAAGACGAGATGACCGGCGAGCGAATTGTCACCGACAACGCTTTGCCCATTCTGACTTTTCCAACGAAGATAGAACCTGTAGGCCGCTACGCCATCCAGATCCACTGGAGCGACAGCCACTCAACAGGTATTTACACGTGGGAGAAACTGGACGCATTAGCCACCGAGATCGGCAAACCGATCTAGCACCTCCCGGCCGCCTCCAACCGCGTGCGGACTGTCCCCAGCAACTCCAACAGCCAAACCCGCCCACATCTTCCAGGCCATTCCCAACCACAAAAGCCAACCGCGGGGACTGTCCCATCAAGACGTCCATACCTCCGCGACAACCCAGCGCGTGTGGACTGTCCCCAGCGACCACGACTGCTCGAATCCACATCCTGTTGGCCCTTATCCTGCTCCCGCAATTGGTCCAAGCTCAGAGGTCCTTCCCCAATCGCGAAGCAGGCAACTCCGCATCGTTGCTCCCGCCCTCCGCTCCTGCGGGCGCCATCGCGCAAGGTTCAATCTTCCGCCTCAGCAACCCGTCTCTAAACGCCCCAGGAGTCGCCGCTGAGTTTCCGCTCCAACCGGAGCTGTCGGGAATCCGAGTCGAGATCGAAACCGACGAAGGCGTCGTCTATGAATCGTTTCCTCTCCAGCTCTTCGTCTTCCAGTACGATTTCTTGCTGCCTTCCGACGTACCGGTGGGCGAGCACTCGCTGACCTTCATCCAAGACGGCGAACGCACCGAGCTCGACCGCATCAAAGTCGTTCGCGCCAGTCCGGGCCTGTTCACGACTTCCAGCTACGGGCGGCCCGAGCTCGCAGGCCAAGACCTGATGGAACCGGCGGCCCGCGGCGACCGCATCACGTTGTGGGCGACCGGGCTAGGTCCGATTGATGCGTCGGACGCACTGCCGCCCCCGGTGGGCGATCTCCCGACGGAGATCACGGTGACGATCGGCAACCAGGAGGCGCAAATCCTCTACCAAGGTCGAGCCCCCTGCTGCGCCGGCCTCGACCAGATCGACATCCTCATCCCCGAAGAGGCGCCGGTAGGCTGCTCAGTTCCCCTCTGGGTGACGACATACGGATCTCTATATTCAAACGTCGCAACCCTGGCGATCGCCGAGCCGGGAAGAGCTTGTTGGGACGCGGAAGACGAACTCGCCAAGCCCTTCGTCGACGAGCCGACCGGACGGGCGCTCTTTTCGCGATTCACCGAACGAGAAGGAGAAGCAGTCCAATTCAGCTACGACGGTCGCGCCGGGTTCCGAGGCACGGCCCGCGAAGGGGCGCCCACCGGTCTCCTGGCTTTCCGATCCGGCTACCCGATCCCTCCGCGCGGAACCTGTACTCCTCAGCTAGGGGGCTCACTGGGCCGACCAGGATTTGGGCCTAGCTACGACGGATTCATGGGGCTCTACGAGGGCTCGCCGCTCGATGCAGGAAGCCAATTCCGACTCGACGCCCCGCTGGGCCGCTCGAACCTGACTCTCCCGTCTGCCGACGAGTGGTTCCTCTACGAAGAAGGCTTGCGGTCGTTCACGGCGAACCCGCGCGTGACCCTGCTTCCCGGATCCTACCGACTGGAGAGCGAAGGCGGCCCCGGGTTCCCCGCGTTCACCGCCGACTTCGATCTTCCTCCAGCGCCGCTCTGGACCAACCGAGACGCCTTGGCCGAATTTCCGCGAACCGACGGCCTCCAAGTCGAGTGGCAAGGAGGAGACCCGACGGACGATCGCCTGGTCACGCTGAATCCTAGGTTCACCTGCGAAGGCGGCCCTTGCATCATTCCCGGGCAACCCTCGGCAGCGTTCCTCTGCCGCGCCGAGCCCGGCGCGACCTCCCTCGAAGTCCCGCCCGCTTTCTACGCAAACCAAACCGCCACCACCACCCGCCTCCAACTAGTAAACCTCCCCCGCCCCGTCGAGATGCAGTTCGAAACCGACGGCCCCGAAACCGGCCTCGTCGTCGTACGCGATTCCGAAAGCGTCCCCTTCGCCCTCGGCGTTCCGCACCTCGCCTCCACCCCCGTCACCCTCCCCGACGGCTCGATGGTCCAAGCCGAACTCGCCGCCAACCCCTCCGAGCGTCAACGCGGCCTGATGTTCCGCCCGTCGCTGCCCCAGAACGGCGGCATGCTGTTCCTCTTCAACCAATCAGCGCGCTGGAGTTTCTGGATGTACAACACGCTGATCCCGCTCGACATCCTCTGGCTCAACGCAGACCGCGAAATCATCTTCATCAACCGCGATACGCCGACCTGTCCCGGCCAGCCCTGCCCGACCTACGGACCGAACGCCCCTTCGCGCTCCGTCCTCGAACTCGCCGCCGGAGAAGCCGACCGCCGTAACCTCCAAGTCGGCGACCGACTCGACTGGTAACCGCCCGGTCACGCACAATAGACGCGTGCTGCGATTCTTTCTGCTTTTCTGCCTCCTCTTCTGCCTGCCCGCCCTCCTTCTCGCCCAAACCGACTTCGCCCCCGACAAGAAACTCGTCTTCAAGCCCGTCCCCGGCGACGACCTAACGCTCCACGTCTTCCAACCCGCCGACTGGAAACCGACCGACCGCCGCCCCGCCGTCGTCTTCTTCTTCGGCGGCGGATGGACCGGCGGAAACCCGCAACAGTTCTACCCGCACGCCCGCTACTTCGCCCTCCGCGGCATGGTCGCAATCAGCGCACAGTACCGCACCAAAGGCAGCCACGGCGTCGCCCCCTTCGCCTGCATGGCCGACGGCCGCTCAGCGATCGCCTGGGTGCGCAGCCATGCCGCGGAACTCGGCGTCGATCCGAAAAAGGTCGTAGCCGGAGGCGGATCCGCCGGAGGCCACGTCGCCGCATCCACCGCCCTCATCAACGTCTCGCCCGCCCAAGCACCCGTTGCACTGATGCTCTTCAACCCCGTCATCGACACGACCGAAAAAGGCTACGGCGCCGAAAAACTAGGCGACCGCCAACTCGAAGCCTCCCCCGTCCATCACGTCCGTCCAGGCGCGCCGCCGACCATCATCTTCCACGGAACCGCCGACACGACCGTACCGTTCGAGAACGTCCAACGCTTCCAACGCCTCATGCAAGCCGCCGGAGCCCGCACCGAACTCGTCCCCTACGACGCCCGCGCCCACGGCTTCTTCAACCGCAGCCGCTCCGTCGACGACTACGTCGACACCCTCCAACACGCCGACCGCTTCCTAGTCGACCTCGGCCTGCTCCACTAACCGCGCGGCGTGTACCGCATCTGACGTGGCGCACGGCTCCCGCCGTGCCGCCTTCGAGCCGTGCTCGAAGGTCGATTTGCTCTCCGAGCGTAAGGCTGCTGCTTCGGCGCCGCCCAGAGCGCGACCAACCCGCGCCGTGACCAAAGCCCCCCTCCTAACGCGCCTCACTCACCGTATTCGCCTCCGCCAGCCGCCCCGCCGTCTTAATCAGATACACCAACTCGCTCCGACGCCCGTCCGCGTCCTCCCCGCGAGCCCCATCCGCCAGCTTCGCCGCATGCGCATACGAAGCCTCGGAGCGATGCTCCGACTCCCGCAACAACATCCCAAACTCCGCAACCGCAGCCGAGAAGCGCAGGTTGTCCGAAGCCTCCTCAACCGCACGCCCGGAGTCAGAAGCGACCTCGACCAACAACCGACTCTCCGACGCTCGCGGCTCCTTGTAGCGCACCCGCACCTGGAACAGCTCGTCCGACTTCGCCTCACGCGACGGCGCACGCTCCTGGTAGCGCAGTGCGTCGTCGCCGAATTTTCCGTCGGCCGGCTCGATCTCATAGAGCGCAGTGACCACATGCCCGGCCCCCATGTCTCCGGCATCCTTCTTGTCGTCGTCAAAATCCTCGTCAGCGAGCAGCCGGTTCTCATAGCCGACCAGCCGGTAGCGGGCGACGCGCGCCGGGTTGAACTCGACCTGCAGCTTCACGTCCTTGGCGACCGTCAGCAGCGTGGCGCCGATCTGTTCGACGAGCTGCCGCCGCGCCTCCAACACCCCGTCGACATACCCGTACTGCCCGTTGCCGTGGTCGGCGAGTTGCTCCATCTTCGAGTCCCTCAGATTGCCGGCCCCAAATCCGAGCACTGAGAGGAAGACGCCCGCGTCACGCTTCTCTTCGATCAGCCGAATCAGCTCGGAGTCGCTCGATACGCCCACGTTAAAGTCGCCGTCCGTGGCCAAGATGACGCGGTTATTGCCGTGCTCAAAGAAGTTCTCCTGCGCGATCTTGTAGGCGTGTTGGATCCCCGCCGCCCCCGCCGTCGAACCGCCGGAACGCAACCGACTGAGCGCCCCGCGGATCACGTCCTTCTTCGAACCCGCGGTCGAGGGCAGCACCAGCCCGGCGTACCCGGCATACGCGACGATCGCCACCCGATCCTCGGCGCGCAGTTGATCGACCAGCATCGAGAATCCCTTCTTCAACAGCGGCAGCTTATCGGGACTGTTCATCGAGCCCGAGACGTCAAGCAGAAAGACGAGGTTCGCCGGCGGAAGATCCTCAGCCGCGACCGGCTGCGAGCGCAGCGCAATACGCGCAATCTTGTTCTCGGCGTTCCACGGGCAACGCGCCACCTCCGTCGTGACGGAGAACGGCGCCTCGCCCTCGGGCGCCGGTTCGTCATAGCGGAAATAGTTGATCAACTCCTCAATGCGAACCGCGTCCTTCGGCGGCAGCTCGCCGTCTTGGAGGAAGCGACGGACGTTCGCGTACGAGGCCGTGTCCACATCGATCGAGAACGTCGAGAGCGGCGTACGAACCGCATCGTTGTAGTCGTTCTCCGAGATGCGATCGTAGGCTTCAGTGGAAGTCGACCGCGTCGACGTCACTCCATAGAGCACGCCGCCCAACTGACCTCCGGCACTGCCGCCAGGGACGCCGTGTACGATTCCTCCAATCACGCCGCCGGCGGACAACTGCCGCGGCGGTTCAAGCCGGGGCGGCGACTTCCGCGCGGGAGCAGCGGGCGGTGGCGGAGGCGGCGCCGGCGAGGGAGGCTCAAGCGTAGAAGGCGCCCGCTTCTCGGCAACCAGCTGAAGAAACCTAACGTCCTCGCGCCACACCCTTTCAGCCCTAGCTTGAGCTTTCCTGATCACCGCGGGATACCCTTCCGCTGCAACCGTGATTTCCCAAACGCCCTCGGGAACGCCCGCAAACGCATAGCGTCCCGAGTCGTCGGTCACCGCCTTCCGTTCTTCACCGGTCGCTTCGTTGACGATCGTGACGACGGCCCCGGCCAGTGGCGCGCCCGCCTCGTCCGTCACGGTACCTTCGATCGTCGTCGTGTTCTGCGCCGTCAGCGCCAAGGCCAAAAGCAGAACGAGCGTTCCGGCCGTCCAAACAATCTTTCGGGTCATTCGCGTCCTCCAACTCCAAAGACGCCGGAGGCCGAGAAACCGACCAGAACTATTTCCGAATCGAGCCGCGGACGTGTGTGAATTCTTACGTCGAGGCCAAGTACGCGCGCGTGATCTTATCGACCGAGACCGTCCCCGCCTGCCGCATCGCCAGCGCAAACTCCTTCTGCACCAGACGCAACGACGCCTCGACGCCTTCGCGCCCAAACGCCGCCAGCCCCCAGCAATAGGGCCGTCCCATCGCGACCGCGTCCGCGCCCAATGCGAGCGCCTTAAACACGTCCGTACCGCGACGTATCCCGCCGTCCATCAACACGGGAATCCGTCCGGCCGCGCCTTCCACCACCTCCGGCAACGATTCGATCGTCCCGCGCCCGCTCGGCTCCGACCGCCCGCCGTGGTTCGAGACGATGATCCCGTCCACGCCGCTCTCGACCGCTAACTCCGCATCCTCGCGCGTGACGATTCCCTTGATCAGCAGCTTCATCGACGTAGCGTCGCGCAGACGCCGCACATAGTCCCAAGTCATCCAAAGCGGCGACAGCCGCCCCATCTTCGCCAGATCGACGTCGGCAAACAGCGGCTTCCTTCGCAGCACGTCATTCGGAGCGTCGCGGTTGTGGCAAACGCGGCAATCGCGCTGATCCTTCTTCGCCCAACGCTTCAGCGTCTCGCGGTTGCTGCCCAACGCATCAACCGTCAGCGCGACCGCGGGGCATCCGGCGCCCTCGGCCCGCTTCAACAAGGCGCGCGTGATCTCCCAACGCTCGGTCGGATAGAGCTGGAACCAGACCGGCTCGCCGCGCGCCTCGACCACGTCCTCAACGGCAGTATTCGCAACCGTCGAGAGGATCTGCAGCGCATCCGCCGCCTTCGCGCCGTACGCCGCCTCCCCCACGCCGCCGGGATGGAAGGCCGCCTGATTCCCAATCGGCGCCAGACTGATCGGCGACGCCCAACGCGCCCCAAGAATCTCAACCGACGTGTCGATCTCGCGTACGTCCACCAGCCTCCGCACGCGCAGGCTGTACCGATCGAACCCTCGCCGATTCGCCCGCGTCGTGGAGTCGCCGCCCGCGCCGGTGGCCAGATACCCGTAGTGCGCCGGCGGAAGCTTCTTCTTCGCAACTTCGCGAAAATCGAAGACGTTGATCGCTTCCCCGACCGCCGCGATCACCTCGCCTTCGTCCGCATCGCCCCGTAGCGAAGCCGCCAAAGGACTCAGCGCCAGGTAGCGAAGAAAGTCGCGCCGCGCGCGTTGCCGACCGTCCAACACCGGCTGTAACGATACACGTTCCCAGCCGGTGTTGGAAAGCCGTCTCGTGGGGTTGAGGTCTCGTGGGGTTGAGTTCGTCGAACTACGGAATGAGGAACTCGATCGGATCGTCCGAGGGATCGCACTGCGGCGCCGCCGACGTCATCGTCTCGAGCGTATTGCTGCGCTCGCCGTTCGGGTCGATCAGCGTCACCGCCAACAGGCCTTCGCCCTCAACCAGATCGTCTTGCGGAACCGGCGTCACCGCCCCGACCGTAAAGTCGCCCTCCGTCACGCCGGGCAGGTTCAGCCGCGGACCGCTCAGCAAGAAGGTGCAGGTCTCGGCGCTCGTCGCCGACGAAACCACCACCTCCACCTGCGCGCTCGTCTCAATGTCGCCGGTAAAGGTCAAATTGCCTTGCGGCGCCGCAAACGTAAAGCCGCCCGCGAATGAGAGCAACGTCATATCGCCCGCCGTCGTGACGCGCGGCTGTAGATTGAGTTCGGAGATCGCCAGCGCGTCCGCGTCGGTCACCTCAAACGCCAGCGAGTTCGAGTTCGCCGCCGCCGAAACCGCCTGCACCATGCGCATGCCCGGCTCGGCGTCTTCGGCGATCGTGATTTCGGCCGTAATCATGTCCGCCGAAGGCGTCACCATCGCCACCGTGACGCCCTCTTCCGGGTCGACCGTCAGATCGGTCACGTCGGCCAGATTCTCGCCTTCGAGCGTCACCTCCACCGTCGTCCCGGTCGCTCCGGACTCGGGCGTAATCGAAGTCAGCATCGGCTCGTCCGGCGGAGGCGGCGCCGTCTCGCCGATCGCAATCGCGATCACGTTCGCGAGCACGCCGTCGACCGTCAACCGCACGTCCACGTCGCCCGCGTCGTCCAGCTCACGCGGCAGCGGACCGAGGTTCGCTTGGTCCAGCCCGGCGAACTCGCCCTGGTCGCCGGCAAAGACCACCGGAACCGGCAGACCGTTCACCGTCGCCGAAACCTCGGCCAAGTCCGACGCGCCGCGCCAACCCGTGCCGAACAAAATCAGCCAGACCTCCGTATCGGGGTCGGACATGTCAAAAGGGAGCGGTCGAAACTCCTCCGAATCAGGCGCCGGCTCGAACAGCAGTTCCTGCTCGACGCCCGCCGAATTCGCCAGCACGGCGAAGCCCGCCGCAACGCCCTCGCCCGTGCCGTTCGCCGTAAACACGCCCGGCGCGACCGAGGTCACCGCCGTCGTCCCGGTGGCGACCACCTGGCCCGCCGAGATCAGGTTGACCGTCGCCGAACCGAGTTCAGTCTCGTCCGGCATGATGAAGTTGATCTGCCCGTCGAACACGGCGATCAGTTCCGCGGTCCGCGTCTCCGACGCACTGTCGACGACCTCGATCGAGAAGCCCGCCAGCTCGGTCGGCAGCGGCAACGAATCGGCCGAATCCATCGCATCGGCGATCGCATCCGTAAAGCCGGAGGACAGCATGCCCGGCGTCGACCCCGGCTGGAATCCGGCCGCGTCCAGCACGGTCAAATCCTCCTGAGCCGACATCGGCGCCGCCAAAAGAAATGTGAATAGAAGCAGAGAAAGGGTAAACGAGTTCCTACGCATCGAAGCTCCCGGGAAGTCTTTTCGGGGGCGCTTCTCGGAGCCTACCCTTCGCTCGGCGAAGGCGCTGTGAAGACGGTCACAATTCGGTTTCAGCCGCGCGCTGGTATCCTTTCGGAACATGGCGACCCGTCGAACTTTTCTCGCCGCCGCAGCGGGCGCGGCGGCCCTGTCCGCCGCCCCGGCTAAGTCGCGGCATCGCTTGGGCTTGGACTTCTTCAGCCTGCGCGGGCAAGGTTGGTCCGCATTCGAGCTGCTCGATTTCGCGGCCCGAAACGGCGCCCAAGTCGGCCATTTTTCCGAGCCAAGATTTTTGGGTTCGACGGAACCTAGTCACCTCCAAAAAGTACGAAAACACGCCGAAAAACTCGGGCTCGAAATCGAAGTCGGCTTCGGCTCCATCTGCCCGACCTCCACCCGCTTCGTCAAGGAAGACGGCAGCGCGCCCGAGCAACTGCGCCGGATGCTCGCCGTCGCCAAAGCCGTCGGCTCGAAGATCGTCCGCTGCTATCTAGGCAGCGCCGACGAGCGCAAGAGCGACCTCCCGCTCGAAGCCCACATCGAAGGAACCATCGCCAGTTGCAAGGCCGTGCGCGACGACTTCCTCCGCGCCGGCGTCAAAATCGCGCTCGAAAATCACGCCGGCGACTTGCAAGCATTGCAGCTCAAAGCATTGATCGAAGAAGCGGGCACGGACTACGTCGGCGCCCTGCTCGACGCCGGCAACGCGACCTGGACGCTCGAAGATCCGCTGCACACGCTCGAGACGCTCGCCCCGCTAGCCGTCACCACCGGCATCCGCGACTCGCGCATCTGGTCCGTCCCCGAGGGCGCGAACGTCATGTGGGTTCCGCTCGGCAAAGGCAACATCGGCATCCGCAATTTCGCCGAGCGCTTCAAGGAACTGCGCCCCGATCTGACCTTCGCGCTCGAAATGATCAACGTCCCCGGACCGCGCACCTTCGCCCATCGCAGGCCCGAATTCTGGGACCACTACCGCGACGTCCCCGCCTCGACCTTCGCCGGATTCGAGAAGCTCGCATCCGAGGGCGAACCTTACGACGCGCCAAAACCCCCGACGGGCGTCGAGCGGGGCAGCGACGCCTACAAATCCTGGGCGCGCGAACTCGAGCGCGCCGACGCCGAAGCCGACCTGCGCTTCTGCCGCGAAGAACTCGGCTTCGGCTAGCCTAGCGCGCGCGTCAGAAACGTCGAGACAAAGCGATCCGCGTCGACTTCCACGGCGACGTCGACCTCGCTCCCGTCCGGCGTCTCGATCAGCGCCCCGCGCGGCTCTCCCGTCTCCACCCGCACCCGCACGCGCTCTGATCGCACAAAGCTCGGGTCCACCGCCGCGCCCACGGCCAGCGGGTCGTGCAAGTAAGCGGCAGCGAGGCCTCGACGCACTTCGCCGAAGTCGAAGAGGTGCTCGCACACGTCGGCGGCGAATCGAGCACGAGCGGGCCCGGACGGGTCGATACGCCGATTGAAGTCGTCCCGGTGAAGGACCGTCCGGTGCGTCACGTCGAGCCCGACCAGCGTGAGCGGCAGCCCCGCCTCGACCACAATCTGGGCCGCTTCCGGGTCGGCATAAAGGTTGTACTCGGCGCTCTTGGTCACGTTCCCCGGAACGCGCAACGCGCCGCCCATCGCAACCACGCGCTTCAATCGACCGACCACGTCCGGCGCCGTTCGCAAGGCCGTCGCCAGGTTCGTCAGGGGCCCGAGCGTAATGAAGATCAACTCATCCGAATTTCGCTCGATCGCGTCCAGCAGCGTCTCGACCGCGCCCGCTGCCGACGGCGAAGCGGCAGGCCGCGGAAACTGATGCGCAACGCCGCCCAGCCCGTCGTCGCCGTGAACATGCGCCGCATCGAGCGGCTCGCGCTCCAGCGGCCGCGCGCACCCCGCCGCAACCGGCGGAAGCGGATCGAGCCCCGATTGCTCAAGCGTCAACAGCGCATTGCGAACGCAGGCGTCGAGGCCCACGTTTCCGCCCACCACCGTCACCGCCTCAATGCGAATCTCCGGCGAGTGCGCGGCGAACAACAACGCCAGCGCATCGTCGATCCCCGGATCGGTATCAATGACGACGGGAAGCAACTACTCCGTCCCTCCCAGAGGCCGCCGCTCCGCCCGAATCCTCTCCAGCATCGCGTGCGCGTCGCCCAGCAACCGTTCGACGACGGCCGGAAAACGCTCGGCGCGATCGAACTTCTCGCCGACGTCTTCGTGCAGATCGTAAAGCGCTTCCGCGTTGAGGCCGCCGTCGGCGTCCGGACGCGTCAGCAACTTCCAGCGGCCCTCGCGCACGCCGCGCAACCGAACGCGCGGCGGCGCCGCCCCGGCAAAGTAGAAGAACTGGTCGTAAGGCGAACGGGCGCCGGGCTCGTCGAACAACAGCGGCCGAAGGTCGTGGCCGTCCACCGTAAGCCCTTCCGGCAAGGCGGCTCCGGCCAGCGCGGCGAACGTCGGCAACACGTCCATGTTCGAGACGATCTCGGAACTCACCCGGCCGCCGGGAATCTTTCCCGGCCACCAAAAAATCCCAGGCACGCGCATCCCGCCTTCGTAGCTTGTCCCCTTGCCCGCGCGCAGCATCCCGGCCGACCCGCCGTCGACGCCGTACTGCAACCACGGCCCGTTGTCCGACGTGAAGACGATCACCGTATTGCGATCGATGCCGTGCCGGCGCAGTCTTTCCACAATCCGGCCGACGCTCCAGTCGATCTCTTCGATCACGTCGCCGTACAACCCGCGAACCGATCGGCCCTCGTTCCGTCGCGCTCGGAACAGCGGCACATGCGGCATCGCATGCGGCAGATAGAGAAAGAACGGCCGACTGCGATTCTCGTCGATAAAGGCCAGCGCCCGATCGGTATAGAGCGACGTGAGCTTGGTCTGATCGGGCTCGTAGTCGAGCACCTCGTCGTCGAGCATCAACGGCAACGGCTCGGGAAAACCCTGCCCTGCCTCCACGTCATAGAAGCTCTCTTGCCCCGCGAATCCCGTATAGTCGGCGCGCTCGCGAGCAGCCTGCATCCGCTCGTCTTCGTCGTCCGTCGGCGGCATTTTGGGGTGATAGCGCCACATATCGTTCGAGTACGGGATACCGAACCAGTGGTCGAAACCGTGCCGATGCGGCAGAAACTCGGGCCGTGATCCCAAGTGCCACTTGCCGATCATCTGCGTGCGGTAGCCAACCCCTTGGAGCAGCTCGGCGACCGTCGTCTCGCCGGGATGAATGCCCGTCGTCGACTTCGGACCATGGTTAAAGCTCAGCGAATTGCGCGGCGGATAGGTGCCCGTCATCAACGCCGCGCGAGACGGACCGCAGAACGGCGCCGCATAGAAACTCGTAAAGCGTACGCCTTCCCGAGCTAGCCGATCGATGTGCGGCGTGCGAATGTCGGGGTGGCCCTGCACGCCCAGGTCGCCCCATCCTTGGTCGTCGGTAAAGATGACGATGAAGTTCGGACGCTCGGCCGCCGTCAAGGCCGACGCGAGGAGCGCTAAAAGGACAAGGGCAAGCCGCATGGGAGCCCCAGTGTAATCGATCGCAACGCCTACTTTTCGACTTGGACGCCGCGCCAAAAAGCCACGTGCCCCTTGATCTCAGCCGCCGCCGACTTCGGCTCGGCGTAATACCAAGCCGCGTCGGCGTTGCGCTCGCCGTCCACAACCACGTCGTAGTAATTCGCCGTGCCGTTCCACGGACAAACCGACGTATTGTCGTTTTTCTCGAAGTATTGCGCGTTCAGAGAGTTTTCAGGGAAATAGTAATTCCCTTCGACGACCACGCCTTGGTCGCTCTCCGCCAGTACCGCGCCGTTCCAAGTCGCTTTCGCCATTTTGTTGTGGACTCCTAGTTCAGATAGTAAGTTCGATACAGCGTATCGCGCTGCTTCGGCACGAAGCCCGCATCCCGGATCATCCGTCGCAAGTCTTCTTCCGTCGCCGAGTGCTGGGCCCCAGCTTGACTAACGACGTTTTCCTCCAGCATCACCGAGCCGACGTCGTTTCCGCCGAAACGCAGCCCGAGCTGGCAGACCTTCAGCCCCTGGGTCACCCAAGAAGTCTGAATATTCAGAACATTGTCGAGATACAACCGGCAAATCGCCAGCGTCTTCAAAAATTCGACGCCCGTCGCCTCTTCCGGGACCTTCTTCCCAAGCGGATTGTTCACCGGCTGGAAGGGCCAAGGGATAAAGGCCGTAAACCCGCCCGTCTCCTCTTGCAATTGACGGATCGTCTCCAGGTGGTTGACGCGGTGCTCCAACGTCTCCCCGCAGCCGAACATCATCGTCGCCGTCGTCCGCATGCCGAGCTGATGGGCCGTACGGTGAACTTCGATCCAATCCTCACTACGGCATTTCAGCCGCGCGATCTTCACGCGAACCTCGTCGTCGAGAATCTCCGCCCCCGCCCCCGGAATCGAGTCCAGTCCAGCCGCCATCAGCCGCTCCAACGTTTCCCGAATCGAAAGCTTGGAGACGTTCGCGACTTCCAACACCTCCGGCGCCGATAAGCAGTGAAGGTGAATCTTGTATTCCTTCTTCAGTCGCGAAAAAAGATCCTCAAAGTAAGTAATGTCGAGGTCAGGATTCACGCCGCCCTGCATCAGAACGCCCGTCCCGCCTAAATCAATTGTCTCTTGGATTTTCTGTGCGATCTCTTCATAAGGAAGCGTATAGCCTTCCTCATGTCCCATCGGCCGATAGAACGCACAAAACGTGCAGTACTCGGTGCAGAAGTTCGTGTGATTGATGTTGCGGTCGATGATGTAGCTCGCGACCCCCTCCGGGTGCAGCTTCGCACGCAGGGCGTCGGCTTCCATACCGAGGCCAATTAGATCGTCGGAGCGGAAGGCGTCGAGCGCTTGTTGCTTCGTCATCGTCATTTCAAACACTCTCAGGTCAAGGCGGGAATCTTTAGAAACTCCGGATCGCGGCCGGCCTCGACGATACCGAGCTCTCCCGCGGCCTGCAAAAAGAAGCGCATCGCTTTCCGCTCATCCTCGCCGAGCCGGTAAGAAATGTAGCGCGTCACATACTCGCGCACCAACTCCGGCGCCAAACCAAGCCGAGGCGCCTCCGCCTCGACGATCTCGTCGATATGCGCGGCCCCGTAGGCGGCCGACTCCTCAAAGATCGCCGCGAATCGCGGATCGGCGACGGACTTCTTCGCGGCCCAGACGGCGAAGACCATCGGCAGCCCGGTCGTCTCCACCCACTCGGCGCCCATGTCATAGACGTGCACCGGTCGCCCTTCAAACTCGGTCATCCGCGGATCGAGATGCAGCGCCGGGTCGCCGATAATCAAAGCCGCGTCGGCGATCTCGAGCATCGCCCCCAGGCGAGGCGCATGCGGTCGCACCTCCGGGCGGATCCCGAACTTTCGGGCGAGCAACGTTTCAGTCATCACGACCGACGTGCGCGACCCCGTGTCGGCCGCAAACGATTCGATCTCCTGGAGCGGCTTTTTTGAGACGACCAAGATGCTGCGCACCGGCCCCGTGCAAGCGATCGCTGAACCGGGAATCGCCACCAGGTCCGGCTGCCGCGCCAACTCAATCACCGGCACCAGCCCGATATCCGCCGCCCCCGATCGCAACGCATCCGCGCACTCGGCCGGCAAGTCAAACCGCAGATCGACGACCCCCTGCTGCGGCCCATGCGTCAGCCCCCACACCAAAGGAGAGGTGTTCAGATAGCTGACGGCAGAGACGCGCGGAAGGCCGGACATCGAATCCTTCAGTTTATCAACGGGCAGGCCTGGAGGACGCCCTGCTAGGCTCTGGGGCGATGCGGAAGCTCCTCGTCGCCGTCGCCCTGACCGGCCTCCTCGCCTGCGCCCCGTCGCCCGACGAAGTCGCCCCAGGCGTCCGCTTCCTCTCCGGCCCGGTCAACGGCCTCCTCGTCGAAATCGACGCCGGCCAAGCCCTCTTCTACGGCGACCCGACCGGCGATACCGCCGAAGCCGCCGACCTCCTACTCACCCACCACCGCCGCGACGCACTCGCCTTCGCCCGCCGACCCGCCGGCCAAGTCACCGCACCAGCCGCCGAACGCGCCCTCTTCGTCGAGCCGCAACGCTACTGGGCCGAATACTCCGAAAGCCGCATCCACGACTACGCCCAACAGTCCTCGAAAGTCCTAACCGCCCCGCTCCCCGTAGACCGCTGGGTTCGCGACGGCGATCGCCTCTCCCTCGGCTCCCTAGAGATCGAGACCCTCTCGACGCCCGGCTACACCCGCGGCGCGGTCAGCTATCTCTTCGAGCAAGGCGGCCGAAAGATCGCCGTCACCGGCGACCTCATCTACGGCGACGGCCAACTGCTCGATCTCTTCAGCCTCCAGGACGCCATCCCTGAAGCCGACGTCCGCGGCTACCACGGCTACGCGGCGCGCGCCGCCGACCTGATCGAAAGCCTCCGAAAGATCGCCGCCCGCCGACCCGACCTCCTCGTCCCCGCGCGCGGTCCGCTCATCCGCAACCCCGAGCAAGCGATCGGCAAACTAATCGCCCGCCTCCAAGAGCTCTTCCGCCTCTACTACCGCACCGACGCCCTGCGCTGGTACTGGGGCGAAGACAACCTCCGCCGGCGCGCCCGCCGCGTCTTGACGGACGCCGAGATCGAGTGGATGCCGACCGCCCGCGAGATGCGCGAGATCTCGCCGCGCTGGCTCCACAAGTTCGGCACCTCGCGGCTGATCGTCTCCGACTCAGGCGCCGCCTTCTTGATCGATTGCGGGACCGAGGACGTCATCGAGCGCATCCGCGAACTCCAAAACCGCGGCGTCGTCCGAAAGGTCGAAGGGATCTTCGTCACCCACTACCACGACGACCACACCGACTGGGTCCAGCGCATGGCCGAGGAGTGCGACTGCCCCGTCTACGCCGGCCCTGAAGTAGCCGACGTCCTCGAACGCCCGCGCGCCTACCGCATGCCCGCGCAAACCGATCAAGCAATTTCAGACATCGAAGTCCTAAATCAAGATCAGACGCTCGACTGGCGCGAGTACCGCCTCACCTACACCTATTTTCCGGGCCAAGCCCTGCTCCACGGCGGCCTGCGCCTCGAGCGCGCCGACGGCGAAAAACTCTTCTTCATCGGCGACTCCTTCAGCCCGACCGGCCTCGACGACTACTGCATCCTCAACCGCCACTTCCTTCACCCCGGCCTCGGACACTTCCGCTGCCTAGACGAAATCGAGGCCGCCGGCCCCGACTACTGGCTCGTCAACCAACACATCGAGCCGATCTTCCGCTACGCCCCCGAACAACTCAACTACATGCGCGAAACGCTCGAAGCCAAACGCCGCATCGCCGCCCAACTGCTGCCCTACGACGATCCCAACTTCGGCCTCGACGAACAGTGGGCGCGCCTCTATCCCTACGAGCAAGAGGTTGCGCCGGGCGAGGAGGTCGAACTCTGGGCGCTCGTTTTCAACCATTCAGCCGAAGCCAAGACCTTCCGAATCGATCTACAGCTCCCCGAGGGATGGACCGGCGAAACTCGACTCGAACTCGAAGTTCCGCCCAGAACCGAGGGGCGCGCATCGACGCTCGTGCAAATCCCCAATTCGGCAAGCGGCATGGAAATCATCACGGCGGACGTCACGTGGAACGGCCGCCTGCTCCCGTCGTGGATCGAATCGATGGTGAGAATTCACCCCTAAAAAGCCGCGAAAGGCGGCGCTTTCCTGCCACAATGTCAGCGCCATGACGCAAGCCGCCGCATCGGACGATCCCAGAGCGCTCCTGGCGCGGGTGGAGCTGATCGCGGACCTCTCGGCGGAAGAACTCGACGCCCTCGTCGCCCACGCCCAACGACGCCGCTTTCCCGACGGGGCCCTCATGTTCCTCGAAGGCGAAGAATGCCAGGGCATGCAGTTCATCATCCAAGGCGCCGTCCGCATCTACGCCGGATCGTCCTCGGGCCGCGAAATCCAGTTGACGCTCCAACAAGCCCCCGCCACCATCGCCGAGATCCCGGTATTCGACGGCGGTCCGTACCCCGCGTCCGCCCGCGCGGTCGGCGAAGTCGTTTCTTATGAGGTCTCTAAGGAAGCCTTCGCCTCCGTCGTGCGGAGCAACCCCGAAGTCGGCGTCAAGGTGCTCGCCGTGGTCGGCCGTCGCACTCGGCAGTTGGTCAAGACGATCCACCAGGTGACCTTCGGCACCGTGCGTCAGCGCCTGGCGCGGATGTTGCTCGACGCCGAACAGGAGCACGAAGGCTCGCCCTTCGAACTCGCCCAAACGCACCGCAAACTCGCTGAAACGCTCGGAACCGTCCGCGAAGTCGTCTCCCGAAATCTCGGCCGCTTTCAGTCCGAAGGCCTCATCCGCACCGAAGGCCGCCAGGCCTGGATACTCGACCCCAAGGGCCTACAGGCCGAGGCCGAATCCGAAATCCAGCGATAAATATTTCGCGTATCGTGACTCCGGTCACACAGGTCCTTAGCAAATCGCCGATATCGTGTCTAGGTTTGCCGCGTCTCCTGACCTAGACACACTTGAGAGAAAACCTTTTCCGCCCCCATCGTCGGACGACGCTCGGTCTTTGCGTCTTCCTGCTCCAGCTAGGAGCGTCGCACCGGCTTCAAGCCCAACAAGCCGCCGCCGAGCCTCCTCCGTTGCCGAGGCCGGCCCAGGAAGCGACCGCCGCCACCCCCGACTGGTTCACCGTCGGGGCCCAATACCGCTTCCGCTTTGAGAACCGTACCGGGACCGGCTTCCGCGAGGACAACTCCGACGGATACGGCCTCAACCGCATCTTGGTCGACGTCGGCGTCAAGCCGTCGTCGATGCTCGAGTTCCACTTCCAGGGCCAAGACGCCCGCGCCCCAGGTAAAAGGAACGCCGGGGCCATCTTCCGCGACCCCTTCGACGTACGCCAGGCCTGGGTCCAGATCGGCGCCGCCGAAAAAGGCTGGCTCCGTCTGCGCGCCGGCCGTCAGGAACTCAAGTACGGCTCGCAACGTCTCGTCGGCCCGCTCGACTGGCTCAACACCGCCCGCCAGTTCGACGCCGTCAAGCTCAACATCGGCCAGAAAGACCTCAACGTCGACGTCTTCGCCTCTTCGGTCGTCGTCATCGACCCCAACGACTTCAACAAACGTCGCGACGGCAACAACCTGCACGGCGCCTACGCCAACCTCAATCGCTTCGCCGGCGGCGGAACGCTCGAGACCTACGCGTTGTGGAAGACGACCGCGCTCGTCGTCGGCTCGCAAGGCCGCGCCGGAGACGCCGACCTGCTGACCACCGGCTTCCACTACAAGCGCAAGATCTCAGGCGGCTTCGACGTCGAGACCGAGTGGGCGAACCAGACCGGCAGCTTCGCCCGCGACGACATCTCGGCCTGGGGAACCTACAGCATCCTCGGCTACACGCCGGCCAACGTCGCGCTCGCGCCGCGTCTCTCCTTCGAGTATCAGTACGGCTCCGGAGACGACGACCCGAACGACTCGACCATGGGCACGTTCGATCAGCTCTTCCCGACCGGCCATCTCTACCAAGGCACGGCCGACCGGATCGGCTGGCGCAACGTCTCCAACATCCGCGCCGGCGTGCAGTTCAAGCCGCATCCCAAGTTCTCGAACTCGATCGACTACTTCTCTTTCTGGCTCGCCAACCGCAACGACGGCCTCTACGCCGTCAACGGCCGTCTCTCGGTCGCCGCCCCGACGGGCGGAGCGGAAAACAGCCACGTCGGCCAAGAGATCGACTGGACCTTCGTCTGGAAACCGGCCCCCCACGTCGCGCTCGGCGGAGGCGTCGGCTACTTCTTCACCGGGCAGTTTCTCAAGGAGACGACTCCCGGTCATCGCCACACCTTCAGCTACTTGTTCCTCAACTACGTCCTCTAGAGTGCCGATGAACGAAAACGAAGAAGTGAAGAACGACCAACAACCACGCCGCGCTTGGCTCTGGGGAGGCATGCTGGCCGCGCTGGCCGCCGCCTACGGGACGTTGACCAGCTTCGCGCTCGGCTTCGTCTTTCCCTCCAGGCGCGAATCGCCCGTCCAGCGCATCTTCATCGGCTTCGCCGACGAGGTCGGCCCCGGCGAAAGCAAGTCGCTCACCCTGCCCTCCGGCGATCAGATGATCGTCTCGAACACGGGCGAGATCGACGCCTCGAGCGGCCTGCCCTACCTCGGCTTCTCGAACCGCTGTCCCCACCTCGGCTGCCGTGTCCACTGGGACGGCAAGGACCGCCAGTTCATCTGCCCCTGCCACCAGGGCGTCTTCGATCCCTCCGGCGACGCCGTCTCCGGACCGCCCGCCGACGCCGGTCAGAGTCTCAAGCCATACCGCATCGAGGTCGACGGCAAGTCGATGTACGTCGTCGTGGAGGACGCCTAGCTTGAGCGCTCCGGCCAAACCCTCTTCCTGGTTCCGCTCGCGATTTCCGATCGACGAAGACCTGCTGCGCGCGGCCGGCGCCGAGCCGATCCCCGGCCACCTCAAACGCTGGTGGTGGTGCATCGGCGGCACGCCGGCCTACCTGTTCCTGGTGCAGATCGTCACCGGGATCCTGCTGACCTTCTACTACGTCCCCAGTCCCGAACTGGCTTACGAAAGCGTCCAAGCGATCTCGACCGAAGTTCGCTTCGGCTGGTTCATCCGCAGCGTCCATCGCTGGTCGTCTCACTTGATGATCGTCACGCTGCTGCTGCACATGATGCGCGTCTTCTTCACCGGCGCCTATCGCAAGCCGCGCGAGTTGAACTGGATGATCGGCTGCGGCCTGCTGCTGACGACGCTCGGCATGGGCTTCACCGGCTACTCGCTCGTCTGGGAACAGCTCTCCTACTGGGGCGCCACCGTCGCCGCCAACATCCTCGCCGCGGTGCCCTTCGTCGGCGACCGCCTAGCCGACTTCTTGCGCGGCGGCCCGACCGTCGGCCAGAGCATGCTGACGCGCCTCTTCGTCTTCCACATCGGCGCGTTGCCGACCGTGCTGGTCGGGCTGATCGCGCTGCACATCTATATGATTCGCGCGCACGGCGTCTCCGAACTCGGGTCGCCGGCCTCCAAGGATTCGAAGCCGTTCCGCTTCTTCCCCGACCATCTACTCACCGAGATCAGCCTGGCGCTGTTCTTGATGTTCCTGCTCACCGTCCTCGCGTTGATCTTCCCGGCCGGTCTCGACGACAAGGCCAATCCGCTTGAGACGCCGGAGCACATCAAACCCGAGTGGTACTTCTTCTGGGCCTTCCGTTGGCTCAAGTTGATGTCCGATCAAGCGGCCGTGATCACCCAAGGCCTGTTCGTCGGAATCATCATCGCCTGGCCGTTCATCGACGGTTGGATCCGCAAGAGAAATCCGAGCAGCGAAGCCAGCATCGCCTTCGGCGCGATCGGCATGACCATCCTGCTGCTGCTCACCGTGTGGGAAGCGTTCTACCTGCTGCATTAGTCGCGCGTTTCAAGAACCGATAGGAGTCACCGACAGTGAATCTCGACCAAAAACAGAAGATCATCATGGCGCTCGCCGGGCTGTTCATGATCGCGCTGCTGATCGTCGCCTGGGTCGAAGGCGGCCGTGCGCGCGTCGTCAAGAACCCGGAAGCCGTCGTGACGGCCGAGAACGCCGACTGCGTCGACTGTCACCGCGTCAAATCCCCCGGCATCGTCGGGCAGTGGGAGATCTCCGAGCACGCCGCCTCCGGCATCGGCTGCGTCGAATGTCACACCGCGCAAGAAGGCGACATCGACGGCTACGAGCACGAAGGCGCCTTCATCGCCACCATCGTGACGCCGGGCGACTGCGGCGAATGCCACGAGCAAGAGACCGCCGAATTCGAGTCCAGCCACCACGCCAACGCCGGAGAGATCCTCGGCAGCTTGGACAACGTCTTGGCCGAGGTCGTCGAAGGCTTCACCCGCTTCGACGCCCAAGGCAACAAGGTCGAAGCCTCAGCCGCCGCCGTCAGCGGCTGCCTGCAGTGCCACGGCTCCGAGATCAAGGTGCTCGCAGACGGCAAGCTCGATCCGGCCACTTGGCCCAACACCGGCATCGGCCGCATCAACCCCGACGGTTCGCGCGGATCGTGCTCGGCCTGCCACCTGCGCCACAACTTCTCGCGCGCGCAAGCCCGCGCCCCCGAAAACTGCGGCCGCTGCCACCTCGGCCCCGACCACCCGCAACTCGAGGTCTACACCGAATCCAAACACGGCATCGCCTTCGCCGCCAACCGCACCCGCTTCGAACCGATGATGGAGGAGAAGGACTGGATCCCCGGCGAGGACTTCGAGCAAGGCCCGACTTGCACGACCTGCCACATGAGCGCGACCAAGAACCTTCCGCTGACCCACGACGTCGGCGAGCGGATCTCCTGGACGCTGCGTCCGCCGGTGTCGGAGAAGATCGACGCCGCCGCGCTGGCCAAAGGCGAACAAGTGAAGTCGTGGCAGGACCGTCGCTCGGACATGCGCCAGGTGTGTGAGAGCTGCCACGCGCCCGAGTGGGTCGGCAACTGGTACACGCAGTACGACAACCTCGTCACGCTCTACAACGACAAATTCGGTCGCCCGTCGACCGAACTCTTCAAGCTCGCGCGCTCAACCGGCCTGCTGACCGCCACCCAGTTCGACGAGGAACTCGAGTTCACCTACTTCTTCCTCTGGCACCACGAAGGCCGCCGCGCCCGTCACGGCGCCGCCATGATGGGCCCCGACTACACCCAGTGGCACGGCATGTACGAGGTCGCGCACCGCTTCTACATGGAGTTCGTCCCGCAGTTGCGCGAGGTCATCGCACACGGCCGCCAGACCGGCAAGAGCGCTGCGGCGGCGCAAGTCGCGGCCAAGCTCGAAGAGACGCTCAACTCCGACCACCACAAGTGGTTCCTCGGCAAGATGAGCGCCGGCGAACTAGCCGCCCGCAAAGCCGCCGCCGAACAATTCAAACAGAGATACGCCCAGTGATCCGTGGCAAGCGCCCCGTCAAAAGCCACGACGCCCTCCGGCAGAGCCCGGTACGTGAGTGCCGGGTCCCAAGGCGATTCGCGGAGCGAGAGCCCGTTGCTCAGCCGCTCCCCCATCGCCTCCATCCCGCCCCAGCAGCCAGTGGCGCGGGCTTCAGCCCGCAGTGGGGCTTTAGCCCCGCCCCAGGGCGACTTGCGAAGCAAGAGCCCGTTGCTCCACCGCTCCCACCTCTCCCCCGTCCCGTGAGGTACGCCCCATAATGCCGATCTCCGGCGTCCTGCTCCAATGCGACCCCGAGCGCCTAGAACTCGCCGCCGCCGCCGTCCAAGCGCGTCCGGCCGCCGAACTGCGCGAACGCCGCGACAGCGCCCTCGTCGTCGTCACCGACACCGCGACGCTCGATGAAGACCGCGCCGAAGTCGACGCGCTCACCAAGCTCGAAGGCGTCCTAGCCGCGCACGTCGTCTTTTCCAACATCGAGGATCTGCCATGACCGTCGACCGTCGTGAATTCATCAAACAGATGGCGACCGCCTGGACCGCCGCCTCCTTCGCCGCCATCGTCGGCTGCGGAGACGAGCACCAACCCGCCTCTTCCGCCGTACTCAACGATCCCGGCGTCGAGTGGAGCAAAGCCCCTTGCCGCTTCTGCGGAACCGGCTGCGGCGTCATGGTCGGCGTTCGCGACGGCAAGGTCGTCGCCGTCGCCGGCGATCAGCAGAACCCGGTCAACCTCGGCCTGCTCTGCGTCAAGGGCTACCACCTGCCCGGCGTGCTCTACGGCGAAGACCGCCTCGAAAAACCGCTCATCCGCGAGGACGGCGACGAACGCGAAGCCTCGATGGGCGAAGCCCTCGACTACGTCGCAGATCGCTTCAAACAGATCGTCGCCGAGCACGGCAAGGAATCCATCGCCGTCTACGGTTCGGGCCAGTGGACGATCCAAGACGGCTACGCGGCGTCCAAGTGGATGCGCGCCGGCGTCGGCAACAACAACGTCGAAGCCAACGCCCGCCTCTGCATGGCCTCCGCCGTCACCGGCTTCCTCACCACCTTCGGCAAAGACGAGCCGATGGGCTGCTACGACGACTTCCAGCAAGGCGACGTCTTCGTCTTCTGGGGCAACAACATGGCCGAGATGCACCCGGTGCTCTTCAGCCGCATCACCGCCCGCAAGAAGTCCGTGCCCTCGGTGCAGCTCGTCGATATCGGCACACGCCGCACGCGCACGACCGAGGCGTCCGATCACTACCTCGAATTCAAGCCCCAGACCGACCTGGCGCTGGCCAACGCGATCGCGCGCGAGATCATCGAGCAAGGCTGGGTCGACGAAGACTTCGTCTCCAAGCACTGCCTGTTCAAGAAGGCGTCCGAAGACGTCGGCTACGGCCTACGCGACGAAGGCCCCAAGCAAAACCCGCTCGCGAACGAACAGATCGACTTCGCCGAGTACCGCCGCTTCGTCTCGAAGTACACGCTCGAATACGCCTCCGAGGTTTCCGGCGTCCCCGTCCGCCAGATCCGCGAACTCGCCCGACTCTTCGGCGATCCGCGCAAGAAGGTCGTCAGCCTGTGGTGCATGGGGACCAACCAGCACACCCGCGGCACCTGGGCCAACAACCTCATCTACAACCTGCACCTGCTCACCGGCAAGATCTCGCAGCCGGGCAACGGCCCCTTCTCGTTAACCGGCCAGCCGTCGGCTTGCGGAACCGTACGCGAGGTCGGCACGCTGACCCACGCGCTGCCCGGCGGCCGGCGCGTCGACCGCCCCGAGCACCGCGAATTCGCCGCCAAGGTCTGGGACGTACCCGTCGAATCGCTCGCCGCCAAGCCGTCCATGCACACCATGGCGATGTTCCGGAACCTGGCGACCGGAAAGCTCAAGGGCATCATCATCCAGGTCACCAACCCGATGGTGACCCTGCCGGACTTGAACTTCTTCAAGGAAGGCATCGCCGAGCACAAGCCCTTCATCGTCGTCTGCGACGTCTACCCGACGCCCACCACCAAGATCGCCGACGTCGTCCTGCCCGCCGCCATGTGGGTCGAGCGCGAAGGCTGCTTCGGCAACTCCGAACGCCGCACGCAGCAGTGGAATCAACTCGTCGACCCGCCCGGCGAAGCGCTGCCCGACTCGACCATTACCGTCGAGATCGCCCGCCGCATGGGCTACGAAAAACTCTTCCCCTGGCAGGGCGAACAGGAACTCGCCCGCGGCCTCTACGAGGAGTACCGCCAGTTCACCGTCGGCGTCGGCAAAGACGTCGCGCTCTACGACGACCTCAAGCGCGCCCGCGGCCTGCGCTGGCCGGTCGTCGACGGCAAGGAGACCCGCTGGCGCTACGCCGAAGGCCACGACCCCTACGTCCCCGCCGGCGCCGACTACGCCTTCTACGGCAACAAAGCGCTCGACAGCCGCGCCGTCATCTGGCAGCGCCCCTACCAGGAGCCGCCCGAGTCGCCCGACTCGGAATACCCCATGTGGCTGACCACCGGCCGCGTGCTTGAGCACTGGCACACCGGCTCGATGACGCAGCGCGTCCCCCAACTCCATCAGTCGCAGCCCAAGGCCTACGTCGAGGTCAACCGCGAAGACGCCCGCACGATGGGCTTGAGCGACGGCGCGGCGGTCAAGGTCGTCTCGCGTCGCGGCGAGCTGCCGCTGGAGGCGCGAGTCGGCGGACGCGGAGAGCCGCCTCAGGGCAGCGTCTTCATCCCCTTCTTCGACGAGAATCTGCTGGCCAACGTGCTCACGCTCGACGCGCACTGTCCGATCTCGAAACAGCCGGACTACAAGAAATGCGCGGTGCGGCTGGAGAAGGCCTAATGCGCCCGCTCTGCCTGCTCGGCGTCCTCGCGCTCGCCTCCTGCGGCGGGGGCGGCGACGGGGGTGCAGGAGGATCCGATCTCGGCCTCTACGATCCCGACTCGATGGACTCCCGCTCGGCCCTGCTCGCCGCCCGTCGCGAAACCCGCGCCTACGACGGCGCCCCGCCGGTCATCCCGCACGAGGTCGCCTCGCGCGGACGCGAGAACTGCAACGGCTGCCACACGCCCAACGCGACCGACAACCCCGAACGCGTCGGACCGCCGCGCAGCCATCCGGCCTGGGGCGACTGCCGCCAATGCCACGTCGAGATCCATCGCGACGACCTCTTCGTCGCCTCGAACCTCGACGCCCTGTGGTGGCCCGCCGAAGGCTCCCGCCTCTACAGCTCAGCCCCGCCGACCATCCCACACACGCTCCAGAACCGCCAACTGTGCGAAGTCTGCCACATCGGCCAACAAGCCCCGGCAACCCTGCGCGCCGCCCACGGCATGCGCGACAACTGCACCCAGTGCCACGCCGCCGAACACTAGGCCGATCCGCGCCTTAGCCCAAAACCACCCGCACCACCAAAATCATCGTCGCAATCGCCGCCGCCGGCGGGTCAATATGCGTATCCCCATGGATCAAAAACAGCCGCGCATACAACTCCCCGGCAAACCCGCCCAACACCCCAAACAATCCCCCCACCAACAGACTCCCCGACGCCAACGTCGCCGCCGCCGCCGGCAGCGCAATATGGTGCGTCACCGGCATGCTCGCGCCCATCATCCCGAAAATCAGCAGCGCCGCCGCCAACCCGAAACCGACCACGTCGCCGCCCGTCCCGGCGCCCAGCTTTAACGCGCCGTAGCCCGAAGCCAGCCCCACGCCCAGCCCAATCATCGCGATCTGCCCCGGCGACTCCTGCCAACGCAGCCAGTTCGCCTCGTCGTCCGGCTGAAACTGCTTCCCGCCCCCGGCCACCTGGCCGAGCAGCCCCGTCTTCCCAAACGCCAACCGCGCCACAAACGCCGAAACCACCACCGTCAACGCAATCGTATCCGTCCAAGCCGTCCAGCCCAGCGAGCCCCAAAACGTATTCAGCAGCGCCCCCAATACCCCGAACACGCCGCCCACCAACAACACGTCCGGCTTGTGCAGCGCCATTAATGAGAAACCGATGTCGCGCCCCGCTTCCACGAACCCGCGCCGCGCCGCGTAAGCCGCCGCCCCCACGCCCCCGCCGAAGGCGACATGCGGCCCCAGCAGCGGCCCGAAGGCGATCTCGTTGAGCATCGCCGGCCTCCCGGTCATCGCCGCCGCCACGCCCGCCAAGACGGCGAAGCCGGTAAAGATAAACGCGGGCAACGCGCCCACCGCCGCCCCCAAGACTCCGCCGCCGAACGCGGCCAGCAACAGGGCTAAATCGAGATCGAAGTCCATGAGCGTAGCTCGGCTATCTCAGCAGAGCGAGCCCGCGAAAAGCAAACCGGCGGGCGAGGGTTTACGTGCCGAGCGGCAGATAGAACTGCGTCCCGTGCACCGGCCGACTCAGCTCAAGCAACAACTCTTCGAGGTCCGCCGGGTTTTGCACAAAGTCCACCTTGGTGGTGTCCACCACCAACACGTCGGCGGCCTTGAAGTGTTGGAAAAAGTGCTCGTAAGCGCGCACGGTTTCCTGGATATAGCTGCTTGAAATCTTCGCCTCCGCCGGCACGTTCTTGCGCGTAATCCGCTCGCGCAGCACCTCCGGCGAAGCCTTCAAATAGATGACCAAGTCCGGCGTCGGCAACTGCTCCTTGAACCACTGGTAGTAGCCGTCGTAAACCGAGACCTCTTCGTCCGTCAGGTTCAAATAGGCGAACAGCTTGTCCTTCTCAAACAGATAGTCGGCCACCACCGGCGTCCGCGAGGAATCCAACCCGGCCTGCAACAGCTGCTTGTAGCGCGCCATCAAGAAGTGCATCTGCGCCCGAAAAGCCGCCCCGGGCGTGTTCTTGTAAAAGCTCTCCAGATGCGGATTGTCTTCGCCGTCGAGCAGCGTGCGCGCGCGCAGACGCTCGGCCAGCGCCCGCGCCAGGCTCGATTTGCCGACGCGCAACGGTCCTTCAATCGCGATGTATCGCGCGGCGCTCATCTACTCTTCCATGCCCCCAAAAATCCCTACAGCCTCAACCCGATCTGCCCGCCGTTCCCGCTCCTCGGCCGGTCGACGCCGAAGTACTCAAACGCGGGCAGCGTACCCACCCGTCCGCGCGGCGTCCGGTCGAGGAAGCCGAGCTGCATCAAGTACGGCTCGTAGACTTCTTCGATGGTACTCGCATCCTCGCCCACCGAGGCGGCGATCGTGTTCAGCCCGACCGGCCCGCCCCCGTACTTCGCCAAAATCGTGTTCATCACCTTGCGGTCGATCTCGTCCAGCCCGTGCGGATCGACCTCCAGCAAGTCGAGCGCGGTCGACGCCGTCGCCTTCGAGATCCGGCCGTCGGCGCGGACCTGAGAATAGTCTCGCACGCGTCGCAGCAAGCGGTTCGCGATACGCGGAGTCCCTCGGCTGCGGCGCGCGATCTCGGCCGCCCCTTCGCGATCGATCTCGACCTCCAACAATCCCGCGGAGCGCCGCACGATGCGCTCCAGATCCTTCGGCTCATACGGGTTCAGCCGCAGCGTCAGCCCGAAACGTCCGCGCAACGGCGCGCTGATCAGCCCCGCCCGAGTCGTCGCTCCAATCGCCGTAAAGCCCGGCAGCGGGATCGAGTGCGTCCGCGCTCCCGGCCCCTGCCCGACCATCAGGTCCACCCGAAAATCCTCTAGCGCCGAATAGAGCATCTCCTCGACGTCCGGCAGCAACCGATGGATCTCGTCGATGAAGAACACCTGCTGCGACGTCATCGCCGTCAACGCCCCAGTCAGATCGAGCTTCTTCTGCAACACCGGCCCGGAGGTAAAGTCGATCCGCACGTCGAGTTCGTTGGCGATAATCGCCGCCAACGTCGTCTTGCCGAGCCCCGGCGGGCCGTAGAGCAACACGTGGTCCAGCGCTTCCTGCCGCGCGCGCGCCGCCTCAATCGCGATCCCCAGATTTTCCTTGAGCGAATCCTGGCCGATAAACTCCCCCAACGACTGCGGACGCAGCGTCAGGTCGAACTGTCCGTCGTCGTCGAACGGTCCGGGGGAGACGACTCGATCTTGCTCCATGAAATCCTGCAACTAGCGGCGAACCAACTCCATCGAGGCGCGGAATAAGGGCTCGAACTCCAGCGGGACCCCGCGCTCGCGCGCCCCGTCGACGGCCTTCTCTGCGGCGTCCTGTGAGCACCCCAAATTGACCATCGCCGAGATGACGTCCTGTTCGATCTTCGCCCCCGGCGAATCGGTCGCGGCGATCTCTTCCTTGACCGCTTCCCGACTCACCTTGTCCTGTAGATCTAGGATAATCCTTTCGCCTGTCTTTCGCCCAACTCCGGGGATCCGAACGAGTGTTTTTGCGTCGCCCGAGCGGATCGCCGCCAACAAATCCTGCACCGGCAGCCCCGACAGAATCTTCACCGCCAGCCCCGGCCCGACGCCCGAAACCGAGATCAATTTCTCAAACAGCTCTTTCTCGGCCGTCTCCAAAAAGCCGTACAGCGCCAGCGTATCCTCGCGGACGTGCGTGTAGACGCGCAACGCAACTTCTTCGCCGGCTTCGGGCAACTCCGAATAGGTCGAGACGGGAATAATCAGACCGTAGCCGACGCCCGAGACGTCGACGATGACCAGGCCAGGAGACTTTTCGAGCAATTCGCCGCGTACGTAAGCGATCACTCGGCCAGTCTCGCACAGCCCGCCTATCGGGGTTCAAGCAACACGCCTTTCAAGTCCTGATCGATGCGCAACTCGCCCAATTCGGCGACCGCTTCGAACTCCGTGCCCGTATGAGGGTCCACGAGTTGCATGCGGTAGAGACCCGCCGGCAACCCGACCAGCAAGAACACGCCCTTGGGATGAATCCAAGCCTCCCGCGGAACGTCGTCCGGCCCGCCGTCAGGAAGCACGTGAACCGGCTCGGCCCGCAGTCGGTACTGCCCCGACTCAGCGACCCCGGCCAGCGGAACCACCTGCCCTTCAATGCGGTAGCGCCGCACCGCCTTCAGCACGATCCGCGCATCATCAGTCGGCGCCTCCACGTCGACGATCGATTTCATGTAGCGGAACTCGCTGCGCCTCTTCAAGTGCGTCAGCACCAACCGATAGACGCCGGGCTCCACCTGGACCGGCCCAAACCGCCCTTCCGAATCCGTGCGAAACGGCAACCCCGAAACCGGCTCCCCAGTCTCCCGATCCAGCACGTCGATCCGAACATGGTCGATCCCTCCGCCGACCACATCCACCACACGCCCCGCCAACTCGACCGCCGAAGCCGACGACGAAACCAACACGAGCGCTAGAAGAAACCGCAACACGCCTGCTAACGAGTGTACGCCCACCCCAAAACCTGCAGCCCGGTACGTGAGAGGCTGTGAAAAATTACAACGACGACCCCATTCCCCACGACCGCCGGCGAACGAACAACAGTGCCGCGGGCGTGAGCCCGCGACCACGGTCGCACGTGAAGCCTCGCCCGCTGCGACAATTGCCTCGCAAGTAAGATTCTTAGAGTCCGTTACTTACATCCGTTTCCGTCATTCACCTTGAATTCACGGCTCGCCAATTCAAATCCTTCACACCCCTGAGGGGCTGCAAAAAATCAACCGTGGTCGGATCCGTCAGAGCCCGGTACGTGAGTGCCGGGTCCCAAGGCGATTCGCGAAGCGAGAGCCCGTTGCTCAGCCCGAAGGGCGGCATTTCCTTAGCCCATGGCGCAAGCCATGGGAAATCAATGCCATACAAGCCCTCTCTTCTGTTGCGTGGTCTCCATCGCCACGGCTTGCCGAGACGATGGAGATTACGCTTCCGAAAAAATCGACTTCGGCGCCAATCACGCCCAATCAATTCTTTCACAGCCCCCGAGTGCCGGGTCCCAAGGCGATTTGCGAAGCAAGAGCCCGTTGCTCAAACACCCTCACCGCGCCGGATTCTCAAACCAAATCACGCCCAACTCATCCCGCTCCTCGCAAGTCATCATGTCGAGATCGCCGTCCTCGTCCAAATCAATCCACTCCATCCGGTCGAACTTCACGCCCTCCGGTCCCGAGAGCGCATAGGGCGTCCAGTCCGGACCCGCCAACCACATCGCGCCGTCCTTGCCGTCGACGGCCTGCTCGCAAGTGAACGCCAGATCTCGCACCCCGTCCAAATCGACGTCCACGATCGCCACCGCCTTTCCGGTCCCGGCCCGATCCGGAAGCCCAATCTCCTCACGCTCCCAGCCCTTCCCGCGCCCGTAGTAGATGACGATCGGACCGCGGCTGATGATCGTCGCCACGTCCTCCCGCCCGTCCTGGTCCAAATCGCCGACCGTCAAGAACATCACTTGCTCCTCCCCGACCGTCCCGATGCGATGCTTGCGCCAAGCTCCGCGATCGGCCTTACGCGGCCCCGGATTCTCAAGCCACAACACGCCGCTCCGTTCGCCTTTGCGATCGGTAGCGAGCAAGTCCGCGTCCCCGTCGCCGTCCATGTCGTGCGCCGTGAGCGACATCACCCACCCCGCCTCGTAGAGCGGATGCCAACGCCACGCCTCCACCCGCCGCGCGTCCTGGGGCGCCTGCCAAAACCCAATCACCCCGTCCGGATCTTTTGACCCTGCAAAAAAATCCAGCCCATTCCGCCCGTCGATATCGGCCGGCAGCGCAAACATCCAACGCGTCAGCCCGCGCGAGGCCGGAAACGCCTGCGAATGCCAAGCCGAAGCCCGCAGATAGTCGGCCGCGTCCGAAGGCGCCCAATGCACGTAGAGCGTCTGATTCGCGCCCTCGGTCGAGCTGATCACGTCGACCGCTCCGTCTTGATCCAGATCGACGAAAACCGCGTCTTCCGGGCTCGCCACCTCCCCCACCGTCACCGCCGGCCACGGCTCGGTCGCGCGCTCGGGTCCCGGATGGAGATAGGCCCGCACCCGCCCGCCTTCCTCCCAGCCGGTCGTCACGTCCAGCCGCCCGTCGCCGTTCGCGTCCAGCAAGCGCACGCCGTCCGCACCGGAGGACGAGTCGTCGATCACGTGCCGCGTCCAAGGCTCCTCAGCCGTAGCGAGAACCGCGAACAGGAGAACCAAAGCAACCAAACGCATCGCGGTCGAGCCTAGCAAACAGGGCACAAACAGAAGGAACAAATCCCACGTTCGCTTCGTACTCGAGAGTGCAATGTGGACCTTTCTTCTCTGGCTGTTGTTGCTGATCGTCTGTTGGCCGGTCGCGCTGCTGGCGCTGATCGCCTACCCGATCGTCTGGGTCCTGCTGCTGCCCTTTAAGCTGCTCGGCATCGCCGTCGGCGGCGTACTCGAACTGCTCAAGGCGATCATCCTGCTCCCCGCCAAGGCCGTAAGAGCGTTGACGCCCGCCTAGGCGACTCCGACAATGAAAACGATGCGTTGGACCGCGCTCTTCTTGCTGGCCTCGACGGCGATCTTCGCCGCGCCCGGCCTCGAAGACATCGACGGCAACCCCCTGCCCGCCATCGGCGCCGGAGACGACAAAGCCACCGCCGTCTTCTTCGTCATGAGCGACTGCCCCATCTCAAACGTCTTCGCGCCCGAGATCAACCGCATCTGCGACGACTTCGACGACCAAGGCGTCCGCTGCTACCTCGCCTACGTCGATCCCGAACTCGACGCCGAACAGATCGACGCCCACCGCAAAGACTACGGCCACCACCGCCCGGTCATCCACGACCGCGAGCAGAAGCTCGTCCAAAGAGCCGGCGCCACGATCACGCCCGAAGTCGCCGTCTTCGATCCCACAGGCGAAGTCGCCTACCTCGGCCGCATCAACAACTTCTACGCCAAACTCGGCGTCCCGCGCCGCCAAGCCACCGTCCACGATCTACGCGACGCGCTCACCGCCGTCGTCGCCGGACGCCCGGTCGAAACGCCCCGCACCCAGGCGGTCGGTTGCTACATTCCGGACTTGTCCGTCTACCAGGATTCCCAATGAAAAGAGCCTGCCTCGCAGTCGCCTTCCTAGCCGCCTCGCTATCGCCCGGATCGGCCCAAGCCGCCGAGCCGACTTTCTCCGGCGAAGTCGCCGCCATCCTCTACGAGAACTGCGCCGTCTGCCACCGCGAAGGCGCCTCCGCCCCGTTCAAGCTGACCAGCTATGAAGACGCCCGCAAGCGCGGCCGCCTCATCCAAGCCGTCACCGCCGGCGGCTACATGCCCCCCTGGCACGCCGAAGAAGGCTGGGGCCAATTCCGCAACGAGCGCCGCCTCACCGACCAACAGATCGCAACGCTCGCCCGCTGGGTCGACGCCGGCATGCCCGAAGGCGATCCCGAGCAGACGCCCGAACCGCCCCAGTTCGCCAGCGGCTGGGAACTCGGCGAGCCCGACCTCGTCGTCGAGATGGAACAGGGCTACGTCGTCCCCGCCGAAGGCGCCGACATCTACCGCAACTTCGTCGCCGCCGTCCCCACCACTGAAGACAAGTGGATCCGCGCCATCGAGTTTCGCCCCGGCGCCCGCGCCGTCATGCACCACAGCCTCTTCAAGGCCGATACGTCCGGCGAAGCCCGCAAGCTCGACGCCAAAGACGACGAGCCCGGCTACTCCGGCATGGGCGGAGGCGTGCGCGGCTTGATCGACTTGAGCGGCTGGGCCGTCGGCGGCAACGCCCGCGTCTTCCCCGCCGAGTCGCCGCTGAAGCTCCCCGCCGGGTCGGATTTCATCTTCGAATCCCACTTCCATCCCTCGGGCAAAGAAGAGGTCGAGCGCTCCGCCGTCGCCTTCTACTTCGCCGACAAACCGGCCACCCGCCCCAGCCTGACCATCCAGTTGCCGCCCCTGTTCGGCGCCGGAGCGGGCCTCGACATCCCCGCCGGCGATTCCGATTTCTGGGTGCGCGAATCCTTCACGCTCCCGGCCGCCGTCGACCTATACTCCGTCACGCCGCACGCCCATTACATCGGCAAAGACTTCCGCGCCTGGGCCGAACTCCCCGACGGACAAAAAGTGAAACTGATCCGCGTCCCCGACTGGGATTTCGCCTGGCAGAACATGTACGTCTACTCGTCCCCGGTCCGCCTGCCCGAGGGCGCGACGATCCACGCCGAAATCCAGTACGACAACTCCGCGTCGAACCCGCGCAACCCCCACAGCCCGCCGCAACGAATCACCTGGGGCGAAGCCTCGACGCAAGAGATGGCGGCGATCACCTTCCACGCCCTACCGGCCGACAACGCCGACGAATCCGTCATTGAAGCGGCCTTCCGAGAACTCCGCCGCAAGCACGGCAAGCAAGCCCGCGAACAAGCCGAAAGCCGCAAACGCACCATCCAATCCGGCACAACCGAAGACGAGTAAGAGACGCCGCCTAGCCTTGTGGCGCGGGCTTCAGCCCCCCGAAGCGGCCATCACCCCAACCAAGTCCCCTGGATCGCAAACGTCATCCCCGGGTTCTGAATATTCACAAACAGCGTCGTCCAGTCCCGCGAAAAACAAGCCCCCGCGAACTCGCCGTCATCCATCGCATTCCGCCCGATCTGATACACCTGCGCATCCGGCGTCACCCCGATGATGTGGTCCGTCCCGTCGCCGTCCTCGCACAAGACCAAATCGCCCCAAGGCGCCACGGTCAAGTTGTCGCAGTACTCCAAGATGCGCCTATCCGGCGACTCCAAAAACAGCTCCAGCGTCCCCGGCTGCTTCTCCTCCTCGGCTTGCCCTTCCGCGGCGCTCGGCTTGTAGCGGAACACCTGCCCCACTCGGGCCTCGCCGCCGTCGGTGCAAGCGAAATAGATCTCCGAGCCGTCGTTCGAGGTCCAGATGCCTTCCCCGCGAGCGAACCGCGCCGCCCCCGCCGCGAAACCTTGCTCGCGCAGATCATCGTCCGGCGCGAGGACGTTCTGGAGGTCCACCCACCGCACCGCGACCGGCTCGCCCTGCTTGAGCACAACGTTCTCCCAATTCCGCGTATCGCCCGAGGGCTGGTCAGCCAACGCCAGCGCCTGTAGCCGCCCGCCTGCCCGCAGATGCCCCGGCCGATTCGGCAGAAAGCGATAGATCAAACCGTCGCCGCGATCTTCGGTCTGGTAGACGATCCCCGTAGCCGGATGCACCGCGATCGCTTCGTGGTTGAACCGACCCATCTCCGTCAACGGAACCGGCGCCGCCAACCCCGTCGCGAACGCCGGCACTTCGAAGTTGAACCCGTGGTTCTGCTCGATCGGTCCGCCGCGCGCATCCACGCTCTCCTCACAAGAAACCCACGAGCCCCACGGCGTCGGACCGCCCGCACAATTCCGCGTCGTCCCCGCCAACGACAAACGATGGCTCACCAGCTTCTGCGCCGCCGTATCAAACACCAGCGTCGACGTCCCTCCGAGGCAAGGCGCCTCGCCGCTGCCGTGGTCATAAAACAGCTCGCTGGGGACCTCGCCTAGCTTCTCATTCGACTGACCGAACGCACCGCGGTCGACATATTCCGGCTTCAACTCGTGGTTGCGCACCAGCACCGCCTGGCCGTCCGAGTTCATGAAGCAGGCCATACCGTCGTGCGCACCGGGGACCAGCAACCCGTCGTCCATCGTCTCCCCTTCGCGCGAGAACACCGAGTAGCGAAACCCCGGCGGCAGATCGAGCAGCCCGTTGGGATCGGGAACCAGAGGGCCGAAGCCGCCGGTCAGCCAACGCGGGTCGGGCGCCTGTTCCGAGCAGCCGGTCAGCAAGGCGTGCAGCCCCAAAAATCCGGCGCTCGTCGCACCCAAGCTCGAAAGAAAACGGCGTCGATCCATCTGGAGATTATAGGCGCGGCAGGCGCGGTTCACATCCGCAGCGTTCACATCCGCAGATAGAGCTCGCGCTCGTTCAGGTAGCGCGTCATCCGCAGCGTCAGCCAGAAGAAAAGCGCAAAAGTCGCCGCCGCCCACCACAGCGGCGCGTCCCTCGGCGTAAATCCGCCCAGCGCTTGGTCCACCCACATGTGGATCAAGTACGCCGCCAGCGCATTCTTCCCCAACGTCGAAAAGACCGCGCTGCGCCCCCCGCGCAGATCACTCCACCAAACAAACAGCGCATAGACCGCCAACGAAAACCCCGACGAAAACGTGAGGTACGACAGGCTCCCCGCCCGCTGACTCATCGTCCACAAATCCGGCTCGTGCCAAGGCTCGACAAACGGCGGCCCCGCCCAAACGCCCCCTTGCGTCAGACAAGCCATCCCGTATCCCAGCAGCATCAGCCAAGCGCCGTGACCAAGCAACGGCCGGATCGCCGCCCGCGCCCCGCGCAGCGTTACGAGGTCATAAGCCAACGTCCCGGCAATCGTCGGCAACGCCCACGTCATGAAGCCCAACGGCCCCCCGTCGATCACCCGACGCTCGTGCAGCAGCTCATACCAGAACCACTCCGAAAGCCCCAGGTGCGCCAGCCCGCTCGCCACAGCGAAAGCGACCCGCGCTCGCCAACCGAGCGCCGCCACGGGAAGCACCCACAAAGACGTCACGGCAATGTGAACCAGCGCCTGGAACGGCGACCGCCAAAAACTCTCAGCAAAAAATCCGCTGACGCCCAGTTCCGCCAACTCCGCCCACTGCTTGTAGCTGCCGTCGAGCCCGTAGGCGATCACGCCGATCAAGACCAGCCCCAACGACCGCCGCGCAATCCGCAGGTAAGCCGCGCGCCGACCGGCCTGCTCGATCCTCCGCAACAGCACCAACCGCAACGCAAACCCCACCGCAAAGAAAAACTGCGGCATGATCGTATCCGCGTAGCTGACGTAAGTGTTGTGGTGCTTCAGCAGCGGATGGACCGCCGCAAACCCGCCCAGAAAATTCACCAAAAACATACCCGCGACGGTATAGCCGCGGAACTGGTCCATCGAGGCGATACGGGCCTGCGCCATCTCCCCAGCCTAGGCGAGCGGGGGTCCTTAGAGTCAGGGCATGGCGGCCACAAAACTCTCCCGGTGTTTGACGTAGCGCACGGCTCCAGCCGTGCCGCCTTCGAGCCGTGCTCGAAGGTCCCGCTCGACCATGCACCGCTGCCGCGTACCCTTGCGAAGCAAGAGCCCGTTGCTCAACTCATCGGTGTTCAGCCCAGAGGGCGATCTTCCTCTCCTGTCCTAGCCCCCTCCAGACGGCCCCCCTCACCGCTGACCCAATTCAATTCCTTCACCCGCTTCCTGTCGCGGCGTCGTCGGATCCGACGGTGTTCACGGTCCCTCCTCGCGAAGCCGCCAGTTCCTGCCACTGGACGAGCTCAATCCCCTCGTCCTCAAGCAGCCGCGCACAAGCATCGCCCGTAAAATAGTCCGCGTCCTGCTGCCGCCAGGCCCATCCACAGTCCACGTGGTCGCCCGTCACGGCGCGCAGTTCGGGCGTGTCATACGCCGGGTGGACCAGCAAGACGGTCAACCCCTCGGGCAGCGAGCGGAGACGGCTCTCGTAGAAGGCCGCGAGCCCGACTCCCTCGTAGTCCTCCGGAAACGCCATCACGATCCGGTCGACCCACACGTCGTCTGGCTCGTACAGCCCCGTCGGGTCCACGCCCAACTGCTCCCGCACAAACTCCGGATGGAACAGCGCCGGAAGCCCGTAGTCGCGAGCGACCCGAAGATAGACGGCGAGCGATTCACGGCGCCGCATCAGTACGAAGTCATGCGAGTCGACGTGCGTCGGCCGGACGCCGAACCGCTTGGCGCGATCGATCTGCGCCCGGAGCTCCGTCTCCAACTCGTCGACGACCAACGGCTGGTCCAAGACGTTCGAGAGATCATGCAACAGCCCTCGCTTATCGACCAACGATCGGACGCGTTCCTCAGCAGCGACAGGCCGCCAGCGAAGGTGATCCCACTCGTTCGTCAGAGTCAGATGAACGCCGAAGTCGAAGTCCCTATGGTCGCCGGCGTAGGCGGCGATCTCGCTAAACCAAGGACACGGCGTCATGATGCTCGCCGAGTTCACCACGCCCTCCTCCATCGCGCGGATCGTCGCCGCGTTGGCGGCATGGCACAACCCCAGGTCATCAGCGTGAAGGATCAACCGTCGTGACATGGACGCCATTCTATCCACAGGCAGCAACAGCCCGCCGGGTAGGCGGGCTGTCCTGGTCGAGGTCCGTACTCGACGGATGGGTCGCGGTCGCGAGCCCTAACCTTCAGTGCGCTTGCGCAGACGTGCGAAGAGCAAGCACCCCGCGCCGAACAGCAGCAGCGTCCCCGGCTCGGGCGTCGCTTCCAACGGCGGCGGGGGCGGCTTCGTGATGTCGTCCAAACGGGCGTACAACGCCGCGGTATTGACCTGATTCTCCAGCGTCAAAAAGCTGTTCACCGCCGTCCCGTTCAAGTCGACGAAACCGGTGATCCGGTAGTCGCGACCGTTCGCGAAAAAGACCTGGTCGACTGCGGGAAACGTCACGAGGTCGGGACAGGGCTGAACGCCGCCCGCCGCGCAAGGATTGTCGCTGTTCGGCGTCTCCAGATGCGTCAGGCCGAGCGCCAGATCCAGGTCAACGCCGTCGATCGTAATCGTCAGATCTAGCGTCGTGCCCAAAAAGTTGAAGTTGTTGATGACGAAGTTGTTGTGCGTAAACAGGCCGACCTGGAAAAGACCGTCGTTGACCTCGGTATCGACTTGGCCGGAATTGCCGTCGAAGCGCCAGCCGCTCTGGCCGGAACTAGTGACGGCGGTCCCCCAGTTGATCTGATTCGTCCCGGCTCCGTTGAAGCCGTTGACCCCCGGCGCGTCTTGCCAGGTCCCCGAGGTGCTGAAGTTGATCAGCGCCGCATCAGCAGTCGGAGCGAAGATGAGTGCGGCGCACAAAAGTAGGCCGGCACGGATGGATAAGATTGGGCTCATGGAAGTGGTTGCGTCCTCTAGCGGTTTTGTCGGTAGAGTGCGCGGAAGGGGAGTCGTGGAGCCCGTAGGCCCGCCGCGTTCTCTATGGCCCAAGGATGCGCCCAAGCGCGAAACGAAGGCATTGGGACTCGCCCCTAAGGTCCTGGGGAATGTAGCGGGGCAAGGGAGGGTACCTGAGTCCCCCTAGGAAAACTCTGGTACCAGTACCAACTGCCCATGTCCGCCGCAGTGAAGGGCCATTGAGAATCCGACGACCATTCAATTCCCCACGACCGCCGGCGAACGAACAACGGCGCCGCGGGCGTGAGCCCGTGACCACGGTCGCACCGGTTCAAGTTTCTTCACACCCCGCTGAGTGCCAGGTCCCAAGGCGATTTGCGAAGTAAGAGCCCGTTCCTCAACCTGTAGGGACTCGGCACGCCGCGGCATGCCGAGTCCGCCAGCCCGCAAGCCTTGGGAAACCAGCGCGATACAGGTCGTCTCTTCTCTCACGGGCGCCGTTTCGCTAGCCCCGGGGCGCAAACCCCGGGAATTCAGAGCGATATACGCCCCCTCTTCTCTTGCAGCGTCTACGCCGCCGATCCGTCGGACTCAACCCCTTCTCACGGCTCGAGTAGCCTCTTCTACGGCGAGTCGTCCGATGAGGGCGAAAACGTCCCCGTCACGATTCGGCACGAAAACCACATCACGCGCAGGGCGGACGCTTCCCGATCTCAATACGGTGGGTAACCGCTCGGCTCGCAGAGCCCTGGCCCCGGAAACGACGGCCAAGTCCCAGGACGCCAACGCCCAAAAGAATCATCCCCACGGTGCCCGGTTCTGGAGTCGGCAAAACCGCCACAATGGCTCCTGGTGTTCCATCACCGCTCACCTCACGAGGCCGAAACACGACGTAGCCCCCTGGCCCGAATTGCTGGTTCGTAGCCACGGTCTGATTGAAGCTCACAGCCGAAGAAGCGGCTCCGTAGATTCGAAAGGGCACGCCGAGCTCAAACGGCATCGTCGTGAAACCTCCGCCGCTATTGCACGAAGAGCAACTGAAGTCGCCGAACGAGAATACGGCGTCTCCGCGAATATTGTAGGAGAACTCCAAGATCCCCGGTCGCCGCGGACCGGGCGTGAGGAACCACCCCAGAAGCTCGGCGCTCGCAGAGGCCTCTCCTGAGAATCCCCCGGTGGGATTGTTCCCGATGGTGTTCGCAAACCAGTTCAACTGGTTATTCCCGAAATTCACCGGATCGGATTCCGGACCGACGGAAATGGTCGCTTCTGCATGGCCTCCAATCAGCCCATCGATTGCGGATGGACCGGGAACGGCAAGTCGGCACCGAGAGGTTGAATTGATTGATGGGTTCGGCCACCCGATGGTGTTGTCCGACTCGTTCAGAGTCTCGGGCCCCCCGGGAGTCGTCAAGAAACAGTCGACGCTCGTCGAAAGGGTAGCCGCAGCTAGAGGCATGGCGGAAAGGGCCGCCGCCGCACAGACCAGATATCTGGTAATCACAGGATTCTCCTCGGATAAGAAAGAGGGGAGACCCGCCAAGGCTAGCCTACGACGGATGTAATAGCAAGAATGGCCGAGCCTGCTCGTACGCAAGACAACCCGTAGGCAGGCGACCGGCGCAGATGACGGAAGCCGGCACAACTGCGACCCGACAGGTACCGCAGCAGCCTACCCCTCCGGAAAATACAAATCATCCTCCGCCATATGCGGAATCCCCACCACCAGCACCCGCACGCGTCCGTCCGCCGCATGCACCACGCCCGGCGGAATCTGCACGACCGACCCCTTCCGCACCGGATGCTCCACGCCGTCCAGCGTCACCGTGCCCTCGCCTTCAAGCACGTAATAAATCTCCGTAGCCACCTTGTGGAAGTGAGGCTTCGCCCCGTCGATATCGACCGCATGGGCCCAGGCCGCCGCGTCTTCGGCGTCTTCCCGGCTGATCAACCGATCCCGAAACCCGCAGGTCGAGCGTTCACGTGGAGCCTCGCCTTCATGTCGAACCAGCGGCTTCATTTCGACTTCGGCTCCAAGGCGATTTCGAGCACCTCGTCCACAGTCGAGACAAAGTGCAACTCCACGTCGCCCAACTGCTCCTCGTTCAGATCCTCACGCACGTCCGACTCGTTCTCCTTCGGCATCAGGATCGTCTTCACGCCCGCCCGACGCGCCGCCAACACCTTCTCCTTCACGCCGCCGATCGGCAGCACCGCGCCTGAAAGCGTCGCCTCCCCGGTCATCGCCAGGAACGGCTTCACGCGCCGTCCGGTCAGCAGCGAAGCCAAAGCCGTCGCCACCGTAATCCCCGCCGATGGCCCGTCCTTCGGAATCGCCCCCGAGGGCACGTGCACGTGGATGTCGTGCTCCTTGAACACGTCGGACTTGATGCCAAGCTCACCCGCATGCGAACGCACCCAGCTCAACGCCGCCTGCATCGACTCCTGCATCACCTTGCCAAGCTGACCGGTCAGCGTCAGCCCCTTGCCGCTCCCCGGCATGTAGGCCGCCTCGATAAACAAGATGTCGCCCCCGACCGCGGTCCAGGCCAACCCGACCGCGACGCCCGGCCGCTCCGTTCGACGTTCGATCTCGCCCTCTTCGCGGTAGCGCGGCGCACGCAAAAACTCTTCCACCCGCTTCGGCGTCACCCGCAGCCGCTTCCGTTTGATCGCTTCGTCGTCCTTGCCCCGCTTCGATTGGCTCTCGGCGATCCGACGGGCCACCTTGCGGCAGACCGTCCCGATCTCGCGCTCCAAGTTCCGCACCCCGGCTTCGCGCGTGTACAGCCGAATGATGTGGCGCAGCCCGTCGGCGGTGAAGGCGATATCGCTCTTCTCCAGACCGTTCTCTTGGATCTGCCGAGGAACCAGATAGTTGCGCGCGATCTGGAGCTTCTCGAACTCGGTGTACCCCTGGAGTTCCAGCACCTCCATGCGGTCACGCAACGGTCCGGGAATCGTATCCATCACGTTCGCCGTCGTGATGAACAGAACCCGAGACAGATCGAACGGCACGTCGAGATAGTGGTCGCGAAACGAGTTGTTCTGCGCCGGGTCCAACACCTCGAGCAACGCCGAAGCCGGGTCGCCGCGGAAGTCGCGGCCCAACTTGTCGATCTCGTCCAACACCACGACCGGATCGTTCGTCCCGGCCCGCTTGATGCCCTGGATAATCTGCCCCGGCAACGCGCCGATGTAGGTCCGCCGATGCCCCCGGATCTCCGCCTCGTCGTGCATGCCGCCGAGCGACAGCCGCACGAACTTGCGGCCCAACGCGCGCGCGACCGACTTGCCCAACGACGTCTTGCCCACGCCCGGCGGCCCGACCAAGCACAAAATCGGCCCCTTCAACGTCGGCTTCAGTTGCAACACCGCCAGATAGTCGAGGATGCGCTCCTTGATCCGCTCCAGATCGTAGTGGTCCTCGTTGAGGATCTTGTGCGCCTTGGCGACGTCGACCGCCTCGCCCGAGGAGGTGTTCCAGGGCAGCGTCACCAGCCAATCAAGATAGGTGCGCGTGATCGTATAGTCGGCCGCCGCCGGACTCATCCGCTGGAGCCGCTTGAGCTCGCGGTCGGCCTCTTTGCGGGCCTCCTCCGGCATACCCGACTCTTCGATCTTGGCGCGCAGCTCGTCGATTTCGGCCTCGTCGTCCGACTCGCCCAGCTCCTTCTGGATCGCCTTCATCTGCTCGCGCAAGTAGAACTCGCGCTGCGTCTGCGAAAGCTGGTCCTGCACCTGCGCCTCAATCTTGCTGCGCAGTTGCAGCACTTCGCGCTCCTTGCTCAGCAGCTTCAGCAGCCGTCGCAGGCGCTCGTCGACGTCCAGCAGCTCCAGCACGCCCTGCTTCTCGACCGAACCCAAACCCGGCACCGTCGCGGCGACAAAGTCGGCCAACCGGCCGAACTCGTCGATGTTCTGCGCCATCTGCGTCGCCTCTTCCGACAGCGCCGGCGACAGCTCCACAATGTCCGAGAACACGCCCGCGACGTTCTGCCGCAACGCTTCGAGTTCCGAGGTCGCCTCAGGCTCCTCCTCGCTCAGCTCCTCATACCGGACGCGATAGAAGGGATCCGTTCCCACGTACTCCGTCACGCGGATACGGCTCAGGCCTTCAGCGAAAACCAAAAGACTCTGGTTCGGCATCCGCACCACTTTGTGAATCACCGCCAGCGCGCCGACCTCGAACAGATGCTCCGGCTCCGGCTCGTCCACGGCGGCGTCGCGTTGGGTGACGATACCGATCTTCTTCTCTTCGCCCAATGAGGAGATCAGCGCCACCGACGCCGGACGACCGATATTGAGCGGCATCACCGAGTGCGGAAAGAGCACCGTGTCGCGCACCGGCATCAACGCCAGCTCTTCGTCGGCCAGAACCAGATCCGGGTCAATCTCCGAATCCACATCCGCGTCGTCCGTCACGGGAACGTCCTCCATCGCGAGGACCTCTGTATCGTCATCCTTCATATCGAAGTTCTACTCATCGGCCGCTTGACGGTAGCACCCCAGCACGGCCAAAAGCTCGGTCATCTCGCCGAGATGGTTCATCGCGTTGCGGCAGCGCGTCTCCGTAGTCGACCCATGAAAGTCGAGGTAAAAGAGGTACTCCCAAGGCCGACCCTTCAGCGGACGGGACTCGATCTTGGCCAAACTGACGTCGCGCAGCGCAAACGCCGACATCGCCTTGAACAGCGCCCCGGGTTCGTTGCGCACGCTAAAGGCGATCGACGTCTTGTAGCCCTCCGCATGCTCGCTGGGCGGTTCGGGGGCCTCGCGCGCGAGCAGGAAGAAGCGAGTGTAGTTCTCCCGGTCGTCCTCGATCTCTTCCCGCAAGATCTTCGCCCCGTAGTGCTCGGCCGCGGCTGAAGAGGCGATCGCGGCCACCGTCGGATCATCGCCCTCCATAATCGTCTTGACGCTTCCGCCGGTGTCGTAGTGCGACTCCGCCCGGATCTCGCGGTGCTCGCGGAAGAACTTCAAACACTGGCCAAGCGCCACCGGATGCGAGATCGCCCGCACGATTCGCCCGAACTCCGCCTCCGGACGCCCGATCAAGTTGTGCACGATCCGCACGCGGGTCTCGGCCAGAATCGGCAGCTTGAAGTTCAGCAGGTGATCGTAGTTCTCGTGCACCGAGCCCGCCAACGTGTTCTCGATCGGAACGACCGCGTGATCGACCTCGCCCGAGGCCAACGCCTCAAAGACGTCGACGAAACGCTCCAGCGGACGGAGTTCGAAGTCGCTGCCGAGTAGACTACGGCACGCTTGCTCGCTAAAGGCGCCCCGGGCGCCCTGGAATGCGACGGTTTTTCGGTTGCTCAAGAAGCTGATTTCCGCGTTAGGACCTCATTATAGGAGCCACGCCCCGAACCGACCGCCCCTTCCCCTGTAGGGGCGTCATCAGGCGACGTAGCGCGCGGCCATGCCGTGCCGCCTTCGAGCCGTGCTCGAAGGTCTCGCGCGACCGAGCACCACTGCCTCGCACCGACGTCGGCGCCGAAGTACCTCTCCCAAGCGCGATTCGCAAAGCAAGAACCCGCCTCTCAAGCAGGCGCACAAGAGCCCCGGCCCGCTATACAATCGTGCGGTGATGCGCACCCTGCTCCTCGTCCTCTGCGTAGCCTTGACCGCAGGCGCCCAGACCGCCGCCGCCCAAACGCGCCCGATGGTCATGGGCCGCAACGGCGTCGTCGTCTCCGGCCACCCGCTGGCCTCCGGCGCCGGGCTCGACATGTTGAAGGCGGGCGGAAACGCCGTCGACGCGGGCGTCGCCACCGTCTTCGCCCAAGCCGTGCTTGAGTTCGACCGCTTCGGCTTCGGCGGCGAAGTGCCCATCCTGATCTACCAAGACGGCGAGGTCGTCGCCGTCAACGGACACGGCCCGACCGCCCAAGCCTCGACGCTCGAATGGTTCCAGCAGCGCGGCATCGAAGAGATCACCGGCGACTGCTTCCTGCCCGCCGTCGTCCCCGCCGTCCTCGACGCCCTGGTCGCCTCGCTCGCTGAACGCGGCACCATGACGCTCGCCCAAGTCCTCGCCCCCTCCGTCGAACTCGCCGAGAACGGCTTCCCCGTCTACCCCTCTTTCCAGCGCCACCTCGAACACATCTCCGGCCGCTTCGAACGCGAGTGGCCCAGCTCGGCCGCCGTGTTCCTGCCCGGCGGCCGCGTCCCTCAAGTCGGCGACCTGATCGTGCAGAAAGACCTAGCCCGGACCTTCCGCCGCTTGATCGAGGCCGAAGCCGCGGCTGACGGCGACCGCAAAGCCGGCCTCCAAGCCGCCCGCAATCTCTTCTACGGCGGCGAGATGGGCCGCGAGATCGTCGAGTTCCAAAAGCAGTTCGAGTGCACCGACCAAAACGGCTTCACCTCCACCGGCCTGCTTGAACTCAGCGACTTCGCCCGCTACCGCGCCCGCCTCGAACAGCCCGCCAAGACCACCTACAGCGGCGTCGAAGTCTTCAAACCCGGCTTCTGGTCGCAAGGCCCCGTCCTCCTCCAAACGCTCAACCTGCTCGAAGACTTCGACCTTCGCCACATGGGCCACAACAGCGCCGAATACCTCCACCTGCTCAGCGAAGCCATGAAGCTCGCCTACGCCGACCGCGAGTGGTACTACGCCGACCCCGACTACGTCGGCGTGCCCGAGACCGGCCTGCTCTCGAAAGCCTACGCCGCCGAACGCCGCAAGCGCATCGACCGCGAACGCGCCACGATCGGCCTCCATCCGGGCGACCCCTATCCCTTTGAACCCGATGTCCGCGCCGAAGCCCAAATCCCCGACCAGATCGAGTGGAAACCCTGGCCCGGCGGCACCACCGGCACGCGCGTCATCGACAAAGACGGCAACATCTTCTCGGCCACTCCGTCCGGCGGCTGGTTCCACACCTCGCCGATCATCCCCGGCCTCGGCTTCGTCCTCGGCACCCGCGGTCAGAGTTTTTGGCTCGACGAAACCAGCTCCAACCGCATCGAGCCCGGCAAGCAACCGCGCACCACCCTCACGCCGACCCTGGCGCTCAAGGACGGTCGCCCGTTCATGGCCTGGGGCACGCCGGGGGGCGACGCGCAGGACCAGGTCAACCTCCAAGTCCTGCTCAACGTCGTCGAGTTCGGCATGGATCTGCAATCCGCCGTCGAGGCCCCGCTCATCCAGATCCACGACTTCCCAGCCTCCTTCAGCCCCAAGCGCGGACGCCCCGGAATGACTTCCTTCGAGACCCGCATCCCGTCTGAAACCATCCTCGAACTCGAAGCCATGGGCCACACCATGAACCCCGCCGGCCCCTGGGCCATCGGCGACGGCACCGCCGCCATGCGCGACGACCAAGGCGTCAACTACGGCGCCGCCGGCCCCCGCCGCGACAAGAGCTACGCCGTCGGCTGGTAAACCCAGCCCAACCTCTCCGGCAATCCAGCAGAGCCGCGACAGTGAGGGGCCGTGAAAAAAGACGGCAGCCCGATCCGTCAGAGCCCGGTACGCGAGTGCCGGGTCCCAGGGCGATTTGCGAAGCAAGAGCCCGTTGCTCAGCCTGTAGGGCCTCGGCATGCCGAGGCCGCCATTTCGCCGTCGCCGTCGCTCGCCCCGCGCAACTCCGGCACGACGTCAAGCCCCGTGCTAGCCTGCGACATCGGTGTCGTCTTCGTTATGGATCGGGCCGCCGGGCAGCGGCAAAACACGCAAAATTCTCGACCGGCTGGAAGCCGCCGTGCGCGCCGGCCGCGGCTCGAAAATCCGCCTCGTCACCCCCACCGCCTCCATGGCGCGCCACCTCCTCCACGAGTTGGCCCGCCGCAACCTCGCCGTCTCCGGCGATCTCGCCCTGCCCGTCCGCCGGCTCGTCGCTGAACTAACCCCCGACCTCAAAGAGCCGACCGCCGCCCAAAAAGCCTGGCTGCTCCAACGCGCCGTCGAGCAATCAGGCGGCGACGAGTTCCGCCAAGTCGGCAAGACGCCCGGATTCCTCCGCCGCCTCCAAAGCTCGATCGAAGAACTCCAAGCCCTGCGCTGCCGCCCCGACCAGCTACCGCCCGAGGTCCGCGCCTTCGCCGAAGTCTTTCGCCTCTACGAAGGCTTCCTCCAAGCCCACGGCATGACCTCCCCCGGCGAGCGCATCTACCAAGCCGCCTGGGCCGCCGACGAAGGACTCCCCGGAATCCAAGAGATCTACTTCGACGGCTTCTTCGATCTCTCGCCCGCCGAACAAGACTTCGTCGCGTCCCTAGCCCGCGCTGGCGTCGCCGTCACCGTCACCCTACCCGCCGAACCGCCCGAAGGCTTCCTGCACACGTTCGAGCGCCGGCGCCTCACCAACGTCGAGCGCGCCCGCCCCGAACCGACCCTCGTCGCCGCCCCCGGAGTCGACGAAGAGGTCGCCGAGATCGCCCGCCGAATCCTGGAAGCTCGGAACAACGGCCGCGCCTTCCGCGACGTCGGCGTCATCGTCCGCAAACCCGAAACCTACGCCGCCCCCGTCCGCGCGATCTTCGAGCGCTACGGCATCCCCTTCCGCATCCAGACCCGCCGCATCCTCGCCTACGAGGAACCGGTCGTCTGGCTGCGCGGCCTCCTCGCCGCCGTCCGCGACGGCTTCCCCGGCGAAACCACCCTCGCTGCCCTCCGCCGTCCCGCCTCGCCGGTCAGCGCCCGCCCCGAGTTTGAAATCTACGACCTGCGCGTCCGCGAGCGCCTCCCCGCCGACGGCCTAGATCTGTTTCGCCGTGACGCCGACGACCCCATGGCGAGCTACATCGACCGGCTCGAAGCGCTCGCAGCCTGGCGCGACAAACCCGCCGCACCCGACCAATGGGCCGAGCGTTGCGCCCGCCTCGCCCAGGAACACGTCGCCCCGCCGAGCGTCCCCCAAAAACTCGAACCCTCCCGCGTCATCGAACTCCGCGCCTTCACCCGCGCCCGCGCCGCCTTCGCCGAAGCCGGTCGCGAAGCCGCCGAGCTCCTGCGCCTGCGCGGCCGACTCCAAGCCTCGCTCGCCGAATTCATCGACGCCCTAGAGGCCGTACTCACCCGCGCGCCCTTCACCGTCCCCGACGACCGCCGCAACGTCGTCAACGTACTCACCGCCTTCGAAGCACGCCAGTGGGAACTGCCGCTCGTCTTCGTCTGCGGCCTCGTCGAAGGCTGGTTCCCGTCGCAGCCCGCCGAAGACCTCTTCCTCGGCGAGCGCGTCCGACGCCGCCTCAAGCGGACCGGCGTCGCCCTGCGCACGCGCGCCGAGCGCGAAAGCGACGAAGCGTTTCTCTTTGAGATCGCCATGAGCCGCGCGACCGAAGAGCTCGTGGCGACCTACCCAGAACTCGACCGCGCCGCCGCCCCGTTGCTGCGCTCCTCCCTGCTCGGAGACCGCGACGCGGACGCAACCGCCCGCCCCGTCACGCCCTCCGAACAAGCCGCCGACGATCCCGCCGCCCAAGGCGCCCAGCCCCTCGCCGCACCCGGCCTCCAACAAGAACTCACCGCCCGCCACCCCGCCTTCTCGCCCTCGAAACTGCAAACCTTCGTCCGCTGCCCGTACGAGTTCTTCGCCGGCAAGACCCTCGGCCTCGCACCGCTCCCGCTGCGTTCCACCCTGCGCCAAAACCCGCTCCGCAAAGGTTCCCTGCAACACGACGTGCTCCATCTCTGGGCCCAAGATCGCGAGCAAACCATCACCGAAATCCTTCGCGGCAAGTTCGCCGAGCAGCTCCAGGAGATCGCCGTCCCAGGCGGCTTCCGAGCCGAACTCAATCTCACCGTCATGCGCGAAGACCTCGCCCGATTCGCGAGCGAACCCATCGCCGGCGCACTCGGCGGACGGGAAGAGGGTCTAGAAACCTCGCTCCAGTTCGGCGTCGAAGTCGACGAGCGCGGCGATCTCGACGTCAACTGCCGCATCGATCGCTTCGAAACCTTCGACGGCGACCGCGTCCTCGTCATCGACTACAAGAGCTCCGGCGCCAGACTCGACCAGCTCGCCCGCCGCGAAGAGACCGGTGAAAACATGCAAGGCGCGCTCTACCTCGCCGGTCTCCGCCGCGAGCACGGCCTGCTCCCCGGCGGTCTGCTCTTCGTCGGCCTGCGCGACGAAACCACCATCCGCGGATGGGTCTGGGAAGGCCTCCCCGCCGCAGCCGCACTGCCCGAGAAAGTACGTCGCGTCTCCGCCGACAAACTGGACGAGATGGTCCGTCTCGCCGAACAAAAGGCCGCCCAGTGCTCCGACCAGATCCGCTCCGGCGTCATCGAAGTCACGCCCACCGACCCCAAACACTGCCGCGAATACTGCGATTTTCGCGACGTCTGCCGAGTCGTCGTATGAGCGCCGTCCAATTCACCCCGTCGCAACGGCGGGCGATCGAGGTCTGGGACGCGGGCGACGTCTGCGTCACCGCTGGACCCGGTTCGGGCAAGACCACCGTCTTAGTCGAGCGGATTCGGCGACTCGTGGAGGTGCGCGAGGTCCGCCCCGAGCGCATCGCCGCCATCACCTTCACCCGCAAGGCCGCCACCAGCATGCAGGCCCGCCTCCTCAAAGGAGTTTCCGATCCGAAACTCCGACAAAGGTTGCGCCAAGTACAAGCCTCCACCATCCACGCCTTCTGCTCGCGCCTGCTCAAAGAGAACGCCGTCGCCGCCGGCCTCGATCCCGAGTTCCGCCTCATCGAAGAAGCCGACGCCCTACGCCTGTTGCGCTCCGCCGTTGAACAAGCGCTAGACGACGTCCGCGACCAAGACCCCGACGGCGCCGAAGCCTTCCTACGCGAGTTCAAAGGCACGCGCGGCTTCGACCAGCGCGGCGACGGATCCGCCGTGCACGCCGAACTCGCGCAGTTGGTCGAAGCCGCGCGCGGCCACGGACGCGCCCTCTTCGCACAATCCCTCGACTGCCCCGAGCAGCCCGCCCGCGAATGGATCGTCGCCGCCGGCAATCGCGCCGTCGAGATCTACAACGACGGCAAGCGCGACCGATCCGCGCTCGACTACACCGACCTCGAAAAGCAAACCTACGACCTGCTCGGCCGCGACGGCCTGGAGCTACGCCTGCCCTTCGAGCACCTGCTCATCGACGAAAACCAAGACACCAACCCGCTCCAAATGCGGCTCATCCGCCGACTCGCCGAACGCTCCGCGGGCGACCCCGCGCTCCTGTTCGCCGTCGGCGACGTCAACCAATCGATCTACGCCTTTCGCAACGCCGACCCCGAAGGCTTCACGCGCTTCCGCAAACAAGTCCAAACCAGCGGCGAGGAGATCGAACTCTACGACAACTTCCGCAGCCGCCCCGAAATCCTGCGCGCGGTCGAGAAGCTGACCCGCAGCGTCACCGGCGCCGAAAACGAAGAGCCCCCCAAATCGCTCGAAGCGCGCACCCTCCAGGCCCGTCGCGAACTCCCGCCCAAAGACGAACCAAGCGTCGAAGTCCGACTCGTCTTCGGCGAGCGCGACGTCATGAACGAGCGCGAAGCTTTGTGGACCGCCCGCCGCATCGTCGAACTACGCGAAAGCCTGCGCCTAGGCTCGGAACGCCGTGAACCGCGTTGGCGCGACTTCGCCGTCCTCGTCCGCAAGAACGCGCAACTCGGCCAGTTCGCCGAGGGCCTGCGCCGAATGGGCGTCCCCTATCACGTCGCCGCCGGCCGCGGCTTCTTCGACGCCCAAGAGGTCCGCGACCTGCTCTGCCTGTTGCGCGCCTTTGACAATGCGGCCGACGACGTCAGCCTCGCCGCCGTCGTCCGCTCGCCGCTCGTCGGCCTCAGCGACGAGACGTTGCTGCGCCTCAAGCAGAAGAAGCGCCGCCTCATCTACGGCCTCCAAAACGCGACCGCTCTCGGCGCCGATCAGCGCGAGCGTCTGACCCGCTTCCTCGACTGGTTCGAAACCCTGCGAGCCGAGCGAGAGAGAGTCCCCGCCGACGTGCTGCTGCACCGCGCCATGGCGGCGTCCGGCTACCAGGCGTTCTTGTGGAGCGGCCACGCCGGCGCCCAACACTCAGCCAACGTGGAAAAGCTCGCCCGCATGGCCGGTCGCGCCGGCGACGACGGACGAGCCTCGTTCCGCGAAACCCTAGAACGGCTGGAGGCGATGCGCGATTCCGGCGGCGGCGAGCCCGAAGCCGGAGTCCCCGAAGAGACCGCCGACGGCGTCCACCTGCTGACCGTCCACACCGCCAAGGGCCTCGAATACCCCGTCGTCTTCATGCCCGCCCTTCACGCCAAGGGCTCCACCGACGCCGACGCCCTGCTCTTCGATCCCAAAGAAGGACTAGGCGCCGCCTGGCGATCCGTGCCCGTCGTCGGCCCCCGCGGCGGCAAGAAGCTGGAAGACCGAGTCGACGAGATCTACGAACGACTAGCCGCGCCGCTCAAGGAACGACTCAAGGCCGAAGACGATCGCCTCTTCTACGTCGCCGCCACCCGCGCCGAGGAGCATCTCGTGCTTAGCGCGGCCTTTCCCCAAAAACCGCGCCGAGACTCCTGGGCCAAGCGCCTCAAAGACGATCTCAACGTGCCGTGGGAACCGGGCGCCAAAGGCCCCCGCGTCATCGACTCCGACGGCTTCTCCTACCGCTTCGACGCCGTCGACGAGGACCCGCCCCTGACCGTCACCGAGGCGACCGTCTCGACCTCGAACGTCGAGCGCCTGCCCGTCTTGGACGAAGGCGGTCAGGCGGACTCTGAGGCCTCCGTCACGGCCGTCGCCCTTTACGCCGAGTGTCCGCGCCGCTACCTGCTCAGCCGATCCCTAGGCCTCGACGAATCCGCCCCCGCGCCCAAAGACGAGGACCGCGAACAAGCGCCCGAGCCGAGCGACGAACTGGACGCAAGCGAGCTCGGCGCCGCAGTCCACGCCCTACTAGCCGGCGAAACCACGGACGCCCCGCCCGCCGCCCACGACCTAGCCGGCGTCTTCGAAGTATCCGACCTAGGCCGCCGCGCCGCCGAAGGCCAGGCCGACCGCGAACGCTCCATCCTCTTCCCCCTCGACGGCCGCCTGCTGCGAGGCCGCATCGACCTGTTGTTTGAAGAAGGCGGCGAGCGAATCCTCGTCGACTACAAGACCGACCAAACCGACGCCGCCGGGGCCCGCGCGAAGTCCAAGATGTACGCGCTGCAACTCCAGCTCTACGCAATCGGCCTCGAGCAGGCAGGCGAGAAACCAGACCGAGCCGTCCTACACTACCTACGCCCAGACGCCCTCGTGGAAGTCGATCTCAGCGATGAAGCCCTAGAACAAGCCCGCCAAGAAGCCAAAGCCTTCTTCCAAGCGCAAGAGACGCTCGACTACCCGCTCGACCTCAAACCCGGCTGCCGCCGCTGCCCCCACTACCAAGCATCCTGCCCAGCCGTCCTGCCGAGTCCCCGCCAATCCCCAGGCCAACTAGAACTCCACTTCTAACGGTACGTGGCGCACGGCCATGCCGTGCCGCCTTCGAGCCATGCTCGAAGGTCTACAGCGCGATTTGCGAAGCAAGAGCCCGTTGCTCAACCCCACTTCGCCCCCACACCTACAACTCCAACCGCAACCCCGCCTCCGTCGCCTCCACCTCCAACCGCCCAAGATGCTCGACATACCAATCGGCTTCCAACTCACTCCGCCGATGCGTCGTCAGCACCGCCAGCACCTTCGCTCCCGAGGCCCGAGCCGAGGCGACCCCGGCCGGCGAATCCTCCACCGCAACGCACTGGTCCGGCCGCAAGCCCAACTTCTCGGCCCCGCGCTCGAACGGCTCCGGATGCGGCTTGCCGCGCGTCACATGATCCGCGGAAACAAAGTGCGGATCGTGCCAAAGCCCCAACGCGGTCAGCCGCCGCACGGCCGGAGCGGTCCCGGCCGAGGTAACCACGGCGTACCGGTCCCGATCGAGCTTCTTCAGCAACTCGGCCACACCCGGATAAGCTTCAATCTCGTGGTCGACCTCGTGTCCCCACTCAGAGATCCGCTCGACCTCTTCATCCACATCCAGATGCGGAGCGACCAAGGAAACGGTCTCTTCCGGACGCCGCCCGTGGTGCAGCGCCATAATCCGATCAAGCGGCGCCCCCGTATGCGCAGCCCAGCGCTCCCAAAGCGGTGTATGCGCCCGATCGGAATCGATCAGCGTACCGTCCATATCCAGCAACAGCCCCTGACACAGGTACATCCCCTCATTCCATCACGCCCCGCTCCCAAGGCGACCGTTCGACGTGGCGCACGGCCATGCCGTGCCGCCTTCGAGCCATGCTCGAAGGTCTCCAGCGCGATTTGCGAAGCAAGAGCCCGATGCTCCCCCGTTGGTCTACAAACTCCAACCCGTGAACCCACCCGCACCTCTTCCGGTCAGCAGTCAGCGGACAGCAGTCAACGGACAGCGGCCATGAGGGAATCCCTTCCTTCACGTCGCTGAAACCATTGCAGGGGGTAGGCGCAAATCGCTTCCTCCGCTACCATCTCAAGCAGGAGACCAACCAGATTCCGATGCAAACCCTCATCCGCGCGGCCGCGGCCGTCATGCTCCTCTCGTCCGTTCTCCCGGCGGACTTTTCCTACACCTCCAATACCAAGCTCACCGGTGGCTCCATGGCCGGCGCGATGAAGTTCGCGGGCAAAATGGGCGGTCAGAACATCACGGACGTCACCCAACAGACCTACGTCTCGGGCGACCGGATGGCGACGCTTGACGAAAACAACGGCACGATCATCAACCTCGCCGACGAAACGATCGTCACCATCAATTTCAAGAAGCAAGAGTACTCGATCATGACCTTCGCCCAAATGAAGGCGGCGCTCGAACAGATGCAGGCCAAAGCCGACAAAGAGATGGCCAAGGCGCGCAAGAAGAATCCCGATGCGGGAGAGATGCAGATGAACCTGTCGGTCGAAGTGAAGGATCCGGGCCGGTCCGAAAACATCGGCGGCATCCAGACAAAAGAGATGATCCTGTTGATCGACACGCAGTTCGAGAACCAGCAACAGAATGCTTCCGGCGCCATGAACATGGCCATGAACATGTGGATGGCCGAGGGCGTCGCCGGCGCCGACGAGATGAAGGACTTCTACCGCCGAATGGCCGAACAGCTCGACTGGTCCCCGGGTTCGTCGATGATCTCGGCGATGGGCCGCGGCATGAACGCCAACGAGTCGATGGCCGAGCTGCAAAAGAAGATGGCCGAACTCGAAGGTTTCCCCGTCAAGCAGATCATGCGTATGGGCGGCTCGATCGACGGCATGGAGCAGCTCTCCGAACAAGACCAAAGCGAGGTCGCCGCCGCGCAAGAAGCCCAACCCGGCATGAAGGACGCACTCAAAGGCGCCCTCGGCGGATTCGGCGGATTCGGCCGCAAAAAGAAGAAGAACAAGGAGCCGGAACCGCAAGCGAACTCCGGCGCCATGACCGCCGGACAAGCCGGCGTCCTCATGGAGATGACCACCTTCAACTCCGGCTTCTCAACCGCCGCCGTCCCCGCCGACAAATTCAAAGCCCCCAGCGGCTTCAAACAAGTCGAGAACCCCATGGCAAAGAGCCTCCGCTAGATCCAGCAGAGCCGCGACAGTGACGGAGCGGGCATAGGGCGTGGCGCACGGCTCCAGCCGTGCCGCCTTCGAGCCGTGCTCGAAGGTCTAGCTCGACCTCGCACCGCTGCCGCGTACCCACATCGGCCGCGGTATGCCGTGCCCGCCAAGACCGCTCTTCCGGACGCCAGAGCGACCTTCCGCGCACCGCCGATTTGCACCCCCCAGCTACCCTAAAAACAGAGTTGCGCCCAGCCCCCGGAAGCAGCCGAAATAGTCCTAGTCCGAACAGTGCAAATGGCATCAAAAATGCATGTCAGTACCATGACATTTTCAAAAATCCACAAACCGCTCAAAACAAGCACCTTAACCCCAATGAAAACGCTTACATAAATTGAAATTTCCGAAAACTAAGGTACTTTTGTTGATTCCAAAAGACTTACGCCAGAAAAAATGTCAAAACCCTGTCAAAACATGACATTTTCCTGCAAAACACTGACATCGCCCAACGAACAATCAACAACTTACAGACCAAAAATGTCAGTACCATGACATTTCGCAACTTGGTACTTTTTCCGCCGTCTCAAACCAACGTCCCCAGTACCGCAGTCACGCGCCCAACGAAGCTACAGATCTTCGTCCCCGACCTCGATCACCGCCTTCACTAGATCCGGCTTCTTGCCCAGTTCCTGGAAGTCCGACGGCACCTGTTCGAGCTTCATCCGGTGGTTCACCCAAGGCCCCGTATCGATCCGTCCCTCTTCAATCATCCGGATGATTTTGGGGAAGGCATGCGCCGAGTTTCGGCTCGATTTCAGCGTCAGCTCCTTGCGATGAAAACTCGGATCGTGGAAGGAGATGTGGTCCAGCACCAAGCCGATAAACACCAACGTCGCGCCGTGCGCGCAGTAGTCGAAAGACTTCTCCATCGACCCCTTCGAACCCGTCGCGTCAAACACGTAATCGAACACTCGGTCGCCGACCGAGTCGACCGCCTCGACGCCCAAATTGCCGACAAAGGCCAGCCGCTCGGGACTGATGTCGAGCACCGTCACCTGAGCCCCTTCGGCCTGCGCAAACTGCATCGCGCCAAGCCCGATCGGCCCGGCCCCGATCACCAGCGCGTGCGCGCCCTCGCCGATCCCCGACCGCTCGACGGCGTGCTGCCCGATGCCCAGCGTCTCGACCAGCGCAAGCTGGTCGTAGCTCAGCTTCTCCGATTTGTGCAGCAGCCGCACCGGCACGTGGAACAGCCCGCGCATACCCCCGTCGACATGCACGCCCATCACCTGCAACTCTTCGCAACAGTTCGGTCGTCCGAGCTTGCTGGCGTGGCTTTCCGGGTTGTTGATGTACGGCTCGACGCAGCACGAATCGCCGACCGCAAGCCCGCGATCATTCTCCGGAATCTCCAGGATCTCAACGCCAAGCTCGTGCCCCAAAATCCGCGGATACTCGAAGAAGGGCTGCCGCCCGGCGAAGGCGTGCAGGTCGGTTCCGCACACCCCGATCGAGCGTACGCGGACCAGCGCTTCGTCGGCTCCGGGCGAGGGACTCGGCGCTGATTGCTCTTCGAAATCGCCGGGTTGGTTGAGGATGATCTGACGCATGTGCGACTCGCAGGATAGCGGAGCCCGCTGATACACTGCACCCTTCACGATGAGCACTGCAAAGCAAAAATTCCTGCGCTTCGAAGGCCCCGGCGGCCCGACGACGGCTGAACTGGAAGGCGAAACCGTCTTCCCCGTCCGCGGGGATCTCTTCGGCGATTGGGAACGCACCGGCGAGTCGCTCCCTCTGTCCGAGGTCGAGTTGCTGTACCCCGTCGAGCCCGAAAAAATCCTCTGCGTGGGACTCAACTACATGAGCCATCTCCGCGACCGCCCCAAGCCGACCGTCCCTCAGCTCTTCTACAAACCGAAGACGGCGTTGCAACATCCCGGCGGCGAAATCCGCCTGCCCAAGGACTCGAAAGACGTCCACTTCGAGGCCGAACTCGTAATCGTCATCGGCAAGACCGCCGACGACGTTCCCGTCGAGCACGCCGAGGACTACATCTTCGGCTACACCTGCGGCAACGACGTCTCCGAGCGCAACTGGCAACACGGCAGCCAAGGCGACAAGGCCGACAAGCAGTGGTGGCGCGCCAAAGGTTCAAACACCTTCGGACCGCTCGGGCCGTTCATCGCCACCGGCCTCGACATCCCCAATTGCCGCATCCAAGGCCGCCTCAACGGAGAGCTGAAGCAGGAGCAAATGCTCTCCGACTTGATCTTCCCTCCCGCCGAGATCGTCAGCTTCGTCAGCCGCTACGTCACACTCGAACCCGGCGACGTCATCTACACCGGCACCCCCGGAAACACCTCGGCAATGACACCCGGCGACGTCTACGAAGTAGAGATCGAAGGCATCGGAACCCTCAAGAACGTCGTGGTGTAGTTGCCGTCGAGATGAACAGCGGAAAGACAAGTTCCATCGAGAATCAAGCCCCGCTCAGCCCTGCGAGAATTCGCGTGGAGGCTTCGTCCGTCTGCCAACTCCGATGCCCTAGTTGTCCGACGGGACGAGGCGAACTCAAGTCCTCCCATATCGGTGGGGGCCTTCTGTCGCCGAGCGATCTTGACGCGCTTCTGGAACGGCTTCCTGACGTCCGTTCGGTCGAACTCTCGAACTGGGGCGAGGTCTTCCTGAACAAGAATCTGGCGGAGCTGCTGCGCGTTGCGTTCGACCGGGGCGTCCAGACCACGCTGAGCAACGGAGTCAACCTCAGTACCGCATCCGAGAAGAACCTGCGCGCAGTGGTCGAATACGGCGTCCGTCGGATCACCGTATCCATCGATGGCGCAAGCGAGGCGACCTATCAGCGCTACCGTGTCGGCGGAAACTTCGATCGCGTCATTCGGCACGTGCGGCGCACCAACGCGATCAAGCGCGAACTCGACTCCAAAGTTCCCAAGTTGATCTGGCAGTTCGTCGTCTTTGGACACAACGAGCACGAGCTTCCGGCGGCGAAGCGAATGGCCAAAGAGCTGGATATGGAGTTCAGGCCCAAGCTGTCATGGGACGAGAAGTTTTCCCCCATCAAGGACCGGGATTTCGTGCTCGAACACACCGGACTCCAAGCCGTCTCTCGAAGCGAGTTCCAAGAGGCTGAGTCGCAAGACTACAGCCGCAGGATCTGCACTCAGCTTTGGATGCGGCCTCAGGTGAACTTCGACGGCAAGGTGCTTGGCTGCTGCGTGAATACGTGGGCCGACTTCGGCAACGCTTTCGACGAAGGGCTGCTGCCGATCCTCAACGGTCCTCGCATGGACCGCGCGCGCAAGATGCTGATGGGCCAGGCAGAGGAGGACCCGAACGTACCCTGCACCGACTGCGAGAAATGGAAGCGGATACAGCAAAGCGGGGATTGGATCCGTGAAGACGAGATCACCGCCGCGGCCACGCAAGACACCTTCAGCTGAAGTCAGGCTGTAAAATCGATAATCGTGCGACGCGCGCTCGTTGCGGTCCTCTTGTCGGCAGCCGGGGCTTCGGCTGCCGCCGCGGACGCCTATTCGGTCGAAGACGCGGCCGGCTTCCTCAATACCTACTGTCTGGCCTGCCATCAAGGCGAGAAGCCATCGGGACGCTTCAGCGTCGAAGAGCTGCGCACGGTCGAGTCGTTCCGCGCGCATCCGGACCGCTGGACGCGGCTCACCGTGCGCGTGATGAATCACGAGATGCCGCCGCGAGGGATGCCGGCGCCCGAACTCGACGCGCGCGAGCAATTCCTCAACTGGGCCGACGCCACCTGGCGCGAGCAGGCCTGCGCCGCCGACCTGGCGCCGGGCCCCGGGCTGATCCGCCGGCTCAACCGCGACGAGTACGCCGCCACCGTTCGCGACCTGTTCGACCTGCAACTCGACGTCAGCGAATCCTTGCCGGTCGACGGCGCGGGCGGCGAGGGCTTTGACAACGCCGCCGAGACGCTGTTCCTCTCACCGCTCCACTCGGAGAAGTATCTGGAGACGGCGAAGTTCATCCTCGATGCGGCCTCGAAGGAGTTCAAGTCGCGGGAGCTGATCTTCGTCGCGCGTCCCGGAGACGGCGTCACCGAACGCGAGGCCGCAACCCGGATCTTGGAGACCTTCCTGCCCCGCGCCTTCAGGCGGCCGGTGGATACGGGCACCGTCGAGTCGTACGTCGCGCTGTTTGAGAAGGCGCGCGAGACGGGCAAGGACTTCGAACCGGCGATCTTCTTCGCGCTCCGCGGCGCGTTGGTCTCGCCGATGTTCCTCTTCCACGTCGACGCCCACGCCGACGATCCGGCGCTGCGCCAGTATGCCCTGGCCTCGCGCTTCTCCTACTTCCTTTGGGGAAGCATGCCGGACGAGCTGCTGTTCGACGCGGCGGCGGACGGCAAGATGGACGACCCGGCGGTGCTTGAGCGACTGGTGCCGCGCATGTTGCGCGACCCGCGGGCGCTTGAGTTCGCGACGCGCTTCGTCGAGCAGTGGCTGCGTACGCGCGCGCTCGAAGACGGCGGCGGCCCGGACCTCGAACTCTTCCCCGCCTACGCCGAAAGCGAGGACATCCGCTCGGACACGCGCCTCCAGCCGATCTTCTTCTTCCAGCACCTCTTCCGCGAAAACGCTTCCCTGCTGGAGTTCCTCGACTCCGACGAAACGATCCTCACCCGCGCTCTGGCCGAACACTTCGGGATGGAGACGACCTACGAACAAGACGGCGAGGAGAAGAAGATCTCGAAGAATCCGGAGTGGCACGTTCTGCCGGAAGGTTCCGGCCGCGGCGGTCTGCTGAGCATGCCGGCGGTCCTGGCGGTCTCGTCGCATCCCTACCGCACGAGCCCCGTGCTGCGCGGAGCGTGGATCCTCGACTCCATCTTGGGTACGCCGCCGCCCCCGCCTCCTCCCGACGTGCCGGAACTCGAAGAACAGCACGGCGCCGAGAAGCCGAAATCGATGCGCGAACTGCTGACGGCCCATCGCGCGAATCCGGCCTGCGCAAGCTGCCATGACCGCATCGATCCGCTCGGCTTCGCGCTCGACAACTACGACGTGCTGGGCCGCTGGCGGGACGAAGACGCGGGCGGACCGATCGACGCCTCGGCCGAGCTTTCAGACGGCACGCCGATCGACGGACCGGAAGGCCTCAAGCAAGCGCTGCTCGACCGGCGCGAGCTGTTCATCCGCAACCTGACCAAGCGGATGCTGGGGTATGCTCTGGGGCGTGGATTGACGCCTGCCGATGCTTGTTCGGTAGAGACGATCGTCGACCGCGTCGGCGAAGCGGACTACGCGGCTTGGGCGCTGGCCCGGGAGATCGTGCTCAGCGAGCCGTTCCTGGCCCCCGCGCCGAAAGAGTTGATGGCGGAGACGACGCGATGAACATCCTGCGAACGAAGCCTCTTTCCCGTCGGACGGTCCTGCGCGGCGCCGGCGCCGCCTTGGCGCTGCCCTGGCTCGATGCGATGTCGGCTAGAGCTTCGACGCCCGGAAAGGCGCCGGTACGCATGGCCGCGCTCTACATGCCGAACGGCGCCTATCCCTCCACCTGGACGCCCCAGACCGAGGGACGCGACTACGAGCTGACCCCTTCGCTCGAACCGCTGGGCGCCCGCAAGAGCGACGTCACGGTGCTGAGCAACCTGTGGAACGAGCAGTCCCGCGACGGCGACGGCCACTACGTCAAAGAGGCGGCGATCCTCACTTCAAAGCGGATCAAGAAGACCCAAGGCGCCGACCTGCGCAACGGAATCTCGGTCGACCAGGTCGCCGCCAAGCAGGCCGGACATCTCACGCCGCTGCCTTCGCTCGAACTCGGCGTGACGCCGGTGGCGGTGGGCAACGACGCGGTCGTCGGCTACACCCGCGTCTACGGGTCGCATATTTCGTGGAGCAGTCCGACGACCCCGTTGGCGCGCGAGCTGAACCCGCGGGCGGTCTACGAGCGGCTGTTTCGCGCCGCCAACGGATCGGGCGCGGACGAAGCGAAGCTGGACTCTCTGCTGCTCGACCGCGTGCTGGGCGACGCCAAGCGCCTTCGCGGGACGGTCGGATCGGAGGACAAGGTCCGCCTCGACGAGTACCTGTCGGTGATGCGCTCGCTCGAAGAGCGCATCGAGCGCGCGAGCGAGCCCGGCGAAAACCCGTGGACGCCGTTGAAGCCGCTGGCCCCCGACGCCGCGCCGACCGACCGGCCCTCGAACCACGCCGAGCACGTGCGCTTGATGCTCGACATGATCGCCGTCGCCTTCCAATCGGATACGACGCGGATCAGCACGTTCATGTTCGGCAACGCGGTCAGCAACGTGAGCTTCCGCTTCCTCGACGGCGTCACGGCGGGCCACCACGACGTCTCGCACCACCAGAACGAGGAGGAAGGAAAGCTCGCCGAGTACAAGCTCGTCAACCGCTGGCACGTCGCCCAGTACGCCTACTTCCTCAATCAGCTGGCCGGGATGAAGGAAGGCGGTTCGACGGTCTTGGACAACTCGATGATCCTGTTCGCTTCGGCCTTGAGCGACGGCAACAAGCACGATCCACACAAGCTGCCGATTCTGCTGGGCGGACGCGGCGGCGGCCGGATCGACGCGGGCAAGCACCTGGTCTATGCGGAGGACTCGCCGCTGGCGGATCTCTACGTGGCGATGTTGGACGTGTTCGGGACGCCGGTCGATCGCTTCTCTGACAGCACCGGAACCATCAAGGGGCTGCTCGCGTGAAGCGACTGCTCGCCCTCGGACTACTGCTCGCGGCTGCGCTGAGCGCACAGTCTTTGACAGGCCCTCTGACGGGTACGTGGATCGGGACGATCCCGGCGCAGGGCCGTGCATTCGCCCGCGACATCGAAATTCGCCTCGTCCAAGACGGCGACCAACTAACGGGCAAGCTCTATCGCGAAGGACCAGGCAGCCCGATCGTCGAAGGGAGCATCGTCGACGGGAAAGTCGTGCTGGTGATCGATACCCGCGAGCAAGCCGGAAACCAGATCAACGACATGCGCTACCGCTTCGAGGGGACCCTGCTCGACGACGGTCGCATCGCGATGGTCCGCGAAAAGATCAGCCAGCGCGACGCCGTCAGCGGCGCGGAGATCCCGGTACGCCGCCCCCAAGACGACGACGAGGCCGACCGCAAACGCCGCTTCCGCGAGTTCACGATGGAGCGGCTGTATTGAATTCGGAGTTGCTGGGTACAGTCCACACGCGCTGGGTCGTTTCCGTGGCGCTGAAGCCTTGATGGGACAGTCCCCGCAGGTCGTTTCCGCGGTCGGGATTGGCCGGAAGATGGGGTCCGGTTGGAGCCGTCGGCTCGCTGATATACTTTCCCCTGCGCTATGCAGTGGATTGACTACGAGGCTCCGACTTCCATCGACGAGGCCGTGGAGGCCTTCAAGCGGCTCGGCTCGAACGCCCGAGCCCTGGCCGGCGGGACGGACTTGCTCGTCCAGATGCGCGCCGGACGGCGCGACAACAAGGTCGTCGTCGACGTCAAAAAAGTCCCCGAGCTGAACGCGATCTCTTGGGACCCGACCAAGGGCCTCACCCTCGGCGCCGCCGTCCCTTGCTACAAGATCGCCGAGCACGCCGACGTGCGCGAGCACTACGCCGGACTGATCGACGTGGTCGAGATGATCGGCGGCACGCCGATCCAAGGCCGCGCCTCGGTCGGCGGCAACCTGTGCAACGCCGCTCCCAGCGCGGATTCGATTCCGGCCCTGATCGCCTACGCGGCGATCTGCCACATCGTCGGCCCGGGCGGCGTCCGCCACGTACCGGTGGAAGAGTTCTGCACGGCCCCGGGCAAGAACGTACTGGCCGAGAACGAGTTCCTCGTCTCGCTCCATCTGCCGCCGCCGGGACCGAACTCGGGCGCGCGCTATATCCGCTTTATCCCTCGCAACGAGATGGACATCGCCGTCGTCGGCGCGGGCGTCTCGGTGACGCTTGAAAACGGAAACTTCCAATCGGCGCGGGTGGCGCTCGCCTCCGTTGCGCCGACGCCGCTTTACGTCGCCGCCGCTGGAGACGCGGTCGCCGGAAAGCCGGTGAACGAAGAGACGATCGCCGCCGCCGCCGAAGCCGCCAAGGAGGCCGCTTCGCCCATCAGCGACATGCGCGCCCCGGCGGAGTACCGCAAACAACTGTGCGCCGTGCTGACCAGGCGAGCGATCGAAGACGCCGTTGAGCGGGCACGAGGGTAATCGACCATGCAACGAAAAACAGTCGTACAAGCCGAGATCAACGGGAAGCCGCGCGAGTTCCTGGCCGAGCCGCGCCAGTCGCTGCTCGAAGTCCTGCGCGACGAGCTCGACCTGACCGGCACGAAAGAGGGCTGCGGCGACGGCAACTGCGGCGCCTGCTCGGTACTGCTCGACGGCCGGCTGGTCTGTTCCTGCCTCGTGCTCGGAGTCGAGATCGACGGGGCGAAAGTCGAAACCGTGGAGGGCGTCGCGACCGGATCGGCGCTGCACCCGATCCAGCAGTGTTTTCTTGAGGACGCGGCGCTGCAGTGCGGCGTCTGCACGCCCGGATTCATCGTCGCGACGAAAGCCCTGCTGGACAAGAATCCGGACCCGAGCGAGGATGAGATCCGGCTGTTCCTGGCCAACAACCTGTGCCGCTGCACCGGCTACGACAAGATCGTCCGCGCGGTGCAAGACTCGGCTAAGAAACTGCGCGAAGAGCAACTACAGGAGGCGTAAGAGATGACCGTCCGATACGAGCCGAACATCGTTCTGGAGAACGAGAAATTCCGCGTCATCGGCAAGCGTCCGGTACGCCACGACGGGGCCGACAAGGTCACCGGGCGCGCCATCTACGGCGCCGACGTGAAGCTGCCGGGACTGGTCCAAGGCGCCGTGCTGCGCAGCCCGCACGCCCACGCGAAAATCCTCTCGATCGATACGAGCGAAGCCGAGGCGATGGACGGCGTATTGGCGGCGGTGACCTCGGCGGATTTCCCCGAACCGGGCGACACGGTGGTCGACCTGGGCGAGGGCCCGACGCCGCTCGCCTACGGGCAAGGCCAGATGCTGGCGCGCGACAAGGTGCTCTACAAAGGCCACGCCGTAGCGGCCGTGGCGGCGACGACGACGCACATCGCCGAGCAAGCTCTTCAGAAGATCCGCGTCGAGTACGAAGTGCTGCCTTGCGCGTTGACCGCGCCCGAGGCGATGAAGGACGACGCGCCGGTCTTGCACGAAGACCTGCGCCGCACAGTCGACGGCCAGAAGACCGAGCAAGGCGGCAACGTGGCGGTCCAGTTCCGCTACGAGAAGGGCGACGTCGCCAAGGGCTTTGCGGCGGCGGAGGTCGTCGTCGAACGGACGTTCGACACCTCGACCGTGCACCAAGGCTATATCGAGCCGCAGAACGCGACGGCGCTGTGGAACAACGACGGGCGGCTGGAGATTTGGACGTCGACGCAAGGCGCGTTCGGCGTGCGCGGCAACACGGCGCAACTGCTCCAGCTTCCGGTCTCGCAGATCAAAGTGAACCCGATGGAGATCGGCGGCGGCTTCGGCGGCAAGGTGCCGGTCTATCTGGAGCCGGTCGCGGCGCTGCTCTCCAAGAAGGTCGGGCAGCCGGTCAAGCTCGTCATGAGCCGCCAGGACGTGCTCGAAGGCACCGGGCCTACGCCCGGTTCGCACGTTCGCGTCAAGATGGGCGCGACGAAAGACGGCAAGATCGTCGCGGCCGAGGCTTGGATGGCCTATGAGGCGGGCGCGTACCCCGGCTCGTTCGTCGTGCCGGGCGCGATGTGCATCTTCGCTGCCTATGAGATCGACGACGTTGCCGTGGACGGTTTCGACGTCGTGGTCAACAAGCCGAGTTCGGCGCCGTACCGCGCGCCGGGAGCGACGCAAGCGGCCTTTGCGGCCGAGCAGGTGGTCGACGAAATCGCCCGCAAGATCGGCATGGACCCGATCGATTTCCGCCTGGCCAACGCGGCCAAGGAGGGCACGCGGCGCGTCGACGGACCGAAGTTCAAACGCATCGGGTGCGTGGAAGTGTTGGAGGCGATGAAGGCGCATCCGCACTACCAGACGCCGCTCGAAGGCGAGAATCGCGGGCGCGGCGTTGCGATCGGTTTCTGGTTCAACGCCGGACTCGAATCGAGTTGCTCGCTGGGCGTGAATCCAGACGGAACCGTGAGTTTGGTCGAAGGTTCGACCGACATCGGCGGCACGCGCACCTCGGTCGCGATGCAGGCGGCCGAGCCGTTGGGCCTCGAGCCCGAGGACATGATTCCCCAGGTGGTGGATACCGACTCGGTCGGTTTCACCTCGGTCACCGGCGGCAGCCGCACGACGTTCGCCACAGGCTGGGCGGCTTATGAAGCGGCGCAGGACGTCATCAAGCAGATGAAGGAACGCGCGGCGATGTTGTGGGAGATCGCGCCGGAAGCGGTCTCGCACGAAGCCGGGGTCTACACCGGGTCGACCGACGGCGCCCTACACGAGATCACCTTCAAGGAACTCGCGGCGAAGACCGGCGAGACGGGCGGTCCGGTCGTCGGGCGCGCCACCGTCAAGCCGAAGGGCGTCGGCGGCTCGTTCGCCGGGAACATCGTCGACTTGGAGGTTGATCCCGAAACCGGCAAGACGACCATCCTGCGGTTTACGGCCTTCCAAGACGCGGGCAAGGCGATCCACCCGAGCTACGTCGAAGGGCAGATGCAGGGCGGCAGCGTGCAGGGCATCGGCTGGGGCATCAACGAGGAGTACTTCATGGGACCCGACGGCGACATGAAGAACTTCTCTCTGCTCGACTACCGGATGCCGACGTCGCTTGATCTGCCGATGATCGACACGTGCATCATCGAGGTGGCCAATCCCGGGCACCCGTTCGGCGTGCGCGGCGTGGGCGAGGCGAATATCGTTCCGCCGCCGGCCGCCCTGGCGAACGCGATCCGCGACGCGGTCGACGTGCGCATGGAGCGGCTGCCGATGAATCCGCCGGCGGTGGCGCAAGCGATCTGGAGCAAGTAGGCAGTCCGCCGTGCCGCGCCAAAAGCTCGTCATCTACCCGGGCAGTTTCGATCCGCCCACCAACGGTCACCTGGACCTGATCCGGCGCGGCGCGGAGGTTTTTAACCACGTGGTCGTGGCGGTGTTGCGCAACGAGTCGAAGACGGCCGTGTTTACGGTGGAAGAGCGCATCGAGATGTTGGAAGAGGCGACGGCCGATCTCGGCAACGTCTCGATCGACAGTTTTTCGGGGTTGCTGGTGGACTATGCGCGCAGTCGCGAGGCGCGGCTGATCTTGCGCGGGATTCGAGCGATCTCCGACTACGAATACGAACTCCAGATGGCGCTGATGAACCGGCATCTGAGCGGCGAGTTGGAAACGCTGTTCATGCCGGCGGCGGAGCAGTACAGCTACCTGAGTTCGCGGCTGGTGAAGGAGGTCAATCGGCTGGGCGGCGACATTACGAACCTGGTTCCCGAGAACGTCGCCCGGCGGTTGGCGGAGAAAGCGAAGTAATCAGTAAGCTGGGGGTACCCATGCAGCTTTCTGAACGGATGGGGCGGATCTCGGAGTCCGCCACGATGGCCGTGACGGCCAAAGCCGGAGCCTTGAAGGCGGCCGGCGTCAACGTGATCGCTTTCGCGGCGGGCGAGCCGGATTTCCCCACGCCCACGCACATCAAAGACGCGGCGAAGCAGGCGCTCGACGACGACTTTACGCGCTACACGCCCGCCGGCGGTATTCCGCCGCTGCGCCAGGCGATCGTCGATTGGCACGCGCGCGACTTCGGCACGTCGTACGAGCCCTCGGAGGCGATCGCCTGCGTGGGCGGCAAGCACGCCATCTTCAACGCGATGGCGGCGCTGCTCGACGACGGCGACGAGGTCGTCCTGCCGGTTCCCTACTGGGTGACCTTTTACGACGTGATCAACTATCACGGCGGCAAGGTCGTACGGGTTGAGACGACGGAGGCCGACGGTTACCGGCTGACCGCCGAGGCGATCGAGAAGGCCTTGACGCCGAAGACGAAGATCGTGATCGTCAACTCGCCGTCGAACCCCTCGGGCGCGGTCGTCGGCAAGCCGGAGTTTCAAAAGATCTACCAGTTGGTCAAGGAAGCCGGGGCCTACCTGATGACCGACGAGTGCTACTGCCACTTCGTCTACGGCGACGAACCGTTTTCGATCGCCGCCGAGCCGGACGCGAAGGAGCACGTGATTGTAGTCGGGTCGCTGTCGAAGACGTTCGCGATGACCGGCTGGCGGTTGGGCTACGCGATGGGGCCGAAGAATCTCATCTCTTCGATCAACAAGCTGCAAAGCCACTCGACGTCGAACCCGACCTCGATCGCGCAGAGGGCGGCGTTGCAGGCGCTGAACGGACCGCAGGATTCGATCCAAGAGATGCTCGGGAAGTACCGCGAGCGACGCGACTTCTTGGTGCCGGCGTTGAACGCGATTCCCGGTCTGACCTGCCCGATGCCGGACGGCGCTTTTTACGCCTATCCGACGGTCTCGGCGCACTTCGGCAAGGCCGGAATCGGCTCCGCGCTCGACTTTGCGACCAAGCTGCTCGAAGACGAGCATGTCGCGGTCGTTCCGGGCGAGGCGTTCGGGACCACGGATCAGATTCGGATCTCCTACGCGGCTTCGATGGATGATTTGGAGAAGGGCGTCGAGCGGATTGCGAAGTTCGTCGCCTCTCTCGGCTAGAATCTAGGACGTCATGACGAAACGTAAGTTCTTCTCGTTCTTCGCGGCGCTTTCGGTCGCCGCCGTGGTCGGCTTGGTCGGGATGGGTGAAACTGCTCCGGCCGATTCGAGCGACCCGGTCGTCGAGGGCTTCAAGCTGACGGCGATCGCCTCGGTTTCGGACGCCGTCGATACGGTGACGGGCAAGCGCGGCTTCATGAACTACGACATGCGCCCGATCATTCCCGGCCGCGTCGTCGGACGCGCGCTGACGGCCAAGTTGGAGCCGGTGAAGGAAGGCAAATCTTCGGCGGGCGGGGCGGTGAGCCACTCGGTGCAGATGATCGACGGCGCCGAGCCGGGCGAGGTCGGCGTGATCGTGGTGGAAGACGGACTGAACATCGCCGCGGTGGGCGGGCTGATGATGACGGCGGCCAAGTCGCGCGGCATGGGCGGGATGATCCTCGACGGCGGCGCCCGCGACGTGCCGGAGCTGCGCACGCTCGGCGTTCCGGTTTATGCGCGCAGTTACACGCCGGCGACGGCGGTCGGTCGCTACGCCTCGGTGTCGAAGAACGAGACGGTCCACTGCGCGGGCGTCGACGTGTCGCCGGGAGACATCATCGTCGCCGATGAGGACGGCGTCGTCGTCGTGCCCAAAGACCACGCGGCGGAAGTGCTGGAGGCCGCGATCGCGATCGACGAGAAGGAAGGCGCGATGGTGCCGTTGATCAAAAAGTTCAAGTCGTTGACGGACGTCATCAAGAAGTTCAATCGAATCTGACGATAGAAGTAAGGCCGAGACCTAGTGGGGCGCGAGGGTTCGCGCCCCTATCCTTTTGCTAGTGAGCGAACTACGTCCACTGCCGCTGAAGCCTTCCTTACGCGAGAAGGTTTGGGGCGCGCACCGGCTGTCGCCGTTCTATGAAGACCGCGCGGCGGACCGGCCGGCGGTCGGCGAGTCTTGGCTGACGAATGAAGAGACCGTCGTGGCCTCGGGCGATCACGCAGGCGCGACGATCGCGACGCTGATGGAGCGCTACGGCCCGGCGTTGCTCGGCGACGCGCACCGGCCCAAGCGGGCGACCTACTTCCCATTGTTGACGAAGTTTCTCTTCATCGAGGACAAGCTCTCGGTGCAGGTGCACCCCGACGACCGCTACGCCGCCGAGCACGAAGGCGGCTTCGGTAAGACCGAGATGTGGTACGTCGTCGACGCGCGGCCGGGCGCCGCGGTGGCGGTCGGGCTGACCGAGACGTTTGAGCGCGAGCGGCTGATCGAGGCCGCTGAGAGCGGCGAGATCGAGCGGTCGCTGCGCTGGGTCGAGGTGGCCGCGGGCGACGTCGTGACGGTGCCGGCGGGCCTGCTGCACACGATGGGGCCGGGGATGCGGATCTGCGAAATCCAGCAGAACTCGGACCTGACGTATCGCTTCTTCGACTTCGGGCGGCCGCGCGAACTGCACGTGCGCAAAGCGGCCGACGTCATCGTGCAGGAGCCTTGGCCGGGTCTGACGCCGCGCGAAGGATTGACGGGCGAAGGCACGAAGCGCGAGCTGCTTGGGGCGACCGAGTATTTTCGGGCGGAGAAGCTTTCGTGGCGCGAACCGATCCGCTACCGGACCGACCGAGAGCGCTTCCACGTCGTGATCTTCTTGGAGGGGCGCGGGACGTTTGACGGGACGGAGTACGGGCCGGGCTCGACGTTCCTCGTGCCCGCCCACGCGGCCCCGTTCGAGGCGACGCCGACGACCCCGACCGAGGCGATCATCGCCTACGAAGGGTAGACGGCTAGAATCGAGGGTACGGAAGCCAATCCCGGCCGGCGTCGGGCGCGGTCTTCAAAACCGTTGTTGGGCGCCTCGCGTCCAAGGTGGGTTCGACTCCCATTGGCTTCCGCCAGAAACGCCTTACCCAGGTCGTAAGAGTCCGGCGGACAACCCTCGGCCTCCGCCTCGGACCGACTCGAAAGCCGGCCGAGAACGGGGCCGTGTTTGGGGTGCCGCTCTAAGCCTTGCGGGCGCGGCGGCGACGGATCGCCAAGCAGCCGAGGCCGATGAGCATCAGCGAGACCGTCGCGGGTTCGGGGACCTCCTCGCCAACCGGCGGCCCTTGTAACTGCTCTCCGATGAAGACCCAGTCGCCTTTGTTCATCCAGTCCTGCTTTTCGGCGGACCAGATCTGAACCCAACCCGTACCGGCCCAGCCGGTCGATTCGGGAAGGTTGAAGCCCAGGTTGTTGAAGAAGAAGGCCAGTCCGCTGCCTGCCTGCTTGCCTCGGAGCGTGATCACGTCGTCGTCGCGCGTGAGCGTTCCGCCGCCCCCGGTCGCCGTGAAGCCTCCGTCGGCCAAGAGGGACAACCCAGTGAAGTCGTACTGGACCTGCCAAAAAGTGTCGTCGTACGGATTCAAGATGCGGCCGAAGAGCGAGGCGCCTGCGTCCGCATCCTCGTCGTCCCACGTCAGATAGAGCGGTCCGCCTCCGCCGCCAAGGTTGTCGCCGACGCTGAACCGCGTCTTTCCCGGACCAAGGCCGGGCACGTCATTCGCCGGGTTCAAGACCAGGCCGATCGGCGGCTCCGGATATTTCGGATGGTCTCCCAAGAGGAAGTAAACGGGGGCGGCCGTCGCAGCGCCTGAGTACAGAGCCGCGGCTGCCAGCAGCAATAGAGCTTTTCGAAGCATGAGTTCTCCTAGTTGCAAAAGTTCGGCCCAGGCCGAGAATCCAAGGGGAGAAGCGCAACGGAAGCCGGATGGAATATCACGACGGCCGCAGGGGTGCGGCGCTCTCTTGGTCTCGCTCAAGTTGCCATGCGCGGAGGCGAAAAAACAGGTTCAATTTTCGACCGATAACGCACCCGCCACGTCAGTAGGAAGCGCGTCCCACGGGATGATCAAGCGCGCTTAGAACCGAGGTACTGGTGCGCTGGTTCTTGGGTCCTAGCGTGATCCGCGGAGGCGGGTCCGCCCCCTACTAGCTGCCGCAGTTTGCGGCAATCTCGAAGAAACACGCCCCAGACAGGGAGACGCCCGCGAAGAAACGGGTGACAATGTCGTAAGCTTCGTAGCTCTGGCAAAGGTTGTTGCGTGCTGACCAGAGAGGCCTCTTCCGAGAAAGTTCCCGATCGTCCGCCGCGCCCCGGCGAACTGGTCCGGGTACGTTCACGGCAATGGCTCGTCGACGAGGTGGTGGATCCGGGCTCGCCCGGGCGGACGGCCGTCGTCCGGCTGTCCTGCGCCGACGACGACGCCCAAGGCCAGACCCTGGAAGTCCTTTGGGACTACGAGCTCGACCGAAAGATCCTCGGCGAGGAGAACTGGTCCGACATCGCCGCTCATGGCTTCGACGAATCGCGGCGTTTCGCGGCCTTTCTTCACACGCTGCGTTGGAACTGCGTAACGGCCACCGATCCCAACCTCTTTCAGGCGCCGTTTCGCGCCGGGATCAAGATCGACGCGTACCAGATGGAGCCGCTTCGCAAGGCGCTGCGTTTGCCGCGAGTCAACCTCTTCATCGCCGACGACACCGGACTGGGGAAGACGATTGAGGCGGGACTGATCGCACGAGAACTGTTGCTGCGGAAGAAGGCGAAGACGATCGTCGTGGCGGCGCCGCCCTCGGTGCTTGAGCAGTGGAAAGCGGAGCTGGAGGAGCGCTTTGGGCTGATCTTTGAACTGCTCGATCGGAAGTATCTGACGCGGATGCGCCGGGAACGGGGTTTCGGGGTGAACCCCTGGCGAACGCACAGCCGATTCCTCGTTTCACACAGTCTGCTGATCGATCCGGCCTACGCGGATCCGCTGCGCGAGTGGCTTGGGCCGTTCCAACCCGGAAGCCTGTTCATCCTGGACGAGGCGCATCACGCGGCGCCGGCGTCGGGTTCCCGATACGGCATTGAGACGAAGATCACCCGAGCCGTGCGCGATCTCGGGCGTCGCTTCGAGCACCGCTTGTTTCTCTCGGCGACGCCTCACAACGGCCACTCCAGCAGCTTCTCCACGCTGCTGGAGCTGCTCGATCCGTACCGGTTCACTCGCGGCGTGGAGGTCCGCGGAAAGAAGGCGCTCGAGGACGTGATGGTTCGGCGGCTGAAGGAAGACATCCGCTCGGTCCAGGGCGGTTTTCCCAAGCGGAACGTCGAGCGGGTGGTCATCGACGGACTCCCCGAAGACGCTCCCGAGCTCGTCTTGTCGCGCTTGCTCGACGAATACCGCTCGACGCGCGAAGAGCGCTTCACGAGCAGCTCCGCCAAAGCCCGAGCCTCGGCCGGCCTGCTCGTGGTCGGTTTGCAACAGCGGCTGCTTTCATCGATTGAAGCTTTCGCGCGCAGCCTACAAGTCCACCGCAAGACGGTCGCACGGCAATGGGAGAAAGCCCAGGAGGCGAACCGGACCGAGGCGACTCCCGAGTATGACGCGCCGCTGCTCACGTCGGCGCCGGGCGCCGGGGACGAGCAGGGCGAGTGGACCGGCGAGGAGTTGGAGGCCGAAGAGAGCGCGCAGATCGAAGCGGCGACGGCCGCGGCGGAATCCGAGTCTCCGCGCGATGCCGAGGCCGAGCGGCTATGGAGCCGGGAGCAAGAGCTTCTGCACCAGATGCAAGCGCTGGCCGACAAGACGCGGCACGCGCCCGACGCCAAGGTGCGCCGGCTGATCGATTGGATCCGCGAGCACCTCTGCCCCGAACTGCCTCCGTTTGCTCAATCTCCGAATGGGCCGGCGCCGCAATGGAACGACCGTCGCGTCCTGATCTTCACCGAGAATCGCGAGGGTACGAAGCGCTATCTGCGCAACATCCTCGAGCAGGCGATCGAGGGCACGGAGGCGGCCGAGGAGCGCATCGAAGTGATCGACGGCTTGACCAGCAGCAGCCGACGCCGGGAGATCCAGCGTCGATTCAACAGCGACCCCAGGCAGGATCCGCTGCGCATTTTGCTGGCTACCGACGCGGCGCGCGAGGGCCTCAACTTCCAGGCGCATTGCGCCGACCTGTTCCATTTTGATCTGCCTTGGAATCCGGGGCGCATCGAACAACGCAACGGCCGCATCGACCGCAAACTGCAACCGGCCGATGAGGTGCGTTGCCACTACTTCGCCCTGCCGCAACGGGTAGAGGATCGCGTGCTTGAGGTGCTCGTTCGCAAGACGGAGACGATCAAGAAGGAGCTCGGAAGCCTGTCGAAGGTGATCGACGACGACGTGGAGCGCCGGATGGGGCGCGGCATCCGGCACAGCGAGGCGGATGAGTTGGCTCGCGACATCGCCGAAGCGGACCTGGACGCCGAGAAGAAGCGCGTTACGAAAGAGGAGCTGGAGTCGGCGCGCGACCGGCAGGAGGATCTAGAGGCGCAGATCCACCGTTGCGAGACCTTGCTGCAAGCGTCGCGAGAGTGGACCCGCTTTGAACCCGCCCCATTCCGGGATGCGTTGTCGTGCTCGCTCGAGATGCTCGGCGCCGAGTCGCTCAGGGAGTCGAAGGACCACGCCGGCAGGCCGGTCTGGACTTTTCCGGCGCTCGGCAGCGGCATTGAGAGCGATGCGAGTTGGACGGCCACGCTCGACACCTTGCGCGCCCCTCGGAAACGTGATCAGAAGCTGGCCGACTGGCGCAGAGAGGCGCCCATCCGGCCTGTCGTGTTCGAGGACCGCGGCGTGCTGACCGAGGACACGGTCCACCTGCATCTGGAGCAGCGCGTCGCCAACCGGTTACTGGCCCGCTTCCGCGCGCAGGGCTTCCAGCGCGACGAGCTTTCGCGCGCTTGTCTGGCGCAGGCGTCCGACTCGATTCCTCGGGTGGTGTTGCTGGGGCGACTCTCGCTCTACGGCCGCAACGCGGAGCGCCTGCACGAGGAGATCATTCCGGTGGCGGCGCGCTGGATCGAGCCGACGCAGCGCACGGGGCCGCTCAGCGCCTACGCTCGCGAGGCGGAGACGAAGACGGTCGACCTTCTCCACGAATCGTTGCGCCGCGCCGGGGAGTGGTCGCCCAACCAGGTGATCCGCGAGAAGCTGCTCGCCTCGGCGCCCGACGACGTGGAAGAGTTGCGGCCGCAGCTCGAGCCGCGGGCCGCCGAGTTCGCTGAAGTTGCGATCGAGAAGCTGCGCCGACGCGGCGAGCGCGAAGCCAAGGATCTGCTAGCGACGCTCGAACGCCAGCGGGAACGCGTGCGGGCGGAGCTCGAGAAGTACGAGCGCAAGTTCACGCAATTGACGCTCGGCTTCGACACGCAAGAGCGCCGCGAGGTCGAGGCCAACATGCGCTCCTGGGGGCCGCGACTGGAACAGTTCGAGAGGGACCTGGAAACCGAACCCCGGCGCATCGCCGAGTTCTATGAGGTCAGGGCTCAGCGCGTGGAGCCGGTCGGCCTCGTCTATCTGTGGCCGGAGACGAACTGATGGCCGCCAAGCACGACCCGCACGTCTTTGCGCACCAGGAATGGATCAACTTCATCCGTCCGACGGGGCTGGTCGTCTCGGCGCCGGCGCTGGTTCACGCCGGGGCGATTCTCGACCGCAGCGACGCCGAAGGGCAGCGGCTGTTGCGGGCGTGCGTCGAACCGAGGACGTTCGATCCGGCCGAAGGCGAGGCGCCGTACCTGCCGGACTTCCGGCGGTTTGCCGAGTCGGTTCTGGGTTGGCGTTTTTCGCCGAAGGCCTACGCCGGGACGGACGAGGCGCCGATCCCCGACGAGCTGCTGGTCGCGCTGCAGGACTACGGCGAGACGCTGCGGCCGGACTTCGCGGTGCGCGAACTCGAACCCAAGGACGGCGGCTCGGCTTGGCAACTGCTGGTCCGAACGCTAGAGCCCGGCCAAGACTTTGACCGGCCCTACCGCGGACCAGGCGGCTTTGAGGCGTCGCCGCACGGGCGCATGGAGGCGTTGCTGCGCCAAACGGGCGTGCGGGCGGGGCTGCTGTTCAACGGTCGTGCGATCCGGCTGCTTTCGGCGCCGAAGGCGGAGAGCTCGGGCTGGCTGGACTTCCGCGTCGCCGAGATGATGCAGACGGCAGGGCGTCCGATCACGGCGGCCCTGCGTCTGCTGTTGAACGAGCGGAGGCTGCTGGCGCTGCCGCGCTCCCAGCGGTTTGCGGCGCTGCTCGAAGAAAGCCGCAAGTTCCAGAACGAGGTCAGCGAGCAGCTCGCCGAGCAGGTCCTGCACGCGCTCTATGAGCTGGTGCGCGGGTTGCAGGCGGCCGACGTCCGTTCGCAAGGCGCGTTGCTGCGCGAGGCGTTGGCCGACGATCCCGACGAGGTCTACCGAGCGCTGCTCAACGTCATCCTGCGCCTGGTCTTCCTGTTCTACGCCGAGGAGCGGGACATGCTGCCCGCCGACGAGCGGTTCCTGCGCTACTACTCGGTGGTCGGTTTGCATGAGCGATTGCGCGAGGACGCGGCGCTCTATCCCGACACGCTCGACCAGCGCTACGGGGCGTGGGCGCAGTTGCTGGTGCTGTTCCGCATGGTGCACGACGGCGCCTCGGCGGGAGAGGAGATGCGCCTGCCGTCTCGCCACGGAGCGCTGTTTGATCCGGACCGCTTCCCGTTTCTGGAGGGCCGAGCGGCCGGCTCGGGGCGTTCGCCGGACGAGCGGATTGAGCCGCCTTCGGTCTCGGACGGCGTGATCTTTCGGGCGCTAGAGAAGTTGCTCGTCTTGGACGGCGAGCGGATCTCCTACCGGGCGCTGGACGTGGAGGAGATCGGCTCGGTGTACGAGACGATGATGGGTTTTCGGCTGGAGAGAGCGACGGGCCGCTCGGTGGCGATCAAGGCGGCGAAGAAGCACGGAGCGCCGACGGCGCTCGACGTCGATGCGCTGCTCGCCCAGCCCGGGACCAAGCGCGCCAAATGGTTCCAGGAGCGCACCGATCGCAAACTCACCCCGACGGCAGCGAAGCCGGTCGCCGCGGCGGAGACGATCGAAGACCTCCACGCGGCGTTGGGGCCGGTGATCGATTCGGCGGCGACGCCGGACTTGGTCGGGCGGGGCGCGATGGTGCTCCAGCCGAGCGAAGAGCGGCGGCGTTCGGGGTCGCACTACACGCCGCGTCTGCTCACCGAACCGATCGTGCAGACGACGCTCAAGCCGGTCTTGGCTCAGCTGCGGAAAGAGGCGGGCGGGCCGCCGCGGCCGGAGGCGATTCTCGGGTTGAAGGTCTGCGATCCGGCGATGGGTTCGGGGGCGTTTCTGGTGGAGGCTTGCCGGCAGCTCGGCGAGGCGCTGGTCGATTCGTGGCGCGCGCACGAGATCGCGCCGCCGATCCCGCCGGACGAGGACGCCGTGGTCTATGCGCAGCGGCTGGTCGCGCAACGTTGTCTGTACGGCGTCGACAAGAATCCGATGGCGGTCAATCTCGCCAAGGTGTCGTTGTGGCTGGCGACGTTGGCGCGCGACCACGCCTTTACGTTTCTCGATCATTCGTTGCGCTGCGGGGATTCGTTGGTCGGGCTGACGGCGCGGCAGATCGCGGCGATGCACTGGGAACCGGGGGAGCCGACGCTGTTCGAACAGTCGATGCGCGATCGGATCCGGCGGGTGACGGCCTCGCGGCGGGAGATTCTTTCGGCGCGGGAGGATACGGCGTATCGGCTGCTGGAGCAGAAGCTATCGGGCGCCGACGATGCGCTGAATCCGGTGCGTCAGGCGGGCGACGCTACGATTGCGGCGTTCTTTGCGGCTTCCAAGAAGAAGGCGCGTGACGAGAAGCGGCAGGAGTACGCCGAGCTAAACGAGCGGGCCGAGGCAGGCGACGTGGAGGCGATCGGCGAGCTGCGCACGATCAGCGAGCGGTTGGCGGAAGGTGAGAAAGGGGTGCGGCCGTTCCACTGGGAGGTGGAGTTCCCTGAGGTATTTGAGATCGGCGAGCGGCTCGGGCGCGGGGCGGGTTTCGATGCGATTGTGGGGAACCCGCCGTTCATGGGATCGACGATGTTGGGACGGCATCTAGGCTCTAGCTACACCGACTGGCTTCGAGAGGTTCACGCGGGAACGGCCGGAAAGTGTGATTTGGTCGCGTTCTTTTTCCGTACGGCCTACGAGTTGATACGCGAAGAAGGGGCCTTCGGACTCATTGCCACCAAGACGATTGCCCAGGGCGATAGCCGGAGTTCTGGATTGATGCGTATTGTCAAGGACGGCGGCGTAATCTACTCCGCAACTCGTCGACTTACATGGCCTGGGCAGGCGGCGGTCGTGGTCAGTGTCGTGCACGTGGCGAAGAATCTGAGCGTAGACTGGGGCGCTCAACTCGATGGCGAGCCGGTGAAGTACATTACTTCGTATCTTGTGCACCTTGGTGGCGACGACGAGCCCAAACCCCTTGCCGGTAATGCAAACAAAGCGTTTCTTGGGACTAAACCAGGATCGAAGAGCTTCGTATTTGGTGATCGGCCAGGAAACCTCGCGAGGTCACTGGTTCCGGAACTACTACGCAACGGCGAAAACCGTGAAGTCATCCGCCCGTATATAGGAGGGAGTGAATTCAACTCGGATCCAATCTTTGCGGCGCAACGATTCATAATCGATTTCGGAGACCTGTCCCTCGAAAAAGCTCAGCAATACGAGAAAGTGTTCAGCCTATTGAAGGATCACCGGCAACCCGTCGACAGCGATCGAGAATGGTGGAAATTCGCCCGTCGCGCTTTCGCACTCTATAGCAAAATCGCGAGCTTCGACCGGGTACTAGCAATCTCTGAGAACTGTGGTCTTTTCTCGTTTGGCTTCATGGCCAATGACAGAGTATTTTCGAACTCCTTGTACATTTTTGCTTTCGATCAGTGGCAAGCGTTCGGCGTTTGCCAGTCACGAATACATGAACGATGGGTGCGCTCGTTCGCGTCTAGCTTCAAAGACGACCAGCGCTACGTCGGTGCTGACTGTTTCGAGACCTTTCCCTTCCCCGAAAACTGGGAGACGCATCCCGTGCTTGAAGCCGCGGGCCGGGAATACTACGAGTTCCGCGCGGCCTTGATGATTCGGAACGATGAGGGTTTGACGAAGACATACAATCGCTTCCACGATCCGTACGAGAAGGATGCCGACATCGCGAGACTGCGCGAGTTGCACGCCGCGATGGACCGGGCCGTGCTCGATGCCTACGGCTGGACCGACGTACCGGTCGACTGCGAATTCCTGCTCGACTACGAGATCGACGAGGAGAGTTGGGGTAAGAAGAAAAAGCCGTACCGCTATCGCTGGCCCGACGACGTGCGCGACGACGTGCTCGCGCGGCTGCTGGAGCTCAACGCCGCCCGCGCCGCTGAAGAAGCGCGTTCCGGCCTCGCCGCGGCCCCCAAGAAACGCCGCAAGAAGTCCTCTCGCCGCGCTCCCCCGCCGACCGGGATGAAAGGTCTATTTGAATGACGACGAAGCTTGAGACGTCCGTGGAAGTTCGCGACCGGCTGGTCGAGGCGCTGCGGCTCGACCTGGTCGGTCCGGGGCGCGACGACGATCTCGCCGACGAACTGTTGCCCGGTTGGGTGCGCCCCTCGGCCTGGTATCTCACGGGCTTTCTGATCCCGGACGGGACGCCGCCCGAGCTGGCTTCGGACGACGACGAGGACGACGACTTTGAACTCGTCCCCGAAGAAGCTGGGGAGGAGAGCGCAGAGGCGCGCAAGGCGGCGAAGAAGGGCTTCTTTCCCTCTTCGATGGGCCTCAGCTTTCTGGTCGACGCCGGGCGACGCGCTCTCGACGTCCGCGTGCGCTGGGGGGATTATTCGCCGGACGAGGTCGACGGCGAGGGAGGCGACGTGATTCGCGTCTGGCGTCGGCGAGCGCGCGAGGAGCGGGTGGAGATCGAAGTCGGACAAGAACACCAGCCGGGGCTCGGACAAGGGCAGGCGCCGCGCATCCGCGACGTGCCGGGCTCGGACGGGTTGCAGTTGCACGTGGTCGAGCGGCCAGTGAACGCGCCCGGCCTCGAAGATCGCATCGCGCCGGGAACGCGCTCGGTCTCGGTTTTTCTAGTCAACCATCGCAATCCGGATCGGGAACCGCGCGACCTGAGCTACGCCTTCCAAGCGGAGTTGGAGATCCGCTCGGAGACGCCGTTCACGCCGCGGCCGAACCTGACCGGCGCGCACGCATCGGACTGGGACGAGAGCGTCGCCGACCTGCACTACGCCGACTCGCCCTCCTACGCCACCGGTCACGGCGTCTCGGCGACCTGGGAGATCGTGGACGGCGCTTGCCGGGTGCTGCGCACGACCTGGGTCCCGAGCGCGGAGGTCGAAAAGACGGAGACGTTCGCCGTGCCCGGGGTCGAGCTGTCGATGGACGCTCTGGGCGCGCTCGGTGACGGCGAGGCGGCGCGCGCGGCGTTGGCGCCGCTGTTCGAGGCCTACCGTGCATGGATCGGCGAGCGAGGGGCGGAGGCGCAACGTCTGTCCGGCGCGCGGGCGGAGACCGCGCAGGAGCTGGTGCGCTTGGCGGGGGTGGCGGCGGACCGCATCGGACGCGGGGTCGCGCTGTTGGCCGAAGACGAGCAGGCGCTGGACGCCTTCCGAGCGGCGAATCGCGCGGTCGGGCGGGCGCTCAAGAAGCGCCTCGGCATCGACGCCCCAAAGTGGCGAGCCTTCCAGTTGGCCTTCCTGCTGCTGAATCTGCCGGGCATGGCCGAGCCGACCCATCCCGAGCGCAAGTACGTCGATCTGCTGTTTTTTCCCACCGGGGGCGGCAAGACGGAGGCGTACCTGGGATTGGCCGCGTTTGCGATGGTGCTGCGCCGGCTGCGACGTCCGGGAGACGACGGACTGGCCGGTGCGGGCGTCAGCGTGATCATGCGCTACACGCTGCGGCTGCTGACGCTCGATCAGTTGGTGCGCGCCGCCGGTCTAGTTTGCGCGCTGGAGTTGGAGCGCGAAGAGGCGCAGGGCCGCTACGGGTCGTGGCCGTTCGAGATCGGACTGTGGGTGGGCAAGGCCGCCACGCCGAACGTGCTGGGGCGCAAGGGGGACAACCGCTCGGACTCGGCGCGGAGCAAGGTCGGCCGATTCAAGAGCCAGCCGAAGCGCCATCCCTCGCCCATCCCGCTGGAGAACTGCCCGTGGTGCGGGGCGGCGTTCGAACCGGACTCGTTCACATTGCTTCCCAACGACCATCAGCCGCGGGAGCTGCGCGTGGTCTGCACCGACTTCGAGTGCGACTTCACGCGGGATCGGCCGTTGCCGATCGTGGCGGTCGACGAGCCGATCTACCGGCGGTTGCCGGCGTTCTTGATCGCGACGGTCGACAAGTTCGCTTCTCTGCCCTGGGTCGGCCGCTCGGGAGCGCTGCTGGGCGGGGCGGACCGGCGAGACGGCTCGGGCTTCTACGGGGCGGCGGAACCGGACGAGGGCGTCCCTCTGACGGAGCCGTTGGCGCCTCCGGATCTGGTGATTCAAGACGAACTGCACCTGATCTCCGGACCACTCGGCACGATGGCGGGGTTGTATGAATCGGCGATCGAGGCGCTTTGCGCGCGCGAGGTCGAGGGCACGGAGGTCCGGCCGAAGATCGTCGCTTCCACGGCGACGGTTCGGCGCGCGCAGGATCAGATCCAAGCGTTGTTCGCGCGCCCGCTGACCCAGATCTTTCCTCCGCCGGGGCCGGACCGTCGGGACTCCTTCTTCGCTCGCTCGGTAGATTCGTCGACCGCTTCCGCACGGCTCTACGTGGGCGTCGCGGCGCAGGGACGGAATCCGAAGAATGCGATGCGCAAGACGTGGGTGAGCCTGATGGGCGCCGCCGAGCGCTGCTATCGCGAGGCCGGAGGTCACGGGAACGAGCGGAATCCCGCCGACCCGTACATGACCGTGCTGGGTTACTTCAACAGCTTGCGCGAGCTTGGGGGAGCGCGGCGCATCCTCGAAGAGGAGGTGCAGAACACGATCAAGGCCTACGGCGCGCGGAGACGGATCGGCGAAGAGCGGAGCCTGTTCCGCGACCGCAAGAGTTTTTCGGAGGTGGTGGAGCTGACCTCGCGGGTTTCGACCGACAAGGTCGCCCAGGCGCGTCGGCGGTTGGAGGCGACGTTCGACCAAAAGGACCGGGTGGACTGCGCGATTGCGACGAACATGATCTCGGTGGGTCTGGACGTGCCTCGACTGGGTCTGATGGTCGTCGTGGGCCAACCGAAGACGCACGCCGAGTACATTCAGGCGACCAGCCGCGTCGGGCGCGACGATCAGCGGCCCGGGTTGGTGGTGACGTTGTTGAACGTGCACAAGCCGCGCGACCGATCGCACTACGAGAGCTTCCGCCACTACCACGAGACGTTCTATCGCTCGGTGGAGGCGGCGAGCGTGACGCCGTTCTCCCGTCGCGCGCTGGACCGGGGATTCGCCGGGGCGCTGGTGGCGTTGGCTCGACACGCGCTTCCCGAAGCGACTCCGCCGCGCGGCGTCGAGAAGATCGCCGAGCTGCGCGGGCCGCTTGAAGAGCGATTGTTGGACGTCTTTCTGTCGCGGGTGCGCGGCGAACCGTTCGCCGACGAGGATGAGCGCGAAGAGGTCTTGCGCGACGTGCAGAATCGAGTCGTCGACCTGCTCGATTCGTGGCGACGGATCTTCGAGGAGTACCGCGGCGAAGGCGTCGCGATGCAGTATCAGCGCTACGAGGAGCGACTGCCGAAGCCGCTGCTCCGCGAGATGTTGGAGAAGGAATTCGAGTCGGAGAGCCATCGCCGCTTCCGCGTGAACCGCTCGTTGCGCGACGTTGAGCCGAGCGTAAACCTCTACCTCCAGGACCTGAAGGGTTCGGCGGCCAAGGAGAAGGCATGAGTCGCAAGGCGCACGGACAGCTTCGCCGGGGACAGGTGATTACGACCTACGGGCCCGGCGCCCTGATCGACCTGCCGACGGACGCGGCGATCGTGGCGGGCCTGGAGAGTTGGCCGCGGCTGGGCGACCTGGAGGAGATTCTTGAGCCGCGATTGGCGGGCAAGCTCCGGAGCATGACGGGCGTGAAGGCGCCGCAGCTTTTCGCCCCGCCTCCGGCCGAGGACGATCCGCGAGAGCCGTCGAAGGGGATCGGCGCGTGGCGCTTCCCTTCCTGGATGGTCGTCCAGGAGGCTTCGGTAGAAGGGGCGCGGGAGCGGTCGCGGCGGCTGGTGTCGCGTCGAGCGTTGGACGAGAAAGGGCGATTTGACGGTCGGCCGGTCGTCCCGAGCCGCTTCGTGCGCGCTTGCCCGAGGGGCCACGTCGACGACGTGGATTGGCGCAGCTTTGTGCATCGCGAGGAGGACGCGTGTCGCCTTCAGCTTTGGCTCGACGAACGCGGCGCCGGCGGCGACCTTGCGGACCTTTGGGTCCGTTGCGAGTGCGGCAAGTCGCGCAACTTGTACGAGGCGACGCTGGCCGAGATGCGTCCTCTGGGTCGGTGTCGCGGCGAGCGGCCTTGGCTGGGGCTCCACTCGGCGGAGGACTGCAATCAGCAGGCGCGCTTGATGATCCGGACGGCCTCGAACGCCTATTTTCCGCAAGTCGTCAGCGTATTGTCGTTGCCGGACCGCGGCGGCGAAGTGGATGAGGCGGTCAGCTCGGTCTGGGGAGTGCTGAGCAGCATGGTGCAGGAGGCGGCCGACTTGCGGGTCGTCAAGCGCGACGTGAAGATTGCGCAAGCGCTGGCGGCCTTCAGCGACGAAGAAGTTTTCGAAGCGATCCGCAAGAAAAAGGACGGGCCGGGGGAGGAGAAGCCGATCAAGGACGTCGAGCTGGACGCGCTGCTCGCGGCGCCGGAGGGCTTGGGCGACGACGTGCCGGTCGATCCCGACTTCCACGCCCGCCGCTTGCCGGACCACGTTTGGCGTCGCGGAGAGACGAGTCGCGGGGTGGCGGCGACCTATCAGGTCCATCGGTTGCGGGAGGTGCTGGCTCTGGTCGGCTTCACGCGCTTTGAAGCCGTGACGCCGGATATGCACGGAGACTATGAGACGGACGTGGAGCGGGCGCAGATCGCGCTTGAGCCGACCTGGTTTCCGGCGGTTGAGAATCGCGGAGAGGGCGTGTTCGTGCAGCTCGATCGAAAGGCGGTGGCGGACTGGCGTGCCCGCCCGTCCGTGGATCGGCGAATCGAGGCGCTACGAAGCGGCCACGAACTGTGGACGAAGTCCCGCAAGAGTAAGGCCAAGCGCGAGTTCTACGGCGGCCAGTACGTTCTGCTGCACACGCTCTCGCACCTGCTGCTGCAATCGATCGCCGTGCGCTGCGGGTATCCGGCCGGATCGATACGCGAGCGGATCTACTGTGATCCCAAAGAGGGAAGGTACGGAGTCCTGCTGTACACCGGCAGTCCCGACGCCGACGGCACGTTGGGCGGACTAGTCCAGCAGGCGCGCCACCTGGAGAGCCACCTTGAGGAGGCCCTGCGCTCCGGCGCCTTGTGCTCGAACGATCCGGTTTGCGCTCAGCACGTTCCGACCGACAGTCCGGAGGAGCGCCTGCTGCAAGGCGCCGCTTGCCACGGCTGTTCGCTGGTCGCCGAGACCTCGTGCGAGATGCGCAACGACTATCTGGACCGTGCGCTGGTCGTGCCTACGCTGGGGTGTTCAGATGCGGCGTTCTTTGGAGGCGTCGCGTGATCGACTCGCTTCTCGACCTGCCGCCGCATCAGCGCGATCGTCTGGCGGGCGCACTAGAATCGGGCCTGTTGCCGGGCGACGCGACGGCGGGCGCGGTGAGCTCGGTGATCGGCGACCGACGGACGGCGGAAGGTCTGGCGGCGGCGCTCCAAGACCTGGGGCGGCTAGGGATCTCGGGACCGGCGGCCGGGGCATGGATCCGGACGACGGGGGAGATTCAATCGAGGAGCCGCAAGCCGGATCTGGTGTGGTCCGGTCCCACGGTTCGGGGGCTGCACGCTCGCGATACGAGGCAGGTGTATGAAGAGCTGATGGGATCGGCGAAGCGCTCGATTTGGGCGAGTACCTACGCCTTTTTCGACGGCCCGAAGGCGTTCGGCGTGCTCGCTCGGCGGATGGATGAGACGCCCGACCTGCAGGTGACTTTGCTGCTGAACATTCAGCGCGGGTGGGGCGATACGACGAGTTCGGAGCAGCTTGTGAGACGCTTCGCGGAACGTTTTTGGGGGACCGACTGGCCGGGGACCGCCAAGCCGAGCGTCTACTACGAACCGCGGGCGCTTGACCCGGAAGGTCCCGGCGGGGTTCTACATGCGAAAGCCGTGGTCGCAGACGATGAAGCGGTGTACGTGACGTCGGCGAACTTGACCGAGGCGGCTCTCGACCGGAACATCGAGCTGGGCGTGTTGATCCGCGATCGCGCGACCGCGCTCACCGTCAGCGGCTACTTCCAGAACCTGATCGATCGGGACCTGTTGAAGCCGCTTCCGCTGACGTAGACCGATCTCCGGAGCGGGTGTTCGCCCTAGCTCCGGCGCAGACGCTATTCGACGGCCAGGGTGGTCGCGTTCGTGCGCCGGGTTCCGGCGAACAGCAGCAACTCGACCTCCGCCCCCGCAGGCGTGCCTTCGACGATCAGGAGGTTGACCTGCTGAAGCCCCAAGAAGCCTGGGGCGTCGCCTGCGAAGGTCACGGTTTGCTCGACGCCGCCGAGGGTGACGACCGGCGCCGCGTCGCCTAGTCCCGTCAGGAAGATCGAGACGAAGCCGCCGACCTGCGCGGGCGCCTCGGGGGAGTTGACCGCGCCGGCCAGGGCGTCGATCGCTGCCGCCGGGCCGAAGCCGCCGCCGTTGAGCGCGAAGACGGCCGGGGCGGAGGGCGCGATCAGAACGTTGACGGAATGCTCGCCCGCTAGGGTGCGGACGGTGAGCCGGATCAAGCCGGAGAGCTCCGGCGGCAGGTAGGCGTTGATCTGCGTAGCGTTCGCGAAGACGAGGCCGAGCGGTTCGTCGTTGACGAGTACGACGAGGTCGCCGAATTGCGTCGGCAAGGGAAGCGCGCTCGCCGTGAACTGCGAACCCTCGGGCGTGAAGCCTTCTCCGAAGATCGAGATGAGCGAGTTAGGCGCGAGGCTCAGCGTGTCGATCAGGCCGGCCGCGGGGATGGCGCGGACGATCAGCGGGCCGTCCTTGGCGAGGACGGTCTCGGTGCGGCCTTGTTCGAGTTCCACGCGGGCGAGCGGGGTCGCATCCTGCTGGAGCCGGTAGGCGACGCCTTCGAGGCTGCGCGAAGAGTAGACGCCGCGCTCTCCGGTTTCGAGCGCCTGCTCGGGCGTCGGCGGATCGACCGGAACCGCGGTCACCCGGCCTAGATCCTCCCGTATCGTCCCGGAGGCGTCCGCGGCGGCGAAGTAGAGCCCGGCCTCGGTCGAGGGGTGCTCGGTGACGGGCGTCCCGACGGATCTCCAGTCGTCGCCGTCGGCGAGAAACGAGCGGATGATGCGCGCGGTCGGGTGGTCCTCCTCGTCGACCTCCATGATCGGCTCGCTGACGTCGCAGAGCAGGAAGGCCGGGCGATTGTGGCAGGCGGCGAGCACGCGCGTCCTCTCCGGCGGCAAGCCGAACGACGTCGCGGACCCGCTGACCAGCGCGACCACTCCGTCGCCGGAGCGTCCTCGGCCGCCGTCGCCCACGATAGCGATCGCATCGGTTTCGCGCAGGTCGTCCTCTCCCTGATGCCAGCGTGCAAGCTCCCAGGTAAAGCGGCTGCCTTCGCGTAGTTGCGGGCCCTGGATGCCCATGGCGGCGAACGTGGCCAGAGGCGAGCCGAAGTTCGGCGTGGCGACGAGGATGGTCTTGCGGACAGGCAGATCGGCGGGCGGGGCGAAGGTATCGGGCTGGTCGGGCGACTTGCCGGAGAGATAGGCGCGGATGATGAGACCGCCCATGCTGAAACCGATCAAGTCGACGGGCTCGCCGATCTCGCTGACGGCGCGGCCGAGTTCCTGACCGAGCGTCTCGATCGAGGGCGTCCCGAACTCACAGTTGTCGAAGAAGACCACCGTGCGGCCGTCGGCCTCGAGGAGAGCTTGGAGACGGCCGAAGGTCCCGGTCGAATCGGGCTCAAGCTCGCAGTTGCCGGTCGCGGCGGCGTTGAGGTCAAAGCCGTTGACGAGGAAGACCGGCGGAGGGGTCTGCGGGAGGGCGACCGCGGCAACGAGCAAGGCGAGGGCGAGGATGCGCATGGAAGCCTCCTTCAGGCTACTCCGCGTTCGAACGAGGCGCCTCGCACGCGCCGCTCTCACCCAGTTTCTTGGGCATGCCGTCGTCAAGCTACAATTTAGGTTCGGTCTGCCGGCGACGGTTGCGAGCGACGAAGGGAGTGAATCGACGATGAAAAATCTTGCCAAAGTGCTGTTGCCGGCGGTCCTCGCCTGCGCCCCGATGTGGGCTCAAGTCAATTCGGGAGATCAAGAGCCCGCGGCGACTCTGCCTTTCGAGATGACTGAGACGGCGACGTTCGGGTTGCCGTGGCGGATCGCGTTCCTGCCCGACGGACGCATGCTGGTCACCGAGAAGATCGGGCCGATCTGGCTGGTTTCGGCCAAGGGCGAGAAGATCGCGCCGCTGCGCAATTCGCCGCCGGTGTTTTGGCAGGGCCAGAACGGCATGCTCGGCGTGTATGTTTCGCCCAACTATGCCTCCGATCAGAGCATCTACCTGACCTATATTGAGCCGGGCGAGTACGGCGGCAGTCAGGTGTTGGCGCGCGCGAAGTTGAACGTCGAGCGCGTGCCGCGGCTCGAAGACCGCGAAGTGCTCTGGAGGCAGATGCCGCGCGGCATGGGCGGACAGGCGGGCGGTCAGATCGTCTTCGACGGCGACGTGCTCTACATGACCGTCGGCGACCGCCAACGCATGACGCCGGCGCAAGACCCGAACCAGCCGGTCGGCAAGATTCTGCGCCTGACGCTCGACGGCAAGCCGGCGCCGGGTAATCCGAACTACGGCAAGACCGGCAAGCAGACGATCGAGTTGATCGATCCGCCGAAGGACACCGAGCTCGCCAAGTCGGCGCCGGTGGTCAGCGAGTACACGTTCCCCGAAAGCAACTGGACGCCGGCGGAGACTTGGGCGAGCGGCTTCCGCGCGCCTTACGGCCTGGCGATGTCGCCCGACGGAGAGTTGTGGGAGCTGGAACACGGCCCGCGCGGCGGTGACGAGTTGAACCTCGTCCAGAAGGGCAAGAACTACGGCTGGCCGGTGGTCTCGTTCGGCATGAACTACAACAAAGTGCCGATCCCGAGCCACGACGCGAACCCCGAGTTCACGCCACCGGTGATCTACTGGAACCCGGTGATCGCGCCGGGCGATCTGATGTTCTACACCGGAAAAGTCTTCGCCGAGTGGGAGGGCAGCGCGATCGCCAGCGGACTGGGCAGCCGCTCGCTGACGCGAATTGAGATGGACGGCAAAGGCGGCGCCAAAGCGGTCGAGCGCTGGGACGTCGGCAAGCGTATTCGCGACGTGACGCAGGCGCCGGACGGCACGCTGTGGCTGCTTGAGGACGGCAACCCCGGCGCGCTGATCCACGTCACGCCTAAGTAGAGATGTTGAGGATCGTCGGACTGTTTCTGCTCCTGGTCGGGCCGCTGCTCGCCCAGGAGCAGCCGATCCCCTACAGCCATAAGACGCACTTGGCGCTGGGCCTGGAGTGCAACGCCTGCCACAAGAACGCCGACCCGGGTTCATTCATGGGCTTTCCAGCGGAGAGCTTTTGCATGAGCTGTCACCAGGCGATCAAGACCGAGAGTCCGCACATCCAAAAACTGGCGGCGGCGGCCGAGGCGGGCGAGTCGATCAAGTGGGAGCGGGTGTATCGGATCGCGAATTTCGTCTACTTCAGCCACCGCAAGCATATCCAAGCCGGGGCGAGTTGCGAGACGTGCCACGGGCCCGTTCGGGAGCGCGACGTGATGGCGCGCGAGGTCGTGCACAACATGAAGACCTGCATGGCCTGCCATGAAACGCGCGGCGCCCCGAACGAGTGCGGGACCTGCCACGAAGAGAATTTTTAGGTTTCTTGAGGAACCGGGCGAAAGGCTCGCTTGATGCTCAGGGATGGCCACCAAATCCGTTTGTCCGCCATGAAACCCCGTTTGGTGTCACACAAGCGTGTTTGGTTGTCATAGATGACCAACAAAACGGTTTGTTGATCACGAAAACGGGTTTCATGATAGACAAACGGATTTGCTGATCACCCGTGATCAACAACGGGGCGTTGCCATGGGGCCGTCGATCCAAGCTGAAATCCTACTGGAATCAGTTATTTGTACTCGGAGATCGATTCGCCGCGGTGGAGTTCGGGGGCGATCGAGGCGCCGGCGGCCAGCATGAGGCGTTCGAGGGTCGAGATGGTCGGCGGGGACGGCTTGAAGTTGCCGTAGCGGTAGCCGCGGGCGATGGCGAGCGGGGTCCAGCCTTCGGAGTTGGGCCGATTCCAGACCTCGATCGGCGAGCGCGCGGCTAGGTACTCGACCGCTCTCGGAGCGTTCTTGTAAGCGGCGCCGTGGACGGCCGTCTCGCCTAGATCGTCGTAGGCGTTGACGTCGGCGCCGAGTTCGAGGGCGACTTCGAGGGCTTCCAGGACCTCTTCCTCCGTGCCGGCGTCCTCGCCGGGGGAGCGGGTGCCGACGCCGGCGGCGGCCATGAGCGCGGTCGTGCCCTGGTCGTTGGTTGCGAGCGGGTCGGCGCCGAGTTCGGCGAGCAGGCGCATCAGTTCGGCGTCGGCGGCCATGGCGGCCAGAAGAAACGGCGTCGAGCCCGGTTTGTGGAGCCGGGTGTTGCCGAGGTTGAACTTGCTGGTCATGCGGGCGTCGAGATCGGCGCCGCTTGCGGCCATCTTGCGGACGAAATCGAGGCTGGTCATGCGGCCGGAGCCGGGGGGCGACGGATCGTTGTCGCCGACGCCTGGTTTGCGCACTGAGACGACGCGGTGCAGCGCGGTATAGCCGGGACCCGCATAGTTCGGGTCGGCGCCGGAGTCGAGCAGGAGGGCGGCGAGTTCAAAGTGGGCGTTCGAGACGGCCAGGTCGAGGGCGCTGGTGAAGGGCTTGGCGCCGCCGCGCGGGATGCGCTTTGGGGCGATGACGGCATTCGGGTCGGCGCCGGCTTCAAGCAGCGCGTAGGCGGCTTCGATGCGGCCTTCGCGAACGGCGAAGAAGAAGGCGTCAAAGCCGGATTCGAGCCGGACGGCCGGGTCGGCGCCGGCGGCCAGGAGGGCGCGGACGATGCCGGAATGGCCTTCGGCGGCGGCCCACATGAGCGCGGTTTGGCCGTGGATCTCTTGCGCGTCGGGGTCGGCGCCGTGCTTGAGCAGAGCAGCGACGGAGGCGCGTTTGCCGACGCGGGCGGCGAGCATCAGCGGGGTGTCTCCGCCGCGTCGTGGGGTTCCGGGATCGGCGCCGGCTTCAAGCAACAGCTCGACCATCTCGGGGTTCCCGTTCTCGACGGCGAGGGTGAGGGCGCGGGTTCCGTAGCGGTTGGTTTGGTCGACTTTAGCGCCTTTCTCGATAAGGGTTTGGACGAGCGAGAGGTCGTCGTGGCGGGCGGCCCAGAGTAGGGCGGTCATGCCGTCGGGTTGTTGCTGGTCGACGGAGGCGCCGGAGGAAAGGAGGCGCTCGATTGCGGCGCGGTCGCGGTTCTCGGCGGCGTCGGGGAGGTTGGGGGCGGCTTGGGCGACGGTTGAGATGAGAGCGGTCAGTAGTAGAAGCGTCGGTAGTCGACTGGGGACGTGGGCGGGTCTGGCCTTTGCAGTTGCTGGGGACAGTCCACACGCGCTGGGTGGTCGCCGTGGAGTCGAAGCCTGGATGGGGCAGTCCCCGCAGCTGGCCAGCGGTAGAAGCCTTGGCAGTCGACTGGGGACAGTCCACACGCGCTGGGTGGTCGCCGTGGAGCCGAGGCCTCGATGGGACAGTCCCCGCGGTTGGCCTGTGTGGGCGGGTCTGGCTGCCAAGAAGTGGGCGGGGCCGGCCTTTGCAGTTACTGGGGACGGTCCCTTGCAGTTGGCATCCGTGGTGGAAAGCGGGCGCATCGGTTACACCGCCAGCAGTTCGTCGACTTTGCCTTGGCTGTCGGCGAAGGCGTCCATGCGTACGCCGACCTTTTCAAGCAGCGTCAGGTGGAGGTTGGCGAGCGGCGTCGGCTCTTTGTAGCGGATGTGGCGGCCGTTCTTCCGTCGGCCGGCGGCGCCTCCGGCGACGATGATCGGCAGGTCGACGTGGTCGTGGACGTCGGGGTTGCCCATGCCGCTGCCGTAGAGATAGAGCGAGTGGTCGAGCAGTGAGCCGTCGCCGTCCGGGGTCTCATTGAGCCGTTGGAGGAAGTAGCTGAACAGCGAGACGTGGAAGGCGTTGATCTGCGCGACCTTGGCGAGCGATTCCGGGTCGCCGCCGTTGTGGGTCAGCGGATGATGCGGCTCGGAGACGCCGATTTCGGGGTACGTGCGAGTGCTGGTTTCGCGGGCGAGTTGGAAGGTCGTCACGCGGGTGACGTCGCCTTGGAGCGCGAGCACCTGGAGGTCGAACATCAGCTTGGCGTGATCGGCGTAGGCGACAGGCACGCCCATCGGCCGGTCGAGATCGGGGAGTTCGTTCTCTGAGGCATCAGCCTCGGCCTTCTGGATGCGACGCTCGACTTCGCGCACGGTGTCGAGGTACTGCTCGACCTTGGTGCGGTCTCCGGCGCCGAGTTCGTTCTGGAGACGAGCGATGTCGTCGCGGACCCAGTCGAGCAGGCTGGCGCGGCGGCGCATGTCGGCGAGACGTTGCTCGGGCGTGCCGCCTTCGCCGAACAGCGTCTCGAAGACGAGCCTCGGATGCGCTTCGGCCGGGAGCGGCGTCGTCGGCGACGACCAAGAGAGGTTGTTTTGGTAGACGCAGGCGAAACCGTTGTCGCATTGGCCGACCATCGAGACCAGATCCATCGCCAACTCAAGCGACGGGAGCTGCGTCTCTTGCCCGATCTGTTTGGCGGCGATCTGGTCGACGGTGGTTCCGAGGTAGTAGTCGGTGCTCTCGGTCCACTTGGCTTTGGCGGCGCTCAAGAAGGCGGCGTTCGAGGTGGCGTGCGTGCCCGGGTAGGCGTTGCGCAACTCCATGCCGCTGAGGACGGTGGCGTAGTCGCGGACCGGGGCGAGCGACTGGAGGCTGGGCGAGAGTTCGGCGAGGTCGTGCGGGTTGGGCGGGGTCCACTCGTCGATGTGCGAGCCCATCGGCATGTAGACGAAGCCAAGGCGCGGAACGGGCCGGGCGGCGGTGGCGGCTTGCGCGGTCGCGGCCGGGACCATCGCATCGAGCAAAGGGAGGGCGAGACTGGTTCCGATTCCGCGGAGGAAGGTGCGTCGGGGCAGCGCTTTCTTGGTGATGAACATCGTGTTCGTCTCCTCTAGATTGGCAGGGCCGGCCTAGGAGGGACCGCGCGCGCGCCGTTTGCGGAACGGTTCGCTGCGAGTGATCCCTAGTATGACGGAAGAAAATCGGTAGTCGTTCTGCTCGGCTTCACTCAGGATTTGGCGGACGGCGGGAGCGTCGGAGGTTTCAACGCCGCGGCCCAGGGCGTAGGTGAGCAGCTTCTCGGTCAGTACGCCGGAGAAGATTTCCGGGCGCGCGGTGAGGGCGCGTTCGAGCCCCTGGACGCCGTCGAACTCTTGCCCGTCGGGGAATCCGCCGGCGGCGTCGACGGGGACCCCGGCTTCTTGGCTGCGCCAGCGTCCGACAGCGTCGTAGTTTTCAAGCGAAAAGCCGACCGGGTCCATCAACTGGTGGCAGCCTCGGCAGGCGGGCTTGTCGCGATGGACGGCCAGGCGTTCGCGCACGGTCAACGCTTTGCCGGCGGCCTTGGTCTCTTCGAGCGCGGGGACGTTCGGCGGCGGAGGCGGGGGCGGGATGCCGAGGATGTTTTCGAGGATCCAGTGGCCGCGGATCACGGGCGAAGTGCGCGTCGCGTACGAGGTGACGGTGAGGATGGAGGCGTGGCGGAGCAGGCCGCCGCGACGGGCGGCTTGGTCGGCGTCGCCAAACTCGGCGCGGCGGAAATGGCTGCCGTAGATGTGCGGGACGCCGTAGTGCTTGGCGAGGCGTTGGTTGAGAAAGGTGTAGTCGGCGTCGAGCAGGTCGGTGACGGGACGGTCTTCGCGCAGGACGGAGTCGAAGAAGAGCTCGGTCTCGGTGCGCATGGCTTGGCGCAGGTTGTCGTCGAAGTCGGGGAAGAGCCGCATGTCGGGGCGGGCGGCTTCGAGGTTGCGGAGGTAGAGCCACTGCGCGGCGAAGTTCGAGGTGAGCGACTTCGAGCGCGGATCGGCGAGCATGCGGCGGACCTGCGCTTCGAGTTCCGCGGGCTCGCTAAGACGTCCGGCTTCGGCGGCAGCGAGCAGAGGCTCGTCGGGAATGCTGCTCCAGAGGAAGAACGAGAGGCGCGAGGCGAGCGTCACGTCGTCGACCGGGTAGACCTCGTTGGGGCGCGCGTCGGCGGGATCGCGCTCGATGCGGAAGAGGAACTCGGGGCTGACGAGGATCGCCGAGAGGGCGCGCTCGATGCCGGCGTCAAAGTCCCCTTCCTCGATTTGCGCCTGGCGGAAGAAGTCCATCGGGCGCTTGAGGTCCGAACGCCCGACCGGTCGTCGATAGGCGCGACGCGCGAGACGCGTGAGGATCTGTTCGGCGCAAGCTTCGGTCGGCTGATCGCAGGTGAAGATCTTCTTGCGGCTCTCGGTGTCGCCGGGGCCGGATACGTCGTAGGGGCCCAACACGGTGACCGAGTAGACGGCCGGTTGGATGCGCGGGTGGCGGTAGTAGTTGAAGCGGGCTTGGTAGGGCTGACGGGCAGTTTCGATCAGCGAGGCCGACTGCCGCAAGAAGGCGACCCCGATCTCGCGACGGCCGGCCTTCACCGGGACGCGCATGCGCAGGTGGACGTCGGCGGTGGCGTGGTCGCCGACTGATTCGACGGGCGTGACGCGGAAGAGTTCGAGGCGTTCGCGGTCGAGCAGGAACTCGATCTCGTGCGGCTCGGTGAGGCCTTCGATCTGCTCGTTACGGTCGCGAGCCAGACGGACGCGGATCTCGTACGTTCCGTCGACGGGGAAGTTGTAGGGGATCAGAGCGCCGCCGCGGGTGCCGATCGGGAGACCCGCGATGTGCGATTCCTGCGTGAGGTCGGGCGGGATGCGGATCGTGTCGCCCGACGGCGCTCGGCCAGGACGACCGACGGCGAGACGACTGATCTTCTCGGCGGCGTTGATGTAGCGGTCGAGCAGCGTGGGCGAAAGGTCGCCGACGGTGACGTTGTCAAAACCGTGGCTCGATTCGTCGGCGGGCAGCAGCGCGACGGCGTCGATCTCGACGGAGAGTAGGTCGCGGACGGCGTTACGGTATTCGGCTCGATTGAGGCGACGGAAGGTGTCGGTTCGGCCGGGGTCGGGCGATGCGGCGGCGGCTTGGTCAAGCGCGCTTGAGAGCGAGTCGACGATCTCGGCGTAGGCGGATTCTTCGGGGCGCGGGAGCCCGGCGGGCGGCATCTGACGGGCGCGCAGGCGGCGCACGACTTTCTCCCAAGTTTCAGAATGCTCGGCTACGTCCTCGTCTAGCAGAGCGTCGAGGGCGAGATCGGCGGTCTTGGTCTGCGTGTTGTGGCAGCCGAGGCAGTACTGCGAGACCAGCGAACGCTCGAGCGGCGGCGCAGCCGACAAAGATCCATTGGCCGCGAGCAGGACGAGGCTCGCGGCGGCCACATAGCGAATACCCAATCTGTAAGAGATAGTAACGGAAGAATCTTCGACGTGGGAGCGTCGCATGCGATCCTGCGAAGACAGCGGTGGTGGAAACGCTTTCAGACGATTGGCGAGCGATTCTCGCCCTCAGCGGGTTCGCGGTTTTCTGGGCCTGGGAATCGCTGGCGCCGTTCTTTTCTCAGTCGGATCGATTGCGTCACGCGGGACGAAACTTGACCATGGCGGGACTGAACGTGCTCGCGGGCGCGTTGGTACTCGCGAGTCTGACCGCGGCCGCTGCCGCGTACGCCGAAGCGACCGGGATCGGTCTTTTCCAGAGGCTTGGTTGGGACGAGACGGCCCGCCTGGTCGGAACCGTACTGGCGTTGGACGTTTGGAACTACTGGTGGCACCGGGCCAACCACCGCATCGAGTTCTTGTGGCGCTTCCATCGGATGCACCACAGCGATCCGGCGATGGATGTGACGACGGCGACGCGCTTCCACCTGGGGGAAGTGGCGATGGCGACGGTTCTGCGCGCCGGGCTTGTGGTTTTGTTGGGGGCTTCGCTGGCGGGGGTGGTGCTCTTTGATCTGTTGGTGCTGATCTCGACCCAGTTCCACCACGCAAACGTCACCCTAGGCCGCTGGGATCGTTGGTTACGCACGGCGATCGTGACGCCGGACATGCACAAGATCCACCATTCGGAGCGTCGAGAACAGGCGGACTCGAACTATACGAGCTTGCTTTCGGTCTGGGACCGGCTGTTCAAGACGTTCCAAAAGTCGGACGCCGTCGGAGAAATTCGTTTCGGGGTCGGGGCATTTAGGGGCAATCGGGGACAAACGGTGGCAGGGTTACTAGCGACTCCGCTCGCATCTTCGGATCCAGATTGATTTTTAGTGACTTGCGTGCGCAAAGCAGCGCAAATACGCGCAGACTCTCGAAAAAACGTTCGCGATCGAAACCGAATCATCAGGTCCGGGCGTCTATATATCTAAGGCGTGGGTTGGGACATGTTTCCGGCTGCGCTGGTCCGGTATCCGCCCGGCAGGAAGTCTAACGAGGTATCTCGCGACCATGGCTCTAGGCGCAACCCAACCCATCCGATCCTCTCTGGCCTGGGAGGACCCGCTGGCCCTGTTGCCGCGGCGGCGCACGCAGCGGTACGAGAAGGATCAGATCATCTATTCGGCCGAGGACCCGGGAGACAGCCTGTTTCTCGTCGTGAGCGGGGCGGTGAAGATCAGCCGACTCTCCGAAAGCGGCAAGGAGACGGTGCTCGACGTGGAGTCGAGCGAGTCGTTCTTCGGCTTAGCGGCCTTGATGGGCGACGGCGTCCGCGGCGAATCCGCCTCGGCGCTGGAAGACAGCGCGGTCATGGAGTGGGGCACGGACGAACTGCGCGACTTGATGACGCGCACCCCTGAGCTCGGACCGGCGCTCGTGAGAATGGCCGCATCGAAGCTCGTCCGAGCCGACGAACGGATCGAGAGTCTGGCGGTCGACCACATTCCTCGGCGGCTATTGAAGACGCTGCTGCGGCTTTCCGAGCGTTTTGGGGAATCGACCGGTTCCGACGGTCAGATGCACCTGATGCCGTTCACTCACGAGCTGCTGGCGCGGCATGTCGGCACCTCGCGAGAAATCGTGACGCAGCACATGAGCCAGATGCGCCGCAAAGGGATCCTGGACTACTCGCGGTCCGGCCTGGACTTTGATCCGGCGATCTTGCGAGCCGAGCTGGAACAGGCGCGCTAGACGGATCCCCCGGACCTACTCGGGGAGCGGGTAGGAGATCACCTCGTACTCTTTTTGGTCAGTTGAGACTACGCGTCCGTCGACGAACAGCGCGTAGTTCGCGGTCGTGGTTGGGAACGGTCCGTAGGGCACGTAGTCGTAGCCGCCGAACCGACGGAGTTCGGGGAGGTTTTCGGCGTCGATGCGGAACGGCTGCGCGGGGTCGTAGACGCCTTCGATGCGGAGGATGCCGTAGCTGCGTCCCTCGACCGGGGTGTTGGGGAGCGGTAAGGCTTCGATTGCGAACGAGGCAGCGGGATCCATTCGGCTCAGAGGGATCAGATTCAGGACGGCCTGTTCGCATCCGCCCCTGGGAAAGCAAGTGGCGAAGTCGCGTAGCGGGTCGAATTCCGTGTTGGAGAAATCGCCCATACGGGAGGCCTCTGAGGGCACGGCGATCTCCGCCGCGTAAGAGGCGTCCGAGGGGTTGATGCGGATGATCGCGCTCGCCGCGTCTCCGACAGCGGCCACCGTGAACGGCTGAGCGTCCGGCAGAATGTCGAACTGGACCTCGAAGCCGCCCAACTCCGGTGCGGCAGAGAAGTTCGGGGGTCCGAGCGGCTCCATGAACTGGAAGTTGTCCGGATCGGTCGGCGGATAGAGGCTGACGATCTCGCCCGTGACGTTGGCGACGTTTTCCCCGGGGACGTTGGGAACGACGGCGATGTTGCTGCGCAGCCCGGCGGACTCGATGAAGAGGCGATTCGAGTTGAGGTCGGAGCTGCGAACGTTGATCTGGAAGACGCCGGGGAAGCCTGGAGCCAAGACCGCGACGGCTTCTTGAGCGGGTTCATCTCCGACGAAGATGCGCAGGTCCTTCACGGGACGGTTCAACGGCTCTTGCGAAGCGCCGCCGGACGCCGTATCGGCCGGCGGGTCGGTGGGACCGAGGCAGGCCGCGTAGAGGACGACCCAATCGTCTCTCGCGACGGATTCGACGAGCGCAAAGTCGGGCGAGTAGGCGTGGGCCTGTCCTCGGCCGTCGGCGGAGAGGGTAAACAGGCTCGGCGACGTCGAACTCATGACCAACTGGAACGGGTCGCTTGTTCCTTCGGCGTTCGTGACCGTGAGGGGCACGCCGGGAAGCATGAAGGCCGAGTCCGGAGCGGACAACAGGACTTCGTAGGGAATCAATAGATTGATCTGCGTCGGGCCGGCGTATCCGAGCGGGGCTCTGTGGCCTCCGACGTCGACCTCCACCCCGGCGAGCGACGTGGGAAGAGGAACCTGGGCCGCGGACTCCTCCACATCTGTGAAGCCGACGCCGAAGATCGTCGCCCAACAACCTGGCGAGGTCTTGGCCTCGAAGCTTGCGCCGTTGAGAACCGACGAGACGGTCGGCTGGGCGGAGCTGAGCGCGGATGCGAGCAAGGCGAGGGAAGCCAAGCGGGTAAGACGGAGGCGGGTGCTGGTAGCGGTCATGATGCAGCGCCAGTTTGTGCTCAAGCGGCTGGGCCGGCAAACCGAAGAATCGCGCAACTCAGGCCTTTGCGCGATTCTTCGCCCCGACTAGGGGAGTTCCAGTCGCGCGACCCACAAATCGGCGCGGTTGACGTCGGTCTGGCCCCAGTAGACGACCGGCCGGTCGGGGCAGGCGGCGAAGCCGGCGACGGGAGTCACCGCCGGATCGAGTTCGTAGAGCGTCTCCAGGTCGCCACGAAGCGGATCGAGACGACGGATCGAACGGCCGTCGCGAAAGTAGACCCAAGGGTCGGCGACGGCCCACAAACTCTCGCTTGGGCCGTCCGGGTAGACGATTCGTTCTTCGCCGCCGTCGACTGGAACGGACCACAGTTCGCGACTCAGGCGGTCACGAACGAAGTAGAGCTCTTTCCCGCCCGGGGCCTCGAAGGCTTCGTAGCCGCCGCCGGTGGTCAACTGGACGGCGGGCCCGGCGCCGTCGGCTCGCTGCTTCCAGATCTGCGGATCGCCCGAACGGTCGGAGCGGAAGTAGACCCACCGGCCGTCGTGCGACCAGCTCCCGCGGCCCTCTTCCGAGTCCGGTCCTTCCACCAAGAGGCGAGTCGTCTTGGCCGCCGGATCGACCACGAAGATGTCGCGGGTTGGGCCCAAGGCGGAGCTGAATAAGATGTTCTTCCCGTCGGGCGACCAGCGCGGCATGTCAGTGTAGGGGCCAGTCAGTTCGGTGAGTTGGACCGGGTCCAACCGCCCAGGGGACTGGAGCCAGAGTTCGTGGAATCCGCTACGAAGGGAGATGAAGGCGACGCTCCCGTCGGCGGCGCAGGTCGGGAAGCTTTCCGACCAAGTCGAGGCGGCGACTTTCGCCGGCTCCATCGTGCGCAAATCGAGGGACCAGACGTTGTCTTGGCGCTCTCGCTGCTCGTAGACCAGGACGATCTCGTTTTCTGACACGGAGTAGACGGAGGGCTTCTTGACGGCGAACTGCGGACCGCTGAGCTCGCTCGTTTCGCCGTCGAGCGAGGCCCAGTGCAGCTTGCTTCGCCCTCGGCCTGGATGGGAGGCGTAGAGCAACCCACGTGACTCGACCCAAGAGAGGCCCCAAATCCTGGCGTCGGCCCGAGTGACCCGTTGGAGCGGGCCGTCGGGTAGGGGCAATACGTAGAGATCGGATTCGGAGAGAGTCGTGAAGCGCGTGAAGGCCAGAAGGCGACCGTCGGGAGAAACCTCCGGCTGCGTATCTCCCGCGGAGCCCGGCGGCGGCGAGGTCAAGGGCGTCCGGGCGCCGTCGGCCCGCAGGACGTACAGCCGGAAAGGTCGATCTTCGGCCTCGCGGTGGGGATAGATGATTCCCTGGCCGTCGGCGGTCCAGGCGATGGAGGCGACGTCCATCAGGTTCTCTTCGCGAGTCCTGCCGGGTAGGGATCCGAAGACCGATTCCATGCCGTCGGCGACGTGAACGACGACGACGTCCATCCCCTGCCCGCCTGGGCGCAAGAAGGCGACGCGCCGTCCGTCGGGAGACCAATGCGGATAGGCGTGGAGGCTGACGTCGCGAGCCAAGACGCGGCGGGGACCGTCGGCGAGATCGCGCATCCAGACACAGGGCGCGACGGCGCCTTCGCACGAGGAGATGAAGACGACCCGGCGGCCGTCGGGCGAGAGGTCGGGGCTACGCTCTGCGTCCTCGGCGGCGGTGAGAGGCGCGGACTCGAGGACGCGCGGACTCGGCGTCGACGAGTCGAAGAGCCAGGCGCCGACGGCGAAGCCTGCGACCGAGGCGACGATGACTCCGCCCGCGACGAGGGCCGGGTGGGATTTGCGTCGAGCGAGGCGAGCCGAATCGGTTCCGCCGGAGCGCCCAGGGTCGGCTTCTTGCCGCCACGCCTCCAGTTCGTCGACCAGGCAGTAGACCCTCCCGGAGCGAGTCGAGAGACGGCGAACGGGCATGCCGAGATTGCGCTCCCAGAGCTGGGCGGTGCGCACGGAGACGTCGAAAAAGTCGGCGATCTCTTTCCACCCGCGGAGTTCCCGCGGCGCTGAATCTCGGGTCGTCACGACGGAAAGACCCGGCGACAGAACCCCAATAAGCACGCAGGGCGACGCCGGACGGCGCCATTGTAACGCTAGACGGCGGAGGCTAGTCCGCGCCGAAGACTTCCGCGATCGTCTGCTGGATCGATTCGGCGGCGGCCTTGGGGTCGTCGGCGTTGCGGATCGGACGGCCGACGACGATGTGATCGGCGCCGTTGCGGAAGGCTTGGGCGACGTCGACCATGCGCTTTTGGTCGTCGACGGGGCGATTCTCGATCGGGCGAATGCCGGGCGTCACGACCATCAACTTGGGGCCGAGTTCGGCGCGGATGTCGGGCGCTTCGAGGCCGGAACTAATGACGCCGGCGCAACCGATCTCTAGCGCTCGCTTGGCGCGGGAGAGGACGACCTGTTTCGGGTCGCGATCGAAGCCCAGGTCGTCGAGGTCGCCTCGGTCGAGGCTCGTCAGCACGGTGACGGCGAGCACCTGAACGGTCTCGGCGGCCTCGACGGCGGCGCGCAACATGGCATCGTTTCCGTGCACGGTGGCGAACGTGACGCCGCGGCCGTTGAGGCGGCGGACTGCCGAGCCGACCGTCGCCGGCACGTCGAAGAACTTGAGGTCGACGAAGACGCGTTTGCCGCGGGCGACGAGCCAGTCGACCAGCTCCCAGTAGCCGCCCGCCATGAAGAGTTCGAGGCCGATCTTGTAGAAGACGACCGAGTCGCCGAGGCAATCGACCAGCGCGCGCGCGTCGTCGGGCGTGGGAACGTCGAGGGCGAAGATGAGGCGTTCGCGGACGGGGATCGGCTTCTCGGAAAGCATACCTAGGGAAGAGCTCCTTTCTGCTTGAGGCGGACGACGACAGGGCCGCGCGCGTAGTCTTCCATCTTCGCCTTTTCAGTGAAGCTCGGGTGGAGAGACTCGCTCAAGGGACTGGTTTCGAGCGGGCGACGCGGAACGACGGGCAACCAGCGATGGATGCCGCGCGGAGGCGTCCGGTCGGCTGTGAGGTCCGGCGCGAGGCTCGGTTCGGCAACCTGGACGCCGGCCGCACGAGCTTCGGCGAGCATCCATTCGAGAGAAACGTCCGCGAGTTCGTTCTTGCCGAATCCGCCGCAGACGTCGCCGTGGGCGCCGGGGAACCACAGTTGTTGGAGGTCGCGCTCGGCCCCCGGCGACGTCTTCCAGATCGTCGGCCGGAAGGCGTCGCGGTCCTCGTCGGCGGCGAGAGCGTGGCGGGCGGTCTGGACGTTCGCCGGCAGCAGCGGCTCGTGGAAGCCGACATGGGGCCGGGTCCAGCCGCGGAAACCCGGTAGCGGGACGCCAAGCGCGTCGACCATATCGAAGGCGCCGAAGAAGCGGATCGGGATCTCCCGTGCCTTCACGGTCGCCGGGGCCCGGTCGCGGAAAGCTTCCCAGTCGGCTTCGAGATCAGAGAGCCTTTGGGGCTCCAAGAGGCCGCGTTCGGCGATCCACTCGGAGACGCGGCGGAGGATGAAGGCGCCGCGACTGACTCCGATGAAATGGAGTTCATCACCCGGTCGCCAGTTGTGAGCCAAGAAGAGGTAGACGTCGCGGATGAGGCGCCGGATGCCGTGGGCGGTATACGCCTTGAGGAAGCGGTCGGCCTTACCGCGCGTGCCGATGCCTTCCAGATAGAACAGCGTCTGCCGCAGGCCGTCGCCGCCGACCGTCGGGATCAGCTGGGCGATCCGGGCTGCGTTCGTGCGTCTAACGCCCGGCGGCGGATCGGCGCGATTCCACGTGCCGTCGACGATGACGATGAGGCGTTGGCTCGGCACCCGGTCCTCAGCCTATCGCGAATAGACGACCCGGCCGTCGACGATCGTCATCACCGCCTCGATGTCGGGAATCTCCTCTTCGCCGACTTCGAACAGATCGTCGGAGAGCACGGTAAGATCCGCCTTCTTCCCGACCTCGATCGTGCCGAGCTCGTCTTCCTCGAAAGCGGAATAGGCGCCCCAAACCGTGAGGCTCTTGAGCGCCTCTTCACGGGTGAGTCCACGCGTGACGGCGGCGTGGATCTCGTCGAAGGGATCGCCCGCCTCCACCGGAGCGTCGCTACCGCCGGCGATCTTGGCGCCCAAGTCGACCAGCGTGCGCCAGGCGTAGGCGCCGGCGAGGCGATCGGGGCCGAGGCGGCTCTCGACGAACAGCGCGTCGCTCACCGCGTGCGAGGCCTGCATCGACGGGATCACCCCGAGTTCGATGAAGCGCGGGAGATCGTCGGGGTGGATGATTTGGGCGTGCTCGATGCGCCAACGCGGTTCTTCCACATCGGGGGCCTCGGCGAAGGCCTGCGCGTAGAGATCGAGCATCATACGGTTCGCTCGGTCGCCGATGGCGTGCGTTTGGATCTGAACTCCGGCGGCGAGCGCCCGTTTGAGAAGCGGTCGTAGGTCGTCGGGCTCGTGCATCAGCAGACCCGCCGTATCGGCGTCAGAGTAGGGCTCGATCAGAGCGGCGCCACGCGAGCCCAAGGCGCCGTCGAGATAGAGCTTGATCGAGCGAACCGTGAGCAGCGGCTCGAAGACGGGCCCGGACTCCAACAAGGCCTCGGAGTCGCTCTGGCTCATCGCCGAGTAGACGCGCAGCCCGACGGCGCCTTCGGCGTAGAGTTCGCGCAGGATCTCCAGATTCTCGGTCGAGGTCCCGGCGTCGGAGATCTGCGTCCAGCCGCGTTCCAAGCTTCGCCGAGCGCCAGCGACGATGGCCTCACGGATACGCTCGCGAGTGATTTCGGGAATGTGCTTCTGGACGAGGCTTTGAGCGCGATCGATCAGCATGCCCGTCGGTCGCCCTCGGTCGTCCTTGAGCACGTCGCCGCCGGGAGGCACGGGCGTGGCGCCGTTGACGTCGGCGAGATCGAGCGCGCGCGAGTTGGCTACCCCGGCGTGGCCGTCGATGCGCTTGAGCCAGACCGGGTTCTCGGGCGCCGCGCGGTCGAGGTCGTCGCGGGTGGGGAACTCGGGCTGGCTCCAGCCGGACTCGATCCAGCCGCGACCGACGATCCACTCGTCCGGATCGGCCTTGTCGGCTTCGGCGGCGACGCGCTCAACCAGATCGTCGAGCGAAGGCGTCCCGGTCAGGTCGAGTTCGAGTTCGCGCAGTCCGATTCCGGCGAGGTGGGCGTGCGAGTCGCGTAGGCCGGGGACGACCGTCTTGCCGGCGAGGTCGAGGACTTGCGTCGAGCCGGTCCGGCGCCCGGCGCACTCCTCGACTGGGCCGACGCAGACGATGCGGTTGCCCGCGATCGCAATGGCTTCCGCGGTCGGCTGGGCAGGATCGAGCGTGTGGACGACCGCGCCCGTCAGCAAGAGGTCGGCGGGCTCGGGCGCGGCGCAAGCAGTGAAGAGAGCGGCGACGACCAGCGCTAGGCGTTTTTGGAAAAGTAGTCCCGGTTGAGTTTGCGCAGCAGCGCCATCGAACCCAGCACCGCCACCAGGTTGGGTACGGCCATTAGGCCGTTGAGCGTATCGGAGACTTTCCATACCGTGTCGAGCTCCGCGACGGCGCCGACAAAGACGACGCCCACCCACACCAAACGATACGGCATCGCGCCGCCCGCGCCGAAAAGGTACGTGACCGCCGTCTCGCCGTAAAACGCCCAGCCGACGATCGTCGAGAAGGCGAACAGGATCAGACCGATGCTGACCACCCAGTGGCCCCATCCGCCCGGCAACCCGATCTCAAACGCGCGTGCGGACATCGCCGCTCCGGTCGCACCCGACTCCCAGACGCCGGTGGTGAGGATGACGAGCCCGGTCAGCAAGCAAACGACGACCGTATCGACGAACACTTCAAAGATGCCGTAGCAGGCCTGGCGCACCGGGTGACTGGTGACGGCGGAGGCGTGGACGAGCGGCGCGCTCCCGAGGCCCGCCTCATTCGAGAACAGCCCGCGCGCGATGCCGTAGCGGACGGCGGCGCCGACCGTCGCTCCGGCGAATCCCCCGACGGCCGCGCTGCCTTCAAAGGCTCCGGTAAAGACCAGATCGATCGCATGGGGAATCTGGTCGGCGAAGCGCAGCACGATGATCAGCGCGCCCAAGAGGTACAGGCCACACATCGTCGGGATCAGGATTTGAGTGACCTCGACGATGCGCTGGATGCCGCCGAGGATGACGACGGCGGTCAAGGCGGCCAGGACGATGCCGGTCCAGGTAGCCGAGATGCCGAAGCTCTCGCCGGCGGCGGCGGCGACCGAGTTGGCCTGTGTCATGTTGCCGATGCCGAAGGCGGCCAGCGAAGTGAGCGCGGCGAAGATCGCGCCGAGCCAACCGAGGCCCATGCCTTTCGAGAGCGTGTACATCGCGCCGCCGCGCATCACGCCTTTCGCGTCCGGCTCGCGGTACTCCATGGCGACGGCGATCTCGGCGAACTTCGTCGCCATACCGACCAGACCCGAGACGAGCAGCCAGAACAGCGATCCGGGACCGCCGATCGAGATCGCCGTGGCGACGCCCGCGATATTGCCGACGCCGACGGTCGAAGCCAACGCGGTGGCGAGGGCCTGGAAGGAGGTGACGGTCCCCTCGGCCTCCGCCTTCCCCTTCACGCGGCCAAAGACCAAACGGAAGACGAACCCAAGTCGCCGGAACTGGACGCCGCCGGTGGCGACGGTGAAGACGACGCCCGACCCCATCAACAGGATCATCGTCGGCAGGCCCCAGACGAAGCCGTTCACCTGATCGAGTATGGCCTGGAAGGTTTCCATCAACGAATCGCTCAAGTATAGCGGCGGTCGCGGAACCAGAGCGCGGCGACCACGACGACGCCAAGGAGGCTCAGACCGGCGCCTAAGTAGACGCTCTTGGGGCGGTAATCTTGGCGGACGATCGAGCGTCCAGCGGGGACGGCGACCGACCGCAGGGCCTCTTGCCACGGCTCGATCGCTACGGGTTTGCCGTCGATCCGGGCAACCCAGCCGGAGGCGTAGGGCTCGGAGAAGACGAGCGTTCCGGGGCAAGCCGCATCGACCGAGACGGCGCTCGATTGCGGGCCGCGCTCGATCCATTCGACGGGGGCCTCGCAATCGCCGTCGAACCATACGCGGGGTTTCGCGCCCGGATTGAGGTAGACGGCGAAACCGTCCGCTCCGCGAAAGACCTCGATTTGGTCCCGGCGCGTCGGCTTTTCGGCGATGGTGTAGAAGGTGTTCAAAAGGTCTGCGCCGGCGTCCCAACCTGTGCGAGAGACAATCCGATAGGGTGCGCCGAGGATGGCGGGGAGGTTGCCGTCGGCGGCTTCGAGACCATGGTAGGAACCGCGATTGATCCGGCCGCCGTCAGGGTGGACCTGGAAGCGAAACGGTTCGTCGATCGTCTTGAGGTAGGCCAGGGCTTCGGCGGGCTGGTCGAGGCGCGCGAGGTGGAGCGACCGGTTGGGGTCGCCCCGTTCGGCGACCGAGAGCCAGTGCGCGGCGCCGCCTTCGAGCAGCAGGACCGCGATCGCTACAAGCTGCGCCTGGCGACCCGAGAGTACGCCGCCGTTGAGACCGGCGAAGACGGCCGCACTGAACCAGGCGGCGAAGGCGGAAAACATCACGAACTCGCCGTGATAGCCGTAAGGGTTCGTCTCGCCGGGCCCCCAGATCAGGCGTGCAAGGACTATCACCGCCGCGAAGGCGCCGAAGCCGATCAGCGCGCTCTCCAGGCGTCCGAAGAGTTTCTCCTCGCGTCGAAAGTCGCGCAACGCATCGAAGCCCGCCGAAGCGGCGACGGCGATGCCGAACTGCCACAGGAAGATCGCCTGCGCGGCGCCGCGGGCCTTTTCGGCAAAGGGGATGAACGCCCACGCCCATCCGTGGAAGAACGTCTGTGGCCCGAAGGTAAACAGCAGCGCCCCGAGCGCCAACGCGGCGTAGGCGAGCGTCCATCGACCTTGGCGTCGAACGACCGCAAGAAACGCCAGCGACAGCGCAAGCCATCCGACGAACGGGTCACCCGCGTCTTGCAACTTGGGGACGACGGCGCCGAAGACATGCACGGGGTTCATGCGCAAGCCTTCGTCGACGAAGTAGGGGACGGAGCTCGTGAAGAGGACCGGTTCAGTGAGGTTGATCCAGCGAAGCGACTCTTGCGCGAACTCGAGCGCCGGCAACAGCTGGACGGCGGCAACCAGGAAGAGCGAGAGGGCCGCGGTCGCGCCGAGGGTGAGCGCGCGCGGGACCCGAGGACGCTCCTCACGCCGAGCGACCCATAGGCCCAGGGCGAAGACGCTCAGCGCAATCGTAAGAAACACCGGAGCGCGAGGGTGTCCGCCGAGCAGAGCGAGGCTGACGGCGGCGCCTACTAGGGCGGCGTCGGCCAGGGTGCGTCTGCGCCAAGCTCGGTGCAGCGCCCAGAAAGCGGCCGGAGTCCAAATGACGCCGTGCAGGATCTGCGGCCACTCGACCGACGCGACGTAGCCGAGGCAGGAAAACGCCAGCCCGCCGAACAGCGCGCCGGCGCGACTGCGGCCGACCTCGCGACACAGCCCGAACATCAGCAACCCCGCCAGCAGATGCATCGCGGCGCGATGCAGGTGGACGAAGCGCAACTGTAGAAACCCCTCGGAGTCGAGCGGCGCGAGAAAAAGCGGCCAGTTCAGCGGAAAGGCGGCGCCCGGTTGGAACTGCCCCAGCACCGGCTGACCGCCCCATTGGCCCGGATCCCACAGGGGAAAGTACCCGGCGTGCCAAGCACGCGCCTGCATCTGGAGCCACGGCAGAACTTGGGCGGCTGCGTCGGGCTTTTCGAGGTAGGTAAAGCGGTCGCTGAAGAACACGAAACGCCAAAAGAACAGCGTGATCAAGACGAGCAACAGCGCTACGGCGCGACGCTCAAGAAAGTGCGAACGGTCCATCAAACGACGTCGCCGATTGTAGCCTGCGGAGCGCGTAGACTGGTCGTCATGAATCGGCGACACTTTCTACGCTCCGCCGCGGGACTCCTTGCAACGGCCGCCTTCGAGCCCCACTTCCTAGACGCGCAGGAGAGGCTAGGCGCAGGGACGCCGGTGGGCCCGAACGAGGATCTGCGCATCACCAAGCTCGAACTGTTGCGCGTGAAGCCCCGTTGGACCTTCCTCAAAGTCCACACCAACGCGGGCGTCGTGGGACTGGGCGAGCCGATCGTCGAGTCGCGCGGGCAGACGGTCATCACCGCCGTACGCGAGGCCGAGCCGTACATCCTGGGCAAAGACCCCCGGCGAGTCCAGTTCCATTGGCAGGCGATCTACCGTCACGCGTTCTACCGCGGCGGGCCGGTGCTGACCTCGGCCTTGTCGGGGATCGATCAGGCGTTGTGGGACATCAAAGGCAAGGCGCTTGGGATTCCCGTGTACGAGTTCTTCGGCGGGCCGACGCGGGACCGCGTTCGCGTCTACTCGCACGCCCGCACGCCCGAAAAGGTGCGCGAGGACTACGCCAAGGGTTTCCGGGCGTTCAAGACCGGACCGTACAAGGAGCGCCCGTACCGCATCGTCGAAACCCCGGCGGCGATCGCCAAATCGGTCGAGCGTTTCGCCGAATTGCGCGAGGCCGCGGGCGAGGATTCCGACATCGGCGTCGACTTCCACGGGGCGATTCCGCCGCAATCGGCCAAGATCCTGATCAAGGGGCTTGAGCCTTACCAACCGATGTTCATCGAGGAGCCCTGCCAAGCACAGAACCACGAGGTGATGGCCGACATCGCGCGCTCGACCTATCTGCCGATCGCGACCGGCGAACGGGTCTTCACCAAGTGGGGGTTTCGAGAGGTATTGGAGACGGGCGCGGCGTCGATCTTGCAGCCCGATCTCTCGCACGCCGGCGGAATCTCGGAAGGGCGCTTGATCGCCGGGATGGCTGAGGCCTACTACGCGGCGATGGCCCCGCACAATCCGCTCGGCCCGATCTCGCTCGCCTGCGGGGTGCAGCTCGCCGCCTCGATCCCGAACTTTCTATGCCAGGAGCAGGTCAGCTTGGGCGAAGGCTACCTCAAGCAACCGTTCACCGTCCGGGACGGCTATCTCGACCTGCCCAAGGGGCCGGGCCTGGGCATCGAGCTGGACGAAGACTACGTCACGTCGATGCTCGACCACGACTACCGTCCCGCCGAGACCTACGACGCCGACGACGGTAGCGTGGTGGACCGCTAGGCAGGCTAGCCGGGGCTAGGAGCGATCGACTTGGCCCGACAGGTCAACTGCCGTACATCCGTATCTTCAGAACCGTAGATATGGTAATTTGATCTTGTGAAGACGACGATCGACCTGCCGGCGCCGCTCCTCTCGGAAGCTAAGGAGTACGCAGCCTCACGCGGAATCCCGCTCAAGGCGGTTTTCACGCTCGGGCTGGAACAGATCCTCCGAGGGCGTCCCGCTGCAAAGAAGCCGTTCCGATTGAAAACCGTCATCACGCAGGGCGAAGGATCATCGATCGAAGGAGATTGGAGCGAGATCCAGAACCGCATCTACGAAGGTCGCGGCGCGTGATCGCACTCGATACGCAGATCCTTGTCTACTCGCAGCGGGGTGATTCGGAGTGGCACGAGCCCGCCCTGCGTTGCGTCCGAACCGTCGCGGAAGGTGACGCACCGTGGGCCATTGCTTGGCCCTCCATCCACGAGTTCTTATCCACTGTGACCCATCGCCGGATCTATGCGCCGCCGACGCCCCTCGCGGACGCGCTCGCGCAGGTCGAATTCTGGATGCAAAGCCCGACCCTGCGCATCCTCGGCGAAGGCCGCGACCACTGGGAGCGACTCAAGCAGAGCGCGGTCGAGGGAAAGTTGGCGGGACCGATCTTCCACGACGCGCGCATCGCCGCGATCTGCCAAGCGAACGGCGTTCGCGAATTGTGGACAGCGGACCGAGACTTCTCGCGATTCCCTTCGCTCCGAGTCCGGAATCCGCTGGTCGGCGGCGGGGCCTAGCCGCGGACTCGCAGGAGCGCGCGGAAGCCCTCCTGCTCAAAGTGGCGGTCGTTCGTGAGCACGTCGGTGATTGCGATGCAATCGGTCAGGCTGTAGGACCTATCCGGCCTCCGTCGGTAGTACTCGTGGCCCCGATCAGAGCCCTCTGTCGTTTGCGGAAGCGCCCGAACACGATCCGTCCAACTCACCCGACGGCGATCTTCATGCCTTCGAGGGTGGCGTGTAGAGACTGCTCGATGCGCGTGTTGAGCCGGCCGCGAGCCAGCTCAGCGGCTACTCGCACGGCGTTCTTGATGGCGTTCGAGTTCGACCGGCCGTGGCAAATCAAGCAGACGCCCTTGAGGCCCAACAGGGGAGCGCCGCCGTACTCGGTGTAGTCCATGCGCTTGCGGAACTCGGTGAACGCTTCGCGCGCCAACATGTAGCCGACCTTGCGCTTCGGGTTGGCCTCCAACCCTTCCTTGAGCATCGCCTTGATGGTCGTCACCAGGCCTTCGGAGACCTTCAGCGCGACATTGCCGATAAAGCCGTCGCAGGCGATCACGTCCGCCTCGCCCGAGTAGAGGTCGCGGCCTTCGACATTGCCGATAAAGTTCAACGGCAATTGCTTGAACAGCGGCGTCGCGTCGCGCGTAAGCTCGTTGCCTTTGTGCTCTTCCTCGCCGATCGAGAGTAAACCGACGCGCGGCTCGTCGCAGCCGCAGATGATGCGGGAGTAGTTCTCGCCCATCACCGCGAACTGGGCCAGCATCTCAGGCGTCGAGTCGACGTTCGCGCCGACGTCGATCAACACCGACCAGCCGCCGGTCAGCGTCGGGAAAACTTGAGCCAGAGCGGGCCGCTTGACGCCGGGTACGAGGCCGAGAATCGTCTTTGAGATCGCCATGCAGGCCCCGGTATTGCCCGCTGAGACGAGCCCCTGCGCGCGGCCTTCTTTGACCTCGCGGGCGGCCTGATGGATCGAGCTGTCGCGCTTGCCGCGCAGCACCTTCGCGGCGCTGTCTTCCATCGTGATCGTCTCCGTCGCGTGGACGATCTCGACCGGCAAGTCTCCGGGATTGTGAGCGTCGAGGGCGGGACGCAGGATCTCTTCCCGTCCGACCAGCAAGACGCGGGCGTCGTGTTCTTGGGCGGCAAGGACGGCGCCTTCCACTTCCGCTTCAGGCGAGTGGTCCCCGCCCATCGCGTCCACGGCGATCGTGATGAGTTCCGGCACGGATACGGCTCGCTATTGTCGCGCGAAATTCCGAAACACAGAAGGGCAACCCGAAAATTATTCGGTCTCGACGTCGACGACTTTCCGGCCGCGGTAGTAGCCGCATTCCTTGCAGACCCGGTGCGGGAGCTTTTCCGCGCCGCATTGCGGGCAGGTCGCGGGCGACTTCGTCGTCAAAAAATCGTTGGCGCGGCGCTTGGAGGTGCGCGTCTTCGAATGGCGTCGTTTCGGATTCGGCATGGCGGTCTCGCTTGGGTTCAGCGTGTCTTCGGCTTCAGTCTCAAAGGAGCCTACGCTGTTTTTTATCAGCTAGTTCGGCTTCCATTGTCGCAGAGAATCCCAGCGCGAGTCGAGCATCGTCTCGCTGCAGTCACACTCCGCTTCGTTCCAGTTGACGCCGCATTGGGAGCAGACCCCTTTGCAGTCGTCTCGGCAAAGTCCCCTCATGGGGAGCCAGAGGGCGATCTGCTCTCCGACGGCGTCGGCGAGTTCCAGCCCGGACTCCTCATAAAACCCGATGTCGGCGTCGTCGCGGCTGATCGGAGTCTCCTCCGCGCGAGCGATCATCGCCCTCGGGTAGAAATAGAGTTCAAAGGGACCCTCCGCCGGCTTCTCGACTCTCCCCAGGCAGCGCGCGCAATCGGATTCGACTTTACCCGCGATCCGTCCGCGAACGCGGATGGTACGCGAGCCGTTCTTGTCCAGCAACTCCGCCGCGCCTTCGGCACGGAGTTCTTCCGCGAGTTTCCAGTTGTCGGGAAGACTGAGTTCGCAGGGCGAGAACGAGGCGTCGAATTCGAGCTTGCGCTGCTCCAATTCGTGGACGTCGATGAACAGGCCTCGGGCCACTATGAACTTCCTCGTAGTATACCGTGAATCAGCCCGCCAAGCGACGCATCCAGGCTTCGACCGGGCCGCGCTCCCTTCGCGAGAGCCAAGCCGGGGCGAAAACCAGGAACACCGCCGCGAAGGCGACCGTCGCCGTGAACGGCGCCACCAGATCGCCGGGGCTCGCCCAGCCGGAGGCGACGATCGGCAGGATGCCGACGACCACGTGGGCGATGTAGGCCGTTAGCGCCATGCGACCGACGGCGATCACGGCCCGCACTAGCCGTGATGGGGGGAAGCTGCGGGCGATCGAGACCGAAAGCACGATCGCGCACAGCGCTTCAGACGAGCCTTGCAGCATGTACAGCGGCAGGGCGGGCATCGGTTCGCGCCCGACCAGCGCGGCGAGATCGCCCGAGGGGTCCCAACGATCGGCCAGCGGGACGAGGACGGCGGAGAGGCCCTCGGCGACGACGGCGACCGCCGCGGCGCCGATCAGTAGGCGGCGGCGCAGATCGGGCGAACTCCAGTCGAGTCGGCCCAGTCCCATGCCCAGCAGCAGGAAGGCGACCCAGGGGACGACCGGGTGAAAGCCGTTGAAGAGCAGGTTGCGTAGGAAGCCGCCCGGCGTCCAGAAGTCGAGGTATTCGAGCGTCTCGAAGTTCCAGCCGGTCTCGTAGTCCAGCAGCAGGATCAACGGAAGCGATGCGAGCGTCGTGACGGCGGCCCAGGCGAAGAGCTCGCCCGAGGGACGGAACAGGAGGGCGGCCGCGACGCCCAGGTAGACGCCGTAATAGTGCAAGATGTCCGGCGGCCAGATGGGCGCGAAGGCGAGCCCGACGACCCACAAGAAGGCGGCGCGACGGAGCAGCTTGCCGCGGGCGGCGAAACGCACGTCGGGATCGGCGCTCGATCGAGCTCGACGAGAACCGAGCGCGACGCCGATGCCGGCGAGGACGACGAACGTCGCCGCCGCGCGCCCGCTCATCGCGTGGACGAGCGCGAGCTTCCACTCGGGCTCGCCGCCCATCCCGGCGATCGCCAACGAGAAGTTGACCAGCACCATGCCGAAGACGGCCAGCCCTCGAGCGAGGTCAAAACCCTCGATGCGCGTCGTGCGGGCGGCGGCGGACACCTCGATTGATATACTCGCAATTCCGCTTATGAGTTCCCTGGAAACCGTTCTTGCCGACCCGGAAACGATCGCAAAATACGAGCCCGTGATCGGGCTTGAGGTGCACGTTCAGCTCAAGACGAAGACGAAGATTTTCTCGAGTTCGTCGCACGAGTTCGGCAATCCGGCGAACACCCAAACGGACCCGGTCGTACTCGGGCTTCCTGGAGCGCTGCCGGTGCTCAATCGCGAGGCGGTAGTCCAAGGCGTGCGGGCTTCGTTGGCGCTCGGCCTGGAGGTGAACCGCACCTCGGTCTTCGCGCGGAAGAACTACTTCTATCCGGATCTGCCCAAGGGCTACCAGATCTCGCAGTTCGATCAGCCGCTGGCCGAGCACGGCAAGCTCGACATCGATCTCGAAGACGGGACGCGCAAGACGATCGGCATCACGCGGCTGCATCTCGAAGAAGACGCGGGCAAGACGATCCACGACGGCTTCAAGGATTCCGACCAGTACAGTTACGTCGACCTCAATCGCGCGGGCGCGCCGCTGGCGGAGATCGTCTCCGAGCCCGACATGCGCAGTTCGGAAGAGGCTTTCCAGTACCTGACCGAGCTGAAGGCGGTGGTCGAGTTCGCCGGCGCTTCGGACTGCGACATGGAGAAAGGCCAGCTCCGCTGCGACGCCAACGTCAGCGTGCGGCCGCGCGGTCAAGAAGAGTTCGGTACGCGGGCGGAGGTGAAGAACCTCAACTCGTTCCGCTTCGCGCGGCAGGCGATCGAGTACGAAATCGCGCGCCAGGTGGCGATTCTCGAAGCGGGCGGAACGGTCGACCAAGAGACCCGCCTGTTCAATACGGCGACGGGCGAGACGGCGACGATGCGCTCGAAGGAAGAGGCGCATGACTACCGTTACTTCCCCGAGCCGGACTTGCCGCCGCTGGTCGTCTCGGACGAGTGGAAGGCCGAGATCGCAGCGACGATCCCCGAGCTGCCGCGCGCCAAGCGCGAGCGCTTCCTCTCCGAGTACGGGATCAACTCCGAGGACGCGCGTATCCTGGCGGCGACGGCTGAGACGGCGGACTACTTCGAGACGGTCGCCAAAGCCTCGGGCGACGGCAAGCAGGCCGCCAACTGGGTGCAAGGCGAGCTGGCCGGGACGCTCAATCAAGCCGGCAAGTCGATCACGGAATCGCCCATCGAAGCCGCCGAACTCGGGGCGCTGATCCGGCTGATCGGCGACGGAACGCTCTCGGGCAAGCTGGCCAAAGAGGTCTTCGCCAAGATGTTTGAATCGGGCAAGACGGCGGCCGAGATCGTCGAAGCCGAGGGGCTCAAGCAGATCTCTGATACGGGCGAGCTCGAAAAGATCGTCGACGATTTGATCGCGAAGAACCCGAAACAGGTCGAGACCTATCGCGGCGGCAAGACGGGCATCTTGGGCTTCTTCGTCGGCCAAGTGATGAAGGCGACGCGCGGACAAGCGAACCCGAAGGCGGTCAACGAGATTCTGACCAAGAAGTTGGCCGGGTAGTTTTTCGGCAAAGGAATCCGGGCTCTGGTTCGTACCATCAGACAGGAGACTGGAAAATGATCGTAAGCACGACGCCGTCGTTGGACGGCCATAAGATTCAGGCGTATTTGGGGATCGTCGTCGGGGAGGCGATCGTCGGCGCGAACCTTTTTAAGGACCTGTTCGCCTCGGTGCGCGACATCGTGGGCGGGCGTTCGGGATCGTACGAGAAAGAGATGCAGAAGGCGCGCGCGATCGCGATCCAAGAGATGGAGCAGCATGCTCGCTCGATGGGTGCGGACGCGGTGGTGGGCGTCGATCTGGATTACGAAGTGTTGGGGCAGAGCAACGGCATGCTGATGGTCTCGGCCAGCGGGACGGCGGTGAAGCTGGGCTAGCCTTCTACTGAAGCGCGCTACTGAAGCGTCCTACTGAAGCCTGGGGGCCGTCACGCCGATTCTCCCGTCGATGGCTCCTGAAACGCTCCGTCTGTGGATCATCGCCGGGGTCTTCGTCGCCCTACTGGCGCTCTTGGCGACTTTCGGCCGACGAGGTCGCGACTGGCTGCGGCAAAAGACCGTACGGCGGTTCGACGTCGTGATCGCCGTCTGCGCGGGGCTGATGGCCGGCATGAACGCGATGGCGCTCTGGTCCCAGCAGGAGGATCAGGTGACGGCGGCGTTCCACAAGCAGTTCCACGACGCTTGGTGGCCGCGGACGTTCCGCGATACGCGTTGGCTGGGCACGCCGCTGCTCAAGAACCCGCTCGACATGTGGGTCTACCAGGAGATTCTTTATGAGAATCGGCCGGACGTGATCGTCGAGACCGGGACCTGGCAAGGCGGAAGCGCCGGGTACTTTGCATCGATGTTCGATCTGCTCAAGACGGACGGGCGGATTCTGACGATCGACATCGAGAAGTTCCCGACGCCCGAAAACCCGCGGGTCGCCTACCTGGTCGGATCGTCGACGGCGCCGGAGATCGTGCGGCAGGTGCGCGGCGCGATCGAACCGAAGGACCGGGTCATGGTCGTGCTCGATTCCGACCACTCGCGCGAGCACGTCCTCGACGAGCTGGCGATCTACAGCGACCTAGTGTCGGTCGGACAGTACCTCGTGGTCGAGGACACGCACTTGGCCGGGAATCCGGTTCAGCTCGGCGACGGCGATCCGATGGCGGCGGTCGAAGAGTTCTTGGCGATGGACGATCGGTTTGAGGCGGACCGTACGCGCGAGAAGTACGGCGTGACGTTGAACCCGAACGGCTGGCTGCGGCGCGTGCGCTAGAAGACTGCTACACCACCAGTCCCGAAACGCCGGCGACCTCTTCCGCCGCGCGGTAGCCGCTGCGGACGGCGCCTTCCATGGTCGCGGGCCAACCGCTGTCGGTCCAGTCGCCGGCGAGGAAGAGATTCGGCCGGCTGGTTCGCGGCTGTGGGCGGTCGGCTTCGAGACCGGGGGTGACCGAGAACGTAGCGCGCGCCTCCTTGACCACGTGAGCGCGCTCGAGCTTCGCCTGCGCGGCGTCCGGGAAGAAGTCGCGCAAGTCGCCAACGGCGGTCTCGATGATCTGTTCGCGGGATTGGCCGATCAAGTCGCGCGAGGCGCTGACGACGCACTGGACGTAGGAGTCGCCGCGACGGAACATCCACTGCATCGTGCGGTCGAGCAGAGAGGCGTGCGGGAGTTCGGTGATCGGCCGATCGAACCACAGATGGACACCGGTGATCGGGACGTGCTCGAACTTCTCAAGCGGCAGCGCGAGCTCGGGCGCCAGGGCGCTCACCCGCTCAAAGGGAACGGCGAGGATCGTGGTCTCATCCGGGCGGATCTCGTCGACGCGCGAGCGCAGGTGGACGCGGACGTTTTCGCCGAGGCGCCGTTCGAGGGCGGCCGAGTAGAGGTCGGCCAAGGGGACGGCCGGGACGCCCATCTCGTAGCTGGTGCGCGTGCCCATCAGCCCTTGCCAGAAGACTTGGAAAGCGGGTTTGGCGGATGCGATCTCCGGCTCTTCATTGAGGGCGCTGACGAGGATCGGCTGCCAGAAGCGGCGGTAGGTGTTTTCGGAGACGCCGCGCGACTGGAGCCACTGGCCCATGGTGATCCGGTCGAGGTCCTCGCGATCCTTCTCCCGTTCGATCGCCTGGAGGTCGGCGATCAGGGCGAGCTTTTCGCGCATCGAAAGGAAGCCGAGCCGCAGGAAGGCGCCCGCCAGATGCAGCGGCTTCGGCCAGGGGCCGCGGCTGAGCGTATCGACCGCGCCGCCGGGACGGACGAAGTAGATGCGGTCGTAGAACTTCACTTTTTGGGCGACGCCGGCGCGCCGGTAGAAGTCCATCAGATTGTCGCAACAGCGCAGCAGAACGTGCTGGCAGTTGTCGATGCGCTCAGAGTCCGGGTCGCCTGGATGCACGGGGAACGACGTCGCGCGCCCACCGAGGAAGGGCTTGGCTTCATGCAAGTCGACCTCCCAGCCGAGCGAGCCGAGCGCCGCCGCGGCTGAGAGACCGGCCAGGCCGCCTCCGATGATTCGGACTTTTTGGGGAGCGCGCATCTAGGCGGGGAACGGCAGGCTGCCGCCGAGGAACCGCGCGCGGGCGGCGCGAACGACGATCCAGCTCTTCTCGAAAGCGGACAGACGGGCGCGCTCGGCGTAGACGTCGTAGCCGAGTCGGTCGATGCGTCCGAGGACGCCGCGGTAGATCGCGATCATGGCCCACAGCGCGGGCCGGCTCGAACGGTCGACGAGTTCGAGCAGCGGCGCGGCTTCCTCATAGTAGTCAGCGGCGCGGCGCCATTCGAAGCGCATCAGCCGCTCGAAGCGCTCGTCGCTGTGGAAGACTTCGGGCGTCGCTTGCAGCAGCGCGTCGCGGTCGAGGTCGAAGCGGCGCAGGTCTTCGGCGGGCAGGTAGACGCGGTCCATCTCGGCGTCTTCGCGTACGTCCCGCAGGATGTTGGTGAGCTGGAAACCGAGGCCGCATTTTTCGGCCAACTCGAGCGCGCGCGGATCCTTGAAGCCGAAGATGTGGATGATCGTCAGACCGACGACGGAGGCGACCTGATAGCAGTAGCGGTAGAGCTGGTCGAAGGTTTCGAAGGTGCGCGGTTCGAGGTCGGAGGAGACGCCGTCGATCAGGTCGAAGAAGTACTCGTGCGGGATGCGGTACTTCTCGACCGTTGCATGGAAGGCCGGGAGGACCGGGTCGTCGCCGACCTGGCCTTGGAGCGCGCGTTCGAGTTTGCGGCGCCAGGCGGCCATGTTGGCTTTGCGCTCGGCGATCGGCGGCGCGGTCTCGTCGCTTAGGTCGTCCGACGATCGCATGAAGGCGTAGACGGCGCACATGGCGTCCTTCTTTTCGCGGTCGAGCAAGAGGAAGGAGTAGTAGAAGTTGCGGGCGCGCTGCTTGGCGACGCGGCGGCAATGCTCGAAGGATTGGTCGAGCGTCATGACGATTCGCTCGCGGCTGCGGTCTTGGCGGCCGGGGCACGGATGCCGAGAGTGCGGCGGAACAGGACGCCGGCGAGGAGGCGCAGGCGGTCGAACTTGCCGACGCGCGGACGTTCGCGGACGACGTCGTAGTCTTGCGCGCGGATCTTGTCCAAGACCGCGAGGCCGCCTCGGCTAAAGAGTTCGAGGTCGACGGCGAGTCGGCGGTCGACCTGCTCGCACAGCGGCAACCCCTGCTCAAAGAGCGCTTCGGCCCGGTCGACTAGGTCGCGGACGGCGGCGCGTAGTTCAGGGCTCGCGGAACCGTCGCGCAAGTCCTGGGCCAGCGTCTCGTGCGAGGCGCCGTGCGCGGTCAGAACGTCCTGCGGCAGGTAGATGCGGTTGCGTTCCTCGAAGTCGCGGCGCACGTCTTGCCAGTGGTTGGCGAGTTGGAGCGCGGTGCAGGTCTTGTCGGATAGGGCGCGGCGGGCTGCGTCGGTGTAGCCGCCGAGGTGCAGCACAAGGCGCCCGACCGGGTTGGCCGAGTAGACGCAGTAGTCGAGGACGTCGTCGTAGCTCTGGTAGCGCGTCTCGGTCTGGTCGCGCTCGAAGGCGGTGATGAGGTTGCGGAAGGGATCGGGCTCGATCGCGTGCCGCTCGACGGTTTCGGCGAGGGCGACGTAGACGGGGTGGCGCGCATGCCCGTCGTACATCGCCTCGAGCTCGGCGCGCCACCAGGCGAGCAGCTCGGGGCCGCGATCGCCCATCTCGTCGCCTAAGTCGTCGGCCCAACGGCAGAAGGCGTAGATGTGGAAGAAGTCCTGGTGGAGCCGCTTGGGGAGAAGGAAGCTGACGACCTGGAAATTCTCGTAGTGAGCGCGGGAGAGCTCGCGCGCGTAGGCCCGTGCGTCCTCCGGCGACCAGGCCGGAAAGGCCGTGCCGTGGGTCTCGATAAACTCGCGCGGAAACAGCATCTCGGCGGCCGGACGGCTTCGGGAAAGGGCGATCGAAGGCCCAAAGGAAGGATAGCGCGGCCGACGGTCTATAATCGCCGGGTGCTTCGACTTCCGGCGGCCGTGCTGTGCGCGCAGACGCTCCTCGCCCAGGGACCCGCGTGGACGGGACTCCAAGAGGTCAATCCGCCCGCCGAGCCGGCGCCGAGTTCGGTGATCGCCGTGCTGGGCGCGACGCTGATCGACGGAACGGGCGCGGCGGCGGCGCAGGACTCGGCCGTGCTGGTCGAGGGAAGTCGCATCACGGCGGTCGGGGCGCGGACGGAGGTGAGCGTTCCCGATGGGGCGGTGCGCGTCGATGCAGCGGGCTTGTACCTGCTGCCGGGCATGCTCGACGCCCACTTCCACACGAGTAACCCCGAGCGCCTGACCAAGCTGCTGGCGGCCGGGTTCACTTCGATGCGCGACCCGGGAAAGCCGTTGCCTTTCTACGACGAGGCCCTGGTTTCGGGCGGGGCCATGCCGCGAGCGTTTCTGACCGGGCCGCACTTCGATCAGAAGCCGCACGCCCACCCGCACAACGCGGTCGACTTGCAGACCGAGGCTGAGGTGCGCCGGACCGTTCGCGCTCTGCATGCGAAGAGCGTTTCGGCGATCAAGATCTACTACCGCCTTCCGCTAGATCTCATCCGAACGACGTGCGAGGCGGCCGACGAACTCGCGATCCCCGTCACTGCGCATCTCGAACTCGTGCGCGCCGACGACGCGATCCGCGCCGGACTCGACGGCATCGAGCACGTCACGTCGCTCGGGACCGCGCTTGCCGATGAGGCCGACGCCCGGCACTTTGAACGCGGCGTCCAGGCCGACAACGACTTCCGTCGGGACGGCCGCTACTGGCTGTGGAGCCGTCTCGATTTCGACGACAATCCTAAGGTCGCCGCGCTGTTGGAGCTGATGCTCGAACGAGGCGTCTATCTGACGCCGACGCTGCGACCGTTTGAAGTCCGGAAGGGCGACAAAGGCGTGACGGCGGAGAAGCTGGCCGGGTTCGCCAAGATGAAGGAGTTCACGGCGATCGCCGCGCGCGCGGGCGTCCCCATCGTGGCCTCCTCCCACGGACCGACTCCGGAGGCGATCTGGCGGGACCTGGAACTGCTCGTGGACGCCGGGCTGTCTCCCGCCGAGGCAATCGAGTCGGCGACGCACGTGGCCGCACGGTTTTTCGGCGCGCGGGAACGGCTGGGAACGATCGAGGTCGGTCGGGCCGCGGATCTGGTCCTGCTGGAAGGCGACCCGCTGGAGGACGTCTCCGCCGTACGGTCTGTCTCCCGGGTGATGTTGAACGGTCGCTGGATCCGGGGCAAGTAGTGCCCGGCTCGTCGAGCGAACGAAACATAAACAAATAATTGACAGATTAGTTGGACGCCGTGGATGATGAGGCTCTACCGAAGGAGCTCCCGATGTCCGCCAAGAAGACCGATACCGTTCGTAAGCGCCTAGAGAGCCTGTTGGGCGACCTTCCGGCGCCGCCGCTCAACAGCAGTGCGCTGACCGCCGAGCGCGTCAGCGATCCGATGGACGACCTGCAACAGAAGCAGGATCTGGACCTGCAAGTCAGCTCGCTTTCCGCTGTTCAGACGCGCCGGCGAGAGCTGCTCGCGGCGCTCGACCGTCTGGCGGAAGGCGACTACGGCCGCTGCGAAGAGTGCGACGAAGCAATCGCCGCCAAGCGGCTCGAAGCCGCTCCCTGGGCTCGGCTGTGCATCAGCTGTCAGGAGGCGGCAGAGGATTGGCCGCAGGCAGCCTAACCAGCGGCAACCGACGAGTTGCGGTCGTCGGCGCGGGCGTCTCCGGGCTGGTCTGCGCTCAGACGCTCAACAGCGCGGGTTGGGATCTGCGCGTCTTTGACAAGGGGCGCGAAGTCGGCGGCCGGATGTCGACGCGAGTCCAGCGCAACGGATTCACCTTCGATCACGGCGCGCAGTACTTCACGGTCCGCGACGAGCGCTTCGGCCAAGTCGTCGAAGACTGGATCAGACGCGGCCTAGCCGCGCCTTGGGAGGGACGAATCACGACTCTAGGCGGAGGGCGTGATTCCCCGCCCGAGCGCCGACGGATCGTCGGAACCCCCGGCATGAACTCGCCATGCCTCCAACTGGCGCGCGACCTTCCGATCGGCCGAGGGGTCCGCGTCGAATCCATCGAGCGAGACGACCAGACGTGGACGGTGACCGACACATCGAGCGAGGCCTACGGTCCCTTCGACTGGGTCGTTCTTGCGATGCCTCCGGCGCAGGCCGCCGCGCTGGCGCCTCCTCAAGCAGAGCTGACGCAAAGAGCGGCAGCCGTGAGGATGCGTCCGTGTTGGGCTGTGCTGGCTTCCGCCGCCGCGCCGCTCGATCTCGACTTCGACGCCGCCTTCGTCGAGGCGAACCCGCTGTCCTGGATTGCCCGGACCAGTTCCAAACCCGAACGTGAGCACGAGCCTGAACGTTGGGTCCTCCACGCCTCGGCGGAGTGGACGGAAGCGCATCTGGAAGACGACGCGGACGAGGTGCAAGCGGCTCTGCTCGCAGCTTTCGAATCGGCGACCGAGCGATCTCTAAAAGTTGGGGCCGCGGTCACGCACCGTTGGCGCTACGCGATCCCGGAGGCGCCGCTGTCGGACGAGTGCTTGATCGACGAGGAGCTACAACTGGGTGCTTGCGGCGACTGGTGCGCCGGTCCACGCGTCGAAGGAGCCTTCCTGAGCGGAAGCGCCATGGCGCGCCGGGTGTTGGATCAAGCGAAGGGATGAAGCGGGTCGAGCCGAGAGCCGGGCAAGAATCCGTGTGGGATTATCCCCGTCCGCCTCGTTTGGAGCCGACGGCTCGGCGGTTGCGCGTCGAGTTCGCCGGCGAAGTCATCGCCGAGACGACGCGTGCGGTTCGCATCCTTGAGACCAGCCATCCCCCCACGTACTACATCCCGCTCGAGGACGTGCGCCGCGAGTTCCTAGAGCCGGTGGGCGGTTCGAGCTTCTGCGAGTTCAAGGGCGAAGCGTCGTACTTCGATCTGGTAGTCGGAGAGCGGCGGTCGGCGGGCGCGGCATGGACTTACCCGGCGCCGAGCCGACGCTACCCGGAGCTGAGGGGAAAGGTCTCGTTCTACGCCGGGCGCGTGGACGCCTGCTTCGTCGACGGCGAGCGCGTCGAGCCGCAGGCTGGAGACTTCTACGGCGGTTGGGCGACCTCGGACGTGGTCGGCCCGTTCAAAGGCGGCCCTGGGACCTGGGGCTGGTAGCCGCAGCGCCTTATCGCAAGCACAAAAAAAGAGGGCCGCGCCGAAGCGCGACCCTCTTGGTTGAAAGGTTGTGTTCAGAGATGCTGAACCGCGGCTAGAAGCCGAGGCGCAGACCGAAGCGGAAGAACCGCTGGTCGATGCCTTCACGGCCGGTGTTGCGGATGCCGGTGGCCAACATGAAGCTACCCGACGTCACGTTGCCCTGCGGGCTGTTGAAGTGCGGGATGTTGCCGATGTTGAACGCTTCGGCGCGGAACTGGAGGTCGACCCGCTCGTTGATCTGGAACTTGCGGAACAAGCCGATGTCCATGTTGATCACGTTCGGACCAGGCAGCGTGTTGATGCCGCAAGTGCCGAAGCGGGCGCCTTCCGGCTGAGCGAACGCGCCGGGCTCGTAGAACTGGCCGGAGCCGCCGGTGATGCCGGTCTTGACCGGCTCGCCGATGCAGTCCGCGACCTGACCCGAGTTCGGGGCGTTCAACTGACCGCCGTTGCCGGAGACCGTGAACGGCGTACCGGTGTAGAAGCTCATCAGGTTGTTGAACTGCCATCCGCCCAAGACCCAGGCGCCGATGCCCGACTGCAGGTACTTCTTCCCTTTGCCGAACGGCGACTCGTAGACGCCGTTCCACTGGAAGTTGTGCCGGATGTCGTTGTCGGCCGGACCGTAGTTGCGGTGGTAGAGCCAAGGGATGGCGAAGCCTTGCGTGCCGGCGCCCGAGTCCTCGTTCGTGTAGGCACGAGTGTGGGACCAGGTGTAGGCGAAGTTCATCTGGAAGCCGTTGGAGAAACGGTGCTCCAGCTTGGTTTGCAGGGCGTCGTACTTGGGCGTGCCCAAGCTGCCGTGGTTGCGGACGTTGACCGTCTTGTTGTCGAACGCGTCGATGTTCAGCTGACGACCCGCGTTACCGAAGCCGATCTGGCCCCAGTTCTGATCGAGGCGCGCCAACTGGTTGGTCGAACGCGTGGCAACGTAGGCCACGTTGCCGATCCAGTTGCCGGCGAAGCGGTGCTCGACGGTAGCGTTCCACGACTGGATGTAGCCGCGAACCGCGTTCGTGTTGTCGAAGAAGTTGACCGCGGCCGTACGAGGCAGACGGAGAACGCCGCCGGAGATGTCCGGCTCGTTGACGACCGGAAGACCGTTGCGAAGCGTTCCGCCGACGTCAAAGCCCGATTCGTTGATGTTGTCCACCTGCATGATCGGGTAGTTGGTACGCAACGGACGCGCCCAGTTGAACGGATCGACCGTGATGCCGTAGCCGGTACGGAAGACCGTGTTGCTGGTCGCGCGATAGGCGAGGCCCACGCGGGGAACCGTCATCTGCTTGCCGACCGTGATGCCGCAGTCTTCCGGCTGGCCGCCGGCGCCGCAAACGGCGATGTCGTTCGGGCCGCCGGAGATTCCGCCGCTCGTGTCGTCGAGAATGAACCGCTCCAGGCCGCGCTCTTTACGCGTCGGGAAGGGGTAGATCTCGTGACGGATGCCGTAGGTCAGCGTCAGCTTGTTGTTGACCTGCCAACGGTCGCGGATGTAGAAGCTCCACAACTGCGTGCGGGTCTTGTAGCCGTCCGGGTTGAACTGCCAGATCTTGCCGCCGTCCTCGAACGTGCCGAGCAGGAACGAGCCCCAGGCGTTGTAGTCGGTGGCGACCGAGGAACCGTTGCGGGTCTGGTTGTTGCGGAAGCGGAAGCCGCCCGACGCCGGACCTTGCGAACCGGAGAACTCCGGCTGGTTGTGGTTCAGGTTCTGGAAGTAGATGTCCGTACCGAAGCGGATGTTGTGCGAGCCCTTCGTCCAGTTGGCGTTGCCCACGTACTGCCACTGCGGATCCGAACGGAAGTACGGCATGAAGTTGTTGGAAATGCCGATCTGCTCAAAACCGTCGATGCGGAAGCGAGGCATGCCGCCGTCGATACGACGGTTCGAAGCCAGACCCGGGATGCCCAGTTCGCCGCCGACGTTGACGTCCAGGTTGTCCTGCTCGACGTTGGTGTCGACGAAGGTGTAGCCGAAGTAGGCGTCCATGACGAAGTTCGGCTTCGCGACGTAGGTCGCCGAGACCGTACCCGAGTAGGAGTTGCCGAAGCCGCGGCCCGGGTTCGAGTTGGTCGGGTGGAGGCGGTTGCCGCCCAAGTTCCCAAAGACCTGCCCGTTGAGCATGCGGTAGTCGAGCATCGAGAAACGGATGAACGACGTCAGCTTGTCCGAGTGGTTGAAGTTGACCTTCGAATCGATCGTGTCGCGGAAGAACGAAGTCGAACCGCCCGCGATGAAGTTGCGGTTCAGGCCGAACGTGCCGAGACCGGCTTGGTTCGGCAGCGGGTACTGGTCGCCCAGCAGGCCCTGCGACAAGATGGTGTCGGCGGCGGGATCAAACCGCGTCTGCGGGATCTGCATGTTCGGGAACGCAACGCGATCAGAGGCGCCGCCTTCAAACGGAGCGCTCATCGGATCGTAGATGTTGCAGTCGCCGGTGGCGCAACGCGAGTCGGCCAGGACGCCCGAAAGGTCGCCGGTACGCATGGCGGCGTCGCCGACGTCGACGAAGCGCTGCGCGAACTGCGATTCGCGGGTGCCCTCGTAGCTGAGGAAGAAGAACGCCTTGTTCTTCGCAATCGGTCCGCCGATCGTGCCGCCGAACTGGTTGTAGATGAACTTCGGCTTGTCTTGCGTCCGATCCGAGTTCCACGGGTACGCCATGATGTTCTGGTTCGTGTGGTATTCGAACGCCGAACCATGGAACTCGTTGGTGCCCGACTTGATCGTCAGGTTGATGGCGGCGCCGCCGGCCAGACCCTGTTCGGCGTCGAACGAGCTGGTCACGACGTTGACTTGTTCAATCGACTCAAGCGCCGGGTTGTAGCCGGTCATGTGCGGCACCCAGATGTTGGTCGAAGAAGCGCCGTCGATGCGCGTGTTGTTGTTCGAGCGCGACGTACCGTTGACCGAGAAGCGCACCGCGCGCGACGGGTTGGTCGGCACCGAGTGCGCGTTCTGCGGCGGCGAGAAGCCGGGCAGCGTCACGAAGAGCATCTGGTAGTTGCGGCCCAAGGGAACGGGAACGTTCTTCAGTTGGGTCTCGGTCACGGTCTGCGCGACTTGCGCCGTATCCGTCTGCAACGTGGCGGTCTCGGCCGTGACCTCGACGACTTCGGTCACCTGACCGACTTCGAGGATGACGTCCGAGCGCGCGACCGAGTTGTTCGAAACGGTGATGCCGGTCTGGCGCGAAGTCTGGAATCCGTCCGATTGGACTTCGACGGTGTAGGTGCCGGCCGGAATCGACTGGAACAGATACAAGCCGACTTCGTTCGAGGAGGCGGTACGAGTGCCGCCGGTATTCTCGTTGGTCAACGTGACGTTGGCGCCGGGAATGGCGGCCTGCGTCGAGTCGGTCACGTTGCCGGTGAGCGAACCCTGGATCAACTGCGCCGAGGCAGTCGGAGCCAGAGCGAGCAGGACGGCAAGACACAAAGCGCCGGCCGTCCAGGCGAAATTGCCCCTTAGACTCACGTTCATTTTTCTCCTTCAGTCAGCCGAAGCCGACCGTTTTCCTTGGGGACCCCTGCGATGGGAACCTTAAGGTTCCACACGTCGACACCCCCCAGGACCCTGCCGACGTGCAGCCCGCTCGATGCGGGCCTTTCAGGTGGCGGCTCAACCCCTAAGCCGAAAACCGCCTCTGTAAGTATAGGCAGGCCCCTCACAAGCTTCAAGGGGGGTCGAAAACAGCCTATGAAATTCCGAATACCGGATTTTCGATTCAGGTCATCCTGATCGTGCTCGGTAACCCCGGCCCTGGACACGCCGCCCTGGACATCGTGGGGAAACTGAAGATCCTGGCGGCCGTCGGCTGCCTGGGGGCCTGTCTGGGAGCTACCGCCTGGCTCTCAGCGGGAGAAGCGACGTCGGGCTGGGGACAGTGGCGCGGTCCGCTGCTGGCCGGCCTGCAACCCAACGCGCGCGATATCCCCGTTAACTGGGGACCCGGCGAAAACCTCCAGTGGAAGGTCGAACTGCCCAGTTGGAGTGCGGCGACGCCGATCGTCGCGGGCAACCTGGTGTTCGTCTCGACCGCCGCGGCAGGCTTCCACGAGCCCAAAATCTACCGCAAACCCTCCGCGAACCCCTCCGACTCGCCTCAGAAGAAACACGCGAAGCCGGCGCCGGACAGCAAGAAGATCTACCTACTGGCTCTCGACCGCGCCACGGGAAAAGAACTGTGGCGGCGCGAATCGGGCGACCAGAACCGGATCTACCGCAAGCAGAACCTCTCCTCTCCTTCTCCGGTCACCGACGGAACGTGGATCTGGACGCTGACCGGCGCCGGACGCCTTTCGGCCTTTGACCGCTGGGGCAAGCTGCGTTGGCGACGCGAGATCGCCGAGGAGTTCGGGCCGCTTGGCCTGGCCCACGGCTACGCATCGTCTCCGTTGCTCGACGGCGGACGCATCTTCATTCAGGTGATCCACGCCAAGAAGCCCGAGGATCGAGCCTACGTGTTCGCGGTGGACAAGCGCACCGGCAAGACGCTGTGGAAGGTCGACCGACCGTCCCACTCGGGCGTCCGTCTGGCCGACGACTATTCGACGCCCACGCTCGCCGTCGTCGACGGACGCAAGCAACTGATCGTCTCAGGCGGCGACGCGGTGACCGGGCACGATCCGGCGACCGGCCGCGAACTCTGGCGCCGCACCGGCTTCAACCCGCACGGCGAGGAGCACCTGCGCACCATCGCGTCGACGCTCGCTTGGCAGGACCGGATCTACGCGACCGTGGCGCGGGGCAAGCCGCTGATCGCTTTCCGCATCAGCAGCTCAAGAGGAGATGAGGAAGAACTGTGGCGCAGCGATCACGGCGGCGACGTCCCTTCGCCCGCCTGCGACGGCAAGCTCGTCTACGTCGTCAACGACCGCGGCATCGCCACCGCCCTCGACGCTCTGACCGGCGCCAAGGTCTGGGGCCCGAACCGTCTGGAGCCGGGTTCGTACTCGGCCTCGCCGCTGCTGGCCGACGGAAAACTGATCGCCGTCAACGAGAGCGGCACGGCGACGGTGATGCGCGCCGGTCCACGCTTCGAAGTCTTGGGCGTGAATCGCCTCGGAGGCCACGTCTTGTCGAGCCCGGTCGCGGTCGACGACCAACTGTTCCTGCGCACCTCGGAGGCGCTGTACGCGATTCGAGCCGAGTAGCGAGCGCGTGTTAGGCTCATGAGCAACGGACGCGGCTCGCCTGTCTAGCCGCGACGAATCTTCAAGGAGCATCGCAACCATGTCCGAGACCAGACTCGGCGACGTCATCGACGATCACTGCTCCAAGTGCCGGATGCTGACCAACCACTCGGTCGTCTCCGTAGTGGAAGACGCACCGGCGTTGGTGCGCTGTCGCACCTGCTACTACGAGCACAAGTACCGCAAAGGCAAGGGCGGCACGAAGAAGAAAGCCGCCAACACCAAGGCCGATCTCTTCGATCAGGTCTTGGCGAAGATGCGGACCGACGACTAGCGACCGGCTAAGGCTTCGACGCCTCTAGATCGAAGACCGCGGCGCGACCGGCCGCTCGATCGCCCTCGCCCAATCCGTGCTCGGCGTTCCAGGCGTTGAGCTCCTTCTCGGACGCTCGCTCGAACCACTGGTCGTAGTACGGGCGCTCGACTCGATCGAGCAGCGCGTCCAGCCGAGACCATAGCTCCTTGCGGGTCTCCAGATAGGCCGGGTCGTCGAGCAGGTTGTCTTGCTGGTAGCCGTCGCCGTTCTTCCACAGACGATGCTCGCCCTCTTCCGTCACTGCATAGGTGAACTCGCGCGTGACGACGGCCCGCCAAACCAACTCGTGGCGACTTCCGCGATTGTTCATGTTCGAGGGGTGCGCGAGGTAGATCTCAGCCGGTTCCTCCGAGCTGCCGTCGCCGGTCAGCCAGGGCGCGAGGTCGGTTCCTTCCAGGCTTGCGAGGTATTCGCCCGCTTCGCCTTCGGGTTCGATTCCCGCCAGCGCGGCGAGCGTCGGGAAAACGTCCATCGTCGAGGAGAGCGTGTCGAGTCGTCGTCCGGCCGGGATCTTCCCGGGCCAGCGGATCAGGAACGGCACGCGCGCCGACTCGTCGTTCGGGTGACGTTTTTGGCCATAGGCGACGCCGTCGATGCCGGTCATCGCTCCGTGGTCGGAGGTGTAGACGAGGATCGTATCGTCGGCCAGACCGAGCTCGTCGAGCTTCGCCGTCACGCGGCCCAGGTCGTCGTCGACGCCCGAAATCAAGGCGTGATAGTCGCGGTGCTGCTCGAAGTCGCGGATTTCGTCGAGCGGATGGAACGGCAGCGTCTGCTCGTCCGGGTAGAGCGCCTTCTTCGCTTCCGGCGCGTCGTGGAACGGACCGTGCGGCGGGTTCAGCGACAGGACCGCGAAGAACGGCTTCTCCTGTCGCGAGACTTCTTCGATCCAGTCGAGCGCCTGCTCGGTCATGCCGGTCGCGTTCGATTCGCCTTCCCAGATCTCGGGGCCTTCGCCGTCGGTGAAGATTGGATTCCGCCGATGGTTGTTCGTTCCGTTCCAAACGATCGAGCGGTCGAAGCCGAACGGGCGCGCATCGTTGCCGCCCAGGTGCCACTTGCCGAAGTGTCCGGTGACGTAGCCGGCGTCGCGAAAGGCGTGCGCGATCGTCCCGCGAGTCTGTTTGCCCGCGGGCATGTCGACGCGCTCGCCGAGACGCATGTGGTTCGCCATGAGCCCCTGCTGGTAGGGCCAGCGCCCAGTCATCATCAGCGCGCGATAGGGCGTGCAGATCGGCAGGTTGACGTAGTAGCGGTCGAGCGAGACGCCTTCGCCCGCGAGCTTCTCCATGTTCGGCGTCGCGACCGCGGGCGTCTGCGTGAACGACATCGCGCCCCAACGATGGGTGTCGCTCTGGATATAGACGACGTTGGGAAGCCGGGCCTCGACCGGCGCCGGATCGGACGGAGGCGCGGAACACGCCGTCCAACCGAGAGCAACTACGAGGAGAGCGAGCTTGCGCATGGGGCCCTATTCTAGAACGCGATTCTAGACCTCCGATGCCCGACGAGCCCGCTGGTATATCCTTGGGGTTCGAATCTGGAGGAAGAATTCTTTGAGTGAAAAGCTAGCTGGACACGTCGCCGTCGTTACGGGAGCGAGCAAAGGCCTGGGCCGTCAGATGGCGGAATCGTTGGCCGCCGACGGAGCGAAAGTCGCCCTGGTCGCCCGTAGCGAGGATCTGCTCGCCGAAGTGGTCGAGGGGATCGTCGGCGCCGGGGGCACGGCGATTCCGGTCGTCGCCGACATCACTGAAGAGTCGGCCGTCGCCGAGGTGCGCACCCAAGTCGAGGAGCAACTCGGCGTCTGCGACATCCTGATCAACAACGCCGGCATCAACAACCGCAAGTCGATCGTCGACTTCACGCTGGAAGAGTGGAACGAGATTCTGGGCGTCAACCTGACCGGCCCCTTCCTCTGCTCGCGCGCCTTTACGCCCGGCATGAAGGAGAAGAAGTGGGGACGCATCCTCAACATGACCTCGATCATGTCGCACGTCTCCCTGCCGAGCCGCACCGGCTATTCGACGACCAAGGCGGGCCTGATCGGCTTCACCAAATCGCTCGCGCTCGAACTCGCCGGAGACAACATCACCGTCAACGGCATCAGCCCCGGGCCGTTCGCCACCGAGATGAACAAGCCGCTGATCGAGGACCCCGAGAAGAACAAGATGTTCCTCGAGCGCATCCCGATCGGACGCTGGGGACAGGTCAAAGAGATCGGTGCGCTGGCGGCGTTCTTGTGTTCGGATGAAGCCGGGTTCATCACCGGCACCGACATCGTGATCGACGGCGGCTGGATCGCCCAGTAACTGCGTATTGCCCAGTAGCTTCGAAGCCGTAGCTTAGGCGACCTGCTGCGGCGCCGCGGCAGGCGCCAACACCTGCGCGCCCGCATCCGCGGACTGGTCCGCGTGTTCGTCCGCGTCTTCGGCGTCTGGATTCAAGTGAGCGACGCCGCCGGCTTCGGCCCACTCGACGCCCTTCGCGGTCAGCGTGTAGAGCCCGGCCGTAGTCGTCCGCAACAGTTCCGTCTCGCGCAGAAACCACAGCGGTCCTTCGAGGTCGTCGCTGTGGACGCCGGTGGCGCGGGCGATCTCGGCGCGCCCCAGCTCCGGGTTGCGCGGCCGCGTGATCAGGATGTCGTACAGCGCCGCGATCGAGCCCTGGCGCAGGCGGCGCTGGATGCGGACGTCCTCCGCCGAGGCCTGGGTCGGGATGCGGATCTGGTCGAGCGTCAGTTCCGCGTTCGGATCGCGCTTGGGCTCGGGCGGCGCTTCGCCCGGAGGTTCCGGAGCGCCGTTGGCAGCCGAGCCGTTCGCCCCCGATTGGGCCGGTGCGTCGCCGCTTCCGATACGTTCCGCGCGAAGAGCGTCGAACGCCGCGCGCTTCGCCGGGTCCGAGAGCGTCCGGTACGCCAACCGAACCAAGTTGTACTTGGCCTCGTCGACGTACTCGCCGTTCTTCTTGCCGAAGCGCGTCGCCAACAACCGGACCGCCCACTCGATCATGGGCTTGTCCGCATCCGGACTCACCATCAGGAACTCGTAGAAGTCAATGAAGTTCGTGCTGGAGGCGTCTGGCGACATTCTTAACAGGGACCAACGAAGCTATCGACATTATTGGCCCCGGACGTGACGGCCGCCATCCAGGAATCCTTCTACCCCAAGCTAAGATCAGGGTCATATGCCGGGTGATAGGGAGTACTCCTAGGCCCGCCCGGTCAGGAACCTAGCCTGCATCTCTCCTCAGGCGAGGGCGGCCGCGATCGCGGCTTCGAGCGACTCCTTCGACAGGCGCGTGTTGACGAACAGCTCCTGACGCGCGCCCGCGGCCAGCGCGATCGCCTTCCAACCGGTCTGCGTCGGCGTCGTCACTCGGATCTTGACCGGTCCGCGCGCCTTGCGCACCTTCTTGATCTCGCCGGGAATGATCGATGCGATCTCGGGCGTCGCTTCGAGCAGCTTTTCGAGCACCCGACGCAGGCCGTCGATGATCGAATGCTCGACCTTGAGCCGATCTTTGGCGGCGCGCAGCTTCATCGCGAACCCATGCAGGTAGCATAGAGCTTTGGACCAAGAGCATCAGGGCTGGGGCGCGGAGAAGCCCGACTTGGTCATCGTCGGGCGACCGAACGTCGGCAAGTCGACGCTGTTCAATCGCATCACCAAGAGCCGCCGCTCGATCGTCGGCGATCAGCCCGGCATCACCCGCGACCGCATCAAGCTCGAAGGCGCCTGGCGCGACCGCAAGTTCCTCGTCACCGATACCGGCGGCATGACCTTCGGTCTCGACGAGACCTTCCCCACGCTGATCAACGAGCAGGTCGAGATCGCCGTCGAAGACGCCGCGCACGTGATCTTCGTGGTCGACGGCCGCACCGAACTCACCAAGGACGACCAGGAGTTGGCCGCCTTCCTGCAACGCACCGGCCGCCCCGTGACCGTCGCCGTCAACAAGTGCGACACCGACCGCCGCGACGAACTCGCCGATCAGTTCCACGAACTCGGCTTCGGCGACCCGGTCCCGATCTCCGCCGAGCACGGCCGCAACATCGAGCAGTTGCTCAAGGTCGTCTGCGCGGACTTTCCGCCCTCGACCGAACCCGATCGCGACCCCGACCGCCATATCCGCGTCGCCATCATCGGCCGTCCGAACGCAGGCAAGTCGACGTTGCTCAATCGGCTGACCGGGGCCGAACACGCCATCGTCTCGCCGATCGCCGGCACGACCCGCGACGCCGTCGACGCGACGATCGAGCGCGACGGCGTCGAGTTCGAGTTCGTCGATACGGCCGGCATCCGACGCAAGGGCAAGACCAAGGAGATGGCCGAAAAGTTGTCGGTCGTCATGGCCCAGCGCCACCTGCGCATGGCCGACGTGGCGTTGTTGGTGGTGGACGCCGATACGGGGCTGACCGCGCTCGACGCCACGATCGCCGGGTACGCGCACGAGGCGGGCAAGGCGACGGTGATCGTCGTCAACAAGTGGGACAAGGTCTCCGAAGTCCAGCAGGCCGAGTTCCGCCGCGACGTCCGCGACCATCTGAAGTTCCTGGACTACGCCCCGATCGCGATCATCTCCGCTCTGAAGGGCGACAAGACCGACTCGCTCTATCCGCTGATCCGCAAGGTGCAGCGCGAGTCGCGCAAGCGCGTGCCGACGGGCGAACTGATGCGCTTCATCTTGGAGCGAGCCGATCTAGAGCGCGCGACGGTCAAGGGCTTTCGCAAGCCGCGCATCAGCTACGTCACGCAAGCCCGCACGGCCCCGCCGACGTTCGTCTTCTTCATCAACCGAGACGAATCGTTCCACTTCAGCTTCGAACGTTTCCTGATCAACCGCCTCCGCGAGGAGTACGGCTTCGAAGGCTCCCCGATCGTCATCAAGACGCGGTTGAAGCGCAAGAAGGGCGGCTAGGCGAGCGACCGACGGGCGCGCCGCGGCTCACGGACCAGCGGTTCACCGTTTACCGTTCACGGCCAACCGCTCACCGCCCGCCGCATACCGCCCCACGCGAAACCGCACCGGCTTCCGCGCGATCGACAGTTCCGGGTCGTAGTAGTCGTAGAGGCGCGAGGGCGCGGTCACGGCGTCCATTGCCAGCCGCGGCCGGAAGCGGAAGCGAAACTCCTCAAGCGGTTGCTCGGCTCGGCGCCACACGTAGAAGATCACTGCGTCGGGCAGCACGTCGTAGCGGTAGACGCCCGGCAGCCCTTCGAGCGTGGCGCGATCGACCTCCGCTCCAGGCGGCAGCCCGATCTCGGCGATCAGCATCCCGCCGGAACCGCTCTTGCGTCCCGCGCGCACGCGCACCTCGACCGTGTCGCCGATCGCGAGTTCGGTGCGCCCGTAGTCGACGTCGAGAGCCAGCCGCGGATGTTCGCGGGGCGTGTCGCTCCACGGAACCGCATACCGCACGATGATCTGCGCCGAGGCCCAACCGTCCGCCTGAATCCGGGCCCGGTTGACGCCCCGGCGAATCCGCTCACCGACGTGGACCGCCTCGCCGGGGTCGCCCGTCTGCGGGGTCCGCCGGCCGTTCAAGCGGACCTCGACCGGTTCGCCCCCTTCGGCCGAGACGGCGCGAAACGCGATCAACGCGCGGATCACCGCCTGCGTCGAAGGCCACAATCCGTCCTGGTCTTTCAGCCGCAGGAGTTCGGCGACGGCCTTTTCCAAGCGGGCGTTGACGCCTTTCACGCCGATCGCTCGCGCCTCGGCGAGGCCTTTCACGGCCAACCCGAGCGCCTCGGTCCGCGCCGCGTCGCCGCCGCCGTAGAACGGCGTCGGCCCCGTCACCGAATCGACCGCATCCATCACGCGAACGGCGGCATCGGCCGCGCCTCGCCGGTCGTCGAGCGCCGCCAGCAGCCGCAACCGGGCGGCCTCGGCGTACAGGCCCTTGTCGGCTTCGAGCGCCTGGGCGGAGCGGCGTCGGACCTCCGCTTCGTGCCCGGTCCGCGCCAAGACGCCCAAGACCAACGTGCGCGACGGCTCGCGGATCTGGTCGACGCGTTCGAGCAGCCAATCCTCGGCGTCTTCGACGACCTCCGGATCGATCTCAATCCATTCCGAAGCCGCCTCGAAGAACTCGAGCGCGTACGCGGTCAGCGCCGCATCGGGCTCGCGTCCGGCGAAGTAGCGGATGCCGCCGGACGGCGCTCGGTAGCTCAACAGCCGCCGGTAGCCCGTCTCCAGATTGCGCTTGGCCAGGGCCGCGAAGTCGGAGTCCGAACGTCCGGAGTCGGCCAAGATCCCGAGCGCGAGCGCGTTCGGGAACGTGCTCGAGATCGTCTGCTCTCCGCAGCCGTACGGACGCGTCAGCAGTTCATCGAGCGAGTGTTCGACGTGCGAAGGCAGGTCGGGAAAGACGCGCATCACGACGTCGATCGATCCGTCGATCGCGTCCTTCGGCAGCTCGAACGCGAGTTCTCCGCCGTCGAGAGCGGCGAGCGTATAGACCTCGCAGCGCTTCTCGCCCGGACCGCGCACCTGGATCGGTTTCTCGATCGCATCAGCAGCGCCGCCCGCGACCGAGACGATCTGCCGCGCCTCCCGCGTGCGTTCTTCGACAGTCAACGCGACGGTCCGCGCGATCGACTCCCCAGGCGCCACCGACGCCCGCCGGTCGTCGAGCAAGCGCGCGTCCACCCCGCCGCGCGCATCGACCGTCGCCTTCAGACGGATCGGATCTTGCAGGTAGTTGCGGATCAGGACCGGCACGTCGACCTGATCGCCCAGGGTCAAGACCGGCGGCGGGTCGTAGTCGAGATAGACCGGCTGAAAGACCTCCAGCGACGTCTTGTGCTGACGCCGGCGACCGTCGAGCGCGGTCGCGAACGCCTCCAGCTGCCAGGTCGTGATCTGGTCGGCGGCCTCGAACCGGAGCTCGGCGTGACCGGAGGCGTCCGTCTCGACGAACGGCGCCCACAGCAGCGTCTCGGGAAAGTCTTTCCTCACGCGGGTCTCGGCTTCGGCGACCGCCGCCATCGAAGCCATGCTCGTCTGCAGCGCCGGGGCGCCGGCGGCGACTTCAACCACTTCCGTAACCTGACCGATCTCCAAGTACGCGTCGACCCGCGTGCGAGAGTGTTCGTGGACCGGGACGCCGTAGATCGAGAGCGATCGGAACCCGTCGCTATGGAGTTGTAGCTGGTAGAGGCCCGGCGTCAAGTCGTCGAAGAGGAACATCCCGCTGTCGTCCGTTTGTGTTCCAAACACCCGCCCGGTGGAGACGTGCTCCGCCGTCACTTTCGCGCCGGGAATCACTGCGCCCGACACATCGCTCAAGACGCCGGTCAGCGACGCCCGTTCGGCGGGTTCGCCGCGCGCTGGACGCTCACCGCGCACCATCCGCCGCCGCGCCTGACTCTCTGGCGTGTCGTAGAAGCGGGCCACCGGGAACGACTCGTGGCCGGACGGCCCGTCGCTGACGAGCGTGAGTACGCGTCGCTTGGTCCAGAGGTCGCGCAGACGGTCGGGGTTCCGGTCCCGCGGGTCTCCGCTGAAGTCCGAGTACCAGACATAGTCGACGGTCGTCATCGCGGGCAGCGAATCGAGCGACAGCCGCGTGCGGTAGGGGCGCCCCCAAGGGTCGCTCACCAACTCGTCCTCGACGTCGGCCGCGCGCATCGCCGCATGGAACGCTTCGTCGTTCTCGGGGAAGCTCGGCGCCGCCGCCAGCGCTCGGCTGACCGCCCTGCGCGCATCGTCGAAGTAAGGCCAATGGAGTAGATCGGCCCAGACGTCGTCCGGCGTATCGAAGACCTCGTCGGGTCCCGCACTGCGCACGTGTAGACGCTCCTCGCCCCGTTCGATCGCGAAGCGCAGCCGACTCGGATTGCCCCACGGGTCGAGGACTTGGTCCCAGTCGAGTCCTCGCCGCCGGAGGATCTCGCGCACGGCGCCGACGTAGGGAGGCGGCTGCGCTCCGTCGTCGAGCTCGGCCTGGAGCAGGCGTTTCGCCTGGGCCGCCGACCGCGCCACCGTGTCGCGGTAGATCTCGTTCGGCTTGTCGAGCAGGTCGAGCGAGAACTCCCACTCGTGGAAGTAGGGGCGGTGTCCCGAGTTGAGCAGCACCTCGGCGTGAATCTGCCGCTCGCGCTCGGAGAGATCCGCGACCCGCGATCGAGTCCCTTCGCGCACGATCCCGAGCGTCTCGGCGCGACGGAGAATGCCGGCGTCGACCGCGGTCACGCCGATCGCGGCCTCGACCGGTTTGCCGTCGAGGCCGGTCACGTCAAACTCCGCAAGCACTGGATCTCCCGGCCGATACGACTCGCGGTCGAAGCTCGAAGAGACCCGCAGTTCCGTCCGCTCCGGGAACTCGATGAAGCGCACCACATCGGCGACCTCGCCGCCGTAGCCGTCCACGATGCGCGCCTCGATCGCCAGCAGGCCGTGGAACTCCCGACTCGGCCCGATCACCAGCTCCGCGCGGCCGTCCGTGAAGGTGACCGCGTGGGCCGCCAACATCTCCCGGTCGCGCCGCAGGCTGACAAATGCGGCGGGTATCGGCGCGGCGGGCGTCAGCTCGGCTTCCGCAGGCGGCTCGACCGCCAGAGACAACCGGATCGGCTCTCCCTGCTCGTAGAGCGTCCGGTCCGTCCGCAGCCGCAACGTGGCCTCGTCATCGTAGTGGTCGATCGAGACGCGTTTGCGGCCTTGGCGGCCCTTGGCGTCCTCCAAGTCGAAGCGCAGCCGGCCGATCCCCTGCCCGTCCAGCGGCGCGGTCAACTGGAGATCGACGACGGCCGTTCCCGCCGCCGTCGTCTCGCCGCTCCAGATTTCATGGGCGGCTTGCTCGACCAAGCGGTACGCCTTCAGCCGTCCCGCGACCGGCGTGCCGTCGCGATTCTCGGCGCGCACGTAGGCGCGCGTCCCGAGCGCGGAGAAAGGCTGTTCGAGTCCGGCGACGCGCAAGCGGATCGGGCGTTTGGCGACGGCGACCTTCACCTCGTCCCGTTCGACGCGGCGGCTCAGCGGATCTTCGACGGCGACCTCGAACCGCCGGTTGACGGTATCGTCGCGCCCGGGGATCGTAACGGACGCGCGTCCCTCTCGATCCAGCTCGCCTCGGACGATCGGCGAGTCCTCGTCGCGTCCGAGTTCGCGGACCTCGACCAGCCCGCCGATCAGCGGCTTGCCCACAAAGTCGGCCGCCGAGACGTCGAGCGTGATCGTATCCCCGGGGCGAAACGAGGCCGTCGCCGGCGCCGCGCTCACCTCAAACGGCGGCCGCTCGTAACGCGTCACCGTCACCCGCCGATTGGCCCAGATTTCCCCAAACTCTTCCGGCTCGAACAGTTCGAGGCCAATCCAGTAAACGCCGAGTTCGGCGTGCTCGCTCAACTCGTACTCCGCCGCCGCCACGCCGAAGCGATTGGAAGTCACGCTGAACTTCTGCAGTTCCTCCCCGTGCCCATGGACCTCGATCGTCGCCCGCGCGTTGGGAACCGCCCGCCCGTCGCGACCGAAGATGACGGTGCGTATCCGAATCGTCTCGCCCGGCTGATAGATCGGTTTGTCGGTCGCCAGCAACGCTTCGCCCCGAAGGTAGGCCCAGACGACGGTCTCTTGCGTCGCCGTCAGCGACCCATGGGTCGCGGAAGCGCGCACCTCCAGCCGCCCGTCGTCGGCGTACTCGGCCGGAAACTCGAACGTGAACGCCGCCGCGCCTGAAGCGTCCGTCGTCGCTTGATCGCTGACGATCTCCCGCTCCAAGTCGGACGCCCACAGCGCCGCATCGACCCGGACTCCGGCAATCGCCTCGCCGCTGACGGGATGCACCGCGCGCACCGCCACGGGCACCTTGCGCGAGCTCAGTTCATCTGGAGCGGCCAGTTCCAGCCGGAACCATCCGGCGCGCGCCCGCGAGACGGAGACGATCTGCTCGGAAGCCGAAAGACACGGCGAGCCCGCGGGCTCAAACCGGAAGTGCAAGCGATCCCAAAACGCGTCGAGCTGACGCCCAAGGCGGTCTCCGGGAACGGGCAGTCGGACGGCGTACTCGGATCGTCCGGGCGTCAGTTCGAGCGGAGTTCGGCTGGACGCCCGCTGGTCGCCTTCGACGTCGATCCAAGCGGCTTCGACCGCTCCGGCACACGAATCGTCGCCTGGAAAGTCGGCGTCAAAGCGCACCTCGACGCCCTGCTCGTCGAACGAAAGCTCCAGCGAGCCTTCGTCCAGATTCGGCTGCGCGGCCAACGCCGCCGTCGCGCACACGAGCGCCCCAAGCGCTCCCTTCAAGGAACGAAAGACCATACCCCACCCCCGGTCCTGAAAAAGATCAACCCCTGGCGGCGACCCCAAATCTCGCCGACCGGTTCTGTTTACGTTTGTCAGCGGGTCGACCGGTTCACTTTCTTTGTTCGCGCGTCGCTTGGCCTAGTAAGATTGGCGGCGATGTCGCTTCGCCTGCTCGTCCTACTCGCCCTCCCGGCCCTCGCCGCGCCGCTCGCCGCCGAACCCAATTTCGTCTTCTTCTTGGTCGACGACCTGGGTTGGCGCGACCTCGGCTGCTACGGCAGCAACTTCTACGAGACGCCATCGATCGACGGGATGGCCGACGACGGGGTGCGCTTCACGCAAGCCTACGCCGCCTGCCCGGTCTGCTCGCCGACGCGCGCTTCGATCCTGACCGGAAAGTATCCGCAGCGGGTCGGCATCACCGACTACATCAACACGCCCGGCGCCAACCAGCCGCACAAGTGGAACCGCAACACCAAGCTGCTTCCCGCGCCCTACGCCGACCGCCTGGCGCACGAAGAACTGACGTTGGCCGAGCGACTCAAGGCAGCCGGGTACGCGACCTTCTTCGCCGGCAAGTGGCACCTGGGCCCGGAAGGGCACTTCCCCGAAGACCAAGGCTTCGACTTCAACCTCGGTGGTCTCGATCGCGGCGGCCCCTACGGCGGCGACAAATACTTCTCGCCCTACGGCAACATCCGTCTGCCTGACGGACCTCCGGGCGAGCATCTACCGGCGCGCTTGGCGGAAGAGACCGCGAAGTTCATCGCCGAGCACAAGGACGAGAAGTTCCTCGCCTATCTGTCGTTCTACTCGGTGCATACGCCGTTGATCGCGCGCGACGACTTGGTCGCCAAGTACCAGGCCAAGGCGCGCACGATCGGGTTCGCCGGGCCGCGCTGGGTTCAGGACGGCTACCGGCTGGCTCGCCAGGAACAAGACCATCCGGTCTACGCCGGCATGGTCGAGGCGATGGATCAAGCCGTCGGTCGGGTCTTGCGCGCGCTCGACGAGAACGGCTTGGCCGACGAGACGATCGTCTTCCTGATGTCGGACAACGGCGGCTTGAGTACGTCGGAAGGCTCGCCGACCTCGAACCTCCCCCTACGCGGCGGCAAGGGCTGGATGTACGAAGGCGGGATTCGTGAACCGATGATCGTCCGCGGCTACGGCGGCTCGGGCCGAGTCGAGCACGAGCCGGTGACGAGCGTCGATTTCCTGCCGACGATCTTGGAGATGGCCGGGCTCGACGCGCCCAAGGAAGAGGGGATCGACGGCGTCAGTTTGGTTCCGCTGCTCGACGGCGAAGCGTTCGATCGCGGACCGCTCTACTGGCACTACCCGCACTACGGCAACCAGGGCGGAGCGCCGTCGGGCGCGATCCGCGACGGACGCTGGAAGCTGATCGAGTGGTACGAGGACGGAAAGCTCGAACTGTTCGATCTCTCTTCCGATCCCGGCGAACGCTACGACCGCGCGCGCCAGTATCCGCAACGCGCCGCCGAGATGCGCACGCGGCTCAAGCTGTGGCGGGACGAGGTCGGCGCCAAGATGCCGACTGAGAACGAGGCGTATCGCGAGGGAGCGCCGTCAGGACGGCTGCCGGGAGAGCGGCGGTAGGTTTGACAGATGTATATATAGTTCGTATACATATACCTGGTGCAGTTTGAATGGGATGAAGCAAAAAACTTCGCCAACCACGGCAAGCACGGCATCTGGTTCCAAGACGCGGTTCAAATCTTTGACGGACCCGTCCTAACGGAGGTCGATCATCGCGAGGATTACGGTGAACCGCGCTATATCAGTTACGGCCACTTGGGCAGTTTGGTGATCGCCGCGGTCGTGCACACTGACCGATGTGGGCGTACGCGGATCATCTCAGCTCGTAAAGCGAACCGGAAAGAGAGGCAAGACTACTATGGGCATCTCGAAGGAAAGACTCGCCGAAATTGAAGCGATCAGAGACGAAGATATCGACTACTCGGACATTCCCGAGGCGGACGAAAACTTCTGGAAGAACGCGAAGCTACGCATGCCTGAACCCAAGAAAGGGATCTACGTCCGGCTGGATACCGACGTGTTGGAGTGGCTCAAGGCTTCCGGCCCCGGTTACCAGACCCGCATGAACGCGATGCTGCGCGCCATGATGGACAGCGACCGGCAACGGAAACAGTCCTAGCTTGGGCTAGATCGTCGCGATCAGTTTCGCGATCAGCGCGATGCGATCCGGGATGCGGTCGAGCAGAATGCTCTCGTTCGAAGAGTGCGCGCCTTCGCCCACCGCGCCGAGGCCGTCGAGCGTCGGAATCCCCAGCGCCGCCGTGAAATTGCCGTCTGAGCCGCCGCCGACCGCCGCGTCGTTGAGTTCCACGCCCATCTCGGCCGCCAACCGTTTGGCCTTCTCATAGAGCGGAACCGTCGCCGGTCCGCGCTCCATCGGAGGCCGTCCGAGGCCGCCCTCGACCGTCACCCGGCAACGCTCGTCGAACGGCGTCAGCGATCCAAACCGCCGCTCGATCTCGGCAGCCTGATCAGCGCGCGGGACGCGTACGTCGAACACCGCCTGCGCCTCTCCGGCGACGACGTTCGGCGTCGTACCGCCGCGAATAGTTCCGGGATTGACGGTGACGCCCGCCTCGAGATCGGTCCACTCGGCGATGCGGTCGATCTGACGCGCCAACTCGAGCACCGCACTCGCGCCCGAGGCGAAGTCGAGCCCGGCATGCGACTCGCGGCCCTCGACGCGCACCTTGAATTTCCCGCCGCCCTTGCGCGCCGTCTTGACCCGACCGTCCAAGCCGTAGCTTGGCTCGGCGACCAGCACCGCGACGCTCGCCTTCGCATCCGCCTTGACCGCGGCGCTCGAAGACGGCGAGCCGATCTCCTCGTCCGAGTCGAACCGCAACCGCAAGTTGCGCTTCACCGGTATCTCCAACGCCCGCAGCGCTTCGATCGCTTCCAGGAAGTAGACGACGCCGCCCTTCATGTCGAAGACGCCCGGACCCCACAGTCGGCCGTCGCGCACCTCGACCGGCATCGTCGCGAGCGTCCCTTCGAGGTAGACCGTATCGAGGTGTCCCATGCACAGGATGCGCCCCTCGGCGCCGGGGAACCGGACGTCGATGGTGAGGTGGTCGCCGTAGCCTGGGGCCGTCTCGCGGCGGACTTCGCCCAGCGGCGCGGCCCACTCAGCGACTAGGTCCACAGCTCGGTTGACGGCCGCCGGATCAGACGACGGCGACTCGATGCGGGCCAGCTCGGCGATGCGTTCGACGACGGCGGATTGGCGGTTTCGGAAGTGTTCGAGTAGGGTGTCCAAGGCGGTTCAGGAGGGACGGAACTGCTTGATATACTATCGTCTTTCCCGGCGCCGACCGGCCGCAACGCGACGCTCCTGCACTCGTCCCCGCAGTCTTCCCCGCACATGCTCGACATCCACCAGATCCGCGAACTCCTGCCCCATCGCTACCCGTTCCTGATGGTCGACCGGGTGATCGAACTGGGCGAGAACACGGCGGTCGCGATCAAGAACGTCTCGGCCAACGAGCCGCACTTCGAAGGGCACTTCCCCGAGTACCCGATCATGCCCGGGGTCCTGATCGCCGAGGCGCTGGCGCAGACCGGCGCCCTGCTGATCATGAGCGGGTTTGAGGATCCCAAGAGCAAGCTGGTGCTGTTCGCCAAGATCGAGGACTGCCGTTTCCGGCGTCCGGTCTTCCCCGGCGACCAGTTGCGTCTAGAGGTCGAGTTCCTCGTCAACAAGAAGCGCGTCGCCAAGATGGCGGGCAAGGCCTACGTCGGCGACGACCTGGTGGCCGACGGGGTGATGATGTGCCAGATCATCGACAAGCCGGCGCCTGAGCCGAAGTCCGAACCGAGCGCCGAAGCCTAGGAACCCAAGGTGCCCTACGGTCTCATCGCCGGTGGCGGACGTTTTCCGCTGATGGTGCTCGAAGCCGCGCGCGACGAGGGCCGCGCGATGACGACCGTCGCCATCAAAGAGGAGGCGGCGCCCGAGATCGAGCAACTCGCCGAGGACTGCCGCTGGATCTCGCTCGGCGAGCTGTCGAAGCTCATCCGCATCTTCCACGACGCGAACGTCAGCCAAGCCGTGATGGCCGGCCGCGTCCAGCACAAGCAGATCTATTCGGCGATCCGACCCGACTGGAGGCTGGTGAAGCTACTGGGAAAACTCGGCCGCAAGAACACCAACTCGTTGATCGGGGCGGTCGCCGATCTGCTCGTCGACGAAGGGATCGAACTGCTCGATTCGACCGCGTTCGTCAAGCCGTACCTGGCCGTGCCCGGCGCGAATGGAAAACGGAAGCCGTCGAAGCAGGAGCAAGCCGACATCGACTACGGCCTCGAAGCCGCCCGCGCGTTGGCCGGTTTCGACCTAGGCCAATCGGTCGTCGTCTGCGAGCAGGCCTGCGTCGCAGTGGAGGCGATGGAGGGCACGGATCAGGTGATCGAACGCGCCGGAGGCCTCGCTCGCGGACGCAAATTGACCGTCGTCAAGAGCGCGCGCCCCAACCAGGACATGCGCTTCGACGTGCCGGTCATTGGGCCGACGACGATTCGCAAGATGAGCGCGGCCGGAGCGACGGCGTTGGCGGTCGAGGCGGGCAAGACGTTGCTGATCGATCGCGACGAGCTGATCGCGGCGGCGGACCGGGCGAAGATCGCCGTCTGGGGATTTGAATCCCAGCCCATAACTGAGTCAAGAACATGAAGACCATACGCACGGCCGTGATCGGCGTCGGAGCCTTTGGACAGAACCACGCCCGCGTGCTCGCCGGACTTGAGGGCGCCGAGCTGATCGCGGTCGTCGACGCCGACCAGAAGCGGGCGGAAGAGATCGCTCGGAAGCACGACTGCCGCGCCGCGAGCGACGTGTCGGAGATCGCGGGCGACGTCGACGCGGCGGTCGTCGCCGTACCGACGACCGCCCACGAGGCCGTCGCGACCACGTTGTTTGAAGCGGGCGTCGACGTATTGGTCGAGAAGCCGGCGGCACCGGACGTGGACGCGCTGGAGCGCATGAACCAGGCCGCCGAGACACACGGCCGGTTGATGCAGGTCGGCCACCTGGAACGCTTCAACCCGGCCGTAGAAGCCGCGCTCAAGACGGCCGAGTTGCCGCTGTTCTTCGAAGTTCATCGACTGGGCATGTATTCGCCGCGCAGTCTGGACGTCGACGTGGTGATGGATCTAATGATTCACGATCTCGACATCCTGCTGGCGATGGTCGATTGCCCGATCGATCGGTTGGAGGCCTCGGGGATTCCCGTGTTGTCGAAGACGGCGGATATTGCGAGCGTACGGATCGCCTTTACCAACGGCTGCGTGGCGAATTTGACCGCGAGTCGGATCTCGACGGAGAAAGTTCGGAAACTGCGCTACTTCCAGCCGCGTCAATACGTCTCGGTGGACTATAGCCGTCAAGACGGAGTGGCGATCGGGCTGAGCGAGCAGAACCAGTTGCAGTTCCAATCGTTCAAGCCGGAGAAGGGCGAGCCGCTCGAGAGGCAGGCCCGCGCCTTCCTTGAGTGCGTCCGCACGCGCGAGGAACCGCTCGTGTCCGGGCGGACGGCGGTCAAGCCGTTGGAGACGGCGCTTAGAATAAGGTCCGCGATGGATCGACACGCGGAGGTGGTGACGGCGACGGTGGCCGCTCACCGAGAGAAGCAGCGTTCAGAGAAGCAGACGTGAGCCACGAGCGCCCGCAAACGGACTTCTACCTGCTGCTCGACGACTACGAGAAGTCGTTGGCGGCGAAGCGGTCGTCCGTTCCGAGCGCCGTCATCCCGATCGACGGACCGCCGGCGCGGTTCCTGCTGGAAGAATACGACCAGAAGCTCGACGAGGGCGCGGCGCTAGCGGGATCGCGGCCGAACCTCCCGGCCGACCCGGACGGCCCTCGCCTGCAACTGCTGGTCGACGAGTTCGATCCGGCCGCGCGCTACGCCAAGGCAGGCTCGTTGCCCGTGATCCCGGTCGACGAGCCGCTCGACTTTGAGGTGACCTGGGGCGATCCGCTCACCGCCGACGCCCGCAGACATGGGCGCCTCGGGGCGCTTGTCGGTCACTTGGTCGTGATCGCCATCCTGGTCGCGCAGCCGTTCCAACCTCGGGCGCCGGAGCTCACCGATCCCGATAGCCGGCGTGACGCGACGCAGATCACCCTGCTCGCGCCGAGCAAACAGCTTCTCGAAGAGCTCTCCCAGCGTAAGCCGGACCAGAACCCCGACAAGGTTTTTCGCGGCGACGCGGAGATCGCCAGTCCGGTCACCTCGCCGCTGACCAAGCCCGACCCGGCGCCGCCCGCTCCCGAGGTCGACAAGCCCGCCCCGCCTCAGCCGGTGGCGCAGGTCGCTCCGGAACCGACTCCGCCACGGCCGGCCGTCGAAGAGCCGGCGCCCGCTCCTAAGCCGGTCGAGACGCCGCCCGCCGCCGCCTCGCCGAACCCCGACGACTTCCAGCGCGGGCGCGAGTTGGCGCAGAAGAAGCAGGAGCGTCCGCCCGCCGCGGCCCCTCCCCGCGAGCGGCCCAAGCTGATTCTCGAAGACCCGAAAGCGATGATGCCCGGCCGCCGCAGCGAGCGGGCGACGCTCGGCAGTATTGGGCTCAAGGCTCGTCCCGATCAAGTGATTGAGACGGCGATCGAGAACATGCAGCAACGCGGCGGCGGTCGGCAAGCGATCGGCGACGGCGTGGGCGCCTCGCCCAATTCGGCCTACCTGCCGCCTTCGCCGGGCAACATCGGCTCGGGCGTGGAGTTGCTCTCCGATCCCAAAGGCGTCGACTTCCGGCCGTACCTCACGCAGATCCTGAACTCGGTGCGACGCAACTGGTTCGCCGTGCTGCCCGAGAGCGCGCGGCTCGGCGTCGAGCGCGGACGCGTCGCGATCCAATTCGTGATCGACAAGCGAGGCGACGTCCCGAAGCTGGTGATCTCGTCTTCGTCGAACTCGCACACGCTCGATCGCGCGGCGGTCGCGGGGGTCAGTGCGTCCTTGCCGTTCCCTCCGCTGCCAGTCGATTATTCGGGCGACGAAGTCCGACTTCAGTTCGTCTTCCAATACAACATGAAGTAGACGGACCTGTGCCAGAATTGGGCCGGTTTGCACATCCTGTTCGTCGACGAGTCCGGAACGCCTCCCCCTCCAGGCAAGGTCACGGATTCGTACTTTGTCATCGCTGGCATCGTGGTTCCCGAGGGAGTCTGGGAGCAGCTTCGCCGCGCCCTAATCCAGATCAAAAGGGAATACGGCATCCGCCCGGACGGCGAGATCAAGTGGCGCTACTTCGCGCCGAAGAATCGAGACGAATCCAATCCGCTGCGGCATCTGGAGCCGGTGGAGCGCAATGAGGTTCGGACTGAACTATACGCCGCGATCTGCCGCCACAAGGCTGTGCGAACTATCGCCTGCGTCGCCGGCATTCGGGCGGCCTATGCCATCGAGTCGATTCAGGACCGAGCTGATTTGTACGAAGCGACCTACAAGCCGGTCTCCGAGCGGTTCCAGTACCACCTCCAAGCCCTGTCGCGGCAACTAGGCCAGCGCGAGTACGGAATCGTCGTGTCCGACCATCGGGGATCGGACGATGACAAGCGTCTTCGGAGACATCACGAACGCCTACTGGCCGGCAACTCCGCTTTCACGTCGGACTACAGGAACCTCGTCGAGAGCATCTTCTTTCAGCCGTCGGATCTTAGCGTAGGCATCCAGTTTGCGGACATGGCCGCGGGTGCTGTCTGGAGGAGATTTGAGAGGGAAGACAGTACTTGGTTCGACCGCTTGGAGCCGTCGTTTCGCCGCTCGGGTGCAGGCCAGATCGCCGGATACGGCTTGGTCAAGTTCCCGAAGGCGGGTTGGAAATAGATCGGAAAAGACGCCGAGTGGAGACCGAGGTCTCCAACGTGCCAGGTGTCGCACTCCCGGCGTGCTCTCACCTTATGAACGAATCCTGAGCGTGTCAAGTTCCCGGCGCCGGAGCTTTCTTCTATACTGAGAGAACCGTCTGCTGGGAGATGGTGTAATCGGTAACACGCCAGATTCTGGTTCTGGTTATCGGGGTTCGAGTCCCTGTCTCCCAGCCACCTTCTCTTACCCGCTCCAGCTGCTCGTCGAGGGCGAACGCTCGCCCCGAGCGCAGTCGTCTCCGCCCCATGAGTGAAAAGCACCTCGTCGATATCGCCCACAGTCCGGACTCGGACGACGCCTTCATGTTCTACGCTCTGGCGAAGGGCAAAGTCTCGTCGGAGATCGTCGACTTCAACCACATCCTCAGCGATATCCAGACGTTGAACGTCGCCGCCCGCGAAGGCCGCTACGGTATGACGGCGATCTCCTACCACGCCTATCCCTACGTCGCCGACAAGTACATCCTCACCGCGGCCGGTTCGTCGGTGGGCGACGGCTACGGGCCGATCATCGTCTCCGATAAGCCGATGTCGCGCGAGGACGTGAAAGGCAAGCGCATCGCCGTGCCGGGGCTGATGACGACGGCCTATCTGGCGACCCGTCTGTTCGAGCCGGAGTTCGAAGCCGTGGTGAAGCCGTTCGACGAGATCATCGCGACCGTGAAGGCCGGTGAAGCGGACGCGGGCGTGATCATCCACGAAGGTCAGTTGACCTACTCCGGTTCAGGCATGCACAACGTCGTCGACTTGGGCGTCTGGTGGAAGGAGCTGCACGATCTGCCGCTGCCGCTCGGCGCGAACTGCATGCTGCGCTCCCTGCCGCGTCCGGTGCAGGAAGAGTCGCGTCGCTGCCTGGCCGAGAGTATCCAGTTCGCCCTCGACCACCGCGAGGAAGCGCTCGATTATGCGCTCGAATTCGGCCGCGGATTGGCGCGCGGCGACGCCGATCAGTTCGTCGGTATGTACGTGAACCACCACACGACGGACATGGATCCCGAGGTGCTGCGCTCGGCGCAGATGATGCTCGACCAAGGCGTTGAGATGGGCCTCATCCCGCACCGCGTCGAACTCGAATACGTCTAGATCGAACTGTTATTCGGTGTCGGGCTCGTCGTCTTCGATGTGCCAAAAAATCTGCTGCATGTCCGTCTTGGGCGGCGGCGGAAAGTGATGCCCGCGTACGCTCGACAGACCGCGGTTCGGTCCGGGGCGAAAGACGCGATTCGGACTGCCGACGAGTGTTCCGTCTGAAGCCCAAGCCTCGTCGCCGCCGTGCAGTTCGGCGATCAGCTTTCCCGTCAAGTCCTCCAGCGTCGCTGCGTGTTCCGGGTCTGAGGCGAGGTCGCGCTGCTCACGCGGATCGCTCTCGACGTCGAAGAGTTGGCGGCGATTCCCGACCGGGTAGTAGATCAGCTTGTAGCGGCCCTGGCGGATCATGCGCGTCGCATGATCGCCCTCGCCGACTTCGCCGAAGAGCGTCTCGCGCTTCTCGTCGCTGAACATCGAGCGGCCTTCGACCGTCTCCGGTACGTCGACGCCGGCCAGGCTCAGCAACGTCGGCATGACGTCCTGCCAGCCGACGATTCGATCGTCGACGCGGTGGTGTCCGATGCCGCTTTGGGGCGGACCGGAGAGGATCATCGGCACGTTTGACGAGCGCTCGTAGAAGAGCTTTTTGGCCCACATGCCGTGGTCGCCTAACATGTCGCCGTGGTCGGAGGTGAAGCAGATGATCGTACCGTCGAGCAGATCCTCTTCGCGCAACACGCCGATCAGCACGCGCAGTTGATGGTCGATGTGGGTGCACAGCGCGTAGAAGGCCTTGCGCGCCAACCGGCCTTGGTCGGCGGTCATGTGGGCGGCGCGCCGACGGACGGCTTGGAGCGAATAGGGCAGGTCGTCATCGACCCACTCGCCCTGGATGGGATCGTCGAGATCGATGCCGTCGTACATGTCCAGGTACGGGGCGAGCGGAACCAGCGGCGGGTGCGGGTGGCGATAGGAGAGGAACCAGAAGGCGGGCTTCTCCGTGTCGCGGCGCTTGATGGTGCGGATCATCGCCTGCGTCGCCCAGTTGGTGGCGTGCGTTTCTTCGGGGAGATGCCAGGGACGCGTGTTGTAGTCGTTGTTGCTCATCCCGTGGTCGAACTGGCGGCCGGTGAAACCTTGGTCGGCAAGAAACATCTCGTAGTCGTCGGTCACGCCGTACTGGGTGCGGCCTTCCTCGTCGAGGATCACGTCGTCGAAGCCGATCCGGTTGCGTTGCGGATAGACGTGGAGCTTGCCGACGGCGTAGGCCTGGTAGCCGCCGTTGCGGAACGCCTGCGCCATGGTGGGCAGTTCGGGCATCGGCTGGGTTTCGCCGAAGTCGCGGTCGCCGTGCGTGCGCGGGCTCGTGCCGGTCATCAGCGTGCGCCGAGCCGGAATGCAGACCGGGCACTCGCTGTAAGCGTTCGAGAAGCGGACGCCGGAGCGTGCGAGTTCGTCGAGCGTCGGCGTCAGGATGGAAGGGTGTCCGGCCTCGCCGAGGAGGGCGGCCGGCCAGTGGTCGGTCGTGATGAGGAGGACGTTCGGTCGCGCCATGAAGGATTCTATTGTGGCTGGTTTGTGAAGTCGAACGGCGTCGACTCTAGGGGAGCAGCCGGTCGTAGCGAAGTTCGCCGCCCTTGACGCGGCGGAGCTCGGGAAACTCTCCGCGGGGTCGCGGCGTCGGCGGTCCGTCCACTTCGTCAAACAGGGCCTTCAGACGCTTGACCACGTCGGGGTGGGAGTCGGAGACGTCTCTCTGCTCGGCGGGGTCGGCTTCCAGATCGAACAGCATCATGTCCTTGCGCTCATCGCCGGTCAGGACGCCGGGATGCTGGGTCGGATCGGGCTGCTCGAACGGCGCGATGATGGTCGTGCCGTCGGGGCTGCGAAAGCCGAACGAGCCGGCGATATAGGCTTGGACGTTCTGAACGTCGCGCGGCGGGCCCGGGGCCCGGACGTGAAGCTTCCATTTGCCGGAGCGCACGATGTGAAGCCGCGCCCCGGACATGGCGAACACGGCTTTGTGGGGACTCGGCGCGCCGGGAGTCGTGAGGAGGGGGAGAAGGTCGCGGCCGTCGATCACGCGATCGTTTGGCGTCGAGGCGCCCGCCAGCTTGGCGAACGTCGGAAAGAGGTCGATCGAGGCGACGGCCTCCGTGGAGACCAGCCCGCCGGGGATCTTTCCCGGCCACCAGGCGAGAAACGGCACGCGAACGCCGCCGTCCCAGGAGCGAGCTTTCATACCGCGCAGCCCGCCGGTCGAGCCGCCCCATGAGGGACCGTTGTCGGAGGTGAAGACGACCAGCGTCTTCTGGTCGAGATCGAGCTCCCGCAGCTTCGCTAGGAGCTCGCCGACGGACCAGTCGAGTTCGCGGATCACGTCGGCGTAGAGGTCGTCCGGCGTGTCGGGGGTGTAGAACTCTTCGGAGGCGGCGAGCGGCTTGTGCGGCATGGCGTGCGGCAGATAGAGGAAGAACGGCTCGTCGCGTTTGGCCTCGATGAACTGGAGCGCGCGCTCGGTGTAGCGCTTCGTGAGCGTCCCTTGGACCACCGGATACTCGACGACGCGGTCGTCCTCCACGAGCTGAACCGGACGCATGTCGTTCGAGTAGAGGATGCCGAAGTAGGAGTCGAACCCGCGCCGGATTGGGAGGTATTCGGGCGTGTGTCCGAGGTGCCACTTGCCGATGGCGGTGGTGGCGTAGCCTTGGCTTTGGAGGAGCTCGGCGATCGTCGTCTCGCCGGCGGGCAAACCGTAGTCGTTGAGGCCGATGTCGGGCGTGGGGTTGCCGACCATGCCGTGCCGGAACGGGTAGCGGCCGGTGAGGATGGTCGCGCGGGACGGAGCGCAGAACGGCATCGGCACGTAGAAGTCAGTGAAGCGTGCGCCCTGCTCGGCCATGCGGTCGAGATGGGGCGTCTGATAGGCCGTCTGCCCGTAGGAGGAGAGATCGCCGTAGCCGAGGTCGTCGGCAAAGATGAGGATGAAGTTGGGCGTATCGGCGGCGGGAAGACCGGGCGGCGACACGACCAAGCAGGCCAAGAATAGGGTTGCGATGGTCGAGCGGTTCATCGGCAGCCCGGAGTGTAGCGTGACTCGCCTGATGGCGGTGTGACGGCGGTACTGGGTACGGCGGTTTGGGGCGGCGAGAAAAGTACCAAATTGCGAAATGTCATGGTACTGACATTTTTGGCTTGTAAGTGATTGATTGTTCGTTGGGCGATGTCAGTGTTTTGCACGAAAATGTCATGTTTTGACGGGGTTTTGACATTTTTTCTGGCGTAAGTCTTTTGGAATCAACAAAAGTACCAAAGTTTTCGGAAATTTCAATTTGTGTAAGCGTTTTCATTGGGGTTAAGCTGCTTGTTTTGAGCGGTTTGTGGATTTTTGAAAATGTCATGGTACTGACATGCATTTTTGATGCCATTTGCACTGTTGGGACTAGGACTATTTCGGGCGGCTTTGGGCGCCGGGCGCAACTCTGTTTTTAGGGTAGCTGGGGGCGCCAAATCTGTTGATCGGTTGAGCTGCTGCCGTTGATCCGTGGTGTTGCCGGCCAGGATGGGGAGATGGATGTCTGGCGCGAGGTTGTCGCGAGGCGTTGGCCTCAGGCGCCGGCTGACAGGGCTTTGAGAGTGAGCGAGTCGGTGAACGCTTGGTCTCCTAAGGGGCGGCCGTGGCGTAGCGCGCTGTGGAGGCGTCGCTCGAAGGGGCGGCCGGCGGGGCGGGAGGCCAGGACCTGGGCCCAATCGCGGGTGCGGTCGAGGTCGGACCAGCGCCAGTCGTCGAGCAGGCCGGTCGGGTCGGCGTGGGCGATGTGGGCTTGGGCGCTCGACCAGGGGTAGGACTGTGGTTGGTCGGCGAGGCGGGCGCGGACGGGGTTGAGGTCGGCGTAGGCGAGGGCTTCGATGAGGTGCGAAGGGCCGACAGGACATGAGTAGAAGCGGTTCTGCCAGAGGTGACCGCTGGTTCGGCGGAGGCGGTTGGAGCGCAGGGCGTAGGTGTGATGGGTTTGGCCGAGAGCTTTGGCCATGGAGTCGAGATGGGCGGGGACGGCGATGATGTGGACGTGGTTCGGCATCAGGCACCAGCCGAGGACGGCGAGGCGGTGCTGATCGCACTTGCGGCGCAAGAGGTCGAGGTAGAAAAGCCGATCGGCGTCGGTTCGGAAAACGGTTTGGCGGTTGTTGCCGCGCTGGGTGATGTGGTGCGGTACGTCGACCGCCACGACCCGCGGTTGGCGGGGCATACGCTGTGGTTGCGGGGGCTAGGATAGCGTGTTTGGGGGTCTTTGTAAATTGTTGGACGGAATACAGTTAGGTGCTTTCAAGGCTCTCTTGAAAATAGCCCGCTGCTGGAGTCAAGCCACGGGGTTGAGATGGACCTGATGGCCGAGCTTTTCGAGGCGTTTGACGAGGTGACGGGTGAGGCGTTCTTGGTTTCGGTTGTCGAAGTAGTCAGGGCCGAGATCGCGATAGGGGATACGCTTGGCGAGTATGTGCCAGGCGGCTTGCAGATGTGAGTTCGCCGTCGCGACGATGGCGCGCTTGGCGCCGCAGCGCGGCGCAAGCTTGTTGTATTGCGCGCAGATGTAGGTGTTCTTGGTACGCGCGGCGGCCCAGGCCACTTCCGTCATCAAGCCCTTGATCCAACGGTTACCGCGGTGAGACTTGGCGCCCTTTCGTTTGCCCGCACTCTCGTTCTTGCCCGGACACAAGCCGGCCCAAGAAACAAGATGACGCGCCGACGGAAAGCGGTTCATCTCGACGCCGATCTCGGCGATCATGGCGCAGGCGGCGACGCGTCGGACTCCCGGCATCGTCTCCAACAGAGCCGCCGCCCACTCAAAAGGCTCCATCTGCTCGTCGATGCGCGACTCTAGGCGAGCGATCTGTTCTTCGAGCCGTTCGAAGTTCCACATCCACTCGCGCAGAAGGAAACGGTGATGATCGCTCATGCGGCCCTCGAGCGCGGCGACGAGCTTCGGCATCTTGTCGCGCAGTCGGCCGCGGGCGAGTTCGGCCAGGACGACCGGATCCTCCTCTCCGCCAATCAGCGCGACGATCATCGAGCGGCCGGAGACGCCGAGCGTGTTTGAGGCGACCGAATCGAGCTTGATGTTGGCGTCTTCAAGCACCTTGCGCAAACGGTTGCCGCAGCGCACGGCGTCGCGGACGAGCGAGGTGCGCATGCGACACAAGTCGCGCAGTTCGCGCACGTGACGGGGCGGAACGAAGCTCGCTTCGAGCAGCCCGTGACGAAGCAACGAGGCCAGCCACTGGCAGTCGGCGACGTCGCTCTTGCGGCCCGGCACGTTGCGTACGTGGCGGGCGTTGACGAGGATGATTTCGCATTGCGATTCGAGCAGGTTGAAGACCGGCTTCCAGTAGACGCCGGTCGATTCCATGGCGGCGTGCGTGATGCGGTGTTTGCGTAGAAACTCCGCCAGCGCCCGCAACTCGAACGTCGCCGTTCCGAACTCGCGGATGCGACGACGAGGTTCGCCCGCTTCGCCGGGCGTCAACAGACAAACAGCCACGGTCTTCTTGTGCACGTCGAGACCGGCGCAGCGGGAATAAAGTACGTCCATCGCGAACCTCCTGGCGCCGGGGACGGATGAACGCCGTAGGGTTCGACTCTCTCTTGCGTGCTGTCCAAAACTGCGGACGCGACAATCGTGGCTTCGTCAGGCGTTCACGGCCATGCTGTCCCTCGGGCTCGGTAGCTCCACAGCCTTCACCGGCCTCAGCCCGTCCTCGGCCCACGTACTCTAGCCCATTTTCATCGGCTTGGCTGGCTTAACCAGACATCCCTCTCTGCTGTCCCTCTCGGGCCTTGGCGGTTGTTGCCGCGCTGGGTGATGTGGTGCGGTACGTCGACCGCCACGACCCGCGGTTGGCGGGGCATACGCTGTGATTGCAGGGGCTAGGATAGCGTGTTTGGGGGTCTTTGTAAATTGTTGTTTGGAATACAGTTAGGTGCTTTCAAGGCTGTCCCTCTCGGCTCCTCTCGGCTCGTCCCTCTCGGCTCCTCTCGGCTCCCCTCTCGGCTCAAGGCTGTCCCTCTCGGCTCGTCCCCCTCGGCTCCCCCCCTCTCGGCTCTGTCCCTCTCGGCTCAGTTAGGTGCTTTCAAGGCTGTCCCTCTCGGCTCTAAGGCTGTCCCTCTCGGCTCTTGACATTTACCTATCATGAATGTCCCTCTCGGGCCCGCATCAAAGCCCCCCGTCTCCCTTGATCCATGGGTGGCCCCTGGAGGCCGATAACTGCGCTTTAACCAGTGTGTACAGCGAACCACAACTGGTGGTCCGCCCGAATATAGCAAGTGTCAAGCAAAATTGCCGCGTAGTCAACGGAGATAGTGATGCCTGATCATGACAGTCACAGCGTAGATGAGAATGCCGCTCAAGATGCAGAGAGAACGCTTGAGACCCGTCTTCAGAACTTGGAAGTTTCGCTTGCTGAGAGAAGGCCTGTTGCTGACCTATTGAAGTTGTTTCTCTACTTCTTATTTGCTCTTTCAATAATTCTCGGCCTGTTCGGGTGGCGACAATTTTCTGACGTCGAAAGAATGGTTGCCGACCAGGTTGAAGTCAAACTTCCTCGTGATAGTCAAAGGTTTGCAGATTATGAGTCGCTTATCGCAGACACCAGGCAACTCTACCGAGAGTACTCAACTCTCGTCGACAGCTACGAGGAAGCGCTTGCCAACTACGCCCATCTGGACAAAGTCGCCGGTGACTTCGACATCGAAGGACGCTGCGCCAAGATCTTCCTGGAGAGCGAGGAGCGCAGCAACACAGAGCCGACCGCTGGCGAGTACGTCGGCACGCTGCACGAAGAAAGCTGGCGGACGGCAGCAATATCGACACTTAGAATACTTGCAAGTGCGCAGAAGCGTCGACAGTTCGATCCGGACTTTATCTTCAACGCCGCCCAGGCCTCGTCGAGGCTCGGGCAACATGAGCTAGCGCTACAGCTGATGCAAGCCGCCTTGGAAAAGAACCCTGAGGACGCAGCTACAAGAGCTGGCGCTCTGTCTGATCTCGCAAGCGTTGCTCCGAAGGAGGAGCGCGAAAATGCTTTTGAGCAACTGATGGGAATGGTCGAGTCGTTAGATGGAAACAGCCCAAATATCGTCATAGGAGAAGCGTGGAACGCCGCCGAAGCCTCACGGCGCTACACCGACTTGCTACGGGCGATAGATGTGTGCGAACGCGCTCCCAATACGATCAAGCCCTCCTTTCTATTCGTCGTGAAAGCGAGAACGCTACTCCGTAGATCAAGACCTGGCTGCATAAGGGAGGCTAGAGACGCTTTGGTACTTGCTCGGAGGGCGTTTGCCGACGAATCCACCCAGAGTCAGTGGTTCGAAAGCACCTTAGCGGCCTTCGCCGAAGTCGAGCAGGTACTACGTGCGACAGAGGCGAGCAAAATCTTGATACAACAGATGGGCTCACATTAGAGCTCTTCTGAGCTTGTATTTACCGGATGACGTCAGGTGCTGCCGACCTTGCAGCAAGTACAGGCTGGTGGGATAGCGATAGCCCGATATCACTCGTTCGGGAGGATGGCGGTTTTTAGGTGGCCGTTGTGGCTCATCATGTGCTTGAAGACGCTCAACAAGTCCTGCAATGGCGCCTGGTTGATGACGAAATCTTCGATGTTGATTTCGGCGCGTTCGACGATGCCTAGGGCTTTTCTGATCAGTCTCGGGGTGTGGTGGAAGCTGGCCTTCAGGGTCAGCTCCGCGTAGTGCAGGAGTTGGGTGTCTAGGCAGACTTGCGTTTCCTTGGGGCAGCCGCCGAAGAAGTTGACGGCGCCGCCGGGACGGACCATCTGGACGGCGCCGCGCCAAGCGTGCGGGGAGCCGACTGCTTCGATCACTACGTCCGAGCCGCGGCCGCCTTCGGTGACCGCTTTCACTTCCTCGACCGGTTCCGAGCCCGGGCGTGACGTGATCAGTTCCTTGGCGCCCATGCGCATCGCGCGTTCGAGCTGCATGGCGCGGCGACCGACGGCGATGACGTGTGCGCCGGCCAGCGTCGCCAGTCGGACGAACATCAGGCCGATGGGGCCGAGGCCGATCACGGTGACCGTATCGCCTTCTTGAATTCCCGTGTCTTCCACGCCGTGGAGGACGCAGGCCAGCGGCTCGATCATCGCCGCTTCGCGATAACGGACGCCGGGGGGGATGTGATAGCAGTTCTTCTCGACGATGCGGTCCGGGATGCGCATGTACTGGGCGTAGGCGCCGTTGTTGAACAGCAGATCCTCGCACAGGTTTTGCTTGCCTTTGCGGCAGTAGAAGCACTCGCCGCAGGGGGCCGAGTTGGCCGCCACGATGCGGTCGCCCTCTTTAAAGTTGGTGACCTCTTCGCCGACCGCGACTACGTCGCCCGCCAGCTCATGCCCGAACAGGGCCGGCGGCTGAATCATGCGGGCGTGGTGGCCGCGCCGGAAAACCTTCAAGTCCGTTCCGCAGGTGAGCGCCGTCTTGACCTTGACGAGAAGATCCCGCGGGCCGATCTGCGGCACCGCGACCTCCTCGACGCGAAGGTCTTCTTGTCCGTAGAGGACGGCGGCTGTCATTTGACTGCTCACGATGTCTGTTCCTTGGGCGGATGCACCACCACTTTCAGCGAACCGCTTTCCGGCCGGCGTGCGATCTCGATCCCGCGCTCCAGCTCTCGCAGGGGCAGACGATCCGAAACGAGTTGGTCGACTCGGAACGCCGGATCCCATACCGTATCGGCGGATTCGCGCTGCAAATCCACCGAGGCGCTGTAGGACCCAAATACCATTCTCTCCCCTTTCCCCATCTGAGCGCCATCCAATTGGAAAACTTCCGTGGGGGAGGTTTGAGCGAAGAGCATGATGCGGGCGCCGGGTCGGGTGATTTCGGCGGCCTGTTCGACGATGCCGGGGGCGGATGCGGCGACGATGACGGCGTCGGCGCCGCGGCCTTCGGTGAGGGCGTCGAGACGCTCGCGAAGCCCGCCGGAGAGGGGGTCCCAGGCTTCGACGGCGCCGAGTTCGAGCGCTTTCTCGCGGCGGAAGGGCAGCGGATCGGTGGCGTAGACGCGCTCGACGCCGTGACGGCGGAGCAGCATGGTGAAGAGCAGACCGATGGGGCCTTGGCCTTGGATGACGACGGTCTCGTCAGAGCGGACGTTCAGCTTTTGAAGGCCCTTGAGACAGGTGTTGACGGGTTCGACGAAGGTGGCTCGGTCGAAGTCGACCGATGCGGGGATTTTCTCGACGCCTTTGGCGGCGATCCAGTCCATGACGCGGACGTACTGGGAGAAGCCTCCGCCGGCGGGCTCGAAGCCGGCCGTCACGCCCACCTTCTTGTACCCCTCGCACTGGGCGTAGTCGCCGGCGCGGCAGTAGAAGCAGTCTTTGCAGGGGATGTGGTGGAAGACGGAGACGCGGTCTCCCTCGGAGAACGAGTGCGCGCCCGGCGAGGCTTGGACGATGACGCCGGAAGTCTCATGCCCGTAGATACGCGGCGGGGGCAGCAGGTCGTGCTCGATTTTCTTGAGGTCGGTGTGGCAGACGCCGCAGGCTTCGACGCGGACGAGCAGCTCGCCGGGGCCGATCTGGGGGACGGGGACTTCCTCCAGGCGCAGGGCGCCCTGGCCGCGGTAGACGGAGGCGGCCATCGACGCGGGTACGTCGGAGGCGCGCGGGCCCGGCAGGGTTGGGCTCTCCGTCATGGCGTTTGGAAGCGGCATCGGCTCAAGAAATCGCCTAGCGATCGGGATGCGACGTCTGCATCTTGTTTTAATTGAAGCAATCGTCGCCAGCCGTAGGGGTTCCACCCGGCTTGTCGTACGATTTTCCACCCGGAAAATGTGCCGTCGGGACGGCGTGCGGCGTTGAAATCGAAGGGGAAATCGACGTCGGCGCGATCGGAGACGACGCGGACGGCGGCGGCAGGGATGCCGAGGTTTTGGGCCGTTTGGAAGACGGCGGAAGCTTCCATGTCGACGGCGACGGCTTGATGGTCGCGGGCGAGGGCGCGCTTCTGGTCGGCGGTTTGCGCGACGCGGTCGATGGTGACGAGTCGACCGGTGTGGAAGCGCAGGTCGTTGGGGGGAACGACTTGCAAACTGACAGGATACTCCACCCGGTCGTGGGCGGCGCGGACGCTGGAGGGGATGACGATGTCGCCGACGGCGAAGGATGGGTCGAGGGCGCCGACGTAGCCGACGGAGACGACGCCCGAGAGGCGGTGCTTTTGGGCTAGAGAGGTGAGTTTGGCGGCGGCGTTCGTGCGGCCGGGGCGGCTGGCGGCGAAGAGGAGGTGGTCCGCTGTCCGCTGTCCGTCGCTCCGCTGTCCGGAAGAGCGCTGTCCGGAAGAAAGGGCGGAGAGTTCGCGCGCCTCGGCCGCCAGGATTAGTAGCTGGGGTTCTGGAACCATTCGACGGCTCGTTGGAGGGCGGGCTCGACGGGGCCGGGGCGGTAGCCGAGTTCGCGGGCGGCTTTGTCGGAGTGGACGAACATCTTTTTGCGGGCCATGCGGACGGCTTCGAGGGAGGCGCGAGGTTCGCGGCCCGTGAGCGAGGCCCAGGCCGTCCCCAGGATCGCGAATCCGTAGGCGGCGGCGTAGGGGATTTGCCGGCGGGGGGCGGGGCGGCCGGTGATCTCGGCGAGCATTTCGAGGATCTGCTGGAGCGTCAGGTTGCGGGCGCCGAGGAGGTAGCGTTCGCCGGGGCGGCCTTTTTCGGCGGCTTGGAGGTGGCCGCGGGCGACGTCGCGGACGTCTACGAGGTTGAGGCCGGTATCGAGGTAGGCGGGCATGCGGCCTTCGAGGAAATCGACGATGATGCGGCCGGTGGGCGTGGGTTTGAAGTCGCGTTCGCCGACGGGGGCGGTCGGGTTGACGATGACGACGGGAGCGCCGCGGGAGGCGAAGTCGAGGGCGATCTGTTCGGCTTCGAATTTGGTCTTCTTGTAGGGGCCGGAGAGGTCTTGCGGCTTGGCGGGGGTCGATTCGTCGCCGGGCAGGGAGAGGGTTCCGACGGTGGAGGTGTAGACGATCTTTTGGAGGCCGGCTTGGGCGGCGGCTTCGAGGATGTTGCGGGTGCCTTCGACGTTGGAGCGGCGGAGTTCGTCGGGGCGGCGGGACCAGAGGCGATAGTCGGCGGCGACGTGGAAGAGTTGGTCGCAGCCGGAGAGGGCGCGGTCGAGGGAGGGGCGGTCTTGGAGGTCGCCGAGGACGGTCTCGGCGCCGACGAGGCTTTTGAGGGGGCGCCGGTCGGAGGTTTCGCGGACGAGGAGGCGGAGGTCGTGGACCTCTTGGAGTAGGAGGCGGGCTAGGTGGTTGCCGAGGAAGCCGGTGGCGCCGGTGAGGAGGGTCATCTTCCGCTGTCCGTCGATCCGCTGTCGGCCGTCCGGAAGAGGGCCGGCCGCGTGTTCCGGTCAGCGGAGCGACGGTCAGCGGACAACGGCTCCGTCAACGAACCTTACCCTAGCGCCCATGCGACCATCTTGAGGCTGTCGCCTAGGGTTGAGTTGACACCGAGGGCGGCGGTGGGTTCGAAGCCGCAGTGGACCATGCAGTCGTTGCAGCGGGCGTCCCGGCCTTGGCCGTAGTTTTCCCATGGGGTCTGCGACATGAGGTCGTCGAACTTTTCCCAATGGGCGTCGGTGATGAGGTAGCAGGGGCCCTTCCAGCCCTGGACGTTGTAGGTCGGGTTGCCCCAGGCGGTGCAGGGCAGCTCGCGCTCGCCTTTGAGGAATTTCAGATAGCTGGGTGTGGAATTGAGTTTGAAGCGGGCGAAGAGTTTGTCGACGTCTTTGAATTTTTCGTGGACCTCTTCGCGGGTGAGGAAGATTTCGGTCGTATCGACGGCGGAATAAGGGTAGGCGGGCGAGAGCATGTGACCGTCGACGTCGAATTGCTCGAGGTAGGCGAAGAGCTCCTCGATCTCGCGCATGTCGGTCTCGCGGTAGACGGTGGTGTTGGTGCAGACCATGAAGCCGGCGGCTTTGGCGGCGCGGATGCCTTCGACGGCTTCGGCGAAGACGCCTTCGCGCTCGACGGCCATGTCGTGGGTCTCTTCGAGGCCGTCTAGGTGGACGTTGAAGAAGAAGCGTTTCGACGGCTTGAACTCGTGGAGGCGCTTGGGGATGAACATCCCGTTGGTGCAGAGGTAGATGTGCTTTTTGCGATCGAGGATGCGCGCGGAGAGTTCGCCGATCTCGGGGTACATCAGCGGTTCGCCGCCGCAGATGGAGACGATGGGGACGCCGCACTCGTCGACGGCGGCGAGGCACTGCTCGACGGAGAGGCGCTCGCTGATCGAGTCCTCGTATTCGCGGATGCGGCCGCAGCCGGTGCAGGTCAGGTTGCAGGCGTGCAGCGGCTCGAGCATCAAGACGAGCGGGAAGCGGCGTTTGAGGTAGGGGTTGTCGGCGACGGCGGTTCCGTTGTCCGCGGTCCGCGGTCCGCTGTCCGGAACGCCTGAAAGGATCGGGAACGGGTCTTGGCGGGACGGGTCGGGGTCTTGCTGCCAGGTCGGGTTTGGGGACCACTTGTTCTTGGCGATGTAGGCGCCCATGCGAGCGGTCATGTCGAGCGGAAAACGGGGCATGGGTTCTCCGAAACTAGCGGGCGGCTTTCGAGTATTCGCCGAGGGCCATCAGCGGGAAGTACTGGCGGTAGAGGTGGTAGCGCAGGTAGAAGACGCCGGGGAAGCCGGTTCCGGTCCAGGGCTCTTCTTCCCATGAGCCGTCGGCGTTCTGCGTTTCGCGCAAGTAGCGGACGCCGGATTGGACGCTGCCCGAGCGATGGTCGCCGGAGGCGAGCAATCCCATCAGCGCCCAAGCGGTTTGGGACGGAGTGGAGGGGCCGTCGATCTTCTTGGCCGGGTCGTCGTAGCTGCCGGGGGTCTCGCCCCAGCCGCCGTCGGCGTTTTGGACCGAGCGCAGCCATTCGCCGGCTTGGTTGATGAAGGCTTCGTTGGGGTCGACGCCGGCGGCTTGCAGGCCGCGGAGGGCGAAGCAGGTTCCGTAGATGTAGTTGACGCCCCAGCGGCCGTACCAACTGCCGTCGTCTTCTTGGACGCGGCGCAGGTACTCGACGCCGTTGCGGATGGCGGAGCGACGGCGGCCGCCGCCGGGACCGCAGAGGGCTTCGAGGGCGCGACCGGTGATGTCGGCGCAGCTCGGATCGAGCATGGCGTTGTGATCGGCGAAGGGGACGTGGGTGAGGATTTCAGCGTCGTTGTCGACGTCGAAGGCGGCCCAACCGCCGTCGGCGCCTTGCATGGCGGCGAGCCAGTCGAGGGCGCGCTCGCGGGCGGCGTCGAGGGCGAGCGGGTCGGAGGCGCGGGCGTGTTCGAGGGCGAGAAGGACTTTGGCGGTGTCGTCGCAGTCGGGGTAGAACTCGTTGGCGTACTCGAAGTACCAGCCGGACGGGGCGACGGTGGGGCGCTTGAAGGCCCAGTCGCCCGGGCGGCGGACTTCCTTTGAGAGAAGCCAGTCGCCGGCGCGTTGGAGGGCGGCTTCAAGGCGATCGTCGCGTTGCGGGTTGGCGACGCCGAGGGCGTAGACGCTGATGGCGGAATCCCAGACGGGCGAGTGGCAGGGCTGGAGGCGCAGCGTCTCTTCGTCTTCGATGACGAGGCTCTCGAAGCGCTCGATCTCGCGCGCCAAGAGCGGATCGTCCAGGCCGCGGCCGAGTTCGGTGAGGGCCATGATGGAGTTCATCATGGCGGGGAAGATCGCGCTGAGGCCGTCGGAGTGCTCGAGTCGGTCGAGCATCCAGCGCTCGGCGGCGGCGACGGCTTTCTGGCGGACCGGCTGGACGCCGAGCTTCTCCCAGATTTTGAGCGATTTGTCGGCCCAGAGGAAGAAGCTGCGCCAGCTCATCAGCTTGGGCTTCTCGGGCTCGGCGCCGGTGCGGATCTCTTGCAGGGTGAAACCGGCCGGCGGCTTGCGGGAGGCGCGCTTGGCGCCCAGGATCGCGAGCGGCGCCAGGATGGTCCGGCTCCAAGAGGAGATCTCGTAGACGTTGATGCGGCTGGTGCGTTCGAGGAAGAAGACTTCGGGCGGGATCGACGGCGTCTTGTCGCGGTCGAACAGGCCGAAGTAGCTCAGGTAGATCTTGGTGTAGGAGTTGGCGGCCTCGATGCCGCCGAGCTCGAGGACGCGCCGGCGCGCTTTGGCGAGGGCGAGCTCGGAATCGGGAAGGTCGACGAGCTTGAGTGCGAAGTAGGCTTTGACGCTGGCGGAGACGTTGTCGGGGCCGCCGTGGTAGATCGGCCAGCCGCCTTCGGGCGATTGCCGCTCGAGGATGTAGCGGGCGGCCTTCTCGATCCGGGTCCGTCGCGGCGGTCTCCATTCGCCGTCGCCGGAGGGCTGGTGAAGCCAGAGCTGGAGCAGGATGTAGTCGGACTCGAGCGTCGTATCGGCTTCGAGTTCGCCGACCCAGAAGCCGGCGTCGGCCTGTAGATCGAGCAGATGATCGGAGGCTAGGCGGAGGGCGTCCTCGACGCTTCGATGCTCGGTCGAACGAGAGACGGTCGCGGCGAATCCAGGGCTCTCGATCCGGGTCATCACGTAGAGATCTGCGTCAATCCTTGCGCGTGTGCGGCCAGCTCGCGCGGCAGCGGGAATTTCACATTCTCTTCGATCACTTCCACTTCTTCAACGCGGCCGAAGGCGAATTGCGTGCGCAGGTGATCGACGACGCGCTGGACGAGGTTTTCGGGGGCCGAAGCGCCGGCGGTGATGCCGATCGAGCGGACGCCTTCGAGCCAAGCCGGGTCGATATCGCGCTCGTCGTCGATCAACTGACCGGGAACGCCGGCGTTGCCGCCGACCTCGACCAGGCGCTTGGAGTTCGAGCTGTTCTGCGAGCCGACTACCAGCAAGAAATCGCAGGTCGAGGCGCGCCGTTTGACGGCTTGCTGCCGGTTTTCGGTGGCGTAGCAGATGTCTTGCGCGGGCGGGCCCTGGATGTGCGGGAAGCGGCGTTCGAGCACGGCGATGATCTGGCCGGCTTCATCGAGGCTGAGCGTGGTTTGGGTGAGGTAGAAGAGTTTTTCCGAAGGCGGGCGTTCGAGTTTCTCGGCCTCTTCGACGGAGGCGACGACGATGGTCTGCTCGGGGGCTTCGCCGTAGGTGCCGACGACTTCCTCGTGCTCGGGATGGCCGATGAGCAGGATGGTTCCGCCTTGCTTGGCGAACTTGACCGCTTCGACGTGTACTTTGGTGACGAGCGGGCAGGTTGCGTCGACGACTTTGAGGTCGCGGGCGTCGGCTTGTGCGCGGACCTCGGGCGAGACGCCGTGGGCGGAATAGATGACGCGTTTGCCGTTGGGGACTTCGTCGAGTTCCTCGACGAAGATCGCGCCGCGCGAGGCTAGGTCTTCGACGACGTGGCGGTTGTGGACGATCTCGCGACGGACGTAGATGGGCGGTCCGTAGGCGTCGAGGGCGAGTTCGACGATGTCGATCGCGCGGACGACGCCGGCGCAAAACCCGCGCGGTTTGAGCAGGTAGACGACCTTATCCGGGTCCGGCGGCGTGAGGCCGTTGGCGGCGGTTTCCGGCATGGATTCTGGGGTCCGGCGGGGCCTGGAGAAGCGCGTCGCCGAAGATTCCAGTATACCAGTCAGGGGCCGTTGGGACGTTGGTCTGGGCACGGTGCTTATCTTGAGCAATGACGGGCGCCGGTCGGCAAAAACCGTCCAAGTTCGGGCGTTCGATCGATGGGCGCAGCGCTAGCGGGTTCGATCCGCTCGGTAGGCCTCGGGATCGTAGTCTCCGGCGATATCTTTGGCCGTCACGGCGTCGACCGCGACGATCACCAGGCTTCCAGGGGTGTATGCGAAGTGGTCGAATCGAGCAGTGAGGTCGACGTCGACTTCGTAGCGCGGGCAGATGCATGCGGAATCGGTGCGGCGCATGCGCATCCGCTCCTCGGTCGCGGCTTTGAATTCTTGGTAGTTCCTGTCTCGGACCAGGTAGACGGGCGGCGCTCCGCTGAGCTCCGCCGAGGGGTGACCTGTCGTCCGAAGAGGGATCGACGCGCAATTGGCGCTCGGGTCTTGGGCAGCGAAGAGTTCGAATCCGTGGACGATGCGCGCGCGGACCTTCACGATGCGCCCGTTGAAGGCCTCCCGGTCGTTGACGAGTTCGCAGATGGTCGTTTCGACGGGGGTTGCGGCGTTTAGCGGAGCGCAGAGCCAGAGTGTCGTCAGGGCTCGAGCCAGATGGGTGCGCATTCGGTGCTCATGATAAGGGGGAGGAGCTGACGCCTTGTGGGCCTAGCAACGGGCTCTTGCTTCGCAAATCGCCTTGGGGCGGGACTGAAGTCCCGCTGCGGGCTGAAGCCCGCGCCACACGGAGGGCTGGTCGATTCTTTCACAGTCCACTACTGTCGCGGCTCTGATGGAAGTTGCGGGTGCGATCGTAGAGGTCATTGGCTGATTCGCCAAAGACTCGACGGCGCTCGGGCATAGAATCGGGACTCCGGTTTCTATGACACGTACGCGGCGAGCGCTTCTGCTTGTTCTTCTTTCGCTGTTCGGGTGCTCGGGCTTGGGACCGGCGCCGGTATGGGAGCGCGACGACGATCCGCTTCCCGGCCTGCCCTCGGTGGTTTTTTGGGCTTGGCGGCGTTCGGAAGACTTGCGCTTCCTCGATCCCCAAGGAACCGGAGTGGCCTTTCTCGCGGCGACGATCACTCTGCGCGACGGAGGGGTCGCCTTTGAACCTCGGCTCCAACCGATGCGCGCGCCGGAGGGCGCCGAGCTGATTTCGGTCGTACGGATTGAGGCTCCGGGGGAGACGTTCGACGAGGATCAGCTCGGCGACAATCAGCTCAGCGAGACGGTCGAGCTGCTGGAGAGCGTCGCCCGCTCGACCGGCGCCGAGCGGTTCCAGATCGACTTCGACGCCGTGGAATCACAGCGGCCGTTCTACCGGGAGTTGCTCACGCGGCTGCGCGAACGGCTCCCGGCCGAGACGCCGATCACGATCACCGCGCTCGCTTCCTGGTGCATCGGCGATGGCTGGATCCGCGACCTGCCGATTGAGGAAGCGACGCCGATGCTTTTCCGCATGGGCGTGGAGGACGAGGCGATCCGCCGTCGCTTGGCCGACTCAGGCGATTTTCTGATTGACCTGTGCCGAACGTCCGTGGGAGTCTCAACCGACGAGCCGTGGCCCGCCTTCCCGCATGGGCGACGGATCTATGTTTTTCACCCAAGATCCTGGGACGAGCGTTCGGCCGAGGAGGCGCAAGCTCAAGCGGAGGCGCGGCAATGAGGCGCGTTCAGACGAGACTATTCATTTGGGCGGCGGTTGCGCTGGTCTACGCGACCGGGTTGGAGGTCCAGTTCGCCTGCGGCGGTCCGGGCGGACCGATGACGATCTTCCATTTCGATCTCTCGCCGAGTCCAGACTACGCCGAGTTTGCGGCCGGCCGTCTCGGGATCCTGGACACGCACTTCCGCGAAAGCCAGATGGTGGTGGCGTACCGCTACCTGAGCGGACAGGTTTTGACGGAGGCCGAACAAGCGGCTGTCCGGGACTACTGGAGCGGCGCACGAGCGCCGACTCGATACGGTCGCGCGGCGAGCGCATGGCAGCGGTTGACGCGGACCGGCGAAGGCTACGTGCCGTCGCTGTCGGTTCATCGGTACTTGCGGGAGAGCGGACTCTACATTCTCAACTGTCCCGATTCCGCGTTCCGGACGGCCGCCGGGCGCTACCGGTTCTACCGCAAGACTTATGGTGCGGCTACGCCGTCCACGGTTCGCTGGCTGGAGGCGCAACGGGAGGTCTTTTCGAATTGCGACCGAGAGGGGACGATCCCCGCCGATCCCGACGGGACTTTTGACGCGGTGGAACGCGCCGACCGCGACTACCAGATCGCCGCCGCACACTTCTACCGCACCGACTACGACGAGGCGTATGCGGGATTTCTTCGGATCAGCGGAGACGAGGGTTCGGACTGGCAAGGCTGGGGCGTCTACCTCGCGGCGCGCGCGATGCTACGTAAAGGGACGGTCGAGGAAGACGAGGACGCGCTGAGGTCGGCGCTGCAGCATTTCCAGTCCGTACTCGACTCGCCTGAGTCCGGGAATTTGCACGATTCGGCCGAAGGGCTGATTCGGCTTACGCAGCGCCGCCTCGACGAACAAGGGGGCGACGCCCTGACAAAGGCGGCTGAGCGGTTGCAGCGTCAGATCCCTATCGACGGGGTCGGCGCGGCATTCTACGACTACGCCGACCTGCACGACCGGACTCGCCTCGACGAATCCGCAGAGCTCGATCCGATGTCGGCTTGGATCGGCGCCTTCGAGGGGCGCATCCAACCGGACAACGTCGATGCGTCGCCGGCTGAAATGGATGCGCCGACGTTGGTCGTCGCTTTGCATCACGCCCGTTCGAACGATCCCGATGTGGACGAACTGATCGCGGCCGCTCGGGAGGCGTCGAGCGAGTCGCCGGCCTACGCCACGGCGCGCTATCACGCCGCTCGCCTGTTGCTCGATCAGGGTCGGCTTGCGCAAGCTCGCACCGTCTTGACCGAAGCCCTGGAGCGTAACGGCGCCCGGCTGGGACTCTCCACGCGCAATCGATTCCGATCGATGCGAATCGCAACCGCAGATACGCTCGATGCGTTCTATGCGGACGCGCTCCCGACGCCGCTGGGACTTCTGAGCGCTTCGCTCGAGGGCCGCGAGCTAGCTCAGTCTCGCGCGCGCAGAGGGTTCGACGAGTACCGGGAACAGAGGCTGTTCTCGGACGAGGCGGTCGGCTTCTTCAACTGGTCGGCTCCGATAGAAACGCTGATCGAAGGCGCCCGTAGGGAGTCTCTACTACGCCCGCTTCGACGGGTCCTAGCGGCGGCGGCGTGGACTAGGGCGGTCCTGTTGAACCGTCGTCCGGCAGGACGAGCGATCTCGCCAGAGCTGGAGTTGCTTGCGCCGGAAGTAGCCGAGTCTCTGCAGGCCGTCCGGAATACGTCGGACAAGGACTGGCAAGCGGAGGCCGCGCTCGTGATACTTGAGTATCCCGGTTGGTCTCCCTTCGTCCGTCCCGGGATCCATCAGGTTGAGCCGCTGGAGGAGTTTCACGGCTCGACTTGGAACTGGTGGCCGGGGCGGGCTTTCGGATCACCGAGCTTCAGAGCTCCGGGGCTTCTCTCCGAGAATCAGCAGAGCCAGGGCGCAGACGAGTTCACGATCCTTCGCTCGGCGGGTTCAGCCGCGGATTTCCTAGGTAAGACGACTTTGGCTTGGGCGGAGGCTCATCCGGACGATCCTCGCGCACCGAGGGCGCTGCACCGGGTCGTTTACGTTACTCGCCATTGCTGCACGTCGGAAGACAAAGGGGTGATCTCGAAGGCGGCGTTTGATCTGCTGCATCGTCGCTATCCCGAGAGCGAGTGGGCGGAGAAGACGCCTTACTGGTTCCGCTGAGGGAGCCGCTGGGTCAGTAGCCGTTACTCGAGCGGCGGGATGCGTTCCAGGGCGGCCCAGTCGGGGTCGTTCAGTTCCAATGCGTCGACGAGCCAGCGGATGCGGTCTTCGCGGGCGCGGTGGTCGAGGGCGTGGCGGGCGTTCGGGTAGACGCCGAGACTCTTGGGCGCGGCGATGTTGCGGTAGCCGACTAGGGCGTGCTCAAGCGGGATCATCGAGTCCTTGTCCGCGAGTTGGACGAGGATTCCCTCGGCCTGGGTGCGCTTGAGGTAGTGCGCGGGATCGGCCCAATCCAACTCTTCGAGCAGACGCTCGAAATCGGCGCCGTGTTTGGCGCGGGCGGCGACGGCGCCGGGCGCGTCCGAGAGTAGGAACTCGCGAGTGTGCAACAGGTGCGTCATCAAGACCAACCGCCCGAGTCGTGGCTCGACTCCTGCCAAGAACGCTCCAACACCCGCCGAAAAACTGTGGCCGACATAGGCCAGACGCTCGTCGTCGACGTCGTCGCGGCTGAGCAGAAAATCCACTCCGCGACGGACGTCGGCGACTTGACGGGCCTGGAGGGCGACGCCCGCTTCCGGGGAGTTGTCGGGGACGTGTCCGCGGCGGTTGAACGGGGCGTCGGGCAGCAAGCCGATCGCGCCCGCACGAGCGAGCACGATCGCCTCTTCGAGGAATTCCCCGCGATTGCCGAGGGGCGAATTCGGCATCGCCCAGTGTCCCCAGACGACGGCGGCGAACGGGCCGGGGCCGTCGGGTACGACCAGATAGGCAGGGACGCGTTCGCCGTCGCGACCGCGATAGGTCATGTCGAGCACGGTGACGCCGGGGCGGCGGGACTCGCTCAAGACTTCGGGAGCGAGCGGCTCATCGGGATCGTAGTCGAAGCCTTGTTGCGCGTTGAGCGCGGACGCGGCGAGCAGGAGCGAGAGCGCGAGACGCACCCCGGACCGACGCGGCGGGTATACTCTTCGTTTCTCTCGATGTCGGATACGTCTCGATTCCAGGTCGGCGTGACGCCGGATTTCTATGTGGACGCGAAGGGGCGCTTTGAGCAGGCGCTGGCGCGGAAGCTCGACGGCGTTGCGGGGCTCGGGTACGGATCGATGCCGGCGCAGCCGGAGAAGCGAGCGACGCCGGAGGCGCTGAACCGGTTCGATGCGATCTTCTGCCTCTCGCTGCGGGTGGACGCGGCTTCGCTAGAGGGCGTCGAGCGCACGGCCGTCATCGCACGCTGGGGCGTGGGATACGACACGATCGACGTGGACGCGCTGACGGCGGCCGACGTCGCGTTGGCGATTACGCCGAATGCGGTGCGGCGGCCGGTGGCCGAGGCGATCCTGGCGTTCGCCTTCGCTTTGTCCAAAAACGTGCGGGCGCAGGACCGCATTACTCGGGCCGGTGGTTGGCGCGCCGATTTGCCTTCGATGGGCGTGTGCTTGGGCGGGAAGACGCTCGGTTCGGTGGGCTGCGGCAACATCGGGCAGGAGATGTTTCGGCTGGCGGGATCGCTCGGCTTCTCGCGCTTTGTGGCCTACGATCCTTATGCTCGGCCGGAGGCGGCGCGCGAGTTGGGCGTGGATCTGGTCTCGCTCGATCAGGTGTTTGCCGAGAGCGATTACGTCGCGGTGAACACGCTGCTGAATGCGAAGACGCGCGGGCTGATCGGGCAGGCGCAGTTCGATTTGATGAAGCCGACGGCGTACTTTATCAACACGGCGCGCGGGCCGATCGTCGACGAAGCGGCGCTGATCCGGACGATGCAGGAGGGCAAGATCGCCGGCGCCGGGATCGACGTTTTTGAGCAAGAGCCTCCCGCGAAGGATCACCCGCTGTTCGCGCTGGACAACGTGCTGGTCGCGCCGCATGCGCTGGCCTGGACGGAAGAGATTGTGCGCGACAACGGCCTCGAGGCCTGCGACAACATCCTGGCCGTCTTTCGCGGCGAGGCGCCTCCCGGCGTCGTGAATCGCGAGGTGCTCGACCGTCCCGGCTTCCAAGCCAAACTGGCCAGCTTCCGCGAAGCGAACGCATAGGAGATTCCGTGATGAAGAAGAATCGAATGAAAGAGGTGTTGGCGTCGGGAGGCATTCCCGTGGGCCATATGATTTGGGAGTTCGGCACGCGCGGCGTCGCACGGATGCTTGAGAATGCGGACCTCGATTTCGTGGTCGTCGACATGGAGCACACGGCGATCAATCCGCCGCAGGTCGCCGATCTGATGGCCTGGTTTCGAGGGACGGAGATCGCGCCGTTTGTGCGTATTCCGCAGGCCGAGTACCACTTCATCGCGCGGACGATGGACGCCGGGGCGTTGGGCGTGATGGTTCCGAACGTCGAGACGGAGGAGACGGCGAGGCGGGTGGTCGACGCGGTCAAGTACGCGCCGTTGGGTAAGCGCGGCGTGGGCCTGGGCGGCGCGCATACGGACTACCGGCAGCCTGAGCCGCTCGACTATTTCGAAGAGGCGAACGAGAACACGACGGTGATCTGCCAGATCGAGTCGACGCAGGGCGTCGAGAACGTGGAGGCGATCGCGGCGCTCGAGGGCGTCGATTGCGTCTGGGTGGGGCACTTTGATCTGACGCAGTCGATGGGCATCCCGGGGCAGTTCCAGGATCCGCGGTTTTTGGACGCGCTCGCCGAGGTGGTTGAGGCGGCGCGTAAGCACGGCAAGTCGGCGGGGATTCAGCCGAGCAACATGGCGGCGGCCGAGCAGTGGATCGATATCGGATTCAACGTGATCTCGTGGAAGGCCGACATTGCGCTGTACGGCGGGGCGCTGAAGCGGGAGGTCGGCGAGCTGCGGGTGCGGACTCGCGGTTAGGCCGGGGGTTCGCCGAAGCTAGAAGCCGGAGGAGACGGTCGGACGACCGGTGGCAGTCGAGTAGGCGGTACGGCATACGCGGACGGCGCGCCGAAACAGTTCGCGCGGAACGAAATGGGCGTAGTTTCGAGCCGAGAGCTGCGCCATACGCAACGATTGGTGCATGTGGCGGGGCAGCTCAGCTCGTGGCGGAACGGGACCCAAGTCGTAGCCGAAAGCGCGCCCCGGACCGGCGCAGACGATGCGCAACGACTCCTCTTCCGCACGGCTCAGTCCCACACGCGGCCGGTCACGCAAGTCCTGGACGGCGCCGGTCGTCTTGAGCGGCCCTTGATTACGAAAGCTGGTGTTCGAATCGCGGCCCTGCGCCAGAGTCATCTCCTCGGCAGCATCTTCCAGGTCCAGCCACTCACAGATGCGACGACAGGCTCCGAGGGGATCGGCGAGCAGATCTTCAAACCGCTGAATACGGAATCGATCGGGCCCCAGCGCGGCCAGGCCTTGAAGCGCTTCTCCGCCAGAGTCGATCCAACGGCCGGCCCAACGAAGGACATCCGTGTGGGCAAGAGCTCGGCTCCATTCGGAGGCGATTTTGCGGTAGGAAAGGTAGGCGTCGAAGGGGTGGCGGACCGAGTAGATCCAATGTACATCCCAGCCGTTGGCGGTGAAGAAGTCGTGGACATGAAGCATGTCGGACTCGATGGAAGGAGTCTTGACGGTGATCGTCGCAAGCTCTGAGGAGCGCCGCATTGCCTCGACGACGATCAACATGAGATGGTCCCAATCGGCGGGGTAGTCGTCGACGAGCGAGAGTGCAACGTCGAGATCAGCGCCGGTCTTTCTCATGGAAGTTTCGGTGAGGCCGACCTTCAATAGCCGGCGCATGCGCTCGGGCGTGTCGGGGGCGGGCACGCCGGCGGCTCGGGCCAGCTGCGGACGATGGTATCCCCATCCGAACCATTCGGTCTGCGCGCCGTGGATCTTCGGGTGGCCTCCGACGACGCTGTGCAGCAACGTGGTTCCGCTACGGGCGGCGCCGCAGACGATAGCTAGTCGGGGTCTCGGAGCTTCACTCGCCAATCTCCGACCAGTCTAGCCATCCAAGCGGCTCGGTTGGCGGCGAGCCTGGTTGCCTACACTAACGGTTTGCCCGATTCGCGTTGTAGCTGCGGGTTCGCGATTCCCGCCGAGGCGGAGTACTGCCCCGGTTGCGGACGGCCGGTGACGCCCGAGGCGTTGGCGCGCGAGCGGGCGGCGAACGCGCTGCCGCTGCGACGCGAGCCCGAGACGCCGGAGATCGTGGCGCCGCCCGTCTCGTTCAGCAACCGGGCGGCGCTGCGGGCGTGCTACTGGAATGCGGCGCTGGCGGCCTTCTTCGGCAACGTGATCGGAAATCCGCTGTTGGCGGCGTTTTGGTCGGCGGCGGCGGGCTGCTTCTCCGTGATGGCGTACGTGCGGCGGACCGGGGCGACGGTGACGTTCGAGCAGGGTTGCCGCCTGGGAGCGATGACGGGGGCGATGGTTTCGGCGTTGACGGTGATTGTGGCGGGGATCGCCGCGTTCGCGGCCGAGGACCCCGGGGCGCAGTTTCGAGCGCTGCCCGAGCAGCTGCGCGAACAGGGGCAGACGGAGCAAGCGGAGGTGGTGGCGCAGGTGGTCGCCGATCCGGCGGCGCTGGCGGTATTGGTTGCGTTCTTGCTGATTCTGCTGACGGTCATGACGCTCGCGCTGGCGACGATCGGGGGCGGATTGGGCGCAAGATGGCTCGGCCGCAAAAACACCCGGCAGTAGCGGGCGAAGCGTGGTATCCTACGGAGAAGCGCGGCGATTTCGTCGCGCTTGCTCTATCTGAAGCCCGCTTGTGTGCGCAAGTGGCGGAATTGGCAGACGCGCTAGGTTCAGGTCCTAGTGAGAATTAATTCTCGTGGAGGTTCAAGTCCTCTCTTGCGCACCACCCCCCTCCTCTTTCCGTTTTTGCTCGTCGGCGGATTGCGATCGCCGTACCCGTGTTGGCGGCGGCTGCCGCACTAGGTGATGGAATGCGGTACGTAGACGGCCGCAATGCGCCGTTGGCGTGACCTGCACCCCGAAATCTGGTCCACCTACGATGAGAGGCGGAGCGGGCATCTAGGAGGAGCAGGAGATAAAAGGCAAGCGACACAGCGAAGAGCAGATCATCGCGATTTTGAAGCAATCGATCTGTCGGCGGATCAAGAGTTTGGACGCTGAAAGAATCCATCGTAGAGAAGATCGACAAACTGATCGCTGCATGGAAGTCCGTCAACCCTCCGCGCGTGATCCCGCCTAGGGCGTTTCACTAATCGACCTTCGCGAGTGCGAGCGGTACAAACGTATCGAGGTATTGAGACGAATGCACCGAACCCACTACAGCTTCGCGAATGCGCTGGCGGTGGTTCTCGCCGGCGTCTGTCTAGCAGCCTGTGCGTCCACAGATAGCGAAGTTCCTCAGAGTGCAGGAGAGCCGCGATCCGAGCCGAGCGCGAATCAGAGAGAAAGCGAACCGCAGAGGGCACCGATTCAACGAACGCCGCAAGTCGAAGCGCTAGAGAAGAAGATGCACACCCACCTGAACTACGCCTGGGATGTGCCGCGCGTGTTCACCGACAACGGATCAATAAAGATCGACACCGCTCTACCGCGACTCACTGACAAGATGTACTACCCGATGGTGCAAGCCGCGTGCATCGCAGTCATGATTGACGAAAACGACGACTTGACGCAGGAGCTCCCCGACGGTGTTGTAGAGTTCGTCTTTCGCAACAAATCGGGAGTCCAGGGATGGGTCTACGAATCTCCAGAGCGTTGTCCAGAGATCGTCAAGACGTCAGGTTCGGATGTCCAAATGCTGATCGCAACTGCAACACACACGTTGTAGCGTCCGTCGCTATTGAATACTTACCTAGCTTCCGATCGGACGCCTGCTAGCCTCAACCAAACGAATTTCGTCTTCGCTGGGATTCTCCACGTGGTACGCGCCAGAACTAGCTAAACCAGACAAAAAACTCATTCGGCTCCACCTGACGCGGCGGAACGTCCCGTACGGTGCCGTCCTGTGTAACGGCTGCAATTCTCATCAATCGCTCTACAGCCGCGCAGTTCCCCGAGGCCGGTTCGGTCGATCGCCCATACTCCAGCCGGTCCGACTGTCGGGGCTTGCTCGGGTGCGCTTGAGCGATCGGGCGTTGGGAGCTGGACGCGAAGGCGGCGTAGCGAATCCACATAGGAGTCGGATTGATGACGAACACACTAACGTCGTAATGTCTGCCACTAAAATTGACGCTCTCTATTTGGACCGCGACTCCGATCTCCGATTGCCTACGTAGCAACTCGTATTGCCTGCCAAGAGACTTCGCCTGTTGATCAAGCGCCTTCGATTGGATCGCTAGCTCTCTCGTGTTGTCCCGCATCTCGTAGGTCTGAAGCTCAAGCTGCTTCCGTTGAAGCTGAAGTTCACGACGTTGAAGAGCCGACTCCGAGTGGACCAAAGGGACGGCGGCACGACCTGCACCATCCAATCCAACAGCTCTGGAGGCTATATCTCGGAGTCCTGCACCAACTGGGATCCGTTCTCCAGGGACACGGTGCGCGTTCGCGTCAGTTGTGAACGCGAAAGGCCCCGGGGCGGCCACTAGAAGCGTGGTTCGCCGATCTCCAGTAGGCGGGTCGGCTTCGCGGGCGCCCGACAAAGGCGGGCATTATTCGCCCTCCGCCGACCGTCGCCGGCCTTTATTGGCGCGAAATCGGCCTGATCGAAGGGATTCCGCGGTCCCGGTCGCCGCTCCAACTCGTTCTACAAAGCAGTCGGCGGGCCGCTCGAATCATCGGTCAACGTCGTCTCTCGCCGCCCTATTCAGCGCCTCGCACGAGCGAGAATTTGACCTCTTCGCGGGCAATAAAGCGGGTATCATTATTCGGTAGTCGCCCCCGGCCGTCTGACCTATTTCCGGCCGAAACGGTCCATGAACCCGGAACGGTACAAGCGCGCTCGCGATCTCTTTCTGGACGGACTTCCGCTCAGTTGGAGTCGTCGCGCCGCTCTGCTCGACGAGCGTTGCGGAGACGATGCGGAGATTCGGCGTCAGGTCGAAATTCTCTGGCGGAACGACGATACCGATACGGCGTTGCCCGAGAAACTCGATGCGACCCAGGCCGTCGAGCGGACGCGTATCGATCTGACCGGACGAACCGCGGGCGCCTATCGCATTCTGGAGCTGGTCGGCGAAGGCGGCATGGGATCGGTCTACCGCGCCGTCGACGAATCGCTCGATCGTGAAGCCGCGCTGAAGTTCCCCGCTCCCTACCTGATCGGCGACCCCAGCGCCCGGAGTCGTTTCGATCGGGAGGCGAAAGCGGCCGCGGCGTTGGATCACCCGAACGTCTGCGCGGTCTACGGCACGGGCGAACTGGAAGGGAACCCCTTTATCGCGATGGCCTTCCTGCGCGGCCGCACCGTCGAGGAACGCATCCACGACCGACCTCTGCCCTTGCGCGAGGCGTTCGACCTCGCCGCGCAGGCGGCCCGGGGGCTGGGCGCCGCACACGCCAGGGACATCGTGCACCGCGACGTGAAGCCGGCCAACCTCATGCTGGTCGAACAGGCCGACGGATCGTTGACGGTCAAGGTGATGGATTTCGGCGTCGCCTACGTGGAGAACGCGACCCGGATCACCCTCACCGCCGCGGCTATCGGCACGGCGTCCTACATGGCGCCGGAGCAGACCTATACCGACGACTTCGATCAGCGCGCCGACGTGTGGTCTCTGGGCGTGGTGCTGTACGAGATGCTCGTCGGCGAGCGACCTTTCACCGGCGACGATTCGAGCGAGGTCATCGAAGCGATCCGGAAACGGCAACCGGAACCCGCCTCCCGTCGCCGTCCCGGTTTGCCGCCGGGAGCGGACGCCGTCTTGGCCAAGGCGCTGGCGAAAGAGCCGGACCGACGCTACCGGGACATGAAGCGATTCGCCGCGGACCTGGAGGCGCTGCTTGAGGACGTCGAACCGACGGCTTCGAAGGAGGTCGCCTCGCGCCGGCGTCGAGGCGTCCTTCTGGGCGCCGGAGCCGTTGCGGCGGCGCTGGCCGCAGCGACCTGGATCGGATCGGGCGCGGGTGAGATCGAACTCCCTGCCGAGCCGCTGGCCTCGCGTCCGGTCACCTCCGATCCAGGCCGGGAATGGGGTCCCAGCCTGTCGCCGGACGGCCGGACGCTGGCCTACTCCGCCGCCCCGCCCGGCGCGCCCCAGGAGAGCGATCTGTTTCTGCACCAGGTCTCGGGAGGCGCGCCCGTCCGGTTGGCGCCCACCGAGCAAGCGGAGTTCAGCCCGACTTGGTCGCCCGACGGCAGCGAGATCGCCTTCCTGCGCACCGTTGAGGGAGAGCGGCACGAACTGCGCATCGTGCCTTCGCTCGGCGGCGTCGACCGGCTGGCGGCCTCGGTGCGCGCGCCGGAAGCGCGACAGTTGTGGCGCCCCCCGCCGCATCTCGATTGGGCGCCCGACGGCGGCCGGCTCTTCATCGTCGATCGCGGCGAGGGCGACGATTCGCCCTTCTATATCGCCGTCCTGGACCTAGCCACGGGAGAGAAGCGACGCGTCAGCGATCCCCTCAACGGCATCGTCGGAGACCTCTATCCGCGCGTCTCGCCCGACGGCAAGCGGCTGGCCTTCGCCCGCCAGCAGAGCAACGTCATCGCCGCCGTGATGGTCGCCGAACTCCGCCCGGACGGCTCGTTCGCCGGTTCGCCGCGCCGGCTCCGCGCGCCCGGTCGCCCGCTAAGCGACTCGCCCGCCTGGACTCCCGACGGCGCGGAAGTCTTGTTCAGCGCCGGATCGTCGCGCCGCTCGGGAGTTTGGGCCGCCCCGGTCGATACCCTTGAGCCGAGAGAGATTCTTCGCGCCGACTTTCGGGTCAGCATGCTCGCCGTGAGCGCGGTCACCGGCGGCGACGGCTGGACTCTCTCCTACGTCGCCCAGAACCCCTCGGAGGACCTCCAGCGCATCGCCCTGGCGGCGGCCAGCGAGCCGCCCGCCGTCAGCGACGCCGCCCTGGCGGAAACGCTCTTTCCCTCCTCCTACGAAGACACCCACCCGGCCGTCTCGCCTGACGGTTCGCAGGTCGCCTTCGTCTCCACGCGTTCGGGCTCCGACGAACTCTGGATCGGCGACCCCGAAACCGGCGCCGTCCGCCAGGTGACCTCGCTCGGCGGCGCCGGCGTGACGCATCCGCGTTGGTCCCCCGACGGCGAACGCATCGCGCTCGTCGTGCTCGACGGCGACTCCGCGAGCATTTATGCCGCCCGACCCGGCCAAGACAAGCTCGAACCCCTGGTCGTCGAGAGTTCGAACGACGACCGTCCCGAGTGGTCCGCCGACGGCGCGACGCTTTACTTCCGTTCGAACCGCGACGGCCGCCGACGGATCTGGCAGCGGGCGCTCGACGGCGGCGAGGCGCGCTTGACCGTCGATCTGCCGATGGAGGTCGCCGTCGAGGGACCGGGCGGTGCGGGGCTGTACGGAGCATTCCACGGGCTGTGGGACATCACCGATCCCGACGCCCCCCGAAAGCTCGCGGGCAGCAGCGTGTTCCGCGTCAAATCCCGGCCCGGCGGCTTGCTGACTCGAAGCGCCGACGGCTTGATCCGCTTCTACTCCCTGAAGACGGGCGCCTTTGAGCCCGTGTTCCAACTCGTGACGAATTCGGGCACGCAGTTCTCGATTTCGGGCGACGACAAGTGGCTCTATTTCTCGAGGCCGCGCCAATCCCAGGTCGACGTCATGGCGGCGGAGAACCTCCGCGAACGCCTCCGCTGAGGCTCGCCCGGGCGGGCGCACGAGCGCTAGTTCGGCAGGCGCGTTAGGTCGAAGACGACCAGCTTGGCGGCGATGCCGGGCTCCCGTTGGACGAGATGCAGGCTATCGGCGAGCAGGCCCCGGCCCCTGCGGTCGGCCCGGGTGATTACGAAATCGAAGTGGAAGGGGATCTTCGATCCGTCGGGAAGCTCGTTGAGGAAGACGGCCGTGCCGGTCCCGTTCGGATTCACCGAATAGGAGCCGACGGCTGGAATCTCAAGGATCAGACGACCCGTGCCGTCGGGATCGGCTTCATTCAGGGTGAGCACTCGAGACGCTCCGCCGGCGCCGTCGAAGGCGGTGACGCCGACGCTGGCGGCTTCGTTGGCGCCGCCGTTGCCGACCAGCGCGTAGGAGCCTCGGAGGGAGCCGTTGTTGAATTCGGCGCCGGGCCCGGCATTTGTTTGCGCAGCGTGAAACGCCGCGATGAGGGCGAATACGGCGACGGCGCATCCCGCCGTCCGTAAGGAGTGTTTCGTCATGGCTCTCCTCCTAAGCTGCAATCCAGGCGCGCGCCTGCTCGGCGTCGGCGCGGTCGAAGTAACGGATCTCGGCCCGGGTGAACGGCGCGCAGAATGCCGCCATACCCTTCTCCCACGCTTGGTCGCCGAGCATGGCCAGTCTTTCGATGTCGCGGAAGTGCTTGAGGTCGAACTTCAAGTCCTCCCACATGGCCCCGGCGTCCCAGCCGTGGAAATCATCCATCTCCAGGAGAATGCGAATGCGCCCCGAGGCCTCGATGAGGCCTTCGACCGCCGGGGAAAGCTCCTCATAGTCGCTCTTATGGAGTTTGCCGCTGGCGCGGACGTGGAGTACCTCTCCGGAAAGGCGTTCGAGTTCGATGGGCACGGCGTTCCTCCTGCTGTCGGACTCAGGCGCTACCAACCCGGCCAGCAGTCGCCCTTGGTGTCTTCGGTGCAGCACTTGAGCTTGACCGTCACCGTATCGGTGGTGAACGGATCCCAGTTGGTGCAGGACTTCGAAGAGTAGCCCTGATTGACGAGGTTGGTGTTGACGGTGCAGCTCGTACCGTTGTCGCGGTCCGTGATCAACATTCCTGGATTGACGTCCGAGTTCGAGCACTTGCCGCGGAACTCGGTCGTGCCGCTCTTGCCGATGGTGTAACGGTGCGGCTCGCAGTAGCAGGGGGCGTCGGTCGGATCGCAGTCGCAGGTGTAGGTCTTTGAGGCCAGGGCCGGAGTCGGGGCGATCGCCAGGGCGCCGACGGCGAGAGTGAGAGCGAGAAGAAGTCGTTTCATGGTCAGTTCCTCCAAAAAGCCGAATCGAACGCGGCTGGTCTGCTAGTGAAAACCGTTTTTGCCGCCGAAGTACGCCGCGCCGAAGCGACTGCGAGCGACGATTCGCGTTAGTACTGGCTGCAACTGAGCAGCTTGATCGAGGAGACTGAGTCCTCAAACTGGGGGCCGAATCTCTCCGCGAGGCTCGAGACCATCTCTTCAGACCGCCACGTGTCCGAGGAGACCTCGACGCACTCTCCGCCGTAGGAGGTCCCGGTGCAGATCCGCCAGCGTCCGCGCAGGCGAGCCGAGGAGGCCTTGTCGTTGAAGTAGTTCGTCGTACTCATCGAGATGCGCAGGTTCCCCAGGTTCGCGATGCTCGCGTTCGTGACGTACAACGGGCTCCCTGTAAATCCGACGCCCGTGTAGAGGTAAAAGTACGGCTGCTCCGTGGTGGAGAAGTTCGGGCACTGCTTCGACGAATAGGATTCCGCCGCGACGAGCGCGGGCAGCAGAAGCAGGGCGAGGGCGGTTGAAATCCATCGAGCGGTCATCACGGGTACTCCTTAGGCGGCTCCGTCGGGTCGCACCGACTCCGCGCCGTCGTCCGACTTGCGGCTCGGCAGACCGTGCGGCAGATCGATGTCGGGGATCGGCAGCGGCTTGGTGTAGAAATCTTCAAAGTCGAACGGCACGATCCGCGGAGTGAGGATGAAGACCACCTCGGACTCCTGCTCGGTGCTCTGTTGACGGCTGAACAGGTGCTTCAGCAGCGGTAGGCGGCGCAATAGCGGCACGCCGGAGTAGGTGCCGACCTGCTCGGTGCGGATAAAGCCGCCCAAGACGATGGTCTCGCCGTCTTTCACGTTCAAAGAGACCGAAGTCTCGTCGCTCAGGCGTCGAGCGACGATGTCGGAGGATCCGGCGAGCCCGGCTACGAACTCACTTTGCTTGAGATTGAGCTTCATCGTCACCGTGCGGTCCGGATTGACGTAGGGCGTGATCCGCAAGTTCGTGCCGGCCGTAATGTTGTCGGTCGAGAGCAGCCGCTCGCCTGAATCGAGGCGCTCAGAGCGGATCGTGAGGATCTCCGTGCTGTCGATCAGAGCGTCGCGCCCGCTGCGCGTTACGACGTAGGGGCGGGAGACGATGTGCGCCGATTGCTTCTCGGCCAGGGCGTCGATGGTCGCGCGGAAGCGGCTCATCAACTGGTCGTCTCGTTGGAAGAGAAACGACAGCAACGGCGCGAACGGGTTGCCGGCCCGGAAACCGATCTCCGAGAACTGACCGGCCGCGCCTTCGGTGATGTCGATGCCGAATTCCACCAGGTCCGTCTGAAAGAACTCGACCACCAAGCCTTCGATCAGAACCTGGGGAACCTCTCGGTCCATGCCTTGGAGAAACTCGAGGATCTGATCGAGCAGTTCGGGCGGCGCCACGACGTAGATGCCGGTTCGGTCGGGCAACGGGCCAAAACCGACGTTCGGCTGATTGACGCGCGAGTAGGCCTGGCGAAGGTCGTCGAGGACTGTATCCACTTCGACGTACTGGAAGCGGACCTCCTGCATGATCGGCGCGGCGTTGTCGCTCCCGCCCTGACGCGAGATGAGGTAGACGTCGCCGTCCATCTTGAACTGGTACGGGGTCGCCTGGAACAGGATCTCGAGGGCTTTCTCGACGGCCACGTCGGTCAAGTTGGCCGAGACGTTGGCGTGCAGCCGTCCGCGGTGGACGAACTGGATGCCGGTCTGAGAGCCGATTCGCTCGAGCACCTCGTCGAAGGGCGCGTTGTAGAGGCGGCAGTTGAGGAGGCCGCCGTGCACGCCGATCGCCAGCTCTTGTCGTCGCAGCGGGGGACGCCGGATGCGCCCCGCACCCTGCGAATCGCCGTACATCGGCGACGAAGTGGGCGTCTGCAGGATTAGGTGGCGAGGGGGGCCGTCCGTCTCCGTCTCACGGTTCTGCGCGTCGAGCGCGCCGACCACAAGCGGCAGCAGCAGGGCCAGGCCGCAACGGCTGAATCGGGTTGGGATGGGTTGGAGCATTTGGCCGCGGCGACCGCACGAATCGCCTTCATCCCCAACAACAGAGATCCGCGGAGATTCGCGCCGTCAAAGTGCAAAGAGATTGCGAGATTCGGTTTTCGGACTGCGCGTTTCGCCGCTCGATTCTGTGTAGGTAGGTATGGGCAACACGGCTGAAGAGAGCTCCCGCGCCTCCGAGCATCGCTCGCGGATCATCCTCGGCGGTATCGCCGGGAACGTCATGGAGTGGTACGATTTCGCGCTCTACGGCTTCTTCGCGGCCATCATCGGCAAGCAGTTCTTTCCCTCGGAAGACCCGACCGTGTCGACGATCGCGGCCTTCGGCGCTTTCGCGGCCGGCTTCCTCGCTCGCCCGCTGGGCGGAATTCTGCTGGGCCGGCTGGGCGACGTGCTGGGTCGTCGCCAGGTGCTGATGATCTCCGTCCTGGCGATGGCCGTCCCCACGGTGATGATCGGTCTCTTGCCCTCCCATGAGCACATCGGGATGGCCGCTCCGATCCTGGTCGTGTTGCTGCGGATCATCCAGGGACTCTCGGTCGGCGGAGAGTACACCAGCTCGGCGGTGTTCCTGGCCGAGCATTCGCCCCACGACCGTCGCGGGCTGATCGCTTCCTGGAGTTCATGGGGCGCCACGGCCGGTATGCTGCTGGGCTCGGCGATGGGGATGCTTCTGACGGCCGTGTTGGACGCCGAGCAACTCGCCTCCTGGGGATGGCGCATTCCCTTCCTGAGCGGAGCGCTCATCGCGGGCGTGAGCGTGTTGCTGCGCCGCGGGCTCGCCGACGACCCGCCGGCCAAGGAAGGCGGCGCTCCGGTGACGGAAGTTTTCCGCGATCACCTTGGCTCGATGGGGCGCATCGTCGGGCTCAACATCGGCTTCGGCATCGCCTTTTACACGATCTACGTCTATACCGTCACCTATATGACCGAGATCGACAAGCTCTCCGAGCATGTCGCCTTCGACGTCAATACGGTCAACATGGTCGCGCTGTTGATCGCGGTTCCGGCCGCCGCATGGCTCTCCGATCGCACCGGACGCAAGCCGCTGCTGCTGCTCTCCAGCGCAGCCTTGACCCTGGGCGCGGTCCCGCTGTTTTCGCTGATCCACTCGACCGACGCGACCACGGTGCTCGCGGGCCAGTTGATCTTCACGGTGCTCATCGGACTCTTCGCCGGTCCCGTCTGCGCGACCAACGTCGAGCAGCTCCCCAGGCACGTCCGCTGCACCGGCCTGGCGGTCGCCTACAACCTCTCGATCGGCCTGTTCGGCGGAACCACCCCGATGATCGCGGCCTGGCTGATCCGCGAGTCCGGCAGCCCGCTGGCGCCCGCCTACTATCTGGCCGCGGCCTGCGCGGTCTCGTTCCTCACCGCTCTCACGCTGCGCGAGACGGCGAACCGGCCTCTGGACTGATCGGTTCGGCTAGCGGAAATCGTCGACGATCATCAGGTCCGACTCGTCGCGTTCGACCGTCGCGTAGTAGAGCGTGCCGCCGTCGCGAGAAACGTCGATCGAGCGCACCTGATACGACTTGTGCAGACCGAGATCCGCCGTCTGACGCAGCGCGCCCGTCCGCGCGTCCCGATGCCGCAGGATCCAGCGCGACTCGCCGTCGGGGTTGACCTCCGTACCCAGGAAGTAGAGACCCCGCTCGTCCGCCGTCCAGCGCGCCTGCTCGCCAAACGGAACGTCTTCCATGAACGGTTCAGCCGACTCGTCCTCGGTCGAAAAACGCCACACCGCCGATCCCAGACGCCCTCGCAAAAAGTACACCCACTTCCCGTCCGGCGAAGCGTCCGGACTGTAGCCGCCGCCCTCCGTCACTTGGATCGGCTCCCCCCCGCGCGCCGGGGTCTTCCAGATCTCGAACTCTCCGCCGCGGTTCGATCCGAAATAGATCCATTCGCCGTCGATCGACCACTCCGGACGCGCGTCGTGCCCGGGCCCGGTTACCAGCGGCCGCGCCGCCCCGCCCGACGCCGGTACGACGTACAAGTCGCCCTCCCCGTCCATCGATAGGTCGAATACGATCAGACGCCCGTCGGGCGACCACGACGGCTGCCCGGCCGGACCCTCGACGTCCGTCAGGCGCTCCAGGTTGCGGCCGTCCACGTCGACCACCCAAATCTCGTCGCTGCCTGAGCGATTGGAGACGAACAGCAACCGACTCTCGTCCGGCGACAAACGCGGCTCCCAATCGAGCGCCGAGGAGCTCGCCGTCGTACCCGCGTCGCGGTAAGTTCCGTCGGAGGCGCGTTCGAACCGGCGAATGCCCGATTCCACGAACCGGCGGATGAACGCCAGACGACCGCTCGACGACACCGCCGGTTCGGCGCCCACGCCCAGACCCTCGATCAGCCTCGGCGCGCCTCCCTCGGCGGAAACCCTCCACAGAAAGGGAGGCTGGTGGATGCGAGGCGGTTGGCCGAACAAGATCTCCGAGCCGTCGCGCGTCCATGAAATGCCCCAAAAGCCCATGTCGGCCGACACCACGCGGCGCGCCGGAGATCCGTCCAACGGCTGCACTTCGACCGAGTGGCGATACCCGCCCAGCAAGCGGACGTAGGCGAGTTCGTCGCCGGCCGCCGACACTTCCGGAAAGTTGTCGGCCTGCATCCCCTCGGCGAACACGGTCACCGGCTCCGGCGCGCTTCCATCGACCGGCGCCTTCCAGATCAACGGTCCGGCCGGGCCGTCCTGCCCAAAGACGATCGCGCTGGAATCGGCAAGCCAGGCCAAACCCGTATCGGGGCCTCCGCCCGAATCGTCGACCAAGGTCACCAGCCGCGAAGGCCCTCCCAGCGGGGAGACGACCCGGATCGAACGTTCCGCCGCGTTGGCGATTCCGTAGGCGATCCACTCGCCGTTGGGAGACCAGGCGGGCTCGGTCTCGTCGAGCGGGGTGTCGGTCAAACGCAGCAGGCCGTCGGAGGCGACGTTCTTGACGTAGAGGTCGTAGTCGGCCTCGTCCGGCCCCTTCCAGGCGAAAACGACGCGCTCGCCGTCGGGCGAAAAACTCGGATCGCGCTCGTCTCCGGGAAAGGTCGTCAGAGGCCGGGCGACGAGCAGTTCCGGGGATTCAGCCGTCGGCTCAAACAGTCGCGGGACCAAGACGGCGCCCAAAGCCGCTGCCGCGAGAAGCCAGGCGATCGGCCGCCGATAGAACGGCGCGGCGTCGTGACGGCTCGGCGTCGCCGCCTCCTCGCGGACTTCCTGCGCCAGCCGAGCCAGATCCTTCGCGGCGGAGGAGGCGTCCTCATAGCGTGATCCCGGCGTCCCGGAGAGCAGCCGACGGACCGCTCGATTGAGACGGGGATCGTCCGCGGCCGCGGTCCGCTCGGCGACCATGGTCTCCAGCAAGGCGCCCAACGAACGCAGATCCTGCCGGCGGTCCTCCTCCTTCGCGTCCGGGCGGCGGAAGCCGGCCAGGGTTGCGTGCGCGGCCGACTCGTCCCCGTCGGCGGGAAGAAGCACCCGATCAGCCGAGAGTGCACCGTGCGCCAGACCTTTCCCATGTGCGGCCCCCAGCGCCCGCGCAACCTGGGCCGCCAAACTCAACGCGTCCGCGCTCGCCGTGGAGCCCTCGCGCAATCGCTGAGCCAGCGTCCGGCGCGAGGCCCCCGAGCGCGCGACGTAGCAGACGTCTTCGGTCTCCCCCACGTCGTAGACCGGCGCGACGCTCGAGTGATTGAGCGCCGCGGTCGCCCGAGCCGCCCGCAGGAAGGCGCTGGAGTCGGCGGAAGCCTTCGGCGCGACTTCGAGCACGACCTGTCGAGAAAGAACTTCGCTGACCGCCAGGTACAGCGACGCGGCGGCCTCGGACGACAGGAGTTTCTCGAGGCGATACGGACCTACCGAGGAACCGACCAGGCTCGGCCCCGGGGCTCCGTCGCCCGGGCTGGATCGGGGAGTCACGGTCAGCGGCGGAACGCTCTATCTTGGCGCCTGAATGGCGGAAACTCAACGAAAGTTCGGGATCGACATCAGATCGCTCTCGCTGGTTTCGCGACGACTGATCAGAATTCTCCCGTCCGTCGAGACGTCCATCGGAGCGACGCCCGCCGGCGCGGGGCCGTCAAGCCGAGCCGCTTCCCGCACGGCGCCGCCGTCGGAGGGCAGCAGTTGCAGCGTCCATTGCGAGGACCGGCGTGGTCCCGGCAGGTTCAGAAAGTAGAGGCCGTCGGCGTGCGGTTCCCAACGCATCCGATCCGGCTCGGACAAGCGTCGCAGCACGACTTCCTCGGGGCCGCCGGCGATCGGGACGCGCAGCAACCGGCGTCGCCCCAGCCCCTTGGCGTAGTACAGATAGCGGCCGTCCGGCGAGATCCCGGCCCCGTACCCTCCGTCCTGCGTGACCTGTTCCGGCTCTCCGCCCGAAACCGGAGCCTTCCAGATCTCAAAGCGCCCCGTAAAGTTCGAGGTGAAGTAGACCTCGTCGCCGTCCGGCGAGTAGCGGGGCATCAGATCGCTCCCCCTTCGCTCGACCAGCGCCGTCTCCCGACCGCTGTCGACGTCGATCAAAAAGATGTCCTGTCCGCGCTTGCCCACCGCTCCGAAGACCACGGTCGACCCGTCCGGCGACCAATCCGCGATGCCGGCCCGCGTCCGTCGATGCGAAAGTCGTCGCGCGTCGCTCCCGTCGGCGTCGGCGGTCCAGATCTCGACCCAGCCCGAACGCGCCGAGGCGAAAACGATCCGGCGCCCGTCGGGGGAGAAGCGCGGCGCCGCTTCGACCGTCGAAGAGGTCAGCACGGGCGTAGACAAGGTCGTCGGGTCGTCCAGCCGTCCGCCGTAGATCTCGGTGCGCTCGAAGAGTCGTTCGTAGACCAGAGCTCCGCCGTTCGCGGCGATTACCGGTCGAGCTCCCGCAATGGCGCCCTCCGACAGCGGTCGAGCCGGCGACCGCCCGTCCGCGTCGACTCGCCACAGCAGCCCGGGTTGCTGTGGTCGCGTCGCGCGGGAGAACACGATCGTGCGGCCGTCGCCGCTCCAGGCGATACCTCGGTAGATTCCGGCGCCGCCCTCGGGAAGCGCCGTCAGTCGGCCGTCTCGGAGTAGATAGATCGCGTGGTCGGGGCCGGCGGCGCGCACGAAAGCGAGCGTCGAACCGTCGGGGGAGTAGCGCGGGAAGAGGTCGCCCTTTGAGCCGCGCGGCGGCTCGGTAAGCTGACGCGCCTCGCCGGTCTCGATCAGCAGGCTCCATATCGCCAGCGCCGTTCCGTCGACCGGCCGGGAATAGAGCAGCGAGCGCGAGTCCGGCGTCCATTCGACGTGCCACTGCCGCGCCGCCGCCGGGCTGACCGCCCGCGGTTCCCCGCCGCTCGCCGGAACCACCATGATCTGCGGCCCGTCGTCGGCGATCCGCGTGAAGGCGATCCAACGTCCGTCCCTCGACCACGCGGGGCCGCGATCCAGGCCCGCGCCGTCCGTCAACCAGACCTCTGCGCCCGTGTCCACGTTGCGGACGACCAGATTCGCGGCGCGTCCCGAACCGTCGTTCGTGGTGCGCGAATAGGCCAGCAGCGTTCCGTCCGGGGAAAACGCCGGATCGCGTTCGGCCCCGGGGTAGGCGGTCAACTGGTCGGCGATCCAGACCGGGTCCGGGGCGGGCTGGGCGCCCGGCCACATGAATGCGACGAGACCCGCAGCAGCAGCCGCCGCGACGGCGACCGCCATGCGGACCGGCGCCGGGCGCGACGTCTCCTGCGCGGCGTGCGCCAGGTCGCGCGCCAGCTCAAGCGCGCTCGAGTAGCGCTTCTCGGGATCCTTCTCGAGCGCCTTCGAAACGATCGTCTGCAAAGCCGCCGGCGCATCCGGCCGCAACGCGCGCAAAGGTTTGGGGGCGTCGTGGCGGATCGAATGCAGCACGGCCGCAAAGTTGCCTCCGTGAAAAGGCTTGCGTCCGGTGAGCAATTCGTAGAGGACGACGCCTAGAGACCAGACGTCCGAGCGCGCGTCCGCCGGGCTGTCCGACATCCGCTCAGGCGCCATGTAGGCGATCGTCCCCAGCACCGAGCCCGAGGCCGTCAGATCCGTCTGGTCGCCCAGCCGCGCCACGCCGAAGTCCACCACCTGCACGTGCGGACGGTCGGCGTCTGAATCCGAGCTGACCATGATGTTCTCCGGCTTCACGTCGCGGTGGACGATGCCGCGTTCGTGCGCGGCGTGCAGCCCGCGCGCGGCCGCCGCGACGACGTGCAGCGCCGTCTCGACCGGCGCGGGCCCGTGCTCGGTCAACGCCCGAGCGGTCTGCCCCTCCACCAGCGCCATGGCGATAAAGGCGTACCCGTCCTCCTCGCCGACCTCATACACCGGACAGACGTTCTGGTGGTCGAGCTGCGACGCCGCGCGCGCCTCCCGCAGGAAGCGGCGACGAGTCGATTCGTACGCCGGCCGACTGCGCGGGAGCAGTTTCAGCGCCACCCATCGATCGAGCCTCTCGTCGCGCGCCCGATAGACCGAGCCTGAAGCTCCCGCTCCCGCCAACTCGACCAACCGGTAATGCCCGATGCGCCGGCCGGAACGGTCTCCGAGCGACTCGATCTCGGCGCCCTCGCCCGCCTCCCGTGCTTCGCTCGCGGATTCGACGCCCGCCGCGAGCAGTTCCTCGACGGCGACCCGCAGGCCCTCGTCGCGGCCGCACTCGCGGTCCAGGAACAGGCGTCGCTCCTCGTCGGGCAGGCGCTCGGCGCGTCCGTACAGTTCCTTTACGCGGTGATCGGATTCGGGCTGCACCGGATGCCTGCCGGAGCACCCCCGCAGAGGCAGGGACGGTCGGTTTCCCTATGCTATGAGAGCGTCGTAGGACCGTCAAGGCGGCACATAAACGTACTAGACTGTCGAGTTCGGGGCGCCCGCCGCCGCCGATCGAGTCGACTCATGCCAGACACCAATCCAGGCGAAGTCACGCAGATTCTGCGTCAAATCTCCGAGGAGGGAAACGAGGATGCGTCAAACCGCCTCTTCGGACTGGTTTACGACGATTTCCGCGCCCTCGCTCACAGCTACTTTCGGAGTCAGCCGGCGAGCCATACGCTGCAGCCGACGGCGATCGTGCATGAAGCTTACGTGAAACTCGTCGATCGAGACGCGGCGAGCTACAACGATCGCAACCACTTTTTCGCCGTGGGCGCACTCGTCATGCGCCAGATCCTGGTCAATCACGCCGTAGCCAAAGGCGCCAAGAAACGGGGCGGCGAGGCCCGCAAATTGCAGCTCGACGAGGCGGCGGTTTTCATCCCGCAACGCGACGAGGACGTCCTTGCCATCGACGATGCGCTGAAGGAGCTCGCCGAGCTCAACGAAATGCACGCCAAGATCGTGGAACTCCGATTCTTCGGCGGATTGACGATTGCGGAGGTCGCCGAAGTGATGGGCGTCTCCACGAGAACGATCGATCGCGAGTGGCGCATGTGCCGCGCCTGGCTGCGCAGCTACCTAGAGACCGCCTGAGCGGCGCTACGGCGTCGATCCGTTTCTGAATGCCGACGACGAACGAATCGGGTCGGCTGCCGGGCTACCGTCGCGCTTCGAAGACGCGAAAGACGAGGTTTGCCGGATCGTTCGGCGCGGAGACGCCGAACACGGCGATGAAGCGATCGCCCGCGGCCGCCAGCCCGCTGTAGTCGCCTAGGAAGAGACCGCGGGCTACGGGCGCTCCGCCGAGGTCGAACGAACGCGGCGTGAGGCGAGTCTCGCGGGACCACGCAGCCGGGTCGGCGCAGGAGCGGCTGAAGCGGCCTCGCGCGCAGGTCGTCGCCCAGAAATCGGTGTCCGCGAGGCCTCCCGCCGCGTTCGAGCGGAAGTCGTAGTAGGTCACAGCGACGTCGCCTTGGGCGTTGACGGCGACGGAAGGAACGAAGGCCTGCTGCATGCCCGGCGTCAGATCCTCGGGAGTTTGGTTGATCTTCACCGGCGTCGACCAAGTCAGCCCGCCGTCTTCCGAAACGGTCAGCGCGACGGACTCGTGCTCGGTATCGTCGAAGCGGGCGTCCTGCCAGACCGCGTAGAGCGTGCCGCGCACGGGGTCGACGGCCACGTCGAAGAGCTCTTCGCCGCCGCGGATCGGATCGCCCGTATCGGGCTCATTGAGGTTGAAGCTGGGCGTCATATCCGCGACGTGCGAGGGTGCAGTCCAGGCGGCGCCGCGGTCGGTCGAGCGGGCGACGACCAGAGCGAGCTCTTCGAGCTCTTCCCCTTCAGGGCCGTCAAGGATATCGATGTCCACTAGAAATGCGAGCAACGTCCCGTCGGGGGCTACGAGGATCTGGTTGCCCAGCGTCTGGCCGTCTTCGCCGGGGTCGTAGAGAACCGTAGGCGCTTCCCAACTCATGCCGCCGTCCGTCGTGCGCGCAAACAGGGCGGGTCCGCCGCCGCTCTCGAAGTCCAGCCGGTCCCAGACGGCGTAGACGTAGTCCGAGTCGAAAGGGTCGGCGGTGAGCGTTTGCTTGTCGTGTAGGCCAAAGTAGTCCTCGTCGACGGCGGCGATCGGGCCGGACCAAGTGATTCCGCCGTTGGTCGATTTGTGGACGAGCATCGCCGAACGTCCCGAGTCGCGCTCTCCGGCGAGCATCTCGATCACCGAGCCCGCCACGGCAAGCGAGATGTGATAGACGTCCCCGTTGGGAGCGAAGTCCAACCATGGATCAGAGGCGCGCAGGAACTCGCCGCCCCCGGAGCAAGGCGTCAGGCCCGGCAGACCGGCGCGGGTCCAGTTGCGGCCGCCGTCGAAGCTGACGCCGACTACGAGTCCGCGAGCGCCGCCGTTCGACCAGCGATCCTGCTGCCAGCTGGCGACGATGTGATCCGGGTTGTTCGGATTGACGGCGGCCCAAGGCTCAACTTCGCTGCCGGTGAAGACGATGCCGGACTGCCCGAGGGGAGCGTCGGCGAGGCATGTCGCGAACGGGCTTTCCGCGGTGAAGACGCGTCCCTCCGGACGCTGGGCGAAGGCGGAACTCGCGGCGGCGAGCAGGGTCAGTCCGAGAACGGCGGTACGTTGGTCCACGATATTTTCTCCTCCCAGTAGAGAACAACAGCCGGAGGAGAAGTGCGCCAAGAAATGACGGGGTTTGCGAGACGCCGCTTGAGGTGCTCGTGAGAGCCTCAGTCGCCGGTGTGAAATGAAGCTCGCAACACGGTCTCAAGGGCTTGTAGATCGAGGGGCCAGGGGGTACACTCATCGCAGCTCGATATCGAGAACGGGGTTGCGGTGTGTCTTCACGAGGGCGACCCCTCTGCGGAGATGTTGGAATTGATTTCCCCGAAAGGGCGGACCGCCTGGATGCGGTTGGGCGCGCTGGTCGCGGCGGCTTGCTTGCCGGCGAGCGCGCAATTCTTTACGCGGGCGCCGATGTGGCAGCACGAGATTCTGCCGGTGCTTGAGCGGAGTTGCACGAACTGCCACGGCGGCGAGCACACGATGGCCGAGCTCGATCTGACCAAGTTCGACTCGGCGCTGAAGGGCGGCGTTAGCGGGCCTCCGATTACGCCCGGTCATCCGGAGATGAGTCTGCTCTGGAAGATGATCGAGAGCGACAAGATGCCGGTCGGCAAGAAGTTGAGCGACGCCGACAAGCGGTTGATCAAGGCCTGGATCGAGAGCGGGCGGTTTCCTTCGCGGGAGAAGCTGGACGAGGAGCGTAAGGCGGAGACGATCAACGACGAGGCGCGCTCGTTCTGGTCGTTCCAGAAGCCGGTGAAGCAGGCGCCGCCCGAGGTCCGAAACGTCGATCAGGTGATCACGCCGATCGACTCCTTTGTGCTCGCGAAGCTTGAGGAGAAGGGTTGGACGCTGCAACCGGAGGCGGATCGGCGTACGTTGATTCGGCGGGCGTATTTTGACTTGATCGGGCTGCCGCCGACGCCTGAGCAGGTGCGCGCTTTTCTGGCGGACGAATCGCCGGACGCCTATCGCAAGGTCGTTGACGAGTTACTGGCGTCGCCGCACTACGGCGAGCGTTGGGGGCGGCATTGGTTGGACGTGGGCGGGTACTCGGATTCGGTGGGGGACGCGGGCGACGCCTTTCGGCCGGTCTCGTACAAGTACCGCAACTATGTGATCGAGGCGTTCAATAAGAACAAGCCGTTTGATCGGTTCGTGACGGAACAACTGGCCGGCGACCAGCTGGTTAACTGGAAACCGCGGACGCGGCCTCGTCCTGATCAGATGGAGGCGCTGACGGCGACCGGGTTTACGCGGTTGACGGCGGACATCACCGACAACCAATCGATCTATCAAGTCGACAAGTGGTTCGATGCGTTGCAAAAGTCGACCGAGACGTCGATGAAGGCGTTCCTCGGGCTGACGATCGGTTGTGCGCGCTGCCACGACCACAAGTTCGATCCGATCCTGCAAGAAGACTATTACCGGCTGACGGCGTCGTTCCATGCGGCGTTCGACACGTCGAATTGGTTGGCGACGAACCTTCGCAACGACCCTTGGCCGAGCCGCTACATCCTCGACATGCCGAACGAGCAGCGGGAGGCTTGGATTCGGCAGACGGAGGAGAGGAAGAAGCGAGGCGTTTCAGGCAATCGGCGCTACTTTGACCGGACGATCCGGCTGATCCGCAAGCAGATCGGGGAGGGGGCGCAGCTCGGTTCGATGGTCGACTACTTCGGCGACCCGATCCTTGCGAGGGACGACTTCAGCGATGACGACTTGAAGGCGCTGCTTGAAGAGAACGAGCAGAAACTGAGCGATCGGCAGATCTACGAGATCTTTCCGCAGCTCGCGAAAGAGGCGGCGGAGATTCAACGGGCGAAGGACGCCGAGATCGAGCCGAACTTTGTTTGGGCGTTGTGGGACATGTCGCGGGAGGCGTCGCCGACGTACTTGCTGCTGCGCGGCAATTATCTAACGCCGGGGCCGGTGGTTGAGCCGGGAATCTTAAGCGTGCTCGACGACCCGGAGAATCCGTTTGAGTTTCCTGATCCGACCGACCACCCGGAGTGGAATCACACCGGAAGGCGGATGACGTTGGCGAAGTGGCTGACTTCGCCTGATCATCCGTTGACGAGTCGAGTGTTCGTGAACCGGCTGTGGCAGTTCCACTTCGGCGAAGGGATCGTGGCGTCGGTGGACGACTTCGGGAAGATGGGCGCGCGGCCGACGCACCCGGAGCTGCTCGATTGGCTGGCGGTCGACTTTGTGGAGAGCGGCTGGGACGTCAAGCGGATGCATCGCCAGATCATGCTGTCGGCGGTCTATCGGCAATCTTCACAGGAGGACTCGGAGAAGATCGCGGCGGACCCGGCGAATAAGCTGCTTTGGCGGAAGGCGCCGTTGCGTCTGGACGCGGAAGCGTTGCGCGATTCGATGTTGGCGGTGAGCGGGCTGCTGAACAAGGAGATGTTCGGCGAGTTCGATCCGATCAAAGAGGCGCCGGACGGACAGTACCTGCCGGATGCGAAAGAGGGGCCGAGCCATCGGCGGAGTCTCTACCTGGCGCAGTCGCGGACGCGGCCGGTGGGATTCCTGCACGCCTTCGACATGCCGACGATGACGCAGGACAGCGTGGCGAAGAGGTTCCGATCGACGCGGCCGTCGCAGGCGTTGACGTTGCTGAACAATCCGCTGGTGCGGACGGCGAGCAAGGCGTTGGCGGATCGCGCGCTCGAAGAAAAGCGCGGGGAGATCGATCCGGCGTTGGACCGCATCTTTGAGCTGGCCTATTCGCGCGCGCCGACCGAGCGGGAGCTGGCGACGGCGCGATCGATGCTGAACGCCTCGGACGATGAGCGGGCGGCGCTGCGGTTGTTCGTACAGGCGATGCTGGGCGCGAACGATTTTCTCTATAGTTACTGACGGAAGTTACTGACGGACTGGACGGGACTGAACGATGAAACGAAGACTGTCACGCCGGGAAGCGCTTCGACAGACCGCGGGCGGGTTCGGCGCTCTGGCGGCGGGCTGCCTGATGCAGGGCGAGAAGGGCTTTGCATCCGGGGGCGCCGCGGGAACGATCTACGATCAGACGCCGAAGCCGTCGCACTTCCCGGCGAAGGCGAAGAACGTCATCTTCATCTACACGGCGGGCGGGGCGAGCACGATCGACATGTTCGATCCGAAGCCCGCGCTTGAGAAGTACGACGGGCAGCCGGCGCCGTTTGAGATCAAGGGACGCGCGATCAACGGTTCGCAGCAGGTGATGGCGAGCCCGTGGTCGTTCAAGCAGTACGGGCAGAGCGGCCGGCCGATATCGGAGCTGATGCCTGAGTTCAGGAAGATCGTCGACGACGTGGCGTTCATCCGCTCGATGACGACGGACCGCATCGACCACTCGACGGCCCAGTTCACGTTCGTCACTGGGCGCGGCTTTACGGGTTTTCCGGCGATCGGTTCGTGGGTGGCTTACGGGTTAGGGACGGAGAACCAGAACCTGCCGGCTTATATCGCGTTGGAGGCGGGTTCGGCGACGATTGGAGCGCGGGCGTACTCCTCGGCGTGGCTGCCTCCGGTCTACGGCGGGACGCTGATGCAGACGGATCCGGAGGCGCCGATGTTCGACATTCGGCGTCCGGAAGACGTGAGCGTTGAAGACCAAGGGCGGGTCTTGGATGCGGTCGCCGGGCTGAACCGTGCGCAGATGGGCCGACGCGACATCCATGCGGACCACGAGTTCGAGGCGCGCATCAAGAACTACGAACTGGCTGCGCGGATGCAGTTGGAGGCGATGAAGGTCGCCGACATCTCGAAGGAGACCGAGGCGACCAAGACGCTTTACGGGATGGACGACGAGGGCTCGCGCGACTTCGGCAACCGTTGCCTGCTGGCGCGTCGCTTGGTCGAGAGCGGAGTGCGCTTCGTGCAGATCATCTCGGGAGGCTGGGATACGCACAGCGATATCGCCGGCGCGCTGCCGGGACTGACGCACTCGATCGACAAGCCGCTGGCGGGGTTGATCACGGACCTGAAGCAGCGCGGCATGTTGGACGAGACGCTGGTGGTGTGGTCGTCGGAGTTTGGCCGGCTGCCGACGATTCAGGCGCTGGGCAAGAACCCGGGACGCGACCACAATCCGTACGGCTTCAACATGTGGATGGCCGGCGCGGGCGTGAAGCCGGGCGTGGACTACGGCACGACGGACGAGTTGGGCTACGCGGCCGTGCCTGAGTACGCGGTGACGCACAGCCACGTTCACGCGACGATTTTGCACCAGCTCGGCGTGGACTACGAGAAGCTGACGTATCCGTACGAGGGCCGCGACGAGTCGTTGGTCGGCGTAAACCCGGCGCGCGTGGTGACGGAGATTCTCGCTTAGCGAGATCGGCCTGAGAGATGCGACTCGAACTGGCGGGCGCGGCTGTGTTGATCGCCGCTCTGTGCGCGGAGGCGTCCGCCCAGGTGAGGCCGCTCCATACGCGCGACCTGACGCGGCTGAGCGAGGTGCAGGTCGGACGTCAGCTCGAAAGCAGCGACGTGATCTTCATTCCGGTCGGGGCGGTGGAGGCGAACGGCGTGCTGCCGAGCGACCGCGATTACGTCTCGGCGTTGGGCTTTGCGATGACGATGGCGGAGGAGACCGGCGGGCTCTATATGCCGGGCCTGGTGCACTCCTATCCGGGGACGACGGTGGTCGGTTCGTCGACGATCTACATGTCGCCTTCGCAGGGGTTGGCGCATCTGAAGGTGATCGCGCGGTCGTTGTTGCGCCAGGGATTTCGGCGGCAGGTTTGGGTGGTGATCAGCCACGGCCCGGCCGCGCTGACGGTGGGCGCGCTGGCGCGGCAGTTCTTCGAGGAGGAGCGCGTACCGATCCTGTACGTCGATCTGGATCAGCACAAGTCGAAGGCGGCGATCGCGCCGGAGGATCGCTCGCATACGGTTTATGGGGCGCATGCGATTGTGGGGCGCTTGGAAGATATTCCGCTTGAGGGCGACTACGGGCAGGACGTGTTCGCCGAAGAAGCGGCGTCGCCTGAGAACCGCGGGCTCAAGAAGCTTGGAGAGTTGGGCTTCAGCGGGAGTTTGCGGCTGGGATCGTGGATTCCCGACGTGCTGGCTCACGGGGGTTCAATGCCGTTGGCGTCGACGGCGGCCGAACGGGAGGCGTGGGGCGAGCTGGGCCGGAAGCAGATCGAGGCGTGGGTTCGGACGATGCGGCTGAATGAGGCGATGGATGCGCTGCGCGAGCACGACCGCTACACGCAGGAGGTAATCGTCCCCAAATTTCGGGATCGGCTTCCGCCTCCGCGGGATTCGCAGTAGCGCTAGGCCTGCCAGCGGACGCCGAGGCCGAGCTGTTCTTTGGCGTAGCGCAGGCTGCGTTCCATGTGATCGCGTTGCTGGCGTTGGATGGCCGGGATGAGATAGTCGGGCAGTTTGCGGCCCAGCAAGTCTTCGTTGACGATCGGCTTGTCGTAGGGGACGCCTTTCTTGGCGAGCGAAAGGAAACGTGCGAGGTCGCGTGAGCGGGCTTTGGGGAAGGTCTTCCAGAAATCCTGTTCGAGGTAGGGGAGGACTTGCGCCGGACGGCCGGTGATCGGCTTGGCGTAGACGCAGACGTCGGGACAGAGCTCGCGGGCCTTGGCGATGATCTCGTGGAAATCGACGACGCCCTCGCCCAGGGGAACCCAGTGGACGGCGACGCCGCGCGGGTGCTCATAGACGACCGAGTCGCGCAGGTGGAAGGTGAGCGCGTATGGGCCGAGCGTCTCGACGGTCGTCATCGGGTGTTCGAGGACGAAGACGGGGTTGCCGGTATCGAGATAGATACCGACGAAGTCCGTGCCGACCTCGTCGAGAAGCATCTTGAACTCCCAGGCTTGGAGGTCTTTGTGGACCTCGATGGCGAGCTTGAGTCCGGCGTCGAGCACCTCGGAGCGGACCTCGCGCAGCATGGAGACCATCGTCTCGATGTGTTGCTCGACGGGGCCGGGCGGAAGCGTCGAACGCATGGAAGCGACTAGACAGCGGACGATGGGCGAACCGATGGCGGCGGCGCGGCGGATGTGCGTGCGGAGCGAGGCGAGCTTCTGGCCGCGGTCTTCGTTCTCTCGCGGAACGACGGTGCCGCCGCCGGTCTCGACGTGCAGGCCGAGCTCTTTGGTCCGTGCGCGCAGGTCGGCCCAGTGTGCTGGGTCCATTGCTCGCGGGTCTTTGAGGTCTTGGAGGAAGACGGCGTCGAGTTGGTGTTCGACGGCGAAGTCGAGCAGTTGTTCGTCGCGGAGGTTCAGCGAGCGGAGGCAGTAGGTGTTGTAGCCGAGACGCATGGGCTTGGGAGCTGCACGGACGGACAGTTGGGAAGCAGCTACGGCGGCGCCGCAGAGAAGGGCTCGGCGTGTGAAGGCGTGACGGTCGGGCGAACTTGGCACGGCATCATCCTAACGCCGTCGCTTCTTCTTTGGGGCGGCTTCGGTTGAGGGAGGCGTCGGCTCGACGGTTGGAGCGGCGCCGGGCAAGGCCGCCAGCGTCGCCGCCAGCAAGACCGCGACGGCGCCGACCGGGGCCAGGAACGCGCCCATGCCGGGATCGGAGCCGTAGAGGTAGAGGCCGCCGAGAAAGAACCCGGCGGGCAGCAGGACCGTGCCGACGGCCAGGAGTCGCGAGGCGGTGGCGAGCGATCGTCCGCCGAGGCCGCGCTCGACGGTCAGGCCGAAGGCGATGTTGACCAGACCGAGAAGCGTACCGTGCGCGTGGGCCAAGGTGAACATCAGCCGCCGCGTTGCATACGGCTCTTCGAGGTACCAGCCGGTCTTGAGCGCGTGCAGGGCTTCGAGCACGAGGCCGAGCGCCATGAAGAGGGCGACGGCCGCCCAGCCGAGTCGCACGTGACGGCGTGCGTAGGCGCCGGAGGTTTCGGGTGGGGGCATCGCGCTCGATTCTACTCCAGCAGGTTGGGCTACTCGACCAAGTAGACGGGACGGTCGTCGCGGTCGCGCAGCAGCGACTGCAATAGCTGGGCGTCGGGCGCACCGTCGGGACGGAAGAGCGCGGCGGGAAATTGGCCAGAGACGCCGGGCCACTGTTCCAAGGCGCGTCCGACGGCGGCGGCGCGCGCGTCCGGCGGATCGATGAAGTCGTATTGGAAGTTCGCGTACCCGGGCAGCGTGCGCAGGGACTTGGCGGCGATCCAGCGAACGGCGTCGTAGGGGTCGACCAGAAGGGGCGCCAGGACCGGCCCTATCCATTGGGCGCCGGAGGCTTGTTGCGATTCGGGGCGTCCGGCGTGCCAAGCGACGATGGCGCGCAGGCCGGCGTCGCCTTGCAGCAGCCAGAGCGCGCCGGCCGGGATGTCTTGCTCTGCCGGAGGCAGCGGCGGGCGTTCGACGCCGTACCACTCGCTCAGACGGTCCGCCGCCCAGGCGCGCGACTCGTCGAGGTGGCAGAGATTGCAGGCGTTTGGTCGGCCCGTGGAGAGATCGGTCGCGACGGACGGCGACGTCACGCGATGCGTCCGCGAAGCCTTCAGTAGGCCGTAGTTCGTGTGCGGGAGGTGGCAGTTCTGGCAGCGGGCGCCGGCGGAATCGGCGGGGTGGCGGGAGTGCTCGGCGATCTTCGCGTTGAACTCTTGGTGGCATTGGAGGCAGGCTTGGTCGCCGCGCATTCCTGCTTGGAGTCGGTCGTCGGGATCGGAGTCGTGGATGGAGTGACAGGAGACGCAGCCGAACTCGCCGCCTTGGTAGCAGGGCGACTGGATGAGTCCGTTGTATTCGCGGCCGACGACGCGCATCTCGCCGTCGGACCAGAACCACTCGTCGAGGACGCCGGGACGATCGGCGACGAACTGTTGCATCAGCGGAGACTGCTCGATCGTCGACCGCTGTACGACGTAGGCGGTCTCGGCGAGGTCGTCGCCGGGACGGTAGGGCATGCCGTGGACGAAGGTGGCGGCCCAGTCTTCGCCTTTGTACTGCGTGTTGAGCGAGTGGCATTGGCCGCAGACCTGGGAGGAGCGTGCGGCGTCGAGGGCGGCAGGCTGGACGACGGACGGGTCGACTTCGTCCGAGAGATGCCGGCCGTAACGTCGCAAGGGATTGCGATTGAGCGCGGCGTGCTGCTCGGCGGGCCCGTGGCAGGCTTCGCAGGCGATGCCGGCTTCGGCGAGGTGCGTGTCCGGCGCGCCTCGGCCTCCGGGTTCGTAGCGCGGCCGGCCGCCGGTCGAGTGGCAGGGGAGACAGTCGCGATTCCAGACCTTGCGGGGCTCAAGCTGGTTGGGCGGCGTCAAGAAGACGGAGACGCGCGGGACCCAGCGCTGCTCGTCGATCAGATAGGCGAAGGGCAGCATGTAGAGCTCGCGGCCCTTGCCCGAGGGGTACCAGTAGAGCTGATAGTGATGCGATCCGGTCGACATCACGATCGGCCTGCGGACGGTGGGGATGGAGGCCGCGAACTGCTGAGCGCCCGAGAGGTCGCCCGACTGCGCGAGCGCCAGCGCTTGGTCGACCTTGTCGGGATCCGGCAGCTCGACACCGAACGAATCGCCCGAGCGGAAGAGGGAGTAGGGGCGGCCGTCGAAGTAGAGCGTGAGGTTGTTGAAGTCCCCCAGTACGGTCTGGGGCGCGACGACCTGCGTCATCGTGCGGTGGTAGCCGGCGGTCCAGGCGGCGTGTTCGCGGACGTGGCAGGGCTTGCAGGTTTCAGAAGATGCGTACTCGGACTTCGGCCGCCCTTTCTCCAGTTCGTCGACTCCGTCGCGCTGCTCGAGAGGTCTGCTCGGAATCGGTTGGACCGCGGGCGGCGCCCACGAGGTCAACGCGGCAGCCGCAACCAAGCAGACGCCGATCGAGACGGCGATGGTCCCGACGCCAGGCCGTAGCGCATAGGCGACCAGAGAGGCCAGTCCAAGAGCCGCGGCCGCTAGTGCAATCTCCAACATGGTCCGTGGCTAGCCAGGGTCGCCGAGATCGGCGCCAACCGACGCAAGAGAGCATCGCACAATCGGCGAGGCTCTATTCAAGGGCCCGGGCGGCGACCAGTTCCATGGAGCTGACGGTATCGCGCTCGATGGTCACTTTGATTACGGCTTGAAGCGACCGCGGCAGCGGCGACCCGAGACGCTCCAGCAATTCGGCCGCTCCGGCTTCGCTGGTCACGTACTGCACGGCGCCCCAATCTCCGAAGGTGGTGATGCCTGAGAACAGGGCCGTCGCGCTCTCTCCGTCCGGGTTCCTCTTCATCGAGAACAGGCCGTAGTCGACCGTTCTGGCATGGGTGTCCGCACTGTGTTCGATTTCAAAGAGGGAAGGCTCGCCGGATGCGGGATCGTGATTCTTGATCCGCGCGAACTCGACCGTTCCGGCTGCGTCGTCGCCGTCGGTCAGCTCGGTTTCCAGCGTGAAGACGGGATGCTCGAATACGTCGGCCTCGCTGTGGCTGTCCAGCAAGATGACGTCTTGCTTCAAGAGGTCGTTGGGTTCCGAGCGGACGGTCGTTCGGAGCTGGACTGGGCGTCCCGCGGTCGTGAACATCTTGGTGAGGTGGTGCGTCTCCGCGGCCAGTCCGACCGGGGCCCACGAGTAGTTGAAGACGAACGGACCGAGAGTCGAGAAGGCTCGTGGATCTACGAATCGCCCGATCGGACTGTTGAGTTCCGCGATCGGGGTATCGGTGGGGGCGTCATAGGGGCCCTCGTAGCGAAGGAGTACGGAGCGATTGGAAACGAAGACCGTCGGTTGGTAGATGATCTGCGCGGCGGAGGACTTTGAGGCCAACATCGGGCTCCACAGCTCTTGCACGGCCGGAGCGAGTTCCTGTGATGGAGCGCGACCTTGGCCTGCGACCCATGCGGCCAGAAGACCGACGGCGATTCCGCCCGCGAAGAGCGCAGCCAGTCCCATCTTCGTCGGACGACTTGGGGCGGCGGCGGTTTCGACGGGTTGCGGCGCCGTTGGAGACGGCTCCGAGGAAAGGGGCCTTGTTCCCTCTGATCGGCGGAGAAAACGCGGCCGGTAGGAGCCCTTGGGAATAGAAATCCGGACGGGATTTTCCAGTCCCTCCCCTTCGTAGTAGCTCGAGAGTTTGGTGCGCAGGCGGTGGGCCTGGACCCGGACAATCGTGTCGATTCGTCCGTCGAAATCCTCGCGCCGACCGAAGACATGGACCGCGATGGAGTGCTCCTTGAGGTCTTCGGAGCGGTTCCCTAGACTCTGCTCAACGCAGTAGCCGAGAAACCTGTGGAGAGCGGTGGACCCGGCGAACTCTTTGGACGCCTGGACGCGACCTAGCTCGGCTCGAACCTCATCCGCTCCCACGCTGTCCACGGGATGGGGCGTGGCGCTCTCTCCTTTGTCTCCTTGAATAACCATTGGGGCACAGCGGGCCCGCGAGACCTGTTTTCCTGCCGGACGGTATTAAAGCACCCCCTAAATCCCGAGTCAAGCGGACGCGTTTAACGGTTACCGACGTTAGTTTCACCTGGTTTATCCGCGAATGTAACTGCTGGTTTCCGCCTTCCTTCGACGACGATGTAGATCCGATGCACGGTCAGGGGGATCGTGTGTCTAGACGAGAGCAGTAGAAGGGATTGGTTAGGGGATACCGAGTATGAAAGTTGACAGTCCGCGTTGGCTGGGCGAGAGCTTGGCCGTATTCCGATGGGTCGTACTTGCGGCGGCGATCTTGATCGCGATTCCGCAGGAAGCTCGAGCACAAGTACTGAAGGGGCAGGTTCTGGGAACCGTCTCGGATTCGACAGGGGCGGTGATTCCAGGCGCCGGCGTCACTCTAACGGAGACGAACACCGGCGTCGCGCGTGAGGGCGCCACTAATGAGAGCGGACTCTATGTTTTCCCGAACCTAGACCCCGGCGTCTATGAGGTGCGGGTAGAGAGCGAAGGCTTCAACGTCGCCGTGCGCGGCGGAGTGGATCTGCTTCCGAACACGACGGTGCGCGTCAATCTCGAATTGCAGCCGGGCGCGGTCAGCGAGACGGTGACGGTGACGGGCGCGCCGCCCGCGTTGCAGACCGATCGCGCCGATACGGGTTCGAAGATCGAGTCGAAGCAACTGCAAGAGCTGCCGCTGCTGTTCAACCGCAACTACCAAGGACTGTTGGCCACGGTGCCGGGCGTCGGACGCCTGACTCGGCCGCACTCGCAGTTCTATAACTCGCAAGACTCGTTGGCGGTTCGCGTGAACGGTCAAGGGCGCCAGTACAACAACTTCCAGATCGAAGGCATCGAGAATAAGATCGACAACGGCAACTTGACGGCGTTGGTGCCTCCGGCCGAGGCGATCCAGACGGTCGATATCTCGACTTCAAACTTTGATCCCGAGTTCGGCAACGCGGGCGGCTCGGTGGTGAACGTGACGCTGCGTTCGGGAACGAACGAGTTCCACGGGAGCGCGTTCGCCTTCCACCGGAACGAGAACGCGCAGGCGCGCCAGGTCTTCGCCAGCGGCAAAGCGCATACGGTTTACAACCAGTTCGGCTTCACGGCGGGCGGTCCGATCATCAAGAACAAGATGTTCATCTTCGGCGACTACCAAGGCAGCCGCGATCACTTGGGCGAAGTCGAACAGGACCGCGTACCGACGGTTCCTTTCCGGACCGGCGATTTCTCGGACCAGGCGGCGACGATTTACGATCCGGCGACCGGGGACGCCTCGGGCGCGGGACGAACGGCGTTTGTCAACAACCAGATTCCGATGAACCGGATCAGCTCGATCTCGAACCAGATGATCGGATTCACGCCGCTGCCGAATCGCGGCGGTGCGATCGGCTCGCGCAACCAGGAGATCCCGATCGTCCGCATCAAGAACATCAACGCGGGCGACGTGAAGTACGACTGGGTGGTGACGGACAACGGTCGCCTAACGGTGCGCTACAGCCGCCAGGAAGCGACGGTGACCGACTGCGGCCTGTACGGCCCGGACTGCGGCATCTACGGCGGTCCGCGCAACAACGGCTTCTCAGGCAGCGGTCCGGCCACGACGCAGAGTCCGATGATCTCTTATTCGCAGGTCTTCTCTCCGACGTTCGTTTGGGAAGGCCGTTTCGGCATGGTACGCAACCGCAACGACGCGATCAACGCCGACAGCGGTCTGCGCACGTCGGAAGAGATCGGGATTCCGGGCGTGAACGTCAACGAGTGGACGAGCGGCCTGTCCGAGGTTCGCGTGGACGGGCTGGACCGGCCTTACGTGGGATTCTCGCCCTCGCTTCCTTGGGCGCGGTCGGTGACGTTCTTCGGCATCACGAACAACTTCACCAAGACGCAAGGCAACCATATCATTCGTTTCGGCTTTGAAGTTCGACGCGAGCGGAATGATCTCTTGCAGACGCAGACGTTCAATCCGCGGGGGCGGTTTACGTTTTCGCAAGGGCAGACCGCCTGTCGAGCGGACTGTGACGGCCCCAATACGACGCAAGGCATCGCGAACGCGTTCGCCAGCTTCTTGCTCGATCGGCCAGGCAGTCACGGTCGCGACTTGGACGTACAGTTCCCGACTCGAAGAGAGCTGATCCTTGCCGGCTACATCCAAGACAAGTGGCAAGTCACGCCGAAGCTCACGATGGACCTTGGACTTCGGCTCGAGCGTGAGAACGCTTCTAACCCGCGCTTCGCCGGCGGCTACTCCAACTACAACCCGTTCAACAACACGTTGGAGCTGAACGGGATCGGCGGACGACCGAACGACAACGGCGTTCGCAGCGATCTGGGCTGGGGACCGCGCATGGGCATCGCCTATCGTCTGAACGAGAAGACGGTGATCCGGACCGGCTACGGCATCAGCTTCATCAATCGCATCATGGGGCAGCAGAACTTCCCCGTGAAGCAGAACAACGCGTTCGTCGCTCCGAACGGATTTCAGCCCTCCGGACAGATGGCGGAAGGGTTTCCGGCGTTCCAGGAGTTCGCGTTCCCCGACAACGGGATCATCGATCTCAATCTTCCTGCCAACGCCCTCTTCTCGCGGCAGAACTTCGGCTGGGTCAACCAAGACCTCAGGCGTCCCTACGTGCAGAGTTGGAACTTCGCGATCCAGCGCTCGCTGCCCAACAAGTTCACCTTGGACCTGGCCTACGTCGGCAACCACGGCGTGAACAATCAGAGCGGCTGGGACTACAACGCCGCGATGGTTCCGGGGACGGGCAACGCGAGCCGTCCGCTGAACATTTTGTTCGGCCGCACGCAGTCGACCAATACGCGCATCGGAACGCACACGTACTACAACGCGCTCCAGATGAAACTCAACCGTCGCTTCAGCAACGGTCTGTCGATGACCAACTCTTACACCTTTAGCAAGGCGCTGAACTTCAGCGACGACACGGGCGGACTGAGCGTCGACCGGATCCAAGGGGCGTTCATGACCAACAAGGGTCGGATGAACCAGGACCGGACGCACGTCTGGACGTCCAGCTACACCTACGAGCTGCCGTTCGGCAAAGGCAAGCAGTTTGCCCAGACGGGACCTGCTCGCTGGATCCTGGGCGACTGGCAACTGCAAGGACTGGTCAGCATGATGAGCGGCGAGCCGTTCACGATCTCGGCGCCGGGTTCGACGCTGAACGCGGGCGGCAACGCGCAGCGCGCCGACGTGGTCGGCACGCCTCGGCGGATCGGCGACATCGCCGGACCGGACGGTACGGGCTTGTGGTTCACGACGGACGCTTTTGCGGTTCCTGAGCAGGGCACGCTGGGCAACGCCGGTCGCGAGATCTTCAACGGTCCGGGACTGTTCAACTGGGACTTCTCGGTGTTCCGGAACTTCCCGGTTCCGCAACTGGGCGAGACGGGCAGCCTGACGCTGCGCGTGGAGTCCTTCAACTTCACCAACACGCCGCACTTCAACAACCCGCAATCGAACGTAGCCAACGGTAACTTCGGCCGGGTGCAGACGGCGAGTAATGACCAGCGCTTGTTCCAGTTCGGACTGACGCTGCGTTACTAGAAGCCGAAGATCGAACGGCATTTCGGGCGGCTCCGTCTTTTCTGGACGGGGCCGCCCTTTTCTATTCGGCGTGCGCTTAGACCACGTAGGGCTCGCGGTAGTCGCGGGTCAGCAGGGCGTTGGCCTCGTCGTCGCCCGAGAAACGGGGGCCGTCTTCGAGCGTCAGGCGGCGGCCGACGCGGTAGCTGATATTCGCCAGGTGGCACATTGCGGCGCTGAGGTGCGCGATCGAGATCTCGTCGTTCAGATCCTGATAGCGCCGTGAGTGACACGCGTCGAGGAAGTTCTGCACGTGCAGGCGGACCGGATCGTTCTCGGGTCCCGGTTCCGGACGCTCTTCGAGCAGCAGCTCGTTGCTGTCGCCCTTGAAGGCTTGGAAGCCGCGACTGGTCATGGCGGCCCAGCCTTCGGAGCCGAAGAAGAGGTTGCCGACCATCACCTTGAGCGGGTCGACGCCCGGGTCCGCCGGGGCCGGTTCTCCGCGGCGACGGCGGGCGGGAGGGATGTCGCCCTCGGCGCCGGTCATCAGGCCGCGCACTTCAAAGACCAGTTCGCGTCCGCCGAAGTCGAAGCTCGCGTTCAAGGTGTTGGGCGTCTCTTGGTCGTCGTCGTAGACGAACTTGCCGCCGTGTGCATAAACGGTCTTGGGCCACTCGGGCTCGCCCATCGCCCAGCGCGCGATGCCGAGTTCGTGCACGCCCTGGTTGCCGATGTCGCCGTTGCCGGTGTCCCAAAACCAGTGCCAGTTGTAGGCGAAGCGCAGCTCGTTGTACGGGCGCAAGGGAGCGGGCCCGAGGAACTTTTCCCAGTCGAGTCCCGGAGGCGTCGGTTCATCCGGGCGTCGGCCGATCGATTTGCGCCGCTTGTAGCAGAGGCCTTTGGCCTGATAGATGTCGCCGATGACGCCGCCCTTGAGCGCCTCGATGGCGCGCATCTTGAACGGCGTGCTGCGGTGCTGCGAACCGATCTGGAGCATCCGCTTGGTGGAGCGCGCGGTCTTGAGCAGCGTCAGGCCTTCATGAATATTGTGCGAGGCGGGTTTTTCGCCGTAGACGTCCTTGCCGGCCTTCATCGCCCACAGCGCGGCGAGGGCGTGCCAGTGGTTGGGGGTCGCGGTGGAGACGGCGTCGATGGAGGAGTCGGCGAAGGCGTCGCGCATGTCGACGAACTCCTTGGCCTTCTCCGAGCCGTTGCGAGAGAGGGCGGCGGCGGCGCGCTCGCGAGCGGCTTGGTTGACGTCGCAGAGCCCGGCCACGCGGGCGCCGGGAAGCGCTGAGAAGGTGCGCAGGTGGGCGCCGCCTCCTCGACCGCCGAGGCCGATGATGGCGACGTTGACGCGATCGTTCGCGCCCAAGACGCGCAGCGCGGAGGCGGCGGTGGCGGCGCCGACGAAGAAGGCTCGGCGAGTAGCGGTCGATTGGCTCATACGCCGGGCAGCATACCAGACGTATGGGCTAGCACGGCCGGGTCGAGAGTCGCGCAGGTCGCGCCGGAGGGGCTTGCGCGCAGGCGGACTCGTCATGCCGAGTCCCTACTGGCTGAGTAGCGGGCGAGGCTTCACGTGCGACCGTGGTCACGGGCTCACGCCCGCGGCACTGTTGTTCGTTCGCGGGCGGTCGTGGGGAATTGGATCGTGGTGAAGGTGCTGATGGAGTGAACTTTGGAAAGGGGCTCGGCTGGTACAGTCGTGTAGCCTATCCGCATGCAAGTCGCCCGACGACGTGCAGCAGTCGCACGTTGTTTGTTTCTGCTGGCCGCCCTTTCCGTTCCCGCATTCGCTGATCCGCACGACGATCTCGTCAAGGAGGTTCAAAGGCGCTGCGACGATACCCGCAGTTCCTACGATCCCGTCAACTGCCAGGCGATCGGGATCGAGGCCGCCGACGAGTTTCGCGGGGAGGCGGGGACCGGCAATTTGGGCCTGCTGCGCGCGCCGGATGCGTCGCGGCGGTTGGGCGCGGTCATGCTGGTGCTGGGGTTTTCGCAGCAGGCCAGCGAGTCTTGCGCGTCCAACGACGAGTTTGATCCGAACGTCGTGCAAGGCGGCCAGCGCGCCCAGATCGAAGACACGGCCGAGCTGTGGCAGATGGGCTTCGACGTCTACTCGCTCGACTGGTGCGACAAGAACGACTTGATCCAGCGCAACGCCTTGGTACTAATCGAGGCGCTCGAGCAAGTGCGCGAGGGGAGTTTCCCGTCCGACGTGGCGCCGCTCGGCGAAGACGAATCGCTGATCGTGATCGGCGCGAGCATGGGCGGGCTGGTCTCGCGCTACGCTCTCGCGTCGCTCGAGGACGACGGCGTCGATCACGGCGTGGACCTGTTCATCTCGTTCGACGCCCCGCAGGAAGGCGCTTATCTGCCGATCGGCATTCAGCACTTGGCCGAACTGCTCGACATCGGCCCCGCCATCGGCGCGACGGCGGCGCGCGTGTTCAACCGGATCAAGGACCTGATCGAGGATGAAGAGTCCGAGACGATCGAGTGCGACGGAAAGCTGGAAGAGCTGCTGTGTCAGTTGCGCGGCGCCGAGACGCCGGCGGCGCGCCAGATGCTCTTGGTCCACAAGGACGGGCCTCGGACCAGCGGGCCGACCGAAGACTTTGAAGAGCTGTTCGATGAACTCGACCGACTCGGCTATCCGGACGCCGATGGTCTGCGCACGGTCGCGATCGCCAACGGCTCGGGCGGCGGTGAATGGACGAGGCCCCCGCTGCGTTCGTTGCGCTTCCATTCGGGCGAGGAACGCAAGAAGACGCTGCGGTTCCAGTTCCCCAAGGACCCCGACGATTCGATCTTCGACTCCGTTCTGTGGGAAGGGAGCTTACGGCTTCGGACACGCGGCCTGGTGGAGATCATCGTGTCGCCGCTGGACCAAGCCAATACGACGATGACGGTGATGGAGGCGCGTCTGAATATCCCGGGCCTCTATATCAACGACACTTACGTCACGCCTACCGGAATCGGCCGCGGATTCATCAAGGACCTGCTGGAGATTCCCGACGAGCTGCCCGTCGACGTGATCTTGAACCCGGCGGTGCAGACGGTCCGAGACGCGGTGGATTCGCTGATCAATCCGGACGTGCTGTTCAAGATCGAACGCCGGGCCAACGTTCCCGTCGCCTACGCAACCGTCTCGGCGGGCACGGCTACGCGGTTCAAGGAAGCGGAGGAGGCCTTGACCGCGCTGAACGTCTCGGGCGGCGCGGAGCTGGATCCGTTCATCCCGACGACGAGCGCGCTGGGGCTCAACCGTGACGAGTTCCCGGCGCATACCGACGTGGCCAGGCTGGAAGAGGCCGGCGGTCTCGAGACGCCGTTTGACGCGGTCTACTATCACAACCGCGAGACGACGCACACCGAGACCACGGACGCCGTGCGTCGCTGGCTGTGCGACGAGGCGACCGCGCTCACGGCGTCGCCGACGATCACGGCTCTTCATCCGGCCAAGCGTCCGGTCGGCGGGGCGACGTTCTTGTTGGAGGTCGAGGGCGCAAACCTCACCGACGAACTGACGTTGGTTTGGGACAACCCGTCGAGCGAGGAAACGGTCGACTTGAAGACCGCTCGCCGCGGAGACACGCTGCTGGCCGAGGTTCCCGCGGAGTTGATCGACGAATTGCCGCCTTGCCGAGACGGTTTTTGCAATCCGCTGTTCCCTGAGTTTGAGCCGATCTTCGTGAGCATCCGGAACACGGTCACGCACGTTCCCGGCTGCCGTCCGCTGCGTTTCGCGCTGGAGGAGAACCGCGTCACGACGGTCCCGGCGACGCCCGTCAGCAGGGAGCCCTTCACGCTGACGTTGTCGGACGATTGGCGCAACGGCTGTGTGCCGCAAGCCGTTCCCGTGCCCGACGGCGCCCGGCCGTACGAGCGCGACGGGAACGTCTTCACCATTCGCACGACGACCGGTCCGCCCGAGCAGAACTGTACGTTCGCGTTGACGGCGTACGAGATCGATACGCCGCTGGAGCCGCTTCCGGCGGGTTCCTATCAGGCGGTCTATACGGTGGAGGACGGCGGGCAGATGCGCGAACTGGCGCGCTATCCGTTTATCGTGCGGACTAGCCGTCCGATGATCTCGACGCTCGAACCGCCGGTGGTCGCAGCAATGCCCGAGGGCGACGTCGAGCTGACGATCAGCGGCTCGGGTTTCGTCGAAGGGGTGTCGAAGATCTTCTGGGACGAGCGGGAACAGACGACGGTCTTCATCGACCAGAACACGCTGCGGACGACGATTCCGGCCGAGGAGTTGGCGGAGGCGGGATCGATCGAGATTACCGTCGAATCGCGAGACGACGCGGGCATGTTCGCCTCGGAGCCGGCGCGGCTGACGGTGACCGAACCGGTGTTGGAAGCGATCTCGCTCAGCCTCGCCGAGATCCCGCTCGGCGAGCCGGACACGACGGTCGTGGTCGCGGGCCGCGGCTTCACGCCCGACTCCGCGGCGGCCTGGCCGATCGGCGACGAGCAACTGACGGCGCTTGAGACGACGTTCCTCGGGCCGACGGAACTTGCGGTCGTCGTACCGGCGGAGAGGGCGCGGACGGCGGGCACGTTCGTGATCGTGATCGTCGACGGCGAGAGCGAGACGTCGATTCCGATCGTCGTCGCCTCGGACGAACCGCTGGTGTCGGACCTGCCGCGGATCAACGGAGTGACGGACGCGGCGGCGTTCCGCACCGTGGCGAGTCCGTTGGGATTCGCGACGATCTTCGGGGTCGACTTCGCGGCGACGGAGTTCTTCGCCTCGGGGCTTCCGTTGCCGTACGAGTTGGGCGGCGTCGAGATCACGGTGGACGGAATCCCGGCGGCGATCCAGTACGTTTCGCCGACGCAGATCAATTTTCAGATTCCCGGCGGAGTCACGATCGGAGGCACGGTGCAGGTGGTGGTGATCCGCGACGGACTGCCTGGCGACGCTTTCGAACTGCCGATCGCGGCCGATGCGTTCGGCGTCTTCAGCTTCGTCCGCGCCCCGGGCACGCCGGACCAGAGCGTGGATCCGATCATCGTCGACGCCGAGGGGGCGATCCTCTCGCCGGACAACTCGGCGGGCCCCGGGGACATCCTGGTCGTCTACGGGACCGGCGTCAGCAGCCTGAACAACGCGCCCGGCGACGCTGAAGCGAGCCCGTCGGATCCGCCCTCGACCTGCGCGGCGACGCCGACGGTGACGGTGCGCACCGATCGTGCCGAGGCGCCGGTCGACGTGCTCTACTGCGGTCTGACGGCGAACCTAGTGTCGTTGGTCCAACTGAATCTGCGGCTGACCGCTCGGCCCGAAGGCGACGACCCGATGCTGTTCGTGCGCTTCGGGGAGGCGCAGGAATCGCCGGGAGTACCGCTCTACTTCGAGGGACCGTAGGCTAGTCCGGTTCACCGCGGCGGACTTGCTCGAAGAAGCCGGGGCCGCCGCGCTGGCCGCCTTTGAGCACGATCTCCAGGCCGTCGAGGCGGCCGTCGGACCAGAGGCGGCACAAGGGCGAGCCGGGGGTCAGCGGGGCGATTGCGGTTAGAGCGTAGGCGTCGAGCGCTAAGCCGACGCGCGAGGAAGTGTCGCCGCCGCAGACGATCGCGCGCCGGACTTCCGAGCGCAAGAGCAGCTCTCGCGCAAGCTCGCCGATCCGCTCGCCTAGCTGCGTTTGCCACTGCGGATCGCCCGACACCAAGGCCTCGTCGTTGGGACCGAGCACCGTGTAGACGACGACGCTGCGGCCGTCCCGGGTCGCTTGGAGAGCCTGGTTCATCGCGGTTTCCGTGCGGCCTTCGACGGCCGCGCGCGGATCGACCCGGACGCCGACGTAGCCGTTCTCAAGCGCCCAACGGATCGACGCCTCGGTCTCCGGCGAACCGCTGCCGGAGACGACGACGACGCGGTCCGTCTCGCTCGCCGTCGGCGGAGGCGCGGCGGGCGGCAGCTCTCCGCTTGCCCGCCAGTGCGCGACCAGCGCGTAGTTGAGCCCTGAGGACGATACGGTGAACGCGGACGACGCTCGGGACTTCCAGGCGAGTTCGCCGGCGCGTTCGAGCGTTTCGGCGTCGACCACGTCGAGCAGGACGGCGCGCGCGCCTCGTTTGGCCTCTTCCTGGAAACGCTGCTCGCCGTGGCCGCTCTTGAGCGCGAGCAGATCGACCAGGCCGATCGGCAGCGCAGTCTGGGCGCCGAGGTGACGACGCAGATCGGCTTCGTCCATCGGGGTGACCGGGTGGCGACTCATGGTCGGGTGACGATCGAGCCGGTGGGTCTCGTCGCCGACCGTTGCGAAGAGGTTCCCGAAGGCCTGGTAGCGGTGGAGTACGGGGGCGCCGACGACGATCGGCGCGCAGCGGCCGCCGAAGAGTTCGAGGCCGATCTCGAGCGCGCGACCGATCGAGCCGACCCGCGGCGAGCTGTCGAACGTCGAGCAGACTTTGTACTGGCAGAGCGGCGCCCCGAGAGCCTTCAGTCGCTCGAAGTGCGTGGGCAGGTGCTCGGACATCCACTCGGGCGAGCGGCTGCGACTGTCGCCCGCGACGCCGACGACGCGTACGTTGGGGAAGCTCGCCAGCCGTTCGTCGGTCGGCTCGGCGGTGAACAGGACGGTCGGCAGACCGGCCCAGGTCATGACCTCCATCAAGTCGGTGGAGCCGGTGAAGTCGTCGCCGTAGAAGGTGAGCTTGAGGTCGCGCATCTTCGGGACTCGCTAGGCGCCGTACTGCTCGCGGGCCTGCCGGAACTCCGCGTGTTCGGCGGCGACCTCGTCGGACGTGCGGCCCGCCAGCGCGCCTTCCCAGGCTTGCCGCATCGAGGCCACGCCCGCCGCAGGGCCCGACGGATGCGCCATGATGCCGCCGCCGGCGGCGTGGATCAGGTCCGCCGAGCCGAGCCGGCGATAGGTGTCGAACGCCTGTCCGGCCCACTGCCCCGACGAAAAGACCGGCATGGCCTCGCAGCCGCGTCCGTCGCCGTCGAACAGCGGCGTCAGGCACTCCCGCGCCGAAGCGAGCACCGATTCGTCCGACTCGCAGAACTTGTTCTTCAAGCCGTTGACGTGGAGATGATCAGCGCCGGCGAGGCGCCAGAGTCTTTGCCAAGCGACATATCCGACGCCGATGAACGGCGAACGAGAGAAGAGCCCCCAGCCGTTGCGATGGGCGTGGATGGGGAGCTGCGAGTGGCGGCGCAGCTCGGCCATGCCGGAAAGCCCGATCGAGTGCATGCTGGCCATCACTAGCGTTCCGCCCGCGGCGAGGACGAGGTCGTGGCGGCGACGCATCTCGTCGATTTCGCCGGTGAGGTTGAAGGCGTACATCAACTTCTTGCCGGTGCGGTCGGCGTGGCGGTTGACGACGCGCATGACGCGCTCGACCCGTTCGGCGAAGGGGCAGTGCGGGCCGTCGGCTTGCAGTTCGTCGTCCTTGACGAAGTCGAGACCGGCTTCGGCGAGCGTGCGCGTCAGCTCGGCGGTCGCCTCGGGGGAGAGTCCGACGCTGGGCTTGATGATGGTGCCGACCAGGGGAAGCTTGTCGACGCCGGCCAGTTTGCGCGTTCCGGCCACGCCGAACTGAGGGCCCGGGTAGGCGTCGCGAAAGGCGTCGGGCAGTCGCAGGTCGAGCAGACGCAGCCCGGAGAATTGGCGCAGCTCAAAGAGGTTTCCGGCGACGGTCGCCAGCAGATTCGGCAACGACGGCCCCATGTTCTCGATCGGCCATGAGAGCGTCGCCTTGGCTCGCGTCCAGCGCGCGGGCGATGAGTTGTTGGGCACGCCCGCGCCCGGCAGCGACGGCTGGTCGACGGTCTCCAACTCCTCGATCGACTCGACGCGGGCGCCCGAGCGCTCCTTGAGTTCAGGGGTTTCGCCTGGAACGCTGACGAAAGTTCCGGAAGACTGCTCTCCGGCCATGACGTCAACGGCGGTGCGGACGTCGAAGGCGGTTTCGATCCAATAGTCGGCTTGAATGCGCGTGTTCATCGTCTTGGTTCCCGCAAAGCTCAACCGTCGATCTTGTCAGATTGGCCGCCGCGAATCGAGCTTCGACGTGTGGGCTATGCTGACGGCGTCCGCTCGCAGGCGGGAGCGACCGGGAGAGACAAGGCGCGTGGCGGACTGGACACGGCTTTCAGAAGACGACTGTGACTTGGCGGCTTTTCGCGCGCAGGTGGAGCGCGAGACGGACGGGCGCGACTACCCTCATGCCGAAACGGTCGAAGGGAACGTGCTGATCTATGAGGCCAATCGGGTGCGAGAGCTGCGCGGAGAGGCGCGGCGCGAGTTCGAGAGCGAGTTCGTCCGGGCGCTGACAGAGGGACCGGGCGTGGCGGTCTTTCGCGGAGCCTTCGACGACGAAAGCGCTCTGGATCGTATGAGCGCGGTCTTCGGTTCGTTGATCGAGGAAGAGCGCGAGACGGGGATGGGGTGCGGAGACCACTTCGCCAAACCGGGCGCGAACGACCGTATCTGGAATGCACTGGAGAAGACGGCGACGCGAGATCCTGAAGTCTTCGCAGACTACTACTCGAACGAGATCCTAGCGACGGTTTGCAAGGCCTGGCTGGGTCCGGGCTACCAGGTCACGTCGCAGGTCAACGTGGTCAACCCGGGAGGCGAGGCGCAGTCTCCGCATCGTGACTATCACCTGGGGTTTCTTTCTAACCGACAGGCCGCCGCGTTCCCGCGTCACGTGCATCGACTGTCTCCGGTCCTGACGCTGCAGGGAGCGGTCGCACACTGCGACATGCCCAAGGCGTCCGGGCCGACGGAGTACCTGCCGTACTCCCAGCGCTATGAGGCTGGGTATCTAGCTTGGCGACGACCTGAGTTCCGCGCGTACTTCGAGCAGAATCGAGTGCAACTTCCGCTCAATAAGGGAGACGCCGTATTCTTCAATCCGGCCGTGTTCCATTCGGCCGGGGCCAACCGGACCTCGGACGTCCGCCGGACGGCGAACCTGCTGCAGGTCTCGTCGGCGCTGGGACGAGCGATGGAGACGGTGGACCGACGGCGAATGGTCCAAGCCGTCTATCCGGTCCTGCAGCGAATGAAATCGGAGGGCGTCCCGGAGTCGCGGCTGCAGAACGTGATCGCCGCTTGTGCGGAGGGATACCCGTTCCCGACCAAGCTGGACGAGAATCCGCCGGTCGACGGTCTGGCGCCGGCGAGCGAGGCGGAGATGGTTTGGCTTGCGCTGGAAGAGGGCTGTCCGTCGGAGGAACTGGCCAGGCGGCTCGGGCGGCGTGGGCGTGCGTGCTAGGGTCCGGCTCTCGCGCTTGCACTCGCAAGACGATGCCGTCATCTTGAGAGGGCGTCAAGGGAACGATTGGCGATGCTGCGGAGAACTTTCCTCACTGGATTGGCGCTTGCCGGTTGCGGCAGGGCCGCCGTCACAGGCTCAGCCGAAGGAACGCCGGCAGGTCCGCGAAGCCAATCCTACGACCTAAGCGTCTCACCCCGAGGCGAAGCGTATCTCATCTGGATCGAAACGACGAGCGACGAAGGCGCCGACCGGCACGCACTCCGACTTTCTCGGTTGGACGGCGAAGAGTGGTCGTATGCTCAGACGATTGCGACAGGCGGCGACGACTGGTTTGTGAACTTCGCCGACCATGCATCGATCGCCGCCGGGCCGGGCGGACGCCTGATGGCAAGCTGGCCCTACCGTCCGCCAGGCGCGGCCGGTTCGAAATGGGGTTTGGCGACCCGGATCGTCTTCTCTGCCGACAGGGGGAAGACTTGGAGACGCGTTACGGATCTGGGCGCGGACAACACGACCGACTATTCGGGTTTCATCGGATTCTCAGCGGGCGACTTCGGCTTCCGGGCGGCCTACTTGGCGCCCTTGGCCAAGGGGTCAGAGCAGCACGATGCGGCGCACGTGAAGACTCTGCGTTTCGTGGACTTCTCCGTCGACGGCGCGCTGCTTCGGGACGAGCGAGTAGACGCCGACGTTTGCAGCTGCTGTCCGCTGGCCAGCGCCGGGAGCGAGGCCGGGCCCGTGGTCGTCTACCGCGATCACGAGGCGGGCGAAATCCGGGATATCTCCATCGTGCGGCGGGTCGGCGGCGAATGGACGAAGCCGAGGCCTGTCCATCGAGACGGCTGGAAGATCAACGGGTGTCCGGCGAACGGCGCCGTGATCCAAGCTGAAGGGAGACGCGTCGCGGCAGCCTGGTTCACGGCGGCGGACGAGAAACCGCATGTTCGCTTGGCGCTGTCGGATGACTCCGGCGAGAGTTTCGGACGGCCGATCGAGATCGACGAGGGGCACGCAGCCGGGTGGGCGGACGCGGCGATCCTTCCGCATGGCAGGACGGCTGTGAGTTGGCTCGAGAAGCGCCCCCAGGAACCCGGGATGGGCAACGTGATGCTGAGACTCGTCGAACGCGACGGGACTACCGGCCCCGCGCGAGTGATCGGCGAGGCGTCGTCGGGTCGTGCGACCGGGATTCCCCAGATGGCCCGCTTGGGCGACGAGCTTTTGTTGGTCTGGCGCCGCAACGGACAGGTCCAAACGAAACTGGTCCGCGCCGAGTAGTCGAAACGAATCCACGATGAACCGACGCATCTTCCTTCTTTCCGCTCTGGGCACGGCGACAGCCCGCGGCCACGACTTCTACCTGATTCCGGCCCGGTTCCACGGCGAGGCGCCCGGGCGCAGACGAATCGGACTTCACCTTGGGGACGGGTTTCCGGAGAGCGAGCAGCCTGTGGGCCTGGGCCGGGTCCGGAACGCTCGCGCCATCGGCGCGGCCGGCGTGTTTCCGATGGAGGGGTTGAGAGTCGACGGCGATCGTGTGGAGGGAGAGGTCGATCTCCCGGCGGAGGGGACGTACGTGGTTGCGGCTGAGACCGCGCCGAACGCAATTGAACTCTCAGCGGGGAAGTTCGAGACCTATCTAGAGCACGAGGGGCTGCGGTCAGTGATTCGTTGGCGCAAGGAAAACGGCGAGTCGAGGAAGGCCGGCGTTGAACGCTACACCAAGTTCGTCAAATCGTTGGTAGCGGTCGGGACTCCCGACGGCTCCTACTCTCGGGCGACTGGAGCGCCGATCGAGATCGTTCCCGAAGCCGACCCGTTTTCGCTCAAGCCAGGGGCGGAGCTTCCGATCCAGGTCCGGTTGCGGGGAAAAGCGGCCCCGAATCTGCAGATCAAGGCTTCATGGGCGCGGGGCGAGACGACGGGAACGGAAGTGGCGGGGCGGACCGACGATGAGGGGCGGCTAACGGTCCCGATCGGCGAGGCCGGGTGGTGGCGTATTCGTACCGTCTACATGGAAAGGAGCCAGGCCGGCGACACGGACTGGGAGAGTTTGTGGGCGAGCTTGACGTTTGAAGTTCGCTAGCAGCGGCGTGGGCAGCGACAGTCCCCCGCACGCGGGTGATTCAGACGATAATCACTGGGATGAAGACTATCGCTCTGATCGGCGCCGGCGGCAAGATGGGCCTGCGCTTGACTGACAACCTGCTCAAGACCGACTACCAAGTCCGCTCGGTCGAGATCAGCGAAGCCGGACGAGCGGCGCTCGCCTCACGCGGCGTTGAGGCGGTTTCGCTCGACGAGGCGCTCGACGGAGCGGAAGCCGTGGTGCTGGCTGTGCCGGATCGGCTGATCGGCAAAGTCGCGCACCAGATCGAATCCAAGCTGGCGCCTGGAACGATGCTGGTGTGCCTGGACGCGGCGGCGCCCTATGCCGGCGATCTTCCCAAGCGCGACGACCTGACGTATTTTGTCGTCCACCCCTGCCATCCGCCGGTCGTCGGCGACGAGACGACGCCCGAGGGACAGCAGGACTTCTTCGGGGGCATCCACGCCAAGCAGCATGTTGTTTGTGCGTTGATGCAGGGGCCGGAGGAAGCCTACGCCGACGGCGAGAAGCTGTCGCGAGCGATCTTCGCTCCCGTGATGCGCGCCAATCGTTGCACGGTCGAGCAGATTGCGATCTTGGAGCCTGTGCTATCGGAGACGGTGGCGGCGACCTGCGTCCAAGTCATCCGCGAAGCGACCGACGAAGCGGTACGGAGGGGCGTGCCTCAGCAGGCGGCGACGGATTTCGTGCTCGGTCACCTGAAAGTCGAGATCGGCATCTGCTTTGAGCTGTTTGAAGGAGCGCAGTTCTCCGACGGGGCCCTGGTCGCCATCGAGAAGGCCAAGAGCGACATCTTTCAGCCCGACTGGAAAAAAGTCTTCGAGAAGGAAGCCCTCGACCGCAGCATCCGCGACATCACGCAGCCGGACAAGGCGTAGCCGACCGCCGCAAGCCCGACGGCCTATCGCCTCTTCACCCAGATCGGCGACGACCAAGCCAGTTGCCCATCGACCTGGATCACGCGCACGTAGTAGAACGTCTCTCCCGCCGGCGGGTCCGCGTCCACGAATGAGAGCGAAGCGTCCCGGCCGAGGTTCTGCCGGTTGAAGACGAACTCCTGTCCGCGGATCACGTCGATCTGTCGGATCGGCTGCGTGCCGATGACTCGGATCGACAAGCGGTAGTCGCCCTCGACGATGACGTCGTCGCCTTGCAGGTACTCGTCGTCTCCGCTTTGGAGGCGAAAGTCGAGGATGATGTTGTCGGTCGCCCCGTAGGAGTGGCGCCGCTTCATTGCGTCGAGCAGACCGGCGCGCGAGCCGTCTTCGGCGATCGTGCACGCGAAGGAGATATGCGTCGAGAGGTGATCCGAGCTCGCTTGGACGCCCAGCTTGTAGCCCTTCGCCCAGGCGTTCCAGACAAACCCGGCCGGTCGCAAGCCGCCGGGCGCGGAGTTGGGATTGCCTGCGTGTGCGGCGCGCGGCGCGCCTTCGTACTCGGCCGAGACGCGGTCGCCTTGATAGATCTCGACCAGCGGCTCGACCTCCGGATCGTTGTCGCGCCAATCGGTGCCCATGCCGGTGGCCGGGGAGTGCGGGATCGCGATGCCGTCGTTGGCCTTGAGGTACTCGTATAGATCCTTGGTTCCGACGGGTTCGGGGTTCGAGGTGCGCGCCGTGGTCGCCTCGGTCGTGAAAGGGAACAGTTCGCCGTACTCTTCCACCGAGATGCGGAAAGGCCGCACGCCGCGCTCGGCGAACAAGATGTTGCGGTGTCCGTTGGGATAACGCACGCTTCGCTCGTAGGCGAACAGCGTCGTAAACCGCTCGGGGAGCATGTACAGATCGACCGCCTGCTGCAACAGCCAGTCGACGTACTCGATCTCCGGGCCGCCGATAAAGTTGTGTTCGGTCACGGCGAGATAGTCGAGCGAAGCGGCGTCGAGCGCGTAGCGATAGGCTTCCTGGAGCGACCCGTCGTTGTATCCGTCCATCGAGAACTCCGTATGGCGGTGGGTATCCCCTCGGAAGATGCGGTACTCCTTGCCGCCTGAACGGATGCGATAGTCGCGGATCCGCGCCAGGTCCTCTTGCTCCTCCCGGTGCAAGGGAAAGACGCGCAGTTTGGGCTGTACGCGCGGACGGAGCGCTTGGCGCGCGGGACTCTCGGCAGGCATCGGAAGCTTGCCTACGTAGACGTCGCCGTGTTCGAAGAGGAAGGCCTGGAAGTCGCGTCCGTCGGTGGGCCAAGCCGCGGACAGGCCGCCGTCGTCATCGACGACGAAGCTCGCGCGCATGTCCTGACGGCCGGTGCTGAAGGGAAGTGCGACCGGCTCTCCCCAGGCCGCGCCGTCGAACGGGATCCCGTACAACTCCCAAGTCGCACGATGCGCCTCGAAATCGCTCGGTACGTCGCGCAGTTTGAGCGTGCGGTGGCGGAAGAAGATCCACGGACGGTCCTCGCCGTCGACCTGGAGAGTCGGCAGGTCGTTGTAGTCGCGCAGCTCTTCGGGCAGCGCCGTGTTCAGATCGTCGACCGGCTGGTGCCATGTGACGCCGTCGTGCACCGCCGTCGCGATCGACCGCCATTGGTAGAGCCGCGTTCCCTCTTGCTCCAAACCGTAACCGTTGTCCTTGCCCCACTCGGTCCCGCTCTCGTTCCAGGCGGCCCAGAGTCGGTTCTTTGAGTCGCAGGCGAGGCTGACGTGCGCCTCGAACTTGGCGCTGTCGGCGATCGGTTTCAGCTCGGACCAAGACCCTTTGCTTGCGTCGTACTTGCGGAAGACGACGTCGTAGTTGCCTTGGTCGTAGGTGTCCCAGGCGACGTAGGTCGCGCCGTCACGGTCGGCGGCGATCGCCGGGGACCAGTCGTTCGCCTTTGAGCTTGAGACGCGCTCGGCCGCACTCCAGCGCGTTCCGTCGAAGCGGCGAGCGAAGACGTCGGCCTGCCCGTCGCGAAACCCTTGCCAGACCAGCCAAAGACTCCCTTCGGAGTCCAAGGCCAAGCGATGGTGCGCGTCTGGCTGCGGGTTGCGAGTCAATCGCTCGACGCCCGTCCATCCGTCTCCGTCGAAGCGGCGCGCGTAGAGGTCGCGATTGCCGTCGATCTGGTCGGACCAAACGGCCCACAGGTCGCCGTTGCCGTCCCGGCCGAGTTGGACCGTGTGGACGTCGCCTGATGCCGGGCTGATCGCGAACGGCTCTCCCCACGCCGCGCCGTCGAAGCGCCGCGCCAAGACTTGGTTCGACCACTCGCCTTCGCTGTAGGCGACCCAGGCCGCCCAAAGCTCGCCGCCCGCCCCTTTCACGATCGATGGCGCCCCGTTCTGCGTGCGGTCGCCGGTGACTCGCTCCGCCGTCGCCGCGCGGTCGACCAAGACGTTCCCGTCCAGCAGCGCCAGCGTCCCTGCGGGCGGAACGTCGGCGAGTCGGACGGCGAAGTCTCCTTGCTCGGTTTCAAAGCGGATCTCTCCGCCGGGAGTCGTGCGCACGTCGAGGATCAGACCCGGCTGAAAGATGAAGACCGGCTGCGCCGTTACCAGTTGCGGCTTGGTCGCCGGATAGCGGAAGTTCGGGCCCTGCCACGTCCCGAGCTTCCAAGCCGAATCGCCTTCGATCGCATCCCCAGGCCGAGCCCGCCAGTTGCGCAACCGCACGACGTGGGCGTTGCGCGCATCCAGCCGCCCGGCCCACGATCGCGGCTCCGCGTCCAGGACGCCGAAGCGGACGCGCAGCGAAACGATCGAGGCGTCGGACCGGAGCGATTGAGCCGCGCCCGGCAGCCCGAGGACAAGTACGAGCGCGACCAGGCCGAGCCGCCTCGAAAGGTTGCGGCCCCTGTCGGTAAATGATTCCGAATGCGAATGGCTCAGCTCCCTCATGTTCCGCTCGATTCGTGCGATCGGCAGTGTCTCACAAGTTCAGCCGGAGACTAGACGCGAGACGCTATTCCATTCCGCCCGTCTCTCTCTTGCGCCGCTCGTCGGTTTAGATCGACCGTTCATCGGATTTCGCTTGGGACCGTCGGCCCTCCGAGGGGATTGTGGAGTCGGTTTGTCCGCTCGTGCCGCGATCCCCGTTACCGTGCTCACGGGCTACCTCGGCTCGGGCAAGACGACGCTGCTCAACCGCATCCTCAAGGAGCGGCCCGATGAGCGGATCGTCGTCATTGAGAACGAGGCGGGCGAGATCGCGATCGACCAGGAGTTGGTCTTGCGGTCGGCGGAGGAGGTGATCCCGACCGGCGGCGGATGCGCTTGCTGCGCGGTACGCGAGGACCTGATCGAGGCGCTGGATGCCGTCTTGGACGGCGAGCGGCGCCCGGACCGGATCGTCATCGAGACCAGCGGTCTGGCGGATCCGGCGCCGATCGCGCAGACGTTTCTCGATACCGACCGCTTTCGGAACCGCCTGCGTCTGGACGGCATCGTGACGATGGTGGATGCCAAGCACGTCGGTCTGCATCTCGACGACTCGGCCGAAGCCCGCAAGCAGATCGCGCTCGCCGACCGGTTGATCGTGAACAAGGCTGACCTGGTCGAGGCGAGCGATCTCGAGGCGCTCGAGGGTCGGCTCGACCGGCTGAACTCGGGCGCCGCGCGGCTGCGTGCGAGCCGGGCTCAGGTCCCCGTCGACGAGTTGCTTGAGGTCGGCGGATTCGACTCGAAGAGGGCTTTCAATCTCGACGACGTTACGATTGAGACGCAGCGGCAGTTCGGTTGGTCGGGCGTCTTTGAACTTGAGGCCGGCGTGGTCGAGATCGCGGTCGCCGACTGTCCCGCGATGGCCGCGACGATCGTTTGTCTACCGGCGCCCGAAGCGACTCGGGCGGCGTTGGCCAATCTGGAGTCGCTGGCCGACGGGCTGTTCGCCGAGGGGCATACGCTGGTGCAACCGGGCGAGGGCTTTATTCCGGCGGCCTTGGGGCGCCAGTTGATGGTCGTGGAGCCGGACGTCGTCTTCCGGCTGGAGATCGAGTCGCCCGGCGCGTACGCGGTATTTCTGGAACAGCCGCCGAGCGCGCGAGGGCTCGAACTGCGCGTCGACGGGGAGGCCTTGCGTCCGGCGACGGAAGCGCGTTCGACGCTCCCGCACGCGCACCAGGACGACGTATGTACGGTCAGCTTGGAGCTGGATACGCCGCTCGACGGCGACGCGACGGCGGCCTGGTTGACCGCGTTGCTGCGTATCCAAGGCGAGGATCTGTTTCGCACCAAGGGCATCCTCCACGTGCGCGGCATGGAGGAACGCTTCGTCATCCAGGCGGTCCATATGATGCTCGACGGCGGCCCCGATCGGCCCTGGGCGCCTGAGGAGGATCAGACGAGCCGACTGGTCTTCATCGGGCGCGACCTTGATCGAGAGGCGCTGCTGGCGGGGTTCCGCTCGTGCGCGGCGGTCCCCGTTCATACCCATTGAAGCCCGCCCACAGCCAAATCCGACCCGCCTATCCGAAAATCCTCGCTGGGCTGTCCGACGCCCGGTAACCTCGGTGATGATGCGCGCACTGGTCCAGGCCGAGGGAGATCGAGACGGTCTGCCAACCGAAGGTTTTGACCGCGCCGGCATGGTGGTCTCTCTGAGCTGCGGCCTGCACTGTGCGCTGACCCCGCTGGTCGCCGGAATCGCAACGACGTCCGGTCTCGGCTGGCTGTTCACTGAATCGACGGAGCTGTGGCTGCTCGGCGGCGCGGTCGCGATCGGGCTGCTGAGTCTCGGACTCGGCTACTGGCGCCATCACGGCCGCAAGCGCTGCTTCGCCTGGTTTCTGGTCGGCGCGGGCTTTCTCTTGTTCGCCAAGCTCGGGCCAGAGGTCGAAGGCTTGGAGCCTTGGGCCGTGGGCGCGGGAGCGGTTGCGATCGCCGCGGCCCACGCCGTCAATATCCAACTTTGCCGCCGCTGCGCGAGTTGCAAGACCGAGGTCGACGCCGGATGATCCGGATCGGTCTCGTCCTTCTGCTGCTGGCGGCGACGACGGCGCTTAGCTTTGCGCCGATCCACTGTGCGCTGGAGTTCTCGGATTCGGCTGAGCCGTGTTGCGAGTTCTGCCACGCCGGTGATCTGGCGGCGACCGTTCCGGCTGAAGTCGGGATCGCCGTACCGCTCCCCGCGCGTGAGGAGTTGGTCGCCCAGGCGCGTCCTCTCCCCCGGCGTTCCCTCGCTCGCCTCCTCCGCGATCGCGGTCCCCCTCGCTAGTCCGCATTCCGAGTCGGCCGTTCATCGGCCTTGAGACCGCGTCCTGTCGCGGTCGGAATTGCACTGCGTGGAAGTTGCGTGGAAGTGGACGTAGACAGCGGGAGAGTTTCAGATGAAAAGCCTATTCTTCGCCGCGCTCTTGGCGAGCTCGGCGAGCGTCGTGCTGCTTGGGCAAGCCCCTTCGGCCACGGTAGAAGGCGTCGTACGCCTGGAGCAGACGGGCGCGCCGGTTGGGGGCGCAACCGTGATTGTGTTGGAAACCGGCGAGACGGACACGACGGACCGCAACGGTCAGTTCCGGATCGACGGCCTTCGCGGCGGTCGCTACCACGTGGCGGCGCAGATGGAGAGCGCGCTCGGCGGCGCGGCGCAGGTCGTCGACGCGGTCGAGGGCGAGACGGTCGAAGCGGACTTGCTGCTGACGTTCTCGACTGAGAAGACGGAGATCGTCGTCACTGCCGGCGGCCGCAACGAGACCGCCTATGAGTCGTTCCAATCGACTCGTTCACTGACGACGCTCGATCTCGCTCGCGCCGAAAACATCGCCGCCGGCTTGGGCGAGACTCTGGGCCGGGAGCCTGGATCGGGCGTGGCCCAGCGCGGATTCGGCCCGGGCTCGTCGCGCCCCGTGATTCGCGGATTTGACGGCGACCGCGTGCTGATCATGACCGACGGGCTGCGGACGGGCTCGATCTCTTCGAACTCGGGGGACCACGCGGAGACGTTCAACCCGCTCGCCTACGAGCGTCTGGAGGTCGTCAAGGGCCCGGCGACGTTGCTCTACGGAAGCAACGCCATGGGCGGCGTCGTCAACGCCGTCGGCAAACACTCGGGATTCAGCTCGCACGCCGACGGGTTCCAAGGCTACCTGCAAGGCTCGGCCGGTACGGCCAACGCTCTCGGCGGCGGAGCGGCCGGGTTCGACTACGCTCGCGGCGCCTGGCGGGCCTGGGGCGGCGCCAACGGTCTGCGCACGGGAGACTACGACTCGCCCGAAGGATCGATTGAGAACTCTCGAACTCGTTCGACGAACGGGTACGGCGGCTTCGGCTGGTTCGGAGACCGAGCGTTCGTCAGCTTCGGGGTCCGCGCGAACGACGCATCCTACGGAGTGCCTTTCGCGGGAGAGTTTCACGGTCATCACGAAGAAGAGGGCGAGCACGACGAACACGGCGACGAGCACGACGAAGAGGAAGGCGAACACGACGAGCACGGCGACGAGCACGATGAAGAGGAACTCCGCATCGACTTAGAGATGCGCCAGCAGGCCTACCAGGTCAACTGGGGCCTGCGCGACCTCGGCTCCGCGATCGAGAGCTTCGTGATGAAGCTCGGATACTCGACGTACCGGCACGACGAAGTCGAGTTTGAAGGCGACGAGCGCGCGATCGGTACGCGTTTCGAAAACGATCAACTCGTCTATCGCGGGGTGTTCGAGCAGACGCGGCGCGGCCCGTTGACCGGCCGATTTGGTTTCTGGGGTTTAGATCGCGACTACTCCGCCGCGGGTGAGGAAGCCCTTTCGCCGCCCATCGATCAGCGGTCGTTTGCCCTTTTCGCGCTGGAGGAACTCGATTTTGAACGCGTCAAGTTCCAATTCGGGGGACGCCTGGAAACTTCACGCTACAACCCGGCGTTTGCCGAGCGCTCCTTCGGCCACGACGAGCACGGCGATGAGGGAGAGCACCACGAAGAAGGCGAGCATGAGGAGGAAGGCGAACACGAGGAGGAAGGGGAGCATCACGACGAAGAGTTTCCCGATGCGGTTCGCCGTCGCTTCACCGGCGCTTCGGCGGCCGTCGGCCTGCACCTCGACCTAGGGAGCGGTACGGCTCTGGTCACCAACTACTCGCATTCGTTCCGGGCTCCGGCGCTCGAAGAGCTCTACAACCTGGGCCCGCACGTCGGGACGCTGAGCTTCGAAGTGGGCGATCCGGGCCTGGAGGCGGAACGCGGCAACGGAGTGGATCTCTCGTTGCGTCGCCGTTTGGGGCGGGTCGACGGCGAGTTGAACTACTTCTTCTACGACTTCAGCAACTTCGTCTTCCCCTTCTCAACGGGCGAGGAGGAAGACGGGCTGCCGGTGGTGAACTTTGTGCAGCGGGACAGCCGGTTCCACGGGGCCGAGGCGCGTGCCGGCATCGACCTGCACGACGATCTTCGTCTGAACCTCGGTATGGATTTCGTGCGCGCTCGCGCCGTAGAGACCGACACGCCGCTGCCGCGTATTCCTCCGCTGCGAGCGCGGGTCGGTTTCGACTACCGGCGGGGAGGCTTTTCGCTTCGTCCAGAGCTGATCCTGGCTGACCGACAGAGTCGGACCTTCGATTTGGAGACGCCGACCGCCGGCTACGCCGTCGTCAACCTTCGGGCGTCCTATACGCGGCCGGTCCGTTCAGCGATACACCAGTTCTCGGGCGAGGTGTTCAACGTCGGCGATCGGCTCTATCGCAACCACTCGTCGTTCATCAAAGACCTGGCGCCGGAGATGGGCCGCGGCGTCCGGGTGAGCTACATCGTCCGGTTCTTCTAGCGCGAGCCGATGGCGAAACGAATCCGATCCTTCGACGTCGTGATCGTCGGCGCCGGCCCCGCCGGTTTGGGCATGGGTGCGACGCTGGTCAGCCTCGGGCTGGAGAGCTTCGTGATCTTGGAGCGCTCCGCGGTGGGCGCCTCCTTTCTGCGCTGGCCGAAGGAGACGCGCTTCATCACGCCCTCCTTCAACAGCAACCAGTTCGGCGCGCTCGACCTGAACGCGATCTGCCCGCACACCTCTCCCGCCTACTCGCTGGGCGTCGAACATCCCAGCGGCGCCGAGTACGCGGACTACCTGCGGGCGGTGGCTGAACACTTCGATCTCCCCGTTGAAACGGGCGTCGACGTCTCGACCGTGGCCCCCAAGTCTCCCAAGAGAGGCTTCCGGCTGGAGACGAGCGACGGCCCGATCGACGCGCGGTTCGTCGTGTGGGCGGCCGGGGAGATGACCTATCCCAACGTCGCGGCGGTCGAAGGAGGCGAGCTTTGTCTGCACAGTTCGACGGTGACCGCGTGGAGCGATCTCGAAGGAGACAAAAGGTACGTCATCGGCGGCTCCGAGAGCGGCATCGACGCCGCCGTGGGGCTGAGCGCCGCAAGCTGCGACGCCGTCGTGCTGGATCGCGAGGCGCCGTGGGAGCGACGAGGGCCGGACCCGAGCGTCCTCCTGTCGCCCTTTACCCAGGCGCGTTTGAAGACTGCGCTTGAGATCGGCCGCGTGACGTTGCGGAGCGAAGCGGGCGTCTCAACCGTGCGGCGCAACGGCGACGGCTACCACATCGAGTTGGAGGACGGCGAGGTCGTGCACAGCGCACGGCGGCCGATCCTCGCATCGGGCTTTGCCGGGTCAGCCGCGCAGATCGAATCGCTGTTCGAGTGGCGCGACGACGGCTTTCCGTGGTTGACCGAGAACGACGAATCGACGCGGTCCGCCGGGCTGTTCTTGGTCGGGCCGGAGGTCCGCCAGGACGACGTGATCTTCTGCTTCATCTACAAATTCCGACAGCGCTTCGCCGTCGTCGCCAACCAGATCGCCGACCGCTTGAAGATCGATCCCGAGCCGCTTGAGGAGTACCGCCGCCAGGGCCTGTTCCTCGACGACCTTTCCTGCTGCGGCGAAGACTGCGCTTGTTGAGGAGCGAATTCGATGCAAGATCTAGCCGCGACTCGGACGATCGTCTTGCTGGGCAAGGAGAATGTCGGGAAGACGCAACTGGCGGCCTCTCTCGCCGATCTGCCGTGCGAGGCCTCGAATTTTCGCGGCTCGACCGTCTCTTGCGAAACGTACCGAGCCGGCGAGTTCGACCTCGTCGACACTCCCGGACTGCTCAGGCGCTCCGACGCGGGTGAAGCGCGACGGCTCCTAGAACAGGTCGACGACGAAGCCGCCGTCTTGCTGGTGGCGCAAGGGACTGACCTCGACGCCGACCTCAAGGACTTGCTGCCGCTCGCCGCCGGGCGTCGCGGTGCGCTCGTCGTCACCTTCCGAGATCATTTTTCGAGCCGAGGCCCGTTGTCGAAGCTCGATCGCTTCGCCCGTCGCACTGGGCTTCCGACGCTCGCCGTGGACGCTCGTCGAATCGGCGAACTGGATCGACGGAGTCTGATTGAGGCGTTGGAGTCTCCCGGCGAGATCCCGTCCGAGCCCGGCATGCGCTTCGCCGATCTCGCCGTTCGTCCGCGCAAGCTGCCGCTCGAGGGGTCTCGGCTAGCCCCGCTGCTTGCGTTGTTGCTCTTGCTCGCGCCGGCCTGGATCGCCGTCGACGCCGCCAACACCCTGGCCGGGTTCTTCGATCCCTGGATCGCCGAGGCGATCGCGCCGGCGGCTGCGTTGCTGCGCGGTCTCCCCGAGCCGCTGGCTGAGATCCTGGCCGGCGACTACGGGTTCGTCACGATGGGGCCGCTGCTGCTGGTCTGGGCCGCGCCCGTCGTCGTATTCCACGCGTTCCTGATGGGCGCCTACAAGGCCAGCGGCCTGCTCGATCGATTGACGGTCGCCATGAATCCTTGGCTGAAGCCGTTCGGCATGACGGGGCGCGAGCTGGCGCGCGTGATCATGGGCTTCGGTTGCAACGTTCCGGCGGTGATCAGTACGCGGTCGTCTTCAGCCTGTTCGCGAGGCGTGTGCATCTCGGCGATCGCATTCGGTTCCGCTTGTTCCTACCAGCTCGGGGCGACCCTGGCGGTGTTCGGCGCCGCGGGAAAGCCGACGCTCGTCATCCCCTACCTGCTCTACCTCGGAGCTACCACTCTGACCTACGCACGCCTGGTCGCGCCGAGAGCCGCGCGCTCGCCCATCAACCTGCTGCTGACCGAGGGACGCGTATTCCTGACGCTCCCGCGGCCCGCCGCCGTTTGGCGCGAAGCGAGCGGCGTCCTGCGTGAGTTCGTACGTCGCGCTCTACCGATTTTTTTCGCCATCACGGCCGTCGCGTCGTTGTTGAATCTGATGGGTGTTCTGCGGGCGACGGCCGGTCTGATCGAGCCTCTCCTTGCGCTGTTCCGGCTCCCGTCCGAGGCGGCGTTGGCGATCGTCCTGGCGGGCGTGCGCAAGGACGGGATCTTGCTGCTGGCCGAACCCGAACTGGCGGCTGGACTGTCTTCCGTCCAGTTGCTGACGGCGGTCTATCTGGCGGGCGTACTCTTGCCCTGCCTGGTCACTTGCCTGACCGTCGCCCGTGAACAAGGTCGCCGTTTCGCCGTCCGCCTCGTCGCTCGTCAGGCGCTGGCCGCGGTCGCCTTCAGCGCGCTGTTGGCCTGGGGCGGAGCGTGGCTATGAGTTCGTTCGGCAACCTGCGCCGGCGAGGCGCGCGCCTGCTGAACCAACAGTGTTGGAACTGGGGCCGGGACGTCGTCCGGCCCGAAGGCAATCTGTTGCTGGAGGCGGGATTCGCTCGCGAGCGCCCTCCCGAGGGGGAAACCGGTTCCACGCGCTACGTCCTCGACGGGCCCGACGGCGGCCGCCTTGTCCTTTGGGGCTTCGGCGTCTTCTTTGGCGGAGAGTCCGGCGGAGTTTATCTGAACCGCTTCCAGTTCGAACCGCAGTGGATGCCGCTCGAGGCGATCCGGAAGCCGATTTGGAATCCGGACATGATTCCCGCTGCGGGGCTTCCTCCCCGGCCGCAGGCGCCGCTCGACCTCACGCTGCGGGCGGCCCGACGGATCGCCGACTACGAGGAATGGGTCCTCGGCGAATGCGGGCTCGCCTACCGCTGCGAAGTCCTCAGCGAGTGGGATCACGCCGCCAAGGGGCTCGCTCCGCAATCGCTCCCAGAAGCGTGGCGGACGCTGGCGGCGGCCCTCGAAGCGCAACTTGAAAAGGAGCCTCAACGGACAGCCCCATGACAGACTCTCGACTCCCGGTCACCGTACTCTCCGGCTTCCTCGGCGCCGGCAAGACGACGTTGCTCAACCACGCCTTGCACAACCGCGAAGGTCGCCGCGTGGCCGTCATCGTCAACGACATGAGCGAGGTGAACATCGACGCCCGACTCGTACGCGACGGCGGCGCCGAACTCAACCGCGTCGACGAGCGCTTGGTCGAGATGTCGAACGGTTGCATCTGCTGCACGCTTCGGGAGGACCTGATCGAGGAGGTCGCCCGACTCGCCCGGGAGGACCGGTTCGACTACTTGTTGATCGAGTCCACCGGCATCTCCGAGCCGATGCCGGTCGCCGCGACCTTTTCGCTGGCCGACGACCTCGGCGTGCGGCTGGCGGAGCTCGCGCGACTGGACAACATGGTGACCGTGGTCGACGGCCCGCGCTTTCTCGCCGACGTGGTCTCGGGCGAGGATCTGCTGGACCGACGGCTCGGCCTGGACGAGGAAGACGATCGTTCGGTCGCCGATCTGCTCGTCGATCAGGTTGAACTTGCCAACGTGCTCATCCTCAACAAGACCGATCGGATGGCGGCCGAAGATCTGGCTCGCACCGCCGGTTTTCTGCGCAAGCTTAACCCGACCGCCGTGCTGGTCGAGGCGACCTACAGCCGGGTCTCGCTCGATTTGGTGTTCGACACCGGCCTGTTCGACGTGGAACAGGCCGAGGCGGCGCCCGGCTGGATCCAAGAGCTGCAAGGCGGGCACACGCCCGAGACGGAGGAGTACGGGATCAGCAGTTTCACCTATCGGCGTCGCAGGCCGTTCCATCCGGCTCGGCTGGCGGCGCTTTTCGAGGAATCGTTCGCCGGGCTGCTTCGCGCGAAGGGCTTGGTTTGGTTGGCGACTCGCAACGACTTGGCCGGCATGCTCTCCATTGCGGGGGACTCGTTGACCTTCGAACCGGCCGGGTTCTGGTTCGCCGCGCAGGATCCGTCGGATTACGCCGACGACCCGGAAGCCGTCGAATGGGTCGAGCGCTACTCCGAGCCCGAGTACGGCGATCGCCGCCAGGAGGTCGTCTTCATCGGGATCGACATGGCGCGGGAAGAGATCGAAGCGGCGCTCGACCGCTGCCTGTTGACCGACGCCGAGACGGCGGCGGGACCGGCGGCGTGGGCCGACTTCGACGATCCGCTGCCGGAGTGGGAAGACGAGGACGAGGAAGACGAAACGTAGGCGCTGGTGCGAGCGACGTCCGCCGGTTCTTCTAGCGCTACTCTATTGGCTGCTCTATTGGCTGCCGGTGCTCTTGCTGCCGGTCCTCTTTTATGGATGCAACGCGATCAGAGCGGTGGCGGGCGGCGGCGCTGCTGTTGGGGTTGCTGATGGTCGTTGTCGACGGTCGGGGCGCGGATACGCCGCGGTCCGACTTCGAGTCGCTGTACCGGCAAGCCTATGAAAGGCGCGTCGAGGCCCTCGGGCCGTCGCACGCTCGGAGCCTCGCGGCGTTGCGCGACTACGCTGGTTTCCTACTGGAGCAGGGCGACGCGGAAGGGGCGGCGAAGCGGCTGCGGTTGCTGGTTTCTCTTTCGCCGAAGCCGGAGTATCTGGCGTCGCTGGCCGAAGCCTTGACGATCGAGGGCGAAGGACGTGAGGCCGAAGCGCTCTTGCGACGGGCGCTTGCGGCGGATCGGCGTCCGGGGTTCCTGCTGCAACTGGCTTCGCTGCTCGAAGGGGCTGGAGACGACCGGGGGGCGGAGGAGCTGTTCGCGGAGGCGACCGAGCTCACCGAGGACGCCGAGGCCGTCCGGCGACTAGGCGCGTTGCAAGAGCGCCGCGGCGCCTTCGACGAGGCGGACCGATCCTACCGTCGGGCGCTCAGGCTGTCGATCGCCGAGCACGGCGAGGAGCATCCGACGACTGCGGGGACATTGCACGATCTGGGGCTGCTAGCCGCGAACGACGGACGGTTGGAGGAGGCGGCGAGATTCTTCAAGCAATCGCTGGCCGCCCATGAGGCGACCGTCGGCCGCAAGACGCCCGAAGCGGCGGAGGCGTTGGACGGCTTGGGAAACGTCCTTAGAGCCGAGGGCGACTTGGCCGAGGCGGAGCGCCTGTTGCGCGAGGCGTTAGAGACGAAGCAAGCCGCGCTCGGCCCCGAGCATCCGTCGCTGGCCTTGACGCTCAACAATCTCGGCGGAGTGCTGCACGTCGGCAAGCGATTGGAGGAGGCGGAGCCGCTCTACCGGCGTGCGCTCGCGATCCAAACGGAGCAGCTTGGACCGGAACATCCCGACGTCGCCGAGACGCACTACAACTTGGGCTATCTGCTCTTCCAACAAGGCCGACGCGCGGAGGCGCGGCAAGCGTTTGTCCGTGCGCGCGCCGTACGCATCGCTGCGTTTGGAGAAGGCGACTCGTTCGCGGCCGAGATTGGCGAGCTGATCCGCCGGCTAATCGCGGGGAACTAATCGGTCGTCCGATTCGAAGACGCCGATCCAGTGGTTGGTGAAGGCGAGGTGCTCGTGCGGGCGCACTTTGGGCATGTGGCAGGAAGCGCAGTCGGCCGCGGACAGATCTCCGCATCGGGCGGCCGGCTTCGACGGCTCGGTTGCGTGACAGCTCATGCAGCGTTCGCGATAGGCGTCGGGGGCGTTGCGCTGGACGCGGTCGTGCGGATCGTGGCAGGTCATGCAGGTCAGCGTCGGACTCTGTTGGAAGCAGGCGCTCTGGGTTAGATAGACCGGCTGGTGGCGGACGTTCCAGGGGTCGCGGTAGTCGATCTCGGCGGGATCTTCCGACGGCGGCCGATGGCACGATCCGCAACGAGCGATCAGTTCCGGCTGGGTCAGCCGTCCGGGGTTCTCGATCGCTTTGCGTGCGGCGACGAGATCGGTCGCGGACACGGCCTGGACGTGTTCCGCCCCCGGTCCGTGGCAGGACTCGCAGCGCACGCCCAGCTCGGCGGGTTGGATGCCGAAACTTTCGCTCAGCGCGAGCGGCCCGGTGGAGTGGCAACGGAAGCAGCGCATGATCTCCGAGCGCGGCGAGAAGGTCCGGTAGCGGACGCCCATGGCTTGTCCGAGGTCGTCGGCTTCGACTCCCTGATGGCCGGGCGTCACGGCGTAGGCGTCGGGCGCGGAGTAGTAGCTCCAGTGGTGTTCGATGTAGGCGTCCTCGTCGAGCTGCGATACGAGCGTCACGGCTTGATCGCCGGCGCCGAAGGCCCAGTGGACGGGCAGGCGCTCGGCCGCATCGCCGTCGGCGTCCGAAGCCTGGATGACCAGCGCTCCGTCTTGGGCGGCGACGGTGAAGCGGAACCGTCCGTCTCGAACGGGCATGGGAGCGGCGCCGAGCGCTTCCGCCAGCCGATGGTTGTTCGGCCGTGACAACGAGCGGGCGTGCGCGGATTCGGCGTGGAGCTTGGCCTGCTGCGCGTGGCAGCCGGAGCAAGCCTGGGCCCCGACGAACGGCGGATCAGCCCCGGCGGCAGCGGCCGCTGAGAGCACGAGCGCGGCGAGCATGCATGAACTTCGGGACGGCAAGTGAGCCTCTATAATAGGGGCGCTCGCTCACCGGATGCGCACGATTCTCACGGTTGCTCTGCTGGTCGCGGGCGCGTTCCCAGCGACTGCGCGTGCCGAAGACGGCGCGGATCCGACGCCGCGTTTGGTCTGGTCCGGGCCGGAGGTTTCGGCGCTGGGCGTGCCGACGCGAGACGGCTCGGCGCTGACGATCGTCGACAAGTCGAGCGGCGATCTAGCGCTCCTGAACTTCAAGGACGGCGAGCGGCGGCGGCTGACGAATACGGCCGCGAGCGGGCAGTTCGCGTACTTCTCCGTGCCGTCGCGAGACGGGCGACAGGTGGCCTACGCTTGGTTCAACTCCGAGGGTTTCTACGAGCTCCGGCTGGCGGACGTCGGGGGCCCGAGCGAAGGCCGCCTGCTCTACCGGAACCGCGAGGCAGGGTTCGTGCAGCCGTGCTCGTTCTCTCCCGACGGCGCCGAGATTCTCACGTTGCTGTTTCGCCGGGACAACACGAGTCAGATTGCGATGATCTCAACCGCGGACGGGAGCGCGCGGGTGTTGCGGTCGTTGCAGTGGATCTACCCCAAGCGCATGGATCTGTCGCCCGACGGCAAGTACGTCGTCTACGACAATCTCTCTTCCCGGCACGCCGACGAACGCGACGTCTTCGTGCTCGCCGTCGACGGCCGTCGCGAGACGCGGCTGGTCTCGGGCGACGCGAACGATCTGTTTCCGCTGTGGTCTCCGACGGGAGCGGAAGTGCTGTTCGCCGGCGACCGAGGCGGTCGGCAAGGGCTGTGGGCGGCGCCGGTCCGCGACGGAGAGGCGGCCGGCGAGCCGCGGCTGATCCGTGCCGGGATGGGGCGCTTCTTGCCGTTGGGGGTGACGGACGCAGGAGCGCTGGTCTACGCGGTGCGCAGCGGAGGGGCGAGGCTGGCGACGATGCGGCTGGACGGCTCCCGGAAGGCCCCGCTGTTCGCCGATGAAAAGGGCGGCGACCGCTTCTCGCCGGCTTACTCGCCCGACGGTTCGGCGCTCGCCTATCTGGCGCGCGTCAGCTCGGAGAACTACGGCGAGGAGCATCGTGCGGTCGTCGTTCGCGCCCTGCCGGACGGCAGCGAGCGCGAGGCGCCTGATCGCATGGCCCACGTCGAGCGGCTCGCGTGGGCCCACGACGGGAGCGGACTGGTGTTGCAAGGCAGCGATCGTCGGGGGCGCGCGGGATTGTTTCTGTTTCGTCTGGATACCGGACGAACGACGCCCCTCTTCATCGACCCGAAGGCCGACTTTCGCGGCGTGCCGGGCGTGGTTGCGGCGGAGGGACGCATCGTCCTCGCTCGCGACGGGTCGCTGCAATCGATCGAGCCCGGATCGGAATCGGTGGACGGAGGCGCGAAGGAGACGGCGAGCTTCGATGCGCCCCTGGATCTGCTCACGCTCTCGCCTGGCGGCGAGAAGCTCGCCTTCGCCGTACGCGGCGCCCCGCATTCGGTGTGGACGGCGACGTCGCACGGAACTGAAGCGCGGATGATCTTGAAGATGCCCTCGGGGGCGGTGACGGATCTGGCCTGGGCGAACGAGGACGAATTGGTCGTCGGGACTTCGGGCGCGAGCGGGACGCGGCTGTTCTTGGCGGGCGCTGAGGGGGATCGGATTCGGCCGATTCCGTCGCCGAAGGATCGCGCGCCCGGCGTGGCGGTCCACGAGGGCGTCGTCGCGTTTGCGCACGGGCGGGAGCAAGAGTCGATTTGGATTTTGGATGACGTTGTTGCTGCGCAGTAGCATGCTGATCTGTCTCGGATTGGCGACGGCGGCGGCTGACGTGCCGCTCGGCTTGGACGCCTTCATGCGCGTTCCCGAGGAGAATCCGCTGACGCCCAAGAAGATCCAGCTGGGGAGAAAGCTGTTCTTTGACGTCGCTCTATCGCGGGACCGATCGGTCTCCTGCGCGACCTGTCACGATCCGAAGCTGGGGTTTACCGACGACCGACCTTTAGCGATCGGAATCGGCGATCAGAAGGGGACGCGACGATCTCCGCGCTTGGTGAACCGCGGATACGGACGGGCGTTCTTTTGGGACGGCCGCGCTTCCTCGCTCGAGCAGCAGGTCCTGAAGCCGATCGAGAACCCGATTGAGATGGATCTGGCCTTGGACGAGCTCATGCGGAGGCTCGCGGCGGACGAGGAGTACACGGCGCTGTTCGAGGCGGCCTTCGAGCGATCGCCCGACGCAACGGCGACGGCGTACGCGCTCGCCTCTTACCTGCGTACGATCGTTTCGGGCGACTCGCCCTACGACCGCTTCGTCGCCGGGGATTTCGGGGCGCTCGACCCGAGCCGGCGACGCGGGCTTGAGATTTTCCGAGGCAAGGGAGGCTGCACGGTCTGTCACCTCGGACCGAATCTGACCGACGAGGAGTTCCACAATACCGGCGTCGGATGGACAGACGATCAGACGGCGGACGTGGGGCGCGAGATCGTGACCGGCTCCCCCGGTGATCGCGGCGCCTTCAAGACGCCGACCTTGCGTGAAGTCGCGCTGTCGGGTCCCTACATGCACGACGGGAGTTTGGAGACGCTCGAAGACGTCGTCGATTTTTACGACGACGGGGGCGTAGCGAATCCCGCGCTCGATATGGACGTTGAGCCGCTCGGGCTGAGCGATGCGGAGAAGGCCGACCTGGCGGCGTTTCTTGAGGCGTTGAACGGCGAGATCCGCGAGGGACTTCGCTAGAAGGGGCTCTACTGGACTGGGCGGTCGCTTTTTGAAACCAACGGGTGGAAATAGCTACGAGGCCAAAGGAAAGTCAATTGCATCCTTAACGTTAACAATCAGAAATCCGTTGGAATTCTCCCTCGGCCCATTGCTAAATCGTGACCTCGTCCCTAAGATTGGCGGCGGCGCAGTGTTCGCGCCGGAGGAATCCGGGTCTCGGCCGGGGAGCGGCTCGGACATTTTGAAGACGGTTGAGGGGTCCATGTATCGACTACTGAAATCGCCGCGAATTCTCGCGGCTCTGTTGGCAGTTGGCTTGCTGACCGTGCCGGCCGCCGCGCAAGATTTGCGCGGCCAGGTCCAAGGCGTGGTCAGCGACACTTCGGGCGCGGTCATTCCAGGCGCCCAGATTACGCTTCGAAACGTCAACACGAACGTTTCGACTGCCGGGGAATCGAACGAATCCGGCATCTATCTATTCGACTCGGTGTTGCCGGGAACGTATGAACTGACGGTCGAGGTGGAAGGTTTCCGGACCTTCCTGCAGAAGAATATCCTGGTCCAAACACGCGCCGACATTACGGTGAACGCGGCGATGGAGCTGGGCGCCGTTGCGGAGACCGTAACGGTCGAAACGGCGCCGGTGGCGGTCAAGTTCAACTCCACGACGATGGAGACGACGCTCGACACCAAGATGGCGAACGAGCTCCCGATCATCCACCGCAATCCGTTTCTGCTGGCGCAGTTGGACCCGGCGGTGAACTACCGCGGCGGTTCGGAGACCAGCCCGTATCACCACTGGGCGGCCAGTCAAATGGACGTCGGCGGCAATACGTCGACGCAGAACAACATCCTCTTGGACGGCGTCCCGCAGCTTGTGGGCGCGAAGGGCACCTATGTTCCCGCGATGGATGCGGTGAGCGAAGTCAACGTCCAGCAGAACTCGGTCGACTCCGAGTTCGGCCACTCGGCCGGCGGCATCATCTCCGTACAGATGAAGGGCGGCACGAACGAGTGGCACGGCACGGCCTACTACTTCGGCCGGAACCCGGCGCTGAACGCGCGTCCGAATCCGCTGACCGCGCAAGAGTCGGTCGTGCGCCGCAACGTTTGGGGCGTGACCTCGGGCAACCCGATCATCAAGAACAAGGTCTTCAACTTCTTCGCCTATGAAGGCCAGAAGACGAGCGAGCCGCGATCGACGGCGCTGACTCTGCCGACGGCGGCTGAGCGCGGCGGCGATTTTTCCAACAGCTTCAACGGTTCGGGCGGACTCCGTGAGATCTACGATCCGTTCACGACGCAGATCACGGGCTCGAACACTTCGACGCGTGACCGCTTCGTCAACAACCAGATCCCCGTCGGCCGCATCGACGCCACCTCGCGCGTGATGCTGGGCAACCTGTGGGACCCGAACAACGCGGGCGACAACGCCAGCGGTCGGAACAACTTCCGCCTGACCTATCCGCAGACGTTCGACTACTACAACTTCTCGAACCGCACCGACTACAACGTCACCGACAACGTGAAGGTCTTCGGTCGCATCAGCCGCATCCATACGGCGCAGACCGATCCGGACTTCACCGGCGGCTCGCCGCTGCAACGTAAGGCGGGCAGCGCGCGCAACACCTGGCAGACTTCAGGCGACGTGGTTTGGACGATCAACCCGACGACGGTGTTCAACGTGCGTGGATCGTGGTCGAAGATCAACGACTCGTTCGACGCGCCGGACGTCGAGATCGGCGAAGCCGGCTTGCAGGAGCTGTGGTCGGGCAACAACTGGTACGCCTCGCACGTGCGCGACATTCCGAAGATCTTCCACCCGGAGATCGACGTGCGCGCCGACAGCCGTTCGCGCTTCGGCCGTTCGGGCTTCTGGTTCCAGGTTCCGAAGACCTACAACTGGGACGTCAAGCTCTCGAAGGTCAAGGGCAAGCACAACCTCAAGGTCGGCCACCAATACCGCGCGCAACGCGTGGAGGCGGCCCGTCCTCGCGGCATGCTGTTCCGCTTTGATCCGCACGAGACGGCCGATACGATCTTCGCGCCGAACACCGGGCAGGTCGGACACGCTTGGGCTTCGATGATGCTGGGTACGGTGAGCGACGCTTCGAGTCGCGTGCAGACCGTGCCGGTCAACCGGCCGCACGTCGACGTCTACGGCTTCTACGTCCAGGACGACATCAAGGTGAACCAGCGCGTCACGCTGAACCTCGGCCTGCGCTACGAGTACGAAACCGCGATGCGCGATCCTGAAGACCGCCTGTCGCGCTTCATGGACTTCGGCGCCGCGCTGCCGGGCGTCTCCGACAACATGGGCGAGTTCCCGGCCGAGGCTTTGGCGCTGCGCAACCAGCCGCTCTCGATCAACGGCGCCTGGCGCTTCGTTGATTCGAACAACCGGGGGACGTGGAACGCGCAGACCAACGTTTGGCTGCCGCGCGCGGGCGTCGCGATCAAACTGGACGACCGTACGGCCCTGCGCATCGGCTACGCGCGCTACGCCGTGCCGCCGCTGCAGAACCGCAACATGGTGGCGATCCTCGGGTCGACGCCGTATCCGGGCTTCACGGCCACGACGAACCCGCTCGGTCCGCTGGAAGGCATTCCGAGGTCCCTGATGGCCGATCCGTTCCCGAGCGGCGGGGCCGACGCGAACCCGCTCATCGAACCCTTCGGCAAACGCTTCGGGGAGTACGCGGTGGTCGGTTCGAGCGACGGTATTCCGTTCGATCAGAACCTGAAGACCGGCATCAACGACCGCTTCAACTTCACGTTGCAACGCGAGATCGGCATGCGCGTGGTGATGGATGCGACGTTCTTCATGAACCGCGGCTTTAACCACTCGCGGGACATCAATCTGAACCTGACGGATCCTCGGATCGGCTTCGAGAACGGCTCGGCCTTGAACGCTCGCGTGAACAATCCGTTCTTCGGGATTCCGCAGGAGTTCTGTCCGGGATCGTTGTGCAACAACCGCGAGGTTTCGGTCGGCAGCTTGCTGCGCCCGTTCCCGCACTACGGCAACATCAATCTGCAGGGGACGGGTTTCCGCCAGCAGAACTACAAGGCGTTCCAGTTGAAGCTGCAACGTCCCTTCGCCAACGGGTTCAACTTCCTGGTCGGCTACAACTACAGCGTCGGGCAGAACGAGGACTTCTACGACAATGTGGACCACTTCGATCGCCGGTTGACGTTCCAGGATGACCCGCAGAACGGTCACAAGTTGAACATTGCCGGCATCTACGAGTTGCCGTTCGGGCGAGACCGCCAGTTCGGCCGGTCGATGCCCAAGGCGCTCGACTACGTCGTAGGCGGCTGGTCGTTGAGCGGGATCTACACCTACCTGAGCGGCGAGTTGTTGTACTTCAACACCACGTCGGCCGTGTTGAGCGGCAACCCGATCCTCGACAATCCGACTCGGGATCAGTGGTTCAACCAGGATGCGTTCAGCGTGCTGCCGGCCTTCACGCGTCGGGCTAACCCTTGGACGATTGACGGGCTGCGTGGACCTTCCTTCCGCAACCTGGACATGACGATCAACAAGAAGGTGCCGATCACCGAGCGACTGGCGCTGGAGCTGCGCATGGAGGCCTACAACCTCACGAACAGCTTCATGGGCCGCAACCCGGAGATCAACCCGACCTCCGGCTCATTCGGTCAAGTCACGCGCCAGCTTGCGACGCACTCCGGTCGTGAGTGGCAGTACAGCGCCCGGTTTATCTGGTAGCGCTTCACGCTTCAACCCCAAGGCCGCCGTCTCGCTCCCCGCGAGGCGGCGGCCTTTCTCATTTCGACGTAATCTAGAGAACCCGTGTCGCGCTGGACCACGACCGTCGCACTCTTCGCGCTCGCCGCCAACGCTTGGGCCGCCGACATCCGGTTCCGCGACGGCCGCCAAAGCTCCGGCATCGACTTCGTCCACCTCTCCGGCAAGATCGGCGAAAGCGGCCAAAAGTACCTCATCGAAACCATGGGCGGGGGAGTCGCGCTGCTCGACTTCGACGGCGACGGGCTGCTGGACGTCTTTCTGGTCAACGGCGGCCGCATCATGGTTTCCGCGCACGGCGAGCGCGTCTTTCGCCGAGAGCCTGTCACGCACAACCGGCTTTATCGCAACCTTGGGGACGGGCGCTTTGAAGATGCGACAGAAGAGTCCGGTCTCGCGACGGCACCCGACGGACGCTACGGCATGGGCGCGGCCGTGGGCGACGCCGACAACGACGGACGGCCGGATCTGGTGGTCACCGGCGTCGGCGCCGCCGAGTTCTTTCGCAACCTGGGCGAAGGGCGCTTCGAGCGTGAAGCGCTGCCGATCGACGGCTGGATCGCAAGCGCGGGGTTCATCGACGTCGATTCGGACGGCGTCCTCGAACTCTTCCTCGCCCGCTACCTCGATTGGGACTTCTCCAAACACGTCCGCTGCGGAGATCCCGTCCCCATGTACTGCCCGCCGACCGAACACGACGCGGTGACGAACGTCCTGCTCAAGCGGTCCGCTGAGGGCCGCTGGCGCGACGTCTCGAAGTCCGCGGGTCTCACGAAACTCCCCGGGAAGGCGCTCGGCGTCGCTTTCAACGACGCGGACGGCGACGGCGATACGGACGTCTTTGTCGCCAACGACTCCGAGCCGCAGCAGCTCCTGTTGAACGACGGCCGAGGCCGCTTCGTCGACGACGCGCTGCTCGCAGGGGTCGCGCTCAACGAGGACGGCGGCCGCTACGCCGGCATGGGCGTCGATTTTGAGGACTACGACAACGACGGTCTTCCCGACGTGGTCGTCAGCAACCTGGCTCGCGAACTCTACGCGTTGTACGTCAATCAAGGCGGAGGCGTGTTCGACTACCGCACGCGCACTTCGGGGCTGGCGCGGATTACGGCGCGGACGTCGGGTTGGGGGATGCTCTTCGTCGACTTGGATCTGGACGGGTGGAAGGACCTTTTCGTCGCGCAAGGCCACGTGCTCGATACGATCGAGCGGACCGATCCGGCGCTGGTCTACGAGCAGCCTCCGCTCGTTGCTCGAAACGTGGAGGGCCGGTTCGAGGACGTCTCGGCCGACGCCGGGCCTGTGTTCCGACGGGATCTTGCGGGCCGGGGCGCCGCCTTCGGCGATCTGGACAACGACGGCGACTTGGACGTTGTGGCGAGCGTCTTGGACGGGAAGCCGCTGGTGTTGTGGAACGAGAGCGAGCGGCGGGGGCGCCGCGGGATCGTCGTTCGCCTGGTCGGTTCCGCGAGCCCTCGGGACGGGCAAGGCGCCGTGGTGACGGTGCGGACTTCGGACGGGCTGGAGCAGCAGAGGTTCGCGACGACCGCGGGCAGCTATCTTTCGGCGAACGATTCGCGGGTCCACTTCGGGCTGCCGGCGGAGAGTGTGATGGAATGGATTCGCATCCGATGGCCGAGCGGTCGAGAGCAAGAGTTGGACGAGGTTCCCGACGGCGAAGTCTTCGTGATCGAGGAGCCGCGCTAGCGTTCCTGGTCGCCGCGGTCCCATTCGTCGCGGTCGCATTCGTCGCGGTCCCGCGGGTCGCGAGCGCACAATCCCTGCCGCCCGAGCTGGTGCCGCTGGCGCAACAGGCCTTGGCCGATAAGGAAGCCGGGCGGATGGACGAGGCCGCCGCTAAGTTGGAGAAGCTTGCCGAGGCGGCGCCGGATTTCGCTCCTGTTCAGCTCAACCTCGGACTGACGCGGCATGAACAGGGCGAGTTCGCACTGGCGGCGGAAGCGTTCGAGCGGGCGCTGACGCTCGATCCGTCGCTGCCCCAGGTGCGTCCCTTGCTCGGCTTCGACTTGGTGCAGGCGGGGCGTTTCGAGGACGCCGTTCCCGTGCTTGAGCGAGCGCTCGAGGCGGCGCCCGATCAGGCCGCCTGGGTCCGCAGCGCGCTGGGCGTCGCCTACATGCGCACGGGCCGACTCGACGACGCATTGAGGCGCTTGGAAGAAGCCCGAGCCGAATCGCCGGACGATCCCGAGCTGTTGCGCATCCTCTCCGAGTTGCACGCGCGACAGTCGATCCGGTTTCGCAGTCGATTGCTCGAGGACTTCCCGCAGACGGCGGCGGCGCTCCAAGCTTCGGCGGAGGCGGCGACGCTCGCGAACCGATTCGACGATGCGGAAGAGCTATACGCACGGGCGCTTGAGCTTCAGCCTGCCCGGCCGGCGGTTCGTGTCGCGCTGGGGGATCTCGCGCTGCGCACCGGCGACTACCCGGCGGCGGAGGCGTCGTATCGAGAGGCGGCGCGACGCGAGCCCGGATCGGCGAAGGCGTGGGAGCGCTGGGGAGAGAGCCTGATCCTGTTGGGTCGCAGCGAGGACGCGATCGCCCCGCTGGAAAAGGCCGTGTCGCTTGAGCCGGACGCTTTGGACGCGGCGTTCCTGTTGGGTAAGGCGCTCGGCGATCTGGGGAGATGGCGTGAGTCCGCCGATCGGCTGACGTCGGTGTTGGCTTCGGCGCCTGAGACGGAGCTGGCCGCCCGGACGCACTACCAACTGGCGCGCGCCTACCGGATGCTCGGGAAGCCGGACGAAGCGCGGGAACACCTCCAAGCGCACGAGCGGCTGCTGGTGCGCTGACTAGTCAACGCAGTAGAATTGTCGCGCCCGCCGAAACTCCGGCGGAGCGGGCGACCGAAGCCTGGTGAAAGCGATACGGCGAAAGCTTCGACTCCTTCGCGAGGCGCTGTTGCGTCTGGTCACCGGCGCGAGTTGGCCCGGAATCGTAGTGGCGCTGACGTTGCTCTACCTGGGCGGCGCGGTCGCGATGCCTTTCTTTGAAGGGCCTGACAGCAAACTCCGATCGCTGGCGGACTATACCTGGTGGTTCATCGTGACGGCGACTACGGTCGGCTACGGCGACATCTCGCCGGAGAGCGCCGGAGGGCGCGTGTGCGCCGTGGTGATCATGCTGCTCGGCGTCGGTCTGATCGCGCTGACGGTGGGCAAGATCGCCGAGGAGACGGTCGAATTCGGCAAGAGGAGGATGCGCGGCTTGACGCAACTCAATGAGCAAGAACATCTGGTGATCCTCGGCTACTGCGAAGGGCAGACCGAGGACATGGTCGAGGAGTTGCTGCACGACCAGAGCGAAGAGGGGCGCTCGATCGTGCTGTGCAGCGACGAACTCGAAGAGAACCCGATGCCCGATCGAGTGAAGTACGTGCGCGGAGACCTCTCCTCGGAAGACGTGCTCCAGCGGGCCTGCGTCGCCGAGGCCTCGCGGGTCCTGGTGCACTGCAACGACGACAACGATACGCTCGTCGCCGTTCTGGCCGCGCGCAGCGTGAACCAGACGGCGCACTACGTCGCGCGGGTGACCAAGGAAGCCAGCGAACTCCATCTGCGGCGCATCGACCCGCAGATCGAATGCGTGCGTTCGCTCTCCACGCAACTGATGGTTCACGCGGTCCAGGATCGGGGGACGACGGCGGTGATCAGCGCGCTGCTCAGTCACGCCTCGGACGACACCGTGTTCAGGATGGATCTGCCGCCGAACGGCAAGAGCTGGACCTTCGGCGCATTGCAACAAGCGTTCAAACGCAAGATGGACGTCACGGTGATCGCCGTCGCCGGAGCGGACGGCATGGCGGACCTCGACATCAATCCCTCGTTCGAGAAACCGGTCGCGGCCGGGGCCAGTCTGTTCTACGTTGCGATGAGCCGGATCGACCAGGATCGAATTTCGTGGGAAGAGCTTTGACGTCCGATACGTAGGAATAGGCGAACCGCGACTACACTGATGGGCTGTGCGAGACCGCGCGGTCGAGGCTTGCTTGAAGAGATGCTGACCGAGATACAGAACAGATGACGACCTCCCCCAAACGCTGGATCGCGGCGATCGCCGTCGGGCTGGTCGCCGGTGCCGGCGTCTACTTCCTGTTTCCGCTGGTGGTGGCGGCGGCGGTGAGCGCCGTGGTGGCTTCGCTGGTCACGATCGGCGTCTATCGCTACCTGGATTCGAAGAACAAACCCGAGCCCCCCTCGAAGCCCGACCCGCGGCGGGAGATGATCGCCTTGCTCGACGGGCTGGTGACGTTGAACATCCAGATCCGCGAAGAAGGGCTTGGCGACGAGGTGTTGGGGTGCGTCGAGGGCATCATCGACAAGCTGCGCGCGCTGCTGCCGGAGATCAATCAGCGTTACCCGGCGCATGAGCTGACTTGGACGATCAATCAGATGGCCAAGGAGTATTTGCAGAAGGTGTTGCGGCCGTACATGGCTCTCGGTCGCGGCGACCGGGACGACCGTCGCCCCGAACTGCTGAAGAGTTTGGACGGCGTCGAGGCCGAGGTGGACAACGTCGCCGAGCTGGTGCGCGGCGATAAGATGGGCGACTTCAAAGCGAAAGCGGCGTTCTTGCGCGCGCGATTCGTTCAGGACGCCTAGCGACTCAATCTGAGAGAAGGCAGAAGACTATGAGCGATTCTCAAACTCCACAACCCGCGCAACAGCCTGAGGCGGCGCCTGCTCCTGCTCCGGCGCCGGCGGCGCTCGTGCCGACTCGGCCGCGCGGCGTATCCGAAGAGGCCGCGACGGAGATCGAACAACGCGCCGGAGAGCTGGCGCTTGAAGTCTCGTCGAACCCCGAGGACCGCAAGCTGGGCCGCCGCTTGAGCGCGTTGGGCGTGAAGGATCAGCAAAAGGCCTCGAAGGAGATCAGCCTGCTGAAGACGCGCGTCGGCACGCTGCTCAAGGACCTAGACGGGGACGGCGGAGAGATCCCGAAAAACCTGATCGAGCTGCGCCAGACGATGGACGAGATCAACCCGCAGGTTCTCGGGCAGGCGAGCGGCTTCTCGAAACTGCTCGGCCGCACGCCGGGCGTCGGGAAAGTGCTCAAGAAGATCGCCGTCAAGTACGAGTCGGTGCAGACGCAGATCGACGGCATCATGAACGGTCTGCGACACGGCAAGGACCGGCTGATTGAAGACAACGCCGAGCTGGAACAGCTCTACGAACAGGTCCAAGAGGCGCAGTTGGGCGTGCAGAAGTCGGCCTATATGGGCGAGCTGCTGTGGGGCAAGATCGATGAGAGCTTGGCCACGGCGACCGACCCCGGAGATCGGCAGAAGTTGCAGGCGATGATGCACCGCGTCGCCATGCGCGTGCAGGATCTGCGGACGATGGAGCAGGTCAATCTGCAGTTCTTCTCGTCGATCGACATGACCATCCAGAACAACGACACGCTGGGCGAGCAGGTCGACCGGACGGTGATGGTGACGCAGAGCTTGCTGACGGTCGGCCTGGCGATTCAGGCGGCGTTGGCGAATCAGAAAAAGATCGCCGGCGCGGTGAAGAGCGTGCAGGATTCGACGGCGGCGATGCTCGAAGCCAACGCGGCGGCCATCGGAGCGCAGACGCGCGAGATCGGCGAGATGCAGAACAATCCGGTGATCGCGCTCGACAGCGTGAAGAACGCTTACAACAGCTTGATCGGCGCGATGGACGAGATGGAGCAGATTCGCAGCGCCGGGACCGAGAAGGCTCGGGCCGGAATCGCGGAGCTGACTAAGATGTCTTCGGCGCTGGAGCCGAAGGTGGAAGCCTTGCAGGCGGCGGGCGAGCTTCCCCCGGCGGAGATCCCCGGCGCCGTCACCGGCGTGATCGAGACCACGGCCACGGATCCGGAACAGGCGAAAGGGGAAAGCGCCTAGATGGAAACTCCGCTCCAATCTCTACTGCAACCCGATCAGCGCCGGCGCTACGACGAGCAGTTTGCGGCGATCCGCAAGATGCCCGAACCGATCCCGGCGGACCGGCGCTTCGAGCACTCGATCGAGGAAGTGGGCCCGGGCGGCTACATCCGCCTTGAAGGCCGGTCGTATCGTTGCGAGTCGGTCAACGCCTACGAGCGCGAAGGCTTCCGCTGGCTGGAGCTGGTGCTGTTCTGCCTGAACGACGGCGAGACCACCTATCTCGAATGGGAGAAGGAGGACGAGGTCTCCGTCTTCGTGACGCGCAAGAAGCTCAGCTTTGAAGAAGCGGGCTTGGGGTCGAAGGAGAAGCTCTGGGAGATCTCGGAGAACGAGTCCGGCGACACGCGCGCGCAGGGCCGCACATTCCACTACCGCGAGGATTCCTCGGTCACGTTCTTCCGCGACGCCAAGGGAGAGGGGACGCCGTTCCACCAGTACCAGTTCGCCGAGAGCGGGGAGCGCGCGTACGTTTCCGTCGAGGAATGGGGCGACGAAGAGAACGGATACGAGCATTCGATTGCGTTAAGTGAGAAACTAGACCCGCGCTCGATTGAGACGCTCGTAACGGGCGCGGCCTAGAGCCGGCCTTGAGGCCTAGTCGAGACGGGACGATCGCACACGTGGAACACGCCGGCGTCGAGTACAAAGACGAGCACTCGCGAGACCTTCGCCTGCATCTGTTCGGCGGCGCGATGCCGCTGGAGGCGTTCCCGGTGCTCAAGCGCGCTCACCGTCAGTTAGGCGAGTTCGAGGTCAGCGCGGCGATCATCGGAGCGAGCCATGCGGTCCAGGTTCGGTGCGGTTCCGAGACGATCACGGAAGTGCTCGCCTGCCACGTGGAAGCCGTCGACGTCTTCGCCGACCAGTTGATCGGCGTGTGGCGCGCCGACGAGATTCAGACGGAAGCGGCGCCCGGGCTCGCCTATCGCTGCCGGGTCGACGTGGCGCCGCTGGGCGAGGTCGGCGATCAGATCGGCCGATTCAGGCAGTCCCTGGCAGCCGCGGAGACCAGTAGCGCGGAACAGCAGGGGGAGATCGGGCTCGCTTTCCGTTTCCCGCAGAAGACTCTGTTCCCGCAGAAGACTCTCGAGGCGCCGGAGACGCTCTTGCGGGTGTCGGCGGAAGGGGCGGGGCTGCGGATCGAGTCGATCCACGTCTACCCGGGAGAGCCGGTCGCGGTCATCAGCGAGACGCGGTTCGCTCCGACGGCCGCGGCCGCCGGTCAGGCCGTAAGAGAACGGATGGAGGTCGGATCGCGATGAAGACGCCGTTGTGGATAGGCATCGTGGCGGTCGCGGCTCTCTCGCTTGGCTGCGGCATCAGTCAGCCGACGATCGACGACGTCGCAAGCTTCCGCGAGCAACTGGAGCAGCGCAAGAAGGAGATCGAAGCCTCGAAGAGCGAGCTGCAAGCCTACCTGGCTTCGGAGGAGTCAAAGGGCTTCCGATCGGCGAATGAGAGCGAGGGCTGGGAGGCGCAACTGGACGCTGCCGCCGCGAAGGTCGCGCGAGCAGAGCAAAGGCTCGAGACCGAGGTGCAGCCGATTCTCGACGCGGACGACAGCGGTCGAGAGTTCATGATTTGGCAAACCGTCAACGAGAGCAAGGAACTCGTCGCGGAGACTCGCCAAGCGCTCGATTTCTGGCCGTCGAGACGAATCGGGCTCGAGAAAGCCAAGGCCGGCGCGGACGAACTGAGGACCAACGCCCGCAATTCGGTCGCGGCGATCGACGCGAGCCTCAAGCAGCTTCGCTCGCGCGCGGCGCGGGTCCAGCGCGAGTTTCCCGAGCAGAGAGCCCAGATCGACCAACTGATCACGCCGTTGGAAGCCCGCCTGACCGGATCACGAGAGGCGCTCGCCACACTCGAGGAGCAGTACCGGGCCCACGCCTCCGGCTCGGACCCGGACTACGCGGTGTTCGCCCACCAGGCAGCCTATATCCGCGCAAGCCAAGCCGAAACGGCCAAGGGAACGGCCGCGACCGAAGCCCGCATCAGCGAGTTGAGCCGCAGCTACGCCAAGACGCTGATCGACATGAAGGCGGACTATCTGCTCACCATCCGCCGGCAGAGTTGGGACAACGGGGTCGATTACCCGTCGTTGCACGACCACGATTACCAGAGAAAAGTCGACGTCGCCGCGTTCGAGCACTTCGACTCGATTCCGGGCTCGCTCGCAACGTATACGCTCGGCTTTTTCGGGAACGACTTGAAGCTGCTCTCCCGAGTGGACGCCCAACGCTGGTCCGCGCTTGAGATTGACCCCGAAGAGAGCTGGCCTCGAGACGACGACGAGGCCGAGTTCTGGCTACAGGAAGCCAAGGCCGACTACTTCCACAAGTATCACGTCGTCGAGAACGGCGAACTCAGCGAGACGGATTGGGTTCCGGTCGACGAAGCGTTCTTCTTCGCCAATATCGACAACCTCGGGATGGATGTCGAGGCGAAGCCCTACGGCGTCTTCGAGGCGGACAAGATGACGCACGCCGCTCCTCCGGGAATGGCCTACGTGGGCGACCCGCGCTACGGTCGCTGGGAGAATCGCGGCGGCGGTTCGGTGTGGACGTGGATCGCGCCGTACCTGTTCTACCGTTCGCTGTTCGGCAGCCCGTGGATGTACCAGCGCGACGAATGGAATACGTGGCGAACCGGATACTACGGCTCGCGACCTTACTACGGGAGCTCCGGCTCGTCTCCGAGGTACGGCACGCGCAGCAGCCGCACGCAGTCTTCGACGCTGAGCGGGTCGCAGTTCGGACGCGGCGGCGGGTTCAGTCGTCCGGCCGGTTCGGTGCGCGGCGCGGGCCCGTCTTCGCGCGGCGGCGGCTTTGGCGGCAGTGGGAAGTAGCTTCGAAGGGACGTCGATCATGCTGGTACTAGAAACTCTGCTCCAAGGCGCCGTGGATACGCTGTTCGTGCTGATCATCCTGGTGATCGCCAAGAAGATCCGCGACGCGCGCTTCCGTTCGACCGTGCAGTCGGAGGGCGGAAACGCGGAAGAGCAGTCGGCGGACTACCAGATCGAGGAAGCGAGCAACCTGGCCGTGGCGCTGCGTCGCGGCGGGCTCAGCATCGGTTTCGGGTTCGGGCTGGCCGGCGTGGTCTCGGGCGGCGTCGTGCGCTTTTCGGCCGGGATGGAGGCGGTGCTCGAAGACATGCTGGAGCTGGCCGGCTACTGCGGTCTGCTGCTGATCTTTCTGTTTGTCGCCGAGATCATCGCCGACCAGATTATTCTGCGGACGATCCGGAATACGGTTGAGATTAAGAACCGGAACGAAGCCGTCGGACTGGCGGAGTTCGGCATCTTCGTCGCGACGGGTCTGATCGCCTACGGCTCGTTCCACGGCGACGGCGGCGGGTGGGAGACGGCGCTGGGCTTCTTCGCGATGGGGCAAGCGGCGCTGATTCTTTTTGCCGTTCTCTACGAGGCGGCGGCGCCGTTCCAGATGGTCGAGCAGATCAAGCAAGGCAACTCGGCGGCGGGCCTGATGCTGGGCGGAACTCTGGTGACGTTGGGCGTCATCTTGTGCTTCGCGATCGCCGGTCCGTTCACGACTTGGAGCGAAGGCATCTACGGGTTCGCCGTGAGCGCGGGCGTCGGCATGGCCTTGCTCATCCCGTTCCAGAAGCTCATCGACCGAGTGTTCCTGCCGAACACGACGCTGAAGATCGAGGTCGAGCGCGACAAGAATATCGCCGCCTGCGCCGTGACGGTCAGCCTGCAAGTGGCGCTGGCGATCATGATCGGATCGCTGGTGGCGGTCTAGCCTGCATTTTCGCTCCTCGCCCGAGGAGAAATGCAGGCTAGCCGTACTTGAGGTCGGCGTAGCCCAGTCGACGGAGGCAACGTTCGGCGGCGCGGACGCCGCGGTACTGCGCTTCCTCAAAGATCGAGATGCCGCTGACGTCGGAGGCGGCGAACTGAACGGGGCCTTCGAAGTCCTCGACGGCGCGGCGTTCCTCGCTGCTGATCAGACCAGGGATCGGGCGGATCATGGCGTGTCCGTAGCGCATGACGTCCATGCGAACCAGGCGGTCTCGCAGGTTCGGGTGAGCCGCTTCCAGGTCGGCGAGAGGGAGCGCCGAGCACTCTTCCCAGGTCCGGCTCAGGAGGTCGCGGCGAGCTTGGAGCGGCGGAGAGTCGGCGAGCGCGCGATAGTAGGTCCAGACGAATTCGCCTTGGTCGCCGCCTTCGCGGCCGTGACCGGCGGCGCCGTCGACGTACCCGAGACCCGGGGAATCGTAGAGGATGTTTTCCCACGCCGGCTGTGCCTGCCGCGCTCGATCGGTAGCGTCGAGCACCAGGTTCGCGACGATCCACGGCGAATAGGTGAAGCGCGCCAGGGAGGGCAGCTCCGCCGCGATCTCGGGCATCACGTAAGGCGCGAGGAAGAGCGGCGCCGCGAAGACCACCGCGTCCGCTTCATGGATCGTCCCGCCGGCTGAGACTTCGACCTTGCCGCCCTGGCGCGCGATCCGGCGCACCGGCGACGACGGGCGCACGAAGTCGGCGACTTGCTCAAGCAGCCGTTGGACGATCCATCCGTTGCCTTCCGGCCAGGTCAGCACGCCGGGATCGTTTTCGGGGCGAGCGGCGAAGTAGTGGATGCCCGCCCAGGCGGAGGTCTGGTCGTAGGAGGCGCCGTAGTCGTCGCGGCAACCGTAATCGACGTACCAGTGCAGCCAGGGCGAGAAGAAGCCTTCCGAGACGAGCCACGACTTCATCGAGCCGCGGTCGAGCGCGGCGGTCTGATCGGGGCGGCGAATGGGGATCGTGAACTCGCCGCCCTGGCGGTAGAAGTCGATGCGATCCCAGAACCGGTCGAACTGGTCGCGGTCGGTCTTGGAGGCCTCGGGTCCGGGCTCCAGACCTTCGATCCACCTGCCGTCCTTGAAGAGTCGATGCAGCGGCTCTTTGGCGAGATGGGCCGGATTCCAACGGCCTTGGTTCAGGACGCCGAGCTGCTCGAAGAGTTCGGCGACGAGCGGAATCCGTCGATCGGGCAGCGGGACGTAGTGCGCGCCCCAGGGGTAACGCCGCCCTTCGCGTTCGCCCCAGCGGGAGTTGCCGCCGGCGCGGTCTTCGAGTTCGAGCACGACGAACTCGTCAAACCCGAGTTTCTTGAGACGCCAGGCGGCGGAGAGCCCGGCGATCCCTCCGCCGACGATGACGAGGCGCGTGCGGATGCGCTGCTCGATCGCGGAGTCCGCGGCGCCGTCGCGAATGTCGTGTCCGACGCGCGACCCGCTGTCGGCGAAGCCGCCCGAGACCGGTCGCGGAGGATTCCGCAGGCAGGCCGGGGCGGCGGCCAAGGCGGCTGCCGCGGCCGTGGTCTTGAGCACGTCTCGTCGTGTTGCGTTGCGTTTCGACCTGCTCGTCTGTGAGCCTCGAGCCATTGGGGATAGACTAGCCTTTCGAGGATGACGACGCGCACCATCCACCCGCGGACGGCCTCGATTCTCCTGGCCTTGTCGATGTTCTTCACGGGCGCGGCGGGCTTCGTGTTCGAGTGCATCTTGGGCACGGTCGCGAGCTACATCCTCGGCAACAGCATCGAACAGTTCTCGGTCACGATCTCGCTGATGATGCTCATGATGGGCGTCGCGGGATGGTGGCAGCATCGGCTGAGCGACGATCATCTGATCGAAAAATTTCTGGCCGTGGAGACCGGACTGGCCTTGCTGGGAGGGTTCGCGCCGATCGCGGTCTACGGGGCGTACGCCACGATGGAGACGCACTTCGCCTTGGTGCAGTACTTCTTCGTGACGTCGATCGGGTTTTTGATCGGGCTCGAGATCCCGCTGGTGCTGCGGATCAACCGGCAGTTCGTGCCGCACCTGAAGTCGAACATCGCGACGGTGTTTTCGACCGACTACGTGGGAGCGTTCGTCGGGGCGTTGGTGTGGGCGTTCGTGCTGCTGCGCTACTACCCGCTGACGGAGACGAGCTTCCTGGCGGCGGGCCTCAACTTCCTGGTGGCGACGGCGACGTACCTCTACTTCACCTTGAACGGAGCGGTCGCGCGCAAGGGTCTTTCGTTCAGCGTGGTCGCGGCGACGGCGGCCGCGCTGACCTTCGGCTACGCGAACAATCGGGACTGGAGCCGGCTGTTCGAGCAGCGATTCTACGACCGTCCGATCGTCGTCTCGAGCACGACGAAGTATCAGCACATCGTGATGACGGCGTCGGTCGATCCGCTCGACTATCGCCTCTATCTCAACGGCAACCTGCAGTTCTCCAGCCGGGACGAACACATCTATCACGAGCTGCTGGTCCATCCGGCGATGGCCTTGGCGGAGCGCCGCAAGCGCGTGCTGATCCTCGGCGGCGGGGACGCGCTCGGGTTGCGGGAGGTCCTCAAGCACGAAGGCGTCGAGCAGGCGACGCTGGTCGATATCGACGCCGAGATGATCGAACTGGCGAAGTCGCATCCCGTGCTCAACGAACTCAACGACGGAGCACTGCGGGACGCGCGAGTCGAGACGGCGGCGTTCAGTTTCGTTGAACCGACCGAGCTTGAAGCGCCGGTCTTTGAGCGAACGGATCAGGGCGCCGAAGAGGCGGCGCGCGTGACCGTGTACGCGGTCGACGCGGACCGGATGGCGGACAAGCTGCCGGCGGATCAGGACGTGGTCATCATCGACCTGCCGGACCCGAGCACGATCGAGTTGACCAAGCTCTACAGCGTCGAGTTCTACCTGAAGCTGCGCAGACGCCTGGCGCCGGGGGCGGTGATGGCGATCCAGGCGACCTCTCCCTACCACGCCAAGGAATCGTTCCTGTGCATCCGCAGGACGCTCGAAGCCGCCGGATTGGAGACGCTGCCGTATCACGCGAACGTGCCGAGCTTCGGGGATTGGGGCTGGATCTTAGCCTGGGAACCGGAGAGGCGAAACGGCGACCTGCGGACGGCGGCGCGGGCGCTCGAAGGTTTCGGAACGGCGCCGAGCGAGCTGCGGTACCTGACGCCGGAGCTCTTTCGATCGGCGCAGGCGTTCGGCAAGGACGCGTTTGAATCCGAGTCTGAGCAGGCCAATCGTCTGATGGAGCCGGCGCTGCTGCGGTTCTATCTAGAAGAGAGTTGGAGAGCGCTGTAGCCGCACATATGGAGCCCGTCGGATATGATGGTCGCGGCCAGAGTGAGGACCAAGGGCGCATATCTAGCGGGGCTCCTGGGGCTGTTGTCGGCTTCACCAGCGTGGAGTGCTGATTTTCGCGAGCAGGTCCAGCCGCTACTAGAGAACTATTGCTATTCGTGTCACGGCCCGGATCTGCAGGCGGCCAATTTGCGCGTGGACAATTTGTCGGCGGACCTCATTGAGAATCGTCGCGACGCGGGAACTTGGAACAACATCCTGAACAAGCTGCGCCGGGGCGAGATGCCTCCGAAGGGGCTGCCTCAGCCCGAATCCGAGCAGCGGGATCAAGCGATCGAGATATTGAAGACCGCCGTGGAGAGGGCGCGCGCGGAGCAGCGAAGTACGGATGGTCGGACGGTGCTGCGGCGGCTGAATCGGACCGAGTACCAGCACACGATGACGGAACTGCTGGGCTATGAGATGGACTATGTGCGGAACATTCCGCCGGAGAGTCTGTCGCGCGACGGATTCCGGAACAACGGGTCGTCGCTACGCATGACGGCTGTCCAACTGGACTACTATTTGGAGGCCGCGCGGGAGGGGCTGAAGCGCGTGATCGTGAGCGGGCCGCCGCCGGTCGTGAGCTTTCGCTTCACGTTTACCGAGAGCAACCTCGAGAACTGGTTGCTGCGCGAGGAGCGACCGGCGAAGAACGTCTTGGGTCGCACGGAGGCGTTCCTCGGACACATGGATCCCGCCTACCCGGAAGAAGGCGAGTTCGTCGTACGGGTGACTGCGGCGGCGGAGTTGAAGCCCGACAAGGGACCGCCGGTAATGAACGTATCGGTCGGGTTCCGCCCGGATACGGAGATTCTATTTCGCACGCTTGGAACGGTGGAGTTGACGGCCGAGGAGCCGCGCACCTTCGAGTTCCGCGGCTTCATGGAGAACTTCCCCCAGCCGGTACGCGGGCAGAGCAAGTATCCAGGGCTAGTCGTCCGCGTGACGAACGTCTATGACGACGGAACCCCAAGGCCCAAGCTTCAGACGCGAGAAAAAGAAGACGGCAAGAAGGAGCGGTACTACGAAGACGAGCCGGACTATCCGAAGGTGCACGTGGACCGGGTGACGCTCGACGGTCCCGTGTATGAGACTTGGCCGCCCAAGAGGCACCTCGGGATCCTATTCGAGTCGGAGCTGCGAGAAACGGATCCGACGGCCTATGCGCGCGAGGTCTTGAGGCGATTCATGACGCGCGCGTGGCGGCGGCCGCCGAAAGCGAGTGAAGTTGCGCACTACGTAGCGTTCTTTGAAGAAGCCGAGGAAGCGTTTCCGGAGTTTGAAGAGCGGATGCGCGAGACCCTGGCGATGGTCTTGATCAGCCCGGAGTTCCTCTACCTGATGGAGCCCGAGAGTGACCAAAGGCGACCGCTGAACTCCTGGGAACTCGCCTCACGATTGTCCTATCTGCTGTGGAGCACGATGCCGGACGAGCGGCTGTTCGCGCTAGCTGAAGAAGATCGCTTGACGGACCCCGACGTTCTTGCCGCTGAAGTCGAGCGCATGGCGGGGGACAAGCGTGCGGAGCGGTTCGTTGACGAGTTCTTTGGCGCCTGGCTGTACCTGGAAGCGATGGACCGGGTCGCGATCAGTAAGGACTACTATCCTCATTTCAACCAGCACCTGAAGACGCAGATGCGAGAGGAGACGAGGCGCTTCCTCCGCGAACTAGTGCAAGACGATTTGAGCGCCAGGAATCTGATCGACTCGGACTTCCTCATGTTGAACGAGACGATGGCGCGGCACTACGGGCTGGAGGGGATCTGGGGCTCCAAGTTTCGCCGGGTGGAGACGGCCAAGGAGTCGCCGCGCGGCGGTCTCTTGACGCAGGCCTCGCTGCTGATGGGCAATTCGACGGGCGAGGACTCGCACCCGATCAAGCGCGCGGTTTGGGTGCGCAAGCGGCTGTTGGACGATCCGCCCCCTCCGCCTCCGGCCAACGTACCGGAGTTGGATACGGAGAATCCGGAGTTCGCACGCCTATCGGTGCGGGAGCAACTACGCGCGCACCGGAAGGAAGCGAGTTGCGCGTCGTGCCACGTGAATATCGACCCGTGGGGAGTGGCGTTCGAGCACTTTGACGCCGTCGGCCAGTGGCGCGATCAGATCAAGAAGATGAAGCCGAGCGAGTCGACGGCCGAGGCTGACGCTGAAGAGAAGGACGGCGAAGCTCCTCCGCCCGAGCCGGAGTTCGCTTATCTGCCCGTCGATACGCGAGAGACGCTGCCGGACGGAACGACCATCGAGGGCGTAGACGATTTGCGCGCCTATCTGCTGGGGACACGCCGCGAGGATTTCGCGCGGACGATTGTGACGAAGATGCTGGCTTATTCGCTGGGCCGTTCGCTGGAGTTCACCGACGAACCGGAAGTCGATCGTCTAACGGAAGGATTTCTGGAAGACGACATGAAGCTGCGGAGTCTGCTCGCGGAAGTTGTCAAGAGCGACCTGTTTCGCACAAAGTAGGGGCCAAAGGTATGAAGAAACGACGCATGGATCGCAGGACCGTTCTGCGCGGAGCCGGAGTCGCCCTGGCCCTGCCGTTTCTTGATTGCATGGAGGGGGCGGAGGCGAAGGAGTTTCCGCGGCGATTCTGCTCGTTCTATTTCCCTTATGGGGTCAGCCTGCCCCCGGAGGACTCCGACGACGCGCAGTGGCGCTGGTTCCCCGACGGAGGCGAGCGGGACTACCGGTTCAACAAGAGCCTCGAAGTCCTTGAGCCGCTGCGTGACGAGATCACGATCCTCCAAGGGCTGTCGCATCCGCAGTGCCGCAAGATGGGCGCGCACGATACCGGAGACACGTTTCTGACGGGCAGCAAGTTGGAAGGGAAGTTCCTAAGGAACACGGTATCGGTCGATCAAGTCGCGGCGGCCGCCATCGGCCACAAGACGAGATACCCTTCGCTGATCCTGTCGTCGGACGGCGGCGTGGGAGAGCCTACGCGCGCCAGCACGCTGTCGTTCAGCGAGAACGGGCATCCGATTCCGTCGATCAACTCGCCGCGTACGGTCTTCAATCGTCTGTTCGGAACGAGCGAAGACGACCTGGCGGAGGAGCGGCGCAGGCTAAGCAGTTCAGCGAGCATGCTGGACCGAATCTTGGCGCACTCGAAAGACGTGCGGAGAGATCTAGGAGCACAGGACAAGGAGAAGCTGGACGAATATTTGGAGTCCGTGCGACAGGTCGAGCAGCGAGTCGAGCGCTCGCAAGCCTGGATTGACACGCCGCGGCCGGAACTGACGGACGCCGATCGCGAGAGGCTCCACCTGGGATCGGACGACGAGGCGCCGAAGGAACTGATGCGGACGATGTATGAGTTGATCTACTTGTCGTTCCGCACCGACTCGACGCGGGTAGCGACTTATCAGATCGGAAGTATGGGCGACTTCTCCTCGAAAGCCGGAAAGTTTCCGCAGTTGTTGGGATTCGCGGGGACGCTGCATAGCTTGGCTCACGACTGGACCAAGCCCGGCGGCGTCGAAAACTTGGGTAAGTGGGACCGTCACATGGCGAGCGAGTTCGGAGCGTTCCTGGAACGACTGCGCACGACACCTGAGGGCGACGGGACGTTGTTGGACCACACGCTGGCGTTCTACGGCAGCAGCAACAGCCAAACCCACAACAACTCGAACTATCCGCTCATCCTGGCCGGCGGAGGAGCCATGGGGCTGAATCAGGGCCGCTACTTGAAGTTCGGAGAGGAGACCCCGCTGTCGAATCTGTTTACGACGGTCTTGGATCGATTGGGCGTTGCGACGGAAGGTTTCTCAGACAGTACGGGCGAGATGTCTGAGCTGTACGGCTAGCTAGGGCAGCGCCAGGGACGGCGATCCAGGCCGCCCGCCGACTTCATCGAAATAGATCTACATGACCCTGAGCCGAAGACACTTCTGTCGCAGCGTACTTGCTCTTGGGGCGGGCGCGGGCGTACGGGCCAGAGCCACAACACAGTCGGAACCTGAGGGGTACTTCACGCTGGGCGAACGCGACGGCCACTGGTGGCTGATCACGCCAGACGGCGACCCCTTCTTCAGCATCGGGTTGAACCATATCGATCCAGCGACCCTGCGCTACCCGGAGAACATAGGGATCTGGCGCGAGCGGTACGGCGGCAGTATGCTGCGCTGGATCAAGGAGTCCGTCGCGCCGAATCTGGAACGGTGGGGGTTCAATTCGGTGGGCTGGGTGCAGGAGGTGACGGTCCGCCAATGGGCCCACTCGCGCTCGTTCACGCTGGACGAGTACAGGGCTCTGGAGATGCCCTACTGTCACCTTCTGCCGTTTACCGAGTCTCACCAATGGGACCAGCATACGAGGCACTTTGACTTCCGGAGTTCGGGGTGGGAGGAGTGGTGCGACTATGTCGCGCGGTCGCACTGCGCGGAGCTGAGCGAGGAGCGCAATCTGATCGGCTACTTCTACAGCGACTGTCCAACTTGGGTTCACTCGCGGCCCGCGAACGAGTGGCGAGGCCCGATCTTCGATCCGGAGCAATTGGGGAGCGAGGCGGGGCGCAGAGAGCTGACGGCGCTGGCGCGTCAGTACTACAGGACGACGCACGACGCGATCCGACGGTACGACAAGCATCACCTCATCTTTGGAGATCGCTACGAGGCAAACCAGCCGATTGCGGACGAGGTCGTGGAAGCGGCCACGCCGTATGTCGATGTGCTGTCGTTCCAGGATTTTCGCGAGCCGCTGAAGAATCTGGACGAATGGCATCAGAAGACTGGAATGCCGGTACTCCTGGCCGACGCCGCCAAGATCAAGTGGAACACCAAGCCGGGCGAATTCACTCGCAATGAAGGCGAGTGGTACGCGGAGACGCTGGACGGTCTATACGCGAATCCTGGTTGTATCGGCTTCCATCTCTGCGGCGCGTACCAGCGCAACCGGGCCCGCCGCTACGGTCTGCTAGACGAGCAGGAAATCCCGGATGCTGAGAACGTGGCGCTGATCCAGGCCGCGAATAGGCGGATCGCTCGCCGCATGTCGGCGCGCTTCTGATGGGTGTCTGGGCAATGCCTCGCGTCGCTTCTCGCATCGTAGATCTGAGGCTTTCGAGGGCTACGAGACGCCTGCTTCGCTGTTTTCCCCCGGATCTGTTGGCACCGAGCCCTTTCGTACGCAGGATTTGGGGGCTCTCGCTCGTAGGCCGATGGTCCCGGGTGCTGACGCTTGTTCGACAGGACGAGGGCGCCGCAGCTAGACTCAAGTCAGGTTCGGCGCCCCTGTCGGCGTTTTCACCTCGGCGCTTCCCCGCTCTCTAGAAGCGCGCTTCCGGACTCTAGGCTCACGTTGAGCTGACCAGAAAACGGCGACAGGATCATGCACAGACTTGGCGTTCCGGCTCCGCGTTTCGGCGCGGCGGCCGCTCTATTTCTCCTTCTTTCAACATCTTGCTCAGACGGCCCCGTGCCCGGCGAGGAAAGCGACTCGATCTCAGTGGGCGTACTGCACTCGCTGAGCGGAACGATGGCGATGAGCGAGATCCCGGTGCGCGACGCTACGTTGCTGGCGATCGAGGAGATCAATGCCGCCGGCGGCGTGCTGGGAAAGGCGCTCAACCCTATCGTCGAAGACGGCGCTTCCGAACCCGCTACCTTTGCGCAGAAGGCACAGAAGCTGGTTCAGCAAGACGGCGTCGCCGCTGTTTTCGGCGGCTGGACCTCCGCCAGTCGCAAGGCGATGCTCCCCGTCTTCGAGGCCAACGACGCGCTGCTTTGGTATCCGGTGCAGTTCGAAGGAAACGAGTGTTCGCCCAACATCTTCTACTTGGGCGCGCAACCGAACCAACAGATCTTGCCCGCGCTCCAGTGGGCGTTCGAGCGGCAAATGACCAAGATTTACCTGCTTGGTTCCGACTACGTCTTCCCACGGACCGCCAATCTGATTCTGAAGAAGCACATCGAAGACCGCGGCGGCCAAGTCGCCGGTGAAGACTACGTGGCGCTGGGAGGTACGGATTTCTCTTCCGTGATCAACAAGATTAAGGCCGCGCAGCCCAAGGTCATCTTCAACACGCTGAACGGCGATTCGAATGTAGCCTTCTTCAAGCAACTGCAGGCTGAAGGTTTGACCGCCGAGAGCCTGCCGGTGATCTCGTTCTCGATTGCCGAGCAAGAAGCCAAGGCGATGGGGCCGGCGCTGGTCGAAGGTCACTACGCCGCATGGAACTACTTCCAGAGTCTGCCTGGCGACGCCAATCGCGACTTCGTGGCCGCCTATCGCGCAGCATACGGCGAGGACGAAGTGGTGGACGATCCGATGGAGGCTGGCTACGTGGCCGTCTATCTATGGAAGGCCGCCGTTGAGAAAGCAGGATCGCTTGAGCCTGAATCTGTCCGGAAGGCCGCATGGGGCCTGTCCTTTGATGCGCCGGAAGGGGCCGTCCGCGTAGCCGACAACCAGAGCCTGCACAAAGCTGTTCGAGTAGGAAAACTGCTTCCGGACGGTCAGTTCGAGGTCGTTTGGGGAACCGACGATCCCGTCGAGCCCGAACCGTACGATTCCCTCGCCTTCCCTGGAAAGTCTTGCGGCTGGAGTGAAGCCGGATCGTGACCGATCTCGCCTTCTATCTCGGTCAGGCGTTCAATGGGCTCAGCGTGGCTGGAATCCTGTTGCTGGCTGCGCTCGGCTTGTCGCTCAGTTTCGGCCTCATGCGAGTCATCAACCTCGCTCACGGCGAACTCCTCATGCTCGGAGGCTACGTCGCCTATCTGGCCGAGCAGGCCGTACCGGGCGACAGCGGTTTCCTAGCTGCCCTACCCCTGGCTTTCTTGGCAGCGGCGCTGCTTGGCGGACTCTTGTATCAAGCCGTCATCCGGCGACTGGAGGGACGGCCGCTGGATACTTTGCTGGCGACATTCGGAGTCAGTCTGATGCTCCAGCAACTCGCCCGCAGCACCTTCGGCGCCACGGGCGTCGAAGCGATTGCACCCGCTGCCTTGCAGGGCGCGTGGACGTTCTCCGGGGCGCTTGAAGGTCTGTCTATTTCAGCGCTGCGGTTGTTCATCATCATGCTGGCCGCTGTGACGCTGGTCGCAGTCGGCTTCTTCCTCAGGAGGACGAAGCTCGGGCGCGAGGTGCGCGCCGTTCAGCAGGATCGCGATATGGCGCTGGCGTTGGGAATCGACGCTGATCGCGTCAATCGCGCGGTGTTCGCTCTCGGCGCGGGCGTCGCGGGCCTCGCTGGGGCTTGCCTCGCGCTCCTGGCGCCCGTCACTCCGACTGTCGGGATGAGCTACGTCGTTGACGCCTTTCTGGTCGTGATCGTCGGCGGCGTCGGAAGCATCGTCGGCGCCGCCCTGGCCGCCATGGGCGTCGGGGGCCTTTCGGCGGCTGCGCAGGCCTTCACCAGCGCTAGCTTGGCCAAGGCCTTTCTGCTTGCCGTCACAATCATCCTCCTGCAATGGAAGCCCCGAGGGCTGCTGCCCCAAGACACGCGCGAGGGATGATGCCGACTTGGACGCAGTCCTGGATCGGGCGGATCGCGTTGGCGGGCGGCGCTGTCGCTCCACTCGTCCTGTCTTCGTACGATCTGTCTCTGGCCACCCGCTTTCTGGCGCTGGCGATTCTTGGAATGGGACTCGCTCTCATTTGGGGACGAGGCGGCGCGCTCAGTCTCGGCCACGGCGTCTTCTTCGGATTGGGGGCCTACGCCTTGGCGATGCACCTCAAGCTGTCGGCGGAACCCTTGCCCGACTTCATGCAGTGGAACGGAATCGAAGTACTGCCCTGGTGGTGGGTTCCGTTCCAAAGCCCCACGTTCGCCATTGCAATGATCCCGCTGCTGCCCGGCGCCGTCGCCGGCGTTCTAGGTTGGCTGCTCTTCCGGCGTCGCGTCGCGGGCGTCTACTTTGCCCTCATCACGCAGGCGACGGCTCTGGCTTTCGCCACTCTGCTCATCAGCCAACAAGGATTCACTGGCGGGTTCAACGGTTTGACCAACTTCCAAACCGCATTCGGATTCCGTTTGGCCGGGGAGGGTACGCAGACGGGCCTCTACTACCTGACGCTGACCTTGGTCGCAACAGCCTACCTGGGCCTCAGGCGACTGGAGCGGAGTTGGTTTGGACGAGTGCTCCTGGCCGCGCGGTCGCGAGAGAGTCGCCTGCGCTTCCTCGGCTATCGGGTTGAGGCCTACCAAGCGGTCGCCTTTGCTTTGAGTGGAGCGTTGGCCGGAGTTTCCGGCGCGCTCTACACGCTATGCTCCGGGGTTATCTCACCGGCCATGGTCGGCGTGCAGCCGTCCATCGAGATGGTGGCGTGGGTCGCGTTAGGAGGCCGAGAGAGCCTCGCGGGCGCGATCGTCGGAACGCTTGCGGGAAACCTAGCCAAAGACCGCCTGTCGAGCGCTTTTCCGGACCTCTGGCTGCTGATCCTCGGCGGAGTCTTCCTACTCGTCACGATCGCCTTGCCGAGAGGCTTGGCCGGTTTGGGGAAGCGTCTACGCCTGCGTCGGGAGTCCGCGGAGACGCCATCAGCGACGGCGCTGGAGGCGAGTGACGCCTGATCTGCTGCAGATAGAAGACCTGGTCGTTTCCTACGACGGGTTCCGTGCTCTCGACGACCTAACTTGGAGCGTCGGGCGCGGGGAACTGCACGTCCTGATTGGGCCGAATGGAGCAGGGAAGTCCACCTTGCTCGATGCGATCGTGGGCAGAACGCGCGCCGTTTCCGGTTCAATCCGCTTCGACGGCCGAGAACTGCGGGGGCTCTCCGAAAGCCACATCGTATCGCTCGGCGTCGGCCGCAAGTTCCAAGCGCCGGGAGTGTTGGAAGACCTCTCCGTGGTCGATAATCTTGCGCTGGCCGTTCGACCTCGCAAGGGTTGGCTGCAGGCGATTGGTTCGAGCCTTGAGGGCGTTGATCGCGATCTCGTGCTTGAGCTCCTAGCGCTTGCCGAGCTCGACGATCGGCCCGACCGACTGGCTGGAGAGCTCTCTCACGGTCAGAAGCAGAGGCTGGAGCTGGCCATGGTCGTCGGCCTCAGCCCGAAGCTGATCCTGCTCGACGAGCCCGCGGCCGGCATGACGCGCGGCGAGACTCGCCGGACGGCGGAGTTGCTGCGCTCGCTCATCCCTCAACACGCCGTCGTGGTCGTTGAGCACGATATGGATTTCGTCGAGCGTCTCGATTCGCCAGTGGCGGTCCTTCACATGGGACGCCTGCTCACCCAGGGTTCGTTGGCGGAAGTTCGAGCCGACGAGCGGGTCCGCCGCGTCTATCTGGGCCGAGGAGGGAAGCAAGTCGCATGATCATGCTGGAGGCTCGCGGTCTGACCGCTTCTCACGCCGGCGCGCGCGTACTCTGGGACGTCGACCTGGAAGTCGAGCCGGGCCGGGCTTTCGCGTTGTTGGGCCGTAACGGCGCGGGAAAGACGACGCTGTTGCGGACTCTGATGGGTCTACATCCTCTGGATTCGGGTCAGCTCCATATCGCCGGAGTCGACGCGACTCGCTTGCCTGCCCACGGACGCGCCGCTCTGGGCATCGCCTATGTACCGCAAGGTCGCGGGATCTTCCCGCGTCTCACGGTGGAGGAGAACTTGCGGATCGCGGATGGAGACCCCCGCATCGCAATGGAGGCATTCCCCAAGCTCTCGGAGGTGCGATCTCGCTTGGGCGGCAATCTCAGCGGCGGCGAGCAGCAGCAACTCGCTGTTGGAAGAGCTCTCATGGCGCAGCCCCGGTTGCTGATCCTGGACGAACCTACCGAGGGGGTTCAACCGTCGGTCGTCTCCGAGATCCAAGAGACGCTGAGAAGGTTTGTCGCGACGGAGTTTTCGCCCGCGGTCCTTCTCGTGGAGCAACACCTCGACTTCGCCTGGTCGTTCGCCGACCGCTTCGCCGTGCTTGAGAACGGGCGCGTTGCTTGCTCTGGCGCTCTCAAAGACGCCGTCCGCGCCGACGTAGAAGAGATGCTGCATGTCTGAGAATCCTACGCTGTGAGACGGCGGGTCGAGGATCCCCGTCCGGCTGTCGAGTGCTAAGATCGCCGGGAACTCGTACAGGCAAATCCCAGAAGTTATGCGAATACCCTCTCGTGCGATCACACTGCTCGTCGTCCTCGCTGCGCAATCCTTCGCCGCGGACAGCGTCTTTGTTGAAGGAGCGTGGAACGGAACTTGGTTGGTCAAGTTTCCACCCTTTATCAACCAGCTCATCGGTCCGGTTACCTTCAATCAGATTTCCGACGCCGAGGGACCGGCTCGAATGGACGCGCTAAGGGATCCCGGCACGGCGGCAGCCAACTGCCCCGCCGGCGGCGAGCGCACCGAGTACTACGAGGGCATCTACAACTACCGCAACAGCGGACAACATGTCGGCTGTACCAATGGAGAGAACTTCTTTGTCGTCTTTCGCGACGACGGCGGGGGCGACCGCGGCACGATACTCCTGACGGAGGCCGTCCCTGGCGCCGAGCCTTTCTTCTCGGGAACGTTCACCACCGACGGGCAGCCGACCGGGAACATGGAGGGCTTCTATCAGGGAGACGGCATTGCAACACCTCTGGCACGGATCGACGACGGAGGCGGGGGCGGCGGGTCCAATTTCACCGGATGCCGCTTCATCCCAGGCCGTCTGAGCCTGTTTCCCCATCACCCTCAGGCCTACTCGGCCGTGGGCCGTAGATATCTTGGCCTAAAGCCCCGCTCGATCATCGTGGAGGTACGCAACGGCGGGCAGCCGGTTCCTGCCGGCACAGTTGTTCGCGCAACGGCTTCCTCTACGGCCTTTGCGGGACCGGATGGCATGCCCGCCGACGCCGCGAGATCGGAGAGCACGAGCGAGAACGGGACGGCAACGTTTCCCGTGAATCCGCCCGCCCCGATGCCGAACGCAAGAATCGAACTGACCGCGAAGGTTCGGATCGGCGACGAGCAGGAAGAGTTCGAGTGTACCGGTTCGATCGATACGGGAATCCATCGCCTGGCCGTGCCCTACCTGGACAAGGTCGATGAAGCCGTGAGCGAGATCGAACGGCGTGAAACCGAGGACGACAGGAACTTCCAGGCCGAATTGAGCGAGGACCAACAGCCTGTGCTCGCCGAGCAGAGATCACCCCGACGGCCCCCCGAAGCCCCTGCCGTCCGGCTTCCGCTCATCTTCGAGGAGAACCGCGGCCAGACGGCCTCGACCGCACGGTACATTGCAAAGACCCTTCGGGGCGACTTGGAGGTCGGTCCCGCCCATGTCGCCATTCCCTCGAAGGGGGTCGGGCCGGGGCCGGCTATCGGTCTAGAGTTCGTGGGCGCCAATAGGGACGCGGCTTTCTCGGTGGACGAACGGCTGCCCGGGCGCAGCCATTACCTGATCGGCGCTGACCCGAAGCACTGGATCCGCGGTGCGGCGCACGCGGCCAAGGTCCGCTTTGCGAGCGTCTACCCCGGTATCGACGTCGTCTACTACGGCAACCGGCAGCGGCTGGAATATGATTTCGAGGTTTCGCCGCGGGCGGATCCGGACCAGATTCGGATGCGCTTCGACGGACCGGCCGAGCCCGCAGTCACGAAGCTCGGCGATTTGGTGGTAGACGACGGCGACCGCGCGATCCGGCTCCGTAAGCCGGTGGTCTATCAGGAAGGCGACGAAGGCCGCACCTTGATCGCCGCCGACTATCGTATCGATGAGAGCGGGGACGTGGGATTCGACCTAGGACCCTACGATCGGGAGCAACCTCTGATCATTGATCCCATCCTCGAGATGTCTACCCTGCTTGGGGGCGGCGGCGAGGATGTTGTCGCCGACGTCGCTCTCGACCAGCAAGGCAACATCTACCTGACGGGCGCGACGAGTTCTCCGGGCCTTGCGACCGAACAAGCATTCAAGTCCTCGAAAGACGGCGGAGGGTTCGGTCAGAGCGACGGGTTCATCGCCAAGTTGGATCCGTCGGGTACGCGACTTCTGTTCTTGACCTACTTCGGCGGGTCGAGAGACGAAACGCCTTACGGCGTCGCGGTCGACGCAGAGGGTTCGATCCTCGTGACCGGAACTACGACATCAGAAGATTTTCCAACGGCAGCGCCCTACCAGTCTCAGTTGGCGAAACAGTTGAGCTTTGGAGGACTGGACGCTTTCGTGCTCAAGCTCAACAGTTCGGGGTCGGGACTGGTCTATTCGACCTACCTCGGCGGACGGGCTCTTGAGCTGGGGGGCAAGATCGACGTCGACGCCCAGGGCAACGCCTATGTGGTCGGCGGCACAACCTCGACCGACTTTCCCGTCATGAACGCCTTCCAACCGTTGCGCGGGAGCGCTGACGGGCCGGAGCCGGACGCGTTCGCGGCCAAGCTGGGCCCGACCGGAACGCCGGCGTATGTCACATACCTCGGCGGATCCGAATCGGAGTGGGGCTTCGCGGTCGCCGCCGATCCGTCGGGCGCAGCCTGGTTCGTGGGAATGACCCAATCAGAGGACTTCCCGGTCTCCAACGCAGCACAGGCTGAGCACGGGGGAGCCCTCGACGTCTTTGCCGCGAAGCTGTCGGCGGACGGACAAGCGCTCCAAACGTCAGGTTTCTTCGGCGGCTCAGACGTAGACAAGCCGAACGACGCGGCGGTCGACTCGGAAGGCAATTTGTACGTCACAGGGCCCACGCGCTCAGAAGACCTACCGCTGGTCGGGGCCGCACAAACGGATTTCGGCGGAGGCGAAATTGCGCGAGATGCGTTCGTCGTAAAGATCAGCTCGTCCGGATCGCAGCTGATCTACTCCACATATGTCGGCGGCAGCGGATCCGACACCGGCTACGGCATTGCCGTCGGCGCTGACGGCAGCGCTTACATCGGAGGCGAGACCACCTCGACTGATCTACCTTTGGTCGCCGCCTCGCAGGCTTTCAATGCAGGCGGCGGGGACGGATTTCTCGTGAAGCTCTCCCCCTCCGGAGGTCAAGTGAGCTACTCGACCTATCTCGGAGGAAGCCTGGACGACGTGATCATGGGACTGGCGCTCGACGGAGCGGGTCGCGTGGTGACCGCGGGAACCTCCTATTCGCCCGACTTTTCCGCAACTCCGGGCAGCTTGCAGCCCGACTTGCAGGGAGGGCCTGAGGGATTCGTGGCCAGATTGGCTCCGGGCGATCCGCCGCCGAGCGTACTAAGCCTCTCCGGCGCCAGCTTTCTGCGTATCCACGGTCTGGCTCCCGATTCATTCGCTACGGCGTTCGGCTCCAATCTGACGTCAAGTCTGGTGATCGGGTCGAACCTGCCGACGACGCTGGACGGGGTGACGATGACGATTGTGGATCAGAACGGGGCTTCGCACCAGGCGAGGCTCTATATCGTGAGCCCAACGCAGATCAATTACCTCATTCCGGGCTCAGTCGCTCCAGGAATCGCGACCATAACCGTGAGCAAGGACGGGCAGGTCCGGGCTACTGAGACAGTCCGCATAGCTAGGACCGCGCCAGGCATTTTTTCCGCTGCGAGCAGCGGCTCGGGCGTGGCGGCAGCGGTTTTTCTGCTGGCCGGTCCGGGAGGCGAACGCTCGACCGGTCTCGTCTTCGACGGCAACCTAGCTGCCGTGCCTCTGACGCTTGGGCCCGAGGGCTCGGAACTCTACGTCTTCCTCTTCGGTACCGGAATACGCAACGCCGCCGGCGAGACGTCGGTGACCGTTGACGGCATGCCCGTACCCTTCGCGGGTCCGGTCGCACAAGGAGAGTTCGACGGGCTGGACCAGATCAATCTGGGACCGCTCCCCCGTTCGCTGGTCGGGCGGGGAGAAGTCGAGGTCGTAGTCACTGTAGACGGAAAGGAGGCAAACGCCGTCACACTCACGATCCAGTAGCGATCGGAGGAGTCTCAGGCGAGCCTCGTCCGGCTAGGAACGATCGTCCTGGCCGAGTTTCCGTCCGCCCCGATCGCCATGCCGCGAGGCTCATAGTTGTACCGATCGGCACAGATGTCTTGGAGAGAGAGACTGCTAATCGATGCGGGGGGAGGGTACCTTCCGGGCGTTACGCTCGGGTCTTGGTTTCGCTTGCTTCGAGAAAGCGGCATCGAATTGAGGCCGCGATTCTGCCTGCGGGCAGCCTGCATCACCGGGTACGCAATCCAGAATACGATTCTCAGTTGGTACGAGCGCGCACGATTCTCGTCGCAGATAGAACAAACTGAAATCGCTCCTCCGGTCTTTGTTCTCGGAGCGCCTCGACAAGGTACGACTCACCTACACAATCTTCTTTCGCTCGACCCTAGGCTGGCGTCGCCCAACTTCTACCAGGTCCTCTATCCCAAGACCTTTCTCACAGCGGAAAGGGCGGCCGCACCGTTGCTTGGCTTCCTTTTGCCAAGGAAACGGCCGCTGGACGACGTGCGCCAGGATTTCTCCGTGCCGCATGAAGAAGAGATCGCGATCGCCTCCGCAGGCGGCCTTTCGCCGTACCTGGGTTTCGTATTTCCCAACGACGGCGACCGCTATCGTAGATATCTCGACCCGCAGTCCCTATCCGAAAACGAGCTGGAGGAGTGGAAACGTCACTATCTCTGGTTTCTAAGGAAAGTCAGCCTTCGTTGCGGAAAGCGGCTCGTCCTGAAGTCTCCGCTCAATACGAGCCGGATCTCTTTGTTGTTGAGCCTGTTCCCATCCGCTAAGTTCGTGCATATCGCACGGCACCCGTTCGACGTGTATCGATCCTCTACCCAAGCCATACGGGTCTTACATAGATGGGTCGGCCTACAGAGCGGGCGGGCTGTCGATTGGGACCAGGAGGTACTGTCCGGTCACCGACGTCTCTATGAGCGGTACTTTCAGGAGAGGCGTCTGATTCCCGACGGGGCTCTACACGAAATGACGTTTGAGCAACTGGAGAAAGATCCCATCGGGCAAATGGCCGTTGTCTACGAGAGACTCCAGCTAGGGGACTTCGCTCCTATTGAAAAGGATCTTCGGGCCTATTTGAGTTCGATCGCGAACTATAAGAAGAACGAACCGACTCCGCTCGACGCCTCGACCAAAGAGCGACTTGTCGCGGAATGGAGCAGGAATTTCGAGGAGTGGGGCTACGCGACTTGAGGGAGAACACGATGCTGATGATCGTGTGCGCCTCAAGCGAGTTACGAGTCGACGCGGCCATCGCGCAAACGCACGACCCGTCCGCAACGCTCGACGACGGACGATTCGTGGGTCACGATCAGGAGCGCGGCTCCCGCCTCCTCGTTCAGCTGCAGCAATAGATCGAGGGCCGCAGCGCCGGCTTCGGAATCGAGGGCTCCGGTCGGTTCGTCAGCAAGCAGAATCGGCGGACGCCGCACGAGAGCCCGCGCAATCGCCACCCGTTGGCGCTCCCCGCCCGAAAGCGCCTCAGGAAGGCGGCCGGCTCGATCCCTAAGGCCTACGCGCCCTAAGCTCTCGAGCGCTTGGGCGCGAATCTGAGAACTCGGCGCCCCGGCCAAGCGAAGGGGAACTTCAACGTTCTCTAAGGCTGTGACGTCGGGCAGCAGGTGGTAGCTCTGAAAGACGAGTCCGATGTTGTCGCGGCGAAAACGAGCGAGAGCCGTGCGGTCCATTCCGTCGAGCGAGACGCCGTTGACCTCAATCTGACCGGAGCTCGGACCCTCGATTCCGGCGATTAGGTGGAGCAACGTGCTCTTGCCCGAGCCTGAGGGCCCTAGAATCCCCACCACCTCCCCCGCGTCGACGCTGAGGTTGACGCCGCGCAGAACGTCGACCTGCGCCGGGCCGTCGGCAAAGCTCTTCGTTACGTTCGAGAGGCGGATCATGGCGAACCAAGCCATTCCGGCTCGAAAGTCGTCTCGCTGAACTCGACGTCAATCTGCGGGTTTTCCACCGAGACGACCGTACGCGTGCCGGATTCGATGTCCACGGCCTCGATCCGACCGGGCAGCCAGACGCCGTCTCGGTCTTGGTAGTCGCGGTAGATCAGCCGCTTGACTCGGCTCAAGTCGATCAGATGATCGGTCTGCACGAGCACGCCTTCAGCGACCGAGACAAAGAACACCTTCTGGTCATACAGGGAGCCCGGGCTGGTCTGGGCTTCGATGCGCCAGCAGTCCTCTCCTGCCGCCTGTTGACGGCCGGTCAACCGATACGTCTCGAGACCGACGTCGGCCTCCTGTAGGTCGTCGAAGGTGAAGTCGGTCGAATAGAATCGTCGCCCGCGAGCTTCGGGTCGAACTCGCCGGGCTCGATCGGTGGCGGGAGTGTAGAGCCACTGTTCGGCCGGCCGGTCAGATTGCGGGCGAATCAGCAAGGTGACGCCGTGCAAGTCGGGCGGTTCGACGAACGTGACCTTGACTCGGCCTTCGCCCGGCTTGCCGTCTCGCTCAAACCGCCAGCGGCTGCGCTGGTCGATGCGGCCGTTTGAGTCGAAGCGGACAAGAGCGCCCTCGAAACGGGTCGGGCGCGACATCGAGCGCTGGAAAGCCTCGCGCAGAACCGACTCGGCGTCGGCGGTATGCGCAGGACCCGCGGCGAAGACGAGCACCAGCAGCGTCGACAGAGGCCAGGCCGTCTTCGGGCGACCGTTGCAATCGGGTTTCAGGATAGGCATGCTGGCGGGTGGAACTCGCCAGGCCCATGTTCTCATTGTTGGGAGCGCCATACTATCGACGACATCCGGTTCGCTGCTCCCTCATCGTCGCGTCCATAGCGCTGACTGCGGCGATCCACGCAGGGCTGAGTTTGGGGAACGCCTCACTGGAAGGCGTTTTCCAAGACATGCTCGATCGCGTCGCGGGCCGAACCCAGATCCAAGTCTCCAACGTCGGGGGCGTGGCCGAGACCCTGCTGGAAAAACTCCGTGCGATCGACTGCACCAGCGCGGCCGCAGCCACGATCCTGCGCTCGGTCCCCGTCGAGTTGCCCGGCGAAACGGCAATAGCAGTTCTAGGCGTGGATCTACTCGACGACGACCGCTTCCGGGACTACGCACTGGCCGACTCCGATGGAGGCGCCGGAGGTTTCGAGGGCGCATTGGTCCTGCTGGCGCAACCGAACAGCGTACTGGTGACGCGTAGGCTCGCCGAACGTCACAACTTGAGTAGAGGCTCCACCCTGCCCGTTTGGACGGGGCGCGAGAGTCGGGAGCTAGTCGTGCGGGGCCTGCTGGAGGACAACGAGCTTACCGGGGCCTACGGCGGAAATCTGGCCGTGATGGACCTCTACGCCGCCCAGCACGTCTTCTCCAGGCGAGGAGTGTTCGACAGGATCGACCTCCAGGTCGAATCAGGCACGACGGCCGAGAGTTGCGCCGCAACGATCCGAAGGGAGACCGACGGGCAGTTTGGCGTCGCCCTGACGGCTAGGGGCGGCGGTTCGGCGCACACATTCGTCGGCATGTACGGCGCGACGCTCGATGCGTCGAACTTGTTGGCCTTCTTGGCGGCGCTAATGCTCATCCATCATGCAGCAACCGTGGGGGTTGCACAGCGCGAGAAGGAGATCGCCGTTCTGCTGGCCTTGGGCGCGAGCGAGAAGCGCATCCGACGATTCGTCTTGACCGAGGCCGCACTCGCCGGAGCCGTCGCCGGAGGCTTGGGCGTAGCGATAGGCTACGCAGCCGCACACCCATTTGCAGGCGCGCTTGAAGGCGTTTTGCGCCCCATGTTGGGCTTCAAGTTGAAGCCCTCCGAGGTCGAGTTCGCCCCCCTGTGGGCCTTGGGCATGATTCTAACGACGGCCGGAGTCGCGCTGGTCGGCGCCTGGAGCGCGGCGGAGTCGGCCGCGCGCGTCCCTCCCATCCAGCTCGCTGGGGGGCGACGTTATTCGGAGCGGACGGAACCGAAGCACGAGGCCGCTCTCGGGAAAGCAGCGCTGTTGGCCGCTGCGGCCGTCGCCGTCCAGCGATTTTGGACTGACTCTGTCGCACTCTACGTCTGTTTCCCTCTCGCCTTAGCGGCTCTGTGGAAGTTGGGGCGCGCCCTGGAGCGACCGCTCGTTCGGCTCGGCGGGCTCTTGGCAGCGTCCATCTGGCCACTCGCCGGACCTTTGGTCGTTCCCTCACTTGTGCGCGAGCGACGACGCTTGCGAGGTCCGCTCTTTGCTATCGCCTTTGCCGTCGCTGTGGTCGCAACCATTCTTGGAACAACCACCTCATACGCGGAGCGATTCTTGGCTTGGGCGTCGCGAAGCATCGACGTCGACTATGTGATCCATTCTGGGAGTTCTCTGTCCGAGCAAGGAGCCTTCTTCCCACCGGAGACCCCGCGGAGATTGCTGGAAGCCGATGGAGTAGCGCAGGTCGCCCGGATGCGCCGCATGATGGGCCGGGCGGCGGGTCGCCGGGCCAAACTCTTTCCGGTCGACCTGAACTTCTGGCTGCGATCGGCGGATCTGCCGCCGGCAACGGCACCGAACAGTGCAGTGATTGGGCTAAACTTCGCTGCTCTCGCCGGCCTTGAGGAGGGCGACCGCTTCACGATCGAAACGCCGTCCGGACTGGTGGAATTGCGAGCCGACCATGTCGTCGAGGACTACATGAGCGAGCCGGGCTCGGTGTACTTCGATTGGGAGGTCTATGAACAGTCTTTCCGCACGGACGCCATCGAGATCATCGGCGTCGTTCTCGACCCCTCGGTCGACCGCGAACTTGCACGAGAGCAAATTGTGGAGTTGCTTCCGCCCGGCGCTCCGGCCCTCATCGCTGATCCGTCACAAGTCTCGGCTCATCTTCGGGAATTAGTCGAGCGCTGGCGACGAGCCAGTTCCGTACCCGCTCTAGCCGTGATTCCGATCGCGATGCTGGCGGCGGGAAGCTTTCTGATCGTCTCTTTCCTCGGCAAGAAACGACAGCTCGCGGTTCTTGAGGGGTTGGGCGCGACGGCGGGGCAGATCCGACAGTTCGTGTGGGCGGAGGCGGTCGCACTGGGACTGGCCGGTTCCCTGCTGGGCTTAGCCTCCGGGGTGCTGCTCGAGCTGTTCGTGCTGGACTCGATTGAACGGATAGTCATCGGTTTTCGTCTGCCGTTTCGGCTTGACTGGAGGCTTGCCCTCGGCCTGCTGGCTGCGGGCCCGGCCGGCGCCTTGCTGGCGGCTTGGGTCCCGTTGGTTTCGCTCGGCCGGCAGGCGCTGGCCCGTGAACTATCAAACGAGTAACCTCTTTGCGGCGGCCAGTCGGATCCGCCGCGCAGAGCGGGCCAGGCGCCGCTGATGCCGGCAAGAGTCCCCACGCTAGAACGTCACCTTGAACGACAACTGGAGTTGGCGCGGCTCAAAGGCCTGGACCGACTGTCCGAAGCGCGCGTCGCCCAGGTTGTTGATCGGCTGGTCGTAGTTGACCCGGTTGAGGAAGTTGAAGATCTCCGCCCGGAACTGACCGCCAAATCGCTCCGAGAAAGCGAACGCCTTCTGGAGCGTCAGGTGGAAGTCCGCGTAGCTCGGCGCGAGTTCGGTGTTGCGGCCGAGCGTGCCGAGTTCGCCCGGCGCGGGCTGGAGGTCGGCGGGCGCCACGCCGGGAGCAAGCCGGAAGCGGCTGCTGCCTTGCGCGTCGCGGTCGATCGAGCCCGGGAGGTCGTGGATCCGGTTGATCAACGAGCCGTTGGGGTTGTTGGTGTTCGAAAGCAGCGAGAAAGGGGTCCCGCTGCGAATCCAAAGCAGCCCGCCGGCTTGCCAGCCCCCCAACCACCGGTTGCGCTCGAAGAACGGCAGTTCGTACGTCCCGAACGCGGTCGCAACGTGCGGCTGATGGAAGTCCGAAACCGAGCGGTCGAGATTCCAGGCGGATTGGCTGGTGGGAACGTCGTCGGAGTCGGAGGCGACGTCGATCGAGCGCGAAAAAGTGTAGGCGGCCCGGAAGGTGAGCCGACGGCCCATCCTGGTCTGCATCGACGTCTGCAGCGCGTGGTAGTTCGAGGACGCGCCGCCGGTCAGGTAGCTGACCACGCCGCGGCTCGGGTCGGGGCGCTGCGGCGGTCGCAAGTTGTCTCCGCCGTTGGGCAACGAGGTGCGCGGCAATTTGAGCCCGCGGTTGCCGACGTAGGCGACGCTAAGGATCGCGCTCGGGCTCCACAGTTGACGCTCGACGGTCAGGTTCCAGTTCTGGACGTAAGGGTTGAGCAGGTCGCGGTCGAGCACGTATTCGTCGGAGCCGATGCGGGCCCCGCTCAACAGATCGGGGAACTGCGGCCGGAAGCGCGAGAACGTCGTCACCAACGGCGGAGCGAAACGCGATTGGGCGATGAAGCCCATCTGAAGCGGACTGTAGAAGAAACCGTAGCCGCCGCGCAAAACGGTCTTGTCGCCGCCGCCGACGTTCCAGGCGAAGCCGAATCGCGGGGCCAGGTTGTTCGCGTCGGCTTCGTAGTCCTGCGTCAGGCGATCAAACTTCTCGCTGGGAACGCCGTAGTACTCGTAGCGAAGGCCTAGGTTCAACGTGAGGTTCGGGCTCACGCGCCAATCGTCTTGCACGTAGAAGGCGAGTTCGTCGTTGCGCTGATCGATGCGGGAGTCGCCGACCGCGCGCGAGTAGACCAGCGGTTGGCCTCCGAGGAAAGCTCCGATGGAGGGGAAGATGAGCAACCCGTTGAAGTTGCGCTCGCTGGTCGAGTTGTATTGGATGTGCCGCCCGATGAACCCGGCCTTGAGCAGGTGTCGGCCGGCGGCGAAGGTCAAGTCGTTCGAGTAGGTGTAGTTGTGGAAACGGGTCTGCGTGAAGGGGATGAAGGTCCCGAGTCGCGGCAGGCCGGTGACGAGCATGACGCCGATCTGACCGTTGATCGAGGGATCGCCCAGCGACGGATTGCTGGGAGCGACCTGAGCGAAGTAGGTCGAGTAGGTGCCGCGAGCCTGGTTGTAGACGCGTTGGGTGAGCGCGGATTCCAGGGTGAAGACCGCTGACCGCGAGTAGTTGTCCGTCTCGGCGTTGCCGGCGGCCAAGCGATCACGGGTCGGTCCGATCGCGTTGACCCAGTTGCCTCGGCCGGTGGCGCGGTGGCGGTCGTTGATCTGATAGTCGAGCCGCAGAACGCCGGTCTGGTTGGTCTGCGGGCTGGGGACGGCGGCGCTCTGGAGGTTGGTCCCTGAAACGTTGGGCTCCGGGAAGAGCGGCAGCAACGCGCGAACGCTCGGCGCGGCGGCGGCGCGTTGGCCGGGCGTGAGGGTCTGAATCGTCGACGACGCTCGGTAGGCGTTGCGCGCCGCGACTTCGTACCCGCCGAAGAAGAACAGCTTGTTCTTGACGAGCGGTCCGCCGAGGGTGACGCCGGGCATGTTGAGCCGGAGCGGCGCCCTCTCAGACAGCAGCGCGTTGCGCGCGTTCAGGTTCTCGTTCTGGAAGAAGTAGTAGGCCGAGCCGTGCCACTCGTTGCCTCCCTGGCGCGTGACGAGGTTCACCACGGCGCCGGAAGCGCGCCCGAACTCCGCCTTGAAGTTCGACGTCTGCATCTCGAACGCTTCGACGGTCTCCATCGAGACCGGCTGCTCGGTCAGCCCGCGTCCGAGCAAGTTGCCCGAGACCGGATCGTTGTACTCGGCGGAGTCGACCATCGTGTTGACGGCGCCGATCGGACGATTGCCGTTGACGGTGAACGGCGCGTGCGAGGCGTCGGCGAAGCCCACGCCGGGCGTCTGGTAACTGATCGCGCGATAGTTCCGGCCGACGTTGTTCGCCAGCATCGGAATGTCCTCGACCTCGTTGGGGCTGTAGTTCGAACCGCGCACGCCGTCGGAGGAGACGCGGTCGATCTCGGCGATCTCGGCGACGACGGTGATCTCCTCGCTCATCTCGCCTAGCTCGAGTTGGAGGTCGCGCACGATCTCCTCGCCCGCGACGAGTTGCAAGTCGGAGCCGCGGTAGGTGCGGAAGCCGTCCTTGGCGGCGGAGATTTCGTAGGTTCCGGTATCGAGGCCGCTGAGGCGATAGACGCCCGCGCCGGTGGTCGCCGCGCGTAGCTCGGCGCCGGTGGTCTTAGAGACGATGGTGATGTCGGCGTCGGGGACCGGCGCCCCGGACGGGTCGACGACGACGCCGGTGATGGTGGCGGCCACGCCTTGTGCGCGGACCTCGCCGACGAGCCAGAGGCTCGCCGTCAGGGCGACGAGCAGGCCTACGGATTGCTTGATGGACATACGGAGTTTCTCCAAACTTGAACGAAAGATGAATTCAACGGCTCATCTGCGGCCGTTGCGTCGGCGGGCGCCGAAGAAGAACGCCGCGCCGACGAGAAGCAATGCGATCAGCGACCAGCTCGAGTAGCGAACGACCTGCGAGGTCGGCTCGGCCGCTGGAGTCGATTCCTCGCGGACCAGCTGCCGCCCTTCGATGAGCTCGCCCGCCGCCGCACCGGCGCTTTCTGCCAGCGCCTCGTCATAGAGCGACGTCAACTGCACGCCCTCGACGTTTCCCGGAGCGACGAGCTGATCGCGCAAGAAGGCGCCGAACGCGGCGTTGTCCACCGTGCGCGAGTCGCCGGCCGGACCGTGTTGGGCGACCGACTGGGCGTACTCGTTGGCGACACGCTGCAAGACTTCGGCGTCGGGATTCCAGTAGCCCTTGCGGGCCGCCTCCAAGAGCACCGAAGTGACGCCTTGATAGGCGTAGGGATTCTCAGCGTCGAACCACTCGGGAAGCGCGAGGTCGAGCGAGTCTTCGACGTAGACGCTTTCGACTTCGTCCCATACGTACTCGCCGACGGCTTCGGGCTTGGTGACTTGCCAGCCGAAGAGATTCGTCGCGGTCTGGGCGATCTCGACCGCGCCCGAGAAGCCCTCTTCCTGCTGCTCCCCGATCCAGCGAGGATTCCAGTACTTGCCGCGGAGGTCGCGCGTGAGCGTCTCTTGAATCGTCTCCAGGCGGCCTTGCTCCGAGTCGCGGACGTCGGAGACGTAGGTCTCGGGCGACGTTCCCGTCTTGTCGCGGACCGCCATCGTCATGCCGCCCAAGTACTCGAAGTAGTGGTCGAGCGTGAGTGGGCTGATGACGTTGGTGGAGCGGCTGAGCGAGACGGCGTCGGTGTTCGTAAGCGCCTGCGCGTAGAGCCCTGCGACGTTCGCGCCCCACTCGGCGCCCTCGGTGTAGACGGCGCCGACGCGGGCCAGGTACTCCTCGGTGATCTCTTCGGTGTCTTCAAACTCGCCGCTGCGGATCGTGTTGTCGATGACGCCCGTGCCGTAGCCGCCGACGTTGTTGCTGAACACGCGCGCCGCGGCGTAGAGACGGGCGTCGGCGGGCGAGAGCCCGGACTCCTTGAGCGCAAGTTGGTCTTGCTCGAAGTGCTCGGCGAGGTAGCTTTCGCCGTCGTCGGCGGTCAGCGCCAGGCGCACGGCCCGGTCGAGGAACTCCATCCGGTCGGGGAAGGTATCGCGAAACAGCGATGCGGCTTGAATGACGACGTCGACGCGCGGGCGGCCCAGCTCGGAGGTCGGGATGATCTCCAGATCGGCGACGATGCCCTTGTGATCCCACACCGGACGCACGCCGATGAGGTAGAGGATCTGCGCCAGATCCGTGCCGTAGTGGCGGATCAGCTCCGTGTTCCACAACGTGAAGCCGACCTTGCGCGGATAGCGCCCGAGCCGTTCCTTTTCGGCCTCGAGCAGCTCGCCCGCCAACTCCACGCCGACTTCCCAGGCCGCTTTCGTGGGCACTTCTTGCGGGTTGATGCCGTAGAGATTGCGCGCGGTCGGGAGCGCGCCGGGGTTGCGGACGGGATCGCCTCCGGGGCCGGGGGAGATGTAGCCGCCCTCCAGAGCGTGGATCGTCTGGGGAATCTCGCGCTCGGTCTGACGCAGGGCGGCGTAGACCGTGCGAGCTTGTTCCGCGTCGGGCGCGAGCGAGGCGGCAACGGACTCGCGTTCGATCGCCGCGCGCACATGGGAGACGGCCCTTACCTTGGCTTGCTCCCAGCGAGTCCCGGACTCTTCTCGTAGGCCGAACTCCTGACGGGCGACGCGGCGGACGTAGTCTTGTCCGACGATCGAGGCGATCAGCGGCGCGGCGTCGTCGACGGAGTTGCTTTGCGAGTGGACGTGAAGCCCCAGCGGAATCTTGTCTTCGTTGATGAGGTGGATGTGGAGTTTGAGCTCGGCGACCTGCTCGTCGGAAGGCGCGGCGTCCGACCAGTCGAAACCAAGGTCGGCGTCCAGTCGACGGGCCGCGCCCAGCTCGGCGATCTGCGCTCGCAGCCGCTCCTTCACGCCGCCCTCTTCCTGACCCACGAACTGCTCGGTCGCGCGGTAGAGTTCCTGGATCTCGGCGTCTGACTCCGAGAGCGAGGCGGCGCCGATCGGCGGGATCTGGTGATCGACGGTGACGGCCGAGCCGCGCCGCTTGGCGATCAGCGCCTCGCCGACGTTGTCCATGATGTAGACGTAAACGTTCGGCATGCGGCCGAGCGTGACGTCGGACCAGTCGTCGGCGAGTTGGCCGAGCGGTCTGCCGGGCAAAAACTCGTGCGTACCGTGCGTGCCGTAGTTGACGATCGCGTCGGCTTGAAACTCATGCTGTAGCCACCAGTAGGCCGCCAGGTACTGATGGTTGGGCGGGACGCGGTCGTTGTGTTGCAGCCGGGCGTCCATGTTCGCTCCGCGCGCCGGCTGCGGAAGGACGACGACGTTGCCGTAGTCGAGCTTCGGGATCACGAACCAGCGGCGGCCGTCGCGCTCGACCGTCATGAAGCGTCCGGGCGGCGGGCCGGAAGAGCGAACGACTTCCTCGCGAAGCTCTTCCGGCAGGGCGTTGAACCACTCGAGGTAGCGAGCCTCGTCGATCAGCGTGACGTCCGAGCCGGCGGCCAGCTCTTGTAGATCGCCGATCTGGCTCTCGCTGACGTTCCGGCCCTTGCGGAGCATCTCGTCGAGCAAGGCGTCGGCGTCTGCGGGGATTCCGGAGACGCCGTAGCCGGCTTCGCGCAACCCGCCGAGGAAGCGGATCAAGCTGCGCGGCACGTTGAGGCTGGCGGCGGTGATTTTGCCTTTGCCGATTCCGGAGACGTAGATGATCGCGATCTTCTTCTCCGCGTTCGGTTTGGTGCGCAGCTCGATCCAACGCATCGCTCGGTCGGCCATGCGATCGATGCGTTCTTGCTCGACCGCTTCTGACCGACGACCGGTCCACTCCGCGCTCATTCCCTCGATCAGCGTCGGCTCAATCGCGCCGTCCAACTCTGGAACGATCGCGCCCATCGCCAGGCCGACTCCGCGCAGGCCGTTCTTGGTCTGCCGATACTCGTCGAACGTCTCGCCGCTGAACATCAACGACGCGCCGCGCATGATCGGGACGTCGAACTCGGATTCGAGCAGTTGGACGCCGCGCGGCCCCTGGAACCATCGACCGTGCCTTCGCGACAGGATCAGATCGGGCTGGAACTCGCGCACGAACTGCGGAATCTTGGCGGCGCCGAAGATGGCCGCCACGTTCGCGCCGCGCGACTCGAATGCATCGAGCAGCGCTCCCGTGCCGGTGGTTAGCCCCAGACGCCAGCCGTCGGCGAAGTCGAGCAGGACCCGCGGCCGTCCGTCCTCATACTTGCCCGCTTCTTGCGCCCACTCGACGTAGGCCTTCGTATCGAGCATCAAGTCCGGCGCCTCGGGGTGGAAGTACCCGTCCTCGGGCGTCGGCTCGGGGTCGCCGAACTCCATGGCTTCGCCTAGGTAGTGGTGCGCGGCGAAGCGAAAAAGGTTGGCGACGTTCTTGGGTCCGCCGTACTCCCAGTAGGCGTTCACCTGCTCTACGTGGGCCGGGTCGGCGTGCGTGGATTGGAAACGATTCTCCTGGTCGGCCGGCAGGAACATCACCGCGGCGCCGCGCTCCGCGGCCTTCGACAATCCCTGCTGGACGGGGCGCGACAGCGGTTCCATCCGTCGGCTGGATACGAAGATGACTTCGTAGCGGGAGAAGTCGGCCTCTTCAAGCTCCGGGTCGTCCATCTTGTCCTTGAACCAGAACCAGAACTTCACTCCCGTGGCGTCGGAGGCCCCGGACAGCAGGAACATCTGCTGCGGCGGGACGCCGAGGAACAGCATCCGCGGCATGAGCGTGTGGTAGAGGTAGCCCCCCATCGCGAACAGCGCGACGGCCGCTACGCCGAGCGCCTTGAGCGTGCGCCGCTTGCCGGCCGTCATTGCGTCGCGCCCCCTTCGGGCACGTAAACGACCTCGCCGCTCTCCAGTCGGTAGGCGGTTCCCAGACGGGTCCCGCGTCCGGCCCCTTGTTGCTCGGAGGCCTTGAGTTTCTCGATGCGCTCGCCGCGCTTGATGATCATTTCCATGTCGGGTTGGCCTGGGTTGGTCACGATCGTGATGTCCTCCTGACTCATGCGAGCCGCTACTTCCGCCAGGCTGTCGCTGCCGGCCAAGGCCAGCAGCAGCGCCACCACGAGCACCATGGAGGCGTCGAAGAGGTTGACGACGCCCACCAACGGGTCGTCGTCGCCCGAGTCGCCGGCGAACGGATCAACCGACGGGTTCCAGTCGGCGCTCCGCGTAGTCTTGGTCCGTCGGCGACGTCTCATCAGCGGCCTCCTCCAATCGCTCGCGCCGGCGCGCGACCCAAAAGCGCATCTCCGCCAAGTCTTCCCGCGCCCAGATGCGGACACAGACGGCGACCACGAACGACGTCCCGCCCACGAGCAGTCCGATCACGGTGGTCGTGAAGCCGATCAGAAGGTTGGCGGCCATCTGCTGCATATCCCCGACCGCGAGACCGGCCAACGCCGGTTGCAGCGGGATCAACGTACCGATCAGCCCGAGGATGGGCCCCGTCCGGATCAAGATGGACAGCCGCTCCAGCCGGGCGCGCGCGGCGTTCTCAAGGTCCGCGAGCGCACGATCCACCTCCAAGCTTTCGACGCCGGCGGAACCGACCGCGCTGAAGAGGCGCCGATAGCCGCCGCGCCAATCGGCCTCCAAATAGGCCGCCGCTTCCTCGCCGTCGCGCTCGCAGCGAGCGAGGTTCGCCCGGTTGGCGCGCCGGTCGAGCGCTTCCGAGAGACACTGTCCGACCAGATAGGTCGTCGCGACGAACAGCGCCAAGACGCCGGCCAGCGTCGGCAGCAGAAAGGCGTTCGACAGCGAGTAGAGCAGGCTGGTCAGTTGTTCCATGACGGTTCGTCCGACGGCCGGACTAGGCGCTCTTCCAGCGGTTTAGAAGAAACGAAGCCCCCACCAGCAGCGTCGTGGCGCCCAGAGCGACGCCCGTCTCCGCCCAGTCGACGACGTAGGTCGACAAGCGGCTTTCGCTCGACTCCTGGTGCAACGGGAGCAGCAGGAAAGCGGCCAGGTTGGCCGAGGCGCCCAGGTCGAGCGCTTTGCGGCGGTCCTCCGCGCCCGACCGCCTGGATCGCAAGACTCGAGCCGCGCCCAAGACCGTCGCCGCGTATACGGCGCCGACGGCCGCTCCGGCAGCCGGACCGGGGAGGTTCGAGTTCAGCAACGTGAACCACGACGCGCCTCCGAGCGAGTAGACGAGCAACGGGGCGGGGATCGCGAAGAGACGGGCGGGCCAAGTCGCCGATCGCGATTCGCGTTTCGCTCGCTGAAAGGCAAACCAGAGCCCGACGTGGATGATCAAGGCCGGGACCCAGAATGCGCTGTTCCTCAACAGCGCCTGAGCCTGCTCGCGGGAGATCTGGTCAGCCAGTGCGCCCAAGATGCAGCAGGTCGCCAAGGTGGCCGCCGCATGCAGCGCAACCAGCTTACGATCGCCGAACCGCGCGAGGCCGAGCGCGTCGCGAGCCCCGAACAGAGCGAGGCCGCAAAGGACGAGAAGAAGCCAATCCATGGCGTATTGGCACAGGCTATGCGCCGCACGTCGCCGCCCTTAGAACCCTCTTGTGAGCGGGTTTGAAACAACCGTGGGCGGGCGAGAGCGAGCGTAGGCGGATAGCCCTCGTGGCTGGATCCCGAGCAGCCGGTCCGCCACCGCTTATCCATGCCTCCCAGAAGTCACGCCAGTCCCACCCAGTTGTCGACCTGGGCTTCCGTCCGCTCACCGCGAAGAGGGGGCCGCTTGTCGTCGCATGTGGTCCGCTCGTCCGAGAAACGTGCGCCGCGTAGAAGAATCGTCGGATCATCTTGCCTCAGGGAGCGGCAAACCGCCTTGAAATCGATCCGAACACTCATCGTCGACGACGAGCCGCTGGCGCGCCGCGTACTTGCCGAGGAACTGGCGGAGATTGAGGGCGTCGAAGTCGTGGGCGAGGCGAACGACGGCGCGACGGCGCTGAGCAGCATCGAGCGACTGGAACCGGGGCTCGTGCTTCTCGATATCCAGATGCCGGTCATGGACGGTTTTGAAGTGGTGCGGAGCATCCGCGGGCCTCTCCCGGTCATCGTTTTCGTCACCGCTTTCAGCGAGCACGCGCTGTCGGCGTTTGAGGTCGGCGCCGCCGACTACTTGCTCAAACCCGTCAGCGCCGAGAGGCTTGCGCTCGCGGTGGAGCGCGGTCGAGAGGCCCACCGCAGTCCGCTTGAGAGCGCGGAACGCGTCGCGCGGACGCTCAACGCCGATACGTCCTCGGCAGGGCAGCGGCGGCGGAAGATCGTCGCGCGCAAGGGGCACGACTATCACCTGCTGGATCTCGACGACGTCTACGCCTTCCAGGCCGAGGGAGAGATCGTGTGGATTCTCACCGCTCGAAACAGGTTCCTGGCCACGCAGACCCTGCATGCACTCGGCGAGCGGCTGGCCGGATCTCAGTTTCAGCGCGTGCACCGAGCGGCGCTGGTCAACACCGATAAGATCCGCAAGATGGGAGCTCTGAGCAGCCAGCGGTGGTTGCTGACCTTGTTGAACGGTTTGGAGTTCGTGGTGAGCAAGCGGCAGGCGCCTCTTGTGCGTGATCTGATTCGCTAGCCTGCTCTTCTCGCCAACCGCGGGGATTTGCGTCCCGCTGAGAGCGACCTCTCCACTTCGGCGGCGCGACGGTTCGCGGCACTGCCGAACCCGCCGTGGAGTTCCCGGGTCTAGCTCGCGCCGATTGGCGTCGATCAAGTAGCGTTTTTAGTCCGTCGACAGGACGTTTCGCCCGTTCGCGAGAAATACCCGGCCGCTTACGGCTCAATGCTGGTCACCGGCAGGCGATCCGGGGAGCCTGAGGCCACGCTATGTCCAGTCTCGCGCTCTCCCTTCGTTACGCTTTGCGTCGCTTTCGGAAGCATCCGGCGCCGACGCTGGCCGTCGTGTTGACGTTGGGCGTCGCGATCGGCGGGAACACGGCCATCTTCAGCTTCGTGAACGCGCTGCTGCTTCGGCCGTTCCCGTTCCATGACGCCGAGCAGTTGGTGGAGGTCCACTCGCGGCGGGGCGGCGAGCGCGGCAAGATCTCGATGCGCGAAGTGCTCGACATGCGCGAGTCGCTGACGACGCTGGAGGCGTTGGCCGCGCACAAAGGCGGCGCCGGCGGCTACAACTACTCGGCTGCCGGACGGCCGGAAGAGTGGCGAGCGATCCTGACGACGGGCAACCTCTTTGAAGTCCTCGGCGTGCCCTTGGCGGCCGGGGCCCCTTGGCCCGAAAACCTCGATCGCGATCGAGGCTACAGCGTCGTCGTGAGCGAAGACATCTGGCGGCGCCGCTTCGACGCCCGCCCGAACGTCGCGGGCGAAACGGTGACGCTCGACCACGCCCCCGGGTATACCGTCCACGGCGTCGCGGGTCCCGCCATCGACTTTCCTAGCGGCATCGACGTCTACCGCTCGATCGGCGGCTACACGAACTACGAAGACCGCGATGCTCGCCAGGTCACAGGCATCGCGCGCATCCAGCGCCCGGCGACCGTCGAGCAGTTCCAGGCCGAGCTCGACGCTCTCGCTCAGCGCCTCCAGAACGAGTACCCGGGGACCAACACCGGGCTGACGTTCGAGGCCGTCTCGTTCCGTGAGGCCTACTCCGGCAACGTGCGACCCTACTTGCTGTTGCTGACCGGCGCGGTCGGACTGGTGCTGCTGATCGCCTGTGCGAACGTCTCCCACTTGCTCTTGGCGCAGTTGCTGAACCGCAAGCAGGAGCTTGCGGTGCGCGCCGCTCTCGGCGCCGGACGCGGACGCTTGGCGGGGCAGATCATTGTAGAGAGCGTCTTGCTCGCGCTCACAGCCGCCGCCGTGGGCGTGGCCTTGGCCTATCCCTCGATGCAAGCCGTCCGCGCGCTGATCGGCGGGGAGCTGCCGGCTTGGCTGGTGGTCGAGATGGACGGTCGCGTGCTCGCGTTCAGCATCGCGATCGCCGTCGTCTCGGCCGTACTCTCGTCGCTGGCGCCGTCGTCGGAGATTCTCGGTTCGCGCTGGGGGCGGACGCTGACTTCGGTGACTCGGGGAGGCTCGGCCGATCGGTCGTCGGGTCGCACACGCGACTGGATGATCGTCGCCGAAGCGGCGCTGGCCGTGGTGCTGATTGCGGGAGCCGCGCTGTTCATTCGCGGCTTCGCCAACCTGCAGTCGAATGAGATGGGCTTCAATCCCGAGCGCGTTTCGACGTTCCGCGTGGCGCTCGGTTGGAAGCGCTACATCGACGGCCCGTCCATCCGCCGCTACTACGAGCAGGCGCTCGAAGGGGTGCGCGCGATCCCGGGCGTCGAGGAGGTCGCACTCGACTCCGCCCCGCCGCTCTCGCGTCAACAAACGACCGTGCCCTCGACGGTCCAGCGCGACGACCAGTCCGTGCAGGACGCGATGCTCAACCCCTACGTCACTCGCCATGTCGTCAGCGAGAACTACTTCGACGTGACGAGCATCCCGATCCGCGCCGGACGCGCCTTCACGCTCTTCGACGGCGCGGAGGCGGAACCCGTCGCGGTCGTCAGCGAACGTCTCGCCCGCCTCCTCTGGCCCGGCCAAGACGCCCTCGGCAAGCGCCTGACCTATGCGCCCAACAGTCGGAATCCCGAAAAACTCCAGATCGTCGGCGTCGCGGGGGACGTGCAAGCGGGTCGCCTCGGAGGCGAGCCGGGCTTCGACCTCTACGTCCCCTACCGCCAAACCTACTACGACGCCAACCAATACGTCCTCGCCCGCACGTCGCTCGGGCCGTCGGAGTTCCGGCGACAAGCCGAGCAGGCGATGTGGGCGATCGACGCGGACCAGTCCGTCTTCGACTTCCAAACCTGGGAGCAGCGCATTCTCGACGGCGTGTGGCAGATCCGCACGGCCAGGCTGCTGTTGATCCTGCTGGCCGGAGTGGCGCTGCTTCTCGCGGGCATCGGCATCTACGGCGTGATGGCGTTCTTGACCGGACTCCGCCGGCGCGAGATGGGCATTCGGCTCGCACTCGGAGCCACGCCGCGATCCGTGATGGGCATCGTCCTCACCCACGGCGCGCGCCAGGCGTTGATCGGCATCGTCGTCGGCGCGGCGGCGGCGTTCGGACTGGCGGCCGCCGCGGCCCGGTTCATCGTGGGCATCTCGCCGAGCGACCCGTGGAGCTTTGCGATACCGGTCCTCGTGGTAGGACTGGCGACGCTCTTGGCGGCCGCCGTACCCGCTTGGCGCGTTGCGAAGACCGATCCCAACGCCGTCCTCCGGCTCGACTAAGCGTCGCCCATGCGGCTAATCCGTCCGCTCAACGGGGGATCTCGCCCGTTCACGAGAAGTGCCTAAGGACGCGCCGGGCCTCGACCTAGACTACTGGGCAACCACCATGCTCCAAGCGATCGGCCTCAGCAAGTCCTACAACGGATTCCAAGCGCTCGACGCGCTCGACCTGTCGATCGAACCGGGGCAAGTGTTCTGCTTGCTTGGCGCCAACGGAGCGGGCAAGACGACGACCATCAACCTGTTCCTCAACTTCATCGACGCCGACTCGGGCGAGGCGCGCATCGACGGCATGCGCGTAGCCGACGAACCGCTCGAAACCAAGAAGCGCCTCGCCTATATCCCCGAGCAGGTGATGCTCTATCGCAACCTGACCGGACTCGAAAACTTGGAGTACTTCACCGCGCTCGCCGGACACGAAGACTACTCCGCCGACCAGCTCCGCCGCTTCCTCGTCGAAGCCGGACTGCCGGACGACGCCGTCGACCGCCGCGTCTCCGGCTACAGCAAGGGCATGCGCCAGAAGGTCGGCATCGCCGTCGCCGTAGCAAAGAAGGCCAAGGCGTTGTTGCTCGACGAGCCGACTTCGGGTCTCGACCCCAAGGCCTCCAACGAGTTCTCTGAGCTGCTCCAACGTTTGAGCGGCGAGGGCGTCGCCGTGCTGATGGCGACGCACGATCTGTTCCGCGCCAAAGAGACCGGAACCCACGTGGGAATCATGAAGCAGGGACGCCTCGTCGCGCGCCTCACCACCGAAGAGATCGGCCACGCCGACCTCGAACGGCTCTACCTAGAGCACATGACCTAAAACGCGTGAACGGTTGAGGAGACGCACCGATGGTGTTGCGCATCGCTCGCAAAGAGCTTGTTGAGATGACTCGCGACGGCCGCTTCCGAGTCGCCGGAGGCGTCGTGCTGCTGCTGTTGCTGACCGCGCTCGGGCTCGGTTGGCGACGACACGCCCACGTCACCGCCGCCCACGAAACGGCCATTGCGCAAGAGCGCGAGATCTGGGAATCCCAGGGCGAGAAGAGCCCGCACTCGGCCGCCCACTACGGCGTCTACGCCTTCAAGCCCACCGGGCGACTGGCGTTCTTCGACCCCGGAACGGAAGCCTACACCGGCGTCACGGTTTGGCTTGAAGCGCACAAGCAGAATCAGTTCCTCTACCGCCCTGCTCGTGACGGAAACACCCTCCAGCGCTTCGGCGAACTGACCGCGGCCGCCGTGCTGCAAATCTTGCTGCCGCTGCTGATCATCCTGCTCGCCTTCTCCGCCTTCGCAGGCGAACGCGAGTCTGGCACGTTGCGCCAAGTCCTCAGCCTCGGCGTCCGCCGACGCGATCTCGCCGTCGGCAAAGCGCTGGGCGTGGCGGGCGCTCTAGGGCTGTTGCTGGTTCCCGCGGTGCTGCTCGGCGCGGTTGCGCTGACCACGGCGAGCGCCGACGCGGACTCCGGCGGACTCGGCCGCACCTTGCTGCTCGCGGCGGTGTACTTGCTCTATCTGGGAGCCTTCGTCGGCGTGACCTTGGCCGTCTCCGCGCGCGCCCGCTCGGCCCGGCTGGCCTTGGTGGCGTTGCTCGGGTTCTGGGTGTTCGTCTGCCTGGCCGCTCCGCGCGCCGCCACCGATCTAGCCAAGGCGCTCTATCCCACGCCGTCCGCTCAAGAGTTCGCCGCGGCGCTGGCTGAAGAGAAAGAACTCGGTTTGGACGGCGTCGACTACGACGACTTTCTCGAAGCGCGCAAGCAAGAGCTGTTGGCCGAACACGGCGTCGACGATGTCGAGGCGCTGCCGTTCAACTACTCCGGTTGGCGCTTGCAGGTGAGCGAGGAGTACGGCAACCAGTTCTTCGATCGGCACTACGCTCGCCTCTGGGATCAGTTCGAGGCCCAGGACCGGTTCCGTCAGCAGCTCGGGTTTGCGGCGCCGTTGCCCGCCGTGCGTTCGGTGTCCATGTCGCTCGCCGCATCCGACTTCGCGCACTTCCGGCGCTTCGCCGAGCAGGCCGAACAGTACCGCCGCAACCTCGTCGCATTCTTAAACAACGACATGCGCGATCACGCGGGCGAAGCGAACTTCTCCTACCGGCAGGACGACGAGCTGTGGACCGAAGCGCCCGCCTTCGCCTACGACCCGCCTGATGCGGGCTGGGCGGTCTCGGGCCAATCGACGGCGCTGGCCGCCTTGCTGCTGTGGTTCGCGCTGGCGGCCGCTTGGGCGTGGACGTCGGCCGTTCGTCTGGAGGCGATGTAGGCATGCTCCGCCACGTGGTTCGCAACGAGTGGCGCGGCCTGGCCGCCGATCGCACGCTTTGGGCGACCGCCGCCCTGCTGGCCGCCGTCATGCTCTTCGCCGCCTCGAACGGCGCCCGCTGGTCGTCGCTGCAACAAGATCGGCGCGACAAGCTCGTCGCCGACGAGACCACGCGCCTGGACGAGACGCGCGCCGAGCTGCTCGAGATCGCCGCCGGAGGCGAACCCCGGCGACGCTTCTACGATCCGCGCAACCCCGCGCAAGTCGGTCAGAGCTTCGCCGCCGGATACGCGCTGCTGCCGTCGGCCCCGTTGGCGCCGCTCTCGGTCGGCCAGAGCGATCTGCTGCCGGCGTATTACAAGGTGACGCTCGAGAGCCGCGAGGCGCTCTTCTCCGGCGACGAACTCGACAACCCGAGCAACCTGCTCGCCGGCAGCTTCGACGTCGCCTTTGTGATCGTCTTCCTCTATCCGCTCGTCATCCTGGCGTTGAGCTACAACCTGCTCTCGGGCGAAAAGGAATCGGGCACGCTCGCCCTGACGCTTTCGCAACCCGTCTCGCTCGTGCGGCTTGCCGCGGCGAAAGTTCTGGCGCGCGGTGCGGTCGTCATCGGGCTGACCGCGGCGCTGACTCTCGTGGCCGCACTCGCCGCGGGCGTCGATCTCGCCGCGCCCGGCGCCGTCTCTTCGCTCGCCGCCTACTTCGGCGTTACGGCGGTCTACGGCCTGTTCTGGTTTGCGCTTGCGCTACTGGTCAACGCCTTCGGTCGCGCTTCGGCGACCAACGCCGTCATCCTCGCCGCGGCCTGGCTTGCGCTGGCCTTGGTCGTGCCGTCGGCGACCGCGTTGCTGGCGTCCACGCTCTACCCGGTTCCCTCGCGCGTCGAGATGATCCAAGCCATGCGCGTCGCGAGCAAGGAAGCGTCCGAGCGCGGCAGCCAACTGCTCGGCGCCTACTTCGCCGATCACCCCGAGATGGCGCCGGAAGGCGAAGTCGACGCCGGCGACTACTACTCCCGCAAATTCATCGTGGAGGACGAGGTCGCCAAGCAGATCGCTCCGCTGACCGAACGCTTTGAGATCCAAGTTCGCGGACAGCAGTCGGTCGTCGAGAAGCTGCGCTTTCTGTCGCCGGCCGTCCTGGCCCAGCAGGCGTTGAACGATCTATCGGGAACCGGCTACGCCCGCTTCGAGCACTTCCGCGGCGAAGTCGCAACGTTCGCCGACGAATGGAAGGAGTACTTCCTCCCGCAAGTCTTCCGCAAGGCCGTCTTCACGTCGGATTCTTTGGACGAGCTTCCGCGCTTTACTTACCGACCGGAAGACTTCGACGCGGTCGCCCAGCGAGTCGCGGGCGCAACCCTGTGGATCGCTCTCGCCGCCTTCGTCTTGCTCGGCGCGGCTTCGTCCGCCTTGCGACGCTACCGGCTTGCAGGCTGATCTCGCTCCTGAATGTGTCCGTAGACAAGGGCGTCCTTCCCCGCAGCGGCAGGACCGTCTTCGGTGGATGACGCCGTGCGGACAATCTCGCCATTGCCAGGAGAACTTGGGCGGACGGCCCCAGTCCGGCGACAAACGCCGGATAGCGGGTTCGCGCAACCGATGCGATAATCGCCGTGACGCTCGTCGCCGCCAGTCCTGGGGCGCATCCGCCTTATGTCCGTCCAGCGGGACCATTCCGATCAGCAGCGAGGCGAGTCCACTCGTCTGTTCCAGAGCCTCTACGGCGAACTCCGGTCGCTGGCCGGGCATATGCTCAACCGCCAGTCCCCCGATCACACGCTGCAGCCGACCGCGCTCGTGCATGAGGCGTTCCTCAAACTGTCGGCGTCAGAGAAGGCCGATTGGAAGAGTCGCAGCCACTTCTTCGCCGCCGGCGCGGGTGCGATGCGCCAAATCTTGGTCGACCATGCCCGCTCGCATCTGCGGCAGAAGCGCGGCGGCGGCCGCAAACGGGTGGAGCTGAACGAGGAGCTGCTGTCGGTCGACCGGGACGATGACGTATTGCTGGTCGACTCGGCATTGACCGAGTTGGCGCGTTTGAACGAGCGGCAGTCGAAGATCGTCGAGATGCGCTTCTTCGGCGGGCTGACCGAGCCGGAGATGGCCGAAGCGTTAGGCGTTTCCGAGCGTACCGTCCAGAGGGAGTGGTACTTCTGTCGGGCTTGGCTTCGGAACCACCTCCAGCGTGAGTTGCAGGCGTAGCTACGGGTCTAGGGGCAGGGTGCGCAGCGGGCGTTCGTGCACTGCAGAGCCAGGGCGCGCGCGTCGGCGATATTCAGCGCGCCGTCCTGGTTGAAATCGTCGAAACCGCGGTGGGCGGAGCCTGACCGCAGGCGGCTCACCAGTTCGGCGACGTCGGTACGGTCGATGCAGGCGTCGATGCGGACAAAGAAGATGTCGTTGTTAGTGCCGTTCACATTCGGCAGCGAGACGAGATCCGTGGCGTTTGACTGGAAGGCGAGCAGCGTACCGGCGCGGTTCATGCGAATCTCGTCCGACTCGTCGTCGCCGGTGGCGGAACCGTCGACGTTCCAGGTGATCAGGCGCGTCTGTCCGGACTCCATGTCGCGCAGGAAGAGATCCTGCTCATCGTTGGTATCGGTCAAGCCGGAGATGACGTCCGTGGCCTTCGTGCGAAAGGCGACCAGACGACCGTCGGCGCTGACGGCGGCGTTAGAGGAGACGGTGGCATTGACCGTCTCGACGCCTCCGCTGTTCACGCTCACTAGTTCCAGCTCGGCATTGGCCCTGTCGTAACGATACATCGCCAGCCTTCCGTCGGGGTTCACTCCGGGCAGGAGGTCCGGTGCATCGCTGCGGAAGAACACGAAGGCGCCGTCCGGCGTCATCGACAAGATCTGTACCTCGCCCGAGTCGCCGTGGGCTGTGCCGTCGCTACGGACGTCAACCGGCAAGGTCGTGCCGTCATGGCGGTCGTGTAGGTAGATGTGGGCGCGTGCTCCGACTGGGTCGGGTATCGGGGCGGCGGTGTGCTGCCCGAATCCCAGATAGAGGACGAAGCGACCGTCAGCGCTCACGATCGGGTTGCCACCCTGCGCCGGGGCGCCGTTGACGTCGATTGAGATCAGCTCCGTGGCGCCCGCTTCGAGGTCACGCACATAGACGCGGGACTGCCCCGTCGGTATGGCCGGGGAAACGAGATCGCCGGCCACACTCTCGAAAGCGACGGTGCGGGCGTCGTCGCTCAGCGAACATGTGAGGAATCGGAGTCCGCGTTCCCCACTGGCGGTTCCGTCCGCATTGACGTTCACGAGCTCGGTGGACCCTACCTCTCTGTCGTGCACGACCAGGTCGAAGTCGGTAGTATTGCCGTCAACCACGCCGATCAATTCGTCCACGCGGGTGGTGAAGTAGAAGATGTAGCGCCCATCGCGGCTGAGTCGGGGTCGGCGCGAGATCGAGTTGGGCGTACCCGTGCCGGCCTGGTCGAGGCTGATGAGTTCGGTCACGCCGGAGGCGATATCGCGGGCGAAGACGTCCGTCGTTCCATTGGCATCCGTAACTCCGGGCGCCAGGTCCGAGGCTCGGGACTCGAACACGACGATCGGCTGATCCGCGGCCAACGCACCCCAGATCGCGTAGTCGTTGCCCGCGCCGGTCTCGTCGGCGTTTAGGGAGACCAGCTCCGTGGTCTCCGAGACGAGGTCACGGACATAGAAGTCGTCGCGGTCGTTGCTGTCCAGCAACGGCGTCAGGTCGACAGCCGTCGATTGGAACAGAATGTAGCGGCCGTCGGCGCTGACGGCTCCGACATCCTCGCCAGAGTCCATGCGCGATGATCCGCCGCCGGTGGCTGTGCCGGCGGCGTTGATCGAGACCAGCTCAGGCGGGCTGATGATGACCTGGGCTGAAGCGGGCGCAAGCAGCGCCGGAGCGAGAAGAAGCAAGAAGAGTCTACGCATGGTAAGTTCCGTCCTGCCGGGTCCACACGACATTAGGCCGCGTATCCCGCCACGGGCCGGAAGAAATGCGAAAAGACGAGGCCGCCAGACCGTTCGGAGAACCAGTGGGATAATGGCCGCACTGCGGGGCCGCGCTCGCCTCGAGTCCTCCGATGACGCCCGAGCAGCACGCACGTTTGAGCGACCTGTTCATGCAGGCGATGGACCTGCCCCCGAACGACCGCGGCCCGTTCCTCGACCGCGAATGCGTGGACGACCGGGAACTTCGCCAAGAGCTCGACCAGATGCTCGGCGCCCACGAGCAAGGCGAACTGATCGAGGACGCCACCGTTCCTGACGTCGCGCCCCGAGACCTTGGGGATTCGCTTTCCGGGCAGAAGGTCTCGCGCTACCGGATCATCGAGCGCATCGGCGAGGGCGGGATGGCGGTGGTCTATCGCGGCGAAGACACGGAACTCAAGCGGCCGGTCGCGCTGAAGTTCCTCTCGTCAGTGCTTTCGCACAGCAAGCAAGCCTACGATCGCTTTCTGCGCGAGGCGAGGACGGCGGCGGCGATCGACCATCCCAACGTCTGTCCGATCTACGAGATCAATACCGACGGAGATCGGCCCTTCATCGCGATGGCCTACCTGCGCGGCCGGACCGTGGCGGACTGTCTGCTCGCCGGACCGATGGAGATCCAAACCGCAGTCGATACCGCGATCCAGGCCTGCCTCGGGCTGGAGGCGGCGCACGCGCAGGGCATCGTTCACCGCGACGTCAAACCGTCAAACCTGATGCTGGTTCGGCCGGTCACCGGAACCGGACGCGACGTCGTGAAGGTGCTCGATTTCGGCATCGCAAGCTTTGAGCGCGAGCACACGCTGACCCAGCCGGGTGCGGCGTTGGGCACCATCAGCTACATGTCTCCCGAGCAGATCGCGACGGAGAAGGTGGATGAGAGGACCGACCTGTGGTCGCTCGGCGTCACCTTGTACGAGATGCTGACGGGGCGCAGGGCGTTCGACCGCGACTCGATGCGCGAGCTGGCGGCGGCAATCGCCGGCGGAGAGCCCACGCCGATTTCGGAAATTCGTCCCGAGGTTCCCCGTGAATTGGCACGGGTCGTCTACTGGCTGCTGCGCAAAGACCCGGACGAACGGTGGGACTCGGCTCGCGAAGTCGCCGATCAGTTGGAGCAAGTCGACCTGTCGCCGCCCACCGGCAAGCGAACTCCGATCGCATGGGACAAGCCGTCGCCCAACCGAAAGGGTCTGATGGTTGCGGCAGGACTCTTCGCGGCCGGCGCGCTGGCCTTCTTCGCCCTAGGAGGCGCGTCGCCGGAGCCGACGAGCCGGGCCGAGTTGCTTGCGCCTCGCGCCGCGACCGCCTACCCGGGTAAAGAGGCCTTCCCGGCGCTCTCGCCGGACGGCAAGATGCTGGCGTTCTCCTGGACCGGCGACGACGACGGCAGCTTCGACGTCTACGTGCAGCCCGTGGACGGCTTCGAACCCTTTCGCCTCACGAACTACCCGGAAGGGGCGGTCGATCCGGCTTGGTCGCCCGACGGGACACGGATCGCCTTTTTGCGCGAGCGCGTCGGCTACCGGGAGCTACGGATCGTCTCCGTGGAAGGCGGCGAAGAGGTCCTGGTTCGAACGATTCCAGGAGAAGCGGCGGGTTCGGCGCTGGACTGGAGTCCGACCGGCGACTTGTTGGCCGTGACGGCGGACTCGGGAGTCGTCGGAATTCGCTTGGCGGACCCTTCGGCCCCCCCGATTCGTTATAGCCGCCCGGACGAGACGGCGACCCATCCACGGTTTGATCCGTCGGGAGAGCGGCTGGCCTTTGTCGTGCATGGGCAAGACGGTCGCTCCGGTTTCGAGGTGATTCCGGTCAACGGCGACCGCTCAGCGGCCGTGCGCGTCTACAGTCCGTCGGAGTTACGAGAGCAGGTCACGACGGCGCCGTTCGCTTGGACCGCCGACGGCGAGCGCTTGGTCTACTCGGCCTACCGGCTGTCGCCGTTCTACGCATTGCGGGTGACGGACGGCACGGTTGAAGAGTTGCCGATTCCGGATCAGATGGCCGGCTCGGTCTCGATCCGGGGCGACCGGCTCGTCTTCAATAGTCAGACCGAATGGATCACGAACGTTTGGGCTCTGGAGCTGAACGCGCCCGGCGAGGCGATCCGGGCCCGGCCGGTGATCCAATCATCGCGCCGCCAATACTCTCCGCGATTCTCCGCCGACGGATCGACGATCGCTTTCACGTCGAACCGCACGGGGGCTTCCGAAATCTGGCGCAGCAACCACGACGGAGGCGAGTTGGAGATGCTGACCTCGGCAGGCGGCCCGCACGTCGGCTCGCCTGCGCCGTCGCCGGATGGAAGGAAGGTAGCCCTCGACGGGCGCCTTGAGGTGGACAGCGAAGACATCTACATCATCGACGGGCCGGGCGCCGAACCGCGACGTCTGACGCAATCGCCCTCCAAGGACATCGTGCCGAGCTGGTCGCCCGACGGCCGCTGGGTCTACTTCTGTTCACTGCGCGCCGGCGCCGAAGATATCTGGCGCATCCCCTCGGAAGGCGGCGAGGCCGAGCGCGTCACCACCGGCGGCGGGTTTGAGTCGTTCCCGAGCCGCGACGGCCGCTACCTTTTCTACTCTCGACTGGGCGACCCGGGCCTGGTCATCCGCCTCGACCTGGAGACCGGAGGAGAGACGACCTACCCGGAACTGGGGACCGCGCCCGACGACCGGTTCTGGGCGCCGAGCGCCGAAGGCATCTATTTCGTCGACCGAGGCAGCAACCCCGGACTTATCCAATATTTGGACTTGGAGACGCGCGCCGTCCGTCCCGTCCACCCCTTCAAGGGCTTCGAGGGCGGACCTGCGCATATGGACGTCTCCCCCGACGGACGCACCGTTCTCTTCGTCCAGCAAGACAAGTTCAGCGAAGACATCATGCTCGTCGAGGGATTGAACTAGGCCGGTAGAACAAGGATCGGAGCCGCCGAGGAACATAAGTCCCTCGACGGCCCCTGTTCGGATCGGTGAGTCGACTTTGCCCTTGTTCAGCGGGAGTCGAACCGTATGGCCCTGAATTCGCGTTTCAAGGCGAGCTAGAGCTTCAGGCTCGTAAAGAGGAAGACGAACGTGTTGCTCGCGCCCGGCGTATTGGCCTCAAGGAAGGCGCCGGGGAACATGTGCCCGACTCCTCCCCCGAGGCTGAACGTCTTGGAGACCGGGACGGTGAAGGTCGCGTCGACCTCGTCGCCGATCTTGGAGTCCCGGGCGCCTCCTTCCGGCGCGGCCACGGTTCGAATGCCGGCGACGTTGTAGAGGCCGTCGTTGCGGTTGGCCAGCCAGAAGGAGTGGTAGTCGAGCCGCAGACCGACCTTCGCATGCGGTTTCAACTGCGCGCCGATGCGCAGGTTCTTCAAGTTCCGCCAGCCGACGAGGTCGTTGTAGCCGTACCAGAGATGCGCCGTCGGATAGACGTCGTTGAAGCCGCCCACGACGCCGTCCCCCGGATCGGAATCGCCTGAGCCGAAGGTGTACTCCGAATAGAAGCGCGGTCGCCACGGCGCCCTCTTGACCGTGTAACCGAGCTCCGCATAGGAGCCCCAGGCCGAGATGTCCGCGCCCCCGAACGAGCCGCGTTGACTCACGACCGCGACGTTGTAGTCCCACGGACCGAGGCCCTTGGCCCAGACGCGCACGCCGCTCGTGTAGCGATCGAGATCGCCGCGCAGGTTGAGTTCGCCCGAGACCAACGGATTGGTCTGCCACAACACGTAGGGCTCGATGGTCGACTTCGGCAAGACGTTCTTGATCGAGCCGTAGGCGCCGTGCAGATTGGCGCCGTCGCGACGCTGGTTGATGCGGCGCGTCGGATCGTTCTGCACGACCGACGAGGCGAAGACGTCCAGCTTCGCGTCGTCGCCCGCCTTGAGTTCGAGCTTGACGGCGTCCCAGGTCCGCGACGTGTTGGTCCAGTCGAGCGGGCCGATCAGACGCTGGTCTCCGTAGAGCAGCAACTGCCGCCCGGCGGTGACGGCGACCGGCGATCCTTCCTGTCCGCCGACCTTCACGTAGGCTTGCCGCACGTCGAAAGGATCACGAAAGACGCCGTTGGCGTTCTTCTTGTTGGGCGCGCGAGAGTCCTGACCTTGGAAGTAGAACTGCAGCCACGAAACCGGCTTGACGCCGATGTTGACCCGCGTACGGAAGAGGCCGTAGCCGTCGTCGTTCCCGTCGCGGAAGCCGAGCCCTTGGCGGCTCTCGAAGCGGTAGCGCAGTTCGCCGGAAAGCGTCAGCCAGTCCGGCGACTCGGCGTTGACGTAGCTCAGCGCGGGTCTCTCGACCAGCGGGGCCGGGGGCGCAGCCTGCGGAGTCGGCTCAGGCGCGGGCGGCGCGGCTGAGTCGGCGGCGAAAGCGCAGCCGACCGCAGTCACGCAAACGAGGGAAGCTCGCAAGAGCGTGCGTATCGTCATGGGATATCTCTCCTGAGGAAGACGCGCTAGGCGGCTTCGGGCGCCAATGCCGGTTCCTCGGCGGGAGCAGGTTGAGCGCCCATACGTTCGGCGAGCTCCTTCTCCACGGCCCTCTCATCGGCATCCGAGAAGCGAACCATGAACGACAGGAACGAGCACGCCGTCACCACGCAGCCCAAAATCAGCAGCGCCTGCGGCCATGAGAGGCTCTCGCTCTTGAACAAGAAACCCGCCGCGACGGCGCCCGCGTTGCCTCCCGCGCCGACGATGCCCGCCACCGCGCCTAGCGCCTTCTTGTTGATGAACGGCACGACCGAGTACGTCGCCCCTTCCGACATCTGCACGCACAAGCTGAACAGCACCATCGTCCCGATCGCGATCGGCAACACCGTCTGCTGCGAGAACAGCATCAGCGCCAGACCTTCAGCGAAGAGGATCGTACCCAGGAACCAGACCCGGCCCTTCAAGCCCCACTTCGCGCCCCACTTGTCGCCGACCACGCCGCCGAGCGTGCGCGCGAAGATGTTCATCAAACCGAACAGCCCCGCAACCATGCCCGCCGCCGCCAGGCCGAGATCGAAGTAGTCGTGGAAGTACAGCGCCGCGATGTTGTTGATCGTCAGCTCGATGCCGAAGCACGCTCCGTAGATCACGAACAGCGCCCACACGCGATAGTCGGCGCAAGCCTTCAAGAACGTGCCCGTCACCTTGTCCGATCCGTCCATCGCCCCTTCGTTGCGCAACGCGTCGTAGGATCCGTCCGGCGAGTCTTCGGTCAGCTTCCAGTAGAGGAACGAAGTCGTCAGCAGCGCCAAGCCCGGCACGATCATCGCAATTCGCCAGCCGAACGATTCGTTCGCGGCGAACGTCATCACGCCGCCCAAGATCAGCGGCATCACCATCTGCGTGACGCCGCCGCCCAGGTTGCCCCAGCCCGCCGTCGTCGCGTTCGCCGTTCCCACCACGTTCGGCGCGAACATCACCGACGTGTGATATTGCGTAGTCACGAACGACGCGCCGATCGCGCCGATCGCCAGCCGAAACAGCAGAAACGTCTCGTAGCTGTCGGCCAGTCCGATCGTCATCACCGGAATCGACCCCAGCGCCAACAACCACGTATACGCCTTGCGCGGCCCGATCTTGTCGCACAGCCAACCGATGAACAAGCGCGCGACCACCGTGATCGCCACCGACGCGATGATCGTGTTGCCGACCTGCGCCTTCGTCAAACTCAGGTCCTCGCGCACCACCGCCATCAGCGGCGCAATGCCGAACCAGCCGAAGAAGCACAGGAAGAACGCGAACCAAGTCATGTGAAAGGTCCGCATCGGAATCGATGAGAAATTGAAGAGATTGATCTTCGTCGCTTTGTTTTTGAAATCCACAGTCGTCTCCCGGAGGCCGCGCGGGCGCGGCCGAATTGAGTCACTTACGGCAAAGGCTTCCGGACGTTGAAAGCCGGGGCCGAATTCGCTCCCGTTCGGCGACTTCAGCTACGAGTCGAAAGGCCTCGACGACGAGGGAGGCCGGTCGGATACGGGCGGTCCGCTACGCTGCGGGGACCGCCGTCTTTTCCACGCGCACCGAAGACTGTTTGTAGTTCGGCTCGCGAGAAATCGGATCGAACGCGCTCTGCGTCAATTGGTTCGAGTTGCGTTCGAAGTAATGGAAGGGCATAAAGACTTGGCCGGGCGCGATGATCTCCGTGATGCGCAGCTCCACGTCGTCCACCCGGCCGCGCGGCGAGGCGATCGATACCCGGTCGTGCGGCCGCAGACCCAGCCGGCGCGCGTCCCGCGGGTTCATCTCAAGCCACGCCGAAGGCGACATCCGCTCCAATATCTTCACCTCTTTCGTCTTGGTCCGCGTATGCCAATGCTCCACCGTGCGCCCCGTGTTGAGCACCAGCGGAAACGCGTCGGTCGGCTGTTCGGGGAACGGCTCCCACTCCACCGGGAACAGCCGCGCGCGACCGTCGGCGGTCTGGAAGACGCCGTCTTCGTACAACCGCGTCGGCGGCGGCGGATCGTCCCCGAGCTCGGCTCGCTGCGCGGACGTCAACGGCCACTGCACGCCGAAGCGCTTCTCCAAGAGTTCGTAGTCAATGCCCGAGTAGTCGCACAGACGACCGGCGGAGACCCGTCGCCACTCTTCAAACGCGTCGCGAGGCCCTTCCCAGCCCGGAAACAGCTTCTCGCGCGCCCCGATGCGCTCGGCAACCGATAAAAAGATCTCGAAATCCGATTTAGCCTCTCCCGGGGGAGCGACCGCGGCGTTGCACTTGCTCACGCGCCGCTCCGAGTTCGTATACGTCCCTTCCTTCTCGCCCCAGATCGAAGCCGGCAAGACCAGGTCGGCCAGTTCGGTCGTCGGCGTCGGATGGAAGCCGTCTTGGACCACCAAGAAATCGAGATTCGCGAGTCCCTGCTTCAGGACGTCGACGTTCGGGAAGGAGACCAGCGGATTCGTCGCGATCACCCACAGCGCCTTGATCTCGCCCTTGACGCAAGCCTCCACGATGTCCGGGTAGGCGTGACCGCGCTCGGTCGGCAACTCGTCGGCGTCGACGTTCCACAGGCGCGCCAAATCTTCGCGGTCTTGCGGATCGTCGAACTTGCGGTAGCCCGGCATCCCGGAAGTGAAGCCCGTCTCGCGCGTGCCCATCGCGTTGCACTGCCCCGTAATCGAAAAAGGCGACGCACCCGCCTTGCCGATGTTGCCGGTCAACAGCGCAAGGTTGTTGATCACGTTGACCGTCTCCGCGCCTTGGGTCGAATGGTTGACGCCCATCGTCCAAGCCAGAAACGGCGCCTCGGCCCGTCCGTAAAGCAGCGCCGCGCGGTACAGCGTCTCCTCGCTCAGCCCGGTCACCTGCGCCACCCGCTCCGGCGTGTACTTCTCGAGATGCTTCTCCAGCTCGTCGAAGCCCGTCGTGTGCGCCTCGACGTAGTCCCGATCGACCAACCCCGAGCGCAGCAAGATGTGCGCCATCCCATTCAGCAGCGCAATGTCGGTGCGCGGCTGGATCGGCAGGTGAAGATCCGCCATCCGCGCCGTCTTGGAGACCCGCGGGTCGACCACGACGATCTTCTTGTGCGGGTTGCGCTCCAGCCGATAGCACAGGATCGGATGGTTGTCGGCGATGTTGGCGCCGATCAGGAACACGACGTCGGACTTCTCCAGATCGTCGTACGCGCCCGGCGGCCCGTCGCTGCCGAACGAGCGCTTGTAGCCCGAGACGGCGCTCGCCATGCACAGCGTCGTATTGCCGTCGTAGTTGTTCGTCTTCAGGCCGAGCTGGACGAGCTTGCCGAGCGTGTAGAACTCCTCGGTCAGCATCTGCCCGGTACTGACCACGCCCAGCGCCCGGTTCCCGTAACGCTCCTGCACTTGGGCGAACTCGCTCGTCATGCGATCGAGCGCCTCGTCCCAGCTCACAGGCTCCAGCTTGCCGTTCTTGCGCAAGAGCGGTTGTTTGGCCCGCGAGTCGACGTCGATGATCTCGTGCTCGGCCAGCCCCTTCGGACAAAGCTTTCCGAGGTTCACCGGATGCCCTTCATTGCCCCGCACCGCGATCGCCTTGCCGTCCTTGACGCCGATCTCAATGCCGCACCCCACCGAGCAATATCCGCACGTCGTCGCCGTCCACGTGTCGGGAATCTTCGCCTTGGAGGTGTACCCGAAGCGCGGATCGTAGTCGTAGGCGTACTTGTCTTGGAGAGTATCGACGCCGAGCAATCGCTTCACGTTCATGCCGCCTCCTCCCGCTGCCCGAAGAACGTCATCGCCATGTTCTTCGGCACGACGCTGACGAAAAACAGATAGCGACCGATCACCTCGCCGGCGAGCGCGACGACGAATCCGGCGGCCGCGTAACCGGCCAGCCCCAGCACCGCGCCGCCCAACGCCGTCAGCGCCAGCCGCGCCAAGAACGCTCTAGACAGGTCGTTCGAAAGCAGTCGCGCGGAAGCTTGCAGCTCGAACTCTTCCGAGCGAATCATGCGCACGAACTTCCATATCTGGTTCAGCAGTTGCGCGACGGCGCCTCCGGCCGCGACCGCGACCATCGCCTCCGGACCCGCGCCCGTCGCCGCCAACAGCAACGGCCCCAAGATCAACGCCGTCAGAAAGAAGTCGGCGATCGTGTGGTTCATGTTCCACGACGGCCGCCCCGGTACCAGGTAGATCCGCGAACTCGCATAGACGCCCGCCAGCCCGCACAAAGCCGCGCCGAACCCGAGCCACGCCGAACCCGGCAGATCGAACCACAGCGTAGCCGCGTAGCCGCTCGCCGCCCCGCCGAACGCGCTCAGTCCCAGAATCTCCCGGCTCAGCCACGACGTACGCCAGTTGCGCATCGCCAGCGGCGCGAAAGCCGGGCGACCCAAATGCAGCGGCGCCGCTTGCAGAGAGATCAGCCCGAGCGCCAGGGCGATCGTCGCCGCCGTCCGCGCCTCGCCTCCGCCCAACAGCGTCAGCAGCCAAGCGGCCCCCACGCCGCCCGCCGAGAGCTGCGTCAACACCGTCACGGCGACCAGCGACCAGTGCGGCTTCTCCGGCCGCACGCGATGATAGTCGGCCTTCTCGGTGTCGAGCGGCATCTGGGCCGGGGGCGTAATCCGCGTCGTCGAAATCGTATCGTCGGCGCTCGGCAGCCCCGGCGCGTTGGCCGCCGAGGCGTACTCCCGTTTCCACTCCTCGATGTCGACGATCTCAATCGAGAGCGCCTCCGACGGACAAGCGTTCACGCAAGCCGGCTTGTCGCCGTCGGCCAACCGCCCGTGGCACATGTCGCACTTGCCCACCACGCCGCGCTCTTCGTTGAACACCGGAACCGAGTACGGACAGTTCCAAATGCAGTACTCGCAACCGATGCAGACGTTCGCGTCGTGCAGCACGATGCCCGTCTTGTCGTCTTTCGTATAGGCCTTCGTCGGACAGCCGTTCATGCAGGCCGGATCGACGCAGTGGTTGCAGCCCATGGAAAGATGCAGCCGCTGCGTATCGGGGAACGTGCCGCCTTCGACCTCGCCCACGCGCCGCCAAGAGACCTCCGGCGGATTGTTGTTCTGCTCCGAGCAAGCCACCTCGCAGCACTTGCACCCGATGCACTTCGACATGTCGAAGTGGAAGCGATACTGTTGCCCGTCCTCCAGGGGAATCTCGGGAATCAGCGACGACGGACCAACGAGCCCGCGTTCCAATCGCGACGGACCTTCCGGCGTCGGCTGCGGCCCGCTCGGCAGGATGACGAACGGGTTGTCGACCGGCTGCGGCGTTTCGAGAGGCGTCACGTCAGGCCGCCTCCTCTCGCTCGCCCCGCTCCGGCACGGCGACCAGGACGATGCCGTTCTCGACGCGACACGGGTAGCTCTTCACGCAGCGTTCAGACTGATCCGCCGGCTGCTTTACAAAGCCCGAATCGAGCGACACGCGCCAGTTATGCAACGGGCAGATCACGTCGTCGCCCGCCACAATCCCGTCGGCCAACGGGCCTTGCTTGTGCGGACAGCGGCTCTCCACCGCCCGGAACCCGCCGCCCAGGTTGAACACCGCGAGCTCAAGCGTCCCGAAGCGCACCACGCGGCCTTGGCGCACGGGGATGTTCTCGACTTCCGTCACTTGCATCCAGTTCATCGCCCCACCTCCGCCGTCTCCGCTTCGCCCATCGGCTGGATCTGGACGAACTGCGTCGGGTCGCTCGGCCGGTCACGCTCCAACCACGCGTCGTAGGATTTCTCCTTCGATCTCCTCAGCCGCTCCAACAACGCCGCGCGCGCTTCGTCGGTCGCGTAGACCGTCTCCTTGCGCACCTTCTCGATCCCCAACCGCTCGACAAAGTCGTAGCTCCGCTCCAAGTAGTTCGCGTTCTCGCGGTAGTACTGGAAGAAGACTTCAGCGGCTTCCAGCGCCTCGGGCGTCGTCTCGACCGTAATCAGCAAGTCGGCCTTGCGCACGCCCTTGCCGGCGGCCCCGCCGACGACCACCTGCCAGGAGCCTTCTTGCCCGATCAGACCGACGTCCTTCACCGTCGCTTCGGCGCAGTTCCGCGGGCAGCCGACCACCGCCATCTTGAACTTGTGCGGCGCGAAGAGATTCTCCAGGCGACGCTCCAACTCGATGCCGGTGTCGATCGAGTTCTGCGTGCCGAACCGGCAGAAGGTCGTCCCCACGCAGGTCTTCACCATGCGCACGCCCTTGGCGTAAGCCTGTCCCGAGGGCATGCCGAGTTCGGCCCAGATCTTCGGCAGGTCTTCCTTCTTCACGCCCAACAGGTCGAGCCGCTGACTGCCCGTCACCTTGACCATCGGGACCTCGTACTTCTCCGCCACGTCGGCGATCTTGCGCAGCTCCTCAGGCGACGTGATTCCGCCCCGCATCCGCGGCACCACCGAGAACGTGCCGTCGTTCTGGATGTTGGCGTGGACGCGATCGTTGATGAAGCGCGCCGAACGGTCCTCGGCGTGGTCGCCGCACCAGATCACGTCGACCAGATAGCTCAGCGCCGGCTTGCAGATCTGGCAGCCCTCGCCGTTGCCGTAGACGTCGAGCACCTCCTGCACCGACTTCAGCTTCTGTCCGCGGATAATCTCGCGGAGCTGATCTTGGCTGAACGGAACGCAGCCGCACAGCACCTGCTTCGCGTCCTCTTCAAACTCGGGCGCGACCGCCTTCAGCAAGCTCTCGCACAGACCCGTGCACGACCCGCAACCGGTCGACGCCTTGGTGCACTCCTTGAGCTGCGGCATGGTGTTGACGCCGCGCTCGTGCACCGCCTCGATCACCTCGCCCTTGGTCACCCCGTGGCATCCGCAGACCGTCTCCGAATCCGGCATCTGCGCGACGTCCAGCCCCGCGTCTCCGACGCTCGGCGGGAAGAACAGGTTGGCCCGTTGCGCCGAGAGATCTTCGCACGACTTCATCCAATCGACGTAGCGGTGCGAATCCGAAGCGTCGCCGACCAACACCACGCCGACCAGCTTGTTCTCCCGCAGCAGGAGCTTCTTGTAGATGCCGAACGAGGGGTCCTCGTAGCGGACGGCCTCGACGCCCTCTTGCGAGTCGTCCGTCTCGCCGGCGGAGAAGACGTCGACGCCCATGATCTTGAGCTTGGCCGCCGGCGCTGCCGCTTCAAACGGCGGAGTCTCGACCCCGCACAACGAAGCCGCGAGAACCTTGCCTTGCTCCATCAGCGGCGCGACCAGACCAAAGCACTGCCCGCGGTGTTCGGTGCACTCGCCGACGGCGTAGACGTCGGGGTGTGACGTGCGCAGATAGTCGTCGACCAGAATGCCGCGGTTGACCTCCAGACCGGCCGTCTTGCCGATGCCCGAGTTGGGACGAATGCCGGCTGCGACGACCACCAGGTCGGCTTCAAGCGACTCGCCGTCGGCGAACAGCACGCCCTCGACATGTCCGGCGCCCGACAGCGCCTGCGTCATCGCCTGCGTCTTCACGGCGACGCCGAGGTTGTTCATCTTGCGCTCGAGGTAGCGGCCCCCGGCTTCATCGAGTTGCCGCTCCATCAACCACGGCGCCAGGTGGACGACCGTCACCTCGCAGCCCTGGACCTGCAAACCGCGAGCCGCTTCGAGGCCGAGTAGACCGCCGCCGATCACCACCGCCTTCGCGCCCGGACGCGAGCGCTCCAGCAGTCCGCGCGTGTCGTCCAGGTTCCGGAACGTGTAGACGCCTTCCTTGTCGACGCCGTCAATCGGCGGAACGAACGGCGACGAGCCGGTGGCGATGATCAGCTTGTCGAACGGAGTCGTATCGCCGTCGTCGCCGGTGAGCGTCTTGGAGTCCAAATCGACCGCGCTGATACGTACGCCGGCGCGTAACTCGATGCCGTTCGCCCGGTACCAATCCCAGTCGTTGAGCGTGATCTCATCGACCGAGCGTTCCCCGGCCAAGACCGAGGACAGCAGGATTCGGTTGTAGTTGACGTGGGTCTCGTCGCCGAAAATCGTGACGTCGAAGTCCCGGCTATGGCGCAGCACCTGCTCGACGCAAGCGACTCCCGCCATCCCGTTTCCCACCACCACCAGTTTCTGTCTGGACACCTGCAAGCCTCCCGAAGGTCACGGACTCCCGCCGTCGTCGTGGGACGACGGTGATGCAAGACGTCGGGACGGGGACGCCGAGCACGCGACCAAGGCCGCGACGCTCTAGAAAAAGTTGTGGTCGGGAGGAACGGGGCCCGACGAGCGAACTGGAGTCCAGTCGTTGGACTCGCCTGTCGTTCGCTCAGCACCCGTTCGGCTGAGGCGAGTAAGCTACGGCGATACGCCGTGGCTCAATATCGAGACCTTATCGGAGAAAGCCGGGCCGACGCAACAAAAAACGGCAAAAATTCGAACCGATCAATGAAATCTATGCGCGCAGTCTATCCACCAAAAGCTATGCGCCGCCGCGGATACGGCGGACGAGCTCCGGCGCCTCTTCGGCGAGTTGACGCAGGCAGATCGCCAATTTCGGATGCTTCGGTATGAAATCCGGTTCAAAGCCCTCGCGCCGGAGCGCCTCGGTCATCACCGGTCCGATCGAAGCCTTGACCACCCGTTCGCCGAGCTCCTCCCGGAGGGCCTTCTCCAGGTCCAGTTCGCGAGCCGTCTTCAGCAGATGCGTGAGCTGCACCGAGGAGAGAAACAGTACGACGTCGCAGTTGCCGACGACGATGCGTCGAACGGCTTCCTTCAAGCGGCTCAAGTCGTGCGGCATGGCCCAGCGATAGACGGGGGTCGCGGTGACGCGGAACCCGCGTTCCTCGAGCGCCGCAACGAACTCCGGGTTCGGCACGCCGTACTCTTGCACGGCGACGCTTTCAAGCTCCAACTCGCGCATCCGCTCGGCGACTTCGCGCCAGGTGTTCGGCTCGGGCACGTTGAGGTCGGCCGGCACGCCCCACTTGCGCAGCACCGCGGCCGGCTTCGGTCCCCGAGACACGGTGGTCACGCGGGCGAGCGCCGACATCAGTTGCTCTTCGAGTCCGATCGACTTCGCGGCTTCGCGCAGGTATTCCGCGCCGACTCCCGTCAGCAAGACGAGCGACTGGTAGCGATCCGCGACGAGGTCACGGACCAGTTGCAGACAGGGACCGTTCTCTTCAAGAGGCGTCTCTCGAACCGACGGAGCATTGAAGCAGGCGCCGCCATGCCGCGCGACCAGGTCCTCGACCAGATCGGCGCGGCGGCTTTCGAGTGCGACGACTTCGAGCCCAGCGAGCGACATAACGCACGAGCCGCCCGGCAGGCAGCCCCTGAACGATCTGTACCAGAAAGCGGCCGCACTTTGGAAATCCGTTGTGCGTCGGTACGGCATCTTCCCCGCCGCTTTCCTCTTCCCGAGCGAAGCGCACACGGGCAACGACCGAGACCTCCGTGGCCGACGATAGGGCAGTACACAATCCGCCCTCCAGATCGCCCTTAGTCCCTGAAGCGGCAGACGGCGGCCCGTCGGCTCAATGACGGCAACTTGTTGAAAAGATGGAGCGGGAGACGGGGATCGAACCCGCGACATTCAGCTTGGGAAGCTGACGTTCTACCACTGAACTACTCCCGCTTCTCGGCGCTTCTCTCGGAATTCTTTCGAGCGCCCGAATCGATCGCAGTCTAACACGGCGGCCTTACTTGCGGGCCCACCAGCCAAGCGCCAAGGTCAACAGCACGCTCAGCAAGATCGACGTCGCGATCGGGAAGTACACCGTCGTCGATCTGCCGCGCCAAACCAGATCGCCCGGCAGACGGAACAGCTCGACGCCCGCCTTCGAGGCCAGCATCACCACCAGCCCCAAAACCGCCAGTCCGAGGCCCGCCGCCAACAAGATCTTCCCGACATCCACGCGCTCAGCCTAGCTCATGCCGGTCAGCTCATGAAGCCGAGGTCGCGTTCGCCGAAGTTCCGCAAGTTCGGGAAAACGGTGTCGATATCGCCGTCGCTCAATCCGAACCACTTCGCCAACGTCGCCGCGTACTGCTCAAGCGACGTCGTCGGGATCCAACGCCCGCGCTCGTCGGCGTCGTCCGGCCCCTGCAACGTCAGGTTCGGGAAGCGCCCGTAGAGCGCGCCGCCGCGAACCGCACCGCCCAAGACGACGTGGGCGCCGCCCCAAGCGTGATCCGTGCCGACCCGAGCGTTCGGCTCGAACGTTCTCGCGAACTCACTCTCCGTAAACGTCGTCACTTCGCTCGTCACGCCCAGTTCGTCCTTGGCTTGCTCGAACGACGCCAAGGCGCCGGCGAGTCCGCTGAGCAGGTTGTCGTGCCGTCCGGCTTGCTCGGAGTGCGTATCGTAGCCGCCGGTCGAGCAGAAGAAGATCTGCCGTCGCATCCCCAAGGCGTTGCGGGCGCGGATCAATCGAGCCACCTGGTTGAGCTGCCGCCCGAGGCCCGAGTCAGGAAAGTCCGTCGCCAGCGGAGCGTCGTCGCCCAGCGCCGCCTCCACGCGACGCCCGACTTCAACCGCGTCGTTAAAGATCGACTTCGCTTCCTGCACCAACACGACGCCCGAGGGCAGTTCCAGCAGTTGCTGCACCGCGTCGTTACGCGCCCGCAGAACCTCTTCGCTCCCGCGGCCTTCGAGACCTCCGATCGACCCGGCGCCGATCGCCGCAGGCTGCGTCACCCTTCCGGCCAAAAGCGCACTCGTGCCCGAGACCGAGATCCCGACCGGAAAGTCGCCCGCCGGCTGCACGTCCAACAACTGGTCGGCCATGCGTCCGCCCCAACCGGTGCCCGGCAAGTCGTTCGGCGGCGCCGTCTGCCACTGCAACTGCTGGTCGGAGTGCGAAAACAGATTGCGCGGCGCGACCGCTTCCCCTTCGCGATACTGCTCGCGCGTCAGCGGTCGCACGAGCGTACCCACGTTCGCCGCCACCGCCATCCGACCCTGCGCGTAGTAGGGGTGCAGCGCCGCCATCGCCGGGTGGAGTCCCATCTCTTCTCCGGCGGCTTGCATCGGCAGCAACTCGCCGCGCGGGATCGCCAACTCGCCGCGAACCGCCGCGTAGCGGTCGTACTGCGCGCTGACCGGCACAATCGTGTTGTCCGAGTCGTTGCCTCCGAACAAGAACACGCAGACCAGCGCCTTGTAGTCGCCGCCCGCCTGCGCCAGCGCGTTCACCGGTCCCATCCGTCCCAGCCCGATCGCCGCCGCGCCGCGCGCGCCGAGGCCGAGGAGTTTTCTGCGAGTGATCCGTCTCGTCATGTCGCTAGTGCTCCACCTGATACTCAGCCGACGTCGCCGCCACGTAGATCGCGTTGCGGATCCGGTCGCGCGGCTCTTCCAGACCCGCCATCGATCGCCGGATCGTCTCGCGCACTTCGCCCGTCATCCGCCCTTGGAACAGCATCCGGTCGATCGCATCGAGCACCCGGTCCGGCTCGTCGGCCATGTCTTCGAGCCAGTCGAACTCGATCGAGACGCCGTAGTTCAAATCGTTGCGCGACACCTCGTCGACGAAGTTCGCGCGTTCCAGCGCGTTGCCCTTGGTAAAGATCTGGAATTCCGGACCCAAGAGTCCGCTTTGCGTCCGGAACTTCGGCGAGAAGTAACTAAAGATGCTCGGCGGATAGAAGACCCACTGGCCCATCTGCTGCCCGTACTCGTTCAAGTGACTGTCGGGCGTCGCCTGCGCGCCCAACGCGCGAAGCAGCGTAAGAGTGAACAGGATCGGTTCGCGCAGGTGACCGCCGGTCGGCGAACTCGTCGACGCTTCCGGGTCGAGCAAGATCGCGCGCAGCACGGCTTTCAGGTCGCCGCGATCGCCCTCGCCGTTGTCGGCGAAAGCCGCCGCCACGCGCTCGACGTACCCGGGGCTCGGGTTCGAAGAGACGAGCTGCTGAATGAGTTGCTTCCCGATGAACGGCCCCATGTTCGGGTGCTCAAACAGGTTCCGCAGCGCATCGTCGAGGTCCTTGCGCGCCGACTGTCCGGCAGGCAAGACCGTCCCGTTGAGCAGCGTCTTCGGACCGCTGTCGTGACGCTCTTCGACGGCTTCCATCCGCCCGTCGTAGTAGTCGTAGTTCGTCCAGTGCAGCGTGCCGTTCGGACGGGTCGGATAGGTCCAACCAGTCAACGCACGAGTGAACTCCTGTACGTCCGTCTCGCTGTAAGCCGGAAGCGGTTCGCCGTCGGGACCCAACTGAGGCGTGCCGTCCGGGTTCAGCAACTCGGTGCCGATCGTCAACAACTGCAGCAACTCGCGCGCATAGTTCTCGTTCGGCGGTTCGGGATACTCTTCGTCCTGCGCCGCGTTGTTGACCATGTCGAGGTACTCGCCCATGGTCGGACTGAGCGTAACCTCCCGGATCAAATCGTAGTAGTTGCCGAAAGCGTGATCGTTCAGCAGCCGCAAGTAAGGAACCATCTGGTCGCGCCGCCCGACCGTGTTCGCCGAGACCACCAGAATCTTGCTTAGCGCGAACATCATCCTCTGTCGCAACTGATCCTCGCCGTACAGCGCGTGGTAGAAGAAGCGATCCTGCACCGGCCGCAACCCGCCGATGTCGTCCTCGCGGAACTCCGACGGCCGCGCCGCGAACTGCTCTTCAACGAACGCCTCCGGGCCGACCGTCTTCAGCCGCTCGATCAACTCCGGCGTCGGTCCCCACGTGGCGTGATCGAGCAGCCGCGCGTACGACTCGGGCAGCACCGTCACCTCGACCTGATCGCGCAGGATGAACTGCCCGTCGTTCGCAGCCAACTCGAAGACGTAGTCTCCCGGCGTCGTCAACCGGATTACCGGCTCCAGCAAGTTGCGCGACTCAAAGGCGGCGTCGGCGGGCCCCGAGACCTGCGACCAAACGACCTCTAGACCGCCCGGCAGCCCGTCGTCCATCGCGCTCCCGCGCAACCGAATCACGTCGTTCGGCAACGAAGTCATCCGGTTGTCACCGGCCTCGGCGTAAGGCGCTTGGTTGGCCGCGGGTGATCCGCCCGTCGCGATATCGCGTCCGCCGGAGAGGTAGTTGCGACGCAACTCGGCCTCGTTCAACGGACGGCCATAGATCGCGACGAGATGCACCTCGCCCGACCAGCCGTGATGCCCGTCGCCCTCGGCGCCTACGACCAGCGGCAACTCGGGATTCCACTCGTCGAGGTTGCCGATACGCGGCCGCGCCTCAGTCTGCTCGCCGTTGCGATAGAGGCGCAACATCTCGCCGTCCCAAGTCGCGGCGTACTGCGCCAACCCGGCCTCGAACGTCTCCCGCGCCCGCAGACTGGGCTGTCCGTTGTCTTTCGTCTCGGCCGTCCGCAGGTAGGCCATCAAGCCTTCGCGATCCTGCGCCAGACCAAAGTTCTTCTCGCGATAGCTGCGCTCGGAGAACGAAAGCATCGTCGCGTCCGACTGCGCCAAGTCCGCCGGCTGGGCCCAAATCTCAAACGTAAAGGCGTTGCGGGCGACCAGCGCGTGGCGCAGATCCGCGGCGCCTTCCGCCGATTGCAGCCGCCCCTCTTCAGGCAGATAGACGCCGTTGCCGCCCGCGAGCCAACGCGCTCCGTCGACCAGTTCCAGCGGCGGCGCCGCGTTCGCGCCCGAGTGATCGGCCGCCGCCTCGCCCGCACCCTCGGTCAGCGAGTAGAACGCCAACAGATCCTGCTCCACGCGCGACGTGGCGACCACGCTCACCGTCGTCTCCGACACGCTCGTCTCGACTCCGTCCGACGCCCGCAACTCCAGGCGATAGTCGCCCGGCGCGGGAAACGTCGCCGATCCGTACGGCGCCGAAGCGTCGTCCCACACGACCTCGGCCGGACCTTCAAGCATCCGCCAGCTCACCTCCAACGAGCCGCCGGGCAGCCCGTCGTCGTGCGCGTATCCGGTCAGCTCCGCCCGCGATTCCGGCCGAATCAACAGCCGCCCCGGGCCCGCGTCGACCAGCGGAGCGCGGTTCGTTCCGCCGCCTACAGCCGGGTTCGATCCCGCCTCAAAGTTGCGCGTGATCTCCTCATCCGTCAGCCCGCGGTTGTAGATCGCGACCGTGTAGAGCTCGCCGATCCACGGCCGCTCGCCGTCCACCTCGTTGCCGAACAGTAGCGAGTAGTCCGGCTCCCAATTCGAAAGATCACCGCCGCGTTGCTCCGCGCCGAACAACTGCCCGTTGCGATAGAGCGCCACCGTCCCGCCCGAAAACGTCACGACGTAGTGCTCCAACTCCGAGCTGACGGCGTCGCGAAAGCGGATATCCGGCGTCCCGTTCTCGTCCGTCTCCGTCGTGCGCAGCCGCACGCGTACGTCGTCGCCTTCGATCCCGAGCATGAAGTTGCGCTGCCACGGATTCGGCGAAAGCGTCACGATGCGCGCCGGACCGCCCTGCTCGATCGCCGCGCCGCGCACCCAGACCTCGACGCTGAACGCGCCTGCGGCGACCAGCGCGTCGCGCAACGAATCCGCGTTGCGACGTTGCACCGCCGCCGGCGACTCCGGCGACGAATCAAGCGCAATCCCGTTGCGCCCATCAAGCCAACGCACCGCGCCGGACGTCCTGAGATCGAGTCGTCCAGGCGCCGGACCGCGATCGACCACCGCGTCTCCCGCGCCGAGCAACAGCGGGTAGTAAGCGACCAATCCGTCGCTTACCCGGTCACCAATCGTTTGTGGAACAGCCCGATCGCGACTCGGATCGGTTCGGCTGCGCAACGGCGTGCGCGGATCAGCTTGTAGACAAGGGACTACCGCCAGGGTCGCCAGGAGGGTCGCCGTCAACGCGAACGCACCTCTCCGAACGAACCCCGCGGAAACGAGCTTCCGGGGGGACATCAAGCTCCTCCTCGGCACGACCCGTAGCGATCCGGGCGCCAATCCCCAAGCCGTGCGATTTATCGACAATAACAGGGATCCTTTTCAGCGAAAACCCCTAAGCAGGAAATTCACATCGCCTGCATTTCGTGTAAATACTTCTCGGCGTAAGCCCCGCTACGCTGTACCCCGGACGCAGAAAAGCCGCCGTCAATCGCGTGACGGCGGCCTCCAAAAGTTCAGACGTCTGCGAGCCGCGTTACCCGACCAGCTCGTAGCGGTTGAAGTGGAACGCGATCTCAATCGCCGCATTTTCGGGCGAATCCGATCCGTGCACGGCGTTCCGCTCGATGTCCGTCCCGTACAGATTGCGGATCGTACCGTCGGCCGCTTCCTTCGAGTTCGTCGCGCCCATCACTTCCCGCAGACCGGCGATCGCGTTCTCGCGCTCCAGACAGGCGGCCGTAATCGGTCCCTCGGTCATGAACTTGACGAGGTCGCCGAAGAACGGCCGCTCCTTGTGCACGGCGTAGAAGTCCTCGGCCTGCTCTTGGGTCAGCTTCAGCTTCTTGAAGGCGACGATCTTGAAGCCCTCTTTCTCAAAGTGAGCCAGGATGTTCCCGGTGTTCCCAGCCGCCGTCGCGTCCGGCTTAATCATGGTCAGCGTACGTTCGATAGCCATCTTATTCAAACTCCTTTCGTAGGGATTTCGCAGGACTCTTTCGTAGGGTGAGCCGCACCCGTGCGGCCGAGCCCATGCGGCCCTGGTATTCGAGAAACCTTCTTCCTCTGAAGCCTACAGCAGCGCCGCCAGCGTCGACGCCATCTCCGCCGGCGAGGGTGCGACCGCGATTCCCGCCGCTTCGAGCGCCGCTTGCTTATCCGCCGCCGTACCTTTGCCGCCCGAGATAATGGCCCCGGCGTGGCCCATCCGACGCCCCGGAGGCGCCGTCGCTCCGGCGATAAACGAGGCCACCGGCTTCGTCACGTGATCCTTCACGTACTGCGCCGCCGTCTCTTCCGCCGTGCCGCCGATCTCGCCGATCATCATGATCGACGACGTATCCGGGTCGCTCTCAAACAGCGCCAACGCATCGACGAACGTCGTGCCGATAATCGGGTCCCCGCCGATGCCGATGCACGTCGATTGCCCGATGCCCATCGCCGTCAACTGCCCGACTACCTCGTAGGTCAGCGTGCCCGAGCGCGACACCACGCCCACCGATCCTTCCTTGTGGATCGCCGCCGGCATGATGCCCATCTTGCACTGCCCCGGCGAAATCACGCCCGGACAGTTCGGCCCGACCAGCCGCGTCGAAGAAGCGTCCAGGATCGGCTTCACCTTAACCATGTCCGCCGCCGGAATCCCTTCGGTGATGCAGATCGCCAACGGAATCTCGGAATCAATCGCTTCCAAGATCGCATCCGCCGCGCCCGGAGGCGGAACGAAGATCATCGTCGCGTTCGCGCCGGTCTCCTTCACCGCCTCTTCCACCGTGTTGAACACGGGCACGTCCATGATCGTCTGGCCGCCCTTGCCCGGCGTCACGCCCGCCACGACCTTCGAGCCGTAGGCGATGCACTGCTCGGCGTGGAACTGTCCCGCACGGCCGAAGCCCTGGACCAGAATGCGAGTCTCTTTGTTGACTAGTACGCTCATCGAATTCTCGTCCTTCCGTTACTTGGCCGCCGCGACGACCTTCTCGGCCGCCTCTTTCATGTCCGCCGCGACCGTAAAGTCCATGCCGGATTCCTCAAGCAACTTGCGGCCCTCGTCGACCTTCGTGCCTTCAAGCCGCAAGACGATCGGGACCTGGATGTCGAGTTCCTTCGCCGCCGCGATCACGCCCTCTGCCAGCACGTCGACGCGCAGGATGCCGCCAAAAATGTTGATCAAGATCGCCTTCACGTTCTTGTCCGCCAAGATGATGCGGAAGGCGTTCTTGATCTGGTCGGCGTTCGCGCCGCCGCCCACGTCCAAAAAGTTCGCCGGCGATCCGCCCGCGTACTGGATGATGTCCATCGTCGCCATCGCCAGACCGGCGCCGTTCACCATGCAGCCGATCGTGCCGTCGAGCTTGATGTAGTTCAGCCCGTGGTCGGTCGCCTCGGTCTCAAGCGGCTCCTCTTCGTCCAGATCGCGCAGCTTGACCAAGTCCGAATGCCGGAACAACGCGTTGTCGTCGATGTCGAGTTTCGCGTCGAGCGCCACCGCCCGGTCGTCTTCGGTGATGACGAAGGGATTGATCTCGATCAAGTTCGCGTCGGTCGCCTCGTAAGCTTTGGCCAACGCCGAGATCGCCGCCACCGCGCCCTTCAGCGCCTCCGCCTTGATGTTCAGCTTGAAGGCCAAACGCCGCGCCTGATACCCGGTCAGCCCGAGCGCGGGATCGATCGTCTCCTTCAAGATCAGCTCGGGCGTTTTCTCGGCAACCTCCTCAATATCCATGCCGCCTTCGGACGACGCCATGAACACCGGCTTGCCCGAGGCGCGGTCGAGCGTCACGCCCAAGTAGATCTCGCGCGCGATCGGCAGCGTCTCTTCGACCAGCACCCGCTTGACCAACCGCCCTTCGGGACCGGTCTGGTGCGTGACCAGCGTCATGCCCAAAATCTCGCTCGCCTTGGCGTGTGCGTCGGCCGCATCGTCGGCCAACTTCACGCCGCCGCCCTTGCCGCGTCCGCCGGCGTGGATCTGCGCCTTGACGACCACCCGTCCGCCCAACTTTTCGGCGACTTCGCGAGCCTCGTCGGCGGTGTAGGCGACGTCTCCGCGGGGCGTCGGAACGCCGGCTTCGCGCAAGATCTCCTTGGCCTGATATTCGTGGATTTTCATGGATTTAGGGGCCCGTTTTAGGCCTGCGTGATACGATCGAGACGATTCTCTGGACGAAGTCCCATCATAGAGATCGTCCGGAAGATTCGCAATCGATATGGGAGCTCTGCTCGACGCCCTGCACGCCTCCGTCGGGGGCCGTCACCTCACTGAAGACCAAGCCGCCGCCGCCCTCGAAGAGATCCTCTCGGGCGACGCCGATCCGGCCGCCGTCGGCGCCCTTCTGGCCTCCTTACGCATCCGCGGAGAGACCGCCGACGAACTCGTCGGCTTCGCCCGCGTCATGCGCGCCCACGCCGCCCCCGTCGCCTCCCGTCAGATCGATTCGGCCGACATGGTCGACACCTGCGGAACCGGCGGCGACGGCGCCTCGACCTTCAATATCTCCACCGTCTCGGCCTTCGTCGTCGCCGGCGCGGGCGTTCCCGTCGCCAAGCACGGCAACCGCTCGATCTCGAGCCGTTCGGGCTCGGCCGACGTGCTCGAGGCAGCGGGCGCCAACGTCCAGCTCACCGCCGATCAAGCCCGCGCCGCCATCGACGAGACCGGCGTCGGCTTTCTCTTCGCGCCGCTCATCCATCCGGCGATGAAGCACGTCCAGCCGGTCCGCAAGGCGCTCAAGATGCGCACCGTCTTCAACCTGCTCGGCCCGCTGACCAACCCGGCCGGCGCCGGCGCGCAAGTCATCGGCGTCTACGCCGACGACCGCGTCCGCCTCGTCGCCGACGCCCTCAACCGTCTCGGCGTCCGCCGCGCCTTCGTCGTCCACGGCTCGGACGGCCTCGACGAGATCACCACCACCGGCCCGACCCACGTCGCCGAAGTCCGCGACGGCGAGGTCTCCGAGTCGCAGGTCGCTCCCGCCGACTTCGGCGTCGAAACCGCTAAGACCGAAGACCTAGCGGGAGGCGAAGCCGACGAAAACGCCCTCCACCTCGAACGCATCCTCGAAGGCGTCCACGGCCCCCGCCGCGACGTCGTCGTCGTCAACGCCTCCGCCGCCCTCGTCGCCGCGGGCCAAGCAGAGACCTTCGCCGAGGGAGCCGAAAAGGCCGCCCAATCGATCGACTCCAGCGCCGCCAAAGACAAGCTCCGCACCTTCATCGAATTCACCAACCGCTACCGCGCGTCGTAGCCTTTTCAGCAACGCGACCGGACCAATTCGCGACAAACTAGTCGTCCAACAACCGTGCCGCGGGCGTCAGGCTGCGCCCACGGTCGCTTGGAATCACGCGCCCCAATACCTCAACGAACCCGCTCCTTCGAGCGTCTACCGTTCGTGACCCGTCCAGCCGCGGCCCTTCTCTGTCTCCTCGGCCCTCTCCTACAGGCCGACCAAGAGGCCGGAAACGTCGCCCACGTCCAAGCCTCCGAGTACGGCCGCTGCTACGCAAAGTCCGTCCCGTCCGAGCGCTACGGCAACTCGGGCACGACCACGGTGTTCCGAGTCACAAGGAGCGCAGACGAACCGCTCCATGAGTTCAACTGGTACGCCCCGCAACTCCGTCTAGCCTGCAACGTCTCCGACGGCAAAACTCCGGTCGGCGTCTCGATCGTCCAATTCGGCCCATGGCAGCGCGGGCATCAGGCAAGCAAGGACCACCTAGCGCTGGCGTTCTACTTCAAGGGCGAGAAGGTCGCCGAATACTCGACCCTCGACCTCTCAGGAGCGCCCGCCAACGTCAGCGCGTCCGTCTCGCACTACGTCGTCATCACCACGATCGAAGGCTACGAATTCCAAGCGGGCAATCAAGCCGTGTTCCGCCTAAAAACCCAAGACGGTCGCACCCTGTCATTCGACCCGACCACCGGCGCCCGCATCCCCTAACCGCAGCCTCTTCCGGACAGCGGTCAGCGGACCGACGGACAACGGGCCAACTACATATGCAACGCGCGCCCGTCGACCGCCAACGCCGCTTCTTTCACGATCTCGGCCAGCGTCGGATGCGCATGCGACGTCCGCGCCAAGTCTTCCGATGAAGCGCCGAACTCGATCGCCGTCACCGCTTCCGCAATCAAATCCCCCGCGCGCGCCCCGATGATGTGGACGCCCAAGATCCGGTCCGTCTTTTCATCCGCAAGGATCTTCACAAACCCCTCAGTCGCAGCCAGCGCTTTCGCCCGGCCGTTCGCGATATAGGGGAACTTGCCCTTGCGATAAGCGACGCCCGCCTCCTTGAGCTGCTCCTCCGTCTTGCCGACCGAGGCGATCTCCGGGTGCGTGTAGGCGACGCCGGGAATCGCGTCGTAGTTGACGTGCCCGTAGCCCGTCACGATCCCTTCCACGCAGGCCACGCCCTCTTCCTCGGCCTTGTGCGCCAACATCGGCCCGCGGATCACGTCGCCGATCGCATACACGCCGTCGACCGCCGTCTTGAAGTGGTCGTCCACCTCGATCTGGCCGCGCTTGTCCGCCGCCAGCCCGATCGCCTCAAGCCCCAGACCTTCCGTGTTCGGCTTGCGTCCGACCGAGAGCAGCACCTGATCGCAATCGATCGTCTCGCCGCCTTCGATCTCGACCTTCGCTTTGGTCTTGAGCGACTTCGCGCCGGTGACCTTCACGCCCAGCCGGAACTCCAGCCCCTGCTTCTTGAGGATCTTCTCGGCCTCTTTGCCGACCTCGGCGTCCATGCCGGGAAGGATGCGGTCCAGGTACTCAAGAACCGTGACCTTCGATCCCAGCCGCTTCCACACCGAGCCGAGTTCGAGTCCGATGTACCCGGCGCCGATGACGACTAAGTGCTCTGGCACGGGGTCGTAGCCGAGCGCCTCCGTGCTCGTGCCGATGCGCTGTCCGTCGGGCGCGACGCCCGGGATCGTCGATGAGACGCTGCCCGTCGCGATGATGATCTTCTCGGCCTCCAGCTGCTCTTCGCCCGAGGAACTGGCGACCGTCAGCTTGCCCGGCGCAGTGAAGGCGGCCGTGCCTTCATAGCGCGTGATCTTGTTCTTCTTCATCAAGCCCGCGACGCCTTGGGTCAGCGCCTTCACGACGCGGTCCTTGCGTCCGAGCATCTTCTTCAAGTCGAGTTCGACGCCCGAAGTCGCGACGCCGTGCGCCGCCAACCCGCCGTCCTGCGCCTCATGGAACAGTTCGCTCGATTCCAGCAGCGCCTTCGACGGAATGCAGCCGATCCGCAAACACGTGCCGCCGAGCGCCTTCTCTTTCTCGATAATGGCCGTGTCCAGGCCCAGTTGAGCCGCCCGCAACGCAGCCACGTAGCCGCCGGGACCGGCGCCGATAACGATCAGATCGTGTTTCGCCATGATGTCTTGTTCGGGCCGCGGCCCTGTCCGGCCGAAGCCTAGATCTCCAGCAGAATCCGCTCGGGATTCTCAATCACGTCCTTCACGCGCTTGAGGAACGTTACCGCCTCGCGTCCGTCCACCAGCCGGTGGTCATAGGTCAGCGCCAGGTTCATCATCGGCCGGATGACGATCTCTTTGTTGACCACCACCGCGCGATCCTGGATCGCGTGCAGACCGAGAATCCCCGACTGCGGCGCGTTGACGATCGGCGTCGAAAGCATCGATCCGTAGATGCCGCCGTTCGAGATCGTGAACGTGCCGCCCTGCAATTCGGATAAATCGATCTTATTCTCTTTTGCTCGACGGCCGAAGTCCGCGATCGTGTTCTCGATCTCTGCAAAGCTCAAGGTCTCGGCGTTGCGGATGATCGGAACGACCAAGCCGCGACCGCCGCCCACCGCGATGCCGACGTCGTAGTAGTGCCGATAGACGATGTGTTTCCCGTCGATGCGAGCGTTGATCGCCGGACACTCCTTGAGCGCCTCGACCACCGCCTTCACGAAGAACGACATGAAGCCGAGCTTCACGCCGTTCTTGGCGACGAACGCCTCTTGATGACGCTTGCGCAGCGCCATCACCTCGCTCATGTCCGCCTCGTTGAACGTCGTCAGCAGAGCCGCGCCCTGCTGCGCCGCCACCAGATTGCGCGCGATGACCTTGCGCATCGGCGACATCGCTTTGACTTCTTCTTCGCGGCCCGGTTCGGTCGAAGCGACCGGCGGAGCGCTCGGCGCCTCTTGGACCGGCGCAGGGGCCGGCGCGGGAGCGGGAGCAGGAGCCGGCGCCGGCGCCGGCGCTTGCTTCGCCTCCACCGCGCGCTGCGCATCTTCCTTCAACACGCGTCCGCCCTTACCCGTGCCCTCGACCCCGGCCGGATCGATGCCCGCTTGCCCCAGCACGCGCGCCGCCGCCGGCATCACCGGCGGAGCCCCGTTCGCGGCAGGCTTCGCCGCGGGCTTCTCGGCCGGCTTCGGCGCCGGAGCCGCTTTCTTCTCGGGCGCCGTCTCTGCCTTAGGTTCCGGCGCCTCAGCCTTGGCCTCTTCCTTCGCCGGCGCCGCGTCGGCCGGAGCTTCGCCTTCCTCCATCGTGCCGATCACGTCGCCCACCGCGGCCTCTTCGCCGTCCGGCTTCGTAATCGAACGCAAGAACCCGCTCACCGGCGCCGGCAGCTCGATCGCCGCCTTGTCCGTCTCAATCTCCACCAGCACGTCGTCGGCCGCGACCCAGTCGCCCACCGCCTTGCGCCACTGGCCGATCTGTACTTCCGTGATCGATTCGCCCGATGCCGGGACCTTCAGCTCAACTGCCATGTTCGTTTATTCCAACCCCGCGAACGCTTCGTCGATCAGCGCCTTCTGCTCCAGCTTGTGCGAACTCGCCGAGCCCGTCGCAGGCGACGCCGAGGGCGATCGCGATACGCGCGTCAGAGGATGCCGCTTCTCAATCAAGTCGCCGTACACGCACCGCACAAAGCGCCACGATCCCATGTTCTCGGGCTCTTCCTGAACCCAATAGGTCGGGATGCCGTCTTCATACGGTTCGAGCGCCTTCGCGATCGTCTCCTCGCTCAACGGATACAACTGCTCGAAGCGCAGGATCGCCACGTCGTCGCGCCCCGTCTCTTCCCGCCGCGCTGCCAGATCGTAGTAGACCTTGCCCGTACAAAGCAGAATCCGCTTCGTCGTCTTCGGCTGCTCGCGCGTATCCGGCAAGATCCGCTCAAAGATCCCTTCGGTAAAGGACTCCAGCGGCGAAACGACTTTCGGGTGCCGCAACAAGCTCTTCGGCGTCATCACGATCAGCGGCTTGCGCCACCGCCGCACCACCTGCCGCCTCAGCGCGTGATACATCTGCGCCGGCGTCGTCGGATAGATCACCTGCATGTTGTCTTGCGCGCACTGCTGCAAGAAGCGCTCCAGCCGCGCACTCGAGTGCTCCGGCCCCTGCCCCTCAAAGCCGTGCGGCAGCAGCATCACCAGGCCGCTCAACCGTTCCCACTTGTCCTCGGCCGTCGAGATGAACTGGTCGATGATCACCTGCGCCGCGTTGACGAAGTCGCCGAACTGCGCCTCCCAAGCGATCAGCCCGTCGGGCCACTCCAAGCTGTAGCCGTACTCAAAACCCACCACGCCCGCTTCCGACAGCGGCGAGTTGTGGATGTCGAAGTGCCCTTGCCGCGGCGATAGATGCCGCAACGGCACGTAAGAGTGGCCGAACTCCACGTCGCGCAGCACCGCATGCCGATGGCTGAACGTGCCGCGCTCGCAATCCTGCCCGGTTAGTCGAACACGATACCCCTCGGCCAGCAACGTGCCGAAGGCCAACGCTTCACCCGCCGCCCAGTCGAGCGGACGCTCGCCCTTGGCCATCTTGCTGCGCTGCTTGAGCAGCCGCGCGATCCGCGAATCGGGGTGGAACTCCTGCGGCGTACGGCTGAGCTTCTCCAGCACCGCCGTCAATCGGTCGCGCCCGACGCCGGTCTCCATCTCGTCGACCTTCACGTCATCGCCGCCGATATACCCGGCCCAGTGCCCGGTCATCTTCTCGCCGGCGTGGATGTAGTCGTCGCTCCGCGCCGCCGAAAGCTCTTCTTCCAAGTGCAGTCGCCGTTGCTCGGCGATGCGGTCCGCCTCGCCCTTGGTCACCCCGCCCTGCGTCAGCAGATGTTCGAGATAGGCTTCGCGCGTCGTCTTGCGTTTCGAGATCGCCTTGTACAGCAGCGGCTGCGTGAACGACGGCTCGTCGCCCTCGTTGTGCCCGTGCCGCCGATACCCGTACATGTCGATCACCACGTCGCGCTTGAACGTGTTGCGGAAATCCATCGCCAGACGGATCACCTGCGCCACCGCTTCCGGATCCTCGCCGTTGACGTGGAAAATCGGGATCTGGAGCATCTTGCCCAGCCCCGAGGCGTAGATCGACGATCGTCCCTGCTCGGGCGGCGTCGTAAACGCAATCTGGTTGTTGACGATCACGTGGATCGTCCCGCCGACCGTGTACCCGGCCAACTCGCTCATGTTGAGCGTCTCCTGCACCACGCCTTCCCCGGCAAACGCGCCGTCGCCGTGGATCAGCAACGTCAGCCCGCGCCGCCGCTGCGTATCGTGGTTCCGGTCCTGCTTGGCGCGCATGCGCCCCACCGCCACCGGGTTCACGTACTCCAAGTGCGATGGGTTGAAGCACAGCGAGAGATGCACGTTGTGCCCCTTCGCCGTCTTCCACTCGCTCGAGTACCCCAGGTGATACTTCACGTCGCCGCGACTGTGGTGCAGGTGCGGATCGCGATCTTCAAACTCCCGGAAAATCTGCTGCGGGCTCTTGCCCATCACGTTCGCCAGCACGTTCAGCCGGCCGCGATGCGCCATGCCGATCACGATCGTCGAGATACCCTGGTCGCCCGAACGCTCGATCGCCAGGTCCAACAGCGGAATCAGACTCTCGCAGCCTTCGAGCGAAAAGCTCTTCGCGCCGACGAACTTCTTCTGGATAAAGTCCTCGAAGATCGTCGCGTCCGTCAGCTTGGTCAAGATGCGCAACTGGCGGCCGGTCGACAACTGCAAGCGGTTGCCCGTACCCTCCATACGCTTCTGCAGCCACTCGCGCTCGGTCAGATCGTCGATGTGCATGTACTGCACGCCGATCGAGCGTGTATAGGTTTCGCGCAGTCGCTCGATGACGGTGCGCGCCGTATCGAACTTGCACCCCGAAAGCGTATGCGGCGAAATCTTACGATCCAGATCCGGATCCCACAGCCCGTGGTAGGAAGGATCGAGCTCCGGCGGCGACGAGCGCGGCAGCCCCAACGGGTCCATCCGGGCGACCATGTGGCCGCGCACGCGATACGCCCGAACCAGCTTGTCCACCCGATCCTGTAGACCCAGCGCCTCGCCTTCCAGGTCGTGGACCGCCTGCCCGTTCACCGGCCCGTTGGCCTTGGTTGCGGGCCGCAGTGTAGCCGGACGTCGCGCGGCCAAGGAGGGCGACGAACCAGCGGACGCCATCGAGCCGCCTGTCCCGTTCCCGCCCGCGCCGTTCACCGGCGTCTCGGCGATCGAGTCGAAATAGGCGCGCCACTCCGGCGCCACCGCTCCCGGCTCTTCGAGATACTCCTCATACAGCCCCTCCACAAAGGAGAGGTTCACGTCGCCCGGCCAGTCGATATGTTCCGCCATGACTCGTCCGTTTGCCTGCTATGCCGATCTCATCATCGCACTCCGCGAGGATTTGCGACGGGTGCGTCGACCGTCCGCGGCTTCCTCTTTCAGAATGAGCGCCGTACGCCGCGCCCAGGCCTCCGTTACGCTGTGGATATTCTGCGCGAAAATGCCCTACACGGTCTCCTAACGGCAGTTCGTCCCGGAACCTGTTCCACCGCCCGTGCCTGATCCTCGCCCCACGCCCCGCTCCTCGTTCTCGATCGGTCCGATTCCGGTCGCCCCCGACGCGCCTCTCTTCGCCGTCTCCGGGCCCTGCGTCATCGAATCCGAAGAGCACGCCCTCGCCGTCGCCCGTCGCGTCCGAGCCGCCTCGGAAGCCTCCGGCGTCCCCGTCGTCTTCAAGGCCTCCTACGACAAAGCCAACCGCACCTCCGTCACGTCCTACCGCGGCCCCGGTCTCCAAGAAGGACTGCGCATCCTGGCCGCCGTCCGAGCCGAAACCGACCTGCCGATCCTAACCGACGTACACGAACCCGCGCACGTCGGCCCCGCGTCAGAAGTCTGCGACGTCCTCCAGATCCCCGCCTTCCTCTCCCGCCAGACCGACCTGCTCGTCGAAGCCGGCCGCTCCGGCGCCGTCGTCAACATCAAGAAGGGCCAATTCCTCGCCCCCTGGGACGTCAAGCACGCAGCCGAGAAAGTCGCCTCCACGGGCAACCAGAAAATCCTGCTCACCGAACGCGGCGCGAGCTTCGGCTACCAAAACCTCGTCGTCGACTTCCGCGGCCTCCAGATGATGCGCGACTCCGGCTACGCAACCGTCCTCGACGTCACCCACAGCCTGCAACTCCCCGGCGCCGCCGGCGGCAAGAGCGGCGGACAGCCCGAATACATTGAGACGCTGGCCCGCGCCGGAGCCGCCGCCCGAGTCGACGGCCTGTTCTTTGAAGTCCACGACGACCCGCCCAACGCCCTCTCCGACGGCGCCAACGCACTCGAACTCGAGAAGCTCGAAAACCTGCTGACGCGCCTAAAGAAGATCGCCGACCTCGTCCGTTCTTTCGAGCCGTAGACGAAACCGAGTCATAGACGAACCCGACCGTGAGCGAACCGCTAGTCACCCGCTTCGCCCCCAGCCCGACCGGCCACCTCCACCTCGGGCACCTCGCCCACATGGTCTACCTCTGGGAGACGGCCGAAAAACTCGGCGCCCGCGTCCTGCTGCGAATGGAAGACCACGACCGAGGCCGCTGCCGCCCCGAGTACGAAGACTCGATCCTAGAAGACCTCGAATGGCTGGGTTTCCCCTACGAGCACCCCGACGGCAAACTCTACCGCCAAAGCGACCACCCCGAACGTTACGAAGCGGCGCTCGCCCGCCTAGCCGAAACGGAAAACGTCTTCCCCTGCACCTGCAGCCGCAAACAGATCGCCCAAGACAGCCCCGTCCCCAACCCCGACGGCGAAAGAAAATACTCCGGCCGCTGCCGGCATGCGGGGACTTCGCCGCCGCCCGACCCACCCTCCTCTTCCGCACCCCAACCCGCCCCACAAGCCCACGGCCTCCGCCTCCGACTATCCCCAGGCCTCGAAACCTTCGAAGACGCCGTCCAGGGCCCCCAATCCCAAGACCCCCACCAACAGATCGGCGACCTCCTCCTCCGCGACCGCGAGGGCAATTGGAGCTACCAATTCGCCGTCACGGTCGACGACCTGGAGCAAGGAGTCAACCTCATCATCCGAGGCGAAGACCTCCTCCCCTCCACCGGCCGCCAACTCCGCCTAGCCCGCCTCCTAGGCCGCCAAAACCAACCCCAATTCCACCACCACCCCGTCCTCCACGACTCGTCGGGAAACAAACTAAGCAAACGCGACCGCTCAGCGACGCTGCGAGAACTGCGTCGCTCGGGCTACACGACAGCCCAGCTTAGGGCCGATGTCGTATCGCTCGGTCCGCCGACCGACTAAGTAAAATCGATTGAGACTCTACTCTTGGAGATATCTATGGGCGACATCAAACTATTCAGAACAACATCTAACGGGGTCACGGAGCTGGAAGGCCGCTCTGTAGCGATGGAGAAGTCTCTCCAGAACTTACTAGAGAAAAACTTGGATGATTTCTTAGGCGTCACCTTTCTAGCCTCCGAATACTCCACCGGCAAATCTCACGGCGGCCGAATGGATACCCTTGGAATCGATGAGAACCGCTGCCCCGTCATCATCGAATACAAAAGATCCAGCAACCAAAACGTGATCAACCAGGGGCTCTTCTATCTCGACTGGCTTATGGATCACAAAGCGGACCTTGAACTGCTGGCGAGGAAGAGGCTTGGTCCGGATATCGCCGATCACATTGAATGGTCAAGTCCGCGCTTGCTCTGCATAGCGGGAGACTTCACGAAGTATGACCAGCACGCCGTTCAACAGATCGGCCGCAACATAGAATTGATGCGTTATCAGCGTTTCGAGGAAGAACTATTGATGCTGGAGTTGGTCAACGCAGTGTCGACGGGAGACGTCGGAACGACCGCCCCGGCTAAGACTTCTTCGACGGACAAATCAGTTACGGATCAACTCGCTGACGCCGACCGAGAACTAGTCGATTTGTTCGAGCTGACGAAAGAGTACTTGATGAGTCTAGGCGACGACGTCCAGATGAAGACGCTCAAGCTCTACGTAGCTTTTCGACGAATTAAGAATTTCGCCTGTGTCGAGGTTAGCGCCGGACGGGGAGTGCTCCGCATGTTTCTCAAGGTGTCGCCTGACGACGTCCAACTCGAGGACGGCTTCACCCGAGACGTAAGGAACATCGGACACTGGGGTACCGGCTCGCTCGAAGTCACGGTCCGCTCTGAGCAAGACCTCGAACGCGCCAAGCCTCTACTCGAGCGCAGCTATCACGCGAGCTAGGCGATCCCGCGTGCACCCCCGATAGCGGCCCGATAGTAGAAAGTAGAGAAGGACATGTCCTCCCTCCGAGTCCTCATCGTCGACGACGAACCCCTAGCCCGCCAAGTCCTCGCCGAGGAACTCGCCGAGATCCCCTCCGTCCAACTCGTCGGCGAAGCCGGCAACGGCCCCTCCGCCCTCCGCGCCCTAGAAAAGCTCGCCCCAGACCTCGTCCTCCTCGACGTCCAGATGCCCGGCATGGACGGCTTCGAAGTCGTCCGCCGCGTCACCGGTCCGCTCCCCTCCGTCGTCTTCGTCACCGCCTACAGCGAGCACGCCCTACGCGCCTTCGAAATCGGCGCCGTCGACTACCTCCTCAAACCCGTCAGCGCGGAACGCCTAGCCGACGCCGTCGAGCGCGTCCGCGAAACCCGCCGCAGCCCGCTCGAAAGCGCCGAACGCATCGCCCAAGCCGTCAACGCCGAAGCGCCCTCGGGACGCCGCCCCAAAATCGTCGCCCGCCGCGGCCACGACTATCACCTCCTCGACCTCGACGAGGTCTACGCCTTCCGCGCCGACGGCGAAATCGTCTGGATCCTCACCAAAGAAGCCAAATTCATCGCCACCCAAACCCTGCAAGCGATCGACGATCGCCTCGACGGATCCCAGTTCCAGCGCATCCACCGCGGCACCCTCGTCAACACCGACCGCATCCGCAAGATGGCCGCCCTCAGCAGTCAGCGCTGGCTCCTCACGCTCGACAACGGCCTCGAATTCACCGTCAGCAAACGCCAGGCGCCGCTCATCCGCGACCTGTTGCGCTAGGCGCCTGTCCGTATCGGCGCCTGGAAAGTCGCCCGCGTCCCCTTAGGCGACGACTCGATCTCAAACCGCGCCGCCTCCCCGTAGCAAAGCTCCAGCCGCCGCCGCACGTTCTGCAAACCGTGCCCGGACTCCGACCCTGCGCCCGCGTCAAAGCCCACCCCGTCGTCGCGCACCGCCACCGACACCCCGTCGCCCTCCATCCGGATCTCGACCGTAATCTCGCCGCCTTCGGTCTTCTCGCTGATCCCGTGCTTGACCGCGTTCTCCACCAACGGCTGAATCGTAAACGCCGGAATCCGCGCCCCCCGCGCCGCCTCGTCGCAATCGATCCGGACGCTCAACCGGTCCTGCAACCGGAGCCGCTCGATCGCCAGATACGCCTCCACCACGCGCAGCTCCTCCTCCAACGCCACATACTGCCGTTGCCCGTCGAGCGAGTACCGCAGAATCTCCGTCAGGTCGAGCAGCGTCCGCCGCGCCCCCGTCACGCTACGCGGGATCGCCCCATAGAGCGCATTGAATGCGTTGAACAAAAAATGCGGATTGATCTGCGCCCGCAGCGCCTGCAACTCCGCCTCGCCCAACAGCCGCTGCTGCTCCTCGCGCCGCAAAACGTCGAGCCGCTCGGCGGCTTCGGTCGCCAGCCGCTGCAAGTCTTCGAGGTCCGCGCCCAGGTAGCGCCGACCTCCCTCGCGCGGCCCCAGCCACAACGATCGGTTGCGGCCCGCCGGCGTCCGCAACGCCACCCGCACCTCGGCCCAGAGCGGCGTCTCGTCGCCGTCGCGTCCGCTCTCCAACGCCTCCACCACCGCGCCCGGCGCCGATACCTCGTCCTCCGCCAGCGCCCAGCGCCGCGTCGCGGCGAACTCCGCAATCGTCTCCGCCGCCTGCTCCACAAACGGTCTCCCCAGGCCATCCGCCTCCCCGATCTCAGCCAGCGCCGCATCCATGTCGCCGCGCGGGAAAAGCGTCGCCTCCACCCGCGCCCCCAGCCAGTCGCGCACCCGCGGGTACGCCAGGATCGCGACGCCCCCGCCCACAATTAGCAACGCCGACCCGGCCGGACCGATCGCATCCGCCGGCACCCATCCCAGCCCCGCGCCCGCGGCCACCAACGCCCCGGCAAACAGCCCCGCCAACAACGCCGCGCCCAGCCACCGTACAAACGCGTCCAGCAGCAGGAAGCGATGATCCTGCAACAGAACAAACAGCGCCAGCGGGATCGCCGCATGGTGAAAAATCAGCTCATGCGTCCACGACGCCGGCCCCGGCTCCGCCTCAAAGTGGACGAACGACGCCGCCAGCAAGAACAGACTCATCGCCGCCGAAGCGCGCATCGCCGGCCCGCGCCGGTCCGCTTCTTGCCCGCGCAACAGCGATACGACGAAGACCACCGCCAGCCCGCCAAAGCCGTACGTGATCAAGTCGATCGCCGGCTGATGCAGCCCCTCCGCACCGCCCAGCGCCTCCACCAGGTGCAGCACCGCCGCGACCGATCCCGTCACGTAGCCCAACGCCCGCAGCCACGGATAGCGCGGCCCTAGCGCCAGATGCAGCAACACTCCCGGCAACAGACTCAGCACCGCGAAACTCACCGAGGCGACGATCTCGCGGCTCCAACTGGCCGGGTCCGCCAGCAAGACCAGCAACGACCCCAAATTCCACAGCAACGCCAACGCCGCCGCCGCCGATGCGGGCGAAAGCCGCGGCCGATCGCTCAACCGCGCACTCCGATAAAGCAGCACCAGGAAGGCCGCAAACGCGATCACGCCGCCCAGGTGCCCCAGGCCGTTGACCAACGTAGGGGAGTGGATCGCGGCGTCCATCGGCGGTCAACCGGCGAGACCGCCGGAGGCCCATTACAGCACGACTTCCAGCAGGAAACCGCACGCCTCGCCCCCCTCGATCACCGACAATAGTCCACACATGCCCCCGAGGATCGCAGCCGTCCTACTGGCCTCGTCCTGGTTCGCTCTAGCCGCCCACGGCGAGCAACCCCTCCAAGTCCGACTCGACACGGAAGCCGGCGCGATCACCCTCGAACTCTTCCCCGAGCAAGCCCCGAAAACCGTCGTGAACTTCCTCCGCTACGTCGACGGCGGCTACTACTCGGGCGGCGGCTTCTACCGCGTGGTGCGCCCCGACAACGACAACGGCAACCCCAAAATCACCGTCATCCAGGGCGGCGCCAATCTGCCCGAAGACGAATCCCCATTCCCCCCGGTCGAGCTCGAGCGCACCAACGTGACCGGCCTCAAGAACCTGGCGGGTACGATCGCCATGGCCCGCTCGGGCCCCGACTCGGCGACGCACGCCGTCTTCATCAACGTCGAAGACAACCCCGGCCTCGACTACGGCCAAACCCGCAACGCCGACCGCCAAGGTTTTGCCGTCTTCGGCCGCGTCGTCTCAGGCATGGACGTAGTCCGCAAGATCAACGCCCGCACGGACACCCGCCAGGACGCCGACGCCTACGTCTCCGGCCAAATCCTCGACCCGCCCGTCAAGATCCTGGGCGCCAAGCGACTTAGCGACTAGATTCCTGGCTCGGGCGCATCCAGCAGCGCCGCCAACTCCTCGGCGCACTCCGGGCACACCTCCACGTGATCCTTCACCGCGCCGAGACGCGTCGGAATCTCCGCTCCCGCTTTCAATAGGTCGACGTACTCGGCCACCAGATCCAGCCAGTCGTCGCACGGAATCTCGTCCGGGCGCGTCACCGCGGTGAGCTTGGCGAGGGCGGAGGCCCGTTTGGAGTTCCAGCTCATGGCTCGTTCGCTACAGCCCGAAAGCGGCTGTCACCTCCTCCATGTTGACGCCCGCCCGTTCGAGCCCCCGCCGCAGCTTGAGTCGAGCGTCATGCAACAGCTTGTAGAGCGCGTTGCGGCTCGTCTCCATCTTCTCTTCCAGAGCGGCCAGCGGCACGCCGTCCAGCTCGGCGAGGATTCCCTGGCGTTGCCGTTCGCTCAGCTCATCCCGGATCACGCGATGGAGCGCTTCAACGATGACGCGCCGTTGGGCCAAAGTCTCCGCGTCGTCTCGATCGTCCGCCAAGGCCGCGGCCGGGCTGGAGGGCAGGGTAAAGTCCGCCAGGGAAACGTTCCGCCACTCGCTCCTGCGCAACTCGGTGAAGGCCGAGCGAACAGCAACCGAGTACGCCCAAGTCGTAAACCGCGAGGCGCCCCGAAAACTATCCAGCCGGTCGAGTACGCGCACGACGGCGGTTTGGGTCAGGTCGTCCAGTTGAGCCTCGTCGACCGGCCCCCTCTTCAGCAACTGCGCCGCCAGAAACCGGCGGATCAACGCGCGCAGGTCAGCGACCGCTGCCTGCGACCGAACGTCGTCGCCGCGCAGCTCGGTGGTCCACTGCTCGTTCGATCGCGCGCCCGCGGTCGGTGTTGTCGTCGAGGACCCCATCCGTGGGACTCCCAAGCTAGCAACTTTTTTCCCGATCGACGTAAGGAATCGGCCGCATCCCGAGTCCTATGGGGCGAAACCAGGCAATTAGCCCGCACACAGCTCACAGAGGAGAAATCAAGATGGCAACCCTACTCGAGAAGACCCAACAGATCATGCAAATGGTCAAGGCCGGCCAGTTCGTCGAAGGCATGGAAGAGTTCTACGCCGACGACGTCGTCAACATCGAAGGAGACGGCAAACGCACCGAAGGCAAAGCGACCCTGATCGCCAACGAACGAGCCTTCTTGGAGAAAGTGACCGCCTATCACGGCGCCGTCATCGGAGCCGTCGCATCCGCGTCCGACGACGGCCAAGGCAACGGAACCACCTTCGCCCAGTACTCGCTCAACGCGGATCTAACCGACGGCAAGTTCACGCCGGATCAAGTCCAAGTCACCCGCTGGGTCGACGGCAAGGTCGCGGAAGTCCGCTTCTACTACGACCCGCGCTTCTAAGCGAAATCGCGCCTGGATCGCTCGGCGCGGCCCGAGCGATCCGGACCGCCGCTAGGCGTGGCTGCCGTGCGTGCAAGCAAACGTCGAAGGCACGCCGTTCTTATTCAACTCGTCGATCCCGATCTTCGAGGTGTAGTATCCCTGCACCGTCATCGACTTCGCCTGCTTGAAGAACTTTGCCCCCGGACCCAGCTCGTCGTCGTCCTCATCGGCCGCGTCCAGGGCCTCCAGAATCGCGACCTGCTGCGACTCCGACAACTGCACGAACGGCTTCTGATGCTTATCGAGCGCGTGCCCGTCGAGCCAGCCCAACCCCATCAGGAACGAGTGCCCCTTGTCCTCAGCCACGTCGTGCAGCATCAGATCGATGTACTCGTTGACCTTGGCCGCCTTCCCTCCGCCGGTGTCGGTCTCGGGAATGATCAGCTCGCTCAACTGAATCACCGTCGCGTTCTGGTGATCGTCAAAGACCTGCGGAGTCCACGCCTCCGCGCCGCTCGCCGCCGCTTGCGCCGGAGAGATCGTCTTCACGTGAACGTGTTGCGCCTGGGCGGCGGCGGCCGAGCCCGCGCCGAGAACGGCGGTTTTGATCAAGTCGCGACGCTTCATACTCTGCTTCCTTGTGCCCTGGTTCCTTCCTTGAAAGTCTAGCTCGCCAGGGCCTCTTCTCCGGCCTCGTCCGCGTGATACGAACTGCGTACGAGCGGTCCCGCTTCCACGTGCGGGATGCCGATCTCGAGAGCCTGCTCTCGCAACGCGGCGAACTCGTCGGGCGAGACGTAGCGCCGGATCGGCAGGTGATCCTTCGACGGCCTGAGATATTGACCCATGGTCATGATGTCGACGTCGTGCGCGTGGAAATCGCGCATCACTTCCACGACTTCCTCGTCCGTTTCGCCGAGCCCCAGCATGATACCCGATTTCGTGGGGATGTCCGGCGCCGCCTGGCCCGCGTACTGCAACATCTCAAGCGACCGCTCATACCGCGATCCGATGCGCACGTCGCGGTAGAGCCGCGGCACCGTCTCCACGTTATGGTTGAGGACCTGCGGACCGGCTTCGAGGACGATATCCATCGCCGCCTTCGAACCCTGAAAGTCCGGCACCAGCACCTCGACGCGACAGCCGGGAACCCGCTCGTGGATCGCCCGGATCGTCGCGGCGAACAGCTCGGCGCCCCCGTCCTTGCGATCGTCGCGGTTGACGCTCGTCACCACCGCATACTTCAGCCCCATCAGCGAGACCGCTTCCGCCACCCGGCGCGGCTCGTCGTAGTCCACCTCTTCCGGCGGCCCTTTTTGCACCGCGCAGAACCCGCAACGCCGCGTGCAGACGTGCCCCAGAATCATGAACGTCGCCGTCTTACGGTTCCAGCACTCGCCCAAATTCGGGCAAGCCGCCGACTCGCAGACCGTGTGCAGCTTCAGATCCTCGACCAGCTTCTTCAGGTCGCGGTAGTTCTTCCCGACCGCGGCCGGCGCCTTCAGCCAGTCCGGACGACGCCCCGCCGGACCCGGATAGGGACCCTCATAAGCCGGGATGATCGGCTTGACGCGCAGGTCGCGAATATCGACGAAACCAGACACTCTTTTAGACCAACTCCTAGTCTATCAGCCGGTTCTGAGCGACCGCCGCCGGTCATGCATCGGGAAATCGCAGGTATCTCGGCGCGACCGACTCCGTCAACCAAACCCCGTTCGCCGACAAGAAAAACTCGATCCCCGCCGCCGCCATCTCGCCTGCCGCGACTTCCAAAATCACCGCGCGCCCACGTCGACTCCCCACCTTCTCCGCCGTCTCCCGGTCCGCAGAGAGATGCACGTGGTTCCGCGAGCGCTTCAGCAGCCCCTGCTTGCGGATCGACGTCAAGAACGCCTCCACCGTCCCGTGGAACAGCACCTCAGGGGGCCGCCTCGCTTCCAATCTCAAATCGACCGTCCGCAGCGAGTGCCCCTGGTTCGCGCGAATCCGCGACCCGTCTTCGCTCAGCGCAAAGCGTTGCTTATCGTTCTCGGCGACCGCGGCGTGTAGCGCCTCGAGCGTCAGCTTCGCGCCCTTTCGATTGGCCCCCTCGATCAGCCGATCAATCTCCACCCAGCCTTCCGGGTCCAGCTCGACGCCCGCCCGATCCGGCCGGTGACGCAGCACCAGACTCAAGAACTTGCTCGTCTTGACGATCCGCTGGTCCACCTCTAACGCACCCGCTTCAATGGAATTTCATCCCCGCCGATGTGGAACACCGCGCCCGTCGGACGCCCCTTCCCGTCTAGATCAAACACGAACTTCGCCGCCGTCCAACGCAGCGACCACTCCGTCTCCGAGTTCGTCACCAAATCGATCGGCGTCGGGTTGTAGGCGAACTTCGCCAGCATCTGCGAGCCGTCGCGCCGGATGGTCAGAAAGTCCAGTCCTTGCTCGTTGCGATAGACGCCCAGGTACCGCTCTAACTCGTCCGCGTTCATCGTGATCACCGGATCCGCGGGCCCCGACGGCGGCCCCGGCCGCACGTTCTCGTCCAACTCGCGCAGCCACACGTTGCGGAACCGCACCGGGTTCCCGTGGTCTTGGAAGCTCAACGGCAACCGGTCCGGATGCTTCACGTACCCGGAAGTCTGCAGCCACTTCGTCGGCCCCCACGGCTCCACGTTGTCCTGCGTCAGCACGCCGTTGTGGAACACCGTCACCCGCGCCGGCTTCTCCAATCGGCCGTCGATCGTAAACCGCGGCCGCCGGAAGACGATGTCGTAGCTCTGCCACTCGCCCGGCTCGCGCGCCGCGTTCACTAGCGGTACGTGCTGCCCGTAAACCGAGGAAGCCTGCCCGTCCGCATACGTCGGGTTGTCCCAGGAATCGAGCACCTGGATCTCATACAGACCCATCAGAAAGACGCCCGAATTCCCGCGCCCTTGGCTGTCGCCCTTCACCGTCGCCGGCGAAGCCCACTCCACATGCAACTGCACGTCGCCGAACGACTCCTTGGTAAAGATGTACCCGCTCCCGGCAACCGATTCCATGTACCCGTCGCGCGCGATCCACTTCGACGCCTCGCCGTCGGCCCCGCGCCAGTTGGAGAGGTCCCCGCCGTCAAACAGCACCTTCGCGTCCGAAGGCGGCGGAACCGGCAGCGCTAAGTTCCCGGTCACCTTCGCGGGCTTCGGCCGCGCGGTGTCATGGACCTTCCACTTCGAGGGCGTCTGAGCCGCCGCGCTCGCAAGCGACAGGCTCAAGAGAAACAGAGAAAAGACGATCGTACGCATAGTGCGTTCCCTATCTTAGTGCCTCCGCATCGCGCGCGGCGCCATGCCGCTCAGGCGTTGGTATGCTCGGAATTCATCCATGTATCCTCAAAATCTCATCGATCTGGCGCCCGGCCCCGACGCCCCGCGCCTCGTCCACGCCATCGTCGAAATCCAACAAGACGGCAGCAACAAGTACGAGTACGACAAGAATCTCCGCCTCTTTAAACTCGACCGCGTGCTCTACTCCGCCGTCCACTATCCGATGGGCTACGGCTTCATCCCCGGCACGCTCGCCGACGACGGCGACCCGATCGACATCCTCGTGCTCACCCGCTCGCCCACCTTCACCGGCTGCCTCGTCGAAGCGCGCCCCATCGGCCTTTTCCGCATGCACGATGAGAAGGGCGAAGACGAGAAAATCCTAGCCGTGCCCGACGTCGACCCGCGCTTCGACGAAGTCACCGAGCTCAAGCACATGCGCCCCCACCGCCTGCGCGAAGTCGAACACTTCTTCTCGATCTACAAAGACCTCGAAGACAAACAGGTCGACATCAAAGGCTGGGAAGACCGCGACTCGGCCTACGCCGCCATCGAGCGCTCGATCGACGCTTACCAGGCCACGAAGAAGTAGCCGCCGGCTACCGGATGTTGACTACCGCGCCGCCGCGCCCGCGGCCGCCGGGGCCGCCTCCAACTGGCGCAACGTATATCCGCGCTCTCCCAGCAGCTTGACCAGCCCCGTCGGGCCGACGATGTGCCCCGAGCCCACGACTACGAACGGCGTCGTGCCGGCTTCCATCATCGCGACGATCTTATCCGCCATCGCGTAGTTGCGATCGTCGATCATCGCCTTCATCACCGCTTGCATCTCCGGCTCGTCCGACGGCGCCAGCAGCATCTCCTCGAGCGGCTCGCCCTCGCCCGACTTCCAGGCGGAAGTCATCGAGTCGATCATCTCCGGGATCTGGTCCGAGTCCTCGATCGTCTTGCGCAAGAAGGCGTCTTGCAACTCTTCCGAAAATCCCGACAACAGCTCGATCTGAAACTCCGCCGTCTCCAACTGTTCGATCGGCTTGCCGCCCTCGTTCGCGCGATCCACAAAGTGCTTGTCGATCCCGTGCTCCGGCTTGTACCCCAACCGCATCATCTCGGTAATCGAGACCATCATCGCCGCCATCCACGGCTTCATCGTCTCGAAGCGCGCCCGCGGCAATCCTCGCTCGTCCAGATAGCTCCCGAACGTCTCGGCCGTCTCCGGCTTAAGCACGTCCGACAGCTTCCGCCCGTCCATGAAGATGCCCGCCTGCATCATCACCATCCCCATCGCCGCCTCTTCTTCCTTGCTGAGGTTCACCTCGACCACCAGCGAATCGGCGCTGTCATAGGCTTCGTAGATGCTCGCATCGAGCGGGTAGAATTCCGGCTTGGCCAGGTGGATCGATCCCATCAAGTACGCGCTATGGCCCGAATCCGACGTCGCCTCCCAGACAAAGACGCGCTCCTGCCCAAGGGCGGAGCCAGAAAGCAATAGCAAAGCCGCGAGCGGCGAAAAACGAGTCGGCATCGAACTCAGCATCGCACGAGCCGCGCCGCCCAGAAACCGTCGCCCGCATCTCGTCCCGGGATCCGCTCCACGGTCTGCTCGATCCGCCACCCCTCCGCGACCGCCGCTACGACCGCTTCGTTCTCCTCGTCCTCGAGCGAACAGGTCGAATAGACCAGCGCCCCGCCCTCGGCGACTCGCTCCAACCCGGCCCGCAAGATCGCTTTCTGGCGCTCGCCCAGATCGTCGAGATCCTCCGCCGTCAGTCGCCACTTGATCTCCGGATTGCGTCCCAACGTCCCCGTCCCCGAGCAAGGCGCATCGACGAGCACGCGATCAAACCGAGTCTCCGCCCGCAAGCCGCGCGCCCCGTCGGTCGCAACCAGCCGCACGTCCCCGGCACCGAGTTCGCGCATCTTGCGCAGCCGGTGCGGATGGAGATCGCAGGCGACGACGTTCGGATCGCCCAACCGCTCAGCCGCCGCCCGCGTCTTCCCGCCCGGCGCCGCGCACAGGTCCAGCAACCGCATTCCCGGCTTCAAGTCCAACAGCTCGACCACCGCCTGAGAACCCGCGTCCTGCACCGCGGCCCGCCCTTCGGCGATCACCGAGGACGCGTGCACCCGGCCTCCAACCACGCGATACGCGCCCGCGACGTCCGTCGCCGCGACCTCCACGCCCTCGGCTCGCAACCGCTCGATCGTCTCGGCGAAATCGAACTGCGGATTCAAACGCAAGAACGTCTCCGGGGGCGTGAGCCCGGCCCGTGCGACGCCCAACGCAATCTCTGCCCCAAACCGCGCCCGCCATCGTTCCCAAAGCCATTCGGGAACGTTCGCCCTCGCTCCCAGCTCATCCAGCCCTTCCCGACCGCGCTTCGAGATCTTCCGCAACGCCGCATTCGCAAGCCCCGCCGCGCTGCGCTTCCCGGCCGCCCTCACCAACTCGACGCTCTCTGACACGGCCGCATAAGCCGGCGCCCGATCGAGCCGCAGCAACTGGTACGCCCCGAGCCGCAACGCCCAAAGCACCTCGGGGTCGAGTTTCTCGAGAGGCCGACGCACCACCTCGCCGATCGCAACATCCAGCTCCCCGCGCCGACGCAGCACGCCCATCGTCAGCTCTTCCGCCAACCCGCGATCGGCCTGCGAAAGCCTGCTCAGCCGCCGCCCGTGCAGCAGCTCGTCCGCGTAAGCGCCGCGCGTCTCGGTCGCGAGCAGAATCTCAAACGCCGCCTGTCTCGCCGGGGATGCCGCCACGTCTCTAGGGTCGCCGATCCCCGGTCGCCGATCTAGGCCCGCCGAAACGCCAACACCGCGTTCAGCCCCCCGAACGCGAACGAGTTCGAGAGCGCCGCCCGAATTTCAGACTCGCGCATCTGATTTGGAACCACGTCGAGATCGCAAGCCGGATCCGGCTCCGCAAAATTCGCCGTCGGAGGCGCCCAACCCTCGCGCAACGCCAACACGGTCGCCGCCGCCTCCAGCGCCGCCGAAGCGCCCAACGCATGCCCGTGCATCGACTTCGTCGAGCTCACCGTCAGCCGGTCCGCCTGCTCTCCAAACACCGTCCGCAACGCCCGCGTCTCGGTTCGATCATTCGCCTCCGTCCCGGCGCCGTGCGCGTTCACGTAGTCGATCTCTTCCTTCGCCAACCCGGCGTCCCGCAACGCCCGCTCGATCGCCCGCGCGGCCCCTTCGGCATTCGGTTCGACGATATGCGACGCGTCCGCCGACGCCCCGTACCCGGCCAGCTCGGCGTAGATCCGCGCCCCGCGACTGCGCGCCGTCTCCAACGGCTCCAACACCAAAGCCGCCGCCCCTTCGCCCAGAATCATCCCCTGCCGCCCCAAACTGAACGGCCGGCAAACCTCCGGCGCCATCACTCGCAGCGACTCCCACGCCTTCCAAGTCCCCAGCGTCAAGCAGGCCTCCGCCCCGCCCACGATCGCCGCTTCCGCCCGCCCGTGCCGAATCCAATCCATGCCCATCCCGATCGCATGCGCCGACGACGAACACGCGCTCGTCGCCGCCGTCGCCGGTCCGTGCAACCCGAACTCCATCGTCACGTGCGACGCCGCGCTCGAAGGCATCACCCGCGGAACCGTCAGCGGATGCACCCGCGGATCGCCCTGCCCATACAACCGCTCGAACGCATCGTCATCCGACGTCTTCCCGCCGGCGCCGGTCCCGAAGACGACCGCCGTCTCTTCGGCGTCCAACTCGCCGCCCGCGTCCCGCACGGCCTCCCGCGCCGCGACCACCGCCAACTGCGCATGCCGGTCGAGCAACTGCAACCGCTTCGGATCAAAGTGCGCCCCGGGATCGTAACCCGACGCTTCAGCCGCTGTTTTCAGCCGTAAATTCTTAGCGTCGGTGAACGTCGCCTGCGCAAAGCCGTGACGCCCAGCCCGCAGCCCCTCGCGAAACGCCGCAACGCCGACGCCGAGCGCGCTCACGACGCCCAATCCGGTCACCGCCACGCGCCGCAAAACTAGCCCTCTCCCGCCCGCTTTTCAGCCAGCAGTTTCTCCACCCCCGCAACCACGTCAGCCAAGCTGCGCAGGCCTTTCGCCTGTTCGTCCGACACCCGTACGTCGAACTCCTGCTCGACCGCAAACACCAAGTTCAACCCGTCGAACGAATCGATCCCCAGCTCCTCGAACGTCGACTCCGATCGGATCGTTTCCGCGTCGATCTGCTGGTTCTCGGCGACCAGTTTGCGAATGCGTTCTTCGACGTCGTTCATCGCTCGCCCCAGCATACGCGACGCCGCGCTTGCCCATCGATCCTCGGCTGATAGAGTGAATCGATCGGACGCGGCCTCAGAGGAACCCCGCAGTTTACGAACTCGCCGCGATCCCGTCTCGTTTAGAGGAAAAACAAAATGACCCGCAGACTCATTCCCCTTCTGGTCGCCGGCGCTCTCGTCGCGATCACCCCCCTCTCCGCCGCTCACCACAGCGTCAAAGACGACGTGGTCCGCGCGATGGACGGCATGGAAAAGAAGCTCGTCGCCCTGGCTGAAGCGATGCCTGACGACTCCTACAAATGGAGCCCGATGGAAGGCGTCCGCACCACCAGCCAAGTCTTCATGCACATCGCCGCCGCCAACTTCTTCATCAGCGGCTCGCTCGGCGCCGACATGCCCTCCGACGTCGACGTACGCGGTTTGGAGAAAAACGTCACCTCGAAGAAAGAGGTCGTGGCGATGCTACAAAAATCCATCGACCACGCCCGCACCGCGATCAAGGCCGTGCCGGAAGACCAACTCGCCGCCGAGATCAAAATGTTCGGCCAAGACTCGACCAAGCGCGGCGCCATGCTCGTCATCATGGAACACATGAGCGAGCACCTCGGCCAAGCCATCGCCTACGCCCGCTCCAACAAGGTCGTTCCGCCCTGGAGCCAGTGACGGCAAATCTGCCGAACTGCGACCGACCAAGCTAAACTCAACCTCGAACCAAAGGGCGCCGTGAACGGCGCCCTTTTTCTCTGACATGCGCCCCCTCGCCCCCTACGTCTTCCTCGCGCTCGCGGCCTGGCCCGCCTTCGCCTCCGAAGGCGTCGTCATCGTCGAACAAGTCGACGACCTCACCCGCGGCGTCCAGCGCAAGCGCATGATCGCCGTCTCCCCCGACGGGGCCCGCCTCGACCACTACCAAGACGGCCGCAAGACCACCGTCATCTACAACGTGCACACCGAAACCCTCAGCGTCGTCGACCACGAAAGCCGCATCTACCGCCAGTTCAACGAGCGCGACGCCAAGCGCATGAGCAAACAGCTCTCCTCCCACGCCGGCGACGCCGAGAAGCAACAAGACCAACGCATCCGCGAAACCAGCCCCGAGCACCGCGCCCATCTCGAACAGCTCATGCGCGGCGAGCGCGGCGGTATGGGCGCCGCGGCCGCCGACCAACGCAAGCCGCTCCAATTCGAGGAGACCGCCGAGACTGATCACGTCGACGACCGCCCCTGCAAATGGATCGAAGCCCGACGCGACGACGAACCCGTCGTCCGCGCCTGCGTCGCCGCTCCCAAGGCGTTCGACCTCGACGCCAAACGCCTCGCCCCGCTAGCCGAAGCCGTCCGCCTGATGGACCGACTCTCTCCCGGCGACGCCGTCCAGCACACCCTGCCGGCACGCAACCGCATCCCGCTCCGCCAGACCGTCTACGCGCAAGGCCTCGCTCTTCAGACGATTGAGCACCAAGAACTGCGCACCCAAGAGATCCCCGAAAAAATCTTCCACCCGCCCACCGACTACCAAGTCCGCCAAACCTTCGGCTTCGCCTTCTGACGCCTAGGTGCTCAACCTCATATCTGGATCCCCGTACCAGCCCCTATGCTGAACGCGTGAAGCTCCACGCCACGGTCTATTGCTTGGTCTGTCTTCCCGCCCTCGCCTTCATTTCATGCGGATTCGGAACTCCCGAGCGCGCCCCGTCGCAACTCGATAGCGACATCCAGACAATCGCCACGTCTTGCTGGGACGACCGGACTTACGAGCAGCAGGTCCTCTACAGCCTGAAGTACTCGCTCGATCAACCGGCGGGAGTCTTGGAATTGACGCTGTCCAGCCCGGACTACCAAGCAGAAGCCCATCCCTGCATCTACCGCTACCATCTCGACTCAGGAGCCGTCGACACGCGCATCAAGGCCGACTCGGAGGAACCGTGGGACTGGTCCATAACCATGCCGATCGGGTACGAAAACCGTTTCTGTCTGAAAGGGGAACGTGAAGGCCTCCGGTTGGGCGCGAACTGCGTGGCGCTCGGCGGTCGTGAACTCGTCGGCGTCGACGTTGAGCGAAAGCGGCCGAACGGTATGGCTCTCTCTGCCGACGGCCCAGTCCACTACACGGACGACACCATCTTCGGACCTGGCAGCCGCCAAGGAGCGTACGGTCAACACTACCTGCAACTCCTATCCCTGGATCGAGAAGCCGCCCAGGGCCATCCACTCCGGGTTCTCGTCGAGTCGGCGTTCGACTATCCCCTGACCGTTTGGCTCGACGACGAGAGACTCCTACTGTCGACGTACTCCGCGAAATGGTTCGCGGTCGTTCATGTCGACGACTTCGAGCAGGAACCTACGCCCTAGGCCGCTGTTGACCAGCGCTTGAAACTACGTCCCATTGTGGCTACGGCTGCGCTTCACCGACTTCTTCTTCGGCCGCGCGCCCGGCTTCACTTTCTTCTTCGACGCCGTCCAGCGACCCAACTTGTACTTCCGCTCCAGCCCCGTTCCGTGATTGCGGATCTCCACCTGCAACCGGCCGCCCGCGTCGCAACGGTAGATCTCTTCCGCGTCCTCGGGCCCTTCGCCCAATCGCTCGACCTCAACGCCCGTCAAGTTCTTGCGCCCCTCCAGCTCCGGGTCGAAAGGAAACCGAATCTCGTCCCACAACGTGATGTCCCCGGCCGGACGTCCGTCTTCATCCAGCCGCGAGCACTCCAGATAACGGAAGTGGCCGACGTTGTGCGCGGGCCGATAACGACGCGCGATCTCGAGCGGATCCTCCCCCTTCGCCGGCAGCGGCGTCCCCTTGTCAAACAGCGGATCGAACAGAATCCCCGAGCCGTGGTCAGCCTCCCGCCACACGCCGAAGTAGCGCGTAAACCGCTCGCGCAACTCATGCGCCGCCGCCTGATCAGCCTGCACCGCCAACCCGACCGCCGTCGACGAGCGCCCGTAAGCCGACCGTCGCACTCGCCGTCCGAACCGCTCCCTGAGCGCCCGCGGAATCAGCGGAAGCTCGCTGCCGCCGCCCGCCACGTACACCGCTTCCAACCGCCGCCCGTCTTCGCGCGTCCCGTCCGGCGCGAACCCGTGCCGCCCCAACAGATCGCTCACCGCCGCCATCGTCTCCTCGACCATCGGCCGGCAGCGCGCATAAAAGTCGGCGACGGGGACCGAGACCGGCGGCCAGCCTTCGCGCACCGCATCCAAGTCCACGTGGATCTTGCGCGTGCTCGGGTTCAACGCCTCTTTGCGCAGCCGGCACTCCTCGCGCAAACGGAACCACTCGGCTTGACTCATCGCGTCGCGATCGGCGTCCGAGACCTGCGCCGCGTCGAGCGTCAGTTCGGCCAGCAGATCGTCAAAGTCGTCGCCGCCGAGTTCGCCCGCGCCTTCGGTCCCGAGGATCGAGTGCGCGTCCTCGCTGATCTCGACCAACGACGCGTCAAACGTCCCGCCGCCCAAGTCATAAACCAGCAGCGAGCGGTCGTCCGAGCCCTTCACTCGGTTCTGGCTCGCGTACTCGAGGCTCGCGGCCGTCGGCTCGTTCAGCAGCCCCAAGACCTCGAAGCCGCCGCGCCTGAAAGCCTCGGCCGTCAGATAACGCTGGTTCGCGTTCGAGTTCGCCGGTACTCCGAGCTGAATCTCAAGCTGCTTACCGTCGCCCGGCATGTTGGAGGCGTTCAACAACCGGTCGCGGAGGTGCGCGGTGAGCTCCGCCAGTAAGGTCTCGAGCGATACGGTGGAACCGCCTAGCTCCAGTTCAGCGCCGGGGCCGTGTTCGGCGAGCAGGCGCTTGACCGAGCGGATCGGCGTCCATCCGGGCTCGGCCTGGGTCGCCCAAGCCTCCCAGCCGTAGCGCCTCTCCGCTCCTCCCTCGGCGGCGCGAGCGGCGATCATCGGAGGGAACCAGTCCCGCGCCGAGCCGTCCGGCGTCTCAAAGTGAACGAGGGGGTAGTTGCCGCGGTCGACGGCCGCAACGACAATGCGGGTCGACCCGAAATCGATTCCTAACTTCAACCGCGCCGATTCCTCGCCAATTTGTTCAATTATAGTTCCGGGACCCGCCCTTGACGCCGTCGAACCCCAGGCTCGTTCGCATCCTGATCGTCGTCGTCGGCCTGGGGCTGTACGTCTACGGTTCCGACGCGCGCGGCCTGCTCAGCGCCGACGAGCCCCGCTACGCCTCCATCGCCCGCACGATGGCCGAGTCAGGCGACTGGACCACCCCCCGTCTCGACGGCGAACCGTGGCTCGAAAAGCCGGCCCTGCTCTACTGGATGGGCGCCGCCGCCGACCGTCTCGGCGTCCAAGAAGACCTCGCCACGCGCCTTCCAGTCGGCCTGCTGGCCGTCGCCTTCCTGCTGCTCTTCCACGCCCGCCTGCGCTCGCTCTTCGGCGACGACGCGGCCGCGCTCTCGACGGCCGTGCTCGGGACCTCGGCCGGTTTTGCCGCCTACTCGAACGCCGGCGTCTTCGACCTTCCGCTGACGGCTTCCGTCGGGGCCGCCCTGCTCTGCCTGCTCGATTGGGCCGAAGACGAATCCCGCGATCGACTGCTCCCGGCCTTCGGCGCTCTGCTCGGCCTCTCCGTTCTGGCCAAAGGCCTCGTCGGCCCCGCCGTCGCCGCGCTGGCCGTGCTCTCGATCGTCCGCAACCGCGGCGTCTTCCCGGTCGCGAAGGCGCTCTTCGCACCGCGCGTACTCGGCCCGTTCCTGCTGGTCGCCGGACCTTGGTACCTGCTCTGCTATCTCGCCAACGGACAGGCGTTCATCGACGAGTTCCTCTGGAAACACCACGTCGAGCGCCTCTACAGCTCCTCGCTCGAACACGTGCAGCCCTGGTGGTTCTACCTGCCCGTTTTCATCGCGGCCTTGCTGCCCTGGACGCCCTTACTGGCCGCCCTGCGCATCCGCGAGATCTCCGCCGATTCCCGCCTGCGCTTCTTCGCCTACTGGGCGCTCGGAACCCTTCTCTTCTTCTCCGTCTCGACCAACAAGCTGCCCGGCTACATCCTGCCCGCACTGCCGCCCGTCGCCGCCCTCATCGGGACGGCGCTCGCTCGCCGAGGCGCCCGAGCCGCCTGGTTCGCGCTATCGGCCGCAACGCTCGCCGCCACGCCTCTGGCGGGAGCTATTCTGCCCCAGGCCTTGGCCGACGGCATCACCCGCGCCTGGCCGCCCGAATCGCTCCCGTGGCTCGGACTAGCCGCCGCCCTCGCCGCCCTCGCGGCCGTCACGCTGGCCGCCTCCTCCGGTCGCCCGAAGACGGCCGCCGGCATCCTCGCGCTCTCGACCGCCGCCGCTCTCTTCTGGCTCCGCCTGGCGACTTTCCCGGCGCTCGACCGGGCCGCCGGGTCGCGCTCGCTTTGGTACGAAATATCACATCAATCCGACCAGATCTGTATCGATCATCTGCGCCGACACGTGCGCTACGGACTCGCCTTCTATAGCCGTAACTCCTTGCCTACGTGCGAAGAAGACCCCCGCCCCAAGGTCCTCAGCGGGGACCCGCCCGAGCTCGACGACACAAGTTTTTCTATCGATCCGTAACTTCGATCTCCAGCCGACCGAAATTCGAGGCAGGGCGCTTCATACCAACCGCCCTGGAGGACTCTCGCTATGACGCCGACCGAAAGCGAAGGCCCCTCGAAAGAGGCGCCGCAACTGACTCGGAAAGAACGTGAACTGCTCGAATTGCTCGAAGGCAATCCGGGCCGGTGTTTCTCTCGCGCCTACCTTCTGCGCCGCATCTGGGGCTACAGCGACGACACCCGCACCCGCACCGTCGACGTGCACGTCAGCCGCCTGCGCAAGAAGCTGAACTTCCGCCCCGACATCGCCATCCACACGGTGGTCCGTCAGGGCTACGTCCTCGAGCAACGCGGGCAGTCTTCCAACGCGTCGCTCACCGCCGCCTTCGCTTCGGCCTAGGCGCCCCCGCTCCCGCCGCCGTCTCGAGGCGCGGCCGTTTTTCCCTCCGGACGGCCTCGCTCCCGTGACGTGTATACTACCGGCATCATGGCAGCCTCGCGGGCGGCCATTCCCGACCCGATCCTCGCGGACTTGCGCGAAGTTCGAGGCGACGACCTCGAGCCGGTTCTCCGTGCGCAGACGACCTATTGGAAGCATCGCTTCCGCTGGGATTTCGGTCCCTCCAAGCAGATCCTCCGTCGCTTCCTCGATAACCGCCAGCTCCACGGCTACGCCATGCTCGCCGCCGGCCGACCAGTCGGCTACGCCTATTTCATCTTCGAGGACGGCAAGGCGCTCGTCGGCGACCTCTTCCTGCTCGACGAGTACCGCGAGCCTGCCAGCGAGCGTGCGCTGCTCGAACCCGTGCTGCGTTCGGCGGCGCTCTATCCCGGCGTTCGACGCATCGAAGGGCAGTTGCTCTCGCTCTCCTACGAGTTGCAGCCCGAGTCGCTGTTCCAGCGCAGGCTGATTCCGTTCCCCCGGCTCTACATGATTCACGACCGGCTCGACGCCTTCAACGAGCGCGCCAAAGACCCTCCCGACGTCCGCTATCGCTCCTGGTCCGGGGCCTACATCGACCAAGCCGCCGAACTCATCGCCGCCGGCTACTTCGGCCACGTCGACAGCCGTATCAACGATCAGTACCGTACGCTCGGCGGCGCCCGGCGCTTCCTGCTCAACACGACCCAACACACCGGCTGCGGAAACTTCCTCCCCGGCGCCTCCATCCTCGCTCTCCCGCGCGACCGCATCCGCATGGACGGGCTGTGCCTCACCAGTCGCGTCGACCACGACGCCGCCCACATCACCCAAGTCTGCGTCTCCCCCGAAAAGCGCGGAACCGGCCTCGGCCGCGAGTTGCTGCGGCGCTCGCTGCTGGCCGCGCGCTCGGCCGGTTGCAACGCCGCCAGCCTGACCGTCACCGCCGACAACGCCGTCGCCATCGGCCTTTACGAGCGGTTCGGCTTCCAGGTCGGCCGACGCTTCTCGGCGTTTGTGTGGGAGGCTGATTAGCTTGCCGTCGCTTCCCGCCCGCCTGGAAAACCGCCTCGCGATCGTCCTCGCCGCAACCGGTCTGCTGACCGTCGCCGCCGGCGCGCTGAACGTGCTGCCGACGATGGCGGCCGGGTTGGCCTCGTTGCTGACCTTGAGCGTGGCGATCGGTTGGGGCGCGGCCTTGGGGAACCGTCCGGTCGCGCTCTGGCTGGGCGCCTGCCTGCTGATCTACGCGGCGCTGATCCTAGGCATGATCGCGCTCGACGACCCGACTACGGCCGAGCCGGTCCTGTGGGGCGGATTCCCCCGAGCGACCGCGCTGCTGGTCTACGGCCTCTGGCCGCTCGGTACGCTGCCGACCGTCCTCTACGGCCTCCGCTTCAAACGCGACATCCTCCCTGAAGAGCGTCTACAATCCTTCCTTCAGCGCTACTCGCGGCATCGCCCGCGGTAGCTATCGCACGTGCCCGTAGCCGACTCTCCCATCATCCTCGCCTCGGTAGTCTGCTACCTGGCCGTGTGCGCGGTCATCGGCGTGTGGGCGATGCGCCGCACGCACACCATCTCCGACTTCCTCATGGCCGGGCAGTCGCTGCCCGGGTACGTGGTGGTGATCGCCGCCATGTCGTCGACGATGTCCGGCTTCGGCTTTGTCGGCGGCCCCGGGCTGGTGTTCGATTCAGGCGCCAGCTCATGGTGGATGGTCTTCGTCGTCACGCTGGGCGCGGCGCAGAGCTGGACGTTGGCGGGGAAGCGCTTGCGGCTGGTCTCCGAATCCCGCGAGATCCTAACCCTGCCCGACGCCGTCGCCGCGCGCTATGGAGGCCGAGCGCCGCGACTGATGATGGGCCTCGCCGTACTGCTCGGCGTGCTGGGCTATCTCGGGACGCAGGTGGTCGCAATCGCCTGGGTATTGATCGCGGTCTTCGGCGTCAGCCAGCCGGTCGCCATGACGATCGGCCTTGCGGTGCTGGCGTTCTATTCGATCGCCGGCGGCATTCTGGCGGGCGTCTACACCGATCTGTTCCAGGGCGTGCTGATGGTGATCGCCGCGCTGGCGGTCTTCTACTACGCGCTCGAAAGCGGCGGCGGGATGGCGCAGATTTCGAAGACGCTTTGGGAGATGGATCCCGAGTTCATCGGGCCCTGGGGAACGCGCGGCGCCGTCACCGCTCTCGGCTGGTACCTCCTGTTCGGGCTCGGCGCGGTCGGCCAGCCGCACACCATCACCAAGCTGATGATGCTGCGCGATATCCGCGACCTGCGCTGGGGCGCCTTCCAGATGGGCGCGGCCTACAGCGTGCTCGCATTGCTGTGGATGTCGATCGGACTGGCGATGCGCGCGCTGGTCTTGCAGGGCAAGCAGCCGCCGCTCGAGAACCCGGATCTGGCGGCGCCGACCTTCCTGCTCGGCCACACCCCGGAACTGCTCGCAGGCATCGTCTTCGCCGGGCTACTGGCCGCGATCATGTCGACCGCGGACAGCTTCCTCAATATCGGCGCGGCGGCGATCGTGCGCGATATCCCGACGGCTCTACGCGGCGCGCCGCTGCCCAACGAGCTGTTTTGGACGCGCGTCGTGACGGGGGTCATCCTCGTCGCCTCGGCGTTGTTCGCTTTGTACATGGAGAGCCTGGTGGCGCTGTTGGGCACGTTTGGCTGGGGCACGTTCGCGGCGGCGATCGTGCCGAGCGTGGCGATCGGGTTGAACTGGAAGCGAGCGACGGCGGCGGCCTGCACGGCGTCGATCGGCGCCAGCATCTTTCTGAATTTCGCCTTGGAGTTGGCTTCGCGCCATGGGGTCTACACGCTCCCGAACGGGTTGCCGGTCGGCGCGGTCTCGCTGACGGTTTCGCTGGCGATCTTCGTGGGCGTGTCGCTGGCGACGCCGAAGCCGGAGATCCCGGAAGACGTTCGAGCGGCGATGGAGGTCTAGTTTCGCGAACCGTCCGAGGCCCGTTGTGACCGGCCTCGGTCTTCGTACTGGAGACTTAGTCCCAGCGGGAGGCGCCGTTGGTACCAAATTGCGAAATGTCATGGTACTGACATTTTTCGTCTGTAACTGATTGATTCTTCGTTGGCCGATGTCAGTGTTTTGACGTTTTTTGTCAGTTTTTTGACAGGTTTTGACAGTTTTTCTCGCGTAAGTCTTTTGTTATCAACAAAAGTACTTCGGTTTTGGAAATTTTCAATTTATGTAAACGCTTTCATCGTATCTAACCTACTTGTTTAGAGCTACTTACGTGCTCTTCGAAAATGTCATGGTACTGACATCGATTTTCGAGGGTGGTCGGGACGACCGTCCTAGGACTGTTTCTGGGGCCGCGGGACGGGCGGACACAACTCTGGTTTTAGGGTAGCTGAGGGGTCCAAACGGATCGGGCTTCGGGGGCCTTCGGTTCTGGTAAGCTGCGGCGCGTATGAGCGGATGGTCGAGCTTTCGGTTGATTGCGTTGGCGGTGCTGGGGGCCGCGGGGTTGGGCGCGCAGTTGGAGGGCGTGATCGATCTGCATGTGCATTCGGCGCCGGATTCAGGGCCGAGGGCTTTCGATGCGTTGGAGGTCGCGCGGATCGCCAGGCGACAGGGGCTGCGGGCGTTGCTCTATAAGAATCACTACACGCAGACCGCGTCGTTGGCCTACCTGGTTTCGCAGGCCGAGCCTGGGGTTGAGGCTTACGGAGGCGTGGTGCTGAACCGGGCGGTGGGCGGGCTGAACCCGGCGGCCGTGGAGCGGATGGCGCTGACGACCGGCGGGCGGGGGCGCGTGGTCTGGATGCCGACGTTCGACTCCGAGCACTACCACCGCGTGTTCAAGCCGAACCCGTCGTTCGTCGCGGTTGCGCGGGAGGGCGAGTTGACGCCGGAGGCTCTGGCGGTGCTCGATGAGATCGCCGAGCACGAGCTGGCGCTGGCTACGGGCCATTCGAGTCCGGAGGAGTCGCTGATGCTGATCCGGGCGGCCAAGGAGCGGGGGATTGAGCGGATGATCGTGACGCATCCGCTGCCGCCGCCGGTGGCGATGACGATCGAGCAGCAGATGGAGGCGGCGGAGATGGGGGCGTACCTGGAGTACGTGTATCAGGCGACGCTTGGGGCGAATCCGGATTGGCCGGGCGGCGAGGTGACGATGGAAGAGACGGCGGCGGCGATTCGGCGGGTCGGGCCGGAGCAGGTGATCCTTACGTCGGATTTGGGGCAGGTGGGGAATCCGGTTCACACGGACGGGCTGGCGCTGTTTCGGGCGGCTTTGCTGGAGGCGGGGTTTTCCGAGGAAGAGTTGGATTGGATGATGAAGCGGAATCCGGCGCGGTTTTTGGGGATTGAGTGGGGCGAGGGGAATCGCTGAGGGCCGAGAGGGGCGGGCGTAGGTTGAACGCCGCGGGCGAGGCTTCACGTGCGGCTGTGGTCACGGGCTCAGGGGCTGTGAAGGAGTTGGGGGTGATTGGAGGCCCGGCAAGCCGTGACGGTGGAGACAACGCACAGAAGAGAGGGCTTGTATGGCGTTGATTTCCCATGGCTTGCGCCATGGGCTAAGGAAATGCCGCCTTCGGGCTGAGCAACGGGCTCTCGCTTCGCGAATCGCCTTGGGACCCGGCACTTACGTACCGGGCTCTGACGGATCCGACCGCCGTTGAGTTTTTCACAAGCCCCTCAGGGCGTGATTGGAGTCGAAGTCGAAGTGTCGGACGGTAGCGAATCCCTTCCTACGGAGCCAAGTCGCGTTCGATCGCCGCCACCGTCTCCCGCACCCGCGGATCACGGCTGTCTCGTAGTCGATCGAGGTGCCCGCGCGCGCCCGCCAGATCGCCCATGTTCAGGCGAATGACCGCCAGGTTCAAGCGTGCCGGATCGTAGCTCTCATCGATCGCAAGAGCACGCTCGAACGCCTGCGCCGCCTCTGCCAGCCGGTTGCGCGACGCCAGCGCCGTCCCCAAGTTGTACTGGATCTCGACCGAATCCGGATCCAACCGCGCCGCCCTCCGGAAACGACGCTCCGCCTCGGTCGGCTGGTTCCGCTGAGCGGCCAGGATGCCTAGATTCAGGTGCGCGACGGCGTCGTCCGGCTCCAGCTCGAGCAAGCGCCGCAGCGGCTTCTCCGCCTCGTCGAACCGTCCGCTGTCGATCAACAGATTGCCGAGCGCTCGATGCGCCGACGCGAACTCCGGCTGCACCAGCACCGCGTGACGCAACGAGGCGATTGCCGGGCCGTTGAGCCCGCGAGCAGCGTCGGCCAGCGCCGCGTTCTGCAACGCCTCGGGAGAATCCGGGTCGATCTCCAAGGCCCGCTTGAGCACCGCGGAGGCCTCCTGCGCGTTACCCAACCCCAGCAACGTATCGCCTAAGTTCACGCGCGTCTCCAGGTCGTCGGGGAACGCGGCCAGCGTCTCGCGCAGCAGCTCCTCGGCCTCGCTCGAACGTCCGGCTCGGTTCAGGGCGACCGCATAGTTGCGCCGAGCGATCAGGTGTTTGGGGTTGCGCTCGATCGCCTCGGCGTACCACGGCAGCGAGGCCTCCACGCGCCCCTCATGCCAATAGCCCTCGGCCAGATGGAAGTAGAAGTCGGCCTCTTTCGGCTGCTCGCTCTCCAGGATTTTCTGGAGGCGCGGCAGGCCGGCTTCGAGGTTGACCTGTTCGTAGACCTGCGCCGTCGCCTCGTACAACGCGCTGGGCTTTTCGGGGTAGTACGGCGCGACCGGACCCCGGTACATCTCCGATTCGTCCTCTTCGTGCTCGGCGATCGGCGCCGTCAGGTCGCCCGAAGGATGGTCGCTTGCGATCCGGTGGTCGGTCATGACGACGCGCACGACGTCGTCGGTGCGGCGTTGGGGCATGTGGCAGGAGATGCAATCGGTCGCGGCCTGTGCGCGTCCGGCGGCGACGTGGCGCGCCTGCTCGTCGGGGTGGCAGTCGCGGCACTGCGCCGAGTAGGTCTCCATCGCCTCCTCGCCTCGGAGGGCGCGGTGCGGATCATGGCAGGTCGTGCAAGTCATCTCGCTCGCTTGGAAGCAAGCGGATTTGCGCAGGCGGTACGCCGCATGGGCGATCTCGAACTTGTCCTCGCGCACGCCGTCCGGATGGTCAAAGTGCAGGATGAAATCGCTTAGCTCCTCGGTCGGCCGATAGGACATCTGCCCGCGGTCGAACTTGACGATCGAGAAAGGCAGCTTGCGGCTCGTCGTCTCCAGGTGGCACTGCATGCAGACTTCGAGTTGGCGTTCCCGGCTGAGCGTCGCCGGATTGAGCACGGCCGCGCGGATCTCTTCCTCCGGCGCGCCCGCGCCCGCCTTCTCGACATGCGCGAGCGCCGGGCCGTGGCAGCGCTGGCAGTCGATGCCTTGCGGCAGGCGCCCCGGAAACAGCGGATCGAGACCGGCCGCGTCGGCGCCGGGTTCGAGCTCCGGCAGCCCGTTGTGGCAGAACAGACATTGGAAGGTGATCTCGCGCCGGAAGCCTCCGTGGACGGGCGAGTCGTAGCCGGGGCTCATCGCCAACTCCCCGCCGTTCTGCGAATACCAACCGAGCGGCAACTCCATCAGCTTGCCGTTGGGATAGCGGTGCAGATAGGTCCGAGCGTTGTTGCCCGAACCCATCACGTAGTGGATCTCTTTCTCAAAGACCTCGTCGGGCGAGGCGTCGAGCCGACGCTGCAGGAAGAAGCGTCCGGCCCGCTCTTCGATGCGGTAGGAGCGCTTGGAGGGTTGGTGGGCGTAGTCGCGTTTGCCGTCGAGGTGCGCCATCGCTTCGGCGGTCGCGGGGTAGAAGGCGCGGGCCATGCCGGTTTCGGCGTACGTGGCTGCGATCTCGGCGTGGCAGCCGGCGCAACTCTCGGGCGGCGCAAAGGCGTTCAGGTCGGCGCTGGGCGTCTCCGGCTCGGGCGACGAACACGCCGCAATCGCGACGACTAACGCGATCGTCGAACGGAAGATCCGCATTACATGATTCCGAACTTGGCGAAAGCGTCGGCGGCGCTCATGCCGTCCTCGATCGCCGTGCGCACCTTCTTCTCGCCTCGCGCCTTTTCAACCGCCAGTCGAAAGACCTCTTCCTCGCCCGCCTTGGGGATCACGCACACGCCGTCGATATCGCCGAAGACGACGTCGCCGGTCTCGATGGTGACGCCTTCCATCTCGATCGGACAGCGGAAGTCGATGACTTGGCCGCGCGGGCCTTGGTCTTGGGCGTAGGGGCCGTAGCTGAAGGTCGGGAATTTGAGATCGAGGATTCCGTGGGTGTCGCGCGCATAGCCGTTGAGCACGGCCCCGGCCGAGCCGAGCTTCATCGCGCGGGTGGACATCAACTCGCCCCACAAGGCGTAGCGCGGGGAGCCGCCGGTACAGACGTAGATCTCGTCTTGCTTGAGGTCGTCGAGCGCTTCGAGCATGAGGCCGAAGGGCTTCTTGGGCTCGTCGAAGCAGTCGGCCTCAAGGACGGTCATCGCGCGGCCGATGGTGACCATCTCGGGCGCGAGCGGGCGGATCTGCGGCGGCAGAAACTGTCGCCGCAAACCGATCTTGTCCATCACGTCGCCCACCACGGCGGTGAACAGCTCTTCGCGGCAGAGCGCGAAGAGTTCTGAATCGTCGTTCCAGAGTCGAGACATTGCCCGACTATCTTACGCCGCCGTCATCGGAGGGCGTCACTGAACGGCGATGGTCACGACGTTGGCGAGCACGCCGTCGACGGTCAGCCGGACCTCGACTTCGCCGGCGCCGATCAGCGAGCGCGGGATGATCACGTTGACCTGATCGAGCCCGACGAACTCGCCCTGCTCGGCCACGCCGATCACCTGCGCCGTCTGGCCGCCGATGGTCGCTTCGATCGTCGACCAACTGCGGATGCCCGTGCCGAACAGCAGCAAGACGATCTGCTCGCCGTCGGGGCCGAGGTTGATCGGGATCGGCGTGCGCGGATTGACTTGGGCGTTGAAGACGTCGAGCGGGGACTGCGTTCCGTCAGCCGCGACGCGGATTCCGACCGCCGCCGCCACGCCCGCGCCGTTGGCGTTGGCCGCGAACAGGCCCGGCGCCGTGGCGCGAACCGTGATCGGCGAGGACGACTGCGCTCCGCCGTTGCGGATGGTCATCGTCGCGGAACCGGCCGCCGTCGCGGGGTCGACGTAGCAGTTGATCTGGCCGTTGGTGACGAAGAACAGGACGCAGGGGCGCGTCGCGCCGGCCGAGTCGGTGATCGTGACGCGCACGCCCGCGAGCTCCTCCGGCAGCGGCGTCGAGGTTGCGATCTCGGTCGCCGAGGCGAGGTTCTGCCCGAAGATCGAGATGATCTCCGCCGGGGCGACTTCATTCAACGCGAAGCTCGCCGCGTTCACGATCCCGGCCGAGCTGAACTGCGGGTTCTCGCCTCCGTCGCCCGAGAAATCGACCACGCGGATGCGCCGGTTGTCGGTGTCGTTGACGTAGAGCTTGCCGTCGCTATAGACGAGCGATTCGGGTTCGTCGAGTTCGGCCAAGCGAGCCGAGCCGCCGTCGCCCGAGAATCCTCCCGAGCCGCCGATGCCGATCTCCGTGGTCACGACGCCGGACTCGTCGACGGCGCGGATGACGTGGTTGTCCGTGTCGGCGATGAAGATGAGGTCTTGTCCGAAGGCGAGTCCGGTGGGCGAGCTGAGGAGGGCTTCGACGGCGGGGCCCCCGTCGCCGTCGTAACCTCTCTCGCCGGTACCGGCGACGGTCACTAGCCTGTTGCGGCCCTGTTGGACGATGACGACGTCGTTGCTGAAGTTGCGAGCGAGGTAGACCTGGCTTCGCGGTCCGAACTGTAGGTCGGCCGTTCCGCCGGCGATCGTGTCGGCGAAGCGCACGAAAGAGCCGTCGGGCTGGATGCGGTACTGGTGCACGCCCGAGTGCACCAGTACGCCTGACTCGTTCACGGCGACGGCGTCCGGGTCCATCCCGACCGCGGTCGCGTCGTCTCCGGCGGCGGGTAGCGAGAATCCAAACTCGCCGTTGCCCGTGAAGGTGGTGATGCGGCCGTTCCTATCGATACGACGCAAGCGGCGGTTGCCGCCGTCGACGAAGTAGACGGAACCGTCGGGGCCGACCGCGATGTCCGACGGTCGCTCGAGCTGCGCTTGGAGAGCCGGACCTCCGTCGCCCGAAAAACCCTCGACGCCGGTACCGGCGAAGGTTTCGATAATCCCGTCGGGTCGGATGCGGCGGATGACGTCGTCGAGCCACAGGGAGAGGTAGAGGCTGCCGTCCGGCCCCATCGCCATATCCCACACCGAGCCGAGCGCGGCGTCGATGGCCGGACCTCCGTCCCCGTCGAAGCCAAAACTCCCGGTCCCCGCGAAGGTTGAGATCGTCGGGCCGCCGCCGGGAATCGGCGCGACGACGACCAGTACCACCTCGATCGTCGTTTCGGCATTGGCCGTCGCGTCCGAGCGAACCTTCACCTGCGCGCGGTACTCGCCGACTTCGAGCCCTGCGGGATTCAGCTCCGCCGTCAAAGGCGATTGGCGGGTGACGCCGCTGGTGCGGTTGAGAGTGAGCCAAGGGACGCTCGGGTCCTCGACCGTGTACGGCAACTCCCAGAGGCTGCTTTCAAGCGCGCGAAGGCCGAGCGAGATCGACCGTGGCGGCGCGTTCTGCGGAATCTCGAGCGAGACCGGTTCGCCCGGGCCGATGAGCGTCGGCGTCATCGTCGCCTCGAAGGGCGTCCAATCAAATCCGTTGTTGGCGCTGCGGAAGAAGCCGACGTCGCTCCAGAGGTAGACGATCTGCTCATTGCGCGGATCGGGGAGCACGGCGCGGACGGACGGCGTGCCCTCCTCGGAGAAGCGGACCGAGGCCCAGGTCACGCCGTTGTTGATTGAGACGCCGATCGCGCCGCCCGAGGACGGGGTGTGGATCATGTAGGGCCAGTCGGCGCCGTAGAAGAGGCGCCGGGCGACTCCGTTGTTTTCGGTTTCGGTGAAGCTGCTCCCTTGATCGGTGCTGACGTAGACGCGATGCGTCCGCGAGCCGCCGTTGCCGCCGAGGATGACGTTCTGCGTGTTTTTGGGAGCGGAGACGACGAAGGCGACCCCGCCGAACTGATCGACCGGGAAGGGGGCGGTACCGGCGGCCTGCCAGTTCTGGCCGCCGTCGAGGCTGCGCCGGACGGTGCGACCGGTCGTAGCCAGCATGAAGCTGGGCGTGAGCAAGTTGACGTTGAAGTCGCTGGTATTCGTGGGAAGCGTCGCCTCCAACTGCCAGCTTGCGGCCTGGTCGTCCGAGCGATAGAGCAGACGATCGTTCTCGTCGACGACGAACAAGAAGAGCGAGACCGGCGGACCGGGCGCGAGGAAGAGTTCGCGAAACTCGACGCCCTCGGGAAGGCCGTTCATGGCGCGGGTCCAGGCTTGGCCGGAATTGGTCGAGGCCCAGATTTCGCCCGCGTCGTCGTCGCCGACCTCGGCGCGGAGCACGACCAGCCCGCTTTCGCTGAAGATCTGCTGGACCCGAGGCTGGGGAGTTCCGATGGGCCGAAGGGGGACAGGATCGAACTCGCTGACGGCTCCCTCGGAGCGATAGAGTCCCGAGTCGCGACCGAAGAAGAACGTGGGATTCGCCGCATCGGTCGCGGCAAGGGCGGCGCGGCCGAGGGGAATGGGGAAGGAGGCGGTTTGGGCAAACAGCGGAAGCGAGGCCCAGAGAAGGAAGATTGCAGCTAAGAATCGCGGGCGCAATGAAAGCATGGACTCTAGCCTAGGTCGGTCGCCCCTAGGCTTCAAGTAAACCTTGCGCTACGAAACTCGGCACAGAGTCGGCGGTGAGACGGCTACTGAATCGCTACGGTAACCACGTTGGCGAGGACGCCGTCGACGGTCAGCCGGATCTCGACTTCGCCGGCGCCGATCAGTGAGCGCGGGATGATCACGTTGACCTGGTCGAGCCCGACGAACTCGCCTTGCTCGGCTACGCCGATCACCTGCGCGGTCTGGCCGCCGATGGTCGCTTCGATCGTCGACCAGCTGCGGATGCCCGTGCCGAACAGCAGCAGAACGATCTGCTCGCCGTCGGGGCCGAGGTTGATCGGGATCGGCGTGCGCGGATTGACTTGGGCGTTGAAGACGTCGAGCGGGGACTGCGTGCCGTCGGCCGCGACGCGGATTCCGACCGCCGCCGCCACGCCCGCGCCGTTGGCGTTGGCGGCGAACAGGCCCGGCGCCGTCGCTCGAACCGTAATCACAGACGATGACTGCGCTCCGCCGTTGCGGATGGTCATCGTCGCGGAACCGGCCGCCGTCGCGGGGTCGACGTAGCAGTTGATCTGGCCGTTGGTGACGAAGAACAGGACGCAGGGGCGCGTCGCGCCGGCTGAGTCGGTGATCGTCACGCGCACGCCGGCGAGTTCTTCGGGCAGCGGCGTCGAGGTTGCGATCTCGGTCGACGAGGCGAGGTTCTGCCCGAAGATCGAGATGATCTCCGCCGGCGCGACTTCATTCAGGGCGAAGCTCGCCGCATTGACGATGCCCGCGGAGCTGAACTGCGGGTTCTCGCCTCCGTCGCCCGAGAAATCGACCACGCGGATGCGCCGGTTGCCGCGGTCATTGATGTAGAGTTTGCCGTCTACGTAGGCGAGCGATTCGGGACTGTCGAGCTCCGCCAAGCGAGCGGCGCCGCCGTCGCCCGAGAAGCCTTCGCTGCCGATGCCGGCGACGGTGGTGATCACGCCCGAAGCGTCGACCGCGCGGACGACGTGGTTGTCGCTGTCGGCGATAAAGATCATCCCGTCGCCGAAGGCGAGTCCGCTCGGCGAGTTCAGCGTGGCCGCGGTCGCGGGGCCCCCGTCGCCTTCGTAGCCTTCCGTTCCTGTGCCTGCGACTAGGGTCTCGGCGCCGCCTTGGCGCACCGTCACGACCTCGTTCCGCCTACTACGTGCGAGGATCAGCCTGCCTTGGGGATCGTACTGGAGATCGTCGCCCCCGCCGACGCTCCGAGCGAACCGGACGAACGATCCGTCAGCCGCGACCCGGAAGATGCTCGACCCCGAATGTACGAGCAACCCGGCCTCGTTGACGGCAACCAGATCCGGCCCCATGGAAACGGCCGTGGCGTCCGGACCGGCCGTATCGCTCGTCGTAAAGATCTCGCCGTTGCCCGCGACGGTCGTGATGCGGCCCTGCGGATCGATCTTACGGACCCGCTGGTTGGCGCCGTCGACGAAATAGATAGAGCCGTCGGGCCCGACCGCAGTGTCGGTCGGCCGATCGAGCTGTGCCTGGAGCGCCGGACCGCCGTCGCCGGAGAAACCGTCGACGCCCGTCCCGGCGATCGTTTCGATCACGCCGTCGGGGCGAATGCGCCGGATCACTTCGTCCAGCCAGAGCGTGAGGTAGAAGCTGCCGTCCGGGCCGACGGTCATGTCGTAGACGCTGCTGAGCGCCGCGTCCAGGGCCGGCCCGCCGTCGCCTTCCACACGAAATTCTCCGTTGCCCGCAAAGGTCGAAATCCGCGGCCCGTCGGCGGGGATCGGCGCCCCGACTCGCAAGAGCACCTCCACTGTGATCTCCGGGTTGGCGGTTACGTCCGAGCGCACCACGACCTGCGCCCGGTAGTCGCCGAGTTCGAGGCCGGCCGGATTGAGTTCGGCCGTCAGCGGCGACTCTTGCGTCACGCCGCTCGTGCGATTGAGCGTCAGCCATGGAAGGCCGGGATCTTCGACCGTGTACGGCAACTCCCAGTCGCTATCCTCGGCGGCGCGGACGTTCAACGACACGGAGCGCGGGAGCCCGTTCTGAGGCAGCTCCAACATCACCGGCTCGGCGGGCCCGATCAACCTAGGCGTCACCGTCGAATCAAATCGCTGCCAGTCGAAGCCGTTGTTGGCGCTGCGAAAGTAGCCGTCCGCCGTCGACATCAGCGCGATCTGATCGTTGCGCGGATCGGGCAAGACGGCCAGCTCGGAGACGACTCCCTGACGGTAGTCGATGAAGGCCCAAGTCGCGCCGTTATCGACGGAAACTTCGATGTTCCCGGGAGTCGAATGCTTATGGATCATGTAGGGCCAGTCGGCGCCGTAGAAGAGCTCGGAAGAGACCGCGGAAGTGGCCAGAGTCCAGGTGCTCCCTTGATCCGTGCTGAGGTAGAACCGGTGATCGCTGGTTCCGCCGCTGCCTCCGAGCAAGACCCGCATCGGACTGCGCGGAACCGAAACGATGAACGCGACTCCGCCCGTATCCGTACGAAACGGCGTCTGACTCACCGCCATCCAGGTCTGCCCGCCGTCCATGCTGCGTCGCACGGAACGGCCGACGGTGGCGAACATCAAACTCGGCGTATTCAGATTGACGTTGAAGTCGGTCGTATTCAGTGGGATCTCCGCCTCAAGCTGCCAGTTGCCCCCGCCGTCGTCGGAGCGGTAGAGCTGTCGTTCGGCACCCTCTTCGGTCCAAAGCAAGAGGTAGCTCGGTGGCCCCGGGATGAGGAAGAGTTCGCGGATGACGACTCCGCTCGGCAGGCCGCTCATCGCAAGCGCCCAAGTCTGCCCTGAGTCGCTAGACGCCCAGACCTCGCTTCGGTCGTTTCGCAGGCCGAGCAGCACGACGCGATTTCCATCGACCATGACCTGTTGGACCGCCGGCTGCGTCATTCCCAGAGGGAGGACCGCGACCGGTTCGAGTTGAGCCAGACTCCCCTCGCCGCGATAGAGCCCGGCGGGATGGCCGGCGAAGAACGTTGGGTTCGCCGTATCGGTCGCCGCCAACGCGCGGGCGTAGATGCTGAACGGACCGGTCTGGGCAAGCAGAGGAGCCGAAGAAAGGGCTAGAAGGAAAACGAAACCAAAGAGATACCGAGCGTAAGGGCGCATGATCATCCCAGCCTAGTGAGACGACCTACACCGATCAAGCTTGTACAGAATGCTAGGCGTAAGTATGCTCTAAAGCCTCTTCCACGGTCGCGTCTTCGTGCACGATCGCGCAGACCGCTTTGAGCGCGTCGCCGGGATCAGGTTGGCTCCAGATGCCTCGCCCGAAGACGACGCCCGTCGCTCCGGACTCAAGCGCTTGCTCGACCGTCCGCAGCGTCTCCTCAAGCGGCTGTCCGCGCATCGGCCCGCCCGAGATCATCACCGGGACGCCCGTTGAGGCGACCGTACGCCGGAACGCAATCGGGTCGCCGCAAAAGCGAGTGCGAACCACGTCGGCCCCAAGTTCCGCGCCGATGCGGGAGGCCGCGGCCACGTCGCCGCAGACGCTCGTCGGCAACGGCGCATCGCCCGTACCGTCAAAGTCCAGGTGGTTGGCCAGCATGCTTTCGGCCAGCATATCGGCCAGCACGGGCAATCCCCATCGCCGTCCGGAGGCCGCGACACGCCCCAGCTTCTCCAGTTCGTGAGCTTCGTAGGGGGCGCCTACCGTTACCCTGACGGCGACCGCGTCCACTCCCATCGCCGACGCCTCTTCGACCTCGGTCAGCAAACGGGCCGGCCCGCCCGGTCCGGCGGTCGTATGGCCCCCGTCCAGCCGCAGGACGACCGATAAGCTCTCCAGGTCTTCCGCGACCTGCTCCAATATGCCCGGCGTCAGCAACACGCCGTCCGCGCCGAAACGGCTGCACGTCTTCACCAAGTCGACCGGACTCTCCAGTCCCGGCAGCGGTCCCGCGACGCAACCGTGGTCGATGCTGACCACGACGGTGCGGCCGCGCGAGGTGAGTCGTCTCAGTCGAAGAGCCTTTCCTGCGGTCATGCGTAACGCCCTGTCCGCGAATTCCCGAAAATCCAGGGACTTCCCCGGGATTAACAGCGTATCCGTTCGGATATTCTATCCGAGATTCCGCTATTTCTCTAGCCCTAACTCAAACGGCATAGCCAGCGGCTCGTCGACTAAAAAGTCCAGCGAGCGCATCGCTTCCAGCGCTCCGTCGATCGCTCCCCGCGTCGCCGGCTCCAGCGTAATGACAAAGGGCAGGTCGTCGTGCCGGTCGCTCGGCTCCTGTAACACGGCGTCGATCGATACCTTCGCGGCGGCCAAAATCGATGAGAGCTCGGCGATGATCCCAGGCCGGTCGCGCACGCGGAAGCGCAGATAGTAGGGACGGACCTCTTCGGCCAGCGGGGCCGGCGGCCGCGCTTCCAACTCGGCATAAGCGAACGGCGAAACGCGCAACGGCGAATCCCCGGCCAACTCACGCGCGACGCTCATCAGATCGCTCACCACGGCTACGCCCGTCGGAGTCGGCCCCGCCCCCCGGCCGTAGTAGAACGTGTCCGCGCCGTGGCGCCCGCGCGCCCAAACCGCGTTGTACGATCCGCTCACCCCGGCCAGAATCGCCGACCTCGGGATCAAGGCCGGCCGAACCGAGAGCGTCAAGCCGCCGCTCTCATCCTCGTGCGCGGAAGCGAGCAGACGCACCGTGTGGTCCAGCCGAGCCGCGTAGAGGAAGTCCACGTCGCGCACCGCGCGAATTCCCTGGGTCGGAATATCCTCCGGCTTCACCTGGACGCCGAAGGCGAGCGCGGCCAGCAGCGCCAGCTTCGAGCGCGCATCCAACCCGTCGACGTCGGCGGTCGGATCGGCCTCGGCGTAGCCCAGATCCTGCGCTTCCTTGAGCACCTTCTCGAGCGAATCGCCGCGCCGCTCCATCTCCGTAAGGATGAAGTTGCAGGTCCCGTTCAAGATGCCCAGCAGGCTCTCGATCCGGTCGCCCGCGATGCCCTCCCGCAACACGGTCAGGATCGGAATCCCTCCGGCTACGGCGGCCTCCATGGCCAGCCGAACGCCCGACTCGCGCGCCTGTTGCCAGATGCGCGCGCCGCTGAGCGCCATCAGTTCCTTGTTGGCGGTTACGACCGATTTGCCCGCGGCGATCGCCGCCTCGATGATCTCCGAGGCGACCGTCGTGCCGCCGACCAGCTCCGCCACCACGTGTACGTCCGGATCCGCGACCACCTCGCGCCAATCCGCCGTCCGCTTGGCGTCGGGAAACGACTCGGCTTCCGGCGGCGGCGATTGCGCGACCGAGCGCGAGCAGATCGCGCTCACGCGCAACCGATCGCCGACCTTCCGGTCGATCTCGCCGCCGTTGTCCGCCAAAATCTCCAGCGTTCCGCGGCCGACGTTGCCCAACCCGATGATGCCTACGTTGATATCCGACACAGCAAGCCCAGTGTATCGGTTCAGGACGGGCGGGATACCGCGCGGCGGGTTACGATATGGCCCATATGACTCGTCGCCAAGTCCTCCTAGCCGCGGCCGCCGCTTCCTCGGTGCGCGCCCAGTTTCCTTCCATTCCTAATGCGATTGTGGCGCGCAACGATCTTTCGGTTGAAAGCTATATCGAGCGCCAGAACACCGATCCGCACAGCCGCTGGAGAGGTTCGGTGCCGGACCTCGACGGCCTGCATCAGCCCGGCGCCGCCTCCGGCGTCTTGATCCGCGGCGTCGCTTCCTATCTGCACCCGGAGTCGCGTTTCCACGAGGATCCGCTGCTGATGCGGCGGCTGATGCTGGCCGCCGATCACCTCGCCCGCGTGCAAAGTCGCGACGGCAACTTCGACCTGCTCACCACCAACTTCAACTCCCCGCCCGACACGTCCTTCATCACGCTCAACACCGCCGTCGCCGGTCGTCTGGCGCGCGAGGGGGGCCTCGACGAGTTGTTCGGCGCGATGGAGCCGATGCTACGCAAGTCCGGGGAGGGCTTGGTCGACGGGGGTATCCACACCCCCAACCACCGTTGGGTCGCCTGCGCCGCGCTCGCCCACATGAACGACCTCTTCCCCGATCCGCGCTACGTCCGCCGCGCCGAGCAGTGGCTGGCGGAGACGATCGACATCGACTCCGACGGCCAGTACAGCGAGCAATCGACCACCGTCTACAACGCCATCGTCGACAACTGCCTCACCCTCGTCTCGATGCTGCTCGACAAGCCGCGTCTGCTTGACCACGTGCGCGCCAACCTGGAGGCGATGCTCTACCTGCGACACCACGGCGGCGAGGTCGTCACCGAGATTTCGCACCGCCAAGACCGCAACACCGTCGGCGACATGCGCCGCTACTGGACCGCGCTGCGCTACCTCTCCCGTAAGGATCAAGACGGCCGCTACCAGACGATCCTCAACGAGATTGAACCGGCCTACGCGTCCCTGGCCCACCTGATGGCCTACCCGGCTTTCTCTGAGAAGGCGCCCGAGCCCAAGCCGCTTCCCGACGACTACGAGAAGGAGTTCCCGCGCTCGAACCTCGTTCACATCCGCCGCGGCAAGACCAGCGCCGTCGTCACCACCCAAGGGTCGAGCCGCGTCCTCTCACTGCGCCGCGGTCAAGCCGTCATCAACGGCGTGCGCTTCGCCTCGGCCTTTTTCGGGAAGGCGCAGTTCATCCCGACCGAAGGCGAGAAGGACGGCGACGTCTTCGTGCTCAAGCAAGAACTCGAAGCCGCCTACTACCAACCCTTCGTGCCTTCGCGCGTGCAGCCCTGGGGCGTCGACAAGTGGTACGAGATGCGCCCCGGCGGACGCGAAGCCACCGAGATCAACCGCATCCAGTACCGCGCCGAAATCCGCGAACTCGAAGACGGATTCGACATGCGCGTCGTCTGCGAGGGCGTCGAGTGGATTCCCCTCGCCGTCGAGATCAACCTCCGCGCCGGCGGCGATCTGCGCGGCGTCGAAACCACGCGCCACGAGGACCGCTACGTCCTCAAGCAAGGCCGCGCGACCTACCGCATGGGCGACGACGTCATCCGCTTCGGCCCCGGAATGGCCGAAAACACCTACGTCGACGTCCGCGGCGCCGAGCCCAAGCTGCCCGGCCCGAGCGTCTACCTGACCGGCTATACGCCCTTCGATCACACCGTCGAGTTCCGCTGGTCGTAGCCTCCTGAATAGTTTCCTTGACGGAATCCGTACGGCGGCCCTAAAGTGGTATTTAGAGTACTTCTTTGGAAGCCGCCGTCCCATCGCCCTCGCGCAACTACCACCGGCCCGGCGCCGTCTCTGACGCCGTCGACGAGCAGACTATCCGCGCCGTCGTCCACGACTTCTACGGTCGTGTCCGCGCCGACGATCAACTCGGTCCGGTGTTCGGCGCCTACATCTCCGACTGGACGCCCCATCTCGAGAAGATGGTCGGTTTTTGGATGACCGTCGTACGCGGCGAACGGCGCTACCAAGGCAACCCTTTTGAGGCGCACCAGAAAGTCACCGAACTCTCGAGCGACCTTTTTGCGCACTGGCTCAACCTGTTCGGCGAGACCTTGCGCGACCACTGCTCCGCCGAAGACGCGCAAGCGTGGGAGGCCACCGCCCGCCGCATGGGTTTCGCCATGAGCTGGCGGCTCGGGTTGGGCGAGAATGAAGCGTTGCTGCCGTGAGAGTTTTCTGCGCGTTTCTGCTGGCGGTCGTCGTCGCCTCGGCCGAGAATCCGATCGACCGTCTCCAGGCCAAGATCGATTCCGGACAAGTTCGTCTGAATTACGACGGGCCGCGCGGTTATCTTGATTCGCTGCTCGAAGCGCTCGAAGTCCTGCCTGAAACGCAGACCCTTGTCTTCTCGAAGACGAGCGCCCAGTTTCGGCTGATCAACCCCCGCTCGCCCCGGGCCCTCTACTTCAACGACGAGGTCTACATCGGCTACGTGCGCGGCGGACCGTTTCTCGAAATCTCGACCGCCGACCCCGAAACCGGCGCCGCCTTCTACACCCTTCCCCAAGACGGATCCAAGCCGGCGCGCTTCGTCGCCGACAACGGCCAGTGCCTGCAATGCCATGAGACGGCGCGGACTCTGCGCGTGCCGGGCCACCTCACTCGCTCGGTCCACCCGCTCGCCGACGGCCAGCCGGTCTTTCGCCTCGGCTCGATCGACGTCAGCCAGAAGACTCCGTTCGCCGAGCGCTTCGGCGGCTGGTACGTCGATGCGATCGCCGGTGCGGCCAAGGGTGGCGCGCACCGCGGCAACCAAGTCTTGCTCGACGAAGAGGGCGAGAACCGGGGGCCGGCTCCGGGCTACGATCCGTCGGCCTACCCGGCGCCGGGATCGGACCCGGTGGCGCACCTGCTGCTGATCCACCAGACCCAGACGCACAACCGGATCGCTAGAGCGGCGCTCGAGGCGCGTCGGGCGCTCAAGTATCGCGAGGAGATGACGATCGCATTCGGGGAGGCTTCGCCGGAACTCGACGCCTCGGTCAAACGCCGCATCGAGGGGCCCGCCGAACAGTTGGTCCAGGCGCTGCTCTTTGAGGGCGAGGCCCCTCTGCCTGAAGGCCTGCCGAAGGACTCGCCGCTGATCGCTCGGTACGCCGCCCGCGGCCCGCTCTACGAGTTGGACTTAGAGCGCGGTCTGCTGAAGAACCGGATCAGCTACTTAGTTGAGAGCGAAGAGTTCCGCACCCTGCCCGACGAAGTTCTGAAGTACGTCTTCCGCCGCTTCCGCGAAATCGCCGCGGAAGATCCCGAGCGAAAGGATCTCCTACACAAGATCGCCAACCGACCCCGCTAAGTGACGACGTGGCGCACGGCATCGCCGTGCCGCCTAGCGCCTGTGGCGCAAGGTCCGGGGGCCGTTCATCGTTGCCGTAAATCTCGCCGCAGCCGCCGAGCTAGACCACGACCGAAAAACTCTCTTCCGATCGCACTACCGGCCGGTACAGCGTATCCCGCTCCATCGGCTCGCGCCCGGCCTCGCGAATCAGCCGCAGCAACTGCTCGCGTCGGAGATTCTGCGTCGTCGTGGCCCCGGCGTCGTGATAGATCTTCTCCTCGACCACCGTGCCGTCGATGTCGTCCGCGCCGAATTTTTGGCCGACCTGCGCGATCTTCGGCGTCATCATGATCCAGTACGCCTTGATGTGCGGGAAGTTGTCGAGCATCAGCCGCGAGACGGCGATGTTTCGGATGTCGTCAAATCCCGACGTGGCCGGCACGTGCGCCATGGCCGTATTCTCCGGGTGAAACGCCAGCGGGATAAACGTCTGGAAACCGCCCGTGTCGTCTTGCAGCTCGCGCAACCGAACCAGGTGGTCCACGCGATCCCAGTTCGTCTCGACGTGGCCGTAGAGCATCGTCGCGTTCGACTTCAACCCGATGCGATGCGCCGTCCGCGCCGTCTCAATCCACTCGTCGCCGGTCAGCTTGTGGTCGCAGATAATTCGGCGAACCCGATCGCTGAAAACCTCCGCGCCGCCGCCCGGCATCGAATCCACTCCGGCGTCGCGCAGACGGATCAGCGTCTCCTCGATCGAGACTCCGGCGCGCTTGGCCAAATAGCCGATCTCGACCATCGTGAACGCCTTTAGGTGCACCTGCGGGAAGCGCTCCTTGAGCCCGGCGATCATGCCGCAGAACCAATCCAGATCGAGTTCTGGGTGCAGCCCGCCGACGATGTGAAACTCCGACACCGCCTCCGAGTAGCCCTCGCCCGCCGTCTCATACACCTGCTCGTAGCTCATCGAGTAGGCCGCTTCGTGACGCTTCTGGCGCCCAAAGGCGCACAGCTTGCACGAGGCGACGCAGACGTTGGTCGGATTGATGTGGCGGTTGACGTTGAAGAACGTCGTATTGCCGTTGAGCTTCTCCCGGACGTGGTTCGCCAGATACCCGACGCCCAACAGGTCCGGCGAGTCGTAAAGGGTCACGCCGTCGTCGAAGCTCAACCGCTCGCCCGCGAAAACCTTCTCGGCGATGGGCTGAAGTTCCGGTGCGAAGCGGGGCGTCATGACGGCGGCTCTCAGGCGGCCGGGAATACGAACAGATCCAGGCCCCAAAACACACAGAATAGCAAGCTTACATAGCCGTTTAGCGTGAAGAAGGCGGCGTCCACGCGGCTCAGATCATCGGCCGAGACCAAGCTCTGCTCCCACGCCAGCAACGCCGCCGCGACCACGATTCCCGCCAGCGCGACCCAACCCAGGTCAGCCAAGGTCCACAGCCACACCAGCAGTCCGATCATCGCTAGATGGAACAGCCGCGAGAGCGCCAGCGCACGCCCGACCCCGAGCACCGCCGGCAGTGAATGCAGCCCTCGGTCCCGGTCAAACTCGGCGTCCTGGCACGAATAGATCACGTCGAACCCGGCCACCCACAGCATGACGGCGGCTGAAAGCAGCGTCACCGGCCAGGAAAATTCTCCGCGGATCGCGATCCATGCCGCCAGCGGCGCGATCCCGAGCGCGACGCCCAACACCAAGTGCGCCGCCGCCGTGAATCGCTTGGTGTAGGAGTAGCCGAGCACTACTGCCAGGGCAACTGGACTCAGCGCCAGACAGAGCGGATTGAGCCGCCATGAAGCGAACACGAACACCGCCGACCAGAACGCGATAAACCCCCAAGTAAAGCCCTTCGAGACTTGCCCAGCGGGAATCGCGCGCATCTTGGTGCGAGGATTCTCTGCGTCGATATCGGCGTCGACCACCCGGTTGAACGCCATCGCCGCCGAGCGCGCCGCCACCATCGCCGTGACGATCCAGAGCAGCTTCCAAGCCAGCTCGGCCGTGGTCAATCCGGCCCCGCGAATCGCCAACATCGCCCCCGTCAGCGCGAACGGCAACGCAAAGATCGAGTGCTCGAACTTGATCATTTCGAGCACGACGCGCGTTTTCTGGACGAGGCTCATCTTGGCGAGGCGGATTTTGGACGACGGACAGGTCCAGGATAGCGACCTACAGGACGTCGTCGAGATCGTCGTCGTAGAGTTCGTCCGCGACGTTGCCGAGGCTGTTCAACGGGCCGACGTAGTCGGCATGGTCGGGATCGAGTTCGCCCGAAAGCCAGCCCACGACGTGCGGATTGAACATCCAAGCCATCCCCTGGCGCGCGAGGATCCACTCCGCTTCGCTCTCCTCGCCCGCCGTGTGGAAATCCTCCTCGGAATCCGACGACAGCTCCGACAGAAACGGGGGCTCGCCCAATCCGTCCTCGACATACGGGTTCGCCTCACGGGCGCACTCCAGATGCTTGCGCGCGGTTCGAAAGTCTCGCAACCGGTAATAGATTAGGACGCGCGCCCACGACAAGGCCGCGCTCTCGTCTTCGGCAAAGCGGGTCTCAAGGCGCTTGGCGTCCTCAAGCCGGTCGGCGATCAAGTAGAGGGCGACCAACTCGTAGCGCACGCCCATCCCGTCTCGCTCGTCCAGGCGCAACAGCTCTTCAAACGTGGACAGACAATCGGCCGCCCGCGCGCCGACCAGGAACGCGGTCCCCAACGAATAGAGGGCGCGCAAGAAGGGGCGGGCCTCCATGTCGAGACTGAGCATGCCCGGAGGCGCGTCGATCGATTCGACGACCCTCCGGCCGCTCGCAACCGCATCTTCCAGGAGCGCGATCCGCTTCTCGACGTCGTCTTCAAAATCCGCCAACATCACCCGCGCGTCCACGTTCGCCGGGTCGAGGGCGAGCGCCTTGTTGACGAGCCTCTTCGCCTGCCTCTCCGAGCGAGCGTCAAACGCTTCCGCCAACAATTCCCGCGCCGCCTCCGGGTCCGGCGCCGCGGCCTTGCCCTTCGGAGCGCCGAACTCGACGACGTTGCTCTTCGCAACCCTACGCTTCGATGATTTTTTGCGCGCCATGCAGAAAAGTCTACTGGAATTAGCCCAGCGAAAACGCCACGTAGGCGTCCCCGGAAGGCGAATCCCCTTTTCCGCCTCCCGCCGCGATCACGACGTACTGCTTCCCGCCCGCCATGTAGGTGCAGGGCGTCGCGAACCCGCCCGCCTCAAGCTGGTACTCCCACAGCGTCTCCCCGGTCTCGGAATCAAACGCCCGCATCTTCCGATCGAATCGCCCGGCCATGAACGTCAGCCCGCCCTTCGTACAGATCGAGCCTCCGTGCGACGGCGTCCCCGTCTTTGGAATCCCGCGCTCGGCCAGCTCCGGGTACTCCCCGTGTACCACCCGCCAAGCGAAATCCCCTTCGTCGCAATCGATCGCCGTCAGATAGCCCCACGGCGGCTTGATCATCGGGTAGCCGTTCGCGTCCCGCACCAGCGTCCGCTCGCTCAAGTTGTACTCGAACGGCTCGTTCTCCTTCGCCTCGGCCAGCGTGATCCGGTTCGTGTTCTCGTCCGACTTGACGATCAACAGGTTCCGCTCCGGGTCGAAGGAACACCCGCCCCACAGCGCCCCGCCGCGAAAGCCCGGATGGACCAGCGTCCCGCGCTTGGTCGTCGGCTCGTACAGGGGACCGACGTCGGTCTCGTCGTAGAGCTTCGTGAACTTCGCCTGCGACTTCGGCGAGATGTTCGTCACCTGGTTCCGCGTGAAATGCGTCCGGCTTAGCGGCGGCGGTTTTTGCGGAATCGGCTGCGTCGGCCAGGTCTCTTCGCCCGGGATCTGGGACGGCGGCGTCGGCGTCTCCTCCACCGGGAACATCGGCTGCCCGGTGTCGCGATCGAGCAGGAACACGAACGACTGCTTCGTCACCTGCGCCACCGCGTCCACCCGCCGACCGTTGCGCTCGACCGTAATTAGCGCCGGTTGCGCGGGCAGATCGTAATCCCAGATGTCGTGGTGGACCACCTGGTAGTGCCACATCCGCTCGCCCGTCTCCGCGTTGAGCGCGAGCACGCAGTTGCCGAAAAGGTTCTGCCCCTTGCGGTCGCCGCCGTAGTAGTCGAAAGCCGGCGAACCCAGCGATGCGAACACCCAACCGCGCTTCGTATCGAGGGACATTCCCGCCCAATTGTTCGTTCCGCCGACCCGCTTCCAGGCGTCCTCGGGCCACGTCTCGTAGCCGTATTGCCCGGGTCGCGGAACCGTATGGAAGATCCACCTCCGCTCGCCCGTCCGGGCGTCGAAGGCGCGGATGTGTCCGGGCGCCGCCGGCCAAGGCCCCTCGCCGCCGCCCCCGCCGACGATCACCAGGTCGCGCCAAACCACCGGCGGACTCGTCGAGTTGAACGACAGCCCCTCCATGTCATGGTCGAGATGATGCTTCAGGTCGAGCTTGCCCCCTTCGCCGAACGCCGGGTCCAGCTCGCCGGTCTCCGCGTCGACCGAATAGAGCAAGGAGCGCACCGGGAAGAAGATCCGCTTCGCGTCGCCGCGTTCGCTCTTCCAGTACGTCACCCCGCGTCCGATCCCGGCCGACCGTCGTGATTTGCGCCCGCCCTGGTGGTCGAACTCCCACTTCAGTTCGCCCGTCGCCGCGTCGAGCGCCCGCAGCTTCAACCGAGGCGTCAGCAGGTAGAGCGTCCCGTCGACGACGATCGGCGTCGTCTCCATCGTCGTCTGCGGACGATTGCTGTGGTCGCCGCAACGGTGCGTCCAAGCGGGCTTCAGCTCGCCGACGTTCTCGCGCGTGATCTGATCGATCGGAGCGTAGCGGGTCGCTTCGGGATCGGCGCCGTAGACGCGCCACTCCCAATCCCGCGCGCCGTCAGGTTCCGAGGCCAGCAAGGGCGCGGCAAGCGAAGAGAGGAATAGTCGACGGTCGAGCGCGATGGGAGGCATAACGTCGCCGGTCATTTTACCCGGTCCGTCGCGCGCCCCTTCCGGCGCCTTCGTACCCCCTCACGCTAGTACTCCGGTTCCGGCAAATTCCCAACTCTCGCGTCATCGTTTCGAGGCCCGATTCACGGCATTCTCAAACCGTGAAACCCCTCCTCGCTCTCGCCGCAATCCTCTCCCTCGGTCTGCCCGCCTCCGCCGGAACCATCACCTTCAACGGCGTCGATACCGACCGCGGCCGCAACATCTGGTTCAACGCCGACGGCCGCGACCGCTACGTCTTCTCCGGCGCCTACGACATCACCGTCAACGGCGAGATCGACGTCCTCGCCATGTGCGTCGAGTTCTTCAAGACCATCAGCACCGGCACCTACGACTCGGTCCTCGACGCGCCCTCGACCATCAACCTCGGCAACCGCATCGCCTGGCTGATCGAGCGCAACCTGCAGTTCATCGACTCGCGCGACAAAGGCGCCGGACTCCAACTCGCCCTCTGGGATCTCGTCCATGACAGCGGCGACGGATTCGCCGCCGGACGCATCCGCCGCTCCTCCAGCTACACCACCAACGCCGCCGTCCTCGGCTTCGCCAACGACTTCATCACCTCCAGCATCGGCCAGTCGTCCAACTCCGCCGTCATCTACTGGAACACCAACCAAGGCGACGGCAAGATGCGCCAAACCCTCATCTCCGGCGTGCCCAACCCGGGCGGAGAAGAGGTCCCCGAACCCGCCACCGTTCTGCTCATGGGCTCCGCACTTCTCGGTTGCGCCTGGATGCGTCGCCGTCGCGGCTAGCCTGCATTTCTCACCAGGCGCGGGCGAAAGCACGCGCTAGGCCTGCCATAGCGTTGTTGCGCTCGCTTGTCGTGCTCGACGTACAGTCGAGTACGCCTGTGCGCGACAAGCTTCGCGCGCCTCGCTCTGACAGGCCTTTCACGCACTTTCGCTCCTCGCCTGGTGAGAAATGCAGGCTAGGGCGGTTTCTATCCTGAGGACGCGGTGCGCAACCTCGTCCTCGTTCTCGGCGATCAACTCGACGCGCAATCGTCTGCCTTCGACGACTTCGACCGCGACCAGGACGCCGTCTGGATGGCCGAAGCCCGCCAGGAGACGACCCACGTCTGGTGCCACAAGCTGCGCATCGCCTTCTTCTTCACGGCGATGCGCAAGTTCCGCGACCGACTCCGCGGCGACGGCCTCCAGGTGCTCTACCACCAGCTCCTCGACGGCCAAGGCGAGACCTTCGCGGAAATCCTCGCGGCGACCGTTCAAGAGCATGAGCCCCAGAAACTGATCGTCGTCGAACCCGGCGACCACCGCGTCCGCGAGGCGCTCAGCGACGCCTCCGAGAGCGCCGAAGTGCCGCTCGAGATCCGCACCGACCGGCACTTCTACTCGACCCGAGAAGAGTTCGCCGAATGGGCCGACGGCCGCAAGCGCATCGTCCTCGAAGACTTCTACCGCCTCCTACGCAAGCGCCACAACGTTCTGATCGACGAAGACGGCAAGCCCGTCGGCGGCGACTGGAACTTCGACCAAAGCAACCGCGAATCCTTCGGCAAATCCGGCCCGGACTCCCTACCCACGCCGCCTACGTTCGAGCCCGGCGACGCCGGCGACGAAGTCATGCAGATGGTCGAGCAGCAATTCCCCGACCACCCCGGATCGCTCGACCATTTCGACCTCCCGACCGACCGCGACCAAGCGCTCGCCTACCTCGACGACTTCATCGGGAACCGCCTGCCCGACTTCGGCCGCTACCAAGACGCCATGTGGGGCGACGAGCCCTTCCTCTACCACTCGCGCCTCTCGCCCCTGCTCAACGTCAAACTGCTCCACCCGCGCGAATGCGTCGAGCGCGCCGTGGCCGCCTACGAATCCGGCGCCGCCCCGATCGAAAGCGTCGAAGGCTTCGTCCGCCAGATCCTCGGCTGGCGCGAATTCGTCCGCGGCGTCTACTGGCATTGGATGCCCGAATACATCGAGCGCAACGCCCTCGAATGCGACGACCGCGACGTCCCACAATCCTACTGGGACGGCGAGACCGAGATGCGCTGCGTCTCCGCCGCGATGAAGAACGTCCTCGACCACGGCTACGCGCACCACATCCAACGCCTGATGGTGCTCGGCCTGTTCGCGCAACTGCTCGGCGTCCACCCCCGCAGGTTCCACGACTGGCACATGGCTATGTACCTCGACGCGATCGATTGGGTCAGCCTGCCCAACACGCTCGGCATGAGCCAGTTCGGCGACGGCGGCATCGTCGGCACCAAACCCTATTGCGCGTCGGGCGCCTACATCAACCGGATGAGCAACTACTGCTCCGACTGCCGCTTCAACCCCAAAAAATCGACCGGCGACGACGCCTGCCCGGTCACCACGCTCTATTGGGATTTCCTAGACCGCCACCGCGAAAGCTTCGCCAAAAACCGCCGCATGGTCTTTCAAATCCGCAACCTCGAACGCAAGTCCGACGACGAACTCGACCGCATCCGCAAGCAAGCCGAGAAGGTTCGAGAGTCAGTGACCGCGAGCTAATCGCCCGCCGGTACCGCGACCGACGACCCCGCATCGTCCCGACGCATCCGCACAATCGCCTCGGCCGCCAGCCACAAACTCAAGACGAAAATACAAGCCGCCACGCCCAGCAGCAGATAGTTCTCTTCACCCCAGTACTGGCGTAAGTTAATCACCATCGCCACCACGGTGACGACCATCATGAACGCCATCGGAATCAGATACGGCCAGTAGTTCGCTTTCCTCTGCCGCAGATAGACCGTCACCGTCAGCAGCGTCAGCGCGCCAAGAATCTGATTGGTCGATCCAAACAGCGCCCACAAGGCCAACCCGGCCGGCTGCCCGTTGATCTCATAGAAAGCGAAAAACCCGATCAGGGCAATCGCGATAAAGGAAGCCGAGTACCGCTCCACCCAAGTCACTCCGATCGATGAAGCGATCTCTTCGATGTTGTAGCGCAGCAGGCGCGTTCCCGAATCGAGCGACGTCAGCGCAAACGAAACCGCCACCAGCGCGATGAACGCTTGCGCCACATACATCGGCACGCCCAGCGTCGAGACGAACAGCGCGGCCCCGTCGATAAACGACTGCATCTTCCCCGCCAACGTATTCGCCGAACCCCAGCTCGCGTAGTGCTCGCTCCAGGTCTCCGGCGCCGAGAATCCGGCCGTGCAAGCCAACACCGCCATCAGCCCCAGCAGCGACTCCCCGACCATTCCGCCGTACCCGATCGGCACAGCGTCCGTCTCCTTGTCGATCTGCTTCGAGGTCGTCCCCGAGGAAACCAGCCCGTGGAACCCCGACACCGCTCCGCAAGCGATCACGATAAAGACGAACGGAAAGATCGGCGGCGCTCCGTCCGGCGCCGGGTCGACCGCCGGCGCGGCAAACTCCGGACTCAGTACAAAGAAGCCAACATAAGCTGCGCCGAGCCCCAGATAGAGCAGCATCGAATTCAAGTAATCCCGCGGCTGCAGCAGCGCCCACACCGGCAGAATCGAAGCCGCCAGCGCATACGCCAGCAACAGGTAGATCCACGAGTCCGCATCCAGGTCCGGCTTCGTCATCTCAAGCCCGGCCCAAATCGAACCCATCATGATCACGAACCCGATCGCCGTCAGCCGCCCCACCGAGGCGTTCCGCTTGTAGACCAGCCACCCGATCACCATCGCCACCGCGATCAAGAAGAACGTCGGGAACACCGACTCGGGATAGAAATCCGCCGTAAACAGCCCGGCCACCGTGCGCACGAAGACGCCCATCACCAGGCAGATCAGAAACAAGATGATCAGCAGGAAGATCGACTTCGCACGCTTGCCGATCAAGTCCTCGGCTACCTTGCCGATCGACAGCCCGCGGTTGCGCATCGAGACCACCAGCGCCCCAAAATCGTGGACCGCGCCGATGAACAGCGTCCCCAGCACCACCCACAGCATCCCCGGCAGCCAGCCCCAAATCACCGCGATCGCCGGACCCAGCATCGGCGCCAACCCGGCGATCGACGCGTAGTGGTGCCCGAACAGGATCGAGCGGCGGCAGGGCACGTAGTCGCAGCCGTCGCTCATCTCATGCGCGGGCGTCAGCCGCGTCGGGTCGAGCTCGAAGATGCGCCGCCCGAGGAATCGCGCGTAGAAGCGATAAACGACGAAGTAGAGGATCAGACAGCCGAAGGCCGCGAGCACGGGTTGCATGGGTCGAGGACTCCCTCCCGGGAGGTCCAGAACATCATAGTCGAACCCGGCCCGCGCCACTGGCGTAGGCCACCGCGCCTCATGCTAGTCTGGGAATGATTGGCCGGTCGTCCAATGGCAGGACATATGGTTTTGGTCCATAGAATGGGGGTTCGAATCCTCCCCGGCCAACCACTCCAATCAAGAAACGGGGTCGCCAAGTAGAGGCGACCCCGTTCTCGTTTCCGACTGATTCGAGGGTTTTAGCCTTCGATCACCACCAGTCGCGATCCGCCGCGGCTCCAGACCATCAGCAACGCCGCGTCGTCGGCGTCTTCCATCGCCTGCCGGAACTCCGCCGCGCTCGTCACCGGCCGACGGCCGACTTCTTGGATCACGTCGCCGCGCCGCAGTCCGGCTTCGGCCGCCGGGCTGCCCGGCTTCACGCGACTGACCACCACGCCTTCCACGTCGCCGCTGAGCCCGAGCTGCTCGGCGATCTCCGGCGTCAGGTCTTCCACAGCCACTCCGACCAAGGCGTTTGAAGATTCAGCCTTGGCTTGGCGGACCGGCTCTTCGCCGGGAAGCTCGCCGAGTTCGATCGAGAGATCCCGTTCGCGGCCGTCCCGCAGGACCGTCACGCCGACGCGCTCGCCGGGAGCGACGTTCGCGATCCGCAGCCGCAGATCTCGCATGCCGTCTACCGGCTTGCCGTCGATCCTGCGTACCACGTCGTAGGCCTCGAAGCCGGCTTCATCGGCCGGTCCGTCTTCCTCGACGCGCGTGATCACCGCGCCCTTCGAGTCCGGCAGATCGAGCGTCTTCGCCATCTTGGCCGACACGTCCTGGATGCCGACGCCCATGTACCCGCGCACCACCCGGCCGTTCTCGACCAGTTGCGTCATCACGTGATGCGCCAGGTTCACCGGCACCGCGAAACCCAGCCCGTCGTTGCCGCCCGAGCGCGAGACGATCGCCGTGTTGATGCCCACCAGCTCGCCGCGCGCGTTCACCAACGCGCCGCCCGAGTTGCCCGGGTTGATCGCCGCGTCCGTCTGGATAAAGTCCTCGTAGCCGCCGCCGGTGATGCCGAACTCGCGGCCCGTCGCGCCCACGATGCCCATCGTCACCGTCTGCCCGACGCCCAGCGGATTGCCGATCGCCAGCACCACGTCGCCGACTTCCACCGTGTCCGCATTGCCTAGCGGCACGGTCGGCAAGCCTTCCGCGTCGACTCGCAATACGGCGATGTCCGTCTTCTTGTCGCTGCCCACGACTTCCGCCGTCAGCTCGCGCTCATCGCTAAAGAGCACGGTGACTTCATCCGCGCCGTCCACCACATGGTGGTTCGTCAAGATCGTCCCGTCCGACGTCACGATGACGCCCGAACCTAGTCCTTCCTGACGCCGCTCCGGCATCTGGCCGCGCGGCGAGCGGAAGAAGAACGGCATCCCCTCCGGCATGTTCGTCGCCTTCGCCGTGCGCTCGGAGCGGATGCTCACCACCGCCGGCGACGCCTTCTTGACTACCGGCGCGAACGTGCCGCTCGCCGGAATCACGCCCGCGTCCGCCGTCCTCTCGGCCGAAGCCAACTGCGGCAGCGCCGAAGCCGTACCGACCTCGGAAGGAACCAGCATTCCCGCCGCAATCGCCAGCGCCAAGCCGGCCGACAAACTAAGAAAAGCTTTCCCGAAACGGGAACGTCGAAACCATTCGTTTTGCATCGGTCATACACCTCCCTCCAGGCGATCCGTTCGCTCGGAGTTCTATTGCGTACGACGCGCTGAATCCAAATTTCGGTAGGTCTCTTCTGTAAATTCCCGCAGCTCGGGAAAGAACGCTCGAAAATCCGCCTCCAGAGCCGAGTCCAACTCCGGCAAGAGCTCGGCGGCCTCTCCAAGCGGGTTCTCCCGCCGCAACCGACGCGAAATCCCCCGCAGCGCGCCGCGCACGCCGTCGACCGACGCGTAAGCCCCCAGCCAGTCGTGCGTCGTCATCGAATCGATCGCTCGCTGCATCCGCGGCGGCGCCTGCTCCCGCCGGGCCCGCAACGCCCGGTAGCATCGAGCCGAGAACGCCTCCAGCGATTCGCCGCCTGAATACTTCTCGAAATCCCGCGCCAGAAAATGATCGAAGAACACGTCCAGAATGATCCCGGCATACCGTCGATACGGTGCCCGGAACCTCTTTCTCGCCGCCAGCCCAATCGGGTGCCGGTCGGAGTAGGCGTCGATCGCCTGGTGCAACTCCACGCCCAGCACCGTCCGCGGCGTCGCCCGCTCTCGCCACCCCTTCGTCAAAAAGTCGCCCAGCATCTGCCCGGCGAGCAACTCCTCGTCCTCAGGCGTCAGCAGAAAGTGCGCTAGGAAGTTCACGGCCCCGAACTAACTTCGGCGAATCGTATCGCCGGCCAGGCCCCAAAAGTCTTCGACGTAGTAAGAAGAAAGAACGTTCCCAAAAAGGAAGCAATTGTTCTTGCACTCCGGAGTCTCGCCGTAGAGCTTCCGTCCCCGTTCAAACGAGGCCGAGATCGATCCGTCTAATAGTACGTTACCGGCGATCTTACGTAAGACCTCGCAAGGATAAAAGATATCCCCGTTCGGGTAGATTCGCGGAAACATCGTCGGATAGCATTTAAACTCTTCAAACCGCAGCAGCGTCTCAAGCAATTTCGGAGTCCCGTTGATCCGCGCCTTCTTTTGCCGACGCATCTCAATCAAGTCGTCGACGAACGACTGATACTCCGCGTCCTTCAAGAACGCGAAGTTCGGATACTTGCCGTTGTTCTGCGACGACTGTACCGAGAACTGAAAGTCGTTCTCCCGGCAGTAGTCCAGAATCTTGCGCGCCTCGGCGACGTTCCACAGATCCAGCACGCAACTGATCGTGATCGACCCCGGCGGCAGACGCCGCTTCGCCTCTTCCAGGTTCTTGAGCACGCGCGGGATCTGCGCCGACTTCGATTGCGGCTCCGACGGATCATGCGTAATCGCGTCCAAGCTGACGATCAGCCCGTTCAAGTGTTCGTAGATCGACGTCCGCTTGTCGAGCAGTACGCCGTTCGTCACCAGCAACACCGAGCGGAACCTGCAGTCCTGCTTCGCCGCCCGCACCAGCCCTTCGATATCGGGCCGCATCAGGCACTCGCCGCCCGTGATCAGCATCGTGTCCACGTCCCGCCGAATGTTCCCGAAAAGCCGAATCGTATCCTCCGTCGACAGCTCTTCTGAAAACACCTCGGGATTCTTCTGCGTACAGTACGAGCAATCGAGGTTGCACTTGTGCGTCGCGTAGAAGATCGCCGAATACGCCTTGACGATGCGCGTCCCGAGCACCTTGCGCCGGTAGACGTTCGAGAAGTACGCCCGAAAGTTCTTCAGCACGAACGGGGACTGCGCAAGCATCCCGGTCAGGAGTCGATGGGCGGAGGTCAACTCGCTAGTCTAGCGAGGGCGATCCGGGGCCCGTCGGCCGCGACTTCGCCGATCGCGACCGCCCGAGCGTACCCCGCCGCCCGCAGCGCCGTCACGGCGTCCCCGGCCCGCTCGGCCGGAACCGCCGCCAGCAACCCGCCGCTCGTCTGCGGATCAAACCACGCCCCGCTCAAGCCCTCGATCCCCTCCGCCCGCTTACGGTTCGCCGGCGCCAGCGACGACGCGATCCCGGCCGCCAGCATCTCCGCCGCCCCTTCGAGCAACGGCAGCGCCTCCTCGTCCACCCGCGCCGAGAGCGGCCCCAGCAGCTCCAGCAGGTGCCCGGCCAGCCCAAACCCCGTCACGTCCGTCACCGCCCTCGCCCCGTGCTCGCGCAACACTTGCGCCGCCGGGCCGTTCGAGACCAGCATCGATTCGATCGCGCCCGAGATCCACCGCCCCAAAACCTCCCCCCGCATCTCGGCAGCGAACAGGACGCCCGTCCCCAGCGGCTTGGTCAAGATCAGCCGGTCCCCGGGCTGCGCGCCTTGTTTTCGGAGTAACCGATCTGAAACTCCGAATCCGTTCACCGTCAACCCGAGCGCCATGCGCCCCCCTTCGCTCGAATGCCCGCCGATCAGCGCCGCCCCCGCCTCCCGGAACACCTCGTTGGCGCCCGCCAGCAGCGGGTACAGCGTCTGCTCGCACTTCCTCTCGGAGGCGAACGGCGTCACCGCGGTCGCCAGCGCGCTGTGCGGCTCGGCGCCCATCGCATAGAGGTCGCTCAGCGCATGCTGCGCCGCGATCTTCCCGAACACGTACGGATCGTCCACAATCGCCGGGAAGAAGTCCGTCGTCTGCACCAGCGATTTGCCCGCAGGCACGGCGATCGCCGCGGCGTCGTCCGGCGTCTCCAGCCCCAGCACTACGCCGTCGCGCTCAAGCGGTTCGATCTTTGCCAGCACTCGCGACAACACGTCCGCCGCCACCTTCGACCCGCAACCCTGGCAACGCATCAGCGCCGCCTCCCCGTGCTCGGCCAACGGATCGTCGACGTCGGCGTCCATCTCCGGCAAGTCCCGACTGAACTTGTCCATGAACTTGCGGTCGATCCGGTCCTTCCAGCTCCAAACCCACTCGCCCTCAAACGCGAACACCGACCGCGACCCGACCGCATACCGATCCCCGGTACTCACCAAACTGAGGAATTCCTTCTGCGGCGCGAAAGCCTCCAACGGCTCGCCCAACAACGACCGCCGCAGATTCCGCGTGAGCGGCGGCCCCTGCCGCACGGCGAACACCCCGGCCTTCTCGCGCGGATGGTTGATCATCGCCGCGCAGTCCCCGGCCGCGAACACCTGCCCGTGCGAAACCGACTCCAACGAATCCGACACGCGCACAAAGCCCTCGTCGTCGACCGACAACCCGGCCTCGCCCATCCATCCCTGCGTCGAGGCCTGCGTCGTCCACAACACTTCGTCCAGCGCGAACTCCGCACCGTCGTCCAGCCGCAGGCCGTCGTCGGTCACCTCAGCCACGCGCCGCCCGAACTCCGTCGCGATCCCGCGTTCGCCGAGCACCCGCCGAAAGCGCTTCTGCACCGACCGGTTGTGCGTCGGCAGCGGCTCGGGCGCCGATCCGAATAGGAAGTACTCCGGACGCCGCTCGCAGCCGCGTTCGGCCAGCAACTCATCGAGCCGATACTGCATCGCCAGCGTCATCTCAACGCCCGCCGCTCCGGCGCCGACCACGCCGATACGCATCTCGCCCTCGGCCGCCAGCACGCGCTCGGTCAGCGCTTCCCAGCGCGCGACCAGCTTCGAGATCGGCTTCACCGCCGTGGCGTGCTCGTCCGCCCCCGGCACTCCGCCGCGCGCCGGAGTCGAGCCGATGTTGATCGACAAGACGTCGTAACCGAGCGCTGGACGCCCCGCGAAGCGCACTTCCTTGGCGTCCAGATCGACGCCCGCAACCTCGTCTTCGATAAACCGCGCCCCGGCGAACCGCGCCAACTTGCGCAGATCGATATGCGCCTCATCGTGCGTGTAGTGCCCGGCGATCAAGCCCGGCAGCATCCCTGAGTAGGGCGTGTGCACGTCGCGGCAAACCAGCGTCAGCCGCACGCCGGGAATCGGCTTCATGCCGAAGCCCTTCAACACGAAGACGTGGCTATGGCCGCCGCCGACCAGCACCAAGTCGCGGCGAATAGGAACCGACGGCGCGTCCATCACAGGAAGCGCTTATTGTCGCAGCCGCAACGTCATCGAAGCTCGTCAAAGCGCGGCGCCGTCGTCAACGTTACGTCCGTGGCCTGTCCCGCTCGAACCTCGACCGTCTTTCCGTAGCCGCGCAGCTTGGCTTGAATTTCGGGATCTTCGATCGGGTAGCCGGGCGACGGAGGCAACGCGTAGGCCACGTAGCGCCCGGGTGGGACGCCCTGCACGGTGAAGGCGCCCTCGACGTCCGCCCGAGCGCCCCGTTCGTCGCCGAAGTCTCGACCCGACTGGCCCAGCGGCAAGAGTCGGACCAACGGGGGCCCGGGAAGCAAAGGCCCCTTCGAATCGCCCGAGTCCTCTCGCTCCGTCACTCTCCCCGTCACCGAGCCGTCGTCGAAAGCGATCACCAATTCCAGGTTCTTCAGGCCGCCGCGGGGTACTTCGATGCGGTTCGTTCCTAGGTCGCGTCCCTCCAGACGCACCGATCGCAAGTACCCGTTCCGATCCGGCATGTAGACGTTGATGCGACTGGCGCCGGGCCCGACCGTCATCTCGAACTCATACGGCCCCTCCGGCGGCACCCGGGCGTTGCCGCCCCGCGAGCCTCGTACGGCCAACGGATCGCTCGGGTCTCCCCGCGCGAAAACAGTGATCATCCTCGGGCCGCGGTTCGCCGGCTGCGAATCCTCCGTCGCCGACTTCTCAGGGGGCGGCGGATCTTCCAGCACGACGCGCCCGGAGACCGGCTGCTCGCCCGTCATCTCGATGACGAACTCGCCGGTCCGTCCCTCGGCTACGTCGAACCATGCCGCGCCGTGCTGGATCGAACTCTCTCGCCGGTTGAAGCTTTGCAGGGCGACGCCGTAGCGCCCGGGCGTCAGCCCCTCAAAGACCATCGCGCCGTCGTCGTTCGGTCGCGCGGAAAACAGGCCCCCCGCAACGCCGACGCTCGTTGGTCGATGGACCTGTCCGTAGCAGTTCTCGCACGCCTTCCCGCCCCCTTCTGCGATGACCACGCCGGCCGCCAGCGTCTCCGGGGCCCGCCCCAGGACGAAGTCCACGCCCTCCAACGTACGTCCCCAGTCGAGCGTTACCTTCGAGGCTTCCTCGCGCGAAGCGACGCCTGGATAGAACGCGCCTCGATGAATCAGACGAGCGACTCCCGGCGGCCCCGGCTCCACGCGCGGCGCAACAGAGACGTAGTACGAACCTGGAGGCAGATTCCACAGCCGGTACTGGCCGCGGTCGTCGGTGGACGCCTGCGACGCCCCGTCTCGGCCCGAGCCCGTCGGCCGCCACACCGTCACGCCGTCTCGAGCAAAGCGGGTCAGCGCTCGGACGCGCGCGCCGACCAACGGTCGACCGTTCTCGTCCGTCACCCTACCGGTCATCACCGCATAGCGATTCATCGGGATCACGACGTCGTCCACCCCGTTGGGCGGGATCGCGACCTGTCCGCGAAAGATCTCGAACCCGGACTTCGTGGCCGTGATCGCGCGGGTTCCCGACGGCGCCTGCTCCAACTCGAACCGCCCCTCGTGGTCGCCGTGCGCCGTTGCGGCCGGTTGTCTGCGCTCGAGTTCGACTACGACCTGCGCGCCGCGCACGCTCGCCCCCGTCCGGGCGTCCACCGTGCGCCCGCGAACCGTCGTCTTCGGGCCCGCGGGCTGGGACGGTTGAGGCTGGGCGACCGCGACCACGGCGCCGAGGATCCAGACTGCGCAGACTTTGGTCATGGCTTGGCCGTCAGATCGATCTCGACTTCGAAGCCCGGTTCCAGCCGCAGTTCGCGCGCCTCGCCGGCCGCGTCGCGCCAGACGGCGTCGTCTTCCACGTCCACGTCGGGCTTGGCCCACGCGGCGATCAGATAGTCTCCCGGCGCAAGCTTCTCGATGACGAACCGGCCCCGGTCGTCCGCCTGCACCTTGTGCCGCCGGCGTCTGCCTTTCACCGCGACCGTGAAGTGCGCAGCCGATTGCCTTTCCGCGCCCTCAGCCAACTGCACCGTGCCGGTCAACGAGGCGAACTCGGTTCCGATGCGCACGTCGAGCGGCGTCATCCGGCCGCGCTCCACATGGAACTCATAGTCCTGCTCTAGATAGGAGTCGTTCGAGAACAGGACCAGCCGATACTCGCCCGCAGTGAGGCCGCCGTGGGAGGCCTTCTGGTCACCGCGTACGCTGAGCGACTCGACCGATCCGGCGCCTGCAATCGGTACGAGCTGGAACCACAGATGATGCGGTTCGGCCTCGCCGAAATCGACCGTCACCTCGACGCCCGTCTTCGGTTGCGGCGTGAACTCCAGGTCGCTCACGTCGCTTTCCACCGAGATTTCGGCCAGCAACTGCTGTTCGGGCAGATTGAAGGTCTGCGCGCGGGTATAGCGAGTCAGTTGCAGCACGTACTCGCCCTTCTTGAGCCCCGGAACCGTGAAGCTGCCGTCCTTTCCCAACGGGCGGGAGGTCATCCAAAACGAACTCTCGCCCGGCTTGAGCTTGGGACGAACTGAGATGCTGACGTACTCGCCCTCTTTCGGCTCGGGAGCGCCTTTCACCACCCCCGAGATCGTGAACGAGGCGCCGCCCGAACGTAGCGCCATGCGTACTTCGGCACGCCGGTCGCCGGCGGCGACGCTCACCCTTTGCGGATCGGCCGAGTAGCTGATTCCACGCCCCGGATAGCCCATGTTGCGGTCCATCAGCTTGAGCTCGTACTCGCCCGGCGGGACGTCCCAAAAACGCAAGTAGCCTCGGTCATCGCTCGCCGCGCGGCCGCGGATGCGGCCCCATGTCTGCGTCGCGTCTTGCGCCCGGTCGGGGGCCGGCGCTGAGAGGGTCACCGTTGCGTCCGAGACCGGGTCGCCGTACTCGTCGACCAGCCACGCTTCGATCACCGGCGCCGGTCCCAACACGAAATCCACCTCGCCGCACTCGCCCTCGGCCGGACATGTCTTCGTAATCGAAGGCGCGGCGAGTCCGCCCGCTTCCACCACGTAGAGCCCGGTCTTCTGCGCCTCCAGTTGCACCGGACCTTCCGGCGCTTCCAGCCGATAGGCGCCCGTCTTGTCGGTCCGCGTCTGCGCCCGGATCTCTCTCCGCTCTCCGGCACGCGCCTGCACGTAGGCGTCGGCCACCGGCACCCCGTCGGCGTCGAGCACGCGTCCGGTCACCTCGGACGCAAGACCAAGCGTCGGCAGCCAAACCGCCGACAGCAATAACAACAGTCGGGCCATCTTTCGCCTCCAATAGACGAACGACTACGCCGGGATGTTTGCAGAAATTCCTCTCGGCTACAAGTGAATTCTTGTGCTCGCGCCGACCGCACGTACGCAAACGCACGCTACGGCTTGTAGTTTGGGTCCGTCGTCATCCGCCACTGATCCATCTCAAACCCGTCTTCCCGCATCGAGAACGAGACCGTGTGCCGGCCGGCCTTCTCCACGTCGAGATAGATCAAGCCCGGCTCCCCGCAATGCACCGCTTCCGTCCGTTGCTTGCTCGCCCAAGCCCACGAGTTCTTCCCCTCGCACCACTGCATGCGTTGACCGCTGTCGGGCCACTCGCCGTCCAGACCCACGTGCACGCCGTTGTCTTCCGTCCCGGTCGAGTAAGCGCTCACCCACACGTAGTACCGTCCCGGCGTCGTGAACTCCACGTCATAGTGGAGCACCGCCATCACCCCGGGCACGTTGACGAAGTTCTCGTTGTGGATTAGCCGCTCGTCGTGGTTCGTGCGCGTATCCGGCAGCACCTCCACGTAGGCCTGCCCGCTCGCCGAACGCCAATGCGGCTCGTCGGGGTCGCCCTGGAGCGGAGGCGTCGAGTGCTCCGAGGTCACGTGCCAGCGCCGTACGTCGTCCTTCGTCTGTCGCGAAAACGTCTCCGCTTCGACGATCAACAACCCGTCGCGCTCGACCGCAATCGGCGCCACGGGCGCCTGCGCCTGCATCACCGCCGCCGCGGCCAGTCCCAACCAAACTTTTCGCATCTCGATCCTCACTCCGGACTCAACAGTAGATTCAGATTCGTCTTCTGGCCGTAGTACGCGTCGGCCTTCTTCTCGCCCGCCTCAAAACCCTTCCGCTCCGCGCGTACCGTGTATGTGCGCGCTTTCGAAGGATCCTCAAACGCCGGCGTCCGCAGCGCGAACTCTCCGCGCCCGTCGGTCACGACCTCAACCTCGACCGACGGATCGTCCTCCGCCACGGCCGTCACCCGCGCCCCCGGCAGCGAGCGCCCGTCGGAATCAAAGACCGTCCCGGCGAGCAGCCCCAGAAACTCGGGCGCCTTGCCCTTCTTCGGTTTCTTCTTCTTCTTGGCGAGCAGAGGCCCCGCTGAAACCAGCAGCCACAGCCAGAAACGTCGCGACATGACGCCATCTAGCCTAGCCTGTATTTCTCCCCAGCCGCGTCGCCTGGGGAGAGACACAGGCCGGCGGAGAACGCGGCCCGGGGCCGACCGACGCTATCCTCAGGTCAGGAATTCCCGTTCCGTCCCTTCCCGTGGGCAGACGCTATCCAACCCGGCCCTACATCGGCGTCGGCGCCGTCGTTCTCGACGCCGATCGCGTACTGCTCGTGCGTCGCGCCCGCGAACCCCAAAAAGGCCTCTGGTCGATCCCCGGCGGCGGCCTCGAACTCGGCGAGACCCTCGAACAAGGCGTCCGCCGAGAAGCCCGCGAAGAGACCGGACTCGACGTCCGCGTCCTGCGCTCGCTCGACACCTTCGAGCGCATCCTGCGCGACGACTCCGGCCGCGTCGAATACCACTACGTGCTCGCCGACTACCTCTGCGAACCTTCGGGCGGCGACCTCCAAGCCGGCGACGACGCCGACCAAGCCGCCTGGTTCCGGCGCGACGAACTCGAAGCGCTCGCCACCACGCCGCTCGTCGCCGAAGCCGTCCAGCGCGCCTTCGCCCTGCGCGATCAAAGCTAAGGGAAGGGGGATCGACCATGAACGCCGCCGCCGCCCGCGCCCTCGAACTCGACGCCGTCTTTCCCATCGTCGGCCGCTATCTCTCAAGCGACCTCGGCCGCAGCGAGCTCGCCCGCGCCGCCGCCGACCCCTTCCACCCCAACCCGACCGACGCCGCCGCGACCTTCACCTTGATCGGCGAAGCGATGGACTGGCTGCGCGCGAGCGAAGACACCGACCGCCGCAACCTCACCCCGCTGCCGCGCTTTGAGAGCCTCCAGGATCTCCGCGCCGTCGTCGACCAACTCGACGTCACCGGCTCGCTGCTCACCGCGCCACAGATCTACGATCTGCTCGAACTGCTCGCCCGCGCCGAGGAGTCCAAGCAGCGCCTCTGGCGCGAACGCGTCCGCCGCCCGCGCCTGGGCGACCAGGCCGACCGCATCGGCGAATTCGCCCCGCTCGTCCGCGAACTTTCGGGAAAGATCCTTCCTAACGGCGAACTCTCCGACCTCGCCTCCTCGGCCCTCTCGCGCATCCGCCGCCAGATCGAGCAGCAGCGCCAAACCGTCCACCACTCTCTCGAACGCTTCGTCCGTAAGCACTTTGAAGAAGGCACGCTGCAAGACAACTACGCCACCGTCCGCAACGGCCGCTCGGTCGTTCCGGTCAAGGCGAGCTGGCAAGGCCGCATTGAAGGCGTCGTCCACTCGGCCAGCAACACCGGCCAAACCGTCTACGTCGAGCCGCTCGAAACCATCACCCAGAACAACAAGCTCGTCCAGTTGCTCGAAGACGAGCAGCGCGAAATCATCCGCATCCTGCGCGAGATGACCGAGCGCCTGCGCGAGCAAGTCGGCGAGATCCGCGAAGCCGTCGAAGTCCTCGCCGCGCTCGAACTCGTCTTCGCCAAGGCCCGCTTCGGCCGCGCCTTCCGTTGCTGCCTGCCGCGCTTCGAGGAAGGCGGATTCGAGATCCAGTGGGCGCGCCACCCGCTGCTCCAAGAC